>Ga0255338_1000017_pt1 | contig 723753 bp, 675 predicted proteins | sample MeOH1_35cm_T4_19_FD_203715 | JGI IMG/M metagenome (GOLD analysis project Ga0255338, IMG submission 203715) | Sandy soil microbial communities from University of British Columbia, Vancouver, Canada - MeOH1_35cm_T4_195 | ecosystem: Engineered > Artificial ecosystem > Sand microcosm >...
AGTCGGCAGTCGGCAGTCGAAGCAGGTCCTCCGGGTAGCCGGTGGTCGTGAAATGATATTGACGTCAGTTTCATTTTCAAGCTGAATCTTCGGAATGGGTTGGGGCGGAGGAACCCGCCGGGGCGGCCGAGCATGAACCTTCCCGGCCCTCTCTCGCGCGGCCGGGGAATCGCGTATCGGGGACGGCGTCTCCCTCGCCCTGCGCTTCCGACGTCGACCATCGCCGGCTTCGCCGCTCCGATCGGCGAGCAGCGCTCCGACAGGCGCCTCGGCGGGGCGAAGCGAAGGGCGAGACGACCGCGGCGGCGAAGCGAGCGCCGGGAGGAGAGACCGCATGACGGGCCGCGCCGAGGATCCCGATGCCTTCGCCGCCGTGCTGGCGGCCGCCGCCGCGGCGGCCGGGCGGCGCAAGAGCGAGCGGACGCGGCTGAAGCTCCTCGCCGCCACCGCCGCGCTGCTCGACGCCGCCGGCGACCCGGCGGCGCTGCGCGTCGCCGACATCGCCGACCGCGCCGGCGTCGCGCACGGCACCTTCTACCGCTATTTCGTCGACCGCCCGGCGGCGGTCGAGGTCGTGGCGGCCGCCTTCTGCGACTTCCTGCGCACGCGCCTTGCGGCCGGGCGCGGCGGCGAGGAAGCCGGCGCCGACCGCGCCCGCGCGGCGACGGCCGCCTATGTCCGCGCGTTCCGGGCGAACGCCGGGCTGATGCGCTGCCTCCTCGACCTCGGCGACGACCAGGCACCGCTGCGCGCCCGCTTCGAGGCCCTCAACGCCGACTGGAACGCCCACACGGCGACCGCGATCGCCCGCCGCCGGGCGCTCCGCTCGCCCGCGGAAGCGGCGCCGGCCGACGAGCGCAGCGTGGCGGCGCTGCTGCCGACCGCCTACGCCCTCGGCGGCATGGTCGACGCGTTCCTCGCCGAGCTCTACCTCCGGCGCAACCCGGCGCTGGCCGCCTTCGCCACCGACGAGGCGGCGGTCGTCGACCTCCTCACCCGCCTCTGGCACCTCGGCGCCGACGGCACGGCGAACGGCGGCTGATCTGGAGAGGCCCGCGGGCGCGCCCGAGACGGCTGCGGCACCCTTGGTTGCCCGTGCCCGCCATGGCGCCCCCGACCGGCCGCGCCATCTTCGAATTGCGCGGCCGCCGGGGACGCGGGGTGGAGCCTATCGACTATCAGATGACAGATATTGCAATCTGTCAGTCAATATGCGATCCATGCCTTCCCCGCTCGCGCGACAGGAGGCTTCCATGCAGACCCGCACCCTCGGCACCACCGGTCCCCGCGTCTCGGCCCTCGGCCTCGGCTGCATGGCCATGTCCGCCGCCTACGGCCCCGCCGACGAGACCGAGAGCATCGCGACGATCCACTCCGCCCTCGACGCCGGCGTGACCCTGCTCGACACCGGCGACTTCTACGGCATGGGCCACAACGAGATGCTGATCGCCCGGGCGCTCGCCGGCCGGCGCCGCGAGGACGTGGTGCTCAGCGTGAAGTTCGGCGCGCAGCGCGACCCCGCCGGCGCCTTCGTCGGGCTCGACGCCCGCCCGCAGGCGATGAAGACGAGCCTCGCCTACACCCTGCAGCGGCTCGGCACCGACTATGTCGACATCTACCGCCCGGCCCGCCTCGACCCGGCGGTGCCGATCGAGGAGACGATCGGCGCCATCGCCGAGATGGTCCAGGCCGGCCATGTCCGCCACATCGGCCTTTCGGAGGTCGGGTCGGAGACGCTGCGGCGCGCCGCCGCCGTGCATCCGATCGTCGACCTGCAGATCGAATATTCGCTGATCTCGCGCGACATCGAGGACACGATCCTGCCGGCGGCGCGGGCGCTCGGCATCGGCATCACCGCCTACGGCGTGCTGGCGCGCGGCCTGATCAGCGGCCACTGGTCGAAGGAGCGCGGCGGCGCGCCGGGCGACTTCCGCGCCCACAACCCGCGCTTCTCGGACGACAACCTCGCGCACAACCTGGCGCTCGTCGAGGCGCTCCGAGTGGTCGCCCGGGCGAAGGGCGTGAGCGTCGCCCAGATCGCCATCGCCTGGGTGATGGCGAAGGGCGACGACATCGTGCCACTCGTCGGCGCGCGGCGTCGCGACCGGCTCGCCGAGGCGCTCGCCGCCGCCACGCTGACGCTCGGCGCCGACGACCTCGCGCGGATCGAAGAGGCAGTGCCGGCTGGCGCCGCCGCCGGAGCGCGCTACGATGCGCGCCAGATGGCGATTCTCGACAGCGAACGCGGATGACATGAGCGAGCCGGCGCTGACCCGCGAGCAGTTTCTCGAGGCGGCGATGGAGGTTCTCCGCCGCTACGGGCCGGCGAAGGCGACCGTCGTCGACGTCGCCCGCGCCCTCGGGGTCAGCCACGGCAGCGTCTACCGGCACTTTCCGAGCAAGGCGGCGCTGCGCGACGCCGTCACCGAGCGCTGGCTCGCGCGCATGTCCGCGCCGCTCGTCGAGATCGCCGCCGAGGACGGGCCAGCGGCCGAGCGGCTCGCCCGCTGGGTGACCGCGCTGGCCGGGATCAAGCGCCAGAAGGTGCGCGGCGACCCGGAGCTCTTCGCCACCTATCGGGCGCTGTTCGGCGACATCCGGGCGGTCGTGCAGGCGCACGTCGACCAACTCGCCGGCCAGCTCACGGCGATCATCGAAGACGGCATGCGGCGGGGAGAGTTCGCCGAGGGCGACCCGGCGGAGAAGGCCCGCGCGGTGTTCGACGCGACGAGCCGCTTCCACAACCCGGCGCACGCCGCCGAATGGGACGACCCGGCGATCGATCGCGACCTCGCGGGCGTTCTCGCGCTCGTGCTGCGCGGGCTCGCGCGGACGGAAGGCTGACCCTCCGCCCGGCGCCGGGCGTCAGGCGGCGAGGGCCTCGCCGGCTTCCAGCGCGATCGCCGCCGACTGCACCACGGCGGCGAAGCGCACCGCGGTGTGGATCTGCTCCACCGGCATGCCGGCCTTCGCCAGCACCGCCTCGTGCGCGTCGATGCACAGGCCGCAGCCGTTGATCGCCGACACGGCGAGCGACCACAGCTCGAAGTCGGTCTTCTCGACGCCGGGGTTGGCGATCACGTTCATCCGCAGCTTCGCCGGCAGCGTGCCGTACTGCTTGTTCGAGGCGAGGTGGACGAAGCGGTAGTAGACGTTGTTCATGCCCATGATCGTCGCCGCCGCCTTGGCGGCGGCGAGCGCCGCCGGGGTGAGGTGCGGCGCGGCCTCGGCGCAGAGGGCGTCGCGCACCACCGGGTTGCGCGAGGCGATGCCGCAGGCGACCAGGAGGCCGTACTTCTGCTGCTCGGTCAGCGTCTCGTCGCCGGCCATCGACGAGAGGTTGAGCCGAACGTCCTTGGCGAAGTCCGGCAGCTTGTCCTTCAGGGAATCGATCGACATCGGCCCACTCCTCGGCGGCCCGCCGCCGATGCGAGGATCAGAGAGACAGCCCGGCGCGCAGCCGGGCCCGCGGACCGCCGGTCGGGCGATCCGCGGGTCGGCCGCGCGCTTCGGAGCGCGCGGGTTTCGGTCAGGCGACCTTCAGGACTTCGCCGCCGACGTCCCGGTTGCACGGGCACAGCTCGTCGGTCTGCAGCGCGTCGAGGACGCGCAGCGTGTCCTTCGGGTTGCGGCCGACGTTGAGGTTCGTCGCGTAGACGTGCTGGATGACGCCGTCCGGGTCGACGATGAAGGTCGTCCGGTAGGCGACGCCGTCCGGCGAGCGCACGCCGAGGCCGTCGACCAGCGAGCCGTTGGTGTCGCCGAACTGCCAGATCGGCAGCCGGTCGAGGTCCTTGTGGTCGCGCCGCCAGGCGAGCTTGACGAACTCGTTGTCGGTCGAGCCGCCGAGGACGACCGCGTCACGGTCCTCGAACTCCTTCGAGAGGCGGGCGAACTCGGCGATCTCCGTCGGGCACACGAAGGTGAAGTCCTTCGGGTAGAAGAAGATCACCTTCCACTTGCCCGGGAAGCTCGCCTCGGTCAGCTCCTCGAACGCCGACTCGCCGTTCTCCTGGTGGGAATTGAATCCCGGCTTGACGCCGGCGACCTTGAAGGCCGGCAGCTTGTCGCCGATTCCGAGCATCTGTCTCTCCTGTCGTCGCGGGGATGCCGGGAGGGACATCCCGCCGCTTTGGCCGTCGTCCCCGCGCCGGGGCGGCCCCGGCCCGATCCTTGGGCGATCGGCGGGGGCGGGCGCGGAACCCTGTCCAGCGCGTGGGCGTCGGCCGCAATCGGCACGCCGGCTGGACTTGTCCCGAGTAACCACACCCCCGGCCGATCGGTCAAAGTCATAATTTCGAAGCCATCGATCGGAAGAAGCGATAGGGTCTCGCCGCCCCGGCCCTTCCTCCCTCCGTGCCCCCTCCCCGCGCGGCCCGAAGCGCCGCGGCGGCGCGCGACACGAGTAGAGACGGGACCCGGTCGGGAATGGCTCCGCTTCCGACGATCCGGCAGATGCAGTATTTCGCCGCGCTGGCCGAGCACCGCTCGTTCAGCCGGGCCGCCGAGGCGTGCCGGGTCAGCCAATCGACGCTGTCGGCGGCGATCCGCGGCCTCGAGGAGGCGGTCGACGCCGAACTCGTCGACCGCTCCGGCCGCAGCGCCGCGCTCACCGGCGCGGGCGAGACGGTGCTCGCCCGCATCCGCTCGATCCTCATGGAGGTGGACGATCTGTCGCGGCTCGCCGGCAACCACGCGACCCCGCTCGCCGGCCGGCTGCGGCTCGGCGTCATCCCGTCGATCGCCCCCTACCTGCTGCCGCGGGCGCTGCCTTCGCTGCGCGCCCGCCATCCGCAGCTGCGGCTCTTCCTGCGCGAGGACCTGACGCGGGTGCTCGTCGAGGAGCTGCGCGCCGGCCGGCTCGACGCCATTCTGATCGCATTTCCCTATGCCACCGAGGGCTTCGAGATCGAGCCGGTGGGCGAAGACCGCCTGCTGTTCGCCGCCGCCCGCGGCCACCCGCTGTGCGGCCGCGCCGCCGTCCACCCGCGCGATATCGCCGACGAGCCGCTGCTTTTGCTCGACGACGGCCACTGCCTGCGCGACCATGTGCTCCGGGCCGCGGCAGCCGGCCGACGGGAGGGACGGGGCGTGAGGGAAGCGGAGGACGTGCGCGCGACCAGCCTGACGACGCTGGTGCAGATGGCCGACAACCGCCTCGGCGTGACGCTGCTGCCGCAGATCGCCGTCGACGCCGGCGTCACCGCCGGCACCAGCCTCGTCATCGTGCCGATCGACGACGCGGAGGCCTCGCGCCGGCTCGGCATCGCCTGGCGCCGCCGCTCACCGCGCGCCGACGACTTCCGCCTGCTGGCGCGCCACCTCAGCGCCTTCGTCGGCCCGGCGGGCGAGGCACCGCCGCGGGTCGTCCCGGTCGGCGCCGGCTGCGACTCCGCCCCGGGCCATGACTGAGGACGCCGGCGAGCCGGCCGAGGCGGCACCCGTGCCGACGGCGCCGCGACGTCGTCGCCGGCTCTGGCGCGGCGCCCTCCTCGCCCTCGCCGTCCTCGTCGCGCTGCCGCTGGTGCTGACCGTCGTCTACGCCGTGGTGCCGCCCGTCTCGACGCTGATGCTATGGCGCTGGGCGACCTTGCAGCCGGTCACCCGCACCTATGTCGCCTTCGACGAGGTGGCGCCAATCGTCGCCCGCTCGGTGGTCGTCTCCGAGGACGCCCGCTTCTGCCAGCACGGCGGCGTCGACACCGTCGAGCTCGGCAAGGTCGTCGACGACTTCGTCGACGGAGAGGCGACGCGCGGGGCGAGCACCATCCCGATGCAGCTCGCCAAGAACCTGTTCCTGTGGCCGGGGCGCGACCCGGTCCGCAAGGCGATCGAGATTCCGCTCGCCGTCTGGATCGACCTCGTGCTGTCGAAGCGGAGGATCGTCGAGCTCTATCTCAACGTCGCCGAATGGGGGCCGGACGGGGAGTTCGGCGTCGAGGCGGCGGCGCGGCGGGCGTTCGGCCGCTCGGCTGGCGAGGTGACCGGCCGCCAGGCGGCGCTCCTCGCCGCGGTGCTGCCGAACCCGATCCGGCGCGATCCGGCGAAGCCGAGCCGTGCCGTCGCGCGGCGCGCCAACCGCATCGCCGCCGAGGCCGGCCGCACCGGCGGCGTGCTCGACTGCATCCTGCCGCCGGGCTGAGCCGGCACGCCGGACGAGCCGGCGCGGGCCGGCGATCGGGGCTGGCCAAGCGGCCGCCGGCACTGTATAGAACCGGCCCAATCCCGCCGGGTGAGCGCGCCATGCCCCACCGGTCCGGCCCGACGGCCGATCGGAGAGGGCGCGCGTCGCATCCGCGACCGACCGGAGACTTGATAAGATGGCCGTTCCGAAGAGAAAGACCTCGCCCTCGAAGCGCGGCATGCGCCGTTCGGCCGACGCCCTCAAGGCGGCGGCCTATGTCGAGGACAAGGATTCCGGCGAGCTGCGCCGCCCGCACCACATCGACCTGAAGACGGGGATGTATCGCGGCCGGCAGATCCTCGAGCCGAAGCAGGACTGAGCGCGACCGCGCTCGTCCGTCGTCCCTTCCTCTCCCGAACGACTGCCCCTCCCGCGCCGCGGTCGAGGGGTGGAATGCGGCGTCGTGAGCGCGGCGCCGCGCTGAGTCCGTGCGTTCGCCTTGCGCCGCGGCGGCCGCCTCAGCCGACCTCGAAGGCCACCTCCGCGACGCCGCGCACGCCGACGTCGAGGGCGAACAGGTCACCGGCGCCCGGCGCCGCGGCCAACATCACCGGCGACAGCCCCTCGCGCGCCGTGGTGACGTAGAGCGTCTTAAGATCCGCGCCGCCGAAGGCGAGGCTCGTCACCCGCGGCACCGGCAGCGGCACGACGGCGAGCCGCTCGCCCGCGGGCGAGAAGCGCGTCACCCGCCAGCCATCCCAGTGCGCCACCCACAGGCAGCCCTCGGCGTCGACGGTGAGGCCGTCCGGATAGCCCTCGTCCATCTGCATCGCCGCGAACAGCCGCCGCCCGTGCGGGCGCGGATCGTCCGCGCCGACCTCGAAGGCGAGGATGCGGCGGGCGAGGGAATCGCTGAAGTACATCGTGCGGCCGTCGGGCGAGAACGCCGGCCCGTTCGGCACCACGAAGCCGCTCTCGGCGAGCACCGGCGCGCCGCCCGGCGGCAGGCACCAGAGGATGCCGCGCGGCTCCTCCTCGCGCGCCTCGAAGCTGCCGACCCACAGGCGGCCGAAGCGATCGACCTTGCCGTCGTTGTAGGCGATGCCGTCGCGGCCGGCGTCCGGGTCGGCGAACGGCGCCAGCGCGCCGCTGCGGACGTCGAGCAGGGCGAGGCCGCCGGGCGCGGCGAGGAGCAGCGTGGCTTGGCGCCCGGTCGCCACGATGGTGCCGAGCGGCGCCGCCGCGGCGATCGGCAGCCGCGACACCGCACCGTCCATCGGGTCGAGGCGGAAGAGCGCCGGGTCGGCGTTGTCGATCCAGTAGAGCGCCTGCTCGCGCGGATGCCAGAGCACCGCCTCGCCGAGCCGGTTGCCGCAGCGGGCGGCGGTCACGATCGCGCTCATCGACACTCCCCCAATGGAACTCTCGAACCCCGCCGCTCGGGCCTCGCCTCAGGGACGCGGCGGCGGACGGCGGCCGCCGAGCCGCTTCTTCATCTGCGCGCGGGCGCGCTGCAGGTCGGCCTTGCCGTCGAGGATGGTGCGCATCATGCCGGCCTCCGCCGCCGCCGCGTCGCCACGGTCGATCGCCTCGAAGATGGCGATGTGGATGGCGAGGTCGTCCTCGACCCGGTGCTCGACCCTGTCGAGCGCCTGCTGCTGGATGCGGAAGCTGATCTGCATGAAGTTCGCGACGATGTGCGCGAAGCGTTTCAGGAGCTGGTTGTGCGAGGCGGCGAACACCGCGACGTGGAAGGCGACGTCGGCCTTGGCGTAGGCCTCCATGTCGCTCATCGCCGCGCGCATGCCGTCGCAGGCGGCGGCGATCGCCGCGAGGTCGTCGAGGCTCGCCCGGCCGGCGGCGAGCCGGGCCGCCGGCGGCTCGACGAGCTGCCGCATCTCGATGAGATCGCGCAGGATGTCGTCGTCGAGGGCATCGAGGCCGTGCCAGGCGAGCACGTCGGCGTCGAAGATGTTCCAGTGGTCGCGGGCGCGGACCCGGGTGCCGATGCGCTGGCGCGTCTCGACGAGGCCCTTGGCGGAGAGCACCTTGATCGCCTCGCGCACCGAGGTGCGGCTGGCGTCGTGCGCCTCCATCAGGTCGCCCTCGCGCGGCAGCAGCGTGCCGGGCGGATAGAGCCCGCGCACGATGCTCTCGCCGAGCTTGCGGATGAGCCGGCCCTGGATGCCGCGCAGCCGGTAGCCGGTGACGCCGACGTCGAGCACGGCCTCGAGTGTTGCGAGCCCGCCGTCCTGCGCGTCTCCGTCCGGGCCGGGTCGCGTGGTGCTCGTCATCCGCCGTCTCAAAAGGTTGCCGTGGTGCCGCCGTCGACGACGAGGACGTGGCCGGTGATATAGCTCGCCGCCGCCGAGGAGAGGAAGACCACGGGGCCGGCCACCTCCTCCGGCTGCGCCGGCCGGCCGAGCGGCAGGCGGCCGTGGCGGAGATAGACGTCCTCGAACCAGTCGGTCTCATATTCGAGCCGCCCGTCGGCGAGGCGCGCCATCGGCGTCTCGACGAAGCCCGGCGCCACGGCGTTGACGCGGATGCCGCGCGGGGCGAGGTCGCAGGCGAGGCCGCGCGTCAGGTTGACGAGCGCGCCCTTGCTGCCGCCGTAGGCGAGCGAGCCGCGGGTGCCGCGGAAGCCCTGGATCGAGGCGACGTTGACGATGCGCGCCTGGTCGCTCGCCGCGAGCAACGGCGCCGCCCCGAGGGCGGCGGCGAGCGCCCCCTCGAGGTTGACGGCGACGACGCGGTCCCAGCCCGCCCAGATGAAGCCGTCGACGCCGTCCTCGAGCGCGATGCCGGCGTTGTTGACGAGGATGTCGAGGCGGCCCCAGCGCTCGGCCGCGGCGGCCGGCAGGGCGGCGGCCGAGGCGCGGTCGGAGACGTCGGCGGCGAGCGCCGCAGCCCGGCCGCCGGCCGCCGCGATCTCGCCGGCGACCGCCGCGGCGCCGTCGCCGTCGATGTCGGCCACCGTGACCGCCGCGCCGGCCGCGGCGAGGGCGAGGGCGACCGCCCGGCCGATGCCGTTCGCCGCGCCGGTGACGACGGCGGCGCGCCCGGCGAGGGCGGAGGCGTCCGTCACCCGACGAGGTCCGGCGTCGCGAACAGCGTCCGGCCGCCGACCTTGATCTCCACGTCGACGAGGTATTTCCGGACGGTCGCGGGGTCGATCTCTACGCCGAGGCCCGGCGCCTCTGGGGCGGCGATCTCGCCGTTCGCGTCGCGCACGATGCGCCCGACCGTGAGGTCGCGGGCGACCGGCTTCAGGTGCACCGGATACTCGCAGATCGACCACTCGGCGACGCCGGCGAAGGGCTGCAGCGAGGCGCTGAGGGCGACGTTCGAGGTGAAGGTGTGGTTGACGTAGGTGACGCCCTTGGCGCGGGCGTAGTCGGCGACCTTCTTCGCCGGGCCGATGCCGCCGATGCGGCCGCAGTCGATCTGCACGAAGCCGATGCCGCCGTAGTCGATGAGGTGGAGGGCCATGAAGGCGTTGTGGGCGCCCTCGCCGCCGGCGATGCGGACCGTCGGACTGCGCGCGGCGAGCGCGCCGTAGGCCTCGTAGGCGCTGGCGTTGAACGGCTCCTCGAGCCAGGTGGCGGCGGCCTTCTCGAGCGCCGGCAGGCGGGCGGCGGCGGCCTCGACGTCAGCGCCGTAGATCTGGCCGACGTCGACGAGCAGGATGCCGTCCTCGCCGAGCCCTTCGCGGGCGGCGGCGAAGTGGTCGGCGTCGAGGGCGACGCCGCCGCGGCCGATCGGGCCCCAGCCGAACTTGACCGCCCGGAAGCCGTCGGCGCGGGCGCTGCGGCCGAGCTCCAGCGTCTCCTGCGGCGTGTCGCCGAAGAGCTGCGAGGCGTAGGGGGTCTTCTTCTCCGAGCGGGCGTAGCCGAGGAGCTTCCACACCGGCTCGCTCCGCACCTTGCCGAGGAGGTCCCACAAGGCCATCTCGATGCCCGACCAGGTGTGGGCGGCCTGCAGCAGGTCCATGCTGTCGTACTCGACGAGCGCGGCGATGCGGGCGATGTCGGCGACGTCGTCGAGGCGCTGGCCGATCACCGAGGCGCCGACCGGCCGGCAGGCGCCGTGCGACATCGGGCAGACGAAGGCGGCGATCGAGACGAGCGGCGAGGCCTCGCACTCGCCCCAGCCGACGTGACCGCCGGCGCTCACCCGGACGAGGAGCGCGTCCTGGCTGCCGTCGGCGGCGACGGTGATCTCGGGCATCGCTAGATAGAAGAAGTCGACGGCCTCGATGTGCATGGACCTTGGCGCCTCCGGGGCGATCTATAGCGCGCGGTTCGCGGCGCGTTGCTGGATGAGGCCGATCGCGAGCGTCACGGCGGCGGTGAAGACGAAGATGAGGGTGGCGAGGGCGTTGATCTCCGGCACGAAGCCGACGCGCATCATCCCCCACAGGCGGATGGGCAGCGTGGTCTCCGAGCCGGCGAGGAAGAGGGTGATCAGCGTCTCGTCGAAGGACATCGCGAAGGCGAGCAGGCCGCCGGCGATCAGCGCCGGCTTCAGCTGCGGCAGGAGCACGAGGGTGAGCGTCTGCCAGCGCGAGGCGCCGAGATCGAGCGAAGCCTCGGTGAGGCTGCGGCCGAGGAACTGCAGGCGGACGAGGATGGTGCGGTAGACCACCGGCACCACGAACACCACGTGGCCGACGACGATCGTCAGGATGCCGCGGGCGATCTCGAGCTCGCGGAAGAAGATGAGCAACGACAGCCCGGTGATGATCGGCGGCAGCAGGAACGGCAGGAAGATCAGCGACTGCATGGCGAGGCCGAGGCTCTTGCGCGCCGAGACGAAGTAGAAGGCGAAGAGCACGGCGAGCACCACCGACGCGGCGGTGGTGACGAGGGCGACGACGAGCGTCGTCGCGAGCGCCGACAGGATGTCGCCGTTCTCGACGAGGCGCAGGTAGGGCTCGAGCGAGAACGGCGCGAACGACAGCTTGCCGCGCAGCCGCACGATCTGGAAGAACGACAGCGCCGAGACGGCGACGAGCGGCGCGTAGAGCACGATCCCGGCGAGGACCGTGACGAGGCCGAAGCCGAGGTCGAAGAGCCGGCCGTCGCGCCTCATCGGATGTGCTCCTTGCGCAGCAGGACGCCGGCGAGGGCGACGGCGAGCAGCGTCGTCGCGAGCAGGATGACGGCGAGCGCCGAGCCGAGCGGCCAGTTGAGCGCGAGCCCGAACTGGCTGTAGACGATGCGCCCGAAGGTGAAGCCCTGGGTGCCGCCGACCATCTGCGGGGTGACGAAGTCGCCCAGCGTCAGCACGAAGGTGAACACCGCGGCGACCGCGACGCCCGGCAGGCCGAGCGGCAGCACGATGCGCCGGAGCCCATCCCAGGTGCCGCCGCCGAGGTCGGCCGAGGCGGCGAGATAGTTCGGCGGGATGCGGTCGAGGGCGAGGTAGATCGGCAGGATGGCGAACGGCAGGTAGAGCACCGCGAGGGCGATGAAGATCGCCGTGCGGCTGAACAGCAGGGCCTCGATCGGCGCGTCGATCAGCCCGAGCGCCATCATCGCCTCGTTGAGGAGGCCGCGCTGCCCGAGGATGCTGCGGATCGAATAGACCTTGATGATGTAGCTCATGAAGAGCGGGAGCACGAAGGTCATCAGGAGCAGAAAGCGGATCCGCGCCGAGCGGCGCGCGATGTAGAGCGCGACGACGAGGGCGATGGCGACGTTGACGACCGTCACCTCGAGCGAGAGCAGCACGGTCGAGAGGTAGACGCCGAGGTAGCCGCCGTCGGTGAAGAAGGCGCGGTAGTTGTCGAGGGTGAAGCGCTGGATGGTCTGGCCGTCCTCCTGCGTCCAGAAGCTGACGAGGACGAAGGAGAGGATCGGCACCAGCACGAAGACGACCGGCAGCCCGATGGCGAGCGCGTGCCAGCCGGCCCGGCCGAGAGCGCCCGCGCCGCGCCGGGGTGCCACGCGCTCAGCCACGGCCGGGCCCCGTCGGCACCACGGCGGCGTCGGCGGCGGACCAGCCGAGCGTCACCCGGTCGCCGGGCGCGATCGCCGCGGCGGCCTGGTCGGCGAGCCGGCGCACCTTCAGGGGCTCGGCGTGCCCGTCGACCGCGAGCTCGATCATCACGTTGGCGCCGAGGAAGCGGACCTCCGAGACGGTGGCGGCGAGCGCGTTGTCTGTGCCGGGGCCGAAGGCCACGTGCTCCGGCCGGACGGCGACGATGACCGCCGTGCCGACCGGCACGTCGAGCCCTTCGGCCGAGGCGATCAGCGAGCCGAGCGCTGTGTCGACGCGGCAGCGCTCGCCCGAGCGCTGGCCGAGCACGCCGGCGACGAGGTTGTTCTCTCCGAAGAACGAGGCGACGAAGGCGGTGCGCGGCCGGCGATAGAGCGTCGCCGGCGTGCCGTCCTGCTCGATGCGCCCGTCGCGCACCACGACGATGCGGTCGGAGAGGGCGATCGCCTCCTCCTGGTCGTGGGTGATGAACACGAAGGCGATGCCGAGACGGCGCTGCAGGTCCTTCAGGAAGCGCTGCATCTGGGCCCGGAGCTCGACGTCGAGGGCGGCGAGCGGCTCGTCGAGGAGGATGATCCTGGGCTCGCAGACGATCGCCCGGGCGAGCGCCACGCGCTGGCGCTGACCGCCGGAGAGCTGCGCCGGGTAGCGCGCGCCGAACTTCTCGAGCCCGACGGTCGCCAGCACCGCCTCGACCCGGCTCGCCACCACCTCGCGCGGCGTGCGGCGGACCCGGAGGCCGTAGGCGACGTTCTCGAAAACCGTCATGTGGTGGAAGAGCGCGTAGTCCTGGAACACGGTGTTGAACGGGCGCCGGTTGATCGGCACCGGAGCGAGGTCCTGCCCGTCGAACATCAGACGGCCGGAATCGATCGCCTCGAAGCCGCCGATGACCCGGAGCACGGTCGTCTTGCCCGAACCGCTGGGGCCGAGAATGGTCAGGAACTCGTTGTCGGCGACCGTGAGGTCGACGTCGTGCAGCACGGTGACGGCGCCGTAGCGCTTGGTCACGCGGTCGAGGTGGAGGAGTGGCCGCACTCTGCGAGGTCCCCATGGGAAGGCGCGGCGGCGCCTGGAGCATATCCCGTTCGGATCGGAGCGATCCGAGCGACGAGGATAGGCTCGCGTTCGCGATCCGGGAGCGATTTCTGATCGACCGGATGGTTCCATCCGGTCGGAAAGCGCTCCGGCGCCGCCGCGGTCGGTTGGCGATGAGCGGCGGAGCGCGCCCGGCCTGCCGGCCGGGCGCCCGAGGCGCGCGCCTCAGTTGCTCGCCTTCACCTCGTTCCAGATCTCCTGGCGCTTGGCGTAGTTCTCCGGGGTCTGCGCCCAGATCAGGCGGTCGGCGTAGTCGACGCCCTCGCCGGCGGCCACGGTGCTGCCGTAGCCGAACTTCTTGGTCATGTCCTCGCCGATCTTCTTCTGCATGACGAAGTTGATCCACGCGTAGGCGAGGTCCGGGTTCGGCGAGCCGGCGCTGATCGTCAGGTTGTCGAGCCAGCCGACGGCGCCCTCCTTCGGGATGGTGTAGCCGACGTCGAAGCCCTTCTGCTGCAGGTTGATCGCCGCGAGCTCGCCCATCGAGAACATCAGCACGACGTCGTTCTCCGACCAGATCGTCGAGCCCTCGTCGAAGCCCGCGAAATAGGTGAGGAGGTTGTGCTTCAGCGCGATCAGCTTCTCCTTGACCTGCTGCAGCTGCTCGTCCGTCAGGTTGAAGGGGTCCTTGAAGCCGAGGACGATGGCGGCGAAGTTGATGCAGTTGTTGGCATCGTCGAGCGAGATCACCTTGCCCTTGTACTTCGGGTCCCACATCACCTCCCAGGAGGCCGGCGCCTCGGGGAAGGTCTTCTTGTCGTAGACCATGCCGAGCGAGCCCCAGGCGTAGGGGATGCCGTAGTTGGTGCCGCCGATGGTGGTGTTCGACATCGGCTGGAACGCCGGCATCAGGTTGGCGAAGCTCGTGAACTTCGCCTTGTCGATCGGCGCCAGCAGCTTCTGGTCGACATAGGCCTTCATGCTGGCGGTATCGACGGTGACGACGTCGTAGTCCTTGCCGTTCGACGCCTTCATCTTGGCGATCTGCTCGTCGACGCCGCCGACATAGGTCACCTTCGCGGTGATGCCGGTCGCCTCCTCGAACTCCTTGACCCAGGCGGGATCGGCGTATCCCTCGTAGACGAGGAGGCGGACCTCCCCGTTCGGGCCGGCATCGGCCGCCATCGGCAAGGCGCCGGCGAGCATCACAGCCGCCGCTCCAACCACCGCCATCCACTTCATCTTATTCCCCTCTCCGCTGTTCAGGGTCGCGCGCCGGCAGGCCGCGCAGCGACTGGCCTCGGAGATTGATCGGATTTTTTCGTATCGTCAATCCCGATGCGCTGCCGGCGGGCGGCCGACGGCGCGGCGCGCCGCGGCTGCCGGAAACCTCGAAGATCTCCAGATTTTTGGCCGAAATGGCCGACATTCAACGCGATTCCGGCTTTCCGCGGGAACGGACGGCGCGCCGGCGATCCGGGCGTCCGCGACCGCCGTCGGCCGCGCTCACCAATAAATCGTATTATTTGATGTGCGAGCGGCGTGCCGCGGCCCGGAGGCCCGCCCCCCCTGGACGGCGGCGGCCGCGACGTGGACCTCGGCGAGGGGACGGTCCGGGGCGGCCGTGGGCCGCCCCGGAGACGGGCGAAGGCGGCGGCCGGGTCAGGCCGCCTCGTAGCCGACGATGCCCTTGATCTCGGTGAAGTCCTCGAGGCCGAACTCGGCGTACTCGCGGCCGTTGCCCGACTGCTTGTAGCCGCCGAACGGCGCGCCGGCGTCCCACGCCGGGTAGTTGATGTAGACGTTGCCGGAGCGCATCAGCGCCGCGACCCGCCGGGCCCGCTCGAGATCGGCCGACTGCACGTAGGAGGCGAGGCCGTAGACGGTGTCGTTGGCGAGCGCGACGACTTCGTCCTCGTCCTTGTAGGTGAGGATCGACAGCACCGGCCCGAAGATCTCCTCGCGGGCGATCGTCATATCCGGCGTCACGCCGCCGAACACCGTCGGGCGCACGTAGTAGCCGCGGTTGAGGCCCTCCGGCCGCCCGGGCCCGCCGATCACGAGCTCGGCGCCTTCGGCGATGCCCTTCTCGATCAGGCCCTGGATCTTGTCGTACTGGACCTGGCTGACCACCGGGCCGAGGTTGGTGCCGGGCGCCTGCGGATCGCCGACCTTGAAGGCGGCGGCGGCGGTGCGGGCGATGGCGACCGCCTCGTCGTGGCGGTCGCGCGGCACGAACATCCGCGTCGGCGCGTTGCACGACTGGCCGGAGTTGCCGAAGCAGCCGGCGACGCCCTGCGTGACCGCGCGCTCGAGGTCGACGTCGGGCAGGAGGATGTTGGCCGACTTGCCGCCGAGCTCCTGGGCGACGCGCTTCACCGTGTCGGCGGCGGCCTTCGCGACGAGGATGCCGGCGCGCGTCGAGCCGGTGAACGACACCATGTCGACGTCCGGATGGCGCGAGATCGCCTCGCCGACCGACGGCCCGTCGCCGTTGACGAGGTTGAAGACGCCGGCCGGCACGCCGGCCTCGTCCATGATCTCGGCGAAGATGATGCCGGAGAGCGGGGAGATCTCGGAGGGCTTCAGCACCATCGTGCAGCCGGTGGCCAGCGCCGGCGCCACCTTGCAGGTGACCTGGTTCATCGGCCAGTTCCACGGCGTGATCATGCCGACGACGCCGATCGGCTCGCGCACGACGAGGGTGCCGCCCTTGAGGTGCCGGAACTCGTAGGCCTCCAGCGTCTCGATCATCTTGGCGAGGTGGGCGATGCCGATGCCGGTCTGCGAGTCGCGGGCGAACTTGAGCGGCGCGCCCATCTCCTGCGAGATCGCCGCCGCCATCTCGTCGGCGCGGCGCTTGTAGACGTCGAGCACCGCCTTCATGAGGTCGAGGCGCTCGGCCTTCGTGGAGCGCCCGAAGCTCGCGAAGGCGCGCTTCGCCGCGGCGACCGCCCGGTCGACGTCGGCGGCGCCGCCGATCGAGATCTCGGCGAACGGCTCTTCCGTCGAGGGGTCGATGACGTCGAGCCGCTTCGGCACGACCGGATCGACCCACTGGCCGTCGATGTAGAATTTCAGGGCATTCTTCATTGATCGTCTCCCGTCCCGGCGGCCCGGCATCGCCCGGCCGACGGCCGCCACCATAGCGCATGCGGCGCCGGTTGCATCCGGGAGGCGCGTCGGGACGGCGCGTCAGGCCATCCGCACGTAGCTGCCCGGCGCCGGCTCGAGCGGGCCGAGCGCGCCGCCGCCGACCGCCGGCGGCGGGACGGGCGCCGAGGAGCGCGCGGCGAGCCAGCCGGCCCAGGCCGGCCACCACGAGCCCTCCGCCCTCGGCACGGTCTCGAGCCAGCGCTCGGCGTCGACATAGGGGGCGTCGTGCGCCTTGGTCATCACCTGGAAGGTCCGGCCCGGATGGCCGGGCTCGGAGACGATGCCGGCGTTGTGGCCGCCGGAGGTGAGCAGGAAGGTGACCTCGGTGTCGCTCAGGAGGTTGATCTTGTAGGCCGAGCGCCACGGCGCGACGTGGTCCCACAGCGTGCCGACGGCGAAGATCGGCGCGCGGATGTCGGTGAGCGCCACCGGCTGCCCGCCGGCGACGTAACGGCCGACCGCGAGCTCGTTGTCGAGGAACAGCTTGCGCAGGTAGTCGGTGTGCATCCGGTAGGGCATGCGGGTGGCGTCGGCGTTCCAGGCCATCAGGTCGTTGACCGGCCGCCGCTCGCCCATCAGGTAGTCGTGCACCACCCGCGACCAGACGAGGTCGTTCGAGCGCAGGATCTGGAACGCGCCGGCCATCTGGCCCTGCGCGAGGTAGCCGCGCTGCCACATCATGTCCTCGAGGAAGGTGAGCTGGCTCTCGTTGATGAAGAGCTCGAGCTCGCCCGCCTCGGTGAAGTCGGTCTGGGCGGCGAGGAGGGTGATCGTCGCCAGGCGATCGTCGCCGTCACGCGCCATCGCCGCCGCGGCGATGGCGAGGAGGGTGCCGCCGAGGCAGTATCCGGCGGCATGCACCCTGGCGTCCGGCAGCGCCGCCGACACCGCGTCGAGCGCCGCCATGACGCCCATCGTCCGATAGTCCTCGAGCGACAGGTCGCGGTCCTCGCGGCCGGGATTGCGCCACGACACCATGAACACGGTGAAGCCCTGGCCGGTCAGGTAGCGGACGAGCGAGTTCTCCGGCGACAGGTCGAGGATGTAGTACTTCATGATCCACGCCGGCACGACGAGGATCGGCTCCGGCCGCACGGTCGCGGTGGTCGGCGCGTACTGGATGAGCTCGATCAGGTGGTTGCGGAAGACCACCGTGCCGGGCGCCGTCGCGACCGTCTCGCCGACGCGGAACGCCTCGGCGCCGGCCGGTGGCCGGCCGGTCGCCGCGCGGTCGAGGTCCTCGGCGAGGTTGATCGCGCCGAGCAGCAGGTTGAAGCCGGCCGTCTCGACGGTGCGCCGGATCACCTCCGGATTGGTCGCCGGGAAGTTCGACGGCGCCAGCATGTCGAGGAGCTGGCGGCCGGCGAAGCTCGCCACCTGCTCGTGCTGCCGGGTGACGCCGCGCACGCCCGTGGTGGCCGACTGCCACCACGTCTGCTGCATCAGGAAGCTCTGGTGGATGACGTTGAACGGCCAGCGCTGCCAGGCCGCGTCGGCGAAGCGTCGGTCCTGCGGCAGCGGCTCGACGCAGCGCTCGGCCGGGCCGCCGGTGAGCGCGCAGCGCGACGCATAGAGGCCGAGCCGGGCGGCGTCGCGCATCGCCTCGGCGGCGAGCGCGGCGCGGCGGCCGGGCGACACGGCGAGGTGCGCCGCCCAGTCGAGATAGGCGCCGACGAGCGCCGCCGGCGACAGGCCGCCCGTGAAGCGGGCCGACAGCGCGTGCAGGCTCCGGTCGAGGACGTCGGCGAGCGGGCCGACATCCAGCTCGGCGAAGGGATCAGGCGCCTTGCCGCGCGCCGCGGGCGGCGGCGCCTGCGGGGCCGGACCGGGCGGCGCACGCCGTGCCACGGCTTCGGCCGCCGCATCGGACACCGACGCCGCCTCCGACCGCGGCCGCCGCGGCGTGCCGCCGGCGCGCGGCTGCGCCCGGCCCGTCGCCGCGACGGTGCCCGCTCGTGTCGTCCGTCGCCGTCCGCCCGCCATGTCGTGCGTCCATCTTGAACCGGGTCCGCAGGATAGGTCTTCTGCTGCAGAGCAACATGATCCACGTCATTGATGTGGATATCGTGGCATGGTCAGGGACGTCGGGGCCTCGCCCCCTGCCGGACGAGCAGGTGTCGCAGCGACGCGGAGGAGTGATGGAGCGTTCCCGGAGCCGGACCGCGCTGCGGCGCCTCGCCATCGCGCTCGGATGCATCGCCGCCGTCCTCGCCGTCCAGCCGGCGGCGGCCGAGGCGACGAGCTGGTCGCTCGGCGACTGGGTGCGCGGCCTGATCGGCGGCAACGGCCTGCCCGACGGCATCGTGATGTCGAACGGCCGGCTCGAGGCCGAGCAGATCGCCATCGCCGCGAAGATCGCCGGCCGCGTCGACGCGGTTCTCGTCGAAGAAGGCGACACGGTCGAGCAGGGCGCCGTGGTGGCGCGGCTCGACCCGACCGAGATCGAGGCGCAGCTCGCCGGCGCCAAGGCGCTGTCGCGCCGCGCCGAGCGCTCCCGCGCCGAGGCCGAGGCGTCGATCGCCCAGCACAAGAGCACCCTGCTCCTCGCGCAGCAGGAATACGAGCGGGCGCGCACCCTCAACACCAAGGGCTACAGCACCGGCCAGCTCGTCGACCAGCGCAGGAGCGCCCTCGACGCCGAGACGGCGTCGCTGCGGGCCGCCCAGGCCGGGCTCTCGGCCGCCGACGCCGCCCTCGACGCCGCCGAGGCGGACGTCGCCCGCTACCGCTCGCTGCTCGCCGACACCATCCTCACCGCGCCGCGACGCGGACGCATCGAATACAAGCTCGTGCAGTCGGGCGAGGTCGTCGCCGCCGGCGCCGCGGTGGCGACGATGCTCGACCTCGCCGACGTCTACATGACGGTGTTCCTGCCGGCCGAGGCGGCCGGCCCGCTCGCCATCGGCGACGAGGCGCGGATCATCCTCGACCCGGTGCCGCAATACGTCATCCCGGCGACGGTCAGCTTCGTCTCGGCCGAGGCGCAGTTCACCCCGCGCTCGGTGGAGACCGCCGAGGAGCGCGAGAAGCTGATGTTCCGCGTCAAGCTCAGGATCGCCGCGCCGCTGTTGAAGTCCTATGAGGCGCGGGTCAAGGCGGGCGTGCGCGGCATCGGCTACGTGCGCCTGTCGCCCGACGTCGCCTGGCCGCCGCAGCTCGCCGTGAAGCTGCCGGGCCAATGAGCGACGCGCCGGCGGTCGTCGTCCGGGCGGTGACGCACCGCTATGGCCGCACCCTCGCCCTCGACGACGTCACCCTCGACGTCCCGGCCGGCTGCATGGCCGGCCTGATCGGCCCGGATGGCGTCGGCAAGTCGACCCTGCTCGCCATCGCCGCCGGCGTGCGGCGGCTGCAGCAGGGCTCGGTCGGCGTGCTCGGCGGCGACGTCCGCCGCGCGGCCGACCGCCGCACCCTCGGCGGCCGCATCGCCTACATGCCGCAGGGCCTCGGCCGCAACCTCTACCCGACGCTGAGCGTCGAGGAGAACCTCGACTTCTTCGGCCGCCTGTTCGGCCAGGGCCGGGCCGAGCGCGCGGCGCGCATCGACGAGCTCGTGCGGGCGACCGGCCTCGCGCCGTTCCGCGCCCGGCCGGCCGGCAAGCTCTCGGGCGGCATGAAGCAGAAGCTCGCGCTCTGCTCGGCGCTGATCCACGATCCCGACCTCCTCATCCTCGACGAGCCGACCACCGGCGTCGACCCGCTGTCGCGGCGGCAGTTCTGGCAGCTCATCGACCGCATCCGCGCGCGCCGGCCGGGCATGAGCGTGCTCGTCGCCACCGCCTACATGGAGGAGGCCGACCGCTTCGACTGGCTGGCGGCGATGCACGCCGGCCGCGTGATCGCCGACGGCACGCCGGCCGAGATCCGCCGCAAGGCCGGCCGCGACAGCCTGGAGGCCGCCTTCGTGGCGCTGATGCCGGACGGCGACGGCGCCCGCGAGCCGGTCGTCGTGCCGCCGCGGCCCGCCCACGACGGCCCGCCGGCGATCGAGGCGGAGGGGCTGACCTGCCGCTTCGGCGACTTCACCGCCGTCGACCACGTCAGCTTCACCATCGAGCGCGGCGAGATCTTCGGCTTCCTCGGCTCGAACGGCTGCGGCAAGTCGACGACGATGAAGATGCTGACCGGCCTCCTGCCGGCGACCGAGGGCAGCGCGCAGCTGTTCGGCCAGCCGGTCGATGCCGGCGACGTCGAGGGCCGCCGCCGCGTCGGCTACATGTCGCAGGCCTTCTCGCTCTACGAGGAGCTGACGGTCCACCAGAACCTCGCCCTGCACGCAGACCTGTTCGGGCTCTCGCGCGAGGACGGCCGGCAGCGGGTCGCCGCGCTCGTCGAGCGCTTCGACCTCGGCGAGGTCACCGACATCCGGCCGTCGAGCCTGCCGCTCGGCATCCGCCAGCGTCTGCAGCTCGCCGTCGCCATCCTGCACCGGCCGGAGCTCCTGATCCTCGACGAGCCGACCTCCGGCGTCGACCCGATCGCCCGCGACGACTTCTGGCGCACCCTCCTCGCGCTGTCGCGCGAGGAGGGTGTGACGATCTTCCTGTCCACCCACTTCATGAACGAGGCGGCGCGCTGCGACCGCATCTCTCTCATGCACGCCGGCCGCGTGCTGGCGGTCGGCGCGCCGGCGGAGATCGCCGCGGCGCGCGGCGACGGCGACCTCGAGGCGGCGTTCATCGCCTACCTCGAGGATGCCGGCATGGGGGCCGACGAGCCGGCGGCAGACGAACCGGCGCCGACAGCGGCGCGCGAGGCGGAGGCGCCGAAGCGCTTCGACCCGCGGCGGCTGTGGTCCTACGCCCGCCGCGAGGCGATCGAGATCCTGCGCGACCCTCGCCGCCTCGCCTTCGCCCTCGCCGGCCCGATGCTGCTGATGCTCGCCTTCGGCTACGGCATCTCCTTCGACGTCGAGAACATTCCCTACGCGGTGCTCGACAACGACCGCAGCGCGCAGAGCCGGCAGTTGCTCGAGACCTTCCAGGGCTCGCGCTACTTCGAGGAGCGCGAGCCGATCGCCGCGCCGTCGGAGATCGGCCGCCGCCTGCAGGCGGGCGACGTCGACCTCGTCATCGAGGTGCCGTCCGGCTTCGGCCGCGACCTCGTGCGGGGCCGCCGGCCGGAGGTCGCGGTGTGGCTCGACGGGGCGATGCCGACGCGCGCCGAGACGACCCGCTCCTATGTGAACGGCCTCGCCCGCACCTACGCCGCCGACGCCGCCCGCCGCACGGGCCTCGACCCGACGACGCTGCAGCCCGTCGACATCGAGGTGCGGATGCGGTTCAACCAGGCCTTCCGCAGCACCGACGCCATCGTGCCGAGCGTCATCATGCTGATGCTGGTGCTGATCCCAGCGATCATGACGGCGATCGGCGTGGTCAAGGAGAAGGAGACCGGCTCGATCGCCAACTTCCGGGCGACGCCGGTGACGCGGGTCGAGTTCCTGCTCGGCAAGCAGCTGCCCTATGTCGCGATCGCCCTCGTCAGTTTCGTGGCGATGGTCGGCCTCGCCCTCTTCGTGTTCCGGGTGCCGTTCACCGGCTCGGCGGCGACGCTCGCCGCCGGCACCCTCGCCTACGTCGCCGCGACGACCGGCTTCGGCCTCCTCGTCTCGTCCTTCGTCGGCAGCCAGATCGCGGCGATCTTCGCCACGGCCATCCTGTCGATCCTGCCGGCGGTCAACTTCTCCGGCCTCCTGGTGCCGGTCTCGTCGCTGTCGGGCGGGGCGCGGGCGATCGGCCTCGCCTTCCCCTCGGCGTGGTACCAGCCGATCACCTCGGGCACCTTCTCGAAGGGGCTCGGCTTCGCCGAGCTCGGCCTCGACATCGCCGCCCTCGCCGGCTTCGCCGTCGTCTATCTCGCGGCCTCGGCGCTCGCCCTCGCCAAGCAGGAGCGGTGACATGGCGGAGGTGACATGGCGGAGGAGCGCTGAGATGGGCCAACGGATCGCGCGGATCTTCCATCTGGGCGTCAAGGAGCTGCGCAGCCTCAGGGCCGACCCGGTGCTGCTGTTCCTCGTCCTCTACACCTTCACCATCGCCGTCTACACGGTGGCGAACGGCATGAAGTTCGACGTCGAGAACGCCGCCGTCGCCGTCGTCGACGAGGACCGCTCGACCCTGTCGCGGCGCCTCCGCGACGCGCTGCTGCCGCCCTACTTCAAGCCGGCCGACCTCATCGACGCCCGCGACATCGACCCGGCCTTCGACGCCGGCCGCTACGTCTTCGTCATTTCGATCCCGCCGCGTTTCGAGCGCGACCTCCTCTCGGGCTGGCAACCCTCGGTGCAGATCGACGTCGACGCGACGGCGATGGCGCTCGCCGGCAACGGCGCCGCCTATCTGCAGAGCATCATCCTGCAGGAGGTGAGCGCCGACGTGCCCGCGCGGCTCCGCAGCGCCGACGCGGTGTCGATGGTGGTCCGCGCGCGCTTCAACCCGAACCTCGAATCGGCGTGGTTCACGCCGGTGATGCAGGTGATCAACAACATCACCATGCTGTCGGTGATCCTCGCCGGCGCGGCGCTGATCCGCGAGCGCGAGCACGGCACCATCGAGCACCTGCTGGTGATGCCGGTGACGCCACTCGAGATCATGCTCGCCAAGATCTGGGCGAACGGGCTCGTGATCGTCGTCGCGGCGATCCTGTCGCTCTTGCTCGTGGTCGAGCGGCTGCTCGCCGTGCCGATCGCCGGTTCGCTGTGGCTCTTCGTCGGCGGCGCCGTGCTCTACCAGTTCTCGGTGACGGCGCTCGGCATCCTGATCGCCACCGTTTCCGGCTCGATGGCGCAGTTCGGCCTGCTCGCCATGCCGGTGCTGATCGTGCTGAACCTGCTCTCCGGGGCGACGACGCCGATGGAGAGCATGCCGGAGTGGCTGCAGTGGCTGATGCAGGCGACGCCGGCGCCACACTTCGTGGCGTTCTCGCAGGCGGTGCTCTATCGCGGCGCCGGCGTGGCGATCGTCTGGCCGGAGCTCGTGGCGCTCGCCGTGATCGGCGCGCTCTATCTCGGGGCCGCGGCGATCCGCTTCCGCGCCGCCGTGCTGAGCTACCGCTGAGGCGGCGACGGGCCGGTCAGCGCCGGATGCTCGCCACCGCCGCGTCGGGCCGGCTGTCGTCGATGCGGACCCAGCGCGAGGCGTCGGTGGAGGCCTGCCGCTTCACATAGGCGTAGGGGGTCTCGTACCAGGGGCGGATGACGTCGACCTTGTTGTCGAGCACGAGCTCGCCGCGGGTGGTGCGCACGGTCAGCACCGCGTGGCCGTCGCCACGCTCGTCGCGGACGACGGTGACGAGCAGCGCCGAGGCCGGCCAGCCGCGGCGGATCAGCTCGCGACGCTTCAGGAGAACGTAGTCCTCGCAGTCGCCGCTCTCCTTCGGCAGCGCCCAGACCTCCTCGCGGCCGTAGATCTCGAGGTCGGTCGCCGGGCGGATCTCGGCGTTGACGCGCCGGTTGACCACGGTGAGGTCGAGCAGCCGCGCGTCGTCGAGCTTCACCAGCAGGCCGCGCTGGGTGCGGGCGCTGCACTCCTCCGGGTTTCGGCGGCAGAATTCGAGGAAGCCGGCCGGCATCGATGCTGGCCCGATCGTCGGCATGAACTGCGGCGCCTCGTCGGCATCTGCCAGCCCACCGATGAGCGACAGTATGCCGGCGAAGACGACTAGTATTGTTATCGCTCGACGTCCCAGCATGATCGCTTTCCCGTTCTGCTGGGATCATCATGCCGAACTGCTCTTGCAGCCACGCTAAGTGAAATAGAGAAAATTGACGCGAGTTCTTAGCGATTGAGCGACTCTAAGGGCAGCGCTTCGAAGGGAATTGGTAAGGTTGCCAAATCCTTTCCTTTGCACCGGCGGGACGGAAGGGTGCGGCCGGGGGCCTCGACGTCCTTGCCCTCGGCCCGCCGCCGCCCTATCACCACCTGAGAGAAGCCCCGGACGCGAGCCGGCCCGCATGAACGACGCCTTCCGTCCGGCACGCGAGCCGGTGCTCAACCTGCCGGGCGCGGTCGCCGGCCTCGTCGCGGCGTTCGTCGTCGTGCATTTCGTGCGGGGCTTCCTGTCGCCCGAGGCCGACCTCGAGGTGCTGCTGCTGTTCGCCTTCATTCCGGTGCGCTATGCGCCGGAGGCGCTGCAGGGCTTCGAGTTCCCGGGTGGGCTCGCCGGCGACGTCTGGACCTTCGTCAGCTACGCGCTGCTGCACGGCAGCTGGACGCACCTCTTCATCAACTCGCTGTGGCTCGTCGCCTTCGGCTCGGCCGTCGCCCGCCGCTTCGGGACGGCGCGCGTGCTCGTCTTCTCGGCCGCTTGCGCCGCCGCCGGGGCGGCGCTGCACCTCGCCACCCACGTCGGCGACCCGGGCCCGGTGGTCGGCGCCTCGGCGGCGGTGTCCGGACTAATGGCGGCGGCGGTGCGCTTCGTCTTCGAGATCGGCGGCCCGCTCGGGGCGCTGCGCGCCCGCGGCCAGTGGGCATTCACCCAGCCGGCGCCGCCGCTCCGCACCGTGCTGTCGAACCCGGCGGCGCTCGGCTTCGTCGGCGTGTGGTTCGCGCTCAACCTGATGGTCGGGCTCGTGGCGGTGCCGTTCGTCGGCGAGGGCGGCTCGATCGCCTGGCAGGCGCACATCGGCGGATTCCTCGCCGGCTTCCTGCTCTTCCCGCTGTTCGACCCGGTGCCGCGCCGCTGAGGCGTGCTCCGAACGGGCACCGCACCGGATCGTCATGCCTTGCGGGTGCGACAATTCGTGGCATCATTCCAATCTACGGCGACGGGAGCGACGGGACACCTGCCGGAACGGCGGCGTCGCCTCCCATCGATCCAGGCGCGGGCGACCGCGCCGCCGCCCCGATGGAGGAGAGCCCATGACTGTCTCCGCGATCCTGGCCGAGAAGGGCAATGCCGTCATCACGGTGCCCCCCGGCACCGGCCTCGGCGAGGTCTGCGACATCCTGGCGGAGCGCCGCATCGGCGCGGTCGTCGTCGCCGATCCGTCCGGGCGCATCGCCGGCATCCTGTCGGAGCGCGACGTGGTGCGTGCGGTGTCGCGCGACCGCACGGCGGCGCTCGCCCGCCCGGCGTCGGACTTCATGACGCAGACGGTGCAGACCTGCGCGCCGGGCGACACCATCGCCGAGGTGATGGCGTGGATGACCGCCGGGCGCTTCCGGCACATCCCGGTGGTCGAGGGCGGCCGGCTCGTCGGCATCGTGTCGATCGGCGACGTCGTGAAGCAGCGCATCGCCGCGGCCGAGCGCGAGGCCGAGGAGATGCGCACCTACATCCACATGGCGTGAGGAGACGCTTCTGCGGCCGCGGTCAGCGACCGTAGAGCGTCTCCGGGTCGACCAGCGGCTCCGCCTCGACGAAGGTGAGCGCCGCCTCGGCGGCCGGCGCGCCGCCGAGCGCGACCGCGCGGTAGAAGCAGGTGCGGCGGCCGGTGTGGCAGCTCGCGCCGGAGCCGTCGACCCGGACCTTGATCCAGACGGCGTCCTGGTCGCAGTCGACCCGCATCTCGGCGACGTGCTGCAGCGAGCCGGAGGTATCGCCCTTGCGCCACAGCATCCCGCGCGAGCGGCTCCAGTAGTGGGCGATGCCGGTCTCGATGGTGAGCCGCAGGGCCTCGGCGTTCATGTGCGCGACCATCAGCACGTCGCCGCCCTCGACGGCGGTGACGACGGCGGTGACGAGGCCGTCGGCATCGAAGCGCGGCGCCAGCACGGTGCCGGCCTCGGCCGCCGCCTTCGAGGCGGCGGTGGCGAAGGGCGGGGCCTCGGCCATGGCGATCAGCGCAGCCCGCGCAGCAGCGTCATGAAGCGCACCTGCTCGGCCGGGTCGTCGCGGAAGACGCCGGTGAACTGCGTCGTGACCGTCGAGACGCCGGACTTCTGCACGCCGCGCAGCGACATGCACTGGTGCTCCGCCTCGATCAGCACCGCGATGCCGCGCGGCTTCAGGTGCTCGTCGATGGCGCCGACGACCTGGGCGGTGAGGTTCTCCTGCGTCTGCATCCGGCGCGCGAACACGTCGACGAGGCGGGCGAGCTTCGACAGCCCGACGACGCCGTCGGCGCTCGGGTAGTAGGCGATGTGCGCCTTGCCGACGAACGGCACCATGTGGTGCTCGCAGTGCGAATAGAACGGGATGTCGCGGACAAGGACGATGTCGTCGTAGCCGCCGACCTCCTCGAAGGTGCGCGCCAGCACCGCGGCCGGATCCTCGCCGTAGCCGCGGTAGAACTCCTCGAAGGCGCGCGCGACGCGGCGCGGCGTGTCGACGAGGCCCTCGCGATCGGGGTCGTCGCCGGCCCAGGCGATCAGGGTGCGGACGGCGGCCTCGGCCTCGTCGCGCGTCGGACGGGGCGGCGCCGACGGGGACTCGCCCGCCGGCCGGCGCTCCGCGAAGCTCTTGACGACAGCATCCATGGGGCTCTCCCGTCGCGACCCGATCACTCGAACACAGATACGGCCGGGCCGCCTTTCCAGACCACCCGACGACGACCGAATTGCGGTCGGCATCGGAGGCGGGGCAGGCCTGGAGCACACCGCCGCCGCGACTTATATAGTCGTTGCGACGGATCGGCGAAACGGCCGTGGCCGCCGTCCTGCCGAGTTGCGGAGCAAGGCGTTCCATGATCGACGCGGTCTACAACAGCAAGATTCTCGAATTCGCCGGCACCATCCCGCGCATCGGCCGGCTGGCGAAGCCGGATGCGACCGCGACCGCGCACTCGCGCCTGTGCGGCTCGACGGTGACCGTCGACCTTTCGATGGAGGGCGACGTCGTCAGCGATTTCGCGCACGAGGTGAAGGCCTGTGCGCTCGGCCAGGCCTCCTCCTCGATCATGGCGCGCACCGTGGTCGGCTCGACCGCCGCCGAATTGCGCGCCGTGCGCGAGACGATGCGCAAGATGCTGAAGGAGAACGGCGCGCCGCCGGACGGCCGCTGGAGCGACCTCGCCTTCCTCGAGCCGGTGCGCGACTACAAGGCCCGACACGCCTCGACGATGCTGACCTTCGACGCGGTGGTCGACGCGATCGACCAGATCGAGGCCCGCCGCGCCGGCCTGGCCGCCGCCGCGGCCGGCTGAGCCGCCGAGCCCCGCCCTCACGACCGGTCGCCCGCCCGCGCCGGCAGCGGCACGAGGCTCGCGAGGAACAGGACCAGCGCCGCGACGACGATCGACGGGCCGGACGGCGTGTCGCCGACGACCGAGCCAGCGAGCCCGCCCGCGACCGCGAGCACGCCCACGACCGCCGCTCCGGCCGCCATCGCCTCCGGCGTGCGCGCGAACCGCCGCGCCGTCGCCGCCGGGATGATCAGGAGCGAGGTGATCAGCAGCACCCCGACGATCTTCATGGCGAGGGCGATCACCGCCGCCATCATCAGCATGAACAGGAGGCGCGCGCGCTCGACCTTGACGCCCTCGGCGCGGGCGACGTCGGCGTCGACGGTGGCGGCGAGGAGGTCGCGCCAGACGAACGCGAGCACGCCGAGCACCAGCACGCCGCCGCCGTAGACGACCGCGAGGTCGGTGCGCGAGACGGCCAGCACGTCGCCGAACAGGTAGGCCATCAGGTCGACCCTGAGCCAGCTCATGAAGCCGACCGCGACGAGGCCGACCGACAGCGAGGCGTGCGAGAGGATGCCGAGCAGGGTGTCGCTCGGGATGGTGCGCAGCCGCTCCAGGAGCACGAGCGCGCCGGCGATGGCGATCGTCACCGCCAGGACGCCGATGTGGAACGGCACCGCGAGGGCGAGCCCGAGGGTGACGCCGAGCAGCGCCGCGTGCGCCATGGTGTCGCCGAAATAGGCCATCCGCCGCCACACCACGAAGCAGCCGAGCGGCCCGGCGACGAGGGCGACGCCGACGCCGGCGAGGAGCGCCCGGACGAGGAAGTCGTCGAGGAGGCCGCTCATTCCGCCCGCTCCGGCGCGCGGGCGGGAGCGCCGCCATGATGGGGATCGTGATGGCCGTGCGCGTCGTGGTCGTGGCCGTGGTCGTGGCCATCGTGATGGTGATGGTCGTGATGGTCGTGCGCGTAGACGGCGAGGTGGGCGCCGGCGCGCGGGCCGAACAGCCGGGCGAGCGCCGGATCGCCGGCGATCTCGCGCGGCCGGCCGCTGCACTGGATGTGGCCGTCGAGGCAGACGACGCGGTCGGTCGAGGCGAGCACGACGTGCAGGTCGTGCGAGACGAGCACGATGCCGCAGCCGCGCCGGGTGCGGATCTCGGCGATGAGCTCGTAGAGGGCGGTCTCGCCGGCGAAGTCGACGCCCTGCACCGGCTCGTCGAGGACGAGGAGGTCGGGGTCGCGGGCGAGGGCGCGGGCGATCAGCACCCGCTGCAGCTCGCCGCCGGAGAGGCTCTGCACCGGCTGTCCGGCGAGCCGCGCGGCGCCGGTCTCGGCGAGGGCCGCAGCGATCGCCGCGGCCGGGCGGCGCTCGGTCAGCGTCATCAGCCGGCCGACGGTGAGCGGCAAGGTCCACTCGAGGTTGAGGCGCTGCGGCACGTAGCCGACGCTGAGGCCCGGCCGGCGGACGACCCGGCCCTCGTCCGGCGCGAGGATGCCGAGCAGCACCTTGAGCAGCGTCGTCTTGCCGCCGCCGTTCGGCCCGATGACGGTGACGATCTCGCCCCGCCGCACGGCGAGGTCGACCCCGCGGATCAGCCAGCGGCCGTCGCGGCGGACGCCGACCCCCTCGGCCGCGATCAGTGGCGCCGTCTCGCCTCTCGTCGATTGGGATGCCTGCACGCGCGCCTCGCCTCACCGGCTCCGGACCGGGTTGCCGTTGGTTGGGGTAACGTTATAAAGTAACGGCCTCGATCATTCCACCACTCGCCGACGGGCGACGAACCCGGACACGCACCCATGCCGCCGAAGCATCGCCCGCTGGCCCGCCTTCCTCTCCTCGCCGCCGTTCTCGGCATCGGCCTCGTCGGCCCGGCCGTCGCCGACGAGGCGCCGCACGTCGTCGCCTCGGTCGCCCCGATCCACTCGCTCGTCGCGGCGGTGATGCAGGGCGTGGGCGAGCCGACGCTGATCGTCAAGTCCGGCGCCTCGCCGCATTCCTACAGCCTGCGCCCGTCCGACGCACGGTCGCTGCAGGAGGCCGACGCGGTGTTCTGGGTCGGCGAGGGGCTGGAGACCTTCCTCACCGGCCCGCTCGCCACCCTGTCGCCCGACGCGCGGGTGGTCGAGCTCGCCGAGGCCCCGGGCCTCGTGCTGCTGCCGGTGCGCGAGGGCGGCGCCTTCGAGCCGCACCACCACGACGATGCCGACGAGCACGACGCCGCGGCCGCGGATCACGACGGGCATGACCACGAGGCGGACCACGCCGCCGGCGACCACCAGCACGCCGGCGAGGCGGAACAGGCCGAAACCGAACACGCCGAGGCCGAGCATCACCACGACCACGCGCACGAGGCGGCCGACATGCACCTCTGGCTCGACCCGCGCAACGCCCGCGCGATGACGTCGGCGATCGCCGCGGCGCTGGCCGAGGTCGACCCGCCGCACGCGGCCGTCTACGCCGCGAACGCTGCGGCGCTCGACGCCCGGCTCGCCGCCCTCGACGAGCGGCTGGCGACCGAGCTCGCGCCGGTAAAGGCGAAGCCGTTCATTACCTTCCACGACGCCTACCAGTACCTCGACCGGCGCTACGGCCTCGCCGCCGTCGGCACCATCACCGTCGATCCCGGCCGCGCGCCGGGGGCCGAGCGGATCGCCGAGCTGCGCGGCAAGATCGAGCGGCTCGAGGCGGTGTGCGTGTTCGCCGAGCCGCAGTTCGAGGCGAAGGTGGTCGCGAGCCTGGTCGACGGCACGGACGTGCGCACCGGCGTGCTCGATCCCGACGCCGCCGCGGGCCACACGCCGGGGCCCGACCTCTATTTCGAGCTGATGGACGACCTCGGCGCATCGCTGGTGCGCTGCCTCGGCGGCACGGCGTGAGCCGTCACGAGCGCCAGTAGATCGGCGCGAACAGCACCAGCACGGTCATGATCTCGAGGCGGCCGAGGATCATCGCCGCCGTCAGCACCCAGATCGCCGCGTCGTCGAGCGGCGCGAAGTTGCCGGCCGGGCCGATGACCGTGCCGAGCCCCGGCCCGACGTTGCACAGCGCCGTGACGACGCCGGTGAGGCTCGTGACGAGGTCGAGATCGGAGACGAAGGAGAGCAGCAGCGTCATCGCCGCCAGGAGCGCGAAGAACGCGACGAGGAAGATCATCACCGATTCGAACACGTCGGAATCGACGATCCGCTTGCCGTAGCGCATCGGCACGACGGCGTTCGGATAGACGAGCTGGTGCAGGGCGCAGCGCAGCGCCTCGGCGACGATCATCAGCCGGTAGACCTTGATGCCGCCGGCGGTCGAGCCGGAGCAGCCGCCGACGAAGGTGAGCAGGAAGATCGCGCCGATCGCGTAGTGACCCCAGGCCGAGTAGTCGGTCGACACGAAGCCGGTGGTGGTGACCACCGAGACGACGTTGAAGGTGGTGTGCGAGAGCGCCTCGAAGAACGGCCGGCCGTCGTCGAGGGTCAGCCAGACGGCGAGCCCGATCGCGGCGACGGCGATCAGAGCCACATAGGTGCGCGCCTGCACGTCGCGCACGAACAGCGTCAGCCGCCCGTGCGCGACGAAGTCGATGAACAGCACGAACGGCAGGCCGCCGAGCAGCATGAAGAGGCTGCCCGCCCACAGCATCGGGATGCTGCCGAAGGCGCCGAAGGAGGCGTCGTGGGTCGAATAGCCGCCGGTCGAGATCGTCGCCATGGCGTGCGTCACGGCGTCGAAGAAGCTCATTCCGAGCCAGGCGTAGACGAGGGCGCAGACGACGTTGAGAGTGACGTAGATGGCGATCAGCGTCGTCGTCACCTGGACGACGCGCGGCATCACCTTGTCGGAGCGGTCGGAGGATTCGGTGCGGAAGAGCTGCATCCCGCCGATCCGGAGGAACGGGAACAGGAACAGCCCGACGGCGACGATGCCGACGCCGCCGAGGAACTGCAGCATCGCCCGCCACAGGAGGACGCCGCGCGCCACGGTGTCGAGGCCGGGAATGGCGGTCGAGCCGGTGGTCGTCAGCCCCGACATCGATTCGAACACCGCCTGGGCGAAGGTCAGCTGGACCGATGAGAAATAGAACGGGAAGGCGCAGACGACGGCGGTGACGCACCACAGCACGGTGGTGACGAGGAAGCCGAAGCGCGGCGTGAAGCGCGGCAGCGGCTGGCGCATCGACAGGACGCCGAGCAGCGACAGCGCGAACACCCCGACGCTGCAGCCGACGAACACAGCCCAGTCGCGATGGCCGTCGGCGGCGTCGATCATCGCCGGCACCAGCATGGCGACGGCCATGTGCATCGAGAAGAAGCTCGTGATGTAGAGCGTCGGGCGGATGTATTGCAGCGCCTGCATCGGTCGCTCGCGCTCAGCGGTGCCGGCGCCGGGCGCGGCGCGCCGGGGCATCCGCGGCTCTCGGCCGCGTGGTCCGCACGGGTGTCCCGCCGGCCGCCGCGGGGCGGCGGGCCACCCTGCGGCGCCGGATCACGGGGGTGCTCAGAAGCCGGTCTGGGTGAGCGCGATCGACCATTCGATGTCGCGGATCGCCCGGCCGACGGACTGGCCGATCAGGTCCATCTTGCGCAGGAGATCGACCCGGTCGCGCACCCGCTCGCACTCCTCCGGCGAGAGCAGCACCGGCAGCAGGTTGCAGGCCGAGACGAGGCTGATCAGCACGACGTCGCGCGGATCGGGGATCTCGTCGTCGAACAGGATCGAGAAGACGCGCAGCTTCACCTCGCGCTCGGCCTTGCCGTCGATCACCGGGTAGGTGCGGGTCTTGAACACCCACAGCAGCCGGTCGTCCTTGCGCTTCAGGATGCCGCGCCCGCAGAGCTGCTCAAGCGCCGCCTCGCGGAAGCGCTCGCCGTGGCGGGCGAGGGCGGCGATGTAGGAATCGATCGGCTGGCCGGAGGGCAGCTCGGCGACGATCGCCATCGCCTTGTCGAGCAGCGGCTCGCCGGTCGGCGCGGTGTCGGTGATGATGAGGCGCTCCGGGTCGGTGTCGACGCGGTTGCGCAGGGCGAGATCCATCAGGAGCGCGCCGGCCTCGGCGGTGTCGAGCCAGGGGGCGAGGGCGGGCCTGAGCACGCCGGTCTCGTCGTCCAGGCACAAGAGCAGAAGCTCTTCGATGAAGGTCAGCGTCATGGGTGGGCCGGCTCCTCGGGTGCGTCTGGAATCGACACTAGCGGATCAGTGATCGAAGTGCAGCAGGAGACGCCCGCCCGCCGCGCTCGGCTCGGCCGCGATGCGGTCCGGCAGGCGGGCGAGCAGCGCCGCGCGGGCACCCGCGACCGCCGCCTCGATCGGCCCGTCGTCGCCGTCGAGGAGATCGGCCGATCCCCCCGGCGGCGCGGCGGCGGCCGCCGCGAGGGCGATCGGCGCGCCGGTGTGCTCGATCGCGATGTCGAGGTTGAACTCGTCGAACGCCGCCTCCGCCGCGACGATCCGACGCCCGTCCGCCTCGATCGCCTCGCAGGCGACGATCGCCGCGCCGACGGCGCGCCGGACGACCTCGGTGCGGGCGTTCCAGGCCCGCGCACGGCCGTCGACGAGGTCGGCGACGGCCGCCGCCGCGGCGCCGTCGATCGCCACCCGCTTCGTCCGCCGCGTGCCGAGGCGGAACAGGAGGTTGAGCAGGATCGCCGCGCCGCCGGCGACGACGAGGGCGTCCTCGAACAGCGACTTGACGAGCGCCGGCGCCGTCTCGACCAGATGCTCGTAGCCGAGCGAGACCATGCCGAGGCTGACCGCGATGCCGACCATGAACACGGTGCGCGTGTCGAGGGCGCGGCTGGCGATCAGCTCGATGCCGGAGGTGATCAGGAACGCCGCGGCGTAGAGGGCGATCGCCCCCATGACCGGCGTCGGGATCAGGGTGATGGCGACGAGCACCTTCGGGCTCAGCGCCACCGCCGCGAACAGCACGGCCGCCACGACGCCGATGCGCCGCGAGGTCGCCCGGCTCGCGTGGACGAGGCCGAGGTTGGCCGACGACGGCGCCACCGGCATGCCGCCGAGGAGGCCGGCCGAGACATCGCCGATGCCGTTCGCGGTGACGCCGCCGGCGACCATCCGCAGGTCGGCGCGCCGCCACGCCGCGTCGTCCATACGGTCGACGATGACGACGCAGGCGAGGGTGTCGAGGCTGACGAGCGTCGCGATGAAGGCGACGGCGAGGATGGTGGTCGGGTTCGCGGCGAAGGCCGGCGGCGTCCAGTGCGGCAGCGCCGCCATCGGCGCGGTGGCGATCTCGCCGACGTCGTCGAGGACGCCGAGGACCGCGGCGAGCGCGATGCCGACGGCGAGCCCGGCGATCAGCCCGAAGATCTTGGCGGTCGGCGAGCCCCAGATCGAGAAGGCGGCGATGGTGCCGAGCGTCGCCACGAAGACCACGACGTCGGCCGCCGTCACGCCGCCGGTGCGATCGAGGCCGAGCCCGCCCTCGAAGGCGAACTCGACGAGCGACAGCCCGGCGACGAGGACGACGACGCCGACGACGGTGCCCGGGAAGATGGCGCGCATCCGTGGCAGCACGCGCGCGAAGGCGATCTGCACGACGCCGCTCGTCAGCCCGAACACCAGGAGCCCGCCCGGCCCGAACGCCTTCAGGGTGGCGGCGACGACGCCGATGTAGAACGGGTCCGGCATGTGGACGATCAGCGCGCCGGCGCCGAAGCGGCCGCCGAAGGCCTGCAGGAGCGTCGCGATCGCCATCGCCAGCACCGTCATCGCGAGCAGCGAGCGCGTGCCGGCGGCGTCGAGCCCGCCCTGGCGGGCGGCGATGAGGACATAGGTGGTGAGGGCGAGCGCCATCACCGCGTGCTGCAGGCCGAGGGTGGCGAGCGCCAGCGGCGGCGGCCGCTCGTCGGCCGCGTAGGTGAGATCGGCGGGCCGGACGCGCGGACGCGACGGCGCGAACCACGAGGGCATGCCCTGCCTCTCCTTCCGGCGCCAGGGCGCCCCGGCGGTCGGTCCGGATCGTCGCAGATCGGCCCGGCGGGGGCAACGCCGCCTCGGCCCTTTACCCCCGACCGCGACCCGCCGTAAGCTCGGCCGCATGAAGACCGGTGCCATCGCCATTCGACGCGCGACGGCCGGCGACGCGGGCGCCGTCGCCGACGTGCACGACACCGCCTGGCGGACCGCCTATCGCGGCATCCTGCCGGGCACCGAGCTCGAGCGGATGATCGCGCGGCGCGGCCCGGCCTGGTGGGAGCGGGCGATTCGCCGCCACGTGCCGATCCTCGTCCTCGACCACCAGGGCGACGCCGCCGGCTACGTGACCTTCGGCCAGAGCCGCGCGCGCTCCCTGCCCTACCGCGGCGAGATCTACGAGCTCTACCTCAAGCCCGAATACCAGGGCCTCGGCTTCGGCGGGCGGCTCTTCCGCGCCGCCAAGGACGAGCTCGCGGCCGCCGGCCGGCGCAGCCTGGTGGTGTGGGCGCTCGCCGACAACGAGCCGGCCTGCGCGTTCTACGCCCGCCTCGGCGGCCGCGCCGTCGGCCGCTCGGTGGACCGGATCGGCGAAGCGCTGCTGCCGAAGCTCGCCTTCGGCTGGACCGCGACGCCCGGCTGAGCGCGGCGTCCGGCTGAGCGCGGCGTCCGGCCGGCCTTCGGCGCTGCACAAGTTGCCGGTTGCACCGCACCCGTCCGAGGCTCTAAACGGTGGCGCCCCGGCGGACGGCCGCCAAGCCAGAGGACCTGAGTTCGATGCGCATCGACGCGATTGAGATCGGCAACAACCCGCCGGAGGACGTCAACGTCATCATCGAGGTGCCGGTCGGCGGCGAGCCGATCAAGTACGAGATGGACAAGGCCGCCGGTGCGCTGATCGTCGACCGCTTCCTCTACACGCCGATGCGCTACCCCGGGAACTACGGCTTCGTTCCGCACACGCTGTCCGACGACGGCGACCCGATCGACGTCATCGTCGCCAACACCCGGGCGATCATTCCCGGCGCCGTCATGAACTGCCGGCCGATCGGCGTGCTCGTGATGGAGGACGAGAAGGGCGGCGACGAGAAGGTGATCGCCGTGCCGTCCTCGAAGCTCACCCAGCGCTACGACAAGGTGCGCACGGTGAGCGACCTGCCGGAGATCACCCTGAAGCAGATCGAGCACTTCTTCGAGCACTACAAGGACCTCGAGCCCGGCAAGTGGGTGAAGATCGTCCGCTGGGCCGGCGTCGAGGACGCGCAGCGGATGATCGTCGAGGCGATCGAGCGCGCCAAGAAGGCGAAGTAGCGCCGCCGCTCAAGCCCCGAGCCGGGCGGCGAAGAGCGTCGCCACCGTGAGGTCGGCGCTGGTGCCGGGGTTGAGGCCGCGCCGCTTCAGGTCCGCGTCGAAGGCGAGGAGCGCGGCGTGGTGGCCGGCCGGGTCGTCGGCGGCGCCCGCCGCGACGAGCGCCGCCGCCTCCCGCCGCACCGCCTCCGCCACGTCGGGCCCGTGCTTGCGGGCGACGTGGCTGTCGGGAAAGGCCACGAGGAAGCCGAGGTGGACGGCGGTCGTCGCCGCTTCCCGCCCGGTGGCGGCCATCGCCGCGAGCCGCGGCAACCCGGTCTCGAACACGTCGGCATAGGCGGTCGCGTACTGCCGGGCGATGCGGTCGCGGCCGGCGGCCGCCGCCATCGCCGCGCCGAGCGTCACCGTCGCCGGTCCGGCGACGTCGTGCTCGGCCGCCTCGCCGAGGCCGGCCGGCGCCGCGAGGCGGATCGCCGCGAACGCCGCCGCCGCGTCCCCCACGTCGAGCCCGGCGAGCACGCCGCGCAGCCGCGACCGCAGATCGCCCGCGCGCGCCTCCGCCGCGGCGGCGAGCGGCGCCGCGAGGAGCACTATGCCGAGGTTGGTGTTGGTGCCGACCGCCGCCCGCGTCGCCTCGATCGCCGCGAGGATGCGCGCGCCGACGCGCGCGCCCGGCATGGCGATCGCCGGCGCCGCGGCCTCCGCGCTCCGCTCGAAGTCGGCGACGGTCATGCGGTGGCCGTCGGCGAAGCGGTGGACGTTGCCGGGCTTCAGGGCCGCGAGCTCGTCGCGGCAGGCGGCGACGAAGGCCGCCGCGACGGCCTCGGGCGCAGCGGCACTCACGGCGGCGCGCCGCGGGCGGCGACCGCCGCCAGGAAATCGTCGGCGATCCGCTCGGTGACGTCCGCCTCGACGACGCTCTGCAGCCCGTTCCACGCCGGCATCGAGTTGACCTCGAGCACGGTGAGGCGGCCGTCGCGGTCGGTGATCAGGTCGACACCGGCGTAGTCGGCACCGACCGCGCCGGCCGCGGCGACGGCGAGCGCCTCGGCCGCGCCGTCGGGCCGCCACGGCTCGGCGGCGCCGCCGCGGCGGATGTTGGTGATCCACGAGGTGCCGCGCCGCGTCATCGCCGCCACCGCGCGGCCGGCCGAGACGAGCACCCGGTGGTCGTGCCAGCCGCTGTCCGGCCCGACATAGCGCTGCAGGTAGTAGACGCCGTCGACCGCCTCCGGCGGCGGCAGCTCGTCGGCCGCCGCGACGAGCCCGAGGGCGCGGCCCTGCGAGCCGAACAAGGGCTTCAGCACCACCCGGTGGCCGGCCGCCGCCTCGGCGGCGACGATCTCGGCCGCCGCCGCGCGGCGCTCGAGCGCCCAGGTCGGCGGCGTCGGAACGCCGGCGCGGACGAGGCGGAAGGTCGTCTGGGCCTTGTCGACGCAGGCCTCGATGGCGCGCGGGCCGTTCCACACCACGACCCCGCACGCCGCGAGCGCGTGCAGCAGGCCGAGCCGCAGGGTCACCGCCTCGAAGCTGCCGGCGGCGATAGTGCGCACGAAGGCGCCGTCGGGCAGCCCGTCGCCGAAGCCGGGCACGGCGAGGCCGGCCGGGTGGTCGGTGGCGAAGCGGCAGGCCTGCAGCGAGGCGCGCACCACCGTGGCGCCGCCGGCGGCGAGGCGGTCGGCGAGGCGGCGGGCGTGCCAGTCGGCGCCGTCGATGAAGAGGGCGATCCGCGGGCCGCCGCCGGGCCGCCGCTCAGCCGAAGGAGGCATCGAGGAGCGCCGCGTCGACCGCGCCGGCACGGTGGCTGGTGCCGGTGTCGAGGTTGGAGACGATCACCGCCGCCGGCGAGAACAGCATCGGGTCGATCTTGTAGAAGTCGCCGCCGAAGCGCCGGAAGATCTCGGCGAAGGGCGCGCCGTGGTCGGCCGCGGTGCCGCTCGGCAGCCGCTCCGCGAGGTCGCGCGCGGCGTCGTCCGGGCCGGTGACGAAGAGGTGGACGCGGCCGCCATAGATGATCGCGTCGTTGGTGCGGCCCATCGCGGCGACGAAGTCCGGCGCCGGCGGGGCGAGCGGGGCGCTGGCGACGCCGTCGACGATGCGCTCGAGCGGGAAGGCGAGCGCGTGCGCCTTGTGCAGCGCCACCTCGAGCACCCGCGCCACCACCTGGGTCGAGCCGGCGAGGCTCTGGGTCGGCGCGTAGACGAAGGTGAGGGCCTCCGGCGCAAGCCCGGTCTTGCCGGCGATGTGGGCGACGAGCGGCGCCGGCGGCGGCGCGTCTGCCTCGAGCACCAGCACGGTCGTCTCGGCGGCGTCGCGGTAGCCGAGCTCGCCGAAGAGGTCCTCGATCGCCGCGACGGCGCGGCCGGGGCCGGAGCCGAGCACGAAATACTGGGCGCCCTCCTCCTGGTGCGACAGGCTCCAGCCGGCGTACTGGCTGCCGAGGCAGGCGAGGACCGGGTCGGCGGCGCGCACGGTGAGGGCGAACGGCCAGCGCGGACTGCCCTCGCTGGCCGCGAGGCTCACCGTGCCGAGGCCGCCGAGGCAGATCTCGGCCATCCGCAGGCCGGCCTCGATGCCGCCCGGCACGCCGGCGCCGGCATCGATCCGCCGCTCGCCGAGCGGGCCGGTGGTGACGGCGAGGCGCAGCCGGTCGGCGTCGGCGACGAGGCGCTCGACGAGCGGCATCGCCCCGGCGCTGACGCTCGGGCGCGGGCGGGTGGACGCGGCGGCCGGCGGGACGGTGGTCATTCGGGCGATCCTCTGGCCGGCGCGCCCGGCGGGGCGCGATCCTAGAGCCGATCGGGATCGCCGCGAAAGATGCCGCGCGCGACGCCGGCGTCCCCGACGCGCCGGGCCTGCCGCGGCCGGTTGTGCATCGCAACCCGGGTGTTGGGCGCGGCGGGCAAGTCTGCTATTCGGGCGCTTCGCCGCCGGTCCGCCGGCGGCGGCGCCGACGGTTCGACGAGGGATCCCGCATGTTTCCACAACGACTCGCCGACGGATATCGCAGCTTTCTCGGCGGCCGCTTCGCCAGCGAGCGCTCGCGCTACGAGATGCTGGCGGAGGCCGGGCAGCGGCCGGAGATCATGGTGATCGGCTGCGTCGACTCCCGCGTCTCGCCGGAAGTGATCTTCGACGCGGCGCCGGGCGAGCTTCTGGTCGTGCGCAACGTCGCCAACCTGGTGCCGCCCTACGAACCGGACCGCGATTCGCAGCACGGCACCTCGGCGGCGCTCGAGTTCGGCGTGCAGGCGCTGCGGGTGAAGCACATCGTGGTGCTCGGCCATGCCCACTGCGGCGGCATCCGTGCCTTCGCCGACGAGCAGGAGCCACTGTCGCCCGGCGACTTCATCGGCAAGTGGATGTCGCAGATCGCGCCGGCGGCCGAGGGCCTCGGGCCGCGCGACAAGATCAACGGCCAGGACTACCTGCGTCGGCTGGAGTTCGCCTCGGTCGAGCTCAGCCTCAGGAACCTGATGACCTTCCCGTGCGTGCGCATCCTCGTCGAGCGCGGTAAGCTCGCCCTGCACGGCGCCTATTTCGGCGTCGCCACCGGGCACCTGCTCGTCCGCGACCCGGAGACCGGGCGCTTCGAGCCGGTGAGCGAGGAGGTGCCGGACCGCGTCTCGCTGCTGCGCTGCTCCGAGGCCTGATCAGCCGAGGAGCGGCGCGAGGTCGCGCTGCACCTTCAGCATGCGCGGTAGGAACGCCGTCGTCATGGTGTCGAGGTCGACGCGGGCGGCCTGGGCGCCGATGTTCATCGCCGCCACCACCTTGCCGGCCGACGTCACGATCGGTACGGCGATCGAGCGCAGGCCGACCTCGAGCTCCTCGTCGATGATCGCGTAGCCGTCGCGGCGGATGCGGGCGAGCTCATCCATGAGCGCGTCGAGGCCGGTCAGGGTCTTCGCCGTCAGGGCCCGCCGGTCGGTGGCGGCGAGGATCGCGCGCGCCTCCCCCGGCGGCAGGGCGGCGAGCAGCACCCGGCCCATCGAGGCGCAGTAGGCGGGCAGCCGGCTGCCGACGTTGAGGCCGATCGACATCACCCGCCGCTGCGCCGCCCGCGCGATGTAGACGATCTCGCCGCCGTCGAGGATCGACGCCGAGCAGCTCTCCTCCGTCGCCTCGGAAAGCTGCTCGAGGAACGGCTGGACGATCCGCGGCAGCGGCGTCGAGGAGAGATAGGCGTAGCCGAGCCGCAGCAGCCGCGGCGTCAGCGAGAAGAACTTGCCGTCGTAGTCGGCGTAGCCGAGCTTCGTCAGCGTCATCAGGCAGCGCCGCGCGGTGGCGCGCTCGAGCCCGGTGCGGCGCGCCACGTCGGCGATCGACAGCCGCGGCTGGCTCGCCCCGAACGCCTCGATCACCGCGAGGCCCTTGGCGAAGCCGGCGATGACGTCGGGGTCGCGGCCGTCGGCGTCGTCGGGCATCGTCACCTCTCCCGTTCTGTGCGCATAGCGCACATACATTACCTATGCGCCCTTGCCAAGCGCCCGGCCGTGTGCTGTCATGTGGGAAACGACAACCAATGTGCGTATAGCGCACAATGCCGGAGGCGTCATGGCCGAGTTCGTCACCCTCGAAGAGGCGATCGCCAGCCATCTGAAGGATGGCGACAGCGTCGCGATGGAGGGCTTCACGCACCTCATCCCCTATGCCGCCGGCCACGAGGTGATCCGCCAGGGCCGCCGCGACCTGACGCTGATCCGCATGACGCCGGACCTCCTCTACGACCAGCTCATCGGCATGGGCTGCGCGAAGGCGATGAAGTTCTCCTGGGGCGGCAACCCGGGCGTCGGCTCGCTGCACCGCTTCCGCGACGCGGTCGAGAACGGCTGGCCGCACCCCCTCGCCATCGAGGAGCACAGCCACGCGGCGATGGCGAACGCCTACGAGGCGGGCGCCGCCAACCTGCCGTTCGCGGTCTTCCGCGGCTATCTCGGCGCCGACCTGCCGAGGGTGAACCCGACGATCCGCCACATCGACTGCCCCTACACCGGCGAGCGGCTCGCCACCGTGCCGGCGATCCGGCCCGACGTCGCGATCGTCCACGCGCTCAAGGCCGACCGCGAGGGCAACGTGCTGATCGAGGGCATCCTCGGCGTGCAAAAGGAGGCGGTGCTCGCCGCGAAGCGCGCGATCGTCACCGTCGAGGAGGTGGTCGACGACTTCGGGCCGCGCAGCGCCAACGCGGTGATCCTGCCGTCCTGGACCGTCGCGGCGATCGCCGTGGTGCCGGGCGGCGCCTTCCCCTCCTACGCGCACGGCTACTACCGCCGCGACAACGCCTTCTACATCGCCTGGGACGCCATCGCCCGCGACCGCGACAGCTTCCTCGCCTGGATGAAGGAGAACGTGCTCGCCAAGGGGCCGGACGCCTTCGCCGAGCATGCCGGCCGGCGCGCGGCCTGAGGGGGGACCGAGAGATGAGCGACTTCACCCCGACCGAGATGATGACGATCGCCGCCGCCCGCGTGCTGAAGCCGACCGACGTCTGCTTCGTCGGCATCGGCGCGCCGTCGGCGGCCTGCAACCTCGCCCGCCTCACCCACGCGCCGGGCATCACGCTGATCTACGAATCCGGCACCATCCGCACCCGGCCGGACGTGCTGCCGCTGTCGATCGGCGACGGCGAGCTGTGCGACACCGCGCTCACCACCGTGTCGGTGCCGGAGATGTTCCGCTACTGGCTGCAGGGCGGGCGGATCACCGTCGGCTTCCTCGGCGGCGCCCAGATCGACCGCTTCGCCAACCTCAACACCACCGTGGTCGGCCCCTACGCCGAGCCGAAGGTGCGGCTGCCGGGCGGCGGCGGCGCGCCGGAGATCGCGACGGCCTGCCAGGAGATCTTCATCACCATCGCGATGGGCAAGCGCACCTTCGTCGACAAGCTGCCGTTCATCACCTCGATGGGGCACGGCGAGGGCGGCGACCACCGCGCCCGCCTCGGCGTTCGGACCAAGGGGCCGACGCGGGTGATGACCGACCTCTGCGTGCTCGAGCCCGACCCGGTGACGAAGGAGCTCACCGTCGTCTCGCTGCACCCGGGCGTCACCCGCGAGATGGTGTCGGCCGGCGCCGGCTGGCCGGTCCGCTTCGCCGCCGACGTCGTCGAGACGCCGCCGCCGACCGCCGAGGAGCTTTCCGTGCTGCGCGAGCTGCACGAGCGCACGCGGCGGGCACACGCGTCCGCCGCCTGAGCGGCCGCGACGGCAGCATCCCGCCGCCCGGCTTGACCCGGACGGCGGGGCGACGCTTTCCTCCCGATCCGCCGTCCGCCCGACGGCCAGGAGCAACACAGCCATGACCGCCTACATCGTCGACTACCTCCGGACCCCCTTCGGCCGCTTCGCCGGCGCGCTCTCGTCGGTGCGCGCCGACGACCTCGCCGCGGTGCCGATCCGCGCCCTCCTCGCGCGCCATCCGGAGATCGACCCGGCGGCGATCGACGAGGTGGTGCTCGGCTGCGCCAATCAGGCCGGCGAGGACAACCGCAACGTCGCGCGGATGGCGGCGCTCCTCGCCGGGCTGCCGGTCGAGGTACCGGGCACCACGGTCAACCGACTCTGCGGCTCGGGCCTCGACGCCATCGCCATCGCCGCCCGCCAGATCAAGACCGGCGAGGCCGACCTCGTGATCGCCGGCGGCGTCGAGTCGATGTCGCGGGCGCCGTTCGTGATGCCGAAGGCCGACACCGCGTTCTCGCGCCACGCCGAGATCCACGACACGACGATCGGCTGGCGCTTCGTCAACCCGCTGATGAAGGCGCAGTACGGCGTCGATTCGATGCCGGAGACCGGCGAGAACGTCGCCGCCGACTTCCAGGTCTCGCGCGCCGACCAGGACGCCTTCGCCGCCCGCACCCAGGCGAAGACCGGCCGCGCCATCGCCGCCGGCGTGTTCGCCGAGGAGATCGCGCCGGTGACGATCCCGAGCCGCAAGGGCGCCCCCACCATCGTCTCGGCCGACGAGCACCCGCGGCCGGAGACGACGCTGGAGCAGCTCTCCCGCCTGCCGACGCCGTTCCGCAAGGACGGCACGGTGACCGCCGGCAACGCCTCGGGCGTCAACGACGGGGCGGCGGCGCTGATCATCGCCTCGGAAGCGGCGGTGAAGCGCTTCGGCCTCACCCCGATCGCCCGCGTCGTCGGCGGCGCCACCGCCGGCGTGCCGCCGCGGATCATGGGCATCGGCCCGATCCCGGCGACGCAGAAGCTCTGCGCGCGCCTCGGCCTCGCGCCGAGCGACTTCGATGTGGTGGAGCTCAACGAGGCGTTCGCCAGTCAGGCGCTCGCGGTGCTGCGCGGCCTCGGCCTCGCCGACGACGCCGAGCACGTGAACCCGAACGGCGGCGCCATCGCCCTCGGCCACCCGCTCGGCGCCAGCGGCGCCCGCCTCGCCGGCACGGCGGCGCTCGAACTGAAGCGCCGCGGCGGCAAGCGGGCGCTCGCCACCATGTGCATCGGCGTCGGCCAGGGTATCGCGCTCGCGATCGAGGCCGTCTGAGGCCATTGGCGACAGGCCGCGCCCGCGCGCGGCCTGTCCCGGCCCTACTGCGCGTAGGGGTTCGGGAACTCGGAGGTGAGGCTCATCACCACCGCCTTCGTCTCGGTATACTCGTCGAGGGCGCTCGAGCCGCTCTCGCGGCCGATGCCGCTGATGCCGAAGCCGCCGTAGGGCACGTTCCAGCGCACGTAGCGGTAGGTGTTGACCCACACCGTGCCGGCGTCGATGCGGCCGGCGACGCGGTGGGCGCGGCCGAGGTTCTCGGTCCACACGCCGGCGACCAGGCCGTACTCGGTGCCGTTGGCGATGGCGACCGCCTCGTCCTCGTCGCGGAACGGGATGACCGAGACGACCGGCCCGAAGATCTCCTCCTGGGCGATGCGCATCCCGGCGTCGACGTCGGCGAAGACGGTGGGCGACACGTAGTAGCCGCCGCTCCGCCCCTCGATCGACGGCCGGGCGCCGCCGGCGACGAGGCGTGCCCCCTCCTCCCGGCCGATGCCGATGTAGCGCATCGTCTTGTCGAGCTGCTCGGCATGGGCCTGCGGTCCCATCTGCGTCGCCGGGTCGAGCGCCGGGCCGATGCGCACGGCGGCGGCGCGGCGGGCGACCTCGGCCACCACCTGCTCGTAGATGCCGGCCTGCACGAGCAGGCGCGAGCCGAGGGCGCAGCTCTGGCCGCAGAGCGCGAAGGCGCTGTGGGTCGCGGCGTTCAGCGCCTGGTCGAGGCGGCAGTCGTCGAAGAGGATGTGCGGCGACTTGCCGCCGCACTCGAAGGAGAGCCGCTTCAGGGTCGCGGCGGCGCCCTTCATGATCTCCTGGGCGGTGCGGTGCTCGCCGGTGAACGAGATCTTGTCGACGCCGGGGCTCGCGACGAGACGCGCGCCGGCGACCGGGCCTAGCCCAGGCACGATGTTGACGACGCCCTTCGGCACCCCCGCCTGCTCGAGGATGCGCGCGAGCTCCATCGTCGAGACCGGCGTCTGCTCCGCCGGCTTGATGACGATGGTGCAGCCGGTGGCGAGCGAGGGGCCGAGCTTCCACGAGGTGTTCAGGAGCGGCGCGTTCCACGGCAGGATGGCGCCGACGACGCCGATCGGGTTGCGCGTCGTGTAGATGTGCACCGACGGATCCATCGGGATCTGCCGGCCCTCGAGCGTCTCGGCGAGGCTCGCGTGGTAGTTGTACCAGCTCGGGTGCGCCGCCGCGGAGGCGCGGGTGTCGCGGATCGCCATGCCGTTGTCGCGCGACTCGAGCTCGGCGAGGCGGCCGCTCTCGGCGGCGTAGAGGGTGGCGACGCGGCGCAGGATGTTCGCCCGCTCGGTCACCGTCATCCGCCGCCACGGCCCGTCGAGCGCCTCGCGCGCCGCCGCGACGGCGCGGTCGATGTCCTTCGCGCCGCCGAAGGCCGCCATCGCCCATGCCTCGCCGGTCGACGGATCGATCGACGGGGCGACCTCGCCGTCGATCGGATCGACCCATTCGCCGCCGATGTACAGCTTGTCGCTGCGATAGAGTTGCTCGGCCATCGTCCTCGCCCTTTCGTTCGGCCGGCGCCTGCGGGCTCGCGCCCGGGCCGGTCCGGTTGTTTCCGTCGGCCGCCGCGCTAGGCGGCGGGGCCGGCCAGCAGTCCCTCGTCGACCCAGCGCGCCGGAACCACGACGGGGAAGTCCATCAGCATCTGCGCGTGCGCCTTGCCCTGCGGATCGTAGCGGAGCGAGGCGATGCCGCCGCCACCGAGCGAGGCGTGCAGCAGGAAGTTGAAGCCGCCGAGGCCGGGCCAGGTGAAGCGCTCGACGCCGCCCTTGGCGACGTGGGCCATGTAGCCGCCGACCGCCTCGGGGGTGAGCTGGCGGGCGAGGAGATCGACGAACTCCGGCCGCCGGGCGATGACGGCGATGTTGGAGCTGTCGCCCTTGTCGCCGCTGCGGCCATAGGCGAGCGCGACGAGCGGCACCGTGCGCGTGTCGCCCGCGGGCGCCGACGCCGGCTCCGTCACCCGGTCCGGCGCGCTGTCGGCGACCGCCTGCCCCTCGGTCGGGACGGCGACCTCGATCTGCCGCCCGTCGATGTCGACGGCGAGCGGCACGAGGCTCTTGTCGAGCAGGAAGGAGTAGAGGCGGACCACCGGCTGCACCTTCGGCCGGCCACCCATGATGCCGGCGGTACCCTGGCCCATGCCGGTGGTGGCCGGCGCGATCTCGCGCGAGAACAGGTCGACGGCGCGCTTCGCCCGGTGGCGCACGCCGATCTTGAGGATCACCTCGCGGCTCGCTCCCGCGCGGGCGTGCGGCCCGTAGGCATCCTCGGCGCCGAGCACCTCGACGGAGGTGTCGTCGAAGTCGCCGAGCCCGTCGCGGTAGAGGATGCGCCGAACCCGCTTCAGGATCGCCGCCGCCATCGCGCGCGCCTTCGGCACCGCCTCGACGCCGTTGACCATCAGCGTCGCGATGGCGCGGTAGCCGTCCTGGTAGGTGGCGCTCACCTTGTAGGTGCTGGTCGGCGCCTTGCCGCGGATGCCGGCGACGCGGACGCGGTCCGGTCCGACCTCGTCCACCGTCACCGCGCGCAGGTCGCAGACGACGTCGGGCAGCACGTAGTTGGCGGGATCGGCGGTCTCGTAGGCGATCTGCTCGGCCACCGTCTCGCGCGCCACGAGGCCGCCGGTGCCGGCCGGCTTGGTGACGACGAAGCTGCCGTCGGCGGCGCACTCGGCGATCGGGAAGCCGATGTCGTCCCAGCCGTCGGCGACGCGGCGCCAGTCGGTGAACACGCCGCCGGTCGACTGCGGCCCGCACTCGATGACGTGGCCGGCGATGCTGCCGGCGGCGAGGCGGTCGAAGTCGTCGGCCGACCAGCCGAACTCGTGGATGAGGGCGCCGAGCGCCAGCGCGCTGTCGGCGGCGCGCCCGGTGACGACGATGTCGGCGCCGGCGGCGAGCGCGGCGGCGATCGGCAGCGCGCCGATGTAGGCGTTGGCGCCCTTGATGCCGGCCGGCGGCGGCGCGCCGGTCGACATCTCGCGCACGCCGCGCGCCGCGAGCTCCGGCATCAGCGCCGAGACGTCGTCGCCGACGACCGCCGCGACCTTGAGCGGAACGCCCTGCTCGGCCAGCACGCGGGCCACGGCGTCGCGGCAGGCGATCGGGTTGACGCCGCCGGCGCTGGCGATCACCCGGATCTTGCGATCGGCGATCTCGCGGGCGAGCGGCGCCACCACCTCGGTCACGAAGTCGGGCGCGTAGCCCTGGGCGGGGTCGCGCTCGCGCAGGCGCCCGAGCAGCGACATGGTGATCTCGGCGAGATAGTCCATGACGAGGTAGTCGATCGCGCCCGACCGCACGAGCTGCCGCGGCCCCTCGGCCGTGTCGCCCCAGAATCCGGAGCCGCCGCCGAGCCGGACGATCGTCTTCGCCATGGTGAGGGTCCTCGTGGGCGCCCATCCGGCCGGATCGGCGGACGCGCCGGGCGGCACGCCGGAACGGCGCACCGCGTGTTTCGAATTACGCACTAAATTCCGTTACCGGAAACTGCCGCACCCTCCGCGGAGTGTCAAGCGACGGCGCCGCCGCGGCGTTGGGGCGACGGCCGAGGCGTGGGGCCTCGCGAGCCTCGCCGTCGACGACGAGGAGGTCGACGCGGCCGCGGTTGCCTTCGCCGCCAAGGTGGCGCGCGGCCCGGCGGTGGCGCTCGAATTCATCAAGGAGATGGTGCTCGCCGGCGCCGACCTGCCGCTGACGGCGGCGCTCGCCCTCGAGCGCAAGTCGCTGCACCTCCTGTTCGACAGCGCCGACCAGGCCGAGGGCATGGCGGCCTTCCTGGAGAAGCGCCGCCCCTCGTTCAAGGGCGAGTAGGCGGCGCGGCCGCGCCACGCCGCCAGCGTGGAGCTCAGCCCCGCCGCAGCCGCTCGGCGTGCCAGGCGACGTGGTCGGCCATGAAGGTCGAGATGAAGTAGTAGGAGTGGTCGTAGCCCTCGCGCATGTTGAGCACGAGGGGGATGCCCGCCGCCGCGCAGGCCGCCTGGAGCAGCCACGGCCTCAGCCCGTTGTCGAGGAAGCCGTCGGCCGCGCCCTGGTCGACCAGGAAGCCCGGGAAGCGCCGGCCGTCCTCGATCAGCGCGCAGGCGTCGTACGCGCGCCAGGCCGCCGGGTCGGCGCCGAGATATTTCTCGAAGGCCGGCTTCGACCAGCCGGCGGACGACGGCGCGACGATCGGCGCGAAGGCCGAGCAGCTCGAAAACCGCTCCGGGTGCTTCAGCGCGATCGTCAGCGCCCCGTGGCCGCCCATCGAGTGGCCGAAGATCCCCTGCCGGCCCATGTCGGCCGGGAATTCGCGGGCGACGAGCGCCGGCAGCTCCTCGGTGACGTAGGAATACATCCGGTAGTGCGCGGCGTAGGGCGCCTCGGTGGCGTCGACATAGAAGCCGGCGCCCTGGCCGAACTGCCAGTTGTCCGGCTCGTCCGGCACCCCCGGCCCGCGCGGGCTCGTGTCCGGGGCGACGATCATCACCCCGTGCTCGGCGGCGGCGCGCCGGTACTCGCCCTTGTCCATGACGTTCGCATGGGTGCAGGTGAGGCCGGAGAGGTACCAGAGCACCGGCACCGGGCCCGCCGCCGCCTGCGGCGGCACGTAGACCGCGAAGGTCATCGGGCAGGATGTCGCGAGCGCCTGGTGGCGATAGACGCCCTGGACGCCGCCGTGCGCCTTCGCCGTCGAGATGGTCTCCATCAATAGACCACCACCGAGCGGATCGACTTGCCCTCGTGCATCAGGTCGAAGGCGGTGTTGATCTCGTCGAGCGGCATCACGTGGGTGATCAGGTCGTCGATGTTGATCTTCCCCTCCATGTACCAGTCGACGATCTTCGGCACGTCGGTGCGGCCGCGCGCGCCGCCGAAGGCGGTGCCCTTCCAGACCCGGCCGGTGACGAGCTGGAACGGCCGGGTGGCGATCTCCTTGCCGGCCTCAGCCACGCCGATGATGATCGACTGGCCCCAGCCGCGGTGGCAGCACTCGAGCGCCTGGCGCATCACGTCAGTGTTGCCGGTGGCGTCGAAGGAGAAGTCGGCGCCGCCGTCGGTGAGGCTCTGGATCGCCTGCACCACCTTGTCGTTGCCGACCTCGCGCGGGTTGACGAAGTCGGTCATGCCGAACTTCCTCGCCATCTCGACCTTGCCCGGGTTGATGTCGACGCCGATGATCTTGTCGGCGCCGACCATGCGGGCGCCCTGGATGACGTTGAGGCCGATGCCGCCGAGGCCGAACACGACGACGTTGGCGCCGGGCCACACCTTGGCGGTGTAGATCACCGCGCCGATGCCGGTGGTGACGCCGCAGCCGATGTAGCAGATCTTGTCGAACGGAGCGTCCTCGCGGACCTTGGCGACCGCGATCTCCGGCAGCACGGTGAAGTTCGAGAAGGTCGAGCAGCCCATGTAGTGGAACACCTCGCCGCCGTTGCAGGCGAAGCGGCTGGTGCCGTCGGGCATCAGGCCCTGGCCCTGGGTGGCGCGGATCGAGGTGCACAGGTTGGAGCGCTGCGACAGGCAGGTTTTGCACTGCCGGCACTCGGGCGTGTAGAGCGGGATGACGTGATCGCCGACCTTGACGCTGGTCACCCCGGCGCCGACCTCGCGCACGATGCCGGCCCCCTCGTGGCCGAGAATCGCCGGGAACTTGCCCTCCGAGTCGAGCCCCGAGAGGGTGTAGGCGTCGGTGTGGCAGACCCCGGTCGCCATCACCTCGACCAGCACCTCGCCCGCCTTCGGGCCGGCGATGTCGATCGTCTCGATGGTGAGCGGCTTGCCGGCTTCCCAGGCGACGGCGGCACGGGTCTTCATGCGGGCTGAACTCTCGTCTCGGGGCTGCGATGAGACCCCGGCGAGACGGAGCGCGAGGCGCCCGCCGACGGCCGGTGTCGCGGTTCGCCGGGACGATAGCCGCCAAGCGCCGAAGCTTCAAACCCTGACGACGTGTCGAGCGCCGCCGACGCGACGAAGTCGATGGCGACCCGATTGCGCGGTCGGAGCGAGCCCCTATATCGGCTGGATGACCCAGCTCTCCGTCCTCGACCTGTCGCCGATCACCCAGGGCAGCGATGCCGGGCAATCGTTCCGCAACTCGCTCGACCTCGCCCGGCACGCCGAGCGGCTCGGCTACAAGCGCTACTGGCTGGCCGAGCACCACAACATGCCGGGCATCGCCAGCGCCGCGACGGCGGTGGTGATCGGCCACGTCGCCGCCGGCACCTCGACGATCCGCGTCGGCGCCGGCGGCATCATGCTGCCGAACCATGCGCCGCTCGTCGTCGCCGAGCAGTTCGGCACCCTCGCCTCGCTCTTTCCCGGCCGCATCGACCTCGGCCTCGGGCGGGCTCCGGGCACCGACGAGCCGACCAGCCGGGCGCTGCGGCGCACCCTCACCGGCGACGTCAACGCCTTCCCGCAGGACGTGCTGGAGCTGATGGCCTATTTCGAGCCGGTGGCGCCGGGCCAGCGCATCCGCGCGGTGCCGGGCGCCGGGCTCGACGTGCCGATCTGGATCCTCGGCTCGAGCACCTTCGGGGCGCAGCTCGCCGCCGCCCTCGGCCTGCCCTACGCCTTCGCCTCGCACTTCGCCCCGGCCGAGCTGACGCGCGCCGTCGAGATCTACCGCGCCACCTTCCAGCCCTCGGAGCGCCTCGCCGCGCCCTACGTGATGCTCGGTCTCAACGTCTTCGCCGCCGACACCGACGCCGAGGCGAAGCGCCTGTTCTCCTCCTTGCAGCAGGCCTTCGTGAACCTCAGGACCGGCCGCGCCGGACCGCTGCCGCCGCCGGTCGACGGCTACGAGGAGAGCCTCGACCCGATGGCCCGCTCGATGCTCGACCATGCGCTCTCGTGCGCGATCGTCGGCGCGCCGGAGACGGTGCGGCGCGGCCTCGCCGAGTTCATCGCCGAGACCGGCGCCGACGAGCTGATGGTGACGGCGCAGGTCTTCGACCACGCGGCGCGGGTGAAGTCCTTCGAGATCACCGCCGCCGCCCACGCCGCGCTCGCCGACGCCGCCTGAGGGCGGCGGCCGGGCCTCGCGGACGCTTGCGCGCGGCGGCCGGCGTCGTATCCTCCCGCCCCGGCCGCCGCGCCCGCGGCGGGATCGCCGGACCACGGACCCCACACCCAGGAGCTTCCCCATGCAACGGCGCCCCCTCGGTTCGTCGGGCCTCGCGGTCCCGCCGCTCTGCCTCGGCGGCAACGTGTTCGGCTGGACGGCCGACGCGAAGGCCTCGTTCGCGGTGCTCGACGCGGCGCTCGACGCCGGCCTCGACTTCATCGACACCGCCGATTCCTATTCGCGCTGGGCGCCCGGCAACCGCGGCGGCGAATCCGAGACGATCATCGGCGAGTGGTTCGCGGCGCGGAAGAACCGCGACAAGGTGATCCTCGCCACCAAGGTCGGCTCCGACATGGGCGAGGGCCGCAAGGGCCTCAAGGCCGCCTACATCGCCGCCTCGGTCGAGGGCTCGCTGAAGCGCCTCCGGACCGACCGCATCGACCTCTACCAGTCGCACTACGACGACGTCGACACCCCGGTCGAGGAGACGCTCGAGGCTTACGGCCGGCTGATCGCCGCCGGCAAGGTGCGCGCCATCGGCGCCTCGAACTTCACGCCCGCGCGGCTGCGCGAATCGCTCGAGGCGAGCAGGCGCGGCGGCCTGCCCCGCTACGAGAGCCTGCAGCCGGAATACAACCTCTACGCCCGCGCCGGCTACGAGGCGGACTACGAGCCGATCGCCGTGGAGTACGGGCTCGGCGTCATCCCCTACTACGCGCTCGCCTCCGGCTTCCTCTCCGGCAAGTACCGCTCGGAGGCGGATTTCGGCAAGAGCGCCCGCGGCGCCGGCATGGCGAAGTATCTCACCCCGCGCGGGCACGCGATCCTCGCCGCCCTCGACGCGGTGGCGGCGGCGCACGGCGCGACGCAGGCGCAGGTGGCGCTCGCCTGGCTGATCGCCCGGCCGAGCGTGACGGCGCCGATCGCGAGCGCCACCTCGACGGCGCAGGTCGCCGACCTCGCGGCGGCGACACGCCTCGCGCTCACGGCCGACGACATCGCCCGCCTCGACGCGGCGAGCGCCTGACGCCCCGGCCCGCGAGCGGCGGGCCGGGGCGCCCGCTCAGCGGTTGTCGAGCTGCGCCCGGACCGCGGCGATGCCCTCGCGCGTGATCCGGTAGGGCCTCCCGCCCGCCGAGGCGATGAAGCCGCGTCGCTTCAGGCGGCGGAACAGCACGAGGTCGAGGTCGGAGAGGCGCCAGCCGTCACGGGTGACGCAGTCGGCGGCGACGAGGGTGCCGGCGGCGTCGCGCCGATGCGCGATATGGCCGCCTTGAGCGAGCGCGTGCAGGACGCGCTGCTCTCGCTTGGAGATGTTCACGAGAAAGGTCCGTCGGAGAGGAAGCGGTAGCCGCACGACGGCGGGCCGCGGCGCCAACGCGCCTGCGGGCTTCATTCCCTGCCCCTCGGGGCAGGGACCTACCGGGTCTCGGACGAACGAGGCATCCACGCTCCTGATCGGAGCCGGACGAATAGACCGGGCGGCGGCGCGGCGTCAACCGCCGCGGCGCCACGCCCGGGGAAAGCCGCGCCTCAGCGCGGCGCGAGCACCATGATCATCTGGCGCCCCTCGAGCTTCGGCTCGGACTCCACCTTGGCGATGTCCAGGGTGTCGTCGCGGACCTTGTCGAGCAGCTTCAGGCCGAGATCCTGATGCGCCATCTCGCGGCCGCGGAAGCGCAACGTCACCTTGACCTTGTCGCCTTCCTCGAAGAACCGCTGGATCGCCTTCATCTTCACGTCGTAGTCGTGCGTGTCGATGTTCGGTCGCATCTTGATTTCTTTGACCTCGACGATCTTCTGCTTCTTGCGGGCCTCGGAGGCCTTCTTCTGGCTCTGGTATTTGAAGCGGCCGAAATCGAGGATCTTGCAGACCGGCGGCACGGAGTTGGGGGCGATCTCGACGAGATCCAGGCCCGCAGCCTCGGCGAGGGCGATCGCGTTGTCGATCTCGACGACTCCGAGGTTCTGCCCCTCGGCATCGATGAGCTGGACCTGCGGGACGCGGATGTCGCGGTTGACCCGCGGCCCATCCTTGGTGGGCGGCGGCGCACGGAAAGGACGGCGAATGGTGGTGGTCTCCTCAAACGTTGACGGATCGGCGAGTCACGGCCGGCGATGTCCGGCGCGTCCGGGTCGGGGGTCGTCCATGTCAGGATCGGCGATGGCTCACGGTGCCGACCGGCGCAACGGCTCGATCCGACCGACCCGCCCAACGAAACATGCCCCGCGCGCGAAGCGGCGAGGCACGCTCAGGGACCGTGCGGCGTTCCCCGACTGACACCCGGCCAAAATTCGGTGAATCCGCGCCAAAGTCAACCGTTTCGCGTGATCGGCAGCAGCCGCCTGTAGACCGCGAGGGTGGCGTCGGTCATCGCGGCGAGCGAAAAGCGCGCCTCGACGTGGGCGCGGGCGCGGTGGGCGAGGGCCGCGCGGCTGGCCGCGTCGAGGGCGAGCGCCTCGCCGAGGGCGGCGGCGAGCGCCACCGGATCGCCGGCCGCGACGCGCCATCCGGTCCGCTCGCCGGGCGCCACCTGCGGCGGCGCCAGCACCGTCTCGCCGGTCGCGCCGATGGCGCTCGCGACCACCGGCAGGCCGGCCGCCTGCGCCTCGACGGCGGAGCGCCCGAACGCCTCCGGCTCGGTCGAGGGCACCGCGACGACGGTGGCGAGGGCGAAGGCCGCCGGCACGTCGACGCAGTGGCCGGGCATCCGCACCCGGCCGGCGAGGCCCGCCTCGGCGATGCGGCGGTCGAGGGCGGCGACGTAGTCGTCGCGGCCCTGCGCGTCGCCGGCGAAGACCGCGATCGCAGGGCTGCCGGCGGCGGCGAGGATCGCCATCGCGTCGATCAGCACCGTCTGGCCCTTCCAGCCGGTGAGCCGCGCCGCCAGCAGCACCAGCGGGCGGCCGCGGTCTTCCGCCGAGAGGCCCCAGGCGGCGGCGAGCGCCTCGACCCGGTCGCGCCCGACCGCCTCCGGCGCGTAGGCCGAGAGGTCGGAGCCGCGCGGGATGGTGACGATGCGGCCGGCGGCGACGGGGTGGCGCGCCGCTATGAGATCGGCGGTGTAGGCGGAGTTGGCGATCACCGCGTCGCCGCGCGCCATCACCGAGTTGTAGAGGTTCTTCGCCCGCGAGCGCTCGCCGTAGGCGCCGTGATAGGTGGTGACGAAGGGAATGCCGGCGAGCCTGGCCGCGGCGAGCGCCGTCCACGCCGGGGCGCGCGAGCGGGCGTGGACGAGGTCGACCCCCTCGGCGCGGATCAGCCGGACGAGGCGCGGCACGTTGGCGGCCATGGCGAGCGGGTTCTTGGTCGCGGCGGGAAAGCGGACGTCGACGGCGCCGGCCGCCACGAGCTCGCCGGCGAGGCGGCCGCCGCCGCTCGCCACCAGCGCCCGGCCGCCGTGCGCGACCACGGCCGCGGCGACGTCGACCGCGGTGCGCTCGGCGCCGCCGGCCTCGAGGTCGGGCAGGATCTGCAGCACCGTCCGCCCGCGCACGCCGGCCTCCGCCCTTTTCGCGGCCGCCGGCCCGTGGCATCACGAGGCCAGCCGAACCCGCGACCGATAGAGGGGCTTCCTAGAGTGTCCGAGACGAAGCCGCAATCGGCCGCCCCGCCGGCGAGCCTCGAGGTCGGCACCGGCGCGGACGCGCGCCGGATCGCCGTCGTCCGCCGCGAGGGCACGGGTCCGGAGGTCGTCTTCCTCGGCGGCTTCCGCTCCGACATGGGTGGATCGAAGGCGCTCGCCCTCGACGCCTGGGCGGCGCGCACCGGGCGGGCGCTGGTGCGCTTCGACTATTCCGGCCACGGCGCCTCGGGCGGCCGTTTCGAGGACGGCACCATCGGGCGCTGGCTGGAGGAGGCCGAGGCGGTGCTCGACCGCGCCTGCCGGGGACCCGTGGTGCTGGTCGGCTCGTCCATGGGCGGCTGGATCGCGCTCCTCCTCGCCCGCGCACGCCGCGCCGCCGGCACGGTCGCCGGTATGGTGCTGATCGCCCCGGCGCCCGACTTCACCACCCGCCTGATGGAGGCGGCGATGCCGGCCGAGGCCAAGGCGGCGCTCGCCCGCGACGGCGTCTGGATGCGGCCGTCGGACTACGGCGAGCCCTACCCGATCACCCGCCGCCTGCTCGACGAATCCCGGGCCCACCTCCTGCTCGACGGGCCGCCGATCGACGTCGGCTGCCCGGTGTACATCCTGCAGGGCGTCGCCGACGCCGACGTGCCGTGGACGCACGCGACCGAGCTCGTCGCCCGGCTCGGCGGCGGCGACGTGGTGCTGACCCTCGTCAAGGACGGCGACCACCGGCTGTCGCGGCCGCAGGACCTCGACCGCCTGATCGCGGCGATCGAGGAGCTGCACGCCTGAGACCCCTCAGGCCGCGCCGCGTACCAGCCCTCGCGCGCGGAGCGCCTCCTCGATCTCGACGATCGTCTGCGGGTCGTCGATGGTCGCCGGCACCCGCGGCGGCTCGCCGTCGGCGAGCTGGCGCATGGTGGCGCGCAGGATCTTGCCCGACCGCGTCTTCGGCAGCCGGTCGACGGTGAGCACCAGCTTGAACGCGGCGACCGGCCCGATCAACTCGCGCACGCGGGCGACGAGCTCGGCCTCGATCTCCTCGTGCGGCCGGTCGATGCCGGCCTTCAGCACCACGAAGCCGCACGGCGCCTGGCCCTTGAGCGGATCGGCGATACCGATGACGGCGCACTCGGCGACCGCCGGGTGGCCCGACAGCACCTCCTCCATCGCCCCGGTCGACAGCCGGTGGCCGGCGACGTTGATGATGTCGTCGGTGCGCGACATGATGAACAGGTAGCCGTCCGCGTCGACGTAGCCGGCGTCGGACGTCTTGTAGTTGCCCGGGAAGTCCTCGAGGTAGCCGGAGCGGAAGCGCGCGTCGTCGCCCCACAGCGTCGGCAGGCAGCCCGGCGGCAGCGGCAGGCGGATCAGGATGTTGCCGAGGGTGCCGGCCGGCACCGGGTGGCCGCCGTCGTCGACGACGTCGACCGCGTAGCCGGGCATCGGCACCGTCGGCGAGCCGTACTTGACCGGCAGGAGGCCGAGCCCGGCCGGGTTGGCGGCGATCGGCCAGCCGGTCTCGGTCTGCCACCAGTGGTCGACGACCGGCACGCCGAGCACCCGCTCGGCCCATTGAACGGTGTCGGGGTCGGCGCGCTCGCCGGCGAGGAACAGCGTGCGGAGCGAGCCGAGGTCGTAGTCGGCGACCTTCTTGCCCTCCGGGTCCTCCTTCTTGATCGCGCGGAGCGCCGTCGGGGCGGTGAACATCGCCACCGCGCCGTGCTCCTCAACGATGCGCCAGAAGGTGCCGGCGTCCGGCGTGCCGACGGGCTTGCCCTCGAACAGCACCGTGGTGCAGCCGTGCAGCAGCGGGCCGTAGACGATGTAGGAGTGGCCGACCACCCAGCCGACGTCGGAGGCCGTGAAGAACACCTCGCCCGGCTCGACGCCGTAGAGGTTGCCCATCGACCACTTGAGGGCGACCATCATGCCGCCGCCGTCACGCACCACGCCCTTCGGCTGGCCGGTGGTGCCGGAGGTGTAGAGGACGTAGAGCGGATCGGTGGCGGCGACCTCGACGCACGCCACCTTGCGGCCGGCGGCCTTGGCGGCGGCGGCGAGCGCGCCGAGATCCTCGTCGCGGCCCGGAACCAGCGCGGCCGCGAGCTCCGGCCGCTGCACGATGAGGCAGTGCGCCGGCTTGTGGGCGGAGAGCTCGATCGCGTGGTCGAGCAGCGGCTTGTAGGCGACGACGCGCGAGGGCTCGATGCCGCAGGACGCCGAGATCACGAGCTTCGGCTTGGCGTCGTCGATGCGGGTCGCGAGCTCGTTCGCCGCGAAGCCGCCGAACACCACCGAATGGATGGCGCCGAGGCGGGCGCAGGCGAGCATCGCGAACGCCGCCTCGGGGATCATCGGCATATAGACGATGACGCGATCGCCCTTCGCGACGCCGTGGTCGGCGATGACCGCGGCCATCGCCTCGACCTCGGCGAGGAGCTCGGCATAGGTGTAGGTGGCGCTGCGGCCGGTGACCGGCGAATCATAGACGAGCGCCGCCTGGCCGGGCCGTCCGCGCGCCACGTGGCGATCGACGGCGTTGTAGCAGACGTTGGTCGTCGCTCCGGGGAACCACCGGCCATAGACGCCGGCGGCGGGGTCGAACACCCGATCCCACGGGCGGAACCAGTCGATCTCCTGCGCGGCCTCGGCCCAGAACGCCTCGGGATCGCGCTGCCAGGCGGCATAGACCTCCGGATAGCGGCTCGTCATCGTCTTCCTCCCCGTGGCCCGCTCCGCTCCGGCCGCCCATCGGCGGCCCGCGGCGGCCTTGTCCTTGCCCCAACGCCGCGCGGCGAGTCCAGCCTCGCGCGGTCCTCCCCGTCGGTCGGGGACGATTGTTTCTCCGGCCGCAACCGCGAATGCAAGCGGACCGGTCTCAGACTTTCCGCTATCGTGCCGCGCGCCGCGCCGCCACGGACCCCGCCGGATGATCGTCGACCCTCTATTCTACGCCGCCGCGGTGCCGGCCGTCGCCATCGTCGGACTGTCGAAGTCGGGCTTCGGCGGCGGCGCCGCGCTCATCGCCGTGCCGCTGATGAGCCTCACCGTGCCGCCGCTGCAGGCCGCCGGCATCATGCTGCCGATCCTCTGCGTGATGGACGCGATGGGGCTCCTCGCCTATCGCGGCCGGGTCGACTGGCCGATGGTACGCCTCCTGCTGCCGGCGGCGCTGGTCGGAACCGCCGTCGGCTGGGCGACCGCGACCTGGGTGACCGACGCGCAGGTGCGGCTGATGGTCGGGGCGATCGCCATCGCCTTCGTCGCCTTCCGCCTCGTCGACCGCCGCTCGGGCGAGACGCCGGCTCCGCCGAACCGCCTCGCCGGCAGCTTCTGGGGCGCGGTGTCGGGGTTCACGAGCTTCATCTCGCACGCCGGCGGCCCGCCGATGCAGATCTACATGCTGCCGCGGAAGCTCGAGCCGCAGCTCTTCGCCGGCACGAGCATCGTCATCTTCGCCGCCATCAACGCCTCGAAGCTCGTCCCCTACTTCATGCTCGGGCAGTTCGACACCCAGAATCTCACCACCTCGCTCGCGCTGTTCCCGCTCGCGCTGGTGTCGATGTGGCTCGGCATCTGGCTGGTGCGGGTGATCTCGGCGCAGCTGTTCTACCGGATCGCCTACGCGACGATCCTTCTCGTCGGCGTCAAGCTCGTGTGGGACGGCATCGCCAGCCTCGTCTCCTGATGGGGAACCGCTGCCCGGCGCCGGCGTTGACCGATCGGCCCCGGCTGCGATCGCGGCGGGCCGTCGCGGCCGGAGGGCCGGGCGACGGGCGGGGCGGACCGGGAGACCTCCGTTGAGCACGCTCAAGCCGTTGTGCACACCCAAGCCGTCGCGCGACTACCGGATCGACTTCTGGCGCGGCCTCGCGCTCCTGACGATCTTCGTCAACCACGTGCCGGGCAACCTGCTCGGCTACCTGACCCACCGCAACTGGGGCGTCTCCGACAGCGCCGAACTGTTCGTCTTCATCGCCGGCTTCTCGGCCGCGCTCGCCTATTTCGGAAGGTTTCTCGCCGACCCCCTCGTCGCCACCGGCCGGGTGCTGCAGCGCGCCTGGGCGCTCTATTCCGCCCACATCGTGCTGATCGTCGCCGCCATCGCGCTGTTCTTCGGCGCGGCGATGGCGCTGCGCGACGTGCACTGGGCCGAGGCCTACGGGCTCGACCTGCTGTCGACCGAGCCGATCCGCGCCTTCGTCGGGCTCGCGACCCTCGGCCACCAGCTCGGCTACTTCAACATCCTGCCGCTCTATGTCGTGCTGTTCCTGCTCCTGCCGGCGCTGATGCTGCTCGCCGCCCGCAGCCTGGCGCTGGCGCTCGCGGCGTCGGCGATCCTCTATGTGTGGAGCCACGTCGAGGGTGTGACACTGCCGACCTATCCGGGCGACGGCGGCTGGTTCTTCGAGCCGCTGCGCTGGCAGCTCCTGTTCGCCATCGGCTTCACCGCCGGCGCGCTCTACCGCGACGGCCGGCCGGTGCCGTTCCACCCGGTCGCCTACGCGGCGGCGCTCGCCGTCGTCGTCGCCGGCGCCGTCGTGGTCTTCGCCGGCCTCTTCCCGGAGGACGGGCCGTCATCGCTGCCGGCGTTCCTGTGGTCGTTCGACAAGAGCGGGCTCGGGCTGCCGCGCCTCGCCCACGTGCTGGCGTTCGTCTATGTCGTGGCGTACGCCCCCTACGGCGCGTTCGACCGGATGATCGGGCGGCTCGGGCCCGACAGCGCCCCGGTGCGCATCGGCCGGCATGGGCTCGCGATGTTCTGCCTCGGCTCGATCCTCGCCGTGCTCGGCCAGATCGCCGTGCGCGCCGGAGAGGACGCGGTCGGCCTCGCCACGCTGATCGCGGCCGCCGGCATCGCCGCGCATGTCGCCGCGGCGCACGGCCTCGACTGGTGGCGCGCCCGCGCCGCCGCCTCGCCGACGGCGGCCCGCCGCCCCGTGGTGGCGGCGCCCGCCGGCCGGACCTCGGCCGCCGGGGCCTGATCCCGCGCCTTCACATCGCCGTCGATCCGTGGGAAACGAGGGGCCGCGGCCGGGATGTTCCCGCCGCCCAGCATGACGGACAGCATGGCTCACGGCATCAGCGAATCGATCCGGCGCGCCGCCGTGCCGATCAACCGGGCCGGCCGGCCGTTCATCGCGGCCTTCGCGGTGGCGACGATCATCCTGTTCTTCCTGTGGGCGCCGCTCGGCTTCGTCGGCCTCGTCGCCACCGGCTGGTGCACCCTGTTCTTCCGCGACCCGGCCCGGGTGACGCCGCTCGCCCCCGGCCTGGTGATCTCGCCGGCCGACGGGCGCGTCGCCGGCGTCGACTTCGCCGCGCCGCCGGCCGAGCTCGGCCTCGGCGCGACACCGCGGCAGCGCATCAGCGTGTTCATGAGCGTGTTCGACGTGCACGTGAACCGCGCCCCGCTCGGCGGCCGGATCACCCGCACCGAGCACCGCCCGGGCAAGTTCCTCAACGCCGAAGACCCGGCGGCGAGCACCGAGAACGAGCGCCTCGGCATGGTCATCGAGGACGCCGGCGAGCCGATCGCGGTGGTGCAGATCGCCGGGCTCGTCGCCCGCCGCATCGTGCCGTTCGTGATCGCCGGCGACACGGTGGCGACCGGCGAGCGCATCGGCCTCATCCGCTTCGGCTCGCGCGTCGACGTCTACCTGCCCGAGGGCGCCAGCGTGCTCGTCGCCCTCGGGCAGCGCGCCGTCGCCGGCGAGACGCCGCTCGCCGACCTCTCCGCCACCCGCCCCGCCGTCACGGCGACGCGGACGGGATGAGGACCGGCATGCGCGGCCTCTTCCCGCCCTTCGACCCGAGCCGCCGGCGCACCGACCGGCGACTGCGCTTCCGCCACCTGCCGGTCAGGATGATCCTGCCGAACCTCGTGACGCTGCTGGCGCTTTGCTCCGGCCTGACGGCGATCCGGATGGCGATCGAGTCGCGCTACGACTGGGCGATCGCCGCGATCGTGCTCGCCGCCCTGCTCGACGGCCTCGACGGGCGGGTGGCGCGGCTCCTGAAGTCGACCTCGAAGTTCGGCGCCGAGCTCGATTCGCTGACCGACTTCGTCAATTTCGGCGTCGCCCCGGCGGTGGTCCTCTACACCTGGACGCTCGACGAGCTGCGCTCGCTCGGGTGGATCGTGGTGCTGATCTTCGCCATCGCCGCGGCGCTCCGGCTCGCCCGCTTCAACGTGGCGCTCGACGACACGTTGCGCCCGAGCTGGCAGGGCAACTTCTTCATCGGCGTGCCGAGCCCGGCCGGGGCGATCGTGGTGCTGCTGCCGATCCACCTGTGGCTGGTCGGCCTGTTCGAGCCCGACCGCACGGTGGCGATCGTCGTCGCCGTCTACACCGTGGCGATCGGTCTCCTGATGGTCAGCCGCGTGCCGACCTTCTCCGGCAAGCGGCTCGCCGTCCGCATCCGCCGCGACCTCGTGATGCCGCTGTTCGTGCTGGTGGTGCTCGTCGCCGGGTTCCTCGTCAGCTACCCGTTCGAGGTGCTGTCGGTCGGCTCGATCGCCTATCTCGCGAGCCTGCCGCTCGGCTGGCGCGCCTGGCACGCCCACGTCCAGACCGACCTGCTCGCCCTGCCGGCCGAGACGGCCGGAGCCGCCGCGCCGGCACCGGCGGCGGACGCGCCCGAGAAACCCGCCACCTGACCAATCCCTGACTACTCGGCCGCCTCGCGGAGGCCGCCGCTCTCGCCGAGCCGCGCCAGCAGCACCGCGCGCTTGCCGGCCGCGGCGGCCATCCGCGCCTCCTTGACCGGGCCGAAGCCGCGCACCCCGTCAGGGAGGCGGGCGATCTCGCAGAGGAGGCCGTAGTCGCCGTCGGGGAGGCGGGCGAGGATCGTCTCGACGTCGCCGGCGTAGGTGGCCGCCAGCGCCCGCTCGGCGCGGCGCTCGGCGGTGCGGGCGAACGGGTCGGCCCAAGTGCCGCGCAGGCCCTTCAGCCCGGCGAGCAGGCGGAAGGCCGAGAACACCCACGGCCCGAAGGCGCGCTTCTTCGGCCGGCCGGTCGCCGGGTCGGTGCCGCCGAGGATCGGCGGGGCGAGCAGCACCTTGAGCCGGCTCTGGCCGGCGAACTGCTCGGCGAGCGCCTTTCGGAAGGCCGGCTCGGCATAGAGCCGGGCGACCTCGTACTCGTCCTTCACCGCCATGACCCGATAGAGGCTCTCGGCGACGAGGCCGGCGAGCCGCATCGTGCCGGGGCCGTGCGCGCGGTCGGCGGCGACGACGCGGCCGACGAGGGCGCGGTAGCGCGCCGCGTAGGCGGCATCCTGGTAGCCGACGAGCTCGCCGGCGAGGAAGTCGATGCGCGCGTCGAGCCCCATCGCCGCCGGCTTCGGCTGCGCCGGCAGCAACGCCTCGATCGCCGCCGGGTCGGCAGCGAGAATGCGGCCGGCGTGGAAGGCCTTGAGGTTAGTGTCGACCGCCGCGCCGTTGAGGCGGATCGCCGTCTCGACCGCGTCGAGCCCGACCGGCAGGGCGCCGCGCTGGAAGGCGAGGCCGACGAGCAGCATGTTGGTGAACAGCGTATCGCCGAACAGCGCCTCGGCGACGTGCGCCGCATCGACCTCGACGCTCTCGCGACAGCCCTCCCGAAGCGTCCGCCGCATCCGCGCCTCGTCGTAGGAGAGGGTCTGGCGCATCACGAACTCGGCCGTCGGCGCGACGTGGGTGTTGACCACGGCGAGGGTGGCGCCGCGGTCGAGCAGGGTCAGTTGCTCGGCCGTGCTCGCGACGACGAGGTCGGCGGCGATCAGGACGTCGAGCCCGGTCGGCGGCACGCGGGCGCCCTCGATCGGCCGGCCGCGCGGCGCGAAGCGCACGTGCGAGGTGACAGGCCCGCCCTTCTGGGCGAGCCCGGTCATGTCGAGGGTCGAGACTTCGAGCCCGTCGATGTGGGCGGCCATGGCGAGGGTGGCGCCGATGGTGGTGACGCCCATGCCGCCGATGCCGGCGATCAGCAGGTCGATGGTGCCGTCGATCGCGGCCGGCGCCGGCAGCGGCAGCCGGGCGGCGAGCGCCGCGATGTCGACGCGCCCGCCGTCGACCTTGACGAGCTTCGCGTCGTGCACCTCGACGAAGGACGGGCAGAAGCCCTTGGCGCAGGAATAGTCCTTGTTGCAGCTCGACTGGTTGATGTGGCGCTTCTCGCCGAAGTCGGTCGCGAGCGGCTCGATCGACAGGCAGTTCGAGACGGCCGAGCAGTCGCCGCAGCCCTCGCAGACGCGCGGGTTTATGAAGAGCCGCATCTGCGGGTCCTCGGCGAGGCCGCGCTTGCGGCGGCGGCGCTTCTCGGCCGCGCAGGTCTGGTCGTAGACGATCACCGAGACGCCGGGGTGTTCGGCGAGCTCGCGCTGCACCCGGTCGAGCGCGTCGCGGTGCTCGACGGCGACGAAGGGGGCGAGCGCCTCGCCGCCGGAATAGCGCTCCGGCGTCTCGGAGACGACGACGATGCGCTCGATGCCCTCGGCGGAGAGCTGACGGGTGAGGAGCGGCACGGTCAGCGGGCCGTCGACCGGCTGGCCGCCGGTCATCGCCACCGCGTCGTTGTAGAGGATCTTGTAGGTGATCGGCAGGTTGGCGGCGACCGCCTGGCGGATCGCCAGGAGGCCGGAGTGGTAGTAGGTGCCGTCGCCCATGTTGGCGAACATGTGCTTGTCGACGGCGAACGGCGCCTGGCCCGCCCACAGGATGCCCTCGCCGCCCATCACCACCTGGCTGTCGGTGGTGCGGCCGGGGATCTCGGTCATCGCGTGGCAGCCGATGCCCGGCGAGGCGCGCGAGCCCGCGGGCACGCGCGTCGAGGTCGAGTGCGGGCAACCGGAGCAGAAATAGGGCGAGCGGCCCGCCCGCTCGGCGTTGCCGACGGCCCAGGCGGCCTGCGCCATCAGCCGGTCGGCGACGGCGCGCATCGCGGGGTCGGCGGCCGCCTCCGGCAGGAAGCTCATCAGGGCCTGGACGATCTCGGCCTGGCCGAGCTCGAGCAGGTCGGAGAGGAACGGCACGCCCTCCGGCGTCGTCTTGCCCCACACCGGTGGTCGGCCGGCCGGCCAGTGGTAGAGCTGCTCCTTGATCTGCGGCTCGAGCAGCGGGCGCTTGTGCTCGACGACGAGCAGGCGCTCGAGGCCGCGGGCGAACAGGCCGAGCCCGGTCGGCTCCAGCGGCCACGGCATCGCCACCTTGTAGATGGCGAGGCCGATGCCGCGCGCCCGCGCCTCGTCGATGCCGAGGAGGGCGAGCGCCTGGCGGAGGTCGCGGTAGGCCTTGCCGGTGGTGACGATGCCGACCCGCGGCCGGGCCGAGCCGACGGCGACGCGGTCGAGCCGGTTCGCCCTGACATAGGCGCGCGCCGCCGGAATGCGCACGTCGCGCAGGAGCCGCTCGGTCTCCAGCCGGTTGCCGAGCAGGAGCACCCGGTTGACGTCGGCGATGCGGCGCGGGTCGGCGTCGACCGGGTGGGCGAAGGCGAGGCGGCCCGGCCCGACGATCACCCGGCCGGAGGCGTCCATGGTGTCGGAGACGCAGACGACCGCCGTCCACAAGCCGGTGTAGCGCGACATCTCGAGGCCGTGCAGGCCGAGGTCGACGACGTCCTGCAGGTCGGACGGGTTCAGGACCGGCATCTCGGCATGGACGAAGAAGAACTCGCTCTGCGCCGGCAGCACCGACGACTTCGCGAGGTGGTCGTCGCCCGCGAGCGCGAGCACGCCGCCGAGCGGCGCGGTGCCGGCGGCGTTCGCCTGCTTCAGGGCGTCGCCGGCGCGGTCGACGCCGGGCGCCTTGCCGTACCAGAGGCCGAACACGCCGTCGACGCGCGAGCCCTGTCCGATCAGCCCGGCCTTCTGCGAGCCCCAGACCGCGATGGCGCCGAGCTCCTCGTTGACGCCCGGCGTGAAGTGGATGTCGGACGCCTCGAGGTGGCGCCGCGCCTTGACGAGCTCCTGGTCGAGCCCGCCGAGCGGCGAGCCGCGGTAGCCGGAGACGAAGCCGCCGGTGGTGTGCCCGGCCGCCCGGTCGAGCCGGGCGCGGTCGAGGGCGACCCGCACCAGCGCCTGGATGCCGGTCATGTAGACCGTGCCGTCCGAAAGCGCGTACTTGTCGTCGAGGGTGACGTTCGTCGAATGCACGGTCACTCCGGCCCCTCCGCCATGCAGAGGCGGCCGCGACGCTCGGACGCGGCCCCTCTCGAAAGGTAGGATAGCCCTCGCCGAGGGCAAGATCCGTGCTAACCTCGCGCCCTGCCCACCCTCTAGGGAACGATTGATCCGCGATGTCCGCAGTCGGCGGAAGAACCCTACTCGATTCGGCCGACGTGCGAATCCTGCGTCTGATGCAGGACGACGCCTCGCTCCCGATCGCCGAGATCGCCCGGCGCGCCGGGATGAGCCAGACGCCGTGCTGGCGGCGCATCAAGCGGATGAAGGACGAGGGCGTCATCCGCCGGATCGCCGCCGTGGTCGACCGCGAGACGGTCGGCCTCGGCTTCGTCTCCTACGTCTTCGTCAAGCTCGCCCTGCCGAGCCGCGAGAACATGGAGACCTTCGACGGCATGGTGAACCGCTGGGACGAGGTCGTCACCTGCGAGCGGATCACCGGCGCCGTCGACTACCTGCTGAAGGTGGTCGCCGCCGACATCAAGGGCTACGACGAGTTCCTGCGCACCAAGCTGCTCGACAACACCCTCGTCTCCGACGTGCAGTCGCGCATCGTCGTCGCCACCGTCAAGGACATCACGGCGCTGCCGGTGGCGGCCGGCTGATCAGCCGAACGCCTCGGCGGTGCGGGTCAGCACCTTCAGCACCGTGGCCGCGAACTCGGCCGACACCTCGGGGATGGTGGAGGGCGGGCCGTCCCAGTTGACGTTGAAGCAGAACGTCGCCGGCACTCGGGCCCCGATCAGCATCTGCCCCGGCACGCAGATGCAGTTGAAGCCCTGCCACTCGATGCTGCCGCCCTTCGCCCAGGCGGCGATGCCGGGCGGGACGATGCGCGGGATGGCGTCCGCCATCGCCTGGATGCGCCGGAACTCGGTGAGCGTCGCCTCCTTGCGGAAGTAGCGGCCGCGCAGCGCCCGCTCGTAATAGGAGACGAAGTCGGCGGCCGAGCACTTCATCGTCACCCGGTTGTTCATCGGCGAGCGCGGCGTGCCGAAGAAGCCGCCGTCGGCGATCACCTGCATGCCGGCCCAGCCGACGTCGTCGCCGTAGGGCGCCCCGGCGAGATAGGAGAGGAGGATCCGCGTCGAGTCGGGGATCTCGGCGCTCGCGAGCCCGGCCTTGGTGATGAAGGCGCGCACGCGGTCGGCGCCGACCTGCGCCAACGCCATGTCGGTGGCGGTGTTGTCGCTGTGGGTGATCATCGCCTCGAGCACCGAGCGCGCCGGCGTCGTGCCCGTGAGATTGAGGAACACCGGGCTCGACAGCGAACGCACGGCGTCGTCGACCGTCCGCTGCTCGTCCTCCGACAGCCGGCCGGCCTCGACGTCCTGCAGGTACTTGGTGAGGATGAAGGTCTTGATCGCACTGCCGACGAAGAGGCGCGCGTTCTCGTTGTGGCCGGCGCGCCAGGGGCGAGCCGGTCGGCCGACCTTCAGAACGTAGCTCGTGCGACCCGGCAGGCGACGGAACGCGGCGAGCGCCTTCTCGATGTCGCCGATGCCGGTGTCCGCCCAGTTGGCGGCGAGCGCCTGCGGCGCATAGAGCGCGCCGACGGCCGCAGGGGCCGAGAGTGTCAGAAACGTGCGCCGGTCCATCGATCCCTCTTCCTGCCGTTCGCCGCTGCGGCGTCCCACCCGAGCCACCCGCGGGTGGCACGCGCACCCTAGCGCCGGTCCGCCGCGAGCCCAACCGCCGCGTCATGGTGAATCCCGACGCCGATGGTGCCGGCACGCCGCCGCGAGATCGCTCGCCTCGCCGCGCCGTCGACGCGTTCCGGCCGGACGGCGCCATCGGTGCGGCGATGATTGACTTGCCTCAAGGAGGCTGCCCATTATCCACCGCCGTTGCGATCTGGCCGGTTGGCCGTCCCGCAGCGATACGCTGTGCAGCGAGGGGGAAACGGGGTCCGGATCGGCCCCGGCAGGCGCTGTGACGGCACGGCGGGCTGCACGGCGTGCGGCCTTTGTTTTGTCGAGGATCCGAAGGCCGATGCCCAGTAAGAAGTCCCCCAATCCCATCGATTCCCACGTCGGCAGCCGCGTGCGGATGCGCCGGATGATGCTCAGCATGAGCCAGGAGAAGCTCGGCGAGCACCTCGGCATCACCTTCCAGCAGATTCAGAAGTACGAGAAGGGCACCAACCGCATCGGCGCGAGCCGGCTGCAGCACATCGCCACCGTGCTGCAGGTGCCGGTGGCCTTCTTCTTCGAGGACGCGCCGACGACCCCGACCGACACGCCCATGGGCTTCGCCGAGGACCGCCCCGGCGCCTACGTGACGAGCTTCCTCACCTCGAGCGAGGGACTGGCGCTCAACCGCGCCTTCGTCCGCATCACCGACGGCCAGGTGCGCCGTCGCGTCGTCGACCTCGTCGAGGCGATCGCCGACAAGGCGGCGAGCTGAGCAGTGCTGCCGTCGGCCGGCCATTCCGTCCGGCGGCAGAGTTCAGCATATAAAGATACCTTTATGTCACCCTTGAAGGAGCGGCGCGGTTGCTGCTATTGGACGGTGCACAAGGGAAGCCCCCCGCACCGCCACAAGGAGCCGCGCGCCCGTGTCCCGTTCCAGCTATCTGTTCACGAGTGAATCCGTTTCCGAAGGGCACCCGGACAAGGTCTGCGACCGGATCTCCGACACGATCGTCGACGCCTATCTCGGCGCCATGCCGGAGGCGCGCGTCGCCTGCGAGACGCTGGCCACCACCAACCGCGTGGTGATCGCCGGCGAGGTGCGCGGCCCGGAGACGATCACCCGCGACCACCTCGCGCACCTGACCCGGCTGGCGATCCGCGACATCGGCTACGAGCAGGACGGCTTCCACTGGGACAAGGCGGAGATCGCCGTCTACCTGCACGCCCAGTCCGCCGACATCGCCCAGGGCGTCGACGCCGCCGGCAACAAGGACGAGGGTGCCGGCGACCAGGGCATCATGTTCGGCTACGCCTGCCGCGAGACCCCGGACCTCATGCCGGCGCCGATCTACTACGCCCACAAGGTGCTGAAGATCCTCGCCGAGGCCCGCAAGTCCGGCCGCGAGCCGGCGCTCGGCCCGGACGCCAAGAGCCAGGTGACGGTCGCCTACGAGAACGGCCGCCCGGTCGGCGTGACGCAGATCGTGCTGTCCACGCAGCACCTCGACGAGCGGCTGTCGTCGGCCGACGTGCGCGCCATCGTCGAGCCCTACATCGTCGCCGCGCTGCCCGAGGGCTGGGTCGGCAAGGACACGGTGTGGCACGTCAACCCGACCGGCAAGTTCGTCATCGGCGGGCCGGACGGCGACTGCGGCCTGACGGGCCGCAAGATCATCGTCGACACCTACGGCGGCGCGGCCCCGCACGGCGGCGGCGCGTTCTCCGGCAAGGACCCGACCAAGGTCGACCGCTCGGCCGCCTACGCCGCCCGCTACCTCGCCAAGAACGTGGTCGCCGCCGACCTCGCCGAGCGCTGCACGATCCAGCTCGCCTACGCCATCGGCGTCGCCGAGCCGCTCGCCGTCTATGTCGACCTGCACGGCACCGGCAAGGTCGCCGAGGCGAAGATCGAGAAGGCCGCCCGCGAGGTGATGAACCTGACGCCGCGCGGCATCCGCGAGCACCTCGGCCTCAACCGGCCGATCTACGCGCGCACCTCCGCCTACGGCCACTTCGGCCGGCAGCCGGAAGCGGACGGCGGCTTCTCGTGGGAGAAGATCGACCTCGTGCACGCGCTGCGCGACGCGACCAACTGACGGCGGGGCGGCGCTCGCCGCCCGCCCGAACCCCGGCGGTCCGCCATGACCGATCCCTTCGAGCCCCCCGCCGGCGCCTTCTTCGGGCGGCGCCGCGGGCGGCCGATGCGCGAGCAGCAGGCGACGCTGACCGCCCAGCTCCTGCCGCGCCTCGCCCTCGACCTCTCCGCCCCCTGCCCGGACGATCCGCGCACGCTGTTCGCGGCGCCGGTCAATGACGTCGTGCTGGAGATCGGCTTCGGCGGCGGCGAGCACCTCCTCGCCGAGGCGAAGAACCACCCGCGAACCGGCTTCATCGGCTGCGAGCCGTTCGTGCAGGGAATGGCCAAGGCGCTCGCCGCCCTCGACCGCGAGCCGCTCGACACCGTGCGCCTCCACGCCGACGACGCCACCGCGGTGGTCGACTGGCTGCCGGCGGCGAGCGTCTCGACGGTGTGGCTGCTCTATCCCGATCCGTGGCCGAAGAAGCGGCACTGGAAGCGCCGCTTCGTCTCCCCGGCGATGCTCGACCGCCTCGCCCGCATCCTGAAGCCGGGCGGCGAGTTCCGCTTCGCGAGCGACATCGAGAGCTACGTCGACTGGACGCTCGCCCATTGCCGCGACCACCCGGCCTTCGCCTGGACCGCGACGACCGCCGACGACTGGCGCAAGCCGTGGGACGGCTGGGCGAGCACGCGCTACGAGGCGAAGGCGATCGCCGCCGGCCGCCGCCCCGCCTACCTGACGTTCCGGCGGGTCTAGTGGTGCGCCTCGGACGGACGGTCCCCACCCGTCCGAGACGATCGCACCACCATTGCACCCGGCGAAGGCCGTCCAGATAGGATACTGATGTCGTCGCGCCTGTGCCGGCCGCCGGCGGACCCCCGCCGGGACCCGCGCAGGGGAGGGGTGGACGACCATGGGCTGGCTGGCGAGAACGACGGCGGCGACCGCGATCGTGTTGACCGCCTCGGTGGCGGTGGCCGACGCGGCACCGTGTGACCTCCGGATGCTGAAAGGGGTGTGGACGGGATCCTCCACCCTCGGCACGGAGCTCGCCGACCACTGCACGCTCTACATCGCGCAGAACGACGGCCGGCTCGACAACAGCATCTGCACGGGCGTGGTCATCCTGCCCGTCAAGGTCGTCACCGGGCGACTGCGCATCGGCCGCGATTGCAAGATGACCGGCACGCTGACGTTCACGAGCAAACTGTTCGGCAAGCAGACCTATGCCGTGAACGGTCGGCTCAACCCGAACAGCAGGCTGATCGCCTTGAAGTCGAACAAGGGCGGGCGGATCGACCTGCTGCGGTTCGCCCTCGAAGAAGCGCCGTAGGCGGCGACCGCCGATCCGGCACCGGCTGCGAGGCGATGGCGCCGACCGCGGGGTCGACCGCTAGAGCTCGACGAGGCCGGCGGCGTAGCGCTTCCAGTTGGCGGCGTAGCCGGCGGCGGAGCGCCTCAGGCCCTCGATCGCCGCGGCGTCGAGCTGGCGGATCACCTTGCCGGGCGAGCCGACGACGAGCGAGCCGTCGGGGATCTCCTTGCCCTCGGTGATCAGCGCGCCGGCGCCGATCAGGCAATTGGCGCCGATGCGGGCGTGGTTGAGGATCGTGGCGCCCATGCCGACGAGGGTGTTCTCGCCGAGAATGCAGCCGTGCAGGATCGCCTGGTGGCCGATGGTGCAGCCGCGGCCGACGACGAGCGGCGCGCCGGGGTCGGTGTGCATCACCGCGCCGTCCTGGACGTTCGAGCCCTCGCCGATGTCGATCAGCTCGTTGTCGCCGCGCAGCACCGCATGCCACCACACGCTCGCGTCGACCGCGAGGCGGACGCGCCCGATCAGCACCGCCGTCGGCGCCACCCAGGCGAGACCGTCCGCCGGCAGCTCGGGGCGGATACCGTCGAGGGCGTAGAGGGGCATGCGGGCTCCGTTGGCGGCGGGATGGAAAGCGGCGCTGGGAGGGTCGGTGGGGGCGGCCGACGGCGTCAGCCGTCGATGTCCATCTCCAGGATGGCCATCTGGAAGTTCCACGACAGCTCGCCGTCCTCGTCGTCGCGATAGAGCACGCCGATGAACTCCTCGCCGATGTAGACCTCGGCGGAGTCGTCCTTGCGCGGGCGGGCCTTCACCGCGATCGACGGCAGCGAGAACTTGCGCTTCAGGTAGGATTCGAGCTTGCGGATCTCGTCGCGGTCCAAGGCTGAGGCCTCCAAGGGGTCTGGGATCGAGCCGACGGCTTATCAGACGTCGGCGTCGAGGTCGACCTTGGCGGCGTCGGCCGCGGCGGCGATCATCTGGTTCATCGAGCGCGCCGGCTCGGCGCAGCCCGCCTGGCCGACGATCCGCGCCGGCACGCCGGCGACCGTGGTGTTCGGCGGCACGTCCTTCAGGACCACCGAGCCGGCGGCGACGCGCGAGCAGTGGCCGATCTCGATGTTGCCGAGGATCTTGGCGCCGGCGCCGATGAGGACGCCGCGGCGGATCTTCGGGTGGCGGTCGCCGGTTTCCTTGCCGGTGCCGCCGAGCGTCACGTCCTGCAGGATCGAGACGTCGTCCTCGATCACCGCGGTGGCGCCGACGACGAGGCCGGTGCCGTGGTCGAGGAAGATGCCGCGGCCCATCGGCACCGCCGGGTTGATGTCGACCTGGAACACCTCGGACGCGCGGCTCTGCAGGTAGAGCGCGAGGTCGCGCCGGCCCGTGCGCCACAGCCAGTTGGCGAGGCGGTGCGTCTCGATCGCGTGGAAGCCCTTGAAGAACAGCACCGGCTCGATGAAGCGGTCGGACGCCGGGTCGCGGTCGACCACGGCCACGAGGTCGCAGCGGAAGATGCCGGCGAGCTCCGGCTCGGCGGCGAGCGCCTCCTCGTAGGCCTGGCGGATGAACTCCGCCGGCACCGCCGGATGGTCGAGCCGGTCGGCGATGCGGCGCACCACCGCCGCCTCGAGCGACGGCTGGTTGAGGATCGTCAGGTGCACGAAGCCGGCGAGCGCCGGCTCGGCGGCGGCCATCGCCTCGGCCTCGACGCAGAGGCGCGCCCACACCGGATCGTGGGCGGCGAGCGACGAGATTCGCGCCTCGCGCTTGGTCTGCTGAGCCATCGGCCGGTCTCCTCGCCCTGCGGCCGGCCTTCGTACCGGGCCGCTCGTCCCATTCAAGATAGTGCGTCCGCCGCCCCGGTGCAAAAGGTCCCGCCGGGCCGTCTCGCGGACGTCTCTACGCCGCCGGCGACGACAGCAGCGTGGCGGCCGCCTCGGCGGCGTCCTTGAGGTTGCCGTCCCATGTCGCCGGCGATCCCCCGCGCGGCGCGAGGTCGTGGCTGCCGTCCGTGCACCAGTGCAGCCGCACCGCCGGCGGCAGCACCATCGCCTCGATCTCGCGGCGGTCGCCGAAGGGATCGCGCTCGCCCTGGCAGATCAGCGCCGGCACCGCGAGGCCGGCAAGCGGCTCGAGGCGCTGCTTCTCCGGCATGCCCGGCGGGTGCAGGGGGTAGCCGAGGCAGAGCACTCCGACGACGCGCGGATCGAGCGCGCCGCCGCCGACCATCGCCGCGACGCGGCCGCCGAGCGACTTGCCGCCGATGATCACCGGCCCGTCCGTCACGGCGAGCAGGCGGGTGAGCGCCTTGCGGAACTCGACGACCAGCGTCTCGACCGCCGCCGGCGGGCGCTTCGAGCCGCCGGTGCGGCGCTGCGCCATATAGGCGAACTCGAAGCGGGCGACCTCGAGGCCGGCCGCCGCGGCGTGGCCGGCGAAGCGGTTCATGAACGGCGAATCCATCGCCGCGCCGGCGCCGTGCGCGAGCAGCAGCACGCCGCGCCGCGGGCCGGCCGCCTCGTTCGTCAGAAAGCCGTCGGCCATCGCGCACGCTCCCGCCTCGTCGAGGCAGAGGCTCTAGACCCGCGACGCCGGGTGGGCAAGCCCGGCGGGAGGCCCGGCCGCCTCGTCTCCTGGTTGCGGACGGCATGGAAGATCGCGATACTGGCGACCAGACGCATTTCGGGGGGCGTGGCGTGGCGGTCGTGGGGGCCGTGGCCGACGGCGCCGTTGCGGCACGGGCGGAGGCCCGGCGGCCGGGTGGCATCGTCGTCCCCTTCGCGGCTCCGGGCGACGGCCGCGCGACGCCGGCCCCGGCGGCGACCGGCACCCGTCCCCGGCCCGCCACCGAGGGCGGTGCGGCGGCGATGGCCGCCCGGCTCGGCGTGCCGCTTCTCGATGCGGCCGCGCTCGCCGCGTCGGCCGAGCGCCTGCACCGCATTCCCCTGCCGGACGGCCGCACCGTTCCGCTGATCGAGATCGGCCGCGGCCTGCACGGGCCGATCGTCGCGGTGCCGGCCGAGCCGGCCCGGCTGCCGGCCCTCGCCGCCCTCCTAGCGGCCCGCCCGGAGCTTCGGCGCCGCATCCGCCTCGTCGAGCCGGACGTGCTCGCGGCCGCGCTCGCGCAGGCGAGCCGCCCCGCGGACCTCCCCGCCGGGTCTGCTGCCGACCGGCCCACTGCTCGGCGCCCGCCCACCCCCGCCCACGTCGGGGCCCTCGGCGCCCTCGCCGTCGCCCGCGTGCTGGCGGCGCTGCGCCGGCGTGGCGGCGCGCTGTCCGCCGACCGCGTCGTCGCGCCCGCTCAGGCGGCCGCCGGCCGCGTCGCCGTCGCCGGGCTCGCCGTCGCGCTCTTCCTCGCGCCGTCCGCGGTGGTGGGGCTTCTCGGCGCAGCGGCGATGGCCGCCTTCCTGGGGCTCGCGGTGCTGCGCGCGGCCGCCGCCGGATCGACCGCCGCCGCCTTCGCGCCACAGCGCCGGCCGCTCGCCGAGGCGGCGCTGCCCGTCTACACGGTGCTGGTGCCGCTCTTCCGCGAGGCGCGCGTGGTGCCGCGCCTCCTCGCCGGACTGAAGGCGCTCGACTATCCGGCCGACCGCCTCGACGTGAAGCTGCTGGTCGAGGCGGGCGACGGCCCGACGCGGGCGGCGGTCGAGACCTACGCCGCCGGCACGCCTTTCGAGATCCTGGTGATCCCCGCCGTCGGGCCGCTGACCAAGCCGAAGGCGCTCGACGTCGGGCTCGCGGCCGCGCGCGGCAGCCTCGTCACCATCTACGATGCCGAGGACCGGCCGGAGCCGCGCCAGCTGCGCGATGCCGCCGAGACGTTCGCCGCCGCCGGCGACGACCTCGCCTGCGTGCAGGCCCGCCTCGCCATCGACCATCCGAACGACACCTGGCTCACCCGGATGTTCGCCATCGAGTACGCCATGCTGTTCGACCGGCTGCTGCCGTGGCTGGCGAGCACAGGCCTTCCCTTCCTGCTCGGCGGCACCTCGAACCACTTCCGCCGCGGCGCACTCCTCGCCGTCGGCGCGTGGGACCCCTGGAACGTGACCGAGGACGCCGACCTCGCCGTCCGCCTCGCCCGCGCCGGCCTCCGCTCGACGGTGATCGCCTCGACCACCTTCGAGGAGGCGCCGCTCTCGTTCACGGCGTGGCTGCGCCAGCGCAGCCGCTGGTACAAGGGCTGGATGCAGACGTGGCTCGTCCACGCCCGCGACCCGGCCGGGCTCTGGCGGGGGTGCGGACCGGCGGCCTTCCTCCTCCTCCAGCTGCAGCTCCTCGGCACGCTCGTCGCGGTGATGGCGCATCCGCTCTGCATCGGCCTCGTCGCCGCGCACCTCACAGGAGCGCTGTCGCTCGGCGGCAGCGGCTCGCTGATCGACGGGCTGCGCACGGGGGCGGTGCTGGTCAGCCTCGTCGGCGGCTACGCGGCCGCGGCGGTGCTGGCCGTGGTGGCGATCGGGAGCCGCCGGCTCGGCCTCCGCCGGGCGATCCTCCTCACGCTGCCGGCCTACTGGCTGATCCTCTCGGTGGCGCTCGTCCGCGCCCTCGTCGAGCTCAGGCGCCGGCCGCACCACTGGGCGAAGACCGAGCACGGCCTCGCCGTCCGCCCGCCGGTGCCGCCGGCCGGGTGATCGGCCACGGCGGAAGTCCCTCAGGAACGGCGGGCGGCGACGAAGCGGGCGGCCTCGCGCAGCCCGTCGGCCGCGGGGCCGAAGGGCGCGAGCGCCGCCTCCGCCTCGCCGACGAGGGCCGCGAGGCGCCGGCGCGCGGCGGCGGCACCATGGAGGGCGGGCAACGTCGCCTTGCCGCGCCCGGCATCCTTGCCGGTGCGCTTGCCCACGTCCTCGGCGCTGCCCTCGAGGTCGAGCAGATCGTCGGCGAGCTGGAAGGCGAGCCCGAGCGCCTCGGCGTAGGTGGCGAGCCGCACCCGCTCGTCCGCCCCGGCGCCGGCGAGCGCCGCCCCCATCGCGACGGCGGCGGAGAGCAGGCGGCCGGTCTTCAAGGCCTGCATGCGGGCGATCTCGGCCTCGCCAGGCGCCCCGTCGGCGCCGGCGAGATCGAGCGCCTGGCCGCCGACCATGCCGCGGGCGCCCGCCGCCTCGGCGAGGAGGCCGACGAGGGCGATCCTGACCGCCGGGTCGGGATGGACGGAGGGGCGGGCCAGCATCGTGAAGGCGAGGGTCAGCAGGCCGTCGCCGGCGAGGATCGCCGTCGCCTCGTCGTAGGCGACGTGCACTGTCGGCCGGCCGCGGCGGAGGTCGTCGTCGTCCATCGCCGGCAGGTCGTCGTGGACGAGGCTGTAGCAGTGCAGCGCCTCGATCGCCGCCCCGGCCTCGAGCGCGCCGGCGCGCAATCCCTCGCCGCCGAGGAAAACCGCGGTCTCGACCACGAGGAACGGCCGCAGGCGCTTGCCGCCGCCGAGGGCGCCGTGCCGCATCGCCGCGACGAGGCGCTCCTGCGCGGCATGGCCGGGCATCGCCTCGCCTGAGAGCGCCGCCGAGAGGCGCTCCTCGACGGCGACGGCGACGGCGGCGAGGCGGGCGGGAAAGTCGGTCATGGCGGGCAGCGTGCCTCCTGACGGGAACCGGCGGGGACGCGCCGCCCTCGCCGCTGTCGAGCACACTCCGCGTGCGCCGGCAAGCGCCAGCAAGGGTCGCGCGGGCCGTGCCGAGGAGGGTCGCGGGTCGATCGCCGCCGTCAGGCGGCGGCCTCGGGCGCCGGCTCGCAATAGATCCGGTAGAGCGTCTCGAGGATGCGCCGGGCTTCGTCGCTGGCGATCGAGTACCAGATCGTCTGGCCGTCGCGGCGCGGCGTCACGAGGCCGTCCTTGCGCAACAGCGCGAGGTGCTGCGACACGGTCGAATCGCGCAGCGAGAGGAAGGCGGCGAGCTCGCCCACCGAGCGCTCACGCTCGATCAGCTGGCAGAGGATCAGCAGACGGTGGCGGTTGGCGAGCGACTTCAGGAGGTCGCTCGCCGCATCGGCCGCCGACTGCATCAGGGTCGGATCGAGGTTCATGACACCCAGAATAGGATGATCGTCGCACAGCCGCACGCACCAAGATGGCGCCGTGCCGGGCGACGACTTGGGCGATCGGGCCGGGCGCGGACGGTCCTGGTGCGAGCGGGCGGCCACTGCCGTCAGCCGCCCTTCATCGCGCCGATCGCATGCCCGTCCGTCCGGCCGCGGACATCGACCACAGCATCGTCGAGCGGGCGCCGGAGCGGCAGAAGGCGAGGATCGGCTTCGGCAGCGTCGCCAGCGCCTCGTCGAAGGCGGCGACGTCGGCGGGCGTCGCCTCGCCCGGCCGTACCGGGATGTAGCGGGCGGCGAGGCCGGCCCGCTCGGCGGCGGCGGCGATCTCGGCGAAGGTCGGCTGACCCGCCCCGCCCTCGCCGTCCGGGCGGTTGACGATGAGGGCGCGGAAGCCGGCGGCCGCGACCGCGGCCACCTCTTCCGGCCGGACCTGCCCGGTGACCGCGATCTGGTCGTCGATGTGCTTGATGTCCATTCCGAACTCCGAACGGGGCTGGCGCCCTCAGAAGGTGTCGAGGGGAAGCTTGAGGTAGCGCCGGCCGTTCTCCTCGGCGGGCGGCAGCTCGCCGGCGCGCATGTTGACCTGCACCGAGGGCAAGATCAGGCGCGGCATCGAGAGGGTGGCGTCACGCGCGGTGCGCATGGCGACGAACTCGTCCTCGCCGATGCCCTCGCGGACGTGGATGTTGTGCGCGCGCTCCTCGGCCACGGTGGTCTCCCAGCGATACTCGTCGCGGCCCGGCGCCTTGTAGTCATGGCAGAGGAAGAGGCGCGTCTCCGGCGGCAGCGCCAGCACCTTCTTGATCGAGCGGAAGAGCTGGCGGGCATCGCCGCCGGGGAAGTCGGCGCGGGCGGTGCCGAAATCGGGCATGAACAGCGTGTCGCCGACGAAGGCCGCGTCGCCGATGACGTAGGTCATGCAGGCCGGCGTGTGACCGGGGGTGTGCATGGCGTAGCCCTCGAGGGCGCCGATCGTGAAGCGCTCGCCGTCCTGGAACAGGTGGTCGAACTGCGAGCCGTCGCGCTCGAACTCGCTGCCGGCGTTGAAGATCTTGCCGAAGACGTTCTGCACGACGGTGATGTTGAAGCCGATGCCGAGCTTTCCGCCGACCCGCTCCTTGAGGTAGGGGGCGGCGGAGAGATGGTCGGCGTGGACGTGCGACTCGAGGATCCACTCGACGGTGAGGCCGTTCGCCTTGACGAAGGCGATGACCTCATCGGCCGAGTCGGTCGAGGTGCGTCCGGAGGCCGGATCGAAGTCGAGGACCGAATCGACGATGGCGCAGGCCTTCGACGTCGGATCCTGGACGACGTAGCTGACGGTGTAGGTCGGCTCGTCGAAGAAGGCGGTGACGACGGGGGCGGACGGCGTCCTCGGCGTCGTCTCGGCGGAACTCGATGCGATCATGGCGGTCATCTCCTCGGCGGGCGATCTCGTACGGGTCATGGTTCCGAAGACTCCGGCGGATCGGTGACGCTTCGGTCGCCCACCCGCCGGAGAACGGTCAGCGGACGCGGCAGGTGCGGATGCCCAGGATGCCGTAGAGCGGGCAGAACCTGAAGGCCGCCGTCGCCAGCAGCACGATCCCGACGACGACCGGCGCCCACCACCAGGCGGCGGTCGCGGCGAACGGGCCCAGCATCTCTGCGCTGCCGACGAAGGGCGCAGCGATGAGGATGATCCCGAGCACGGCGCGGAGGAGGCGGTCGATGGTGCCGACGTTGCGCATGGCGATTCTCCGAAGATCGAGGGTTCGGCGGGACGGGCGCGGACTCGCGGGCGCGCCGGCTCAGCCGAAGGCGGTGCCGGGACGGACGCCGAGGCGCTTCATCACCATCGCCACCGGGCAAAAGCCGGTGAAGGCGGCCTGGATCATGTTGAGGCCGACGAAGGCGGTGAGCAGCATCCAATAGGGGCTGTACAGCCAGGCGAGGGCGACGCTCACGAGGATGACGAGGCCGGCGAAGACGAGGACGGCGCGGTCGAGGGTCATGGCACGGCTCCTGGTTCGAGGTTTGTCAGGCGGTCGCGGGCAGCGACCCGCGCACCCAGTCGACGATCTGCGCGGCGCTCATCGCGCCGGCGGTCTGGGCGACTCGCCGGCCGCCGCGGAACAGCATCAGGGCCGGGATGCCGCGAACGCCGTACTCCGAGGCGACCGCCGGCTCGGCCTCGACGTCGAGCTTCACCAGCCGCACCTCCGGCTCGAGGGTACGGGCGGCGGCCTCGAAGGCGGGCGCCATCATCCGGCAGGGCCCGCACCACGACGCCCAGGCGTCGACGAGGACGGGAACGTCGCTGCGCTCGATCTGGCGGGCGAGCATCGCCGCGTCGATGTCGGCCGGGTGGCCCTCGAACAGCGGCGCCCGGCAGCTGCCGCACCGGGCCGCCACCGCCGGCCGATCGCCGGGGAGGCGGTTGACCCCGCCGCAACGGACACAGACGACATGGCGATCCGGCTTCATTTCCGATCCTCTCGTGCGGGGCGCTCGATCGGGGCGCTCCGGCGGTGCCGTGGGCTTGCCCTTGCTATATATTCGTATGTCAGTATATACGCAAGTATCAGTTTTCGGACGGCGCCACGGAGTTTCCGCGGTGCCGCCCAACCACCTCGATCAATGATGCCACCCCGCCACGGCGCCGGCCTTGCGCTGGATCATCGGCGCCGCCGACGGGAGGGTGTTCAAGGAAGACGCCAGCAATGACCGCTCGCCGAACCGAGTTCCAGGACTTCGAGCTTAAGGAGTCGCCGAACGCGGTGCGCCGCCTGCGCGCGGTTCGGCCTCGACACGATCGGACCGACGCCATGCCGGACACAGGGCCCGCCCCGCACCCGCCCCGCGCCGTCTCCCGCGGGCGGCTCGCCGCCGCCTTCGGCGCCACGCTGCTCCTCGCCGCCGGCGCCGCGTCCGCCGCCGAGGAGTGGCCGGTCACGCGCGAGCGCATCGCCGACGAGAAGGCGGTGTTCGCGACCGTCGAGAGCAGCAACGTCATTCCGGCGCGCGCCCGCATCGGCGGCACGATCGTCTCGCTCACCGTCGCCCGCGGCGACGCGGTCGAGGCCGGCCAGGTCATCGCGACGGTGGTCGACGATAAGCTCGCCCTGCAGCTCGCCGCCCTCGACGCCGGCATCGCCGGCCTCAAGGCGCGGCTCGCCCAGGCGGAGATCGACATCTCCCGCATCGAGCCGCTGAGCCGCAGCGGCACCGTCTCCAAGGCGCAGCTCGATTCCGCCCGCACCGCCCTCGACGTCGCCCGCCAGGCGCTCAACGCCCGCGTCGCCGACCGGTCGGTGGTGGTGCAGCAGCAGGCCGAGGGCGACGTGCTGGCGCCGGCCGCCGGCCGCGTCCTCAACGTGCCGGTGACCGTCGGCACGGTGGTGCTCGCCGGCGAGACGGTGGTGCAGGTCGCCGACCGCGGCTACCTCCTGCGCCTCCGGGTGCCGGAGCGCCACGCCCGCTTCCTGAAGGCCGGCGACCCGGTGCGCATCGACGGTGCCGACCTCGGCGCCACCGTCGCCGCCACGGGCGTCGTCACCCTCGTCTACCCGAAGATCGAGGACGGACGCGTCGTCGCCGACGCCAAGGTCGACGGGCTCGGCGACTACTTCGTCGGCCAGCGCGTGCGGGTCTGGGTCTCCGGCGGCGACCGCGAGGCGTTCGTCGTGCCGGCCTCCTTCGTCGAGACCCGCTTCGGCGTCGACTACGTGCGGCTGAAGACCGCCGACGGCACCGTCGAGGTGCCGGTGCAGCGCGGACGGCCCTATCCGCGGCCGGACCTCGCCGACGGCATCGAGATCCTCTCCGGCGTGAAGCCGGGCGACGTGCTGGTGCGGCCGTGAGCGGCGGCCCCGTGCGGCTCGGCCTCTCCGGGCGGCTGACCCAGGCGACCATTCGCTCGCCGTTGACGCCGCTGTTCCTGCTCGGCGCCATCGCCGTCGGCCTCATCGCGCTCCTCGTCATCCCGCGCGAGGAGGAGCCGCAGATCAGCGTGCCGATGATCGACATCCTGGTCGACGCGAACGGCCTCAAGGCGCCGGACGCGGTGGAGCTCGTGACGAAGCCGCTCGAGGCGATCGTCAAGGGCATCGCCGGCGTCGAGCACGTCTACAGCGAGACGCGTGACGACCAGGTGATGGTGACGGCGCGCTTCCTGGTCGGCACCAGCGCCGACGAGGCGGTGCTCCGGGTGCACGACAAGATCCGGGCGAACTTGGACCGCATCCCGATCGGCATCCCCGAGCCGCTCGTCGTCGGCCGCGGCATCGACGACGTGGCGATCGTGGTCCTCACCTTGTCGCCGACGCCGGCGGCGGCCGACCGCTACACCGACCGCGACCTCTATTTGATCGCCGACGAGCTGCGCTCGGAGGTGGCGAAGGTCACCGACGTCGGCCTCACCTACCTCGTCGGCGGCGCCGCGCCGGAGATCCGCGTCACCCCCGATCCCGAGAAGCTCTCGCTGTTCGGGATCACGCTGCAGCAGCTCGTCGCCAAGGTGAAGGGGGCCAACAGCTCGTTCGTCGCCGGCACGGTGCGCGAGGCCGGCGAGAGCCGCGAGGTGGTGGCCGGCCAGACGCTCGCCGGCGTTCCCGACATCGGCCTCCTCGTCCTCACCACCCGCGACGGCCGCCCGGTCTACGTGCGCGACGTCGCCGAGGTCACGGTCGGCGCGAGCCCGGAGGAAAGCCGCGCCTGGAACCTCGCGCCCGCCGCCGACGGCGGCTACACCCGCGCCCCGGCGGTCAGCCTCGCGGTCGCCAAGCGCGCCGGCGCCAACGCGGTGGTCGTCGCCGAGGCGGTGCGCGCCCGCGTCGCCTCGCTCGAGGGCCGGCTGGTCCCCGCCGACGTCACCGTCGAGGTGACGCGCGACTACGGCGAGACCGCCAACGACAAGGCGAACGAGCTCCTGTTCCACCTCGGGCTCGCGACGATCTCGATCGTGCTCCTGATCGCCGTCGCGGTCGGCTGGCGCGAGGCGGTGGTGACCTTCGTCGTCATCCCGACGACGATCCTCCTGACCCTCTTCGCCGCCCTCCTGATGGGCTACACGATCAACCGCGTCAGCCTGTTCGCGCTCATCTTCGCGATCGGCATTCTCGTCGACGACGCCATCGTGGTGGTCGAGAACATCGCCCGCCACTGGGCGATGAACGACGGCCGCAGCCGCATGCAGGCGGCGATCGAGGCGGTCGCCGAGGTCGGCAACCCGACGGTGGTGGCGACGCTCACCGTCGTCGCGGCGCTGCTGCCGATGCTGTTCGTGTCGGGGCTGATGGGCCCCTACATGGCGCCGATCCCGGCCAACGCCTCCGCCGCGATGGTGTTCTCGTTCATCGTCGCGATGGTGATCGCGCCGTGGCTGATGCTGAAGCTCGCGCCGCGTCAGCCGGCAGCGGGAGCCGCAGCCGGCGGCCACGACGCCCACGCCGAGGGCCGGCTCGGCCGCCTCTACCGGGCGGTCGCACGGCCGCTGCTCGCCTCGCGCCTGCGGGCCTGGGTCTTCCTCCTCGCCGTCGGCATCGCCACCCTCGCCGCGACGACGATGTTCGCGACCAAGGACGTGACGGTGAAGCTGCTGCCGTTCGACGATAAGTCGGAGCTCGCCGTCATCGTCGACCTCGCCGAGGGCGCCACCCTCGAGGACACCGAGCGCATGCTGTTCGCCGCCGCCGAGGCGATCCGCACGGTGCCCGAGGTGCACTCGATCCAGGCCTATGCCGGCACCGCCGCGCCGTTCAACTTCAACGGCCTCGTCCGCCACTCCTACCTGCGCGCCTCGCCGGAGCTCGGCGACCTCGCGATCAACCTCGCCCCGAAGGACGAGCGCGACCGGGCGAGCCACGCGATCGCGCTCGACCTGCGCAAGCGCCTCGCCGCCCTCGAGGTGCCCGACGGCGCCGTGCTCAAGGTGGTCGAGGTGCCGCCGGGTCCGCCGGTGCTGGCGACCCTCATCGCCGAGGTCTACGGGCCGGACGCCGAGACGCGGCGCAAGGTCGCCGCCGAGGTGAAGAAGATCTTCGCCGCGGTGCCGTTCGTCGTCGACGTCGACGACTCGATCGGCGCACCGCGGCCGCGGCTGCGCGTCGCCATCGACCAGGACCGGCTGGAATTCCTCGGCGTCGAGCAGAGCGACGTCTACGACGCCCTGAAGGCGCTCGTCGGCGGCACCTCGGTCGGCTACTCGCACCGCGGCGAGGGCCGCGACCCGATCGCCATCGTCATCCGCCTGCCGAAGAGCGACCTCTCGTGGGACGAGCGGATGGCCGCGACGCCGGTGCCGGCCGACGCGATGCCGGGCGACCGCACGGTGATCGAGCTCGGCGAGGTGGTGCGCGTCGGCGAGGAGGCGGGGTCGCCGATCATCTTCCGCCGCGACGGCCGCTTCACCGACATGGTGACCGGCGACCTCGCGGGCGCCTACGAGGCGCCGATCTACGGCATGCTGGAGGTCGACCGGCTGATCGAGGCGCACGACTGGGGCACGCTGCCGAAGCCGGTCATCCGCCTCAACGGCCAGCCGGAGGACGAGAGCACGCCGACCGTGCTTTGGGACGGCGAGTGGGAGATCACCTGGGTCACCTTCCGCGACATGGGGGCGGCCTTCGCCGTCGCGATCCTCGGCATCTACGTGCTGGTGGTGGCGCAGTTCGGATCGTTCAAGCTGCCGCTCGTCATCCTGACGCCGATCCCGCTGACGCTGATCGGCATCGTCCTCGGCCACTGGCTGTTCGGCGCGCCGTTCACCGCCACCTCGATGATCGGCTTCATCGCGCTCGCCGGCATCATCGTCCGCAACTCGATCCTGCTCGTCGACTTCGTCCGCCACGGCGGCGGGCCGGGCAAGACCTTGCGCGACGTGCTGATCGAGGCCGGCGCGGTGCGCTTCAAGCCGATCGTGCTGACGGCGCTCGCGGCGATGATCGGCGCGGCGACGATCCTCTCCGACCCGATCTTCCAGGGCCTCGCCATCTCGCTCCTGTTCGGCCTCGCCTCCTCGACGCTGCTGACGGTGCTGGTGATCCCGGCGATCTACGTGGTGCTGCGCGACGCGAACCGGCCGACGAGCGGGCCGCCGCCGGGGGCGTGAGGCGCGCGCCTACGGCTCCTTGCCGTCGAGCACCCGCTTCAGGGCCAGGAGGTCGCGCCAGGCGAGGCGCTTCTGCAGGGGCTGGCGCAGCAGGTAGGCCGGGTGCAGCGTCGCCATGCAGCGCACGGCGCGCACGCCGGTGTGGTGGGTCGACCAGCGGCCGCGCAATCGCAGGATGCCCTCGGTCGCCCCGGTGATCGCCTTCGCCGAGGCGCCGCCGAGGAAGACGAGCACGTCGGGATCGACGAGGGCGATCTGGCGGGTGATGAACGGCTTGCAGATCTCAGTTTCCTGCGGGCTCGGCGTGCGGTTGCCGGGCGGCCGCCAGGGCACCACGTTGGCGATGTAGACGCTCGTCCGGTCGAGGCCGATCGCCGCCAGCATGCGGTCGAGGAGCTGGCCGGAGCGGCCGACGAACGGCAGGCCCTGGATGTCCTCGTCGCGCCCCGGCGCCTCGCCGACCAGCATCACCCGCGCCGCCGGGTTGCCGTCGGCGAAGACGAGCCGCGTCGCCGTGCGCTTCAGGTTGCAGCCCTCGAAGGCCTCGAGGCGCGCGCGCAGCTCGTCGAGGCTCTGCGCGCCGGCGGCCTCGGAGCGGGCGGCGAGAACGGCCGCCTCGTCGGGCACGGTCTGCGGCGTCGCCGCGGCGGCCGGCAGCGGCGGGTCGACGGGCCGCAGCGGCGCCCGCCGCTCCGGCGCATCGCGGAAGGCCGGTGCGCGCGCGGGCTCGGGCTCGGCCGGCGGCACGGCCTCCGGCGGCGGCGCGCGAAAACGGTCGACCGCCTCGGCGCCGACGATCCCGTCGACGCCGGCCGCCTCGTACCATTCGAGGAGCGCCAGCAGCGCGCGGCGGTCGTCGGATGCCTCGATCATCACTGTCCTTCGGGGGAACCTTCCATGCCAGTCTAGGCCTTCGCGGCCGCGGATGCGAACGCCCCGCGCGATACCCGCCAGAAGATCCTCGGCTGCGACGAGGTGAACCGGGGCACGGCCGTGGCCGGCTGCTACTTTCGTTGCACCCTGCCGGACCCTGCCTTAAGGAACGGCGACGATTTTCCCAGGCGGAACGGCGACCGGTCGAGGAGGAACGATGGCGAGCGAGGGAGAAGAGCTGCCCGAACGCGAGAGCATGGAGGTCGACGTCGTGATCGTCGGCGCCGGGCCGGCCGGACTTTCGGCGGCGATCCGCCTGAAGCAGCTCGAGCCGGATCTCGCGATCGTGGTGCTTGAGAAGGGGTCGGAGGTCGGCGCGCACATCCTGTCCGGCGCGGTGATCGACCCGTCCGCCCTCGACAGGCTGCTGCCCGACTGGCGCGAGGATGCCGACGCGCCCTTGAAGACGCCGGTGACCGAGGACCGCTTCCTGCTGCTCGGCCCGGGCGGCGCCGTCCGCCTGCCCAATTTCCTGATGCCCAGGCTGATGTCGAACCACGGCAACTACGTGGTCTCGCTCGGCAACGTGTGCCGGTGGCTCGCGGCCAAGGCCGAGGCGCTCGGCGTCGAGATCTACCCGGGCTTCCCGGCGGCCGAGCTCCTGACCGACGAGGAGGGCCGCGTCGTCGGCGTCGCCACCGGCGACATGGGCATCGGGCGGGACGGCAAGCCGCACGGCGGCTTCACCCGCGGCATGGCGCTGATGGCGAAGTACACGCTGATCGCCGAGGGCGCGCGCGGCTCGCTGACCAAGCAGCTGATCGCCCGCTTCGGCCTCGACAAGGGCCGCGAGCCGGCGAAATTCGGCATCGGCCTCAAGGAGCTCTGGCGGGTCGACCCGGCGAAGCACCGGCCGGGCCTCGTGCAGCACTCGTTCGGCTGGCCGCTCGGCGGCTCGACCGGCGGCGGCTCGTTCCTCTACCACCTCGAGGACGACCAGGTGGTGGTCGGCTTCGTCGTCCACCTCAACTACAAGAACCCCTGGCTGTCGCCCTTCGAGGAGTTCCAGCGCTTCAAGACGCACCCGGCGGTGCGCGAGGTGTTCGAGGGCGGCAAGCGGCTCTCCTACGGCGCCCGCGCGATCACCGAGGGCGGCTTCCAGTCGGTGCCGAAGCTCGCCTTCCCGGGCGGCTGCCTGCTCGGCTGCGCGGCCGGCTTCGTCAACGTGCCGCGCATCAAGGGCAGCCACAACGCCATGGCCTCCGGCATGCTGGCGGCGGAGAACGTGGTGAAGGCGCTCGCCGACGGCCGCGCCCACGACTCCCTCGACGGCTACGAGAAGGCCTGGCGCGGCTCCTCGATCGGCCGGGATCTCTGGACCGTCCGCAACGTCAAGCCGCTCTGGTCGAAGCTCGGCACCTGGATCGGCATCCCGCTCGGCGGCCTCGACATGTGGTGCCAGAGCCTCCTCGGCTTCTCGCCGTTCGGCACCCTCGGCCACGGCAAGCCGGACTCGGCGACGCTGGAACCCGCCGCCCAGGCGAAGAAGATCGCCTACCCGAAGCCGGACGGGGTGCTGACCTTCGACCGGCTCTCCTCGGTGTTCCTGTCGAACACCAACCACGAGGAGGACCAGCCGATCCACCTCAAGGTCGCCGACATGGGGCTGCAGAAGGCCTCCGAGCACGACGTCTACGGCGGCCCGTCGGCGCGCTACTGTCCGGCCGGCGTCTACGAGTGGGTGGAGACCGGCGGGGTGCCGTCGTTCGTCATCAACGCGCAGAACTGCGTGCACTGCAAGACGTGCGACATCAAGGACCCGAACCAGAACATCACCTGGGTGACGCCGGAAGGCGGCGGCGGGCCGAACTACCCGAACATGTGAGGGCGCGGGGCCGCGGCGGGAACGCCGAGGCCCCTCGCCGCGGCTCAGCCGTTGGCGATGTACTGCGCGCCGTTCACCGTCATCACCGCGCCGGTGATGAACGAGGCCTCGGGCGAGGCGAGGTAGGTGACCATCGAGGCGATCTCCTCGGGCTGGCCGAGCCGGCCGACCGGGATCGTCGCGATGATCGCCTCCAGCACCTTCTCCGGCACCGCGCGCACCATGTCGGTGTCGATGTAGCCCGGGCAGATGCAGTTCACGGTGACGCCCTTGCGCGCGTTCTCCTGCGCCAGCGCCTTGGTGAAGCCGATCACGCCGGCCTTGGCGGCCGAGTAGTTGGCCTGGCCGGCCTGGCCCTTCTGGCCGTTGATCGACGAGATGTTGATGATGCGGCCGAACTCGCGGGCGCGCATGCCCTCGATCAGCGGCCGCGTCATGCAGAACATCGAGTCGAGGTCGGTGCGGATCACCTCCGACCACTGCTCGTAGGTCATCCGGTGCAGGGTGGCGTCGCGGGTGATGCCGGCGTTGTTGACGAGCACGTCGACCGACCCGAGCGCCGCCTCGACCTCGGCGATGCCGGCGGCGCACGCTTCCGGGTCGGCGACGTTCCAGCGGAACACCCTGATGCCGGTCTCGGCCTCGAAGCGGGCGGCGGCGTCGGTGTTGCCGGCATAGTTGGCGGCCACCGTGTAGCCGGCCGCCTTCAGCCCGACCGAGATCGCATGGCCGATGCCGCGCGTGCCGCCGGTGACGATCGCAACCTTGCTCATGTCTTCCTCCCTGGCGCCGTTGCGCCCGCCCGCTCGAAGCCGTCGCGGCCGCCCGTTCGCGGCCGCCGGGCCGGCGTCCCCTCTTTGTGCGCCGGCTCCGCAGTCTCGGCGGCCGCATCCGCGGCCGCCTTGATCTCGCTAAAAGGTCGCGCCCGTCAGCCGCGCTCGACGCACATGGCGACGCCCATGCCGCCGCCGATGCACAGCGTCGCGAGGCCCTTCGCCTTGCCGCGACGCTGCATCTCGTGCAGCAGGGTGACGAGGATGCGCGCGCCCGAGGCGCCGATCGGGTGGCCGATGGCGATCGCCCCGCCGTTGACGTTGACGATGTCGGGGTTCCAGCCGAGCGACTTGTTGACGGCGCAGGCCTGGGCCGCGAAGGCCTCGTTGGCCTCGACGAGGTCGAGGTCGCCGATCGACCAGCCGGCCTTCTCGAGCGCCTTCTTCGAGGCCGGGATCGGGCCGGTGCCCATCACCTTCGGGTCGACGCCGGCGGTCGCCCACGAGGCGATGCGGGCGAGCGGCTCGAGGCCGCGCCGGGCCGCTTCCGCCTCGCTCATCAGCACGAGCGCGGCGGCGCCGTCGTTGATGCCGGAGGCGTTGCCGGCGGTGACCGTGCCGTCCTTGTCGAAGGCCGGACGGAGCTTGGCGACGCTGTCGAGAGTGGCGCCGTGGCGGATGTACTCGTCGTCGGCCACGACCTTGTCGCCCTTGCGGTCCTTGATCGTCACCGGAACGATCTCGGACTTGAACTTGCCGGCCTTCTGAGCGGCCTCGGCCTTGTTCTGCGAGGCGACGGCGAAGGCGTCCTGCGCCTCGCGGTCGATCTGGTACTCCCGGGCGACGTTCTCGGCGGTGACGCCCATGTGGTAGCCGTTGAAGGCGTCCCACAGGCCGTCGCGGATCATCGAGTCGACCATCGCGTAGTCGCCCATCTTGTGGCCGGCGCGCAGATAGGCGCAGTGCGGCGCGAGCGTCATGTTCTCCTGGCCGCCGGCGACGATGACCGAGGCGTCGCCGAGGGCGATCTGCTGCATGCCGATGGCCACCGTCCGGAGGCCCGAGCCGCACACCTGGTTCAGCACCCAGGCGGTGGTCTCCTTCGGCAAGCCGGCGCCCATCGAGGCCTGGCGCGCCGGATTCTGGCCCTGGGCGGCGGTCAGCACCTGGCCGAACACCACCTCGTCGACCTCCTCCGGGGCGACGCCGGCGCGGCCGATCGCCTCGCGGATCGCCGTCGCGCCGAGCACGTGCGCCGGCACCGAGGCGAAGGCGCCGTTGAAGCTGCCGACCGGCGTGCGCGCCGCGCTGACGATGACGACCGAGTTGCTGTCACCCATGACCCTTGGCTCCGTTCGAAGAGAATGCCGGCCTGCGCGTTCGCGGCGGGCGTTGGGATTGTTGGGCCGATAGAGCCGCGACGGTCGCGAGGTGTCAACCGGATCGCCTTGCGGATCGACCGGGGTGCTTCGTCGCGGCTTTGTTCGCTCCTGCGAAAAGCGGTGGCACGCCGGGCGCGAAGCCCCTATCGTGTCGAAAAATAAGGAGTTACGCGAGGGAGAGGGAAGTTCCGTGGCACGGACGACGGCGAAGAACGGCGAGCCGACGATCATCAAGAAGTACGCGAACCGGCGCCTCTACAACACCGGGACGAGTACTTATGTGACGCTCGAGGACCTCGCCCTGATGGTGAAGAACGAAGAGGACTTCGTCGTCTTCGACGCGAAGACCGGCGACGAGATCACGCGCTCGGTGCTGACGCAGATCATCTTCGAGCAGGAAGGCAAGGGCCAGAACCTGCTGCCGATCTCGTTCCTCAGGCAGCTCATCCGGTTCTACGGCGACTCGCTGCAGAACCTGGTGCCGAGCTATCTCGACTACTCGATGTCGTCGCTGACCAAGGAGCAGGAGCGCTTCCGCACGCAGCTCGCCTCGACCTTCGGCGGCAGCCCGTTCGGCATGATCGAGGAGCAGGTGCGCCGCAACACGGAGATGTTCGACCGGGCGATGCGGATGTTCCTGCCGTTCGGCAACGAGCCGCAGAGGCCGCCGGGCGAGGCGGCGAAGCCGGCCGCCCCGGCGACGGATCTCGATGAGCTGAAGCGCCAGCTCGCCGAGATGCAGCGCCGGCTCGACACCATCGCCGGCGGCGACGCCGGCTGACACGGGGCGCGCCGGCGCGCCCCGCGAAAGCGCGCGTCAGCCGCGGCGCGTGGTCGGGCGCAGCGCCAGGGCGCCGTCGCCGACGAGGGCGATCACCACGCTGACGGCGATCAGGAAGGCGATGTATTCCCAGCCGCCGCCGGGATTGGAGAACAGCCAGCCCTTGTCGGCGTGCGAGAAGACCCACGCGCCGGCCAGCACCGGAATGAGCAGGATGGCGATCCCGCGGGCATAGATTCCGAGGATCAGCATCAGCCCGCCGACCACCTCGGCGAGGATGGTGAGATAGGCGAGCGCGCCCGGCAGGCCGAGGCTCTCGAAGAAGCCGACGGTTCCGGGGATGGTGAACACGAACACCTTCAGGAGCCCGTGCGAGAGGAACATCAGGCCGAGGGCGAGACGCAGAATGAGCGCGCCCCAGGGCGCGGTGCGGGTGTCGATCATCGATAGCCTCCAGCTACGGCCGTTGCGCCTCAGGCGCCGCCAGCCCCTAACTGCCCCGCGGAAATCAGGTTTACAATTCGACGCGAACGAGACATATCGTTCACGATTATCGAACGACGCCGGCGACGGACACCCGATGGACACGCTGACGCGCATGCAGGCCTTCGTCCGGGTCGCCGAAGCGGGCGGGTTCTCCGCTGCGGCACGACGGCTCGGGCGCTCCAAGGCGCTGCTCTCGAAATACGTCCGCGAGCTCGAGGACGACCTCGGCGTCCGCCTCCTGAACCGCACGACACGGCAGCTCTCGCTCACCGAGGCCGGCTCCGTCTACCTGCGCGAGGCGGTGGAGATCCTACAGCGGATCGACAACCTCGAATCGATGATCCACGACACCCACCAGCAGGCGCGCGGCCACCTGCGCATCACCGCGCCGCGCACCCTCGGCGACGGCGACCTCGGCCGCGCGATCATGGAGTTCGTGCAGCGCGAGCCGCTGATCACCGTCGAGCTGTCGCTCGAGGACCGCTTCGTCGACCTCGTCGAGGAGGCCTACGACGTCGCCGTGCGCGTCAGCGACATGGCCGATTCGAGCCTCATCGCGCGCAAGCTCGCGACCTTCCGGCTCGTCGTCTGCGTTCGTCCCGACGTCATCGCCGCCACGGGAACGCCGCAGCACCCGAGCGACCTCGCCGACATGCCGTGCATCGTCGACACCAACGGTCGGGCGCGTGGCGCCTGGCCGTTCGCCGATGGCCTCGAGCGGCTCAGCGTCGCCGTGCGCGGTCGAGTGGAGGCGAACAGCCCGCAGGCGTGCCGGCTCGCCGCGCTCGCCGGACTCGGCTTCTGCTACACACCCTATCTCATCGTGCGCGACGACATCGCCGCCGGCCGGCTGGTGCCGGTGCTCGAGGAGTTCGAGCACGGCCAGTCGGCGATCCACGCGGTCTACCCGCACCGGCGCCACCTCTCCGGCAAGGTTCGCGCCTTCGTCGACTTCCTGGTCGGCTGGTTCGAGCGCTCGGGCGATTGCGGCTGACGTCATCCTTCCGCCATCACCGCGCGGCTTGCTGGCCGCCGCGATTCCACCACAGCGTCAACCGACCCGCCCGAAGAGGCTCCGACTTGCCGATCCTGCCGCGCCGCCTCGTCGAGGGAGCCCGAGCCGCCGTCGTCGCCGCGGCGGCGCTCATCCCGCTGCCGGCCGCCGCGCACCCGCACGTCTTCGTCGAGGCGCGCGCGGAGATCGTCTTCAACGCCGCCGGCGACATCTCGGCCGTCCGCCACGTCTGGCGCTTCGACGAGGCCTTCTCGGCCTATGCGAGCCAGGGCTTCGACACCAACCGCGACCACGTCTTCTCGATGGAGGAGCTGCAACCGCTCGCCCAGGTGAACGTCGAATCGTTGAAGGAGTACCACTACTTCACCTATGTCGACATCGACGGGAAGCAGCAGACCCTCGCCGACCCGAAGGAGTATTTCCTGAAGGAGGAGGGCGGCCAGCTCACGCTGTTCTACACCCTGCCGCTGGCGAAACCGATCGACGCGAGCGGCCATACGGTCCGGATCGACATCTACGACCCGGAATATTTCGTCGCGGTGACCTTCGTTCCCGACACGCCGATGGCGCTCACCGGCGACGTGCCGGCCGGGTGCACGCTCGAGGTCAAGGAGCCCGAGGAGCTCGACCCGATGGCGGCGACGCAGCTCGCGCTCATCCCGCGCGACACCCGCAACCTGCCGGAGAACCTGCGCTCGATCACCCAGGCCCTCGCCAACTCGGCCTTCGTGCGCTGCCCGAAGCGGCCGGCCGCGACGCCCCCGCCGCCGGCGGCGGGCGACGGCCAGCGACGGACCGGCAACGGGCCGTTCGGCGTCGCCGCGCCGGAGGCCGGCGGCGGCACGCCGACCGGCATCTTCGCGGTGATCGCCGCCTGGCAGTCGGCCTTCTACAGCCGCCTCACCGACGCCGTGAAGGCGATGAAGGCCGACGGCACGGCGGCGCTCCTGCTCGTCGCCCTGTCCTTCGGCTACGGCGTCTTCCATGCCGCCGGCCCGGGCCACGGCAAGGCGGTGATCGCCGCCTACCTCGTCGCCAACGAGGCGACGGCGCGCAAGGCGGTGGGGCTCTCCTTCCTCTCGGCCTTCTTGCAGGCGACGGTCGCCGTCGCGCTCGTCGGGGTCGCCGCCGCGCTCCTCAACATGACGAGCCTCGCGATGAGCGAGGCGACGCGCTGGGTCGAGGCCGTGTCCTACGCGCTCGTGGTGCTGCTCGGCCTCGGCCTCGTGTGGCGCAAGATCGTCCGGCCGGCGGCCGCAGCCCTGCTGCCGCCGCCGGTCCGGGCGCAGGCCCTGTCGGCGGCCCCCGCCAGCGGCGTCGCGCCGAACCGCTGGGTTCGCGACCCCGGCCGCGCGCCGCGCGCCGCAGGCGCGGCGTCCCGCTTCCGCGCCGACGACGCCCGCCACGTGCACGGGCCCGACTGCGGCTGCGGCGGCCACGCGGTGAGCCCGGACGCTATCGCCGGCGCCGCCTCGTGGCGCGACGCCGCGGTGGCGGTCGTCTCCGCCGGCTCGCGGCCGTGCACCGGCGCCCTGATCGTCCTCGTCTTCGCCCTGTCGCAGGGCATGTTCGCGGCCGGCGTCCTCTCCGCCTACGCGATGGCGATCGGCACCGGCATCACCGTCACGGCGCTGGCGCTCCTCGCGGTCGGCGCCAAGGGCGCGGCGATGCGGCTCGCCGGCGGCGGCAGCCGCGCCGGTCTTGTCGTCCACCGCCTCGTCGAGGGGGCGGCCGCCCTGCTGGTGCTCGCCCTCGGCGGCGTGCTGCTCGGATCGACCCTCGCCGGCTGAGCCCCGCAGGTGTGGCGCCGCGGGCACACCCCGCGCGCGTCGAGCCGTCGTCATCGCCCACTGGTTGCGGCCGCAGCGCGAAGCGGTAGCATGAGGGCTGGCCCGCCGTGGCGACCGCGCCGCGACGGGGGCACGCGGGTTCTGTGCCGTGCGCACGTCTTGCGCGCGCCTGAGCCGACCGTCTGGCGCCGAAGGGCGGGTGGCTGGGGGGCCGCCCGCCCTTCCCTCAGCTCCGGGTCCCGCCCTATGCTCTGCGCCGTGCCGGCCGCGTTCCGCGGCGGGGAGGATCCGACGTGCGAGCGAAGCAAGGGAACGGAGCGCCCGAGGCGCCGGCGCCGGTGCTGTCGGTCGGCTTCCTGCTCTGCGACCACTTCACCCTGTCGGCGTTCGCGCTGTTCGCCGACCACCTCCGCCTCGCCGCCGACGAAGGCGACCGCTCGCGGCCGATCCTCTGCCGCTGGTCGGTGATGAGCGCGCGCGCCGAGCCGGCGCGTGCGAGCTGCGGCGTCACGGTGGCGCGCACCGGGCCGCTCGCCGACCCGCGCGGCTTCGACTACATCGTGGTGGTCGGCGGGCTTCTGTCGGGCACCCATCTCGACGACGAGACGATCGCCTACCTCCGCCAGGCGGCGGCGGCCGGAACCACCCTCGTCGGGGTCTGCACGGGCAGCTTCGTGCTGGTGCGGGCCGGGCTGATGAGCGGCCGGCGCTGCTGCGTCTCCTGGTACCACTACCACGACTTCCTGGCCGAGTTTCCGCACCACGAGCCGGTCGCCGACCGGCTGTTCGTGATCGACGGCGACCGCATCACCTGCGCCGGCGGCGGCGGCGTCGCCGACCTCGCGACCCACTTGGTCGAGCGCCACGTCGGCCGCGCCGTCGCCCAGAAGAGCCGGCACGTGCTGCTGCTCGACCGCCCGCGCACCGGCACCGACGCCCAGCCGGTGCCGGCGATCGCCGACGCGGTGTCCGACGACCGGGTGCGGCGGGCGCTCCTGATGATGGAGCAGCACCTCGCCGACCCGTTGCCGATCGCCGACATCGCCCGCCGCCTGAAGGTCTCGACGCGCCAGCTCGAGCGGCTGTTCCGCCAGGTGATGGGCGACAAGCCGGCGACCTTCTACCGGGCGCTCCGGCTGCGCTACGCGCGCTGGCTGCTCGACACCACCGACCGCTCGGTGACCGACATCGCCCTCGAGGCCGGCTTCTCCGACTGCGCCCACTTCTCGCGCCAGTTCAAGGCCGCCCACGGCTTCACCCCGAGCGGCGCCCGGGCCGGCGGCGTGGCGGCGACCGGCGAGCGCTCGCCGGGCATCGCCGCGACCCGCCTGTTCGACTAGCGACTGTCGTACCCGGGCAATTCCACGTCGATTTGGGACAAGTTCTCCCGCGGCAAGTGCGGAACAATTCCAATCCGACGCACGGGCGAACCCTCGCCGAGGCGACGGAGTATCGGTGATGCTGCAGATTCCCTCGTCGGGCATCGGCGCGCTGGTGGCGCGCCGGCGGCCGGGCTATGGCCTCGAGACGCCGTTCTATACCGCGCCGGAGATCTTCGACCTCGACATGGAGGTGATCTTCGGCCGCCACTGGATCTATGTCGGCGTCGAGGCCGACGTGCCGCAGCCGGGCGACACCATGGTCGTCGACATCGGCCGCTCCACCATCCTCGTGCTGCGCGACGACGACCGCGTCGTCCGCGCCGTGCACAACGTCTGCCGCCACCGCGGCGCGCGGGTGGTGCACGACTACAAGGCGACCACCGGCAACCTCGTCTGCCGCTACCACCAGTGGACCTACGCCCTCGACGGCCGGCTGATCCACGCCGACCACATGGGCGGCGACTTCGATCCCGGCTGCCACGGCCTGAAGCCGGTGCACCTGAAGTCGCTCGAGGGCCTGCTCTTCGTCTGCCTCAGCGAGGACCCGCCGGACGACTTCGACGCGATGGCGGCGGCGATGACGCCCTATCTCGCCCCGCACGGCCTGCGCGACACCAAGGTCGCCTTCGAGATGGACATCGTCGAGCCGGGCAACTGGAAGATCACGATGGAGAACAACCGCGAGTGCTACCACTGCGCGGTCAACCATCCCGAGCTGACGGTGCCGCTGTTCGCCTACGGCTTCGGCTTCGCGCCCGAGCAGCTCGACGCCGCCGGCCGCGTGCAGGCCGACCGCTACGCCTGCCTCCTCGACGACAGCCACGCCGGCTGGGAGGCGAAGGGCTTCCCCTCGCGCACCCTCGAGCACCTGGACGACCGGGCGACCGGCTTCCGCACCCAGCGCCTGCCGCTCGACGGCGCCGGCGAGTCGCACACCCTGTCGACCGAGGTCGCCTGCCGGAGGCTCCTCGGCGGCCTCACCGAGCGCCGGCTCGGGGCGCTGCACTTCTGGACGCAGCCGAACTCCTGGCACCACTTCATGAGCGACCACGCCGTCACCTTCGCGGTGCTGCCGCTCGACCCCGAGCACTCGCTGCTCAGGACAAAGTGGCTCGTCCACAAGGATGCGGTCGAGGGGGTCGACTACGACGTCCGGAAGCTGACCGAGGTGTGGATCGCCACCAACGCGCAGGATTCCGAGCTCGTCGGCTTCCAGCAGTCGGGCGTCGCGAGCCCGGCCTACGAGCCCGGCCCCTACTCGCCGCACACCGAGGGCCTCGTCGACAAGTTCTGCAATTGGTACCTCGGCCGGATCGGCGAGCACCTGGAACGTTGAGGACTTCGGAAGGGTGAGGCCGGGCCGCGGGCGAGGCGGCTTCGGGCGGGCGGCCGGGAGGGGAACGATGGCATCGCGTGACGGCACGGCGACGATCCCGACCGGCATCCCCGGCACGGTGACGACCCGCATGGCGGCTCCCAACCGGGTCGCGCCGTCCGGCGCCGCGCCGAAGCCCGCCGGACGGCACGTCGTCGGGCCGACGCCGATCTCGCCGGACGAGTTCCTGCGCCGCATCGTCGGGCCGGGGTTCGATCGGCCGTTGGCCGCCGCCCCACATCCGGCCGAGGTCGCCGCGCCCGCGACGGCGGCCGAGCCCGCAGCACAGCCCGTCACCCGCCGCGAACGCCGCCGGCGCAGGCCCGCCCCGACATCGCCGCCGATGGTGGCGATCGCGCCGAAGGACGAACGGGCCCCTCCGCCGCTCGTCACCGCCCGCACCGCCGACCCGGCGACCGCGGCCCGGCCGGCCGCGTCGGCGCCGGCCGCCGATGCCCTCGCCGCGCTCGCCGCGCTGCCGCCGCCCTTCGACGCGGAGGCCGACGACGTGCTCGTCTGCCGGCAGGTGCGCGTCGAGACGCACGACGTGAAGACCTTCGTCTTCGCCCCGCGCGAGCCGCGCCTCTTCCGCCACAAGCCGGGCCAGTTCCTCACCTTCGACTGGCCGATCGGCGGCGGCACGGTGCAGCGCTGCTACACCATCTCCTCGTCGCCGACGCGGCCGGACACCGTGGCGATCACCGTCAAGCGGGTGCCGGGCGGGCCGGTCTCGACCTGGCTGCACGAGACGATGGCACCGGGCATGGCGGTACAGGCGGTCGGCCCGATGGGCGACTTCACCTGCCTCGACCATCCGGCCGAAAAATACATCTTCCTCGCCGGCGGCAGCGGCATCACCCCGCTGATGGCGATGAGCCGCGCCCTGCACGATCTCGGCGCCGACGCCGACATCGTGTTCGTGCAGGCCGCCCGGTCGCCGGCCGACCTCATCTTCCGCGCCGAGCTCGACCTCATCGCCCGCGCCAACCCGCGCTTCAAGGTGGTGCACGTCGTCGAGACCGACGCCGGCGAGCCGGGCTGGTCGGGATTCCGCGGCCGCCTGTCGAAGCCGGTGCTGGCCCTCGTCGCCCCCGACCTTGCCGAGCGCGAGGCCTTCACCTGCGGCCCGGCGCCGTTCATGGCGGCGGTCCGGACGATGCTCGCCGAGGCCGGCCATCCGCCCGCCCGCTACCACGAGGAAAGCTTCGCCTTCGAGGACCTCGCCGCCGCGGGCGCGGCGGCGGCGCCGACCGCCCCCTCGACGGCCGAGACCTTCCGCGTGACCTTCACCCGCAGCGGCCGGACGATCGACTGCCCGTCCGACCGCACGGTGCTCGAGACGGCCGGGCTCGCCGGCCTGCGCCTACCCTCCTCCTGCACCAAGGGGATGTGCGGCACCTGCAAGTCGCGCATCGTCTCGGGCGAGGTGGCGATGACGCCGGCCGGCGGCATCCGCAAGCGCGAGATCGAGGCCGGGCTGGCGCTCCTCTGCTGCTCGAAGCCGCTGTCCGACCTCGTGATCGAGCGCTAGCCTTGGCGGCGAGCGGGGAGGATCGCAGGGTGCGAGCGACCGTCGACCATCCGACCGTGGACCGGCCGCCTCCCGCGGCGGCGGCCGTCGACCTGGCGCGGCTCGCCCGGTTCGGCTTCCTGACGCTGCCCAACTACTCGATGATCGCCCTCGTCAACGCCCTCGAGGCCTGCCGGATGGCGAACTACATCGCCGGCCGCGACGACTATTCCTGGCGCGTCGTCACCCTGGACGGGCAGCCCGCACCGGCGAGCAACGGCATGACGCTCACCCCGACGGCGGCGCTCGGCGACGGCTCGGCCGACGACATCGTGTTCGTCTGCGGCGGCGTGTCGGTGCGCCAGGCGGTCGACCGCCGCGTCATCGACGCGCTGCGGCGCCTCGCCCGCCGGCGGATGCCGCTCGGCGCGCTGTGCACCGGCACCTTCGCCCTCGCCGAGGCGGGGCTGCTCGTCGGCTACCGCGCCGCCATCCACTGGGAGAACCTCGGCTCGATCCGCGAGGAGTTTTCCGACGTCGCGCTCTCCCCCGACCTCTTCGCCATCGACCGCGACCGGCTGACCTGCACCGGCGGCACGGCGCCGCTCGACCTGATGCTGACGCTGATCGCCGCCCGGCACGGCGCGGCGGCGGCGACGCGCGTCGCCGACCAGTTCATGGTCGAGCGCGCCCGCCGCGCCGGCGACCGCCAGCCGCTGTCGCAGGCGAGCCGGCTCGCCCACCCGGCGCTCGCCCGCGCCGCCGCCGCGATGGAGGGCGCGATCGAGCGGCCGCTGCCGATCGCCGCCGTGGCGCGCACCGCCGGCCTCTCCGAGCGCCAGCTCGAGCGGCTGTTCCGCCGCCACCTCGGCATCTCGCCGGCCGGCCACTACCTGGCGCTCCGCCTCGCCCGGGCGCGCGAGCTCTTGCTGCAGACCGCGATGCCGGTGACCGACGTCGGCCTCGCCTGCGGCTTCCAGACCGCCGCCCACTTCAGCACCGCCTATCGCCGCCACGCCGGCCGCTCGCCGCGCGCCGAGCGGATCGGCGCAGGGAGCGGTGGCAGGGCGAGCCCGCCTTCTCCGCTGCCCGACGCCCTCGCCACCGGACACCGCCCATGATCGCCGACGCCGACGCGCTCCTGAAGCCCTTGACGATCCGCGGCGTCACCTTCCGCAACCGGGTGATGTCGACGAGCCATGCGCCGGGCTACGGCAAGGACGGCAAGCCGCAGGAGCGCTACCAGCTCTACCACGAGGAGAAGGCCAAGGGCGGCATCGGGCTCACCATGTTCGGCGGCTCCTCGTCGGTCGCCCTCGACAGCCCGGCGACGCCGTGGGCGCAGATCTCGGTCGCCGACGACAGCGTCATCCCCTATTTCGAGCGGTTCTCCGAGCGCATCCACGGCCACGGCGCCAAGCTGATGATCCAGCTCACCCACATGGGCCGGCGCACCAAGTGGGACACCGACAACTGGCTGCCGACCCTCTCCGCCTCGCCGCGGCGGGAGCCGGCGAGCCGGTCGATCCCACGCGAAATGGACGCCGGCGACATCGCCCGCGTCGTCGCCGACTACGCGGCGGCGGCGCGGCGCTGCGCTGAGGGCGGCCTCGACGGCCTCGAGGTCTCGGCGGCGCACGGCCACCTGATCGACCAGTTCTGGAGCCCGTCGGTCAACCGCCGCAGCGACGGCTACGGCGGCTCGCTCGAGAACCGCATGCGCTTCGGCATCGAGGTGCTGGAGGCGATCCGCGCGGCGGTCGGCGACCGCTTCCTCGTCGGCATCCGCATGTCCGGCGACGAGCTGCTGGCCGAGGGGCTGAGCCAGGAGGACTGCGTCGCGATCGCCGCCGAGTACGCCCGGCGCGGCCTCGTCGACTTCCTCAACGTGATGGGCGGCCAGGCGCGCGACCACATCGCGCACGCCATCTCGCTGCCGAACATGAGCTTTCCGGTGGCGCCGTTCCTCTACCTCGCGAGCGCGGTGAAGCGCGAGGTCGACGTCGCGGTGTTCCACGCCCAGCGGGTGACCGACCTCGCGACCGCCGCGCGCGCGGTGGCCGAGGGCCACGTCGACATGGTGGCGATGACGCGCGCCCACATCGCCGACCCGCACCTCGTCAAGAAGCTCTCCGAGGGCCGCGCCGACGACATCCGCCAGTGCGTCGGCGCCGGCTACTGCATCGACCGCATCTATGTCGGCGGCGACGCCTTGTGCCTCCAGAACGCCGCCACCGGCCGCGAGGCGACGATGCCGCACATCCTCGCCCGGGCGGCCAGGCGGCGCAAGGTGGTGGTGGTCGGCGGCGGCCCGGCCGGGCTCGAGGCGGCGCGGGTCGCCGCCGCGCGCGGCCACGCCGTGGTGCTGTTCGAGAAGGAGGCCGCGCTCGGCGGGCAGATCAACCTCGCCGCCCGGGCGACCTGGCGCGAGGCGCTCTCGGGCATTCCGCGCTGGCTCGCCGGCCAGGTGACGAAGCTCGGCGTCGACGTCCGCCTCGGCACGGCCGCGACGGCGGAGATGGTGGCCGCCGAGGCGCCGGACGTGGTGATCGTCGCCACCGGCGGCCGGCCGAACCTCGAGGAGGTCGTCGGCGCGGAGCACTGCACCACCACCTGGAACGTGCTCGCCGGCACGGTCGAGGCCGCCGGCTCGGTGCTCCTCTACGACGCCACCGGCCAGCACCACGGCGCCTCGACGGCGGAGGTCCTGGCGCGCAAGGGCTGCCTCGTCGAGATCGCCACCCAGGACCGGATGGTCGGCGAGGAGATCGGCACCACCAACCAGCCGGTGCACCTGCGCGAGCTCTACCGGCATGGCGTCGTGATGTCGCCGAACCTCGAGCTGATCGAGGTCTACCCGGAGGGCAACCGCCTCGTCGCGGCGCTCCGGAACACCATGACCGGCGCAGAGGAGGAGCGCCTCGTCGACCGCGTGGTGGTCGAGTACGGCACGCTGCCGGTCGACGGCGTCTACCACTCGCTCCGGACGGCCTCGGTCAACGACGGCGTCACCGACCTTTCCGCCCTCGTCGCCGGCCGGCCGCAGCCCTGGGACGCGGCGCCGGGGATGGCGCTCTACCGCATCGGCGACGCCGTCGCCGGCCGCAACATCCACGCCGCGATCTACGACGCGCTGCGGCTGTGCAAGGACATCTGAGGTGGCTGATGCATAGCGCCGCACGGAGGATGTCCGCCGCCTGAAGCGTTGCCGTTCACACGCCGATCGGTAGCTTCGCTCCATTGGGTGGGCTGGAGCGTGTCATGCGATTTGGAGAGTTCGGGTGTGCCGTGGCGGCGTTCGGCTTGCTGGCGGCATCGGGTTCGGCGTTGGCGGCGAGCGAAGAGCCCGCGCGGCTGGTCGCCTTGCAGCAAGTGAGAGGGAAATGTGCGAACACCCTGCATATCGGTCGAATTCCGAGCGAGCAAGGTTGCTTGAACGTCGTGTTCTACTTGGAGTTCAGCAACGGTATGCGCGGCATCGCCTTCAGCAACGGTACGAACTTGTTCACGTTCGCCGGCAAGGGTACGAGCTGGAATCAGAAGTCCGGCGGCCGGATCGATGTGTCCTTGCTCGGGGTGGGTATGGGAAAGAACACCGACGAGCTTCCGGCCAAGGGCTATTGCCGCTTCGACAACCTGCATGCCGGCAAGGAGGTTGCGATCGCCTGCGCCGCGACGATGAAGGCTGGGCATTGGTCCGCCGCCTTCAGGACCGACGGCAAGCCGCCGGTCGAGATGCCGCTGAAGGATTGACCGGCCGTCCCGCCGCCGCGACGGGCGGACGAAAAGGAGCTGAACGGAGCACGGTCGGGCCGGTGTCGCATCGCTCCTGCGGCGGTGACGACTTTCTTCGGGCCGGCGCCGCCCGTCGGCGCACAATGCCGGCCGGCGTGCCGGAGCGCCCGACGGGCCGCGTCGGGGGCTCGCCGGAGACCATGCGGCAACGGGAAGGATTCCGCCGGTGACCCTCCGTCGCCCGCCCCTGCTCCGCCGGAGCCGCCCCTGCGGGCGGGCGAAGGCCGCGCGTTGCGGCCGACGCGCGGCGGCGGATCGGCTCGGAGACCGCGCCGTCGCGGCGGCTGCGGCGGCCGTCCGCCACCCCCCGACCGCCCGCCGATGACCCCCGCCGCCGCCTTCGTCTTCGTCACCCTGGCCGCCGCGGCCGTGGCGGCGGTGGCGGCCGCCCGACGCATCCGGCTGTGGCGGGTCGGCCGGCCAGCGGCCCTGCCGCTGTCGGGCCTCGTCGCGCTGCCGCGGCGCTACCTCGTCGACGTGCACCACGTCGTCGCCCGCGACCCGTTTGCGGCGCGGATGCACGCCCTCGTCGCCGGCGGCTTCCTCGCCGGCGGGTCTCTGACGGCGCTCGCGATCCTGCCGCCGCTCGGCGGCGCGCGGCTCTACTGGCTGCTGCCGGGCGCCGCCTTCGCGGCGATGCTGGCGGGGGCGGCGATGGTGCGGGCGCGGCGCATGCCGGTGCGACCGCCGCGGCTCTCCGGCGGCCGCTTCACCCTCCTGCCGCTCCTCTTCGGCCTGTTCGGCCTCGGCGGCCTCGTCGTCGCGGCGACGACCATCCTCGGCGCCCCGGCCGCCCTCGGCTGGGTCGGCGCCGGGGTCGGCGGGCTCGGCGCGCTCGGCCTCGCGCGCGAGGCCGGCAGCGGGCCGATGCGCCACGCGATCGTCGGCGCCATCCACCTCGCGGCGCATCCGCGCCCGGCCCGCTTCGGCGGCGGGCGCGACACGGCGCTTTCACCGATCGACCTAGCCGCAGCGCGGCTCGGCATCGAGACGCCGGCCGACCTCGCCTGGAACCGCCTCGCCGGCTTCGACGCCTGCATCCAGTGCGGCCGCTGCGAGGCGGCGTGCCCCGCCTTCGCCGCCGGCCAGCCGCTCAACCCGAAGAAGCTGATCCAGGACCTCGCGGCGGCGATCGCCCCCGGCGGCACGGACGCCGGCTACGCCGGCAGCCCCACGCCGGGTCGCCCGGTCGGCGCCGCGCGCGGCGGGCCGCACCTCCCCCTCGTCGGGCCGATGATCGCCGCCGAGACGATCTGGTCATGCACCACCTGCCGCGCCTGCGTCGAGGAGTGCCCGATGATGATCGAGCACGTCGACGCCATCATCGGGCTGCGCCGCCACGAGGCGCTCGAGCGGGGCGCCGTGCCCGGCAAGGGCGCCGACGTGCTGGCGGAGATGCGCGCCGCCGACGAGCCCGGCGGCCGGCCGCTCTCCACCCGCACCGACTTCGCCGCCGGCCTCGCGCTCCCCGTGCTCGCCGAGGGCGGCGAGACCGACGTGCTCTTGTGGCTCGGCGAGGGCGCCTACGACCTGCGCTACGGCCGGACGCTCCGGTCGCTCGTCCGCCTGCTGCAGGCGGCCGGCGTCGACTTCGCGGTGCTCGGCGCGGCGGAGCGCGACTGCGGCGACGTGGCCCGCCGCCTCGGCGACGAGGCGACCTTCCAGCGCCTCGCCGGCGACGTCATCGCCACCCTGAAGACGCGCCGCTTCCGCCGCATCGTCACCGCCGACCCGCACGCCTTCCACGTGCTCGGCAAGGAGTATCCGGCCCTCGGCGGCCGCTTCGAGGTGATCCACCACACCACCTTCCTCGCCGGGCTTCTGGCCGAGGGGCGGCTCGTGGTCGGCCCCGTGACCGATCCGCGGCCGGTGACCTATCACGACCCCTGCTATCTCGGCCGCTACGCCGGCGAGACGGCGGCACCGCGCGCCCTCCTCGACGCCATCGGCGGCGAGCGGCGCGAGATGGCGCGCGCGGGCCTCAAGTCGATGTGCTGCGGCGGCGGTGGCGGCGCCCCGATCACCGACGTGCCGGGCGAGCGACGGATCGCCGACCTCCGGATGACGCAGGCGCGCGAGACCGGCGCCGCGATCGTCGCCGTCGCCTGCCCCGGCTGCACGGCGATGCTCGAGGGCGTCACCGGCGAGCGGCCGGAGGTGAAGGACGTCGCCGAGCTGTTGCTCGCTGCCGTCGAGGCGGCGCGTGCCGGACGGCGGGCGGCATGACCCGGCGCCGCCGCGACCCCCGCGCCGAGCGCGCCCGTCACGCCGTTCCCGCCGCGGAGGGCGCGCGGCCGCGCTTCACCATCGAGACGTCGGAGCCGGCCGGCCGGAACGGGGACGCGGCGGGGTCGCATTCGGCCGGGACCCCGCTCGGCCGGCCACGCCGCGACCCGCGCCGCGAGGCGGCGGCCCTCATCGTCCCCGGCCCGCGCCACCGCCTCGACCGGGCGCGGGGCGCCGCCGTCGCGCCCGCCGTCGCGGGTGCCGCCCAGCCCGCCGTCATCGAGAGCTCCCCGTCCGCCCGCGCGAGCGACACGGCCGGCCAAGCGTCGGTCCGCATCGTCGCCGAGCCGGCCTTCCTCGTCGCCGTCGTGCCCGACCTGCCGGGCGGCCGCGCCACGGCGCACGACCGCCAGCTCCTCGGCGCCGCCCGCCTACTCGCCGACGCCGGCGGCGGCGCCGTCGTGGTGCTCGCCTCGACCGGCGACGACTGGGGTGCCCTCGGCTGCGACCGGGTGGTGGAGATCGCCACACCTCCCCAATCACAACGCAAACCCTCCCCCCTAGCGGGGGAGGGTAGGGAGGGGGGGCGCTCCGGGCACGACGCCGACGGCATCGCCGCAACCGAAGACCTCTCGCCGCGCTCCCGCGCGGCCCCCCCACCCGGCGGCGATGCCGCCGACCTCCCCCTCAAGGGGGGAGGGTTTTCGATCTCGGATATTGGGCGCGAATCGTTCCCCCACCTCCGACGCGAACCCTCGACCTACGACCCCGAAGGCCGGGCCGCCGCCGTCGGGGCGGTGCTCCGGGCGCTCGCGCCGCGGCACGTGGTGTTCGCCGAGACCGCCGACGGCGGCGACCTCGCGCGGCGGGTCGCCGCCCGCCTCGGCGAGCCGCTGTTCGCCGGCGCCGAGAGCTTTTCCGCCCGCGCCGTCACACGGGTGGCGAAGGCCGGGCTCGTCGAGCAGCGCACGGCGCCGCCGCGCCTGATATCGCTCGGCGCCGACGTCGTCGCGCCGCACGCCGGCTCGCGCCACGAGGCGCGGCCGCTCGCGATCGCGCCCGATCCCGCGGACGCGGCGCCGGCCCGCGGCATCCGCGCGGCGGCGCCGATCCCGGCCGACCCGGCCACCGTGCCGCTGGCCGAGGCCGCCTTCGTCGTCTCGGCCGGCAACGGCGTCAGCGACCTCGACGCCTTCCGCCGCCTCGCCACGGCGCTCGGGGCGACGCCGGGCGCCAGCCGCGTGCTCTGCGACGCCGGGCTGATGCCGCGCGACCGCCAGGTCGGCGCCTCCGGCACGGTGCTCGCGGCCGACTGCTACTTCGCCCTCGGCATCGCCGGCGCGCCGCAGCACCTGCAGGGGGTCGCGAAGTGCGAGCACGTCGTCGCCGTCAACACCGACCTGCACGCGGCGATGATCGAGCGCGCCGGCCTCGCCGTCGTCGCCGACGCCCAGGCGGTGATGCCGGCCCTCCTCGCCGCCCTCGCCGAGGAGACGGCGGGCACCGAGACGGGGCGCATCGAGTTGACCAGAGGCGCGGCATCCGGCGAAGCCGCGCGCGATCCCACCGCCCGCCCCCCGGCGATGACGACCGGTGCCCGGGCACAGGGGCACCTCACCGCCGACGCCGACCCCCTTCCCGATCCGGCGGCGGCGCCGCTCTCCGCCGTCGTGCTGCTGTCGGCCGGGCGACACCCCGCGTCCGGACGCGCCGCGCCGGTGCGCGCCGAGGCGCAGGCGACGGCGCTCGCCCTCGGCCTCGGCGCCGCGCCGCGCGGCCTCCATGCCGGGCCGGCCGCGGCGGCGGTCGCCGACCACCTCGGCCACGGGCTCGCCGAGATCGGCCACCTCGGCCTGCCGGCCGACGCCGACGCGCTGCCGGCCCTCGTCGCCGCCCTGTCGGCCGCGCCCCCCGACATCATCCTCGCCGGCCGGCGCGGCCGCGGCGGCGACGACGGCGGCGCCCTGCCCTATCGGCTGGCGGCGGCGCTCGGGCGGCCGATCGTCGCCGATGCGGTGTCGCTTTCGCGCGACCCGGCCGACCCGTCGTGCCTCGTCGTCGAGCAGGCGCTGCCGCGCGGCGCCCGCCGGCGGGTCATCGTTTCCCTGCCGGCGGTCGTTACCGTGCATCCGGCGGCGGCGGCGCCGCGGCCCTTCGCCTTCGCCCCGGCGCGGCGCGGCCGCATCGTCCCGCTCGACGCTGCCGTGCCCGGGGCGACCCCCTTGACCGTGGCCGCCACCGACGCCACCGCCATCGACGGCCCGGCGATCGAGGAGCGGCCGTGGCGGCGCCGGCCGCGGCTGATCGCCGGGGCGACGGCCGGCGGCACGGCGGCCGAACGGCTGAAGGCGGCGACCGAGGTCGCCGGCGGCGGCCGGGTGCTGGTCGACCCCGACCCCGCCGAGGCGGCGCACGAGATCCTCGCCTTCCTGCGGGCGATCGGCGTCCTCGCGCCGCCCGCTCGGTAGGCCGGCGGCTTGCGGGATCAGCGGGGCCGGGCAGCGCCTCGGCGGAGCAGGAGCGACCAGGCGACGCCGGCGGCGAGGAGCCCGGCGAACAGCCACGGCAGGAGGTCGAGCGGCGACGCCGGCACCGGGTAGAGCGAGCCGTAGAGCACGTAGGCGAGCACCGCCAGCGCGGCCACCGAGGCGGCGAGGTGGCGCGGCCGCAGCCGGCCCGCGCGGTGCAGGAACACCGGCGCGGCCGCCGCCGTGAGTGCGTAGGCGAGGATGCAGCCGAAGGTGCCGAACGTGCCGAGCCAGTCGTAGATGTCGAGCGGCGTCGCGACGCTCGCGAGGCCGAGCGCCGTCGCCAGCACGAGGGCGACGGCGATCCGGAGCGCCCGCTGCGGCGCGCCGCGCCGCGCGCTGACCCGCGCCAGCGCCGCCGGCAGCGCCCCCTCGCCGGCGAGCGCGAAGGCGATGCGCGAGGCCGCCACCATCGTCGCGACCGCGGCGGTGAACAGGCTGATCGCCGCACCGACGGCGACCAGCGCGCCGAGGCCGGGCAGGTGCAGCGCCTCGGCGAGCGCGTCGAGCGGCGCGTCGCTCTTCGCGGCGTCGATGCCGTAGCGGTTGAAGCCGAGCACGATGACGTAGGCCGAGAAGACGAAGAACACCCCGGTCAGCGCCGGCGTCAGCACGAGCGCGCGCGGAATGTCGCGCAGCGGCCGCCGCGCCTCGCCGCCGAGCGCGGCCGCCGCCTCGAAGCCGACGAAGCTCAGCACGGCGATCAGGAGCGCGCCGCCGAAGCCACCCTCGCCGACCCCCTCGAGGCGGACCTGCGACAGGTCGACCGCGAGCCCCTGGCGATAGAGGATGGCGACGCCGAGCAGCACCACCATCACCATCGACAGCGCCTCGAGTCCGAGCATCAGGACAGTCGAGACGCGCACGTCGCGCAGCGCCAGCGTCGCCGCGGCGGCGCCGAACAGCGCGACCCAGGCCGGCATCGGCATCGTGAGCCCGAGCCAGCCGAGCACGGTCGACGCGTAGCCGGCGCAGCCGGCCAGCGTCGCCGCCGAGAAGGCGAGGTAGGCGAGGAGCAGCGACCAGCCGGCGACGAGCCGCCCGGCGAGGCCGAGGCCCTGGCCGGCGAACTCCGACAGCGAGCCGGCACCGGCGAACACCCGCGCGAACGGCACGATGTTGAGCGCGACGAGGAGGATCGCGAGCGTTGCGATCAGGTAGGCGAACCACGAGCCGCCGCCGGCCACCGCGAAGACGAGGGCGACGTTGATCGCCGGTGTGGTGGTCGGCGCGACGCCCGCCATCGACTGGCCGAGCACGCCGAGAAACCCGACCGACCGGCGGAGATCCTTTTCCACCGGCGGCCTCTCCGCCTCCGGCCGCACGCCCCGCTCGTCCATCCCCGGCCCCCGCCCGTCGCCACCGCCGGCGCCCGAGGCTCGAGCCTCACCGCTGCCGCGTCTCCCAGTCTTCTGCCACGAAATAGGGCGCGTTGGAGGGGGGGAGGGCGGGCTTTCCGCGGAGGATGTCGGCGGCCTTCTCGCCGATCATGATCGTCGGCGCGTTGAGGTTGCCGGTGGTCACCGAGGGCATGATCGAGGAATCGACGACGTGGAGGCCGTCGAGGCCGATCACCCGCGTCGTCGGGTCGACCACCGCCATCGGGTCGGAGGGGGCGCCCATCTTGCAGGAGCAGGACGGATGGTAGGCGCTCTCCACCTTGTCGCGCACGAAGGCGTCGATCGCCTCGTCGGAGGTGACGTCGGCGCCCGGCTGGATCTCGCGGCCGCGGTAGGGGTCGAACGCCGCCTGGCCGAAGATCTCGCGGGTGAGGCGCACGCACGCCCGCATCTCCACCCAGTCGTCCGGGTGGCTCAGGTAGTTGAAGCGGATCGACGGCTTCTCCATCGGGTCGGTCGAGCGCAGTCGCACGTGGCCGCGGCTCTTCGAGCGCATCGGCCCGACGTGCGCCTGGAAGCCGTGCTCGGAGGCGAGGCCCTGGCCGTCGTAGGTCACCGCGAGCGGCAGGAAGTGGTACTGGATGTCCGGGTAGCGGATGCCCGCGCGGGAGCGGATGAAGCCGCAGGTCTCGAAGTGGTTGGTCGCCCCGAGCCCGTCCTTGAAGAGGAGCCAGCGCAGCCCGATCAGCGCCTTGGCGAGCGGGTTCATCGATGAATAGAGGGTGATCGGCTGCGTGCAGGCGACCTGGAAGTAGAACTCCAGGTGATCCTGCAGGTTCTCGCCGACGCCCGGCAGATGGTGGACGACCGGGATGCCGTGGCGTTGCAGCTCCTCGGCCGGGCCGACGCCGGAGAGCTTCAGGAGCTGCGGCGAGTTGATCGGCCCGCCGGCGAGGATCACCGCGCGCCGGGCGTTCGCCAGCCGCGCCTCGCCGCCGCGCCGGTAGGCGACGCCGGTCGCCCGCCGGTCGTCGAACCGGATGCCGGTCGCGAGCGCGCCGGTGACGACTTTCAGGTTCGCCCGCCGCATCGCCGGCTTCAGATAGGCGTTGGCGGCGCTCGCCCGGACGCCGTCCTTCACCGTCATGTCCATCCGGCCGAAGCCTTCCTGGCGGTAGCCGTTGACGTCGGACGTCGCGGCATAGCCGGCCTGGCGCGCCGCCTCGACGAAGACGCCGTAGAGCGGGTTCCGAAGCGTTCCGTAGGTGGTCGAGAGCGGGCCGTCGCCGCCGCGGTACTCGTCCGCTCCCTCGGCGCGCGTCTCGGCGCGCTTGAAGTAGGGCAGCACGTCGCGATAGGCCCAGCCGCGCGCGCCCTCCTCCTCCCAGCGGTCGAAGTCGAGCGGGTTGCCACGGATATAGACGAGGCCGTTGATCGAGGAGGAGCCGCCGAGCACGCGGCCGCGCGGGGTGTGCATGCGCCGGCCGCCGAGGCCGGGCTCGGGCTCGGTCTCGTAGAACCAATTGTAGCGCGGCATGTTCATCGGGATCGACAGCGCGCTCGGCATCTGGATGTAGACCGAGCCGTCGCCGCCGCCGGCCTCGAGCACCAGCACCGTCGCCACGCCGTCCTCGCTGAGCCGGCTCGCCAGCACCGAGCCGGCCGAGCCGGAGCCGACGATGACGTAGTCGAAGGTCTCCGCGTCGCCCATCGCCGGCCTCAATAGGGCGCGTCGATCGGCGCGAGCGCCACGTAGACGCTCTTCAGCGCCGTGTAGTGCTCGATCGCCGCACGGCCGTTCTCGCGGCCGAGGCCGGAGCGCTTGACGCCGCCGAACGGCAGCTCGATCGGCGTCACGTTGTAGTGGTTGATCCAGCAGGTGCCGGCCTCGAGCGCCGCCACCACGCGGTGGCCGCGGGCGAGGTCGCGGGTGAAGACGCCGGCGGCGAGGCCGAACTCGGTGGCGTTGGCGCGGGCGACCACCTCGTCCTCGTCGTCGAAGGCGAGCACCGCCATCACCGGGCCGAAGATCTCCTCGGCGACGATCGCCATGCCGTCCTCGCAGCCGTCGAACACCGTCGGCTCGACGAAGAAGCCGCTCTTCAGCTGGCCGCGGGTGACGCGGCGGCCGCCGACGGCGAGCTTCGCCCCCTCGGCGCGGCCGCGGGCGATGTAGCCCAGCACCTTCTCCATGTGCCGCTCGGAGATCAGGGCGCCGACCTGCGTCGCCGGATCGAGCGGATCGCCGACCCGCATCCGCTTCACCCGCTCGACGAGCTTCTCGACGAAGGCGGCGCGCACCGAGCGGTGGACGAAGACGCGGGTGCCGTTCGAGCAGACCTCGCCGGCCGAGTAGAAGTTGGCGAGGAGGGCGCCGGAGACGGCGTTGTCGAGGTCGGCGTCCTCGAAGACGATCAGCGGCGACTTGCCGCCGAGCTCCAGCGTCACGTGCTTCAGCGTCGCCGCGGCGTCGGCCATCACCTTCTTGCCGGTGCCGACCTCGCCGGTGAGCGACACCTTGGCGATGGCGGGATGGCGCGTCAGCAGCCGCCCGGTATCGGCGAAGCCCTGCACGACGTTGAAGACGCCGTCCGGCAGGCCGGCCTCGACGAAGACCTCGGCGAGCTTCACGGCGGTGAGCGGCGTCAGCTCGGCCGGCTTGAAGATCATCGCGTTGCCGCAGGCGAGCGCCGGCGCCGACTTCCAGCAGGCGATCTGCAGCGGATAGTTCCAGGCACCAATGCCGGCGACGACGCCGAGCGGCTCGCGGCGGGTGTAGCCGAAGGCGGACGGCCCGAGGTCGACGTGCTCGCCGGTGATCGTCGCGGCGAGGCCGCCGAAATATTCCAGGCAGTCGGCGCCGGAGGCGACGTCGACGACCGAGGTCTCCTGGATCGGCTTGCCGGTGTCGAGGGTTTCGAGCCGGGCGAGCTCGTCGTTGCGGGCGCGCAGGAGGTCGGCGGCGCGCTTCAGCACGCGGCCGCGCTCGGTGCCGGTCATCCGCGCCCAGGCCTTCTGCCCGGCGCGGGCGGCGGCGACGGCGGCCTCGACCTCGGCCGCGCCGGCGACCTCGACGGTGGCGATGACCGCGCCGGTCGCCGGGTTCACCGTCTCGAAGGTCGCGCCGGTCGAGGACGCGATCGGCCGGCCGCCGACGTGGCTGCGGACGGCGGCGCCGGTCGGCGCGGCCGGGCGGCGGGCGACCGCCGGCGCGGCGACGGCCTCGACAGGCGCCTGCCGCTGCGCCGCGGCGACGGCGCCGTCGACGAAGGCGAGCGCGATGGCGCGCGCCGTGGCGCTGTCGGTCTCATTCGGGCTCGACAGGGTGGCGCGCAGCCACAACCCGTCGATGACGGCAGCGGTCGCGACCGCGATGCGCTCGGCCTCGGCGGGGGCGACCAGCGCCTTCAGCGGGTGGCGCAGGTTCGACAGCATGCGGCGCTGGTAGACCGCCTGCACGCGCTTCAGCCGCTGCGAATGGATCACCTGGCCCCAGAAGGCGAGCCACACCGAGCCGGTGCGCTGGTCGAACTCCTCGGGGGCGAGGTTCGCCTCGATCACCGCGCGGATGCGCTCGCGTGGGCCGGCGGCGCCGGCGAGGCGGCGGGCGGCGCCGCGGCCGACGCGCGTCGCCATGTGCCGGAGCGTCGCCTCGAGCAGGCTGTCCTTGTCGCCGAAATAGTGCGCAACGAGGCCGGGCGAGACGCCGGCGCGGCGGCCGATCTGGGCGAGGGTCGTCGCGCTGAAGCCGACCTCCGCCAGGGTGTCGATGGTCGCCTCGATCAGCTGGCGGCGGCGATCGTCCTCGGCGACGCGCGGCAGCGCCGGCGCGGCGTCCTCGGCCACTGCCCGGACCTTGGCCTGGACCTGCGCCGGCTTCTTCCGTCGATCGGCTGATTGAACGCTCAAGCAATAACCTCGGAGAACGGCGGCGGGCGCGCGAAAGAGTGACGGGCATCGGCCGGCGACGGCCGCGGCCACGCCCGAGGCGCCGGGCCGCCCGATCCCCGGAATGCCGAGGTTATGGGCGTTTCATCCCTCCAACAAGTCGAAAAAAGAGCGTGACAAGCGGTCGCGCGTACCTTTGAATGATTGTTCAAAGATGGGGCGCCGGCATGGGAAAGATCCCGGCCGGCGGTGGAGGTGCCGGTACCCGCCACGGGTCCGGCCGGATGATGCGGGCCCGGCGAGGCGAGCGCGCCCGGCCGCGGACGAGGGGAGCCGAGACCATGCTGAAGACACTCGTGAAGACGGTCGGCCGCGCGACGGGCGGCATCCTGGGACGCGTCGTCCTGCCGGCGATCCTGGCCGCGGCGCTGCCGTTCGCCGCGATCGAGGCCGAGGCCGCCGATCCGGCCGCCTGCAAGACCGTGAAGTTCGCCGACGTCGGCTGGACCGACATCACCGCCACCACGGCGCTCGCCTCGACGGTGCTCGAGGGCCTCGGCTACACGCCGCGCACCGACGTGCTCGCCGTGCCGGTCACCTACGCCTCGCTGAAGAACAAGGACATCGACGTCTTCCTCGGCAACTGGATGCCGACCATGGAGGCGGACCTGAAGCCCTACGTCGAGGACAAGTCGGTCGAGGTGGTGGGCGCCAACCTCGAGGGCGCCAAGTATACCCTCGCCGTGCCGACCTCGACCTACGACGCCGGCCTCAAGTCGTTCGCCGACATCGCCAAGTTCAAGGACAAGCTCGGCGGCAAGATCTACGGCATCGAGCCCGGCAACGACGGCAACCGGCTGATCCTCGGCATGATCGAGGAGGACAAGTTCGGCCTCAAGGGCTTCGAGGTCGTCGAATCGAGCGAGCAGGGCATGCTCGCCCAGGTGGAGCGGGCGACCAAGCGGAACGAGGACGTCGTCTTCCTCGGCTGGGAGCCGCACCCGATGAACGCCAAGTTCGACATGAAGTACCTCGAGGGCGGCGACGACGTCTTCGGCCCGAACTACGGCGGCGCCACCGTCTACACCAACATCCGCGCCGGCTGGGCGGCGGAATGCCCGAACGCCGGCAAGCTGATCAAGAACCTCGTCTTCTCGCTGCCGATGGAGAACGAGGTGATGGGCAAGATCCTGCTCGACGGCGAAGAGGCGCCGAAGGCCGCGAAGGCCTGGCTGAAGGCCCACCCCGAGGTGCTCGACGGCTGGCTCGCCGGCGTCACCACCCTCGGCGGCGAGCCGGGCCTGCCGGCGGTGAAGGCGAGCCTCGGCCTCTGAGGGGGTCCGCGAAGGCGAGACGCCCTTCTCCCTTCTCCCGCCTGCGATGGGAGCGAGGCGCATCGACGGTCCCTCCCCTGCCAGGGGGAGGGACAGGCCGCGCAGCGGCCAGGGTGGGGCCCGTCGACCCGACAGTGATCTCGATCGACGCGCCCCCACCTGCCGCGCCTGACGGCGCGGCTGTCCTCCCCCCTGGCAGGGGGAGGAGGAATGCCGAGCGGAGGCATGGCCCGTGTACGACTGGATCACCGAGCACAAGATTCCGATCGGCGCCTGGCTGAAGGCGTTCGTCGACTTCCTCAACGAGCACGCCGCCTGGCTGTTCGACTTCATCTCGCTCGTCCTCGGCACGCTGATCGACAGCCTGACCGACGTGCTGCTGTGGATCCCGCCGCTCGTCGTCGTCGCGCTGGTGGCGGCGGGGGCGTGGCTGCTGCACCGCTCGATCGCGCTCGTCGTCTTCATCGTGCTGTCGCTCCTCCTCGTCGCCAACCTCGGCTACTGGGAGGCGACGATGGAGACGCTGTCGCTCGTCGTCTGGGCGACGGTCGTCTGCGTCCTCATCGGCGTGCCGGTCGGCATCGCCGCGGCGCACCGGCCCTGGCTCTACCAGGCGATCCGCCCGGTGCTCGACCTCATGCAGACGATCCCGACCTTCGTCTACCTGATCCCGACGCTGGTGCTGTTCGGCCTCGGCACCGTGCCCGGCCTGATCTCGACGGTGATCTTCGCCCTGCCGGCGCCGATCCGGCTGACGCAGCTCGGCATCTCCTCGGTGCCGGGCCAGCTCGCCGAGGCCGGCAAGGCCTTCGGGGCGACGAAGTCGCAGCTCCTCTGGAAGGTCGAGCTCCCCTACGCGATGCCGACGATCATGGCCGGCATCACCCAGTGCATCATGCTCAGCCTGTCGATGGTGGTGATCGCCGCCCTCGTCGGCGCCGACGGGCTCGGCAAGCCGGTGGTCCGCGCCCTCAACACCGTCAACATCTCGATGGGCTTCGAGGCGGGCCTCGCCATCGTGATCCTCGCCATCGTGCTCGACCGGGTGTGCAAGCGCCCCGAGCCGCGCCGCAAGGGGGGCTGAGCATGGCGGCGGTCGAGTTCCGCGACGTCGACATCGTCTTCGGCTCAGACGTCCCGGCAGCCCTGAAGATGGTCGACGCCGGCGCGACGCGCGACGAGATCCTGGCGGCGACCGGGGCGGTGCTCGGCGCCGCCGGCGTCAGCCTCAAGGTCGAGCGCGGCGGCATCTACGTGCTGATGGGGCTCTCGGGCTCCGGCAAGTCGACGATCCTGCGCGCCGTCAACCGGCTGAACACGGTGGCGCGCGGCGCGGTGATCGTCGAGCACCGGGGCAAGCCGGTCGACGTCGCCCGCTGCGACGAGGCGACGTTGCGCGAGCTCCGCATGCACACCGTCGCGATGGTGTTCCAGCAGTTCGCGCTCCTGCCGTGGCGGACGGTGCGCGAGAACGTCGGCTTCGGGCTCGAGCTGCGCGGGGTCGCCGCCGCCGAGCGCCGCCGCATCGTCGACGAGAAGCTCGCCATGGTCAGCCTCTCGAAGTGGGCCGACAAATACGCCCACGAGCTCTCCGGCGGCATGCAGCAGCGCGTCGGGCTCGCCCGCGCCTTCGCCACCGACGGCGACATCCTCCTGATGGACGAGCCGTTCTCGGCGCTCGACCCGCTCATCCGCGACAAGCTGCAGGACGAGCTGCTGGAGCTGCAGGCGAAGCTCAAGAAGACGATCATCTTCGTCAGCCACGACCTCGACGAGGCGCTGAAGCTCGGCAACACCATCGCCATCCTGGAGGGCGGGCGGATCGTCCAGGCGGGCTCGGCCGAGGACATCCTGCTCCGCCCGGCGAACGACTACGTCGCCGAGTTCGTCAAGCACATGAACCCGCTCAACGTGCTGCGCGGCACCTCGGTGATGACGCCGTCCGATGCGCTGCGCCGCGCCGACGGCGAGGTGCTGCTCGACCGCGACGGCCGCATCCGCGTCTCCGTCGACGCCGACAACCGCCCGATCGGCGTCACCCTCGACGGGCGCGTCGGCACCATCGCCGTGTGCGACCCCGAAAGCGGCACCGTGGAGGACGAGGCGCGCGACGCCGACGTGGTCGTTGCCCCGGTCGACCTCAAGCTCAAGGCGGCGATCGCCCTGAAGCGGCTCAGCGACCACCCGATCCTGCTCGTCGACCAGCTCGGCCGGCTCGCCGGCCTCTGCGGCGACGACGAGATCTACCGCGGCCTCCTGCGCCGCGACGAGTAGCGCGCTCCCCCTCGCGGGAGGGATCGCCCCGGTGCGGGGCGATCCGGCCGCGCCTCACAGCGTCTCGACGAACCAGTCCGTCGCCATCTTGGCGGCGACCTCGACCTTCGACTTGTCGGAGTAGAGCGTCATGTGCGAGGTGTGCGGCAGCACCTCCAGCTTCTTGCGCGCGCTCGGGATCGCGTTGTAGGCGCCGATCTCGAGATCCCACAGCGTCAGGTCGTCGCCCTCGGCGACGATCATCAGCGTCGGGGTGTTGTAGATCCGCTTCACGAACGGCCCGACGTCGTAGTTCATCAGGAGATCGACCGATTCGACGGTGCTGCTGTTCTGGTAGAGCGGCGCCTCGGAAGCTTTGATCGCCATGAAGGTGCGCACCGTCTCCGGGAACGGCCAGGCCGAGACCTCGGCCTCGGAGTTCTCGGTGGCGTGCGGCAGGTAGAGCCGCTCGCCGGGCTTCTCGTAGCGCAGCTTGCGGTCGTCGAGGACCATCTGCCAGAGCCGCCGGTACTCCATGGTGCCGTGCGCGCGGCGCATGTTCTCGTAGCCGTCGATCACCGGGATCTGGCTGACGATCGACTTCACGCGCGGGTCGGTCGCCGCCAGCACCAGCGCGTGGCCGCCGGAATAGGAAATGCCCCAGACGCCGAGGCGGTTCGGGTCGACCGCCTCGTGCCGCTCGAGGAAGCTCAGCGCGTTCTGGTAGTCGCGGATCTGCGCCCAGGGGTCGAGGTGCTGGCGGTCGTCGCCGTCGCTGACGCCGAGGTTGCGGTAGTCGAAGACGAGGGCGTTGATGCCGGCGGCGGCGAAGGCGGCCGCGTAGGTCGGCATCACGATCTCGCGCACGTAGCACCAGCCGCCGGCCAGCACGACCGTCGGGCGCGGGCCGGCGCCGTCGGCGAGGTAGAGCCAGCCGCGGCAGGTGGTGCCCTCGGATTGGAATTCGACGTCGAGCCGTCTGGTCATTGGGGTCGGTCCTCTCGTGTCAAGCCTGGCCGCAATCGATTGTGGCAAAGGTCGGAATGGGGTGGGGTTGGGATGTCTCGGTCGGCCGGCGGGGCGCCGGGCTCAGGCGGCCTCCCGGTAGCAGACGGCGCGGACGGCGCGGGCGATCTCCGCCGGCCCTGGAATGAGGGCGCGCTCGAGCTCGGCGTTGTAGGGCATCGGCACGTCGGCCATGCCGACGCGCTCGACCGGCGCGTCGAGGAAGTCGAACGCCTCCTCCATCACCATCGCCGCGATCTCGGCGCCGAAGCCGTGCGTCTTCCAGCCCTCGTGCACGACGACGCAGCGGTTGGTGCGCCGGACGGAGGCGAGGATCGTCTCGCCGTCGAGCGGGCGCAGCGTGCGCGGGTCGATCACCTCGACCTCGATGCCCTCGCGGGCGAGGTCGCGGGCGGCGGCGAGCGCCGCGTCGACCATCGCCATCGTCGCGACCACGGTGACGTCGCGACCCGGCCGCCGGATCTCCGCCTTGCCGATCGGCAGCGCATAGGGCGCCTCGGGCACCGGCCCGCGCCCGCGCATGTAGAGCAGCTTGTGCTCGATGAAGACGACCGGGTTGTCGTCGCGGATCGCCGCGGCGAGCAGGCCCTTGGCGTCGTAGGGCGAGGACGGCGCGATGACGACGAGGCCGGGGATGTGCGCGAACCAGGTCTCGAGCGACTGCGAGTGCTGCGCGCCGAGGCGGATGCCGCCGCCCTGCGGCCCGCGGATCACGAGCGGGATCGTCGCCGCGCCGCCGAGCATGAAGCGCAGCTTCGCCGCCTGGTTGACGATCGCGTCCATCATGTGGGTGACGAAGTCGAAGAACTGCACCTCGACGATCGGCCTGAGCCCGGTCATCGCCGCGCCGACGGCGGCGTTGGCGATGACGTTCTCGGAAATCGGAGTGTCGCGCACCCGTGCCGCGCCGTGCCGCTCGAGGAGGCCGGTCGAGCAGGCGAACAGCCCGCCGACCCGGCCGACGTCCTCGCCCATCAGCATCACGCGCGGGTCGCGGGCCATCTCCTGGTCCATCGCCTCGCGGATCGCCTCGACATAGTAGAGCTGGCGCTCGCCGGGCGCCGGCGGCGGCTCGGCCGGGTGGTGCGGCGCCGTGACGGCGGGCGCGAGCGCCGCCATCCGCGGCTCGGGCGCGGCCTCGGCGACGGCGATCGCCGCGTCGAGCTCGGCCTCGACGGCGGCGTGGATCTCGCCGAGCCGCGCCGCGCCGACCTGCCGCTCGGCGAGGACCGCGGCGAGGCGGGCGATCGCGTCGCCGGTCGCCCGCGCCTCCGTCTCCTCCGCCTCGCTGCGGTAGCGTGGCAGGTTGGTGCGCATCGAATGGTCGCCCCAGCGATAGGTCATCGCCTCGACGAGGCTCGGCCCCTCGCCGGCGCGCGCGCGGGCGACCGCCCGCGTCACCGCCTCCTCGACGGCCAGCACGTCGTTGCCGTCGACCGTCTCGCCGGGGATGCTGTAGGCGGCGGCGCGGGCGGCGATGCGCGGCACGGCCGAGGCCTCGGCGACGCCGAGGGAGAGGCCGTAGCGGTTGTTCTCGCACAGGAAGACGACCGGCAGCTTCCACACGGCGGCGAGGTTCAGCGCCTCGTGGAAGAGGCCCTCGTTGGCCGCCCCGTCGCCGAAGAACGAGACGCACACCTGGCCCGAGCCGCGGATCGCCGCCGACAGCGCCGCGCCGGTGCCGATGCCGAGCCCGGCGCCGACGATGCCGTTGGCGCCGAGGATGCCGCGGTCGAGCGCGGCGATGTGCATCGAGCCGCCGAGGCCGCCGCCGTAGCCGGTCTCGCGGCCCATCAGCTCGGCCATCATGCGCGCGAGGTCGGCGCCCTTGGCGATGGTGTGGCCGTGGCCGCGATGGTGGGTGACGATGAAGTCGTCCGGGCCGAGCGCCGCGCAGGCGCCGACCGCGATCGCCTCCTGGCCGACGCAGGAGTGCGCGGTGCCCTTGACGACACCCCTGTCGAACAGCTCCTTCGTCCGCTCCTCGAAGCGGCGGATGCGCACGAGGTCGCGGTAGAAGCCTTCGAGGCGGGCGGTTTCGGCGGCCATCGGCGCACGTGCTCGGGGAGTTTGGGACGGGGCCGGCCACCGGGCGGCGGCCGGCCGGGGTCGTCAGGTGAACAGGCAGCCGCCGTTGACGTCGATGGTGGCGCCGGTGAGGTAGGCGCCGTCGGCGCCGGCGAGGAAGCGGATCGCCGCGGCGATCTCGCCGGGCTCGGCGGCGCGCTTCAGCGGGATCTTGCCCCACTCGACCGCCTTCATCTCCTCGAAGGTGACGCCGCGCTTCTCCGCCTCCTCCTCGAGTGCCGAGATGTGCATCCGCGTCGCCACGTTGCCGGGGGCGACCGAGTTGACGCGGATGTTGTCGTCGGCGAGTTCGGCGGCGGCGCTGTGGGTGAGCGAGATGAGCCCGGCCTTCGAGGCGCAGTAGGCCGAGAACAGCCCGTGCCCGCTCTTGCCGTACCAGCTCGACACGGTGACGATGGCGCCGCCGCCCGCCGCCCGGAGGCCCGGGATGAAGCGCTTCATCATCAACACGTTGGACCTGAGGTTGACCGACATGACGCGGTCCCACTCGTCCATCTCGAGCGTCTCGATCGAGCCCACGAGCTGCAGCGTGCCGGCGACGAGGCCGAGGAAGGTGAGCTTCCCGCCCACCCGCTCGACGGTCGCCGCCACCGGGTCGATGCCGCGCTCGCTGGTGATGTCGGCGACGACGCCGACGACCGTGCGGCCCGAGGCGGCGGCGACCGCCGCGGCGGTCTCCGTCACCGCCGGGTTGACGTCGACGAGGACGAGCGACCAGCCGTCGGCGGCGAAGCGGTCGGCGGTGGCGCGGCCGATGCCGCCGGCGGCGCCGGTGATGATGCCGAGGCCGCTCATTGCAGGATCATCCCACCGTCGATGACGAGGATCTGGCCGGTCATGTAGTCGGACTGCGACGACCACAGGAAGCGGACCGTGCCGACGACGTCGGCGGGCTTCGCCACCCGGCCGAGCAGGATCTGGCTCGCGAGCGAGTTCATCGCCTCGCCCGGCTCCTTGCTGGCGCCCATGGCGAGAAGGTCGGCGTCGAGCTTCTCCCAGAGCGGCGTGTCGACGACGCCGGGCGCGAAGCCGTTGACGGTGATGCCCTTGCCGGCGAGGGCGCGGGCGCCGGCCTGGGTCAGGCTGATCACCGCCGCCTTCGAGGCCGAATAGGGCGCGAAATCCGGAAAGCCGGTGCGCCCGGCGATCGAGGCGGTGTTGATGATCTTGCCCTTGGTGCCGTCCTCGATCATCGCCTTGGCGGCCTCCTGGATGCCGATCAGGACGCCGAGCGCGTTGACGTCGAGGATCGCCTTCCAGGTCTGCTCGGTCGCCTCGAGGAACGGCTCCGGCTTGTTGAAGCCGGCGTTGTTCACCATCACGTCGACCGACCCGAAGGTCTTGCGGCAGAGGTCGACCGCCGCCTTCACCGAGGCGCGGTCGGTGACGTCGACCTTCTGGAACACCACCGTGACGCCGTGCGCCTTCGCGAGCTCCTCGGCCGTCTTGCCGCCCACCGCCTCGTCGAGATCGGCGATGACGACCCCGTAGCCGTCCGCCGCGAGGCCGGCGGCGATCTGCCGGCCGATGCCCCGCGCCGCGCCGGTGACGACCGCGCCGCGGCCTTTTCCATCCGTCATCGAACTGTTCCTTCACCTAGACAGAGTTTTTTGCACCTAGACAGATTTGCCGGCTTCGAGCCCGCCGGCCGAGCGCCGCGCGGCGGCGGCCTTGGGCCGGCGGCGCAGCACGTAGTCGAACAGCAGCATGGCGAGCAGGATGCCGCCGACGACGATGCTCTCGAACGAGCCGGGAATGCCGCCGAGCGAAACCGCCGAGGCGATGATGCGGATGATCAGCGCCCCAAGCAGCACGTTGAGGATGGTGCCGCGGCCGCCCTCGAGCGGCACGCCGCCGACCACCGCCGCGGTGATGCCGGCGAGCAGGAAGCTCTCGAAGCCGGTGCCCGACGCCGATCCCGACCGCAGCGCCGCCAGGATGCCGGCGGTGGCGCCGAGGAGCGCCGACCCGGCGAAGGCCACCATGTAGACGGAGGTGGTGTTCACGCCCGAGCCGCGCGCCCGCTCGACGTTGCCGCCGACGGCGTAGAGCGACAGCCCGAGCCGGGTCTGCCGCATCAGGAGCCCGAGCCCGCCGACGATCGCCAGGCTGACGACGCCGAGGAGCGTCAGCGGCCCGAACGGCGCGACCAGCGCATCGGAGACCTCGAGCAGGTCGAAGGGCAGGATCGCCGGCCGCTCGGGCACCAGCACCAGCGCGAGGCCGCGCAGCCCGATGAGGGCGCAGACCGTGAGCACGAGGGAGTTCACGCCCGTCCGCCCGATCAGCCAGCCGACCCCGGCGCCGTAGAGCGCGGCGCCGCCGAGCGCCACCGCGATGCCGAGGATGAGCGACTGGTCGGCGAGCGACAGCGCGACGATCGCCGCCACCGCCGCCACCGAGGCGACGGCGAGGTCGAGCTGGCCGACCACCATCGTCAGCATCATGCCGGCGCCGACCAGGCCGAGGAGACCGACGTTCTCGACGATCGACGAGGCGGTCGACATCGACAGGAAGCCGTCGATCGAGAGCGAGAACAGGAGGGCGAGCCCGACGCAGATCGCCAGCCGGACCCGCATGCCGCCGTCGAGCCGCGCCAGCGCCCCGCTCATGACCGCCCCCGCATCGTCGTCACCCCGAGCAGCACCGCGGCCGCCAGGAGCCCCTTCAGGAGCTCGCGCATGCCCGCGTCGATGCCGAGGAGCAACATGACGTTGCCGAGCATCGTCAGCAGCAGCGCCCCGAGGCCGGCGCGCCAGAGCTGGCCCTCGCCGCCCTGGATGGCGATACCGCCGACCAGGATCGCCGCCACCACGTCGATCGTCAGGCCGCGGAACATGTCGCTCTTCGCCTGCGACACCTGGCCGACGACCAGCATCGCGACGAGCGCCGAGGCGACCGCCGCGACGATGAACGAGAGCACGATGATCCGCCGCGTCGGGATGCCGATGAGGTCGGCCGCGCGCGCATTGGCGCCGGTCAGCACGAGCTGGCGGCCGAGCCGCGTGCGGGCGAGGAAGAAGGTGCCCGCCGCCAGCACGGCGAGGAACACCAGCGCCTGGTTGGGGATGCCGAGCGTCGTGCCGCCGCCGAGCCAGCCGATCGGGTTGTCGCGCAAGGTGAGCGTGCGGTTGTCGGCGAGGAGGACGACGATGCCGAAGAGGGCCGAGCCGAAGGCGAGGGTCGTGACGATCGGGTTCAAGCCGCGCGAGACGAGGTAGCCCTGCACGAAGCCGAGCGCCACCGCGAGCGCGAGCGTCACCGCCACGGCGAGCCACAGCGGCCAGCCGGCGAGCACGGCGGCCGAGAAGCAGAACGCCGCCGCCACCGCCTGCTGCTCGATCGACAGGCTGATGAACTTGCCCGAGATGGTGATCGTCGCCGTGCCGATGGCGGCGATGCCGGTGATCGCCGAGGCCTGCACCACGGCGATCAGGTTCGGCACCGTGGCGAAGCCCTCGACGAACACCGCCGCGAGGACGAACAGCGCCGCGATCGCGACGAACGGGCCGGGGCCGCGCAGGAACGCCGCGACGCGCCGCATCGGGCTCGCTCGGACGGCGCGTTCCGCCGCGACGCGGCCGGGGGCCGCGCTCATGCCGCCACTCCCTCGTCGGTGCCGTGGGTGATCAGCGTCACCGCCTGGTCGCGCGTCATCGCCGCGGCCGGGCCCTGGTGGATCAGCCGGCGGTCGTGGAACAGCAGCACCCGCTCGCCGAACCCCAGCACCTCGTCGATGTCGGTCGAGGCGACGAGGATCGACAGTCCGTCGTCGGCGAGCGCCCGCAGCAGGCGGTAGATCTCGGCGCGCGCGCCGACGTCGACGCCGCGCGTCGGCTCCTCGAGCAGCAGCAGCCGCGGCTCGCGAGACAGCCACTTGCCGATCGCCACCTTCTGGGCGTTGCCGCCCGACAGCGCGCGCACCGGCCGGCCGCGATAGGCGGGCGGGATGGTCATCCGCTCGGCGATGGCGTCGACGCCGCGGCGCAGGGCGGCCGCCCGCGTCAGGCCCCAGAGGCCCGCGGCCGCGAGCCCCGGTGCGCTGAGGCTCTCCCAGGACGGCCGGTTGGCGAAGAAGCCGTCGAGCTGGCGGTCGTCGGAGCAGTAGGCGATGCCGGCGCCGACGCTGTCGCCGGGGGCACGCGGCCGGATGGCGCGGCCGCCGAGCACCACCTCGCCGGCGAGGATCCTGGCGACGCCGGCGGCGGCGCGCAGCGGCTCGACGAAGCCGGAGCCGAGCTGGCCCGAGGCCGCGACGATCTCGCCGGGGGCGACGTCGAGGGAGACCGGGGCGGCGAGCCCCGGCGTCAGCAGGCCGGCGAGGCGGAGCGCTGGCTCAGCCGGCGGGCGCGGTGCCGGGCGCGCCGGATAGAGCTCGGCCAGCTCGCGGCCGATCATCGAATGGACGATGCGGCCGAGGCTCGCGCCGGCGGCGTCGCACTCGTCGACGAGGCGGCCGTTGCGCAGCACGACGGCGCGGTCGCAGATCTCGGCGAGCTCGTTCAGCCGATGGGTGATGTAGAGCACCACCTTGCCCTCGCTCGCGAGCCGGCGCACCGCGCGGTGCACGAGGGCGATGTCGTGGTCGCTGAGCGCCGCGGTCGGCTCGTCGAGGACGAGCACCTGGGCGTCCTGCGACAGCATGCGGGCGATCTCGACGAGCTGCCGCTCGCCGATCGTCAGCTCCTCGACCGGGCGGCGTGAATCGAGGTGCTCGAGCCCGAGGCGGTCGAGGAAGGGCCGGCACGCCGCCGCCGCGCGGCGGCGGTCGAGCAGGGCGTCGCGGCCGGCGAGCATGAAGTTCTCGGCGACCGTCAGGTTCGGCAGGACGCTGATCTCCTGCTGCACGACGGCGACGCCGGACCGCCTGGCGCGGTCCGGCGTCGTGGTGTCGATGGCCGCCCCGTCGAGGGAGATCGTGCCGCGGGTCGGCACCACGAGGCCGGAGAGGATCTTCACGAGCGTCGACTTGCCGGCGCCGTTCTCGCCGAGGAGCGCGGTCACCGAGCCGCGCGCCGCCGCGAAGCTGACGTCGACGAGGGCGTCGACGGCGCCGTACGACTTCGAGAGGTCGCGAACGTCGAGCATGCCGATCCTCGGCCGGGTCTCGTGGGCGGGCGCGTCAGTAGACGCAGTGGTCGTTGAAGGTCTCGCCCCAGAGCTTGAAGCCCGCGAGCACGCCCGGCGCCTTGGCGGCGTCGTTGCCGACGACCACCTGCGGGTTCGGGATGATGTTGAGCTGGCTCGGCGCGTCGGCGAAGACCGGGCGGGCGTCGGCGTCGTCGGGCGCGATGAAGGCGCCCGGCTTCACCGTCTTGTCGTGCGCGAAGTAGCGGGCGACGACGTTGATGGTGAACCAGCCTTCGAGGCCGGCCGCCTGCACGCCGGTGGCGAACTCCTTGGCGGAGGAGATCGCCGAGATGTCGGCGATGCAGGTGGCGCTGACGAGGTAGACGTCCTTGCCCGGCGTCAGGCCGGCCTCCTCGAGCGCCTGCACCGCGCCGGTGACCGGCCCGTCGGACATGCCGTAGACGAAATCGATGCCCTTCGAGCGGATGCTCGGGATGAGCTGGCTCATCGCCTTGTAGCCGCTGACGTTGTCGAAGCCGGCGTACTCGGTGGCGATGACGTTGAACGGCGCCTCCTTGGTGGCGTCGAGGAAGCCCTTCTCGCGATCCTCGCCGGCCGAGTAGCCGGGGATGAACTTCAGCACCACCATGTTGCCGCCGTCGCCCGAGAGCTTGCCGCCGGCCTCGACGAAGGCGTCGCGGGCCGCGAGCGCGTTCTTGCCGGCGACCTGGCCGTTGAAGAAATCGTCGACGCCGGCATAGGCGACCACGAGCTCCTTCGCCTCCGGCTGCACCGCCTGATTCGCCTGGAACACCGGCACGCCGGTGCGGCTCAGCCGGCGCAGCGTGGCGAGGCCCGCCTGGTTGTCGGCCGGCCACCAGACGTAGGCGACCGGCTGGGTCGCGGCGCCGATGCGCTGCTGAACCTGCGCGTCCTGCTCCGTCTGATCGAAATTGTTCTCGATGACCGTCAGCTTGTAGTTGCTCTCCTTCGCCGCCGCTTCCGCGCCGCGAATCCACTGCGCAAGATAGGCGTTGCTTCGGCTCGGCATCAGAACGACGATTTCCTTGCCTTCACCGTCGAGCTTCGGCCCGGCATCCTGCGCCAGGGCGGCGGTTGCGGCCAGGGCGACGGCGAGTGCTGCAGTGCACGATAAAATACGCTGCCTAATCATATCGACCTCCCTTGATGTTTGCCCGACGCTATGAGAGCCTGCACCCGTTGTCAATCGATTGCAGTGAGGCCGACGCCAGAAGCCCCCATCGCCGCCGAACACCGCCGTCTTGACATCGCGCCGTGCGTGCGCCCTGCCCGGACGGATACGCTCGCCCCCGGTCGCCGGGCCGTGCGCGGCCGTCGCAGGGGGACTCGGAAATGCCGTCCGGAAAGAAAGAAGACGCCATGGCGCGCTTGAACATGCGGGAGCTCGGACGGCGGCTCGGGGTCGACCGCTCGACGGTTTCGCGCGCGCTCAACGACGAGAAGGCGCACCTCGTCGCCGCCGCCACCCGCGAACGCATCCGCGAGGAGGCGGCCCGCATGGGTTACCGGCCCGACCTCACCGCCTCGGCGCTCCGGCTCGGGCGCTCGCGCACCGTCGGCATCCTCGTCTCCGACCTCGCCAACACCACCTTCATCGAGATCATCCGCGAGATCATGGCCCGGCTCGGCGAGGGCCAGGGCTCCGGCGCCGCGATCACGCCGCTGATCGCCGAGACGCTCGACCGCCCGGAGGCGACGAAGCTGCTCCTGCGCACCTTCCTGTCGCGGCGCGTCGACGCGATCATCTCGCTCGCCTCGACGGAGCTCGACGTCGAGGCGCTGCAGGAGGCGGCCGCCGAGGTGCCGGTGGTGCTGGCGGTGCGCTCGATCGCCGGCGCCTCGTTCCCCTCCGCGCTCTGCGACGACGACGCCGGCGGGGCGATGGCGGCGGCGCACCTCGCGGCCCGCGGCCACCGCATCGTCTGCCAGGTGCGCGGCCCGCAGACGGCGGCGACCTTCAAGAACCGCGCCCGCGGCTTCTCGCGCGTCTGCGCCGAGCGCGGCCTGACGGAGGTCGGCATCGCCGTCGAGGCCCGCTCGGCCACCACCTCCGAGGGCAAGCGCGCGCTCGAGGCGATCCTGAAGGAGCCGGTCCGCCCGACCGCCGCCTTCGCCCACAACGACGCCCTCGCGATCGGCCTCATCGAGGCGATGCGGCAGAACGGGCTCGACTACCCGAAGGACCTCGCGGTGATCGGCTTCAACGACACCGAGCTGTCGCGCGTGCTGGCGACGCCGCTGACGACCGTCGCCTACCCGATCGTCGACGTCGGCCGCCACGCCGGCACGCTGGTCAGAACGCTGATCGAGGACCGCTCGGCCCGCTGGGCGACCGGCGTCTTCATGCCGACCCTCGTCGCGCGGGGGTCGACGTGACCGCCGCCCTCACCAGTCTTGAGCATATCCCGTTCAGATCGAAACGATCCGGACGACAAGGATATGCTCAAGCTTATGATTCTGGGGCGATTTCTGATCGACCAGATGAGTCCATCTGGTCGGAAAGCGCTCTAGCCCCGGCGGCCGATCGCCGCCGGGTCGATGGCGACCGGCGCCGTGAGGTCGAGCCCGGCGACGTCGTAGCCGCGGCGGAAGTCGCGGATGTGCTTCAGCATCCAGGTCCGCGCCGTCTCCTCGTCGCCCGCCGCGATGGCGGCGAGGATGCGCCGGTGCGCCTCGAGCAGGCGCTTGCGCGCCCGCGGCGCACGCTGGTAGAGCTCGCGCGTCGCCGACAGCAGCAGCATGCCGATCGGCTCGCCGGCGAGCACCAGCGCGCCGTTGCCGGTCGCCTCGGCGACGAGGCGGTGGAACTCGACGTCGAGGCGGACGAGCGCCCGGTCGTCGGCGAGGCACGCCTCGGTGCGGGCGAGGTTCTCGTCGAGGGCGGCGATCTGCGCGGGCGTCGCCCGCGCCGCGGCGAGGCCGGCGGCGAGCGGCTCCATCGCCATCTGCACCTCCCAGAGCGCCAGGAACGAGGTGCCGGAGAGGCCGAGGGCGCGGCTCGCCGTGCGGGCGATCTCGTGGCTGTCGGGCACCGAGACGACGAGCCGCTTCGCCCCGGCGCGGCGGATCAGGCCGGCGTTCTCGAGCGCGCGGATACCCTCGCGGACGGTCGACCGGTTGACCCCGAGCTGGGCCGCGAGGGCGTGCTCGGTCGGCAGCAGCTCGCCCGTGGCGAGCCGGCCGGCCAGGATCTCTCTCTCGATCGCATCGGCGACGCGCTTGTAGCCGGGCGCCGAATCGATCGGGCTGAACTGCACGTCGCTCATCGCGGTCCTTCGAGGCTCGGCCGGGTTCCGTCGCTGTCCCTCGCGCCTACCTGCCACAAATCGCCCGCCGCGACGAGGCACGAATTGTCCGACAGCCCAACAATAGGCTTGTGGCCACCCCGCAGTGGCCATACCATCCCGGCCGCCGGGATGGACGGAGAGGCGGAGTGCGCGCACCCGTCCGGCGAGACGCGGCCGCCCCCCGATCGGCGTCGATCGGATCGGGGGCGGCACGGCGGCCGGCAGTCTGGAAGGGTGGTGTCCGAACGAGCCTGAGCGGGAGCGCGAAGGGGCCGCCATCGCAGCACTTGCAACAATCGATTGCAGATCCCGCCCGATCGAAGGCGGGGCGACGAGACCGACGACGACGACGCTGCGGCCCGGGCGGGGAGGAACGGCCGGCCGCGACAAGAGCACCCAAGGGAGGAGACGAAGGCAATGTCACGCGAAGAAGAGATCATCACCGCCGGCCTCGGCATCCGGGACCCGCTGTCGCGGCGCGTCTTCCTGAAGCTCGCGGCGGCGGCCGGCATCGCCGTGCCCGCCGGCGCCGCGGCGATGACCGCGCTCGGCCGCCCGGCCTTCGCGGCGACGCCCGGCAAGGCGGCGCTGCAGGTGGCGACCGCCGCCAACGACTACTGGGCGGCCTTCATCAAGGGCTTCACCGCCACCTCGCAGACGCTCGGCAACGCCGAGGTGACGCTGTTCCACGACAACGACGCCGCGCGCGAGATCAGCCAGGTGCGCGGCCTGCCCACCCAGGGCGTCAACATGCTGATCAACACCGTGGTGGCGGCCGGCGAGGTGCCGATGGTCGCCAAGCTCTGCCAGGAGAAGCAGATCTACTACGCCACCTTCTGGGAGATCCCGGCCTGGTACACGCCGCCGGACGCCGGCGACTACTTCGTCTCCTACATGACCGCCAACTCGGTGCAGGCCGGCTACGAGGTCGCGACCGCCCTCTTCAAGTCGATCGGCGGCGAGGGCGAGGTCGTTCACATCAAGGGTCTCGTCGGGCCGACGGACGACGCCCGCACCGCCGGCATGATGAAGGCGGCGGCCGAGTTCCCGGGCATCAAGATCGTCGGCGGGCCGCGCGGCGACTGGGTTCGCGAGAAGGCGCGCAGCGTCATGCTGTCGATGGTCACCGCCTATCCGAACATGAAGGCGGTGTTCGCGCAGAACGACTCGATGGCCCTCGGCGCGCTCAGCGTGCTGAAGGAGCGCGGCCTGACGACCGTCAAGGTGGCCGGCATCGACGGCCTGTCGGAGGGGCTGCAGGAGGTGGCGAAGGGCGGCCAGTTCGTCGCCACCAACACCTCGCTGCCGCCCTACCAGGCGGGCTTCGCGGCGGTGCTGCTGTTCGACTCGCTGAACGGCTGGAAGGCGAGCCTGCCGGAGCGGCTGATGTACACCGGCTCGCTGACGGCGACCGCCGACAACGCGGCGATGATCGACCAGAAGATCTACCAGAGCGCCGAACTGCCGTTCGACTGGAAGAAGATGAGCCGGACGCTGAACCCGACCGACTGGGATCCGCAGAACGTCATCATGCCGATCGACCCGTTCACCCACTGGGGCGAGCAGGAGGGCAAGGACAAGCTGAACGCCGCCTACGCGGCCGCGGGCTGGCAGGGCGAGTACGACGGCGTCGTCAAGCTCTACGCCGACCACTACAAGACCGGCCCGTTCAAATGACATCGGCCGCGGCCGCCGCCGCCCGCCCGGAGGTTTCTCCGGGCGGGCGTGCGGTCGACGTCCCGGCGCTCGAGCTCTCCGGGGTCTCGAAGACCTATCCCGGAACGCGGGCGCTGTCGGACGTCAGCTTCACCCTCGAGCGGCACGGCATGCTCGGCCTCGTCGGCGAGAACGGCGCCGGCAAGTCGACCCTGCTCTCGATCATCAACGGCACGGTCAGGCCGGACAGCGGCTCCGTGCTGATCAACGGCCACGCCGTGCGCTTCGGCCACCCGTCCGACGCCGCCCGGCACGGCGTCGCGACGGTGTTCCAGGAGCAGGGGCTGATCCCCACCCTGCCCGTCTACGAGAACATCTTCCTCGGCCGCGAGGGCCGCTTCAGCGTCGCCGGCGCGCTGCGGCAGCGGGCGATGATCGCCGAGGCGAAGGCGGTGCTCGACGAGCTCGAGGTCGACGTCGACCCGCGGGCGGCGACCGCCTCGCTGTCGTTCGGCCGGCGCCAGCTGGTCGAGATCGCCAAGGCGTTCGCCTTGAGCCGCATCTATCCGGTCGAGCCGATCATCCTGCTCGACGAGCCGACGAGCGCCCTCTCCGACAACGAGGCGGCGAAGCTCTTCGACGGCATCGCGCGCTGGCGCCGGAAGGCCTCGTTCGTCCTCGTCTCGCACCGCCTCGCCGACATCTTCGCGACCTGTGACGCGGTGGTGGCGCTGAAGGACGGCGCGGTGGTCGGCCGGCGGCCGACGGCCGAGACCGACGAGACCGCGCTACACGCGCTCATCGTCGGCCGCGCGCGCGATGCCGAGTACTACCGGGAGGCCGCGCAGCGCACCCCGTCCGGCCGCACGGTCCTTCGCGTCTCCGGCCTCGAGAAGCCCGGCCACCTGCGCGGCGTCTCGCTCGACCTCAGGGCCGGCGAGATCGTCGGCGTCGCCGGCGTGCTCGGCTCGGGCAAGTCGACGCTCGCCAAGATCGTCGCCGGCGCCGAGGCGCCCTCGGCCGGCGAGGTCGCGGTGGACGGCGTGGTGCTCGCCCCCGGCTCGCGCCGCGACGCCATCCGCCACGGCATCGGCTACGTGCCGGCCGAGCGCAGCACCGAGGGCATCATCGGCACCGACTCGATCGAGTGGAACCTCGTGCTGCCGAACCTCGGCCGCATCACCCGCTTCCGCGCCTGGCTCTCGGCGCGGCGGAGCCGGGCGCTGACGAGCGCGTGGATGAGGCGCCTCAAGGTGCGCGCGCCGGGTCCCGCCGCCCTCTGCCGGACGCTCTCCGGCGGCAACCAGCAGAAGGTGGTGTTCGCCAAGTGGCTCGCCGCCGAGGCCCGCATCCTGGTGCTCGACGACCCCGGCCGCGGCCTCGACGTCGGCGCCAAGGAGGACATCTACGCCCTGATGCGCGAGATCGCCGACAAGGACGCGGCGATCCTGCTCGTCTCCGACAACCTGCCCGAGCTGATCGGGCTCTCGAACCGCATCGTCGCGCTGCGCGACGGCCTCGTCTCGGCGGTGTTCGACGCGCCGGCCGACGCGAAGCCGCGCGAAGTCGACGTCGTCGCGGCGATGATCTAGCGGCCTCGAAGGATGACCCACGGCATGGCCAACGCCCATCAAGTCCAGACCCGATCGACGGTGCTCGCGCGGATCGCCGGCCGCGAGGTGCGGACGCTGCTCCTGCCGATCGTCGCCGTCGTCGCGCTGATCGCCTATTTCGGCATCCAGAACCCGCTGTTCCTGTCGCTCGACAACGCCGCCAACATCGGCCGCCAGTCGGCGGTGCTCCTGACCGTGGCGCTGGCGCAGACGGTGGTGATCCTGGTCGGCTCGATCGACCTGTCGGTCGGCGCCATCGTGACGCTCACCGGCATCCTGGCGGCGATGTCCGTCGATCAGCTCGGCGTCGCCGGCGCGACCCTCGTCGGCGTCGGCGTCGGCGCCCTCGTCGGCCTCGTCAACGGCGGCGTCGTCACGCTCCTCCGGGTGCCGTCGTTCCTCGTTACCCTCGGCATGCTGTCGATCCTCGCCGGCGTCGCCAACACCATCTCGCAAGGCCAGTCGATCGTGTTCATGAACGAGGCGCTGCCGGCCCTCGTCAACAACTCGCCGATCCTGTGGGTGCCGAACATCATCTGGTTCTCGCTGTTCGCCACCGTCGTCTTCACCATCGTGGCGTTCCGCACCAAGCTCGGCCGCTACCTCTACGCCCTCGGCGGCGGCGAGATCGTCGCCGCGCACGCCGGCGTGCCGGTCGACGCCTACAAGGTGCTTTCGTTCGTGCTCTGCGGGGCGATCTGCGGCCTCGCCGGGGTGATGCTCGCCGGCCAGGTCGGCGCCGGCACGCCGACCGCCGGCTCGAGCCTGCTGCTCAACTCGATCGCCGCGGTGGTGATGGGCGGCACGGCGCTCTCGGGCGGCATCGGCGGCCCGCACCGCACCTTCCTCGGCGTCCTCGTCATCGCCATCCTGACCAACGGCATGGACGTGACCGAGGTCAACTCGTTCACCCAGGACATCGTCAAGGGCCTCGTCATCATCCTGGCGGTGTCGCTGACCATCGACCGCACGAAATACGCGTTCATCAAATAGATCGGACGGACCGCGCGCAGGGCGCCCGCCGCCCGCCGCGCGACGAGGGAGGAGAGACCATGAAGGCGACGACCAGGCGCAAGTTCGGGCGCAAGCCGTTCGAGGTGACGGCAATGGGCTTCGGCACGGCGCCGCTCGGCAACCAGTTCCGCGTCGTCCCGGAGGAGGACGCCCGCGCCGTGATCACCGGCGCGTGGGACGCGGGCCTGCGCTACTTCGACACCGCGCCGTTCTACGGCCACGGCCTCGCCGAGCTCCGCCTCGGCGAATCGCTGCGCGGCCGCCCGCGCGACGAATACGTTCTGTCGACCAAGGTCGGCCGGCTCCTGAAGCCGCAGCGCCGCGCCGACGTGGTGTCGTCGTTCTGGGTCGACCCGGCACCCTTCGAGGTGGTGCACGACTACGGCTACGACGCCACCATGCGCTCCTACGAGGACAGCCTGCAGCGGATGGCGCTCGAGCGCATCGACATCGCCTTCATCCACGACATCGACAATTTCTCGCATCCGCCCGAGGTGCAGAAGGCGCACTTCCGCACGGCCATGGACGGCGGCTACAAGGCGCTCGACAAGCTGCGTTCCGAGGGCCACCTCGGCGCCATCGGCGTCGGCTGCAACGAGTGGCAGGTCTGCGAGGCGGCGCTGCGCGAGCGCGACTTCGACTGCTTCCTGCTCGCCGGCCGCTACACCCTGCTCGAACAGGACGCGCTCGACACCTTCTTGCCGCTCTGTGAAGAGCGCGGCGTCGCGATCGTGCTCGGCGGCGGCTACAACAGCGGCATCCTGGCGACCGGCGCGGTGCCGGGCGCCCACTACAACTACGCGCCCGCCGAGGAGCCGATCCTCGCGCGCGTTCGCAAGATCGAGGCGGTGTGCCGCCGCCACGACGTGCCGCTCGCCGCCGCCGCGCTACAGTTCGTGCTCGCCCACCCGTCGATCCCGACGGTCATCCCCGGCACCCGCGGGGTGACGCACCTCGCGCAGAACATCGCCCTCATCGAGCGGGAGATCCCGCCGGCATTCTGGGCCGACCTGAAGCGCGAGGGGCTCCTCTCCGAACGGGCGCCGACGCCCGCCTGAGGACGGGCACCTCCCGTCAGTCGTGGCCGAAGCGCTCGGCCACGGCGCGGAAGGCGCGGTCGGTGCCCTCGAGGGCGCGGTCGATCTCCGCGTCGCCGTGCGCCGTCGACAGGAACATCGTGTGCACGGGGTGCAGATAGACCCCGTGCTTCAGTGCCTCCAGGCAGAACGCCGAGCCCTTGGCGACGTCGGCGTCGTCCTCGAACAGCACCAGCGGCATCTGCGGCGGCCCGCTCTGGCGGATCGCCACGCCGTGCGCCGCCGCCTGCGCGGCGAGGCCGGCACGCAGGCGCTCGCCGGCGGCGCGCATGCGCGCCGGGCCGTCGATCTCCTTCAACTTGCGGATGGTGGCGATCGCCGCCGCCATCGGCACGGCGGCGCACCAGAACGAGCCGGTGACGAAGATGCGCGCGCCGGCGTCGCGGAAGCGCTCCGAACCGGTGACGGCGGCGAGCGGGTGGCCGTTGCCGATCGCCTTCGAGTAGCCGGCGAGGTCGGGCCTCACCCCGACGAGCTCCCAGCTGCCGCCGACGTCGAGGCGGAAGCTCGCCCTGACGTCGTCGAGGATGAGGGCGGCGCCGGTCCGGTCGCAGATTCGCCGCGCCGCCGCGGCGAACGCCGGCGTCGGCATCTCGTGGTCGCGGCCGAGGTCGTGCCGGATGGCGGTGACGAGCACCCCGGCGAGGTCGTCGCCGGCCTCGGCGGCGGCCGCCTCGAGGCTCGCCACGTCGTTGTAGTCGTAGAAGATCTGGTGGGTGCGGTCCTCCGGCAGCACGCCCGCCTGCGACGGCGTGCACCACAGCGCCGCGCCGTGATAGGCCTTGCGGGCCACGAGCAGCTTGCGCCGCCCGGTGCCGGCCCGCGCGATCATCACGCACGCCTGCATCGCGTCGGTGCCGTTCTTCTGGAAGGTCGCCCAGTCGGCGTGCGGCACCGTCTCGACCATCAGCTCGGCGAGGTCGACCAGCACCGGCGCCGGGCCGTTGAGGCAGTCGCCGGCGACCGCCTGCGCCGCCGCCGCGCGGTCGACGTCGGGGTCGTGGTGGCCGAGGACGATCGGCCCGTAGCTGCACATGAAGTCGATGTACTCGCGGCCGTTCGCGTCCCAGATCCGGCAGCCCTCGCCGCGGACGAAGTACTGCGGGTAGCCGACCGGCTGGCGGGCGACGTGGAGGTGGCCCCACATGCCGCTCGGAATGACCTTCTTCGCCCGGTCGCGCAGCTCGAGGTCGGTCGCATCGCTCATCGCACGGATTCCTGGAAGGGGCGGCTCTGGAAGGGAAGGCTGGTGAGGCGGGGCGGGAAGGTCGGGCTTCCTCGAAATTCTATTTCGCACCATAGTAGGGCGTCTTCGCTCGCCCGGGAAGACGCTCGCGCAAATTCGGAATTGAATTTCGCATGATTGACAGCCCCCCGCGCTTCGCCCACACTCCGCCCCCTGATCGCCGCTGACCGGCAGGGAGACGAGCATGACGCTGGCTGGAGGCCGCGGCCGGAACGTATCGGTCGATTTCCTGGCCGACCGGGCACGCTTCGTGCGGCTCGAGACCCTGCGCCTCAGCCGCATCGCCGGCGCCGGCCACTATTCGAGCACCTTCTCGGCGGCCGAGCTGTTCGCCGCGCTCTACTACGCGCACCTGCGCATCAACCCGGCCGACCCCGCCTGGCCCGACCGCGACCGCTTCGTGCTCTCCAAGGGCCACGCGGCGATCGGGCTCTATCCGGTGCTCGGTGACCTCGGCTTCTTCGACCCGAAGCTCCTCGACACCTACACCCGCTTCGGCAACCCGTTCGGCGACCACCCGGACATGAAGAAGATTCCGGGCATCGACTTCTCGTCGGGCTCGCTCGGGCACGGGCTGTCGATCGGCCTCGGCATGGCCCTCGCTGGCCGCGTCGCGAGGCGCGACTACCGGGTCTACGTGATGCTGGGCGACGGCGAGCTCAACGAGGGGCAGATCTGGGAGGCGGCGATGGCCGCCGGCCATTTCGGCACCCGCGGCCTCGTCGCCATCGTCGACCGCAACCGGCTGTGCATCGACGGGTCGGTCGACGAGGTGATGTCGGTCGAGCCGCTCGCCGACCGCTTCACGAGCTTCGGCTGGGACGTCGCCCGCATCAACGGCCACGACCTGCCGGCGATCCTCGCCGCCCTCGACGGCCTCGCCCCGGCCGGCCGCGGCAAGCCGCAGATGATCATCGCCGACACGGTCAAGGGTCGCGGCGTCAAGCGCATGGAAATGAAGCTCAACTGGCACGTCGGCAACCTCGTCGGCCAGGACTACGACGACACCGTCGCCGAGCTGATGGCCGGGCTCCGGCCGTTCGTGCCGGAGGAGGCGTGACCATGGCCGGCGTGGCTGACGAGACGATTCAAGACCAGGCCGCGATCTTCCGCGGCACCGCCGGTGATGCCGCCACCCTTGCCGGCGACGCGCTGAAGGAGAAGGGCTCGGTGCAGGGCACGCCGGCGGCGGCGATGCCGGCCTTCGTGCTCGGCGAGGAGCTCGCCCGCCTCGCCGACGGCGACCCGCGCATTGTGGTGATGACCGCCGACCTCGCCTCGGCCAACCGCACCAGCGACTTTCGCGCCCGCCACCCGGACCGCTTCTTCAACTTCGGCATCGCCGAGCGCAACATGATCACCGCCGCGGCCGGCATGGCCTCGTGCGGGCTGGTGCCGTTCGCCGCCACCTTCGCCTCGTTCTGCGGCATCCTCGCCGCCGAGCAGATCCGCACCGACTGCGCCTATCCGCGCATGAAGGTGCGCGTCGTCGGCCACCACTCCGGCTTCTCGATGGGCTTCTACGGCACCAGCCACCATGCGCTGGAAGACCTCGGCATGATGCGCACCATCGCCGACCTCACCGTCGTCTGCGCCGCCGACGCCAACCAGCTCCGGGCGATCCTCGCCGCCGCGATCGACCATCCGGGCGCGATGTATCTCCGCCTCGGCCGCGGCCGTGACCCGGAGGTCTACGCCGCGCCGCCGGCCGACTTCCGCTTCGGCGTCGCCGCGACGCTGCGCGAGGGCACGGACCTCACCATCATCACCACCGGCTCGGAGGTGCGCGCCTCGCTCGACGCCGCGGCGGCGCTCGCCGCCGAGGGGCTGTCGGTGCGCGTCGTCGACATGCACACCATCCGGCCGATCGACGCCGAGGCGGTGCGCCGCGCCGCCGTCGAGACCGGGGCGATCCTGACCGTCGAGGAGCACAACGTCACCGGCGGGCTCGGCAGCGCCGTCGCCGAGGTGATCGCCGGGCTGCCGCTCGACATGCCGCGGATCGCCTTCCGCCGCCACGGCGTGCCGGACGAGTTCGTGCCGGTCGGCCCGCCCGCGGCGCTCTACGCGCACTATCGCCTCGACGCGCCCGGCATCGCCGCCGTGGCGCGCGAGTTCCTCGGCCGTGCGTCGTAGCGGCGCCCACCGAGACGTCGTGACGACGCCCGGTGCGGGTCGGGCCGGGGGTTTCCATCCCGCCCGCGCGGCGCCCCCGGCCGCAGGCCGGTCAGCCCGCCCGCTGCCGAGGCTCGGGCGCGCCCTCGGCCCTCTCGAGATCCTCGAGGTGCTCGATGACCAGCCTGCTGCCGTTCATCAAGTCGGCGACGACGGCCCGACCGAGAGCGTCGGCATCTCCGTCGCGGATGGCGTCGAGGGCGGCGACGTGCGGCGTCGCGTCGTAGGTGCCACGCGACAGGTACGGCAGCGCGAACACCGGAACGATCTGGCACCACAGTCCTTCGAGAATTCCGATGAGCACGGGGTTCTCGCTGCGCCGATAGATCGAGAAGTGGAATTCCACGCCGAGGCGCAGCGCCTCGTCGATGCGGCCCCCCTCCTGCGCGTCGCAGAAGGCCTCCTGGAGCTTCGTCAGGCGCTCGAGATCCTCCGGGCCGATGTTGGGCAGAGCCGCGCGCGCCGCCAGCGGCTCGAGCTGCAGCCGCACCTCGCGGATCTGCACGTACTCGCGCGCCGACGGCCGCCGGACGCGCACGAATTGCCGGCTCTTGATCTCGATGGCGCGGTCACGGACGAGCTGGAACAGCGCCTCGCGCACCGGGGTCTCGCTGGTCCCGAGGCTGGCGGCGAGCTCGCGCACCTTCAGCCGCTGATGAGGACGCAGCTGCCCGTGCATCAGCGCCTGCTGCAGCCCGTGGTAGATCTGCTCGACGAGGCTGCTCTGCTGGAGCGGCGGCACGAGCGGCAGCGGTTCGTCGGCCATGTCGTCCTTTCCGGTCGCCTTGCACGGGGCGTGACGTCGCCATCCTATCAGCGCGGTCGGCGCCGGGCCCAGCCCCGCGGCCGGCCACCCGACTTCTTGACATCTGATATATCAGGTATCAGAGTTGCGACAACGCGGCGAGAACGGATCGTCCCGATGTCGAAGCTGTTTCCAAATCTGTTCTCGCCGCTCGGCATCCGCGACATCGAGGTGCGCAACCGCATCCTCTCGACGGGTCACCACACGCTGCTCGCCCGCGACGGCAAGCCGACCGATGAGCTCGTCGCCTATCACGAGGCGCGGGCGAAGGGCGGAGCGGGTCTGATCGTCCTCGAATGCACCGCGGTGCACGAGACCGCCTTCTACCACGGCACCAACATCAACGGCTTCACCGACGACTGCATCCCGGGCTTTCGCAAGATCGCCGATGTGATCCACGCGAGCGGCGCGAAGAGCTTCGGCCAGCTGTTCCACCCCGGCTGCGAGGTGATGGGCATCGCCGGCGACGGCACGCGCACCGTCGCCTATGCGCCATCGATGGTGAAGCATGAGCGCTACCTCACCACCGCCGTGCCGATGTCGCGCGCGCTGATCGCGGATGTGATCGCCGGGTACGGCGCCACCGCCGCCCGGCTGATCGAGGCCGGACTCGACGGCGTCGAGGTGATGGCGAGCCACGGCTACCTGCCGTCGCAGTTCCTGAACCCGCGCATCAACCGCCGCGAGGACGAGTGGGGCGGCTCGTTTGAGAACCGCATCCGCTTCCTGCGCGAGATCGTGTCCGCCGTGCGTGCCGCGATCGGCCCGGGGCCGGTGGTCGGCCTGCGCATCTCCGGCGACGAAGAGGACGCGCGCGGGCTGCATCTCGACGAGTGCCTGGCCGCGATCGACGCGCTGCACGGCGAGCGCGCCTTCGACTACTACAACGTCACCGCCGGCTCCTCCTCGTCGGCGAAGGCGGTGGTGCACATCGTGCCGCCGATGTCGTTCAAGCCGGCCTACGTCGCCCCCTACGCCAAGGCGGTGCGGACGCGCGTCGACGTGCCGGTCTTCGTCGTGGGCCGCATCAACCAGCCGCACGAGGCGGAGGCGGTCATCCGCAACGGCGAGGCCGACATGTGCGGCATGACGCGGGCGATGATCAGTGACCCTGAGATGCCGCGAAAGGCCCGGGAGGACCGCACCGACGACATCCGCGCCTGCGTCGCCTGCAACCAGGCGTGCATCGGCCACCTCTATCTCGGCGCTCCGGTGTCCTGCATCCAGCACCCGGAGAGCGGGCGCGAGCGGCGCTTCGGCGTGCGCGGTCGGGCCGCCAGTCCGCTCCGCGTCGCCGTCGTCGGCGGCGGACCGGCCGGCATGAAGGCGGCCGCCGTGGCGGCCGAGCGCGGCCACGACGTGACCTTGCTCGAGCGCGGCCGCCGGCTCGGCGGCCAGGTGCTGCTCGCCCAGATGCTGCCCGGACGCGCCGAGTTCGGCGGCGTCGTCACCAACCTCGCCCGCGAGCTGGAGCGGGCGCAGGTTCGCATCGAGCTCGGCGTCGACGCCGGCCCGGACGCGTTGCGCGCCCTGCGGGCGGACACCGTCGTGGTCGCCACCGGCGCCACGCCGATGCGGCCCGAACTCGAGTTGTCGGACGGGCGGGTCGCCTACGACGCCTGGCAGGTGCTGGACGGAACCGCCGAGATCGGCCGCCACGTGGCGATCGCCGACTGGCGCGGCGACTGGGTGGGCGTCGGTCTCGCCGAGCGGTTCATCCGCGAGGGCCGGCAGGTGACGCTCGTCACCTCGGCGCACGGTCCGGCCGTCAGCCTGATGCCCTACGTCCGCGACCAGTGGGTCGCGACGCTGCAGGGCCTCGGGGTGCGCTTCGTCGCCTACGCCCGCCCCTTCGGGGCGGACGGCGCCGACGTCTACTTCGAGCACACCTACTCCGGCGAGGCGATCATCGTGTCCGAAGCCGACACCTTCGTCGTCTCCTACGGCAACGCCCCTCGCCCGAACCCCTTCGAGGGCGCCGACCTCGCGGCGGCGAACGTCGTCGTGATCGGCGATGCCGCCTCGCCGCGGACCGTCGAAGAGGCGGTGCTGGAAGGCCTGGTCGCCGGCGACGCCATCGGACGAGTTTGAGGAACCGCCATGCCTGCCGAGCTCTTCAAGTTCGACGACCTCGATCTTCGCTACTCGGAACGCGGGTCGTTCTTGTCCGAGTACGTGGACGGCCGTGATAGCGAGCACTTCGCGGCCGGCGTCGCCTCGTTCCGCGATGCCGATATCCCGTTCCGCATCTGGTACGACGAGGTGATCTCCTGCCTGTCGACCGAGAACGGCCTCGACATCGTCATCGACGGCACCGTCCACACGCTCGTCGCCGGCGACGTCCTCTGGATCCCGAAGGATACCGACCTCGTCTACCGTTCGGTCGGGACGTCCGTCTTCTTCTATGCCGTCAGTCCCGCCGACTGGAAGGAGCGCCGCCCGACCTGAGCCGACCGACCGCCGAAGCCCGAACCAGAACACAGAGGGGAAAGCACCATGACGTTTAGACCCACTGCGCCACGCTCGGCGCGCATCCTGCCCGCCCACCTGCGGGCCGCGCTTCTCGGAGCAGTCGTCGCCACCGGCAGCGTCGCCGGCACGGGCTTCGCCGGCGCCGCCGACGCGCCGCTGATCATCGCCCGCAACATGGATCTCGACTCGCTCGATCCGCACCGGGGCTTCTGCGACACCTGCCAGATCTATTTCAGCTCCGTCTACGAGACCTTGGTCTCGCTGGGCAAGGACAACAAGACGATCGGGCCGAACATCGCCGAGAGCTTCGAGGTGAACGGCGACCAGACCGCCTTCACCTTCAAGATCAACCCGGCGGCGAAGTTCTCCGACGGTTCGCCGGTCGAGGCCAAGGACGTCAAGTGGTCGCTCGAGCGCCTCAAGGGCATCAAGGGCAACCCGGCCTACTTCGTCGACGCCGTCACCGCCATCGAGACGCCCGACGACAAGACGGTCGTCATCAAGCTGTCGGCCTCGAACTCCGAGTTCCTCGGCATGCTGACGGCGCCCTACACCGGCGTGGTGAACAGCGACGTCGCCGCCGCCGCCGGCGCGATCGCCGCCGAGAGCGACCCGGCCGAGGGCTGGTTCCGCGAGCACTCCGCCGGCAGCGGTCCCTACGTCAACGGCGGCTGGAAGCCCGACGAGGAGCTGCGCTTCGCAGCCAACGAGAACTACTGGCGCGCGAAGCCGGGCATCGCCGAGGTGGTGATCCGCCAGACCAAGGACGCCGTGGCGCAGGCCCAGGCGCTCGAGAGCGGCGCCGCCGACATCGCCATGCAGATCGACCCCGACACCGCCAAGACGGTGAAGAGCCCCGACGTCACGATCACCCTCGCGCCGTCGCCGAACTTCCTCTACCTCGCCTTCAGCCCCGGCGCGAAGGGCCTGCCGGCGCCGATGACGACGGAGGTGCGCGCCGCGCTCGCCCAGGCGATCGACTACGACGGCATGATCGAGTTCACCCTCGGCGGCGCCGGCAGGAAGCAGGCCGCGCCGGTGGCGAACGGCTTCCCCGGCACGGCCGGCCTGCCGCTGCCGACGAGCGATCCGGCCAAGGCGAAGGAGGTGCTCGCCGCCAACGGCTACGCGGACGTGACGCTCGAGGCGCCCTTCCCGGCGATGAACGTCTACGGCGTCGACCTGTCGATCCTGATGCAGAAGGCGCAGCAGGACCTCGCCGCGGTGGGCGTCAAGCTCGAGCTGATGCCGATGACCTTCGCGGTCTGGCGCGAGCGGCTGCTCGGCGACGGCATCCCGGTGACGACCGCCTTCTTCGCCCCGGACTACTACGGCACGGCGCAGTACGTGCAGTTCTTCGGCATCTACGAGGGCACGCCCTGGTCGAAGCGCTCGCACATCGCCGATCGTGAGCCCGCGATGCTGAACAAGGAAGAGCCGGTGCTGCTCGCCAAGGCGCTCGCCGCCCCGGCGGCCGAGCAGGAGGCCGCCTACCAGGCGGTCGCCGAGCAGATGATCAAGGACCGCGTCATCGTCCCGGTGGTGAGCCCGGACCTGGTGCTCGCCCACCGCAAGAACATCTCCGGCGTCCGCTACAGCGTCTGCTGCAACCTGCCGCTCGCCGAGATCACCCGGAACTGAGCGGCGCGGAACTGAGCTGGACTTGAAACCGAGCTAGACTGGGGCTCCGTCGGCACGCTCCGGCGGAGCCCGCCCCTCGGGGCGGGCCGCGCGCCCGTCCGTCGCGGTCAACACCGACCTGGATCACCACCGACCTGGAAGCGCCGCCCGATGCTGCGAACGATCGTCCGGCGCCTGATCGCCGTACCGCTGCTGCTCCTCGGCGTGATCACCGTCGCGTTCTTCCTGTCGCACATGACGAAGGGTGACCCGCTCGCCGCGATCGTCGGCGAGCGCCAGATGAACAACCCCGAGATCGTCGCGGCCGCGAAGGCGCGCTGGGGCCTCGACCGGCCGCTGCCCGAGCAGTACCTCGTCTATGTCGGCAACCTCGTCACCGGCGACCTCGGCACCTCGTTCCGCACCAAGCGCCCGGTCGCCCAGGACCTGAAGGAGCGCCTGCCGGCGACCCTCGAGCTCGTCATCGCCGCGATGATCGTCGGCGTCCTCGGCGGCGTGACGCTCGGCGTCGCGGCGGCCCACTACCGCGACCGCTTCGCCGACCACGCCGCCCGCGTTGCCGCCCTGCTCGGCTCGTCGGTGCCGGTGTTCTGGTCGGGGCTCCTGATGCTCTACGTGTTCTCGGTGGTGCTCGGCGTGCTGCCGGGGCCCGGCCGGCTCGACCCGCGCCTCATCGCCCCGCCCGGCGTCACCGGCTTCTACACCGTCGACGCGCTCCTCGCCGGCGACTGGCCGGCCTTCCTCGACGCCCTCAGGCGGCTGGTTCTGCCGGCCACCGTGCTCGGCTGGGCGGTGCTCGGCATCATCACCCGCCTCGTCCGCGCCAGCATGCTCGACGTGCTCGGCCAGGACTACATCCTCGCCGCGCGGGCGAAGGGGGCCGGCGAGCGGCGCGTGCTGTTCAACCACGCGCTGCGCAACGCGATGGTGCCGACGCTCACCATCATCGGCTTCTCGTTCGCCTACCTGATCACCGGCGCCGTCCTCACCGAGGCGGTGTTCTCGTGGCCGGGCATCGGCTCCTACGCCGTCGACGCCGCCCGCTCGCTCGACTATCCGGCAATCATGGGAGTCACCATCATCGGCGGCGCCGCCTTCCTCCTCACCAATCTCGCGACCGACATCGCCTACGTGCTCGTCGATCCGCGCGTGAAGCTCGGCTGAGGGGGGCGATGGCCGACACCGCCGACCTCTCGGCCGTCCCCGTCCGCCACCGCACGCGGCGGCGCGGACGGCCGCGCTGGCTCACCCTCCCGGTGATGCTCGGCATCGCGATCATCGTCTTCTGGTTCGTCGTCGCGCTCACCATTCCGCTGTGGGCGCCCTACGACCCGGTGTCGATCGCCGGCCGGCGCCTGCAGCCGCCGAGCCTCGACCACTGGCTCGGCACCGACGCCCTCGGCCGCGACGTGCTGGTGCGCACCCTGTGGGGCGCCCGCTTCTCGCTGCCGATCGCCGTCACGGTGATCGCCGTCGCGGTGGCGATCGGCGCGGCCCTCGGCGCGATCGCCGGCTACGTCGGCGGCCTCCTCGACGCGACGATCATGCGGCTCGTCGACGTGACGCTGTCGTTCCCGCCGATCCTGCTCGCCATGGCGGTGACCGCCTCGCTCGGGCCGGGCCTCGAGCACGCGGCGATCGCCATGGTGGCGGTGTCGTGGCCGGTCTACGCCCGCCTGATGCGCGCCCAGGTGCTGACGCTGCGCGAGCGCGAGCACGTCGAGGCGGCGGTCGCCGCCGGCGCCTCGCGGACACGCGTCCTCGTCGTCCACATCCTGCCGCTGTCGTGGAGCCCGATCCTCGTCAATGCCACCTCCGACCTCGGCCAGATCGTGCTGCTCGCCGCCAGCCTGTCGTTCATCGGCCTCGGCGCCGCGCCGCCGACGCCGGAATGGGGCCAGATGATCGCCGAGGGCGCGGTGCACTTCTACCAGTGGTGGATCGCCTTCGGCCCCGGCATGGCGATCCTCTCGGTGGTGCTCGGCTTCTCCTTCGTCGGCGACGGCGTGCGCGACCTCCTCGACCCGCGGGGCCGCTCGCGATGACGGCCCCGACGAAGCCGCCGCTCCTCGCCATCCGCGACCTCCGGGTGATGTTTCCCGGCGGCCTCGAGGCGGTGAGCGGCGTCGACCTCACCGTCGACCGCGGCGAGGTGCTCGGCATCGTCGGCGAATCGGGCTCCGGCAAGAGCGTCTCGATGCTCGCCGCGATGGGCCTCCTCGGCCCCGGCGTCGGCGTCTCCGGCTCGGTGCGGCTCGACGGCGAGGAGCTCGTGGGCCAGCCGGCCTCGATGCTCCGGCGGCTGCGCGGCAAGCGCCTCGCGATGATCTTCCAGGACCCGATGACGGCGCTGAACCCGGTGATGACCATCGGCGAACAGATCGGCGAGGCGATCCGCATCCACGAGCCAGGCGTCGCCCGCCGCGCCCTCGCCGCCCGCGTCGTCGACCTGCTCGAGCTCGTCGCCATCCCCTTCCCGCGCCGGCGCGCCGAACAGTATCCGCACGAGTTCTCCGGCGGCATGCGCCAGCGGGCGATGATCGCCATGGCGATGGCGAACGACCCGGAGCTGCTGATCGCCGACGAGCCGACCACCGCCCTCGACGTCACCATCCAGGCGCAGGTGATCGAGCTGCTCGACCGGCTGCGCCGCGAGCGCGGCATGGGGCTGGTGCTCATCACCCACGACCTCGGAATCGTCGCCGGGCTCGCCGACCGGGTGGCGATCATGTACTCGGGCCGCGTCGTCGAGCGGGCGCCGGTGCGCGAAGCCTTCTACGCACCGCGCCATCCCTACACCCGCAAGCTGCTCGCCTCGCTGCCGAGCATCGAGGGCGGCGCCGAGCGGCTGACGCCGATCGAAGGCACGCCGCCGGGGCTCGGCGACCGCCCCGCCGGCTGCGCGTTCCATCCGCGCTGCGACCTCGTGATCGAGCGCTGCCTCGTCGAACGGCCGACCCTCGCCGGCGGCGCCGGGCACGCCGCCGCCTGCCACCGTGCCGAGGCGCTGGCGACCGCCGGGAGCACCCCATGAGGCCGATCCACGACGCGGCCAGTGGCGCCGGCGGGCGCGCCGAGATGGCCGTCCCGCCGCTCCTCGTCGTCGACCGGCTGGTGAAGCGCTTCCCGATCCGCGGCGGCCTCTTGTTCGACCGCCCGGTCGGCGCGGTCGAGGCGGTGAGCGACGTCTCGTTCACCGTCGCCCCCGGCGAGACGCTCGGACTCGTCGGCGAATCGGGATGCGGCAAGTCGACCCTCGCCCGCTGCGTCGTGCGCCTCCTCGCGCCGACCGAGGGGCACATCCGCTTCCGCGGCACCGACATCGCCGGCCTCGGCCACGCCGCCCTGCGGCCGATCCGCCGGCACCTGCAGATGGTGTTCCAGGACCCCTACGCCTCGCTGCATCCGCGGCTGAGAACCCGCGACATCGTCGCCGAGCCGATGCGCAACCTCGGCATCCCGGCGGCGGAGATCCCGGAGAAGGTCGCCCGCGCCCTCGCGCTGGTGCAGCTCTCGCCGGAGCACGCCGACCGCTTCCCGCACCAGTTCTCAGGCGGCCAGCGCCAGCGCATCGGCATCGCCCGGGCGCTCGCGCTCGAGCCCGAGCTCGTCGTCCTCGACGAGCCGGTGTCGGCCCTCGACGTCTCGGTGCAGGCGGGCGTGCTCAACCTGCTCAAGGACCTGCAGGCGATGCTCGGCCTCGCCTACCTCTTCATCGCGCACGACCTCGCGGTGGTGCGCCACCTCGCCGACCGGGTGGCGGTGATGTATCTCGGCCGCATCGTCGAGATCGCCGGGCGCGACGAGCTCTACCGCCGGCCGCGCCACCCCTACACGCGGGCGCTGCTGTCTGCGGCGCCGATCCCCGATCCGGACCGCGAGCGCGCCCGCCGCCGCATCGTGCTCGAGGGCGACGTGCCGAACCCCGCCGACCCGCCGAGCGGCTGCCGCTTCCGCACCCGCTGCCCGAAGGCGCAGCCGCTCTGCGCCGAAGCCTTGCCGCCGCTCGTGGGCGACGCCCGCCATGCCGTCGCCTGCCACTTCCCGGACTGACGGCCCGGCCACGGTCGGCCGCCACGCCGCCGGGCTCGGCTGTCGCCGCCCGCAGATCGTGGTAATATGCAAAACTGATTTTCGCAGCTCCGGCCCAACCTGGGGGCGACGCGGGCCGAGACGCTTGTGTTCGTCCGGTGGCGTCTCTAGATGGACCGGCGCCGCTGAGAGGAGCTAAGGCCGATGGCAGCGAAGTCCCGCGCGAAGTCCGCAGCGGCGAAGTCGAAGGAAGCGACGCCGGCGGCCGAGCCGACGGCACCGCCGGCCATTCTCGCCGCGCCGACCTCGCCGCGTGCCGCGGCCGAGCCGGCGGCGGCGCCGCGACGCGGCCGCCGGGCGCGCGATCCGGCACCCAAGGACGAGGCCGAGGCGAGCGGCGACCGCCAGTTCGTCGTCGCGCTCGCGCGCGGGCTCGAGGTGCTCGGCGCCTTCCGGCCGGGCGACCGGGCGCTCGGCAACCAGGAGATCGCCGAGCGGACGCGGCTGCCGAAGCCGACGGTCTCGCGCCTCACCCACACCCTGACCGAGCTCGGCTACCTCACCTACAGCGCGCGGCTCTCCAACTACGAGCTCGGCCCCTGCGCGCTGGCGCTCGGCTACGCGGCGTTCTCCAACCTCGACGTGCGGCGGATCGCTCGGCCCATGATGCAGGAGCTCGCCAACCACGCGAACCTCAATGTCGGCCTCGGACTGCGCGACCGGCTGATGATGCTGCACGTCGAGACGTGCGAGGGCCAGGGGCTGGTCGGGCTGCGGCTGTTCCCCGGCTCCCGCATGCCGATCGCGACGACGGCGATGGGCCAGGCCTATCTGAGCGCGGTGCCGGAGGGCGAGCGCGCGGCCATCCTCGACGAAGTGCGGCGCCAGCACGGCGACGAGTGGCCGGCCATCCGCCGCGGCATCGAGCGGGCGCGCGCGGAGATCGAGACGCGTGGCTTCTGCCTGTCGATCGGCGATTGGCACAAGGACATCAACGGCGCCGGCGCCGTGGTGCGGATGCCCGACGGGCGCGGCGTCTACGCCCTCAGCCTCGGCGGCCCGGCCTATCTCGCCACCGAGGTGCAGATGGCCGAGGAGTACGGGCCGATGCTGGCGGACATCAGCCACCGGATCGTCGCGCAGCTCGGCGGCTGAGAGGCGCCGGGGGGTCCGCCGGCCTTGCGGCGGTGCGCCCGCCCGGCTAGCCTAGTCTGCGAAACTGAATTCCATAAATTGCGCGGGGAGCGCGCAGGGGGATTGCGATGGCCGCCGAGAACCCGTTCGCCGACGGAGCCGCCTTCGTCGACGGCGCCTACGTGCCGCTCGCCGAGGCGCGCATTCCGCTGATCGACCGCGGCTTCACCCGCTCCGACGCCACCTACGACGTCTTCCACGTCTGGGACGGCCGCGCCTTCCGCCTCGAGGACCACCTCGAGCGCTTCGAGCGCAACATGGCGGCGATGCGCTTCACCCCGCCGCTCGACCGCGCCGCGATGCGCGAATCGCTTCTCGAGTGCGTCCGGCTCTCCGGCCTGCGCGACGCCTTCGTGCAGATGACGCTGACGCGTGGCCTGCCGGTGCGCGGCAGCCGCGACCCGCGCCTCTGCGAGAACCGCTACTACGCCTTCGCGATGCCGTTCGTGTGGATCGCCAACGAGGCGCAGCGCGCCGCCGGCATGCACCTGCACGTGAGCCGCGTCGAGCGGATCTCACCGCGCGCCGTCGACCCGCGGGTCAAGAACTTCCACTGGATGGACCTCACCCTCGGCCTCCTCGAGGCGTTCGACGCCGGCGCCGACATCGACGTGCTGGTCGACGGCGCCGGCAACCTGACCGAGGGGCCCGGCTTCAACGTCTTCGTGGTCAAGGACGGACGGCTCGCCACCCCCGACGAGGGCGTGTTCGACGGCATGACCCGACGCACCGTGCTGGAGCTCGCCCAAGAACTCGGGATCCCGGCCGAGGCGCGGCTGGTGCCGGTCGAGGAGGCCCGCGCCGCCGACGAGGTGTTCATCACCTCGACCGCCGGCGGCATCATGCCGATCACCACGATCGACGGCGCGCCGGTCGGTGGCGGCCAGCCCGGCCCGATGACGCGGCGCATCCACGACACCTACTGGTCGCGCAAGGCCGAGGGCTGGCTCGGCACCCCGATCGACTACCGCGACTGAGCGGCCCGCGCGGGCCGATCAGCCCGGGATGCGCACCTGCGCCCGGAGACCGCCGAGCGCCGAGCGGCCGAGGGCGATCTCGCCGCCGTGGCCGCGCACCACGTCGCGGGCGATGGTGAGGCCGAGGCCGGAGCCGCCGGCGTCCTGGTTGCGCGCCTCGTCGAGCCGCAGGAAGGGGCGGAACACCGCCTCGTACATCTCCTCCGGGATGCCCGGGCCGTCGTCCTCGACGGTGATCGTCACCCACCCCTCGGCGTGGCGTCCCGCGATGGCGACCGTCTTGGCGTGCCGCGCCGCGTTGGCGCCGAGGTTGAGGAGCGCGCGGCGGAAGGCGTTCGGCCGCACGACCGCCGCCGGCGTGCCCTCGAAGGCGACGCTCGCGCTAGCGCCGTCGCGCCGCACGGCGGCGGCGACGTCCTCGAGCAGCGCCGGCAGGTCGGTCGCCGCCGGCACCTCGTCGCCGTCGCCGCGGGCGAAGGCGAGATAGGCCTCGAGCATGCCCTGCATGTCGTCGACGTCCTGCTTCAGCTCGGCCACCTCCGGCCCGTCGCCGAGGAAGGTGAGGGCGAGCCGGAAGCGGGTGAGCACGGTGCGGAGGTCGTGCGAGACGCCGGCGAGCATCGTCGTGCGCTGCTCGATCTGCCGCTCGATGCGCCGCCGCATCTCCAGGAAGGCATGCGCCGCCTGGCGCACCTCGAGCGCCCCGCGCGGCCGGAAGCCCTCGATCGGCCGGCCCTTGCCGAAGCTCTCGGCGGCGGCGGCGAGCGCCTGGATCGGGCGGATCTGGTTGCGCAGGAAGAGCACCGCGATGGCGAGCAGCACCAGCGAGGCGCCGATCATCCAGACGAGGAAGATGTGCGCGTTCGAGGCGTAGGTCTGGCTGCGCCGGGCGAACACCCGGAGCACCTTGTCACCGAGGTCGATGCGAATCTCGACGAAGTCGGACCTGCCGACCGTGTCGATCCAGAACGGCCTGCGGATCTGCTCGGAGATGAGCCGGCTCAGGGTGCGGTCGAGCAGCGAGAAGAACGGCTTTTCGGCCGGCGGCGGCAGCGGCTCCTCGGGCAGCACCTGGGCGGCGAGGCCGAGGCTGTCGCGGGCGATGCGCTCGACCGTCGCGTAGCCCGGGTCCTGCGGATAGGATTCGATGATCTCGATCAGCGCGGCGATGTCGCGCGTCGTGCCCTCCGACAGGCGCTGCGTCACCAGCTGCCAATGCCGCTCCATGAACACGTAGGCGACGATCGACTGCAGCAGAATCATCGGCAGGGCGACGATCAGGATCGAGCGCGGGAAGAGGCGCTTCGGCAGGTGGGCGTAGACGAAGCGGCCGAGGCCCGACAACGGGCCGCGCCGCCGCCGCTCGCCGTCGGAGGCGGACGCAGGCCCCGGCTCGCCGGCGGCCTCAGCCATCAGCTCGCGACCAGGCGGTAGCCGAGGCCGCGCACCGTGACGAGATGGACGGGGTTGGCGGGATCGGCCTCGATCTTGCGGCGCAGGCGGTTGATCTGCACGTCGACGGTGCGCTCGCCCGGCCCCTCGTCGCCGTCGATCAGGCGGTGGCGCGGGATGGTCTCGCCGGGGGCGTCGGCGAACTGGCGCAACAGCCGCCGCTCGCGGTCGGTGAGCCGCACCGCCTCACCGGCGCGCGTCAGCTGCATCCGCTCGCGGTGGAAGGCGAACAGGCCGAAGCGAACCTCCTCCGGGCCCGTCTGCGGCTGGGCGCGCCGCTTCAGCACATTGCCGATGCGCAGCAGAAGCTCGCGCGGCTCGAAGGGCTTGGCGAGATAGTCGTCGGCGCCGATCTCCAGGCCGCGGATGCGATCGACGGCGTCGGCACGGGCGGTCAGCATCAGGATCGGCACGTCGGAGCGGGTGCGCAGCGCCTCGGCGAGGTCGAGCCCGCTCTCGCCGGGCATCATCACGTCGAGCACGAGCAGGTCGAAGGCGAGGCCCTCGAGCTTCTGGCGGGCGTCGCGGCCGTCCTCGGCGATCGTCACCCGGTAGCCGTTGTCGACCAGGAAACGCCGCAGCAGGGTGCGGATCCGGCTGTCGTCGTCGACGACGAGGAGGTGCGGCGCGTCGTCGGCGAGGATCGCGGCGCTCATTCGTCGTATCCGCCGCCGACGAGGTCGAGCACCGCGTCGCGATCGTCGTCGTTGACGAGGAGCGCCAGGAAGCGCTGCGCCGTCGGGGCGCCGTCCGGCCCGAGGGCGTCGAGTGCCTTACGGATGTGGTCCGACTGCAGGGCGGCGAGCCTGAGCGCCAGGCGCCGGCCCGACTCGGTCGGGAAGAGCAGCCGCTGGCGGCGGTCTACCGGGCCGGGACGCTGCTCCAGGTAGCCGGTGTCGAGCAGCTGCTTCAGCACCCGCCCGAGGCTCTGCTTGGTGATCCGGAGGATGTCGAGCAGGTCGGTGACGCGGATGCCCGGGTTGCGATTGACGAAGTGCAGCACGCGGTGGTGCGCCCGCCCGAAGCCGAACTCGGCGAGGATGCGATCCGGGCCGCCGACGAAGTCGCGGTAGGCGAAGAACAGGAGCTCGATCAGCTCGTAGAGCGGCGCGTCGTCGGCCGCCGCCGTCGACGCGCGCCCGGTGCCGGAGCTCGCCTGTGAAATTACGTCAGTCATGTTGACATATTTGAGCACGATTGTTACAGGATGGCCGATCGCGACGAAACGATCGGGCTGGCCGCGCGCGGATGGCGCAACGCGGCGACAGGCCCGGCCGGAAGGATATGCAACCTTTCGCCGTGACGCAAAAAGGCGCCCCTGAGCGTGGTCCTGGAGTATTCTCCGGGCATGGACGCGACGGGCTTCGCCGGCTCCGGCCGGCGTGGCCACGCCAGCAAACGAGGAAAAGAACGATGTCGGGTCAATCCTTCGACAAGCGGAACGGTGTCATCTGGATGGATGGGCAGTTCGTGCCTTGGACGGAGGCGAACGTCCACGTACTCACCCATGGGCTGCACTACGGCTCGAGCGTCTTCGAGGGCGAGCGCGCCTATGGCGGCGAGATCTTCAAGCTCGAGGCGCACACCGACCGGCTGATCGAGTCGGCCCGCATCCTCGGCTTCGAGATTCCGTACGATGCCGCCACCATCAACGCCGCCTGCCGCGAGCTCCTGAAGCGGATGAAGCTCACCGACGCCTACGTGCGGCCGGTGGCCTGGCGCGGCAGCGAGATGATGGGCGTTTCGGCGCAGCACAACACCATCCACCTCGCCATCGCGGCGTGGGAGTGGCCGAGCTACTTCGCGCCCGAGGAACGGCTGAAGGGAATCCGCCTCGACCTCTCGGAGTGGCGCCGCCCCGACCCGCGGACGATCCCGTCCAAGGCCAAGGCGGCCGGCCTCTACATGATCTGCACGCTCTCCAAGCATGCGGCCGAGAACAAGGGCTACGCCGACGCGCTGATGCTCGACTGGCGCGGCCAGGTGGCCGAGGCGACGGGCGCCAACGTGTTCTTCGTCAAGGACGGCGTCATCCACACGCCGCTGCCCGACTGCTTCCTCAACGGCATCACCCGTCAGACGGTGATCGGCCTCGCCCGCGCCCGCGGCCTCGAGGTGGTCGAGCGGGCGATCATGCCGGAGGAGATGGCGGACTTCACCGAGTGCTTCCTCACCGGCAGCGCCGCCGAGGTGACGCCGGTGTCGGAGATCGGCCCCTACCGCTTCACGCCGGGCGAGATCACCCGCGCGCTGATGCAGGACTACACCGACGCCGTGACGCCGAAGGCCGCCCCGCGCGCCGCCGTCGCCTGAGCAACCAAGACCCCGCCGCGGCGATGCCGCGGCGGGCCCGTGCCTCACCTGCCGTCCCTCCCCGGCGTGGGGGACGATCCGGCGCGGCGCCCTCAGCCCGCCCGCTCGCCCTTCGCCCACACCCCGGCCATCTCCGCCCGCACCGCCTCGAAGCGGCCGGCCTCGATCGCCTGGCGCAGCGTGCGCATCAGGTGCTGGTAGGTGGCGACGTTGTTCCAGGTGAGCAGCATCGCGCCGAGCGCCTCGCCGCTCTTGAACAGGTGGTGCAGGTAGGCCTTCGAGTAGTCGCGCGAGGCCGGGCAATCGCTCTCCGGATCGAGCGGTGCCGGGTCGTCGGCATGGCGGGCGTTCTTCAGGTTCACCGGGCCGAGGCGGGTGTAGGCGAGGCCGTGCCGGCCGGCCCGGGTCGGCATCACGCAGTCGAACATGTCGACGCCGCGGGCGACCGCCTCGACGATGTCGTGCGGCGTGCCGACGCCCATCAGGTAGCGCGGCTTCGCGGCCGGCAGCGCCGGGCAGGTGACGTCGAGCATCTCGAGCATCACCGCCTGCGGCTCGCCGACGGCGAGGCCGCCGATCGAGTAGCCCTCGAAGGGCATCGCCGCGAGCGCCTCGGCCGAGGCGACGCGCAGCCCCGGATCGTCGCCGCCCTGCACGATGCCGTAGAGCGCCTGGCCCTTGGCCGGGCCGCCCATCGCTTCGAAGGCGGCGCGGCTCCGCTCCGCCCAGCGCAGCGAAAGCCGCATGCCGCGCTCGATCTCGGCGCGCTCGGCCGGCAACCGCACGCACTCGTCGAGCTGCATCTGGATGTCGGAGCCGAGCAGCCCCTGGATCTCGACCGAGCGCTCCGGCGTCAGCATATGGCGCGAGCCGTCGATGTGGCTCTGGAAGGCGACGCCCTCCTCGCTCATCTTCCGGAGGCTCGCGAGCGACATCACCTGGAAGCCGCCGGAATCGGTCAGGATGGTCTTCGGCCAGCGCATGAAGGTGTGCAGCCCGCCGAGGCGGGCGACCCGCTCGGCGGTCGGCCGGAGCATCAGGTGGTAGGTGTTGCCGAGCACCACCTCGGCACCGGTCGCCGCCACGTCCTCCGGGAACATCGCCTTGACGGTCGCCTGGGTGCCGACCGGCATGAAGGCCGGCGTCTCCACCGTGCCGTGCGCGGTCTGGAGCCGCCCGCGGCGGGCGCCGCCGTCGGTCGAGAGGAGGTCGAAGGAAAAGCGCGTCACGGTGTGTCGGCCCGGATCAGGAGCGATGCGTCGCCGTAGGAATAGAACCGATAGCCGGTCGCGACCGCGTGCGCATAGGCCGCCTTCATCCGCTCGAGGCCGGAGAAGGCCGAAACCAGCATGAAGAGGGTCGAGCGCGGCAGGTGGAAGTTGGTCATCAGCACATCGACGGCGCGGAAGCGGTAGCCCGGCGTGATGAAGATCTCGGTCGCCCCGGCGAATGGGCGCACCACGCCGTCCGCGCCGGCGGCGCTTTCGAGGATGCGCAGCGCCGTGGTGCCGACGGCGACGACGCGGCCGCCGGCGGCGCGCGCGGCGACGATCCGCTCGGCCGCCGCAGCTGAGACGACGCCGTGCTCGGCGTGCATCTTGTGGCCCTCGAGCGTGTCGCTCTTCACCGGCAGGAAGGTGCCGGCGCCGACGTGCAGGGTGACGAACACATGGTCGACGCCGGCCGCCGCGAGGCGGGCGAGGAGCTCCGGCGTCAGGTGCAGCCCGGCCGTCGGCGCGGCGACGGCGCCGAGCTCGCGGGCGAAGACGGTCTGGTAGTCCTCGCGGTCGGCGGCGTCCTCGGCGCGCCTGCCGGCGATGTAGGGCGGCAGCGGCATGTGGCCGATGCCGGCGATCGCCAGGTCGAGGTCGGGGCCGGCGAGGTCGAAGGCGAGCACCACCGAGCCGTCGTCGGAATTCTCCGCGACGGTGGCGTCGAGCCGGTCGAGGGCGCAGGCGGGGGAGGCGGCGGCCGATGCCGCCGAGAATGCCACCCGGTCGCCCGCCTTGAGGCGCTTGCCGGGCTTGGCGAGCGCACGCCAGCGGTCGGGCGAAAGGCGCTCGATCAGCGTCGCCTCGATGTGGGCGCCGCTCGCGCCCTCACGCGCGCGCACCCCGTCGAGCCGGGCCGGGATGACGCGGGTGTCGTTGAGGACGAGGAGGTCGCCCCGCGCCAGAAGGTCCGGCAGGTCGCGGACGACCCGGTCCTCGAAGGGCGTCGTGGCGCCGGGACGGACGACGAGAAGCCGCGCGGCGTCGCGCGGCTTCACCGGCCGGAGGGCGATGCGCTCCTCCGGCAGCGGGAAGTCGAAGTCCTCGGTGCGCAACGGGCCGCGCGTCACGCCGCGTCGGCGGCGACGATCATCGAGTTGATCTTGTCGGGATCCTTGACCGGCTCGCCGCGCTTGATCTGATCGACGTTCTCCATGCCCTCGATGACCTGGCCGAACACCGTGTACTGGTTGTCGAGCCAGGGCGAGCGGGCGAAGACGATGAAGAACTGGCTGTCGCCGGAATCCGGGCTCTGGGCGCGGGCCATCGACACCGTGCCGCGCTCGTGCGGGGTGCGCGAGAACTCGGCCTTCAGCTTCTGGCCGGAGCCGCCGGTGCCGGTGCCGTGCGGGCAGCCGGTCTGCGCCATGAAGCCGTCGATGACGCGGTGGAAGGTGATGCCGTTGTAGAAGCCGGCGCGCGCCAGCTCCTTGATGCGCGCGACGTGGTTGGGCGCGAGCTCCGGCATCAGGCGGATGACGACGCGGCCCTTGGTGGTGTCGAGCACCAGGGTGTTCTCGGGATCGGCGGCCATCTGGCTCTCCTGTCTTTGTCTTGTGCGGTCCGGACGGCGGCTACTTGCCGACCGTGGCGCGGATGATCTTGTCGGGGTTCTGCACGACGCCGCCGTCGCCCGAGCCCTTCTTGATCTTGTCGACGGCGTCCATGCCGTCCGTGACCTCGCCGACGATGGTGTACTGGCCGTCGAGCCACGGGCCGTCGGCGAACATGATGAAGAACTGCGAGTTGGCGGAATCCGGGCTCGCCGACCGGGCCATGCCGACCGTGCCTCGGGCGAACTTCGCCTTGTCGGTGAACTCGGCCTTGAGGTCGGGCAGGCTCGAGCCGCCGGTGCCGGTGCCGGTCGGATCGCCGGTCTGCGCCATGAAGCCCGGGATGACGCGGTGGAACACCACGCCGTCGTAGAAGCCCTGCGCGGCGAGCGTCTTCAGCCGCTCGACGTGCTTCGGCGCGAGGTCGGGCCGCAGGCGGATCACCACCGGCCCGTCCTTCAGCTCGAGCACGAGGGTCTCCTCGGCGGCGCGCGCGGGCTGGTGGAAGGCCACGGCGGCGAAGACGAGGGCGAAACAGAGAAGCGCGGCGTGTCGCAGCATCGGTCGGCTCCGGTGGTGCGCCTTCGCGGAGGCGAAGGCCTGGTGGGGTCGGCGGCGGCGCCGTCGCGGGCGGCCCCGCTAGCGGCGTTTCGAGGCGAGCCGTTCGGCGACGCCGGGCGGCACGAAGGCCGTCACGTCGCCGCCCATGGCAGCGATCTGGCGGACGAGGGTGGCGGTGATGTGGCGGACCCCCGGCGAGGCCGGCAGGAACACCGTCTGCACCGCCGGCGCGAGGGTCGCGTTCATGCCCGCCATCTGCATCTCGTAGTCGAGGTCGGTGCCGTCGCGCAGGCCGCGCAGCAGCATCGTCGCGCCGTGGCGCCGCGCCGCCTCGACGACGAGGCCGTCGAAGGAAGCGACCGAGACGCGGCCGGCCGCCTCCGCGCCGAACGTCGCGTGCGCCACCGCCTCGATCATCGCGACGCGCTCCTCGAAGGAGAACAGCGGCGGCTTGCCGGGGTGGATGCCGATCGCCACCACCACGCGGTCGGCGACGCCGAGCGCCTGGCGCAGCACGTCGAGGTGGCCGTTGGTGATCGGATCGAACGATCCGGAATAGAGCGCGGTGCGCATGGGGGCTTCCTGGCGGCGAGCACGCGATCGTCGCGCCCGGGTCACGCTCTAGAGAAAGCGCCCGCCGTTGTCGAGGCTGGCGGCGGCGAGATGAACGCAGGGTGAACGGCCGGCTCATCCGGGGTTCAGCCGGCGACCGCCAGGATCGCATCGGTCGGGAGGCCGATTCGACCGGACTGTGACGGCGGTCACAGCGGCGGCGACGCATTCGTCCGATCCTGTTTGTCATGACGATCCGGCATCGGGCCGGGTCAGAGGTGAGGAGTGCAGTCCATGAGCAAGCGCATCTTCCGCGCGATCGACGTCTTCGCGTTCGGAGCGCTTCTCGTGGCGGGCATGCTGATCGCCGCCGGCCTCGCGCACTCGCAGACCGAGGCGCAGGCCGGCTCGGCGAAGGCGGACCGGGCGACGCTCGTCGCCTCCGCCGCCGAGGCGGTGAAGATGGTGACCGTGGCCGAGACCGACATCGCCAACGGAACCACCGTCCTCACCCGCGTGCCCGCCACGACCCTGGCGTTCTGACCGGACGCCCGCCGTCGCCGTGCCTACCCTTCGATCTCCAGAACTCCGGCCGGCCGCGAACTCCGCGCGCCGGCCGCTCTTTTTTCGGCGCGGTCGTCTCCGCGGGCTGCGGCGACGGCGACTTTCGGGCATGGTCGTCCGCCGACCGGAGACACCCATGCCGCCCGATCGCCCACCCGCCGACCGACCAACCCTTGCCGCGCCCTCCCGCCTCACGCCGCGCGCGCGGCGCCGGCGTCTCGCGCTCGGCCTGCCGACGGTCCTCGGCCTCGCGACCCGCGGCTGGTTCATTCCGCACCGCCACGCCGACGTGGCGCGGCCGCCCGCCGGCTACCCGGCGCTCGAGCCGATCTTCGCGGCGGCGCGGCCGGCCTTCGCCGGATGGCTCGCCGGCCTCGACGCCTTCACCGGCGACTTCGCCCGGATGGGCGGGGCGCCGCCGGCGCCGCGCTTCGAGCAGGGGTGGTTCCCCCGCCTCGACGCGGCGACCGCCTACGCGATGGTGCGCACCCGCGCCCCCCGCCGCATCGTCGAGGTCGGCTCCGGCCACTCGACCCGCTTCGTGGCGCGGGCCATCGCCGACGGCGGCCTCGACACGGCGCTCGTCGCCATCGATCCCGCGCCGCGCGCCGATATCGCGGCGCTGCCGCTGACGCTGGTGCGGCAGCCGCTCCAGACCGCCGGCCTCGCCGCCTTCGCCGACCTCGCCGCCGGCGACCTCCTGATGATCGATTCGAGCCACGTGCTGATGCCGGGCAGCGACGTCGACCTCCTGTTCGCCGAGGTGCTGCCGCGCCTGCCGGCCGGCGTCGTCGTGCAGGTGCACGACATCTTCCTGCCCGACGGCTATCCGGCCGACTGGGAATGGCGCGGCTACAACGAGCAGCAGGGCCTCGTCGGCTGGCTCGCCGGCGGCCGGGCGCGACTGCTGTTCTCCAGCCACTACGCGGCGAGCCGGATGGCCGCCGAGGTCGCCGCCTCCGCCGCCGCCCGGCTGCCGCTGCAGCCGGGCGCGATCGAATCGGCGCTCTGGTTCGAGCTCGGTTGACGGTCAGCGGATGTTCCGGCCCGCGGCGCCTCGCCGCGGCGGCGATGCGGCGGGCCGGCCGACGCAGAAGCGTCGGGACCGACGCGGTAGGATTGAGCCACGCCGGAGGGCCCTCGCGTGACGCTCGCACCACTCCTCGCCGCAACGCCGGCGATCCAGCTCCATACCGCGGCGGCGCTGATCGCCTTGGTGCTGGGGAGCGGACAACTGCTCGCGCCGAAGGCGACGCTGCCGCATCGCACGCTCGGCTGGATCTGGGCGGGGCTGATGATGGTGGTGGCGGTCTCGTCGCTGCTGATCCACGAGCTGCGCCTCGTCGGCATCTGGAGCCCGATCCATCTCCTCTCGCTCCTGGTGATCGTCGCCGTTCCGCGCGCGCTGTGGGCCGCGCACCGCCACGAGCTCGTCCGCCACCGCCGGGGAATGTACAGCCTCTTCTTCGGGGCGCTGGTGCTCGCCGGCGCCTTCACCCTCCTGCCCGGACGGCTGATGCACCAGGTGGCGTTCGGCGGCTGACGGCGATCGTGGCGGCGGGGCTCAGGCCTCGCCGCCGACCTCGGCCTCGCCGTTGCCCTCGCCCGCCTCGTCGCTCTCGTCCTCGCTGATGCGCTCGACGGAGACGACGCGCTCGTCCTCGGCGGTGTTGAAGACGATGACGCCCTGGGTGGCGCGGCCGGCCTGGCGGATGCCGTCGACCGGGCAGCGGATCAGCTGGCCGGCGTTGGTGACGAGCATGATCTGGTCGGTCTCGTCGACCGGGAAGGAGGCGACGAGGCGGCCGTTGCGGTCGTTCACCGCCATCGCGACGATGCCTTTGCCGCCGCGGCCGGTGATCCGGTACTCGAACGACGAGGTGCGCTTGCCGTAGCCGTTCTCCGACACGGTGAGCACCACCTGCTCGGCGGCGCTCATCTCGGCGTAGCGCTCGGCGCCGAGCTCGACGCCGTTGCCGGCGCCCTCCTCGGCCTCGACCTCGACGGCCTCGTCGGCCTCGCCGGCGACGGCGCGGCGCATCTTGAGGAAGGTCGTGCGCTCGGCCGGCGCGGCCTCGAAGTGGCGCAGGATCGACATCGAGATGACGCGGTTCTCGTCGGCGAGCGTGATGCCGCGCACGCCCGTCGAGGTGCGTCCGGCGAACACCCGGACGTCGCCGACCGGAAAGCGGATGCACTGGCCACCGTCCGTCGTCAGCAGCACGTCGTCGGCGTCGGTGCAGACCTGCACGTCGACGATGCCGTCGCCCTCGTCGAGCTTCATGGCGATCTTGCCGCTGCGGTTCACCTGCGCGAAGTCCGACAGCTTGTTGCGCCGCACGGTGCCGCGCGTCGTCGCGAACATCACGTCGAGCGAGGCCCAGGTCGCCTCGTCCTCCGGCAGCGGCAGGATCGAGGTGATGGTCTCGCCGGGGTCGAGCGGCAGGAGGTTGACGAGCGCCTTGCCGCGGCCCTGCGGCGGGGCGATCGGCAGCCGCCAGACCTTCATCTTGTAGGCCTGGCCACGCGAGGAGAAGAACAGCACCGGCGTGTGGGTGTTGGCGACGAAGAGGCGGGTGACGAAATCCTCCTCCCGCGTCGACATGCCGGAGCGGCCCTTGCCGCCGCGGCGCTGCGCCCGGTAGGTGGCGAGCGGCACGCGCTTCACGTAGCCGGCATGGCTCACCGTGACGACCATGTCCTCGCGCTGGATCAGGTCCTCGTCCTCGAGGTCGGCGCCGCCCTCCATGATCTCGGTCTTGCGCGGCGTCGAGAACTCGTCGCGGATCTCGGAGAGCTCGGCCTTGATGATGCCGAGCACCCGCGCGCGGGAGGAGAGGATGTCGAGATAGTCGGCGATGTCCTTGGCGAGCGCCTCGAGCTCGTTGCCGATCTCGTCACGGCCGAGCGCGGTCAGGCGCTGCAGGCGCAGGTCGAGGATGGCGCGTGTCTGCTCCTCGGACAGACGGATCGTACCGTTCTCCGAGAGCGCGTGGCGTGGATCGTCGATCAGCGCGATGAGCGGCACCATGTCCTTCGCCGGCCAGTCGCGCGACATCAGCCGCTCGCGCGCCGCCGCCGGGTCCGGCGCGGTGCGGATGAGGTGGATGACCTCGTCGATGTTGGCGACGGCGATGGCGAGCCCGACCAGGATGTGGGCGCGGTCGCGCGCCTTGCCGAGCAGGAACTTCGTGCGCCGGCCGACCACCTCCTCGCGGAAGGCGAGGAAGGCGAGGATCATGTCCTTCAGCGACATGAGCTCGGGGCGGCCGCCGTTCAGCGCCACCATGTTGACGCCGAAGGTCGATTGCAGCGGCGAGAACCGGTAGATCTGGTTCAGGACGACGTCGGCGCTCGCGTCGCGCTTCAGCTCGATGACGACGCGCATGCCGTCGCGGTCGGACTCGTCGCGCAGGTCCGAGATTCCCTCGACCCGCTTGTCGCGCACGAGCTCGGCGATCTTCTCCACCATCGAGGCCTTGTTGACCTGAAAGGGGATCTCGGTGATGACGAGCGCCTCGCGCTCCTTGCGCACCGTCTCGACCGAGACGCGGCCGCGCATGGTGATCGAGCCGCGGCCGGTGAGATAGGCCTCGCGGATGCCGGACCGGCCGAGGATGATGCCGGCGGTCGGGAAGTCCGGCCCCGGCACGAGCTCCATCAGCCGCTCGAACGACATCTCCGGATCGTCGATCAGCGCGATGCAGGCGTCGATCACCTCGCCGAGGTTGTGCGGCGGGATGTTCGTCGCCATGCCGACGGCGATGCCGCCGGCGCCGTTGGCGAGCAAGTTCGGGAAGCGCGCCGGCAGCACGACCGGCTCGCGCTCGGAATTGTCGTAGTTCTCCTGGAAGTCGACCGTCGCCTTGTCGAGGTCGGACAAGAGGCTGCCGGCGACCTTCTCGAGGCGCACCTCGGTGTATCGCATCGCCGCCGGCATGTCGCCGTCGACCGAGCCGAAGTTGCCCTGGCCGTCGACCAGCGGCACGCGCAGGGAGAACTCTTGCGCCATCCGCACCAGGGCCATGTAGACCGACTGGTCGCCGTGCGGATGATACTTACCGATGACGTCGCCGACGACGCGGGCCGACTTGCGGTAGGGCTTGTTCCACTCGTATCCGCTCTCGCTCATCGAGAACAGGATGCGGCGGTGCACCGGCTTGAGGCCGTCGCGAACATCCGGCAGGGCGCGCGCCACGATCACGCTCATCGCGTAATCGAGGTAGGATCGACGCATCTCGTCGGTGATCGAGGTCGGGCGGACGTCGCTCGGCGGCTCGTCCGCCGGCGGCTTCTGCGGATCGGCCAAAGGCGGGTCTTTCGTCTGATCGAGTCGGAGCCGCCTTATAGCCCATTCGGCCGCCGTCCGGCGAATTTTCTGAGGCCTTCCGGCGACCCGGATTCCGGCTTTCCCGTCAGATGCTTACCCGCTGCGCGCGACCGGCCGCGAGCGCCCGCTCGCGGCGGTCGACGCCGGCGTGGGCGCCGGCTAAGCTCGCGAGCGGTCCGGCCGGCGGAGGGTGGCGGTGTACGACTTCCTGCTCAGCGCCTTCACCACCCTCTTCGTGATCATCGACCCGATCGGCCTCGCCCCGATCTTCATGGCGGTGACCACCGGCCTCAGCCACGCCGAGCAGCGCACCGTGGCGATCCGCGCCAGCGTGACGGCGACGCTGATCCTGGTCGCCTTCGCCCTCGGCGGCGCCCAGGTGCTCGCTTTCCTCGGCATCTCGATCCCGGCCTTCCGCATCGCCGGCGGCCTCCTGATGTTCTGGATCGCCTTCGAGATGGTGTTCGAGAAGCGGCAGGAGCGGAAGGTGCAGTCCGCCGAGAAGGCGATCATCGACATCCACGGCATGGCGGTGTTCCCGCTCGCCATTCCGCTGATCTCCGGGCCGGGGGCGATCTCGGCGACGGTGGTCATCGCCTCGCAGGCGCCCTCGCTCCTCGCCTATGCGGCGCTGTTCGGCATCATCCTGGTGATCATGGCGATGACGCTCGGCGCCTTCCTCGCGGCGCAGCCGATCGACCGGGCGCTCGGGCCGACCGGCCGGGCGGTGATCACCCGCCTGTTCGGCGTGCTGCTCGCGGCGCTGTCGGTCCAGATCGTCGCCGACGGAACGCGCGGGCTGATGGCGATGCCGGCCACCTTCTAGCGCCGCTGAGGACCACCGCCGCGAGATTGGGGGATCGAATGCGATTCGCCGATCGCTCGCCGCGACGGACGATCAGGAACGGACGACGGGCTGGCCGGCGTTGACGCGGGCGAGGCCTTCCTTGGCGGCGGTGAGGCTCGGCTTCAACGTCAGCGCCCGGGTGTAGGACGAGCGCGCCTGACCGGCGTCGCCGAGCGCCTCGAAGGCGAGGCCGCGGTTGAGCCAGGCGTCGGCATAGCTGCGGTTCAGCGTCACCGCCTGGGTGAAGTCGGCCGCCGCCGCCTTCGGGTCGTTCACCGCGAGATAGGACAGGCCGCGCCCGTTGTAGGGCTGCGGGGCGTTCGGATCGAGGCCGATGGCGGTGGTGAAGTCCTCGATCGCGAAGGCGTTCTGGCCCTGCTGCTGATAGATCAGCGCCCGGTTGTGGAAGGCCCGCGGGTCGAACGAGTTGAGCCGGATCGCCGCGTCGAAGTCGGCGAGCGCCAGCGCCGTGCGGCCGGCCTGGCGGTAGATGTTGCCGCGGCCGACATAGGCGGCGTCGTAGTTCGGATTGATCTGGATCGCCTTCGAATAGTCGGCGATCGCCCGGTCCGGCTGGTTGAGGCTGCGATAGACCAGAGCGCGGTTCGAGTAGGCCTGGTAGTAGTTGGGGTTGAGGCGGATCGCCATGTCGAAGTCGGCGATCGCCTCCTTGTACTTGCCGGCGCGGCCGTAGGCGGAGCCGCGGATGTTGTAGGCGGTGGCGTCGGAGGGATTGTCCTCGACGACGGCCGACAGGGAATCGATGTTGACGGCGGCGGTCGCACGGACCGACGGGTCGGTGATCGTGCCCGCGTCGTCGACCTGACAGCCGGCGAGCAGCATCGCCGTCGCCGCCAGGGCGCCGCGAACGAGGCCGCCGCTCCGCCTGGTCGCCGCGATCATGCTCGACGCGTCCTCACCAACCGGACACATCCACCGCACTCCGTCTCGGGCGGCGCCGGCCGCCGAAAGTGGCAGCCGATCACCCACGCCTCCGGACGCCCCCGCCCCGGCGATCGAGGCCGCCGCGACCGGCGCGACGACGAAGGCCAGGCGAAGGTCAGCGCTTGACCGCAGCCTTGCCGGGAATGAGCCCTTCGCGCTGGGCGCGCTTGCGGGCCAGCTTGCGGGCGCGGCGGACGGCTTCCGCCTTCTCGCGCGCACGCTTCTCCGACGGCTTCTCGTAGTGGCCGCGGAGCTTCATTTCGCGGAAGATGCCCTCGCGCTGCATCTTCTTCTTGAGCGCCTTGAGCGCCTGCTCGACATTGTTGTCCCGGACGAGAACCTGCACGCGTTTTCTCTCTGCCGTGTCAGAGGGGGGAGGTCGGAGGTGCGACGCCATGAACGACTGACCGCGCGCCGCACCCGCGTCGCTCGATGGCCGGGTCGATAGCAGATCGCAGCGGCGATGTCCACGGGCCGAGGCGATTCCGTCTCGCCGACGTTCCTGCGGCGCCCGACCCGACGCCGTCCTCCTCGGGCGGGGATCGCCGGTGCCGGCCGGCGGAGGGCCGTTGCGCCGCCCCCGCTGCTCGGCTAACGTTCCGGCCGTCTCGCGGGGTGCCCGTATCCGGGCTGAGAGGCGGCCGAAGCCGCAAACCCGTCGAACCTGATCCGGGTCGTGCCGGCGGAGGGATCGAGATGACGGGCAACCAGCCCTTCTCTCTCGCAGTTCTGACGTTCGAAGGTGGCCGCCCCAGCGGCGGACACCGTGCGCTCCGGATCGCCTCTCGGTCCCCAAGGAGCCGCCGATGCCCGCTCGATCGTTGACGTCCCTCGCCGTCGCCGGCGCCCTCGCGCTCGCCGCCCTGCCGCTCGGCCCGGCCGGCGCCGCCGACAAGCCGGTGCTGTCGGTGCTCACCTACAGCGGCTTTCCCTCCGAATACGGCCCGGGCGCCCTCGTCAAGGAGCGCTTCGAGAAGCAATGCGACTGCGTGCTCGAGTGGGTGACCACCGACGACAGCGCCACCATGCTGGCCCGCCTCAAGCTCGAGGGCGCGGCGAGCAAGATCGACGTCGTGCTCGGGCTCGACACCAACCTGATGGCGGACGCCGAGGCGAGCGGCCTGTTCCGGCCGCACGGCGTCGACGCGAGCGGCCTCACCCTGCCGATCGCCTGGACGAACGAGACATTCCTGCCCTTCGACTGGGGCTGGTTCGCCTTCGTCTACGACACCGACAAGCTGAAGACGCCGCCGAAGAGCCTCGCCGAGCTCGTCGACGCCGAAAGCGGCCCGACCATCCTCATCGAGGACCCGCGCACCTCGACGCCGGGCCTCGGCCTCCTCCTGTGGATGCGCGAGGTCTACGGCGAGGGCGCCGACGAGGCGTGGAAGAAGCTGAAGCCGAAGGTCGTCACCGTCACCAAGGGCTGGACGGAGGCCTACGGCATGTTCCTCGAGGGCGAGGCCGACATGGTGCTGAGCTACACCACCTCGCCCGCCTACCACGCCATCGCCGAGGGCAAGCCGAACTACGCGGCGGCGATCTTCCCGGAAGGGCACCCCATGCAGGTCGAGATCGCCGGCGCGACCGCCGGCAGCGACCAGCCGGAGCTCGCCAAGAAGTTCCTCGCCTTCATGCTCTCGGACGACTTCCAGTCGACCATCCCCGACGGCAACTGGATGTATCCGGCCAAGACGGCGCCGTCCGGCCTGCCGCCGGCCTTCGCCGCGTTGCCGCGGCCCGAGAAGACGCTGTTCATGGACCCGGCCGCGGTGAGCGCCGGCCGCCGCCAGTGGATCGATTCCTGGCTCGCGGCCTACGGCGGCTGACCCGGAGGGCGCGATGATCGCAGGCGCGGCCGCGCTCGCCGCCATCCTGGCGGTGCTCGCGGCGGCGGCCGCGGGCCTCCTCGTCGCCGCCGGCGCCCTGCCGGCGGTGCCGTGGGGCTATGTGCGCGGCCTCGTCGGCTTCACCCTGGTGCAGGCCGGCCTGTCGACGGCGCTTTCGATCGGGATCGGCGCGGCGCTGGCGCTGGCGCTCGCCCGAAGGACGCGCTTCCCCGGCCGCGGCCTCGTCCTGGCGTTGATGGACCTCGCCTTCGTGCTGCCGGCGGTCGTCGTGATCTTCGGCGTCGTCGCGGTGTGGGGGCGCAGCGGGCTCCTCGGCGACCTCGGCGCGCTCTTCGGCCTCTCGATCGGCCGCTGGCTCTACGGCCTGCCCGGCATCCTGATCGCCCACGCGGTGTTCAACGCGCCGTTCGCCGCCCGCGTCTTCCTCGCCGCCCTCGAGGCGGTGCCGGCGGAGCACTGGCGGCTGGCGAGCCACCTCGGCATGGGCCTCGGCGCGGTGTTCCGGCTGATCGACCGGCCGGTGCTCCTGCGCGAGGCACCCGGCATCGCCGGCTTCGTGTTTCTGCTCTGCTTCACGAGCTTTCCGGTGGTGCTCGCCCTCGGCGGCGGGCCGGGCACGGCGACACTCGAGGTGGCGATCTACGAGGCGATCCGCTCGGAGGCCGATTTCGGCCGCGCCGCCGTGCTGGCCGCGGTGCAGATCGCCGCCTGCCTCGTCCTCGTCGGCCTCCTCGCCGCCGCCGAGCGGCGGCCGGCCGAAACCGGCGAGAGCGGCTGGCGGCAGGCACGCCCCGACACCGCAGCGGCCGGGCTGAAGCTCCTCGACGGGGCGGCGCTCACGGTCGGCGCCGTTCTCGTCGTGCTGCCGATCGCTGCCGTCGCGGTCTCCGGTGCCACGGCGGCGGGAAGCCTCGCCGCGCCGGCGGTGCTGCGGGCGCTCGCCACCAGCCTGACGATCGCGGTCCCGGCGAGCCTGCTGTCGGTCGCCCTCGCGCTCGCCCTCGCGACGCTGTCGCGCAGCCTCCGCCTCGACCGCGGCCGGGGGCGGCTCGCCCAGGGCGTGCGGCTCGCCGGCTTCGTGACGCTCGTGGTGCCGCCCTTCGCCCTCGCCGCCGGCCTCTTCGTGGCGATCCGGCCGTTCGCCGACCCGTTCACCCTCGGAGGACCGATGATCGTCGTCGTCAACGCGCTCGTCGCGTTGCCCTACGCCATCCGCCGCATCGAGCCGCCGCTGATGCTGGCCGGCGAGCGCTACGGCCGGCTCGCCGCCAGCCTTGGCATCCGCGGGCTCGACCGGCTGCGCCTCGTCGATGCGCCGCTCGTCCGCCCGGCGCTCGCCGCCGCCCTCGCCATCGCCGGGGTGCTGTCGTTCGGCGACCTCGGCGTCGCCGCCTTCTTCGGAACCGGCAACCTCGTCACCCTGCCGGTGCTGCTCTACCAGCGCCTCGGCAGCTACCGGATGGACGAGGCGGCGGCGATCGCGCTCCTTCTGGCGGTGGTCGCCCTCGCCGGCTTCCTCGTCGCGCGCCGGCTCGGCGAAGGCCTCGATGCTCGTCCTCTCTGACCTCACCGTCGAGATGACGGACTTCTTCGCCCGCTACGACCTCACCGTGCCGAAGGGCGCGCTCGCCGCCCTGGTCGGCCCCTCCGGCGGCGGCAAGACGACCCTGCTGCACGCGATCGCCGGCTTCGTGCGGCCGACCGGGGGCCGGCTCGCCTTCGACGGCACCGACCTCCTGCCGCTCGCCCCGGCGGCGCGGCCGCTGACGATCCTGTTCCAGGACCACAACCTCTTTCCGCACCTCACGGCCGCCGACAACGTCGGCCTCGGCATCGATCCGGGGCTGCGGCTCGACGCCGGCCGGCGCGCCGCGGTCGCCGCCGCGCTCGAGCACGTCGGCCTCGGCGGGCTCGGGCCGCGCCGGCCGGGCCAGCTCTCCGGCGGCCAGCGCCAGCGCGTCGCGCTCGCCCGGGCGCTCGTGCGCGACCGGCCGCTGCTCCTCCTCGACGAGCCGTTCGCCGCCCTCGACCCCGGGCTCCGCCGCGACATGATCGACCTCGTCGACCGCCTGCGCCGCGAGCGCGGGCTGACCGTCGTGCTGTCGATCCACACGCCGGACGACGTCGCCGGCATCGCCGACCTCGTGGCCGAGGTGCGCGACGGGCGCATCATCGGCGCGTGAGGCCGCCTCAGAAGTCGCGCTCGATGACGAACATCGTCATCAGGGCGCGGCCGGCGTCGGCGCGGTGGCGGCCGATGTACTTGTATTCCGCCTCGATGCCGACCTGCAGCTTGTCGACCGGCTCGTAGATCAGGTTCGCCTGGACGTCGATGTTGGTGAAGCCGTAGCGCGGCCGCTTGAGGTCGACCTCGAGGTAGGAGGCCTCCAGCACCGAGCTCAGCTTGTCGGTCCAGTTGTGGGTGAGGCCGCCGCCGACGCTCCAGGCGGTGGCGAGGTCCAGGCTGCGGCCGCCGCGCACCAGCATCGCGTCGGCGCCGATGAAGCCGGGTCCCGGGCCGACCGGGTTGTTGGCGGCGTAGGAGAGCGCGCCATGCGTGAAGTTGCCCTCGATGGCGATGCTGTCGCCGTCGCCGAGGAACGGCAGGTTGAACGTCGCGCCGCCGCCGAGCGCGTAGCCGATCGCCGCGCCGGCGCTGCCGCGCTCCGCCCTCAGGTGGTGCAGCGCTCCCATGATCTGCGCCGAGCCCCAGTCGGCCGTGAGGGCGAGGTTGGCGACGGCGTCGGGTGTCAGCGGCGGGGCGTAGCCGTTGCCCTTGCTGCCCGGCTTGCGACCGAAGACGATCGCGAGGTCGCGGGTCGTCGCATCTTCCAGCCCCACCGTCGCCGTCAGGCCGTGGCCGAAGTCGGCGGTGTAGCCGAGGACGTTGATCTGCCAGTCAGACCAGGCCGGCTCGTAGTAGTCCTCGAACGTGTTTCCCGTGTAGTATGAATAGAGGGACTGCGTTCGGCCGGCCGTGAAGCCCATGGCCTGGATATAGGCCTCCTTGTACTCCATATCGAGGGATTGATTGTCCTCAGTATATTCGATCTTGTAGTAGCTCTTGACCGGTCCATACTCGGTTTCAGTCACCGTGTAGATGAACGTGGTGACGCGGCCGCGGAAGATCGTGCCGGGGCGCTTGTTCGAATACCAGCCGGGCTGGCGCGAGGCGCGGTTCGAATCGAACACCATGTACTCGGCCTGCACGTAGCCGAACATCGATACGCAGGTGCTCGAACCCGGGATCGCCAGGTAGCCGCTGCCGTAGGCGTCGCACACCCGGACATAGTCGACCGGCCGCGGCTCGTCGGGAAGCTCGGCGGCGGACGCCCGGCCGGCCGCGAGCGCGGTGGCCGCCGCCACGGCGACGGCGACCCACCGACATGGCCGCGGCCTCTCCATCGACTTCCTCGCGCTCCCCCTTCGCAACGCTGCCCGAACCGGCGCGGTCGGACAAGCGATCAGCGGCGGCGGCGGTCGCGACCAGGTGAAGCGGCGCCCGTGCGCCGCCGCCCGGGCCTCAGGCGTTGCCGCCGGGGATCATGCCGAGGGCGGCGAGGTAGAGATCGAGGATGGTCTCCTGCTCGTGCCGCTCGTCGGCGTCCTGCTTCCTGAGGCGAATCACCTGGCGCAGGATCTTGGTGTCGAAGCCGTTGGCCTTCGCCTCTCCGTAGACGTCCTTGATGTCGTCGGAGAGCGCCTTCTTCTCCTCCTCGAGGCGCTCGATCCGCTCGACGAAGGACTTCAGCTGTTCGGCCGCGAAGCCGGCGGGATCGGACATGGGGGAACCCTCTTCGGTAGAGACGGGGCGTGACGTGACCCGAAAGCCGGGCGGGGGTCAAGGGTCAGCCGCCGGCGAGCCGGGCGACCGTCTCGCCGATGACGAGGCTGAGGGCGAGGTCGAGCACGACGAGGCCGATCGAGGTCGGGATCGAAGTCGCGAGCGTCGTGCGGACGATGGCGTACTGGAAGCGCACGACCGCGACGAGGGCGACGAGGCTGAGCAGGACGGCGGTGCTCTCGCCGACGAGGGCGAGGTTGAAGAGGAGCGCCGGCACCGCGTAGACGGCGGCGGCGACGACGCTGCCCCAGTTGCGCACGACGACGAAGCCGACATAGCGCCCGCCGATGCCGAGCGGGCCGGCGAGGATGGCGAGCACCACCGGCAGCGCCACCCAGTCGGCCGCCAGCCCGACGAGCCGGCTCGCGACGAACCACTCGGCCTCGTCGGGCAGCCCCGCCGCGGCGCGCATCCCGAGCTCGGCGGCGAGCGAGACGGCGAAGGCCGGCAGCACCAGCAGGACGGCGCCGAAGGAGCGCCAGAAGCCGCCGGCCGAGACGTCGAAGGAACCGGGCGGCGGCGCCCGGCCGATGAACAGCGCCAGCGCGCCGTCGATGGCGCGGCCGACCTCGCCGGGGAGGATGGCGGCCATCGCTCAGGAACCGAACGTGCGGTCGAGGAAGCGCCGGTAGATCGCCGCGAGCCGCTCGAGGTCGGCGACCGGCACCCGCTCGTCGATCTGGTGCATGGTCGTGCCGACGAGGCCGAGCTCGACCACCGGGCAGAGGTCCTTGAGGAAGCGGGCGTCCGAGGTGCCGCCGCCGGTCGAGAGCGCCGCCGGCCCGCTGGTGACGTCGGCGACCGCCGCCGCGAGCGTGTCGACGAGCGGCCCCGGCTCGGTCAGGAACACGTCGCCGTAGCCTTTTTCGAGCGCGAGCTCGAGGGCGACGTCCGGGTCGGCCGGCACCGCGGCGAGGCGGCGGGCGATCTCGGCGGCGAGGCTCTCGCGGCTCCACAGGTCGTTGTAGCGAACGTTGAAGCGCAGCCGCCCGGCGGCCGGGACGACGTTCCACGACGGGTTGCCGACGTCGATCGAGACGAGCTCGAGGTTCGACGGCGCGAAGTGGGCGGTGCCGCCGTCGAGCGGCGGGTCGGCCAGGGCGGCGGCGGCGGCGGCGAGCGCCGGCAGCGGGTTCGCCGCGCGCTCCGGATAGGCGACGTGGCCCTGCCGGCCGCGCGCCGTGACGGTGCCGGACTGCGAGCCGCGCCGGCCGATCTTGATGGTGTCGCCGACGCGGGCGACGGAGGTCGGCTCGCCGACGATTGCCGCGTCCGGCACGAGGCCGTTGGCGACGCACCAGTCGAGGATCTTGCGCGTGCCGTTGACCGAAGGCCCCTCCTCGTCGCCGGTCAGGAGCAGCGACAGCCGGCCGCCGAAGTCCGGCCCGCGGTCGGCGACGAAGCCGAGCGCGGCGGCCAGGAAGGCGGCGACGCCGCCCTTCATGTCGACGGTGCCGCGGCCGTGCAGGAGGCCGTCCTCGACGGTGGCGGAGAACGGGTCGTGCCGCCACGCCGCGGCGTCGCCGGGCGGCACCACGTCGAGGTGGCCGGCGAAGGCGAGGTGCGGCCGGCCCTCGCCGATCCAGGCGACGAGGTTCTCGACCGGCACCGTGCCGGGCTCGGCCGAGACCATCCGCTCGACGGTGAAGCCGGCCGCCGACAGGAGCCCGGCGGCGACGTCGAAGGCGGCCGCCGCAGCGGGCGTGACGCTCGGGCAGGCGACGAGCGCGCGGGCGATCGCCAGCACGTCGGCTTCGGGCGCGTGGGGGGGAGCGGCGGGCGGGGACGACATCGGCCGATCTAGGCGCGGGCGCGCCGGGGCGTCAACACGCAACGACCGAGGAGGCGCGAACGGACCCGAGGCAGCGCCCGTCAGCCGCGCCGGTCCGGCCCCGGGCCGTAGCGGTTCGCCCGCGGCTCGCCGGGGACGAGGCCGAGGAACACGAAGAGCGCGACGTTGACGAAGGGTAGCGCCAGCAGCAGCACGAACAGGCCGCTGAGGCCGCGGTCGTGCAGCCGCTTCACCGCGAGCGCCACCTCCGACCACAGCAGCAGCACCGCAAGCACGAAGAAATAGAGGTCCGGCTCCTCCGGCAGGACGCCGGTGGAGCGGTAGGGCGTGAGCGCGACGGCGGTGAGGGCGGTCATCAGCGCGAAGCCGAGCCAGAAGGTCTGCCGCGAGATCCGCCCGTCGAAGCCGAACAGCGCCCAGAACACGGTGGCGACGCGGGGAGTGGGCAGGGCCATGGGGCTCGCTCGCGATGGTCGGCGGTCGGACGGGCGGCGGTCGCGAGCGGCGCCGGCGCCGGCCTCGGCGCGCGCCACAGGTAAGCCGTCCGGCCGGGAATGCCAAGGCGTGAGGGCGGGATCGGCGGACGTCTCAGGCCGGGGCGTCCGGACCGCGGCGCGGCGGGGCGGCGAGGGCCGCGCCGGCGACGGCGTCGAAATGCGCGGTCTGCCCGGCCGCCCACCGCTCGAACTCGGCGAGGAGGTCGCCGGACAGGAAGGCGAGGCGGCCGCCGCGGCCGACGGCGAACCAGCCCTGCCGCTCCGCCTCGCCGACGAGGTTGCCGATGTGGGCGGGCGAGACCTGGAAGCGCGCGGCGAGCGCGCGCCGGCCGAGCGGCACCGCCGGCGGCGCGCCGGGCACGGCGAGCGCGTAGTGGGCGCCGACGACCGCGCAGAGGAGCGGGTAGCCGCAGTCGCGCAGGGTGAAGTGGAGGACGCGCGGAAAGCCGTGCAGCAGCGTGCCGTCGGCGAGCACGGCGGCGGCCGAGCGGCGCACCACCTCGCCGAGCCGGTCGGGATCGGCGAGGCGCGCCGCCCGCCCCGGCCGGCGCCCAGCGACCGCGTCGGCGACCGCCACGAAGAGGCGCATCGAGCGGCCGATCTCGGCCACCATCGCCGGCTCGGGGCGCAGGAGCTTGACCCGCCGGTCGGCCGGGTCGGCCTCGACCGCGACGAAGCGGCCGAGCTTCAGCGCGGCGACGAAGCCCGCGGTCCGGCGCGCGCTCGAGCCGGCCACCGCCTGCAGCGCCGACATCGTCGGCGCCGGCCCGCCGGCGTGCCGCCAGCGATAATAGTTGTGAATGAGCATGTAGGAGACGAGGTAGCGGCCGAGCTGATCGAACATCTTGTAGACCGGCCAGGGGATCGGCGCTGGCGCCGCCATGCCGTGGCAATAGTCGCAGAGCGCCTGGCGAAAGCGCGGGTCGCGGCCGAGCCGCGCGGCCGCCGCGGCGACGGCGGGCGGGGTGTTCCTGGCCGGCCGGCCGGTCGGGCTGGCCGCTTCGTCCGGCGCTCGCGGTCTGGGCACGGCGGGCGAAACCTGCAAAGTTTGGACGGGACCCCTGCCGCACAGTGCGGGACATAGTGCACGATGGGAAGGGGTCGGGCCGCCGCACGGGCGGCCCTTCGGCCGAGGATGGCGATGCAGAACCGCATCGGCAAGGCGCCGCACCCGATCTCCCCGCTGCGATCGTCCGGCCACCCGGCCGGCAGACCCTGAGAGGACGACTCATGTGTGACGATCACCTTCAAAATCGCGACGACCGCCTCCACGACGACGCCGGCCGCCCCGGCGGCCTCATGCACGCCGGCATTTCCCGGCGTGGCCTGTTCGCGGCCGGCGCCGCCGGCGCCTCGGCCGCCTTCCTCGGCGGGCTGGCGCTGCCGGCCGGCACCACCCCGGCGCGCGCCGCCGACCAGCCGACCGCCGCCGGCGCGGCGCCGAACGCCATCAGCCCCGAGGAGGCGCTGCAGCGCCTGATGGACGGCAACGCCCGCTATGCCGCCAACAAGGCCGAGAACTGCGACTACTCGCTCGGCCGCGACGTGCGCGCCGGCGTGCAGTACCCGATCGTCGGCCTCGTCAGCTGCTCGGATTCGCGCCTCGCCCCCGAGGTCGCCTTCGACCAGGGCCCGGGCGAGGTGTTCGTGGTCCGCGTCGCCGGCAACTTCGTCAACGAGGACGGCCTGGCGAGCCTCGAATACGGCGTCGCCGTGCTCGGCATGCCGCTCATCATGGTGCTCGGCCACTCGGGCTGCGGCGCGGTCGACGCCACCATCAAGGCGGTGAACGACGGCACCCAGTTCCCCGGCCACCTTCCGCGCCTCGTCGACGCCATCCGCCCGGCGGTGGAGATGGCCAAGAAGGGTTCGCCGGAAAACCTGCTCGCCGCCGCGACGGTGGAGAACGTCCGCTACAACATGCAGCGCCTGACCGAAGCGACCCCGATCGTCGCCGAGGCGGTGGCCGCCGGCAAGGTCAAGATCGTCGGCGGCGTCTACGACATCGCGACCGGCGTGGTGACGCTGGTCACCTGAGGCCAGACGAGACGAGAAGAAGGCCGAGACGGACCCGCCCGGCGCGTGGGGCGCCGGGCGGGGGGGGGGGTGAGCGCCAATAGCTGACCTTGACAAGTGTGTGTCCGAACGTCCGGCATGGGACCGACAGCCGACCGTCCGATCTTGGAAACGTTCTGCGACAAGCCGTCGTTGCGGGTCTGCCTGATCGGGCAAACTTGCCTGGTCGGGCGAAGGGGCGTTTACGGGCATGGATATGACAAGTAGCGTCATCGTCCCGTTACCGAACGATCCAATTTCCTCCACCGAGATCTGGCATATGACCGCCGCGCCCAGCGCATCCAAGATCACCATACGCGAGACATTTGATCTCCTTGATGGCCCATTCCGCGCTGTTGCGCTCGGAGTGGCAGAAGACAGATATGCGTTTTGGCTGGGCTCCGGCATCTCATTTGGCCGGGTCGACGGGCTGAAGAAAATTATCCCTCGTGTGCTAGAATTCCTGCGACAACAGATCGACGGAGCGGACGCCGGTTGCCCGTTCAAAGAGGCGCTCGACCGGGCGCTGACACTCGCAGGTCTCTCGGGAGATGAGTGGAGTCGCGTCGATATTAGATCAGAGTTTTTTACTTGGCCTGATTGGGAAGCGATCGTCGGGCGCTTGACCAACAATTACGCTAGACTGCTCGATATCACCGTTCCCGGAAAGCCCGACGACTATCTCCTTTGGGAGGGCGTGGACGTTCGCACGACATTTGCCAGTCCGGCGATCGAGCCCGACGTCGAGCACCTGTGCGTCGCGATGCTCGTGCTCGAGGGTTCCGCGTCGGACATCGCGACGGCCAACTGGGATGGCCTGGTGGAAAAGGCAATAAGCGAGCTCACCGGGAATGTGCCCAAGCTAGTGGTTTGTGTCAGGTCCGAGGACCTGCGTCAGGCGGCGCTCGTGGCGCAAATGATAAAGTTTCACGGATGTGCGGTCCTCGCAGCGAACGACGAGCCGCACTACCGGCCGTTTCTCGTCGGCCGTTCCTCGCAGATCAACCGTTGGGCCGCAGCACCCGAGAACAGGGCGGTAGTCGGCCGTCTCTCCGACATCGCAGTCTCCAAGCCGACGCTGATGATGGGTCTGTCGGCGCAAGACTCGAACATTCAGGCTCTCTTCGCCAGCGCCGAGGCCACGATGAGATGGCCCTGGCCTGGTGACCGGCCCAGCTTTGTCTTTTCCGGAGAGAATGTAGGTGCCGACCAGGACGCATTGCTCAAGAATGTCTACCCGAACGATTACACCGCCGCCACACGGAACCAGATCAACGGGCAGTCCCTGATCAAGGCCTACGCAAATCCGCTGCTCACGGCTCTCCTCCTGTCCGTAATCTGTGACAAGATGAAAGCCATGGTCGATTTGGTGGAGGGCACTTTGACCGACGGCGCGAAGCAGGCTGTAAAGCAGGGTATCGTTGCCCTGCGCAACCAACTCGCCAGCGCTGAAAATGGGGACCGCCTGGATTTCGTAAGGTCGTTCGCCGACCAAGCGTCGCGAACGATGACGATGTTCAGAGATGGCTCTGCGGGAACGGCGCCGCGCAGGTACAACCCACTGACCGCAAGTCCGTTGCACCACATCGCAGGCGACCACTCCATTCCGTCCTCCGGATTGGCTGAAATCGCTGTAGTCGCCGGCATTTTGGGCATCGGCCTCGAAAGTGGCGTGTGGAAACTGGACGGAGTGGACCCCTCCGACCCTTCCGAGGGCGTCGTCCGCGTCTCAACCGCGACCGCCCGCACGAAGATGATCCTCGCCGCCAATGGACGGGCGGCAGTTCGCCTTCAGCAGAACGGTCACATCGTCGATGACGAAGATGCCGTGCTTGTCTACAGCTCCGAGAAGCCGTCCGCGATGCCGCGTTCGCCACGCAGCTCGCCCGGCCGGACCGGCCATCTCGGCTTGCGTGAGGTGAGCATCTACGACCTCCTACAGAATGCGACGGGGGCAGCCGATCTCGTCCAACACTTTCGTGAGGACGCGGCGATATGAACGCTTCCACGCCGATCGAGGGCGTCGTCGAGATCTTGACCGGATCAGGCTATCGACGACTTTCCTCGCCTCTTTCAATCGCAGGCCTTTCCTTCGAGTTTCCCGCGGCCTTGATCGGGGAGAACCCCTCACCCGATCTCGTGCTCGTTGCGGATACGGCTTTTGAGGCGGACACACGAATTCTGCGGAAGGTGGAAGGGGTAGCCCGCGCGCTCGATGTCGCGCGTTCGAAGCGCCCCCTCACCGCTATTCTGGTCGGACCAAGACCGACCGCGGCGGTCCTCGATGCTATGACAAAGGTCTGTCGTGTACTGGCGACCGGCGTCATCAGGCCGGACGACACAAGTGGTCTGTTGCAGAATTGGCTGGCGGTGCTGCTCCCTCTCGCACTTCCCGAACCAAGCCAGAACGTCACCGAGCCATTGGAATCCATCGTCCTTCGCTCGGACGACCTGGATAAAGGCATCATCGAGATCGTGGCACTCGGCGCTCAAGGCACCGATGCCGTGCGGGCGCGCCTGCATGAATTGCTCAACACCTCGTTGGAACCGGCTGCCGAGAATCATCAGGAAAAGAGCGAGCCAACAGGCGGAATCTTCGAATGAACACTGCCCAACTGCGATCGATTACGCTGACAGATTTCCGCAGCATCAAGGGCACAATCTCGGTCCCACTGGACGCGCCAATCGTGCTCGTTCACGGTCAGAACGGCGCAGGAAAAACCAGCCTTCTGTCCGGGATCGAGCTAGCTCTGACCGGCAGCGTACCGTCGCTGGAGCGCGTCGATCCCGACTACGCAAAGCACCTTGTGCATAAGGAGGCAAAGGCTGCCAGTGTCCAGATCGTCACGGGCGGAATGCTCCTGAACGAAGCACAAATCGCCGTCACTGCCGATGGGATCTCTGGCGCGGCACTGCTCAACTCCGACATGTCCCGATTCTACGGAGAACGTTGTTTCCTTGCCCAGTCTTCTTTGGGACGGCTTCTCGAGCTGTATCAGGACTCAGCCAAGAGAAGTGATTCCGCTCTCACAAAGTTCGTAAAGGACCTTCTCGGTCTCGATCACCTCGACGCGATCATCGACGGTCTTCATGATGCAGGCGATGTTCGCCGCCTTCGCGTGGGTGTGCCGGGTTATGCCGAGACAAGAGACGCAATTCCTCAGCTTGAAAAGGAAATCGGGCGTCTAAGGGACGAGCTGGCGGCGACAGATGCCCGTATTGCTGAACTCAGAACACGAAATGAAGAAAGTGGGCGTGGACTGAATGCGCCCGAACGACGGGATGCGAATGAACTGCCGTTGACCGTAGAAGAGGAGGAACATGAACTCATAAGGATTGCCAACCTCAGGAGAGAAATCGAAGTTGCGGCTCGCCAATGGCAGCACATTTTGGCTACCGAGGCATCGCAGCAAAGGGTAGCTGCTCAACCGCGTAGCGAAGCGGCCGAAACCGCATTGCAACAGTGGAATGCCGGCGTTGGGGCCGAACTGACCCAACTGCTGGACAAGCTTGCGCCGATCTTTTCCGACTTGCCGCCCGCAAGCAGCGAAGGCCCTCAGCGCGCGCATTTTGCCGCCCTCGCGTCGATAAATCAAGAGCTTTCACGGTGTTCGGAGGTATTGACCAGCGACGCACAGTCAGCGGAGCGCGAAACAGCACTCGATGGGGAACGCACCCGGGCAAAGGTGCGAGCCGACGCACTTGAACAACGGATTTCCAGCTTTGCCGCCGAGGCTGGCACCTTGGCGCAGGCGCTCAGTGCCCTCCTACCCCACGTCCACACGGACGATTGTCCGGTGTGTGGTCGCGACTTTGCAGAGAAGTCGGCGACTCCGTTACACGCTCACGTCTCGGCAAAGATCGCGGAGCTGACGGCAGCCTCGGGACAATTGCAGGCACTGAACAAAGACCGCGCGGCCACGCTCGCCGCCGCGGCCAACGCGGATAGGCAACTTGACGAGGTCCGCAGCAGGCGACTTGATAGTCAGGCTCGTGACGCGCTCCGGACTAGGCAGGCTCTCCTGCTGGAGATCTTTCTGGCACTGGAAAATATGTCCGACAGCGTGGCGGAAGGCCAGAAGCTACTGGCGAATGCAACCGCAGCATCGCGTGAACTCTCCGATCTCGCGGCGGCAGACCAGAGCGGCTCCGCTTTGCGAGACTCAGTAGTGCGGTTTGCAACCGAGCTCAATATCGCTCCTATCAGCCCGACTGAGGATGTTGACGTGGCCTTGGCGCGGTTCGCAAGCGAAGCGGCTCGTCTGGAAGCGCTCTATACGTCGAATCAGACCGTCCGCCGCGAGATCAGGGGCAACACCCTTGAAGTCCAGAGACTCACCTTGGCTCGCGAGCCTGTCGTGACGTCCATTTCCTCAACGAAACTCCGGCTTGACCAATTGGCTGCCGCCAAAGCGCGAGCAGATTCAATAATTCACGATGCGCGTGAGCTCTCGAAGCGCGTCGGCGAGGCGCGTACGGCCATCGTGAGGAAGGTGTTCAATGGTTCGCTCAATCGCGTCTGGCGCGACCTCTTCGTCCGCTTAGCGCCAGAAGAACCGTTCGTACCAGCTTTCGCCGTACCCGAGACAAACGGAGGCCCCGTCGAGGCTGTGCTGGAAACCTGGTATCGTTCGGGAGGCAAAGGCGGAAACCCGCGAGCGATGTTGAGTGCGGGCAACCTCAATACGGCAGCCCTCACGCTGTTTCTTGCATTGCACCTATCGGTAACGCCTGACCTTCCGTGGCTGATAATCGATGACCCGGTACAGAGCATGGACGAGGTTCATATCGCTCAGTTCGCTGCTTTGTTGCGAACTTTGGCAAAGTCAAAACTGCAGCGGCAGATTATCGTGGCGGTTCACGAAAAGCCGTTATTCGACTATCTGGCTCTCGAGTTGAGCCCGGCATTCCAAAACGACAGGCTGATAACGATCGAGCTATCTCGAAGCGCCGAGGGGCAAACCCTCATGAACTACCATCCGCACATCTGGACGCCGGACAATGCGATAGCTGCGTGATCCACGCTATATGCGCGCAAGTCGTTTCTAGGCATCGTCTCGCAATGAAGAGACGTTGTTGCACAACTCTATTCTCCAGAAACCAGCCACGTGGCGGGCGAGCCTTACAATCTCGATATCTGCGCAATCGAAGCGCAACCATTCGCGAGATATTCCAAACACCGAGCGCCGTTCCGCTATACTAGCTCTCCTGCCTCCTTTCGAGAGCAGACGGATTTTGCCTGAGCGTCCTAATGAAGGCACTTTCCCGCCGTTGATCGAACGTCCGCTTCAGGCTGAAGATAGGTCTTGCCCGAATGACCGCAACGGGGGCGCAAAGCAGACGTTCTTCCCTAGACCTCCCTTCCTGCCTCCCCCTTCCCCCACCCTCCCCCCGCCGCTAACCTCTCGTCAATGCCCCGCCCGCCGCGACGGGTGGGCCGACGCTTCCGGGGAGACGCCATGACCACGCCACCCACCTCCCCCGCCGGCTCCCTGGGCTCCGCCGCCTCTCCCGCGACGCACGCCTCCCCCCACCCCCGCCCCGCGCACGCCCCCGCCGCGCCGCCGGCCGACGAGGCGACCGTCGAGGGGCATCTGCCGGGGTTTTCCGGCGGGGTCGGCGGCCGGGTGGTGTTTCTGATCGCGGTCACGTTCTCGCTGTTCCAGCTGTGGACGGCGGCGTTTTCGCCGCTCGCCAGCCAGATCGTGCGCTCGGTGCACGTCGGCTTCCTGATGCTCCTGATGTTCGGCCTCCTGGCCGAGGCGGCGACGGGCGGGCGGCGCTGGGCGCTGTGGGCGGTCGGCATCCTCGGCTTCGCCATCGGGCTCTACCACTGGGCCTTCTACGCCGACCTCATCGTGCGCGCGGGCGACCCGACGGAGGCCGACATCTGGGTCGGCATCGCGGCGGTGGTGCTCGTGTTCATCGCCGGCTGGCGCATCGCCGGGGTGGCGCTGCCCACCGTCTGCGCGATCTTCCTCGCCTACGGCCTGTTCGGAAACTTTTTGCCGAGCCCGCTCGACCACCGCGGCTACGACCTGGCGCAGATCGTCGACGCGCTCTTCCTCGGCACCGAGGGCATCTACGGCGTGCCGATCTACGTGTCGTCGACCTACATCTTCCTGTTCATCCTGTTCGGCGCCTTCCTGGAGCGGGCCGGGATGATCCAGCTCTTCAACGACATCGCCATGGGCACGGTCGGCCACACGCGCGGCGGGCCGGCCAAGGTGTCGGTGGTCTCCTCGGCCCTGATGGGCACGATCAACGGCTCGGGCGTCGCCAACGTGGTGACGACCGGGCAGTTCACCATCCCGCTGATGAAGCGTTTCGGCTACAAGGCCGCCTTCGCCGGCGCGGTGGAGGCCACCGCCTCGATGGGCGGGCAGATCATGCCGCCGGTGATGGGCGCCGTCGCCTTCATCATGGCCGAGACGCTCGGCGTCTCCTACGCCACCGTGGTGCACGCGGCGATCGTGCCGGCGATCCTCTATTTCCTCACCGTGTTCGTGATGGTGCACCTCGAGGCCGGCCGGCTCGGCCTCGCCGGGCTGCCGAAGGAGGATTGCCCGAGCGCGCTCGGTGCGCTGCGCCGGCAGTGGTTCCTGATCCTGCCGCTCGCGGTCCTCGTGTGGCTCCTCTTCTCCGGCTACACGCCGCTCTATTCCGGCACCATCGGCCTCGCGCTCACGGTGATGATCGTGCTCGGGCTGCCGCTCGCGGCACGGCTCGGGCCGCTGGCGGTCAAGACGCTGTTCTGGGTGGCGCTCGGCGTCGCCGCGTCGGCCTTCCTCTCCTTCGGCATCTGGGTGGTGATCGGGCTCGTGGCGGCGCTGCTGGCCGCCGACGCGGTCTTCCGCGGCGGGCGGGAGACGCTGAAGGCGGTCGTCGGCGCGCTCGCCGACGGGGCGCGCAACGCGCTGCCGGTCGGCATCGCCTGCGCCCTCGTCGGCGTCATCATCGGCATCCTGTCGCTCACCGGCGCGGCGACGACCTTCGTGCGCGTGGTGGTGTCGGTGGGCGAGAGCTCGCTCTTCCTCTCGCTCCTCCTCACCATGCTGACGTGCCTGGTGCTCGGCATGGGCATCCCGACCATCCCGAACTACATCATCACCTCGTCGATCGCCGGGCCGGCGCTGCTCGAACTCGGCGTGCCGCTGATCGTCAGCCACATGTTCGTATTCTATTTCGGCATCATGGCGGATCTCACGCCGCCGGTAGCGCTCGCCGCCTTCGCGGCCGCCCCCATCGCCAAGGCGAGCGGCATGCGCATCGGCGTCAACGCCATCCGCATCGCCGTCGCCGGCTTCGTGGTGCCGTTCATGGCGGTCTACACCCCGGCCCTGATGCTGCAGGAGGGCGGCCCGCTCGCCGCGGCGATCGGCTACTGGCCGGCGGTCGCCTACGTGGTGGCAAAGGCGGTGCTGGCGATCTGCCTGTGGGGCGCGGCGGCGATCGGCTTCGGCTTCGCGCCGCTCTCCTGGTGGGAACGCCTCGCCGCCTTTGTCGCGGCGTGCTTCCTCGTCGCCGCCGTGCCGGTCTCCGACGAGATCGGCTGGGCCGCCTCGCTCGCCCTCCTCGCCTGGCACCTGTGGCGGATGCGGGCCGTCCGCGCCGCCGCCAAGCCTGAGCGATGAGCGCGCTCTGCCTCGTCGCCGCCGGGCTCACCGCACGCGTCGCCGCCACCGCCTTCACCCTCGCCTGGACGCACACCGTCGAGCAGGTCGAGTGGCGCGAGGACTGGCGCGTCGAGCCGGCGGCGCTCGTCCTCGTCGCGGCGCGGGTCGAGGGCTCCGGCGCCGGCATGGACCCGCCGGACGAGGCGCGCCTGGAGGACGGCGCCTGGGTGTGGCGGCCGATGACGCGGGCGCCCTCGATCACGCTGCGCCGCGCCCCAGAGGCGGAGGCGCGGGCCGGCGACTGGCGGCTCTGCGTCGCCGGCGCCTGCCGGCCGCTCGGCGCGATCCTCGCCGCGGCGGCGCCGGACGCGGCGTCGGCGGCGGAGGCGGCGCGGGCCGACCCGGTGCGGCTCGAGCCCTGCGACTGACGGGGACCGCGCGCCGACGGCGGGGACCGGCGCGGGATTTCGAGGCCCCGAAACGCAAATCGCCCGGACGAAAGTCCGGGCGATGCGTCGGGATCGGCGATCGATCGACCGGCGATTATGTCAGGGCCGGCGGCTCAGGCCGCTTCGTCGTGCTCGGCCTCGGCCGGCTCGGCCTCGGCCGGCTCGTCCTTGGCGGCGCCGCGGCGCGGGCTCTTGGCGAGCTGCGCCTCGATGCGGAGCACCGCCTCGGTCTCGGAGATCTGGGCGACGGCGGCGATCTCGCGCGACATCCGGTCGAGCGCGCTCTCGTAGAGCTGGCGCTCGGAGTAGGACTGCTCGGGCTGGCTGTCGGCGCGGAACAGGTCGCGCACCACCTCGGCAATGGCGATGAGGTCGCCGGAGTTGATCTTCGCCTCGTATTCCTGGGCGCGGCGGCTCCACATCGTGCGCTTGATGCGGGCGCGGCCGCGCACGGTCTCGAGGGCCTTCTCGACGGTCTCGCCGTCGGCGAGCTTGCGCATGCCGACGCTGGCGATCTTCGCCACCGGCACGCGGAGCGTCATCTTGTCCTTCTCGAAGGTGACGACGATCAGCTCGAGCGAATGCCCGGCGACCTCGCGCTCCTCGATCGCGACGATCTGTCCCACGCCGTGCGCCGGATAGACGATGAACTCGTGCGTCTTGAATCCCTGCCGATGGCTGGACTTCTTCGCGGTGGTGGTAGCCATACGCGTTATACTCCTGCGCCCGAACGGCTCATGTCGGCGGCGGCTCCGTGGCAGGGCCACAGCCCCCGTTCCTTGGTCGAGACGGCGACGCCCCCTCCACGCGGAGCCTGCGCTCCGGCCGGGCGGGCCGCCTCGTGCTAGTCGCCGGCCTGGGAGACCCGTCCCGGGAGACCCATTGGCCCCGTCTCGATTGCACTGCCGCATCAAGCCATTCGCCGGCACGCCTTGGGGAGCGCGAGGGCGAAAAATGCGGGTTGCGCAAGGGGAAATCCCGGAGCCGGTGAATGCCGACTATTTGGACAATATAGCGCAACCGGCCGAAAAAACAAAGGGTTCTCCCTCGGAATCAACCCCGCGGGAGCCCGAAATCCCCATCTGCATGGCAGCCATGCGCGCCCGCATCGACGGCGGCGGCGCCGACGCTCAGTCGCCCTCGCCCGGCTCCGGCGAGAAATGCGCCGCGAGCTTGCCGTCGACGCCGTCCCAGGCGGCCGCGTCCGCCGGCGCCTCGCGCTTCACCGTGATGTTCGGCCATTTCGAGGCGTACTCGGCATTGAGCGTCAGCCACGATTCGAGGCCCGGCTCGGTGTCCGGCTTGATCGCCTCGGCGGGGCACTCCGGTTCGCAGACGCCGCAGTCGATGCACTCGTCGGGATGAATGACGAGCATGTTCTCGCCTTCATAGAAGCAGTCGACGGGGCACACCTCGACGCAGTCCATGTACTTGCACTTGATGCAGTTCTCGGTAACGACGTAAGGCATCCGAACATCCTTTCCCGGAGCCGGCGCACCGACGGGGCGCTCGATCCGGCGCGGAAGGTGGGAACTAAACCCGTTCCAACCCGACAGGCAAGCGAACGGCATGCCGCAGCGCGCCCGGCACGGGGAAAGGAATTCCCTCGGACGCCGGACGCCGCGCGGCATCCAGCGCACGGGATGGCGGAACCCTGCCCCGTCGAGGCGGTACCGCAGCCGTTTGTTCACATCTTGTTCTTGTCGCCGAGCCGCCGCTCGCCTATGCTGTCGGCGATCGGACGAGCGGGGGGCGGCGATGGTCAGCCACGTCACGACGGTTGCCTTTCACGGCATCGAGGCCGTGCCGGTCGACGTCCAGGTCCAGATCGTGCCCGGCTCGGTGTTGTTCACCATCGTCGGCCTGCCCGACAAGGCGGTGGCCGAGAGCCGCGAGCGCGTCCGCGCCGCGCTGCACGCCACCGGGCTGTCGCTGCCGGCGAAGCGGATCACCGTCAACCTCGCCCCGGCCGACCTGCCGAAGGAAGGCAGCCACTACGACCTGCCGATCGCCGTCGGCATCCTGGCGGCCATGGGCGTGGTGCCGGCGGCCGAACTCGCCGACTGGGTGGTGCTCGGCGAGCTGGCCCTCGACGGCACCATCGCCCCCGTCGCGGGCGCGCTGCCCGCCGCCATCGGCGCGAGCGGCCTCGGCAAGGGCCTGCTCTGCCCGGCGGGCAACGGCCCGGAGGCGGCCTGGGCCGGCCGCACCGTCGACGTGCGTGCGCCGGCGAGCCTGATCGGCCTCGTCAATCACTTTCGCGGCACCCAGGTGCTGTCGCGGCCGGAGCCGCGCATGCGCGGCCTCGAGGGGCCGATGCCCGACCTGCGCGACGTCAAGGGCCAGGAGACCGCCAAGCGGGCGCTCGAGATCGCCGCCGCCGGCGGCCACAACCTCTTGTTCGTCGGCCCGCCCGGCTCCGGCAAGTCGATGCTGGCGCAGCGCCTCGCCTCGGTGCTGCCGCCGCTCGAGCCCGACGCGCTGCTCGAGGTGTCGATGATCCACTCGGTCGCCGGCGCGCTCGCCGACGGGCGGCTGTCGAACCGCCGGCCGTTCCGCGCGCCGCACCACTCCGCCTCGATGGCGGCGCTCGTCGGCGGCGGCCTCAAGGCCCGCCCGGGCGAGGTCTCGCTCGCCCACCAGGGCGTCCTCTTCCTCGATGAACTGCCGGAGTTCACGCCGCAGGCGCTCGACGCGCTGCGTCAGCCGCTGGAGAGCGGCGAGGTGGTGATCGCCCGCGCCAACCACCGCGTCGCCTATCCGGCGCGGGTGCAGCTCGTCGCGGCGATGAACCCCTGCCGCTGCGGCATGGCCGGCGAGCCGGGCCACGCCTGCCGGCGCGGGCCGCGCTGCGCCGCCGACTACCAGGCGCGCCTCTCCGGTCCGCTGATCGACCGCATCGACCTCAGGATCGAGGTCGGCGCGGTGAGTGCCGCCGACCTCTGCCTGCCGCGCCCCGCCGAAGGCTCGGCCGACGTCGCGCTGCGCGTTTCCGCCGCCCGCGCGCGCCAGGCCCGCCGCTTCGCCGACCTCGGCCTCGCGATCCGCACCAACGCCGCCTGCGACCCTGGCCTCGTCGAGGAGATCGCCCGGCCCGACGCCGCCGGCCGGCGCCTCCTCGCCGACGCCGCCGAGGCGCTCAGGCTGTCGGCGCGCGGCTACCACCGCGTGCTCAAGGTGGCGCGCACCCTCGCCGACCTCGACGATTCGGACGCCGTCTCGCGCGTCCACCTCGCCGAGGCGCTGGCGCACCGCGCCGCCGCGCCGAGCCTCGCAGCCGCAGCCTGAGCGCCCCCGAGCGGCGCCCGGGCGCCGCCGGTGCGCCTCGGCGGGCGCCCGCGACCGCATCGATAAGGCATTGTCACAATTGTCATCGAACCGTCGGGAAACTATGGTCTCCGCGTCACGGTCGCGGCGATAGACTCGCCGGGAACGGCGGTCGCGGCCCGAGGGCCGCCGCCGCCTGGGCGCAGGGTGGGTCGACCGGTCGCCCCGGCCGTCCCGGTCCGGCACTCGCAAGTGCACCGCGACGCCGGACCGCCCGGCAGCCGCGATCGGGAGGACCAATGACCCCTTCGGACCCGTCGAGCCGCCCCGGCAAGCTCTCTCCGGCCACCCTGGTGCGCCGCTTCGTGCCGTTCGCCGGCCAGCCGCTCGGGGCGCCGGCGATCGACGTCGGCCTCGCGCCGCGGCGCTGGCTGCCCGGCATGCGGCTGCCCGGCCTGCCGGCGCCGGAGCCCGGCCCGACGCTCGGCCGCATCGGCGACCTCGAGGTCCGCCTCGCCCGCTCGGGCGGCGAGGTGCGCCGCGCCCAGGCGATCCGCTACCACGTGTTCTACGATGAGATGTCGGCGATCGCCGACGCCATGGCGATGGCGACGCGGCGCGACAGCGACGCCTTCGACCGCATCTGCGACCACATGCTGGTGCTCGATCACGCCGCCCCGGCCAAGGCCTTCCGGCGCAAGAAGCCGGAGGTGGTCGGCACCTACCGGCTGCTGCGCCAGGCGGTCGCCGAGCGCAACGGCGGCTTCTACTCGGCGAGCGAGTTCGACGTGCAGCCGATGATCGACCGCCACCCCGGCCTCTCCTTCCTCGAGCTCGGCCGCTCCTGCGTGCTCTCGCCCTACCGCACCAAGCGCACCGTCGAGCTGCTCTGGCACGGCGTGTGGTCCTACGTGCTGACGCACGGCGCCGAGGTGATGATCGGCTGCGCCAGCCTCGAGGGCACCGACCCGCGCCGGCTGGCCACCCAGCTCGCCTTCCTGCACCACTACGCGCGCGCGCCGGAGGAATGGCGGGTCCGGGCGCTGCCGGACCGCTACGTCGAGATGAACCGCATGGCCAAGGAGGCGGTCGACGCGAAGGCGGCGCTGCACGCCCTGCCGCCGCTCATCAAGGGCTATCTCCGCCTCGGCGCCTACATCGGCGACGGCGCGGTGGTCGACCACCAGTTCGGCACCACCGACGTGCTGATCATCATGCCGGTGTCGGCCCTGAACCCGCGCTACGTCACCTATTACGGCGCCGACGCGAGCCGCCACGCGAGCTGAGCCGCATGACGGAGCGTCATGGCTGAGGAGAGGACGCCCGCGGCGGCGGCAGTCGGCGATCCAACGCGCGGCGACCCGGTTCGCCGCGATCCCGCTCCGCTCGTCGTCGCCGTCGTGCCCGAGGCGGCGCTCTCGCCGGCCGACCGCGCCGAGATCCGCGCCTTCCTCGTCGCCGCCTACGCGCCGCGCTTCGCCGACGTCTTCTCCGCGCACGACTTCTGGGGCGGGCCTGCCGAGGGCCGCGTGCTGGTGCGGACCGCCGGCGGCCGCCTCGCCGCCCACTGCGGCTACGGGCTGCGCACCGTCGCGGTGGGCGAACGCGAGGTCCGCATCGCCGGCGTCGGCGCGGTGGCGACGGACCCCGGGCTGCGCGGCCGCGGCGCCGGGCGGGCGATGTTCGACGCCCTCGCCGGCCACCTCGCCGGCGACGCGGCATTCCTGTTCCTCGAATGCGCCGACCCCGTCGTCGGCTTCTACACGCGCTGCGGCTTCGTCCACGCGCGGGCGACCGTGACGGCGATCGAGCCCGCCACCGGCGCCCCGGACACCTCGGTCTCCAACGTCCTCACCCGCCCGCTCGCCGGCGCCGCATGGCCGGCGGGCGACATCGACCTCCGCGGCCTGCGCTGGTGAGGCGGGCGAGATCTACCGCGCCGCCCCGGCGATCGTTTCCCGCCAGGCGCCCCTGGCGACAAGCCTCGCCCGAGGCACGGCCGGATCAGCCGCTGACGTGGGTCAAGGCGCCACCGAACGGCCCCTGCCATAGGTGGACTCTGAGGCAGCGGATGAACGGGCGCCGCGATGGAAATTTTTCGGCTGAAGATGCTGTTCGCCGCAATCGCGGCGCTGCTGACCGCCGCCTGGCTGGCGAGCATCGATCCGGCTCTGCTGTTCCAAGGCTTCTGGCCGCTGCGCGGCCTGCTCATTCCCTTTACCGGCATCCTCGCGATCGGCTTCATGTCGATCGCGGTGGTGCTGGCGGCGCGGCCGGTGCAGGTCGAATCGGCCCTCGGCGGCCTCGACAAGTACTACCTGCTCCACAAGTGGCTGAGCGTCGGCGGCGTCCTGATGGCGGTGGCGCACTGGCTGCTGGAGATCGTCCCGCGGTCGATGGCGCGCAACGGCTGGCTCGAACGCCCGCAACGGCCGCCGGCGTCTTCGGCTGCCGATCCCGGCCTGCTCGATTCGTTGCGTGGCCCCGCCGTCGAAGTGGGGGAGTGGGGGCTCTACCTGCTGCTGGTGCTCGTCGTCCTGGCGCTCTGGAAGCGGTTCCCCTACCACCTGTTCTTCAAGACGCACCGGCTGATGGCGCCCCTGTTCCTGGTGCTGATCTTCCATGGCGCCGTGCTGATGCCCAAGGCCTACTGGACGGCACCGGTCGGGCTGCTGACGGCCCTGCTCATGGCCGCGGCGGCCGTCGCCGCGGCGCTCTCCCTGTTCGGGCGCATCGGAAAGTCCCGCCGGGCCGCGGGACAGGTGACGGAGTTCCACCTCTACTCCGGCAACGCCGTCCTCGATGTCGGCGTGCAGCTCGAGACGGCGTGGCCGGGGCACGACGCCGGCCAGTTCGCCTATCTCGACTTCGACGACGCCGAGGGCGCGCACCCTTTCACCATCTCGTCGGCCTGGCGCGGCGACGGCCGCCTCGTCTTCAGCATCAAGGGCATCGGCGACTACACGCGAAGGCTGCCCGAGATCGTGCATGTCGGCCAGGCGGTGACGGTCGAGGGGCCATATGGCCGCTTCGACTTCCGCGGCGCCGACCGGCGCCAGATCTGGATCGCCGGCGGCGTCGGCATCACGCCGTTCGTCGCGCGGCTGCAGGCGATCGCCGGCGCCGCGCGGACCCAGCCGGTGGATCTCGTCTACTCGACGGCGGCGCCCGACGACGGCTTCATCGCGCAGGTCGCCGAAGCCGCCGCCGCGGCCGGCGTCGCCTTCCACCTCCTCGACTCGCGAACGGAGGGCTTCCTGACCCTCGACCGCCTCGCGACTTGGATCCCGGAGTGGCGCGACGCCGACGTCTGGTTCTGTGGGCCGCGCGGCTTCGGCAAGAGCCTGCGCGACGCCATGATCGCGGCCGGCCTGCCCGCCGGTCGCTTCCACCAGGAGCTGTTCGAGCTGCGGTAGCGGCCGCCGCCGCTCAGAACGGCACGTCCGGACCGACCGGCACGATACCCGTCGGGTTGATGGAGCGGTGGCTCTCGTAATAGTGGCCCTTGATGTGCTGGAAGTTCACCGTCGCGGCGACACCGGGGACGGCGTAGAGGCGGCGCACATAGGCCGAGAGGTTCGGGTGGTCGACGATGCGGCTGCGGTTGCACTTGAAGTGGCCGTGGTACACCGCATCGAAGCGCACCAGGGTGGTGAAGAGCCGCCAGTCGGCCTCGGTCGGCGCCTCGCCCATCAGGAACGGCCGGTCGGCGAGCCGCGCCTCGAGCCAGGCGAGGGTGTCGAACAGCGGGCCGACCGCCTCCTCGTAGGCGCCTTGCGTGGTGGCGAAGCCGGCCTTGTAGACGCCGTTGTTCACCGTGTCGTAGACGCGCGCGTTGACCGCGTCGATCTTGGCCCGGAGCGCCGGTGGATAGTAGTCGCCCGCCGCCGCGCCGAGGCCGTCGAACGCGGAATTGAACATCCGGATGATCTCTGAGGATTCGTTCGAGACGATGGTCGCCCGCTGCTTGTCCCACAGCACCGGCACGGTGACGCGGCCGGTGTAATCCGGGTCGGCCAGCGTATAGACCTCGTGCAGGCGCTCGCGGCCGTTGACGGTGTCCGGCACGACGCCCGGCCCGTCGGCGAAGGTCCACCCCTCGGCGCCCATGAACCAGTGGACCACCGACAGCGAGACCATGTCCTCGAGCCCCTTCAGGGCGCGGACGATCAGCGTGCGGTGCGCCCACGGGCAGGCGAGCGAGACGTAGAGGTGGTAGCGGCCGACCGCGGCCGGAAAGCCGCCCTCGCCGCTCGGCCCCGGCGCGCCGTCGGCCGTCACCCAGTTGCGGAAAGACGACGCCTTGCGCTCGAAGCGCCCGGCGGTCGCCTTGGTGTCGTACCACTGGTCGCGCCAGACGCCGTCGACGAGAAGTCCCATCGAAAAACCCTCCATCGTTGCGACGGAAGGTCGGTCTTCGCGGGGCGGACGGCAACCCCGCCGAGGGGTGCCGCACCGTTCACCGCACGCGACCGCCCGGAAACGCGAACGGCCGGGGATCGCTCTCCGGCCGTCGTTCCGTCTGATCACGCCGCCCGCGGGCGGCGATCGATCACTCGGCGGCGGGCGCCGCCTCGGCCGCGATCTCCTTGCCGGTCGTCTGGTCGACGACCTTCATGGAGAGGCGAGTCTTGCCGCGCTCGTCGAAGCCGAGCAGCTTGACCCAGACCTTGTCGCCTTCCTTGACGACGTCCTTGACGTTCTGGACGCGCTGCGGGGCGAGCTGCGAGACGTGCACGAGGCCGTCGCGCGAGCCGAAGAAGTTCACGAAGGCGCCGAACTCGACGACCTTCACCACCGTGCCCTCGTAGATCGTGCCGATCTCCGGCTCGGCGGCGATCCCCTTGATCCAGTTGAGCGCGGCCTTGATCGCCTTGCCGTCCGAGGACGACACCTTGACCGTGCCGTCGTCGGAGATGTCGACCTTGGCGCCGGTCTTCTCGACGATCTCGCGGATCACCTTGCCGCCCGAGCCGATCACTTCGCGGATCTTGTCGGTCGGGATCTGGATCATCTCGATGCGCGGCGCATGCTCGCCGAGCTCCGGCCGCGCCTGGGTGATGGCCTTCGCCATCTCGCCCAGGATGTGCAGGCGGCCGTCCTTGGCCTGGCCGAGGGCGACCTTCATGATCTCCTCGGTGATGCCGTCGATCTTGATGTCCATCTGCAGCGCGGTGACGCCGGCCTCGGTGCCGGCGACCTTGAAGTCCATGTCGCCCAGGTGGTCCTCGTCGCCGAGGATGTCGGAGAGCACCGCGAAGCGATCACCCTCCTTGATCAGGCCCATGGCGATGCCGGCGACCGGCCGCTTCAGCGGCACGCCGGCGTCCATCAGCGACAGCGAGGTGCCGCAGACGGTGGCCATCGACGAGGAGCCGTTCGACTCGGTGATCTCCGAGACGACGCGGATCGTGTAGGGGAAGTCGTGCTTCGCCGGCAGGATCGGCCGAACGGCGCGCCAGGCGAGCTTGCCGTGGCCGACCTCGCGGCGGCCGGGCGAGCCGACGCGGCCGGTCTCGCCCACCGAGTAGGGGGGGAAGTTGTAGTGAAGGAGGAAGTTCTCCTTGTAGTTCCCCTCGAGCGAGTCGATCCACTGCTCGTCCTCGCCGGTGCCGAGCGTCGCGACCACCAGGGCCTGCGTCTCGCCGCGGGTGAACAGCGCCGAGCCGTGCGTGCGCGGCAGGATGCCGACCTCGGAGAGGATCGGGCGGACCGTCTTCAGGTCGCGGCCGTCGATGCGGGTGCCCTTGTCGAGGATGGCGCCGCGGACGATGTCGGCCTCGAGCTTCTTGAACGCCTCGCCCACCGCCTGCGGCTTCGGCGCGTTGGCGTCGCCCTCGACGAGGAGGGCGGCCTTCACCTTGTCCTTGGCGGCGCCGATGGCGGCGCGGCGCTCGGCCTTGGCGCGGATGTCGTAGGCCGCGGCGAGGTCGGCCGCGGCGAGCGCCTTGACCTTCTCGTAGAGCGCCTTGTCGGCGGCGGCCGGCAGGTCGCGCGGCTCCTTGGCGGCCTTCTCGGCCAGGCGGATGATCGCGTCGATCACCGGCTGGAACGCGCGGTGGCCGAACATCACGGCACCGAGCATAACCTCCTCGGAGAGCTCGCGCGCCTCGGACTCGACCATCAGCACGGCGTCCGAGGTGCCGGCGACGACGAGGTCGAGCTCGGAGTCGGCGCGCGTGTCGTGCGCCGGGTTGAGCACGTACTGGCCGTTCATGTAGGCGACGCGGGCGCCGCCGATCGGGCCCATGAAGGGCACGCCGGAGATCGTCAGCGCCGCCGAGGCGGCGACCATGGCGAGGATGTCGGGCGAGTTCTCGAGGTCGTGCGACAGCACGGTGATGAGAACCTGCGTCTCGCACTTGTAGCCGTCGGCGAACAGCGGCCGGATCGGGCGGTCGATCAGGCGCGAGGTCAGCACCTCGTGCTCGTGCGGGCGGCCTTCACGCTTGAAGTAGCCGCCCGGGATCTTGCCGGCCGCGAAGGCCTTCTCCTGGTAGTGGACGGTGAGCGGGAAGAAATCGAGGCCGGGCTTCGGCTCGCGCTCGGAGACCACGGTGGCGAGCACCGTGGTGTCGCCGTAGCTGGCCATCACGGCGCCGTCGGCCTGGCGGGCGATGTGGCCGGTCTCCAGCACGAGCGGGCGGCCGCCCCACTCGATTTCTTCGCGATGAATGTCGAACATGTGTATTCCTCGTCTCAGGCCTCACGCCTCGACGAGCCACGGGCAAGACGGCGGGACGATCGCAGGCCGCGCGCTGCGCGGCGGTTCGGTTGCGATCGTCCGGCGATCCTGCCCCATGACTGCCTGCCGTGACGGCCGTTAAGCGGTCTTCGGGATGGGCGAAGGCCGGTGCCGCGGCATCCCTGCCGTCGGCCCCGGCCCTTCGCGCCGCGTCAGCGGCGCAGCCCGAGCTTGCCGATCAGCGTGCTGTAGCGCGACTCGTCCGTCTTCTTCAGGTGGTCGAGGAGGCTACGGCGCTGGCTGACCATCTTGAGCAGGCCACGCCGCGAATGGTTGTCCTTGGCGTGGCTCTTGAAGTGCTCCGTCAGGTTCGAGATGCGTTCCGACAGGATCGCGACCTGAACCTCGGGAGAGCCGGTGTCGTTGGCGACGACGGCGTATTCCTTGATGAGCGCCTGCTTGCGCTCCGGCGTAATCGACATCGTATCTTACCTTTCGTTGGGAAGCCCGACACGGGATCAAGGTCGGGCGGATCGGCACGTCCAGCGGCCACGGCCGGGATGTCGTCCAGCGGGGTCGGTACGGACATGCGCGGCGCCGCGTCATCGCGGCACCGTCGGGCGTCATCTATGCCGAAGATTGCGGCCGAATTCCAGTCCGAATCGCCGGGGCGGAGCAACGCCCGCCGCCGGCCGGGCGATCAGCCCTCGTCGGCGTCCTCGGGCGGCCCGTCGGCCGGGCCCGGCCGCCGCGCCGCCGGCAGGTTGAACACCCGCCGCGGCACGAAGGTGCCCTGCTCGACCTCGCCGAGGGCGAGCAGGCGGCCGCCGACGGTCGCGTAGATGGTCTCGCCGAGCGGCGGCAGGGCGCGGCCGCGCAGGATGATCGACTGGCCGCGGATGAGCCGGCCGGCCTCGACGCGGTCGACGGCGATCTCGGTCAGTTCCGACAGCGCGGTCTCGACCGGCAGCAGCAGGTCGGCGAGGGCGTTCTCGGCGGCGGCCTCGCGCACCTCGTCGAGCGGCACCAGGTCCTCCTCGTCGAACGGGCCGACGACCAGCCGACGCAGCGCCGAGACGTGGCCGTAGCAGCCGAGCAGCCGGCCGAAGTCGCGGGCGAGCGAGCGGACATAGGTGCCCTTGCCGCACTCCGCCTCGATCTCGACGTGGTCGGCGTCCGGCCGGCCGACGACCGCCAGGCGATGGACGTGGACGGTGCGCGCCTCGAGCTCGACCACCTCGCCCTCGCGGGCGAGGTCGTAGGCGCGCTCGCCGGCGATCTTGATCGCCGAGTAGCGCGGCGGCACCTGGCTGATCTCGCCGGTGAAGCGGGGCAGCAGCGCGGCGATCGCCTCGTCGGTCGGGCGCAGATCGGAGGTCGCGGTGATCTTGCCCTCGGTGTCGTCGGTGTCGGTCTCGCCGCCCCAGCGCACCGTGAAGCGGTAGACCTTGCGGCCATCGACGACGAAGGGAACGGTCTTCGTCGCCTCGCCGAAGGCGATCGGCAGGCAGCCGGAGGCGAGCGGATCGAGCGTTCCAGCGTGGCCGGCCTTGGCGGCGTTGTAGAGCCGCTTCACCACGCCGACCGCCTCGGTCGACGTCATGCCCACCGGCTTGTCGAGGATCAGCCAGCCGTTGACGTTCGAGCGCTTGACCCGGCGCTGCTGCTGCTGCCGGCGGCCGGAGCGCCCGCCATCGCGGGCGGGGGCCGGGGCTTCGGCGTGCGTCTCATCGCTCATCGTCGGGCTCCAGGTCGCCGTCGCCCTCGCCGGGCGCGGCAGGGGTCCGCAGGAGCGCGCTGATGCGGTCGTCGTCCTCGAAGCGGGTGTCGAGGATGAAGCGCAGCTCCGGGGCGAACTTGAGATTGACGCGCCGCGCGACGAGGCCCTTCAGGCGGGCGCGCGAGCGGGTGAGGGCGGCGAGCGCCTTGTCGGTGCTGCGCCCGCCGAGCGGCATCACGAGGGCCGTCGCCACCTTGAGGTCGGGGCTCATCCGGACCTCGGGCACGGTGATCACCAGCCCGTCGAGATCCGGATCGCGCGCCTCCTGGCGGGCGAGGATGTCGGAGAGGGCATGGCGGACGAGCTCGCCGACGCGGAGCTGCCGCTGCGAGGGCGCACCCGCTGTGCTTTTCTGGACCACGGTCTTCTACCTTCCACCCAGCCGCCGCCGGACTGTCGCCGGCGCGCGCGCCGCACGGGCGGCGCGGCGCCGGACGATCGCCCGGTGCCGCAGCCCACCCGAAGCCGGCGTCGATTCTGGAGCTTGTCCCTGGAGCGATGTCCGATCGACCGGACGAACCCGTCCGGTCGGAGGGCGCCCTAGAGGGACCGCGCGATCTCCTCGACGCGGAAGCACTCGATGACGTCGCGCGGGCGCATGTCCTGGTAGTTCTCGAAGGACATGCCGCACTCCTGGCCGGCGAGGACTTCCTTGGCATCGTCCTTGAAGCGCTTGAGCTGCGAGAGCTTGCCTTCGTGGATGACGACGCCGTCGCGGATGAGGCGGACGTTCGCGCCGCGCTCGACCACGCCCTCGGTGACCCGGCAGCCGGCGACCTTGCCGACCTTCGAGACGTCGAAGATCTCCAGGATCTCGGCGTTGCCGAGGAAGGTCTCGCGCCGCTCCGGCGAGAGCAGGCCGGACATCGCCGCCTTCACGTCATCCACGAGGTCGTAGATGATGTTGTAGTAGCGGATCTCGATGCCGTCGGCCTCGGCCGCGTCGCGCGCCTGCTTGTTGGCGCGGACGTTGAAGCCGATGATCGCCGCCCCCGAGGCGGCGGCGAGCGTCACGTCGGACTCGGTGATCGCGCCGACGCCCGAATGGATGACGCGTGCGGCGACCTCCTCGGTGCCGAGCTTCTCGAGCGCGCCGTTGATCGCCTCGACCGAGCCCTGCACGTCGCCCTTGATGACGAGCACGAACTCCTTGCGGCCCGACTGCTTGAGCTGGCTCATCATCTCGGCCAGCGAGCCGCGCGCCGCCGGACGGGCGACCGCCTTGTCGCGGCGCAGGCGCTGGCGGTATTCGGCCACCTCGCGGGCACGCGCCTCGTTCTCGACCACCGTGAAGCGGTCGCCCGCCTCCGGTGTCGCCTGGAAGCCGAGCACCTCGACCGGCATCGACGGGCCGGCCGACTTCACCTGCTCGCCACGGTCGTCGACGAGGGCGCGCACGCGGCCCCACTCGGCGCCGGCGATCAGGATGTCGCCGGTGTGCAGCGTGCCGCGCTGGACGAGCACCGTCGCCACCGAGCCGCGGCCCTTGTCGAGCTTCGCCTCGATGACGATGCCCTCGGCGGAGCGGTCGGGGTCGGCCTTGAGGTCGAGCACCTCGGCCTGCAGCAGGATCGCCTCGAGCAGCTTGTCGAGGTTGGTACGCTTCAGGGCCGAGACCTGCACCTCGAGCGTGTCGCCACCGAGCGACTCGAGCACGATCTCGTGCTGCAGCAGCTCGTTGCGGACACGCTCCGGATCGGCGCCGGGCTTGTCCATCTTGTTGACGGCGACGATCAGCGGAACGTTCGCCGCGCGGGCGTGGTTGATCGCCTCGATGGTCTGCGGCATCACGCCGTCGTCCGCCGCCACCACGAGGACGACGATGTCCGTCGCCTTGGCGCCGCGGGCGCGCATCGCCGTGAAGGCGGCGTGGCCCGGGGTGTCGATGAACGTGATCTTGTGACCGTTCTTCTCGACCTGGTAGGCGCCGATGTGCTGGGTGATGCCGCCGGCCTCGCCGGAGACCACGTTGGCCTCCCGGATGGCGTCGAGCAGCGACGTCTTGCCGTGGTCGACGTGGCCCATGATCGTGACGACCGGCGGGCGGGGAACGGTGTCCTCGCCGTGCGCCGCCGCATCGGCGAACAGGCCTTCCTCGATGTCCGACTCCGAGACGCGCTTGACCGTGTGGCCGAGCTCCTCGGCGATGAGCTGCGCCGTGTCGGCGTCGATCACGTCGGTGATCTTGTGCATCTGCCCCTGCTTCATCAGGAGCTTGATGACGTCGACGCTGCGCTCGGCCATCCGGAGCGCGAGCTCCTGGATGGTGATCGTCTCGGGCAGGATCACCTCGCGGATGATCTTCTCGCGCACGCCGGGCTGCATCGCCCGCTTGTGCTTCTCCACCCGCCGCCGCATCGCGGCGAGCGAGCGCGCACGCTCGTTCTCGCTGTCGAGCGCGGTGACGATGGTGAGCTTGGAGCGACGGCGGTCGTCGACGCGGGGCGTCGGCTTGACCACCGGGGCCTTGACGCGCTTCGTCGTCTTGAGGGCGCCCTTGCCCTCCTCTTCCTCGTCCGGCACCAGCACGGGACGCGCCGCCACCGGCACCTCGACCGTCTTGCCGGGCGTCGGAGCGCGCGCGCCGGGCGGCGGGGCGGGCTCGCTCTCCTGGCGGCGGCGGAGCTCTTCCTCGGTCTTGCGACGGACCTCGTCCTCGACCTTGCGGCGCGCTTCTTCCTCGATGCGACGGGCCTCGGCCTCCTCGCGCTCGCGGCGGATGCGGGCGAGCTCCTCGCGCTCGCGACGCGCCTCTTCCTCGGCGCGCCGGCGATCCTCGCCCTCGCGCAGCCGCGCCTCGGCGAGCGCCTGGGCGCGGGCGCCGATCTCTTCCTGCGTCAGCGTGCGGTGGACGATGCGGGCGCGCGGCTCGGCGGCCGGCGGCGCCTGCCGGTCGGCGCCGCGCTCGGCGACGGGCGCCGTCGGCGCGGGGGGCGGCGTCGGCGCGCGCGGACGGAACACGTCCTCGGCGCGCGGCTCGCCGCCGCGCTCTGCCGGCGACGGCGCCTCGCTGCCGGCCTCGCCGGGAAGCGTCAGCCGACGCTTCTTCTTCTCGACGACGACCGACTTCGTCCGACCGTGGCTGAAGCTCTGGCGCACGGTTCCCTGCTCGACCGACGGCCGCCGCAAGGACAGGGGCTTCCTGCGCTCGACGCTCAAGGTCTTGTCGCCGGGATCGTTGGTATCGCTCATGCCGTCTTCTGTTCCTGCACGGGCCACAGCAGCCCGCTCAAATCCGTAGGCATCGGGCCGGCCGGATGCCGTCCGATGCCGTCTCCATCATCCGCCGGAGGCGTTCCGCGCGGACGCGACCCGTCCGCTCGGCAGATCCCCCCGACCTATCGGGCCGGGGCCACGTCCGGTCGGCCACAGACCGCGATGTGACCGGAAAGCGTCCTCGTCCGCGACGCCGCGCGCGATCGGCAACTCAGTGGTCCGCGACCGTCGAAACCAAGCTGGTGGTGACATCCGATCCGCGGAAGCGCCGAAGCGCCCCTACCCGTTCGACGAACCCGTCGCCGGCCCGGCCCGCGAGCACCGCAGCATGTATCACATTTGTCAGTCCCAATGCCAAACCGATTTGAGCGGAGGCGAACTCCCGCACGATCGGCAGCGCATCGGCCGTTCCGAACCGCCGCATCAGCGCGGCGGCGATCTTGCGGAAGCCGTCCTCCGCCGCGTCGGACGCCTCGACCAGGCAGGCGATCGTCTCGCGGGCGATCGCCGTCTCCACCTTGGTGAAGCCGGTGACCAGCGCTCCGCCCTTGCGGGCGAGCGACAGCGCCTGCAGCGCCGAGCGCTCGAGCAGGGCGTCGACGCGGCCGGCGAGGTCCGGCTCCACCGTCACCGGCGCCTTGAAGGCGCGGGCGAACAGCCGCTTGCGCTCGGCCTCGGCGACGAGGGCGCGGCGGCCGCCGACCCAGACGCCGCGGCCCGGCAGGACGCGCTTCAGGTCCGGCACCACCGACCCGTCGGGCGCGACGACGAACCGCAGCAGCGTGTCGACCGGCTCGACGGCGCGCGTGACGATGCACATCCGCTCCGTCGCTCCGGCGTCCTCGTTGCGCTCCACCGCCATCGCCCGTGCGAGCCGGCCCTATTCGGCCTCCGGCTCGTCCTCCGCCGCGACGGCCGCGTCCTCGCCGGCGAGGTCGGCCTCCTCGATCCAGCCGGCGGCGACGCGCGCCGCCATGATGATCTCCTCCGCCTCGGCGCGCGACACCTCGTGCTCGGAGAGGTAGCCGGCGTGGCGGGTGGTCTCGCCGTTCTTGCGCTCGCTCCAGCCGACGAGGTCGTCGGTGGCGCAGCCGGCGAGGTCCTCGACCGTCTTGACGCCTTCCTTGCCGAGCGACACCAGCATCGCCGTCGTCACGCCCGGCACCGTCTTGACCTCGTCCTCGACGCCGAGCTTGCGGCGCTCCTCGTCGAGGGACCGCTCGATCTCCTCGAGATAGTCGCGGGCGCGGGCCTGGATCTCCTCGGCCGTACCCTCGTCGAAGCCCTCGATGGACGAGATCTCGTCCGGCTCGACATAGGCGATCTCCTCGACCGAGGCGAAGCCTTCCGAGGCGAGCAGCTGGCCGACCACCTCGTCGAGGTTGAGCGCCTCGACGAAGAGCTGGGTGCGCTCCTGGAACTCCTTCTGGCGCCGCTCGGACTCCTCGGCCTCGGTGAGGATGTCGATGTCCCAGCCGGTGAGCTGCGAGGCGAGGCGGACGTTCTGGCCGCGCCGGCCGATGGCGAGCGACAGCTGGTCGTCGGGCACCACCACCTCGATGCGCTGCGCGTCCTCGTCGAGCACCACCTTGGCGACCTCGGCCGGCTGCAGCGCGTTGACGATGAAGGTCGCGGCGTCCTGGTTCCAGGGAATGATGTCGATCTTCTCGCCCTGCAGTTCCTGCACGACGGCCTGGACGCGCGAGCCGCGCATGCCGACGCAGGCGCCGACCGGATCGATCGAGGATTCGCGCGACCACACGGCGATCTTGGCGCGCGAGCCCGGATCGCGGGCGACCGACTTCACCTCGATGATGCCGTCGTAGATTTCCGGCACTTCCTGGGCGAACAGCTTGGCCATCAGCTGCGGATGGGTGCGCGACAGGAAGATCTGCGGGCCGCGCTGCTCGCGGCGGACGTCGAAGACGTAGGCGCGGATGCGGTCGCCCGGCTTGAAGCTCTCGCGCGGGATGAGCTCGTCGCGGCGGACGATCGCCTCGCCGCGGCCGAGGTCGACGATGACGTTGCCGTACTCGACGCGCTTGACGACGCCGTTGACGATCTCGCCGATGCGGTCCTTGTACTCGTCGAACTGGCGGTCGCGCTCGGCCTCGCGCACCTTCTGCACGATCACCTGCTTGGCCGACTGGGCGGCGATGCGGCCGAAGTCCATCGGCGGCAGCGGCTCGGCGATGAAGTCGCCGACCTGGGCCGCCGGGTTGCGCGACTTCGCCTCGACGAGGTCGATCTCGGTCGCCGGGTTGTCGATCGCCTCGACCACCTGCAGCAACCGGGCGAGGCGGATCTCGCCGGTGCGCGGGTTGATCTCGGCGCGCACCTCGGTCTCGGAGCCGTAGCGCGAGCGCGCGGCCTTCTGGATCGCGTCCTCCATCGCCGCGATGACGATGCCGCGGTCGATCGACTTCTCGCGGGCGACCGCGTCGGCGATCTGCAGGAGTTCGAGCCGGTTGGCGCTGACAGCCATGGGGGTGTCCTCTCCGACGGGTGCTACCCGGATTTCGTCTTCAGTCTTCGGTCTCTTCGGCGGCGGCCGCTTTGTCGGCCTTGAGCGCCGCGGCGATCAGATCGTCGGTCAGCACGAGGCGCGCCTCGGCGACGTCGTCGAGCAGGAGCGCGAAGGTGTCGACGCCGTCCTTCGGCACGTCCGGCAGGCGCAGCCCGAAGCGGTCGCCGTCGACGCCGGTGATGACGCCGCGGAAGCGCTTGCGCCCCTCGTGCGGCACGGCCATCTCGACCTTGGCGAGGTGGCCGGCCCAGCGCTCGAAGTCGGAGCGGCGGACGAGCGGCCGGTCGATGCCGGGCGACGACACCTCGAGGTGGTAGGCTTGGTCGATCGGGTCCTCGACGTCGAGCACCGGCGAGACGGCGCGGCTGATCCGCTCGCAGTCCTCCACGGTCATCGTGCCGTCGGGCCGCTCGGCCATGATCTGCAGGGTGCAGCCGTTCTGGCTCGTGACCTTGACGCGGACCAGGCGGCAGCCGAGTTCGGCGACCACCGGCTCGACGATCGCGGCGACGCGCGCATCGAGCCCGGTCTCGGTGACGATGCGCGGCTCGGCCGCGTCGGATGCCTCGATTTCGCTCACACACCACTCCGGCGGAGCCGGTGCTGGTCGGGGCAAGCAAAAAAGAGCGGGGCCGGGCGGACCCACTCTCACCCGATCCGATCCGGATCCGAACGAGAATTTGAATGGCCGTCATATAGACGCGCCGGCCGGCGAACGCAAGCAAGCCGACGCCGACGCCTGTTGCGCCGGCCGCCGCGGCAGGATAATCGCGGCGATCCGCCCTCGGGAAACCCGCGCGATGTCGTTCTCCGCCCTCGTTCCGACCTCCGGCCCGTGGGCCTATGCCCTGCCGGTGCTGCTGCTCGTCTGCTCGAACGTGTTCATGACGTTCGCCTGGTACGGGCACCTCAAGTTCAAGTCGGCGCCGCTCTTCGCCGCGATCCTGGCGAGCTGGGCGATCGCCTTCGTCGAGTACTGCTTCGCCGTGCCGGCCAACCGCTACGGCTCGGCGGTCTACTCGACGGCCCAGCTGAAGACGATGCAGGAGGTGATCACCCTCTGCGTCTTCGCGGTGTTCTCCGTCGTCTACCTGAAGGAATCGCTGACCTGGACGCAGGGCATCGGCTTCGCGCTGATCGCCGCCGGCGCGGCGCTGATCTTCAAGCGCTGAGAGAAGTCGGGGCTTTTTCGCACCGACCGGGGGTCCCGTCGAGCGTCGTTAACGACGTCTTAAATGGTGCGATGCACCATCCCCACCGGGGATCCAACCGGCGTGAGGGGACGATGCGCAAGGCTCTCAAAGTGACCATCTATGTCCAGGAGATCGAGCGCGGCTGGCTCGTCCACGCCCGCACGACGCCCGACATGCCGCGCGCCGAGCGGCTCTGCCACAGCCGCGCCGATGCCGACCGCATCGTGCAGACGATCTCCTCTTCGCTGCGCGGCTACGCCTCGGAAGTCGTCTACTGCTGATCCGTCCGCGACCCACGCCGCCTCGCCGGCGGGCGCGCCCGCGCCCGCCGGTGCCGCATTTGCGGCCGGCGCTGCCGCGGACATTCCCCGGTCTCTCCGCGAACGCGCCACGAAAAATGCGCCTTCCGACACGCTGATGGTCGCGTGTCCGCCCCCGCTTCGGGTGGACAGCATGGCGTGAAGGAATCGAGTGATGGCTGAGCGACTGAAGGCGGTGATTCTCCTCACCTCGCACGACCGGCTGGGCAATACCGGCCGGCGCACCGGGTTCAACTGGGAGGAGCTGGCGACGCCCTACGTCGCCTTCCTCGGCCGCGGCTTCGACGTCGAGATCGCCTCCGTCGCCGGCGGCATGGCGCCGGCCGACCCGGCGAGCCTGCCCCCGCCCGGCGAGCGCTCGCCGGCGATCGAGCGGTTCCTCGAGGACCGGGTGGCGATGGCCAAGCTCCGGGTGACCCGTCACGTCGAGGAGGTCTATCCCGACGCCTACAGCCTCTTTCTCCTCGCCGGCGGCCCCGGCGCGTTGTGGGACTTCGCGACCGACCCGCTGCTCGGCGGGCTGATCACCCGCGCCTGGCGCGGCGGCGCCGCCCTCGGGGCGATCGGATACGGCGTCGCCGGCCTCATCGGCGCGCGCGCGATCGACGGCCGGCCGCTCGTCGCCGGCCGGCGCATCGCCGCCGCGGCCGACGAGGAGGCGCGTGCCGCCGGCCTCGAGGAGGTCGCGCCGCTCTTCCTGGAGAGCCGGCTGCGCGAGGTGGGCGCCGTCGTCGAGGCGGACGACCCGGCCGCCGCCGGGGTGGTGGTCGAGGACGGCCGGCTCGTCACCGGCCGGGGCGCGGCGGCGGAGGGCGTCGCCGAGGCCCTCGTCGCGGCCTTCGCGGTGAGCCGCGCCGAAGCCGCCTGACCCGGGTCGCCCGGTCCGAGAGAGAACGGTGGCCCGCCCCGCGGCGGGCCGCCGACTTTCAGAGGTGCGCGACGAACCAGTCGCGCTGCGCCGCCGAGGACACCTCGAACGGCGCGCCGGTGTAGGCCTCGAAGTGGCCGCCCGGCAGGATGACGAGGCGCTTCGGCTCGAGCGCCTCCTCGTAGGCCCGCGCCGTGAGGTCGAACGGCGTCAGGTGGTCGCCGCGCGCCACCACGACCATCAGGGGCGTCGGCGAGATGCGGGCGATGTAGCCCGCCGGCTCGTACTCGGTGAAGAGCTCGACCGACTGCAGCGTCACCTCGTTGGTCCAGGCGCCCGGCCGCTCGGCCTCGAAGCGGGTGAAGAACTCGTAGGTGTCGGCGGTCGGCAGGGCGCAGGGCTGGCCCTCCGGCGCCGTCACCGGCATCCGCATGCCCGGCTCGCCGCGGGCGCGCGCCGCCCGGTCGGCGTCGAAGGCGCCGCGTAGGCCGGCCCAGTGGTCGCCGCGGACGAGGCGGCGCGCCGTCTCGAGGCCGTAGGTCAGCGGCACCTGGGCCACGACGCACTTCACCCGCCGGTCGATCGCCGCGACGACGAGCACGTGGCCGCCGGAATAGCTCGACCCCCACACGCCGATGCGGCCCGGATCGACCTCCGGCATCGTCTGGGCGAAGGTGATCGCGTCGCGGTAGCCGTTCACCTGCGCCCACGGGTCGATGTGGCCGCGCGGCGCGCCGTCGCTGACGCCGAGGTTGCGGTGGTCGTAGACGAGGACGCCGAGGCCGGCGGCCTGGAACACCTCGGCGAAGCCGGCGAGATGGATCTCCCGCGTCGCCGAGAAGCCGTGCGCCATGATCACCATCGGCGCCGGGCCGCTCGCCCCCTGCGCCGGATAGTGCCAGCCGCGCAGGGTGACGCCGTCCTCGGTCTTGAACTCGATGTCGCGTCGCATGGGCTTCCTCCCCGAAACGCCCCTCCCGCGGGGGCTCGCCCCGAGGGCTAGCAAGGGCGCCGGCGGACCGCTTGGACGGCAGCGAAGCCCGGCTTGTTCGTCAGGGAAGCCGAGCGGTGCTACCGTCGGCAGACGACGCCGCCCGCGAAGAGGCGGCAGCGACAGGGGGAAGCCGATGGCAGCCTCGATCCCGTACGGCGCCCCGACGTCCGGCCATCCGACGTCCGGCGCCTGGACCTCGCGCCCGCTTCCGGCCGGCGAGGTGGCCGAGGCGGTGCGCACGGCGCTGAGCCGCGTCCACCTGCCGTGGACGCTGACCGACTGCCGGCCGGAGCCGCACGGCGTCGGCCTCGCCTGGCACACGCTCGGCGACGGCACCCTCGTCGAGTACCGCGGCGCGCCGTGCGCCGGCTATCGCCGGGCGGGCGAGATCCGCCGCACCGAGGGCGACCAGGCCGGCCTCCTCCTCGTCGTCGCCGGGCGCGAGCGGGTGCGCCAGGGCGAGACGGCGGTGGAGCTCGGCGCCGGCGACCTGTTCCTGTGGGACGGCCGCGCGCCGATCGACTTCCAGGTGCCGACGCCGCTGCACAAGCTGACGCTCCTGGTGCCGCGCGAGCGGATGCTGCGGGCGCTCGCGCGCACCGCCGGGGGGGCCGCGGTTCCCTGGGGCCGGCTCGACGCCGCGCGCGGCGTCGGCGCCCTGATCGCCGGCCACCTCGCCGCCCTCGGCCGCCATGCCGGCGACCTCGGAGAGGCCGACGGCCCGCTCGCCATCGACTTCGTGCTCGACCTCGTCGCCCGTCTCGCGGCGCCGGCGGCGCGGCCGGCATCCGGCCTCGCGGAGCGCATCGTCGCCCACGTCGCGCGCCGCCTCGACGACCCGGCGCTGACGCCGACGCGGCTCGCCGCGGCGCTCGGGGTGACGCCGCGCTACCTGCACATGGCCTTCGCCGAAACCGGCGAGACGGTCGCCGCGCACATCCGCACCCGCCGCCTCGATCGCATGCGCGCCGACCTCGCCGACCCGCGGCTCGCCGACCGCACCGTCACCGAGATCGCCCTCGCCTGGGGCTTCTCCGACCCGGCGCACGCGAGCCGCGCCTTCCGACGCGCCTACGGCACGACCCCGAGCGGCTTCCGCGCGGCGGCGCTGGGCAGGGCCGGCGAGGCGTCGGGCGAGGACTGACCGCGCGCCGCCGCCCGCTCACGCCTTGACGACGTTTGCCGGCAAAGAACCGAGGCGGGACGCCATCGCATTGCGGGTGTCGACGACGAGCCGGGCGGCTTCGGCGACGAGGGCGTAGTCGACGCCGTCGTGGTCGGTGGCGATCAGCACCGCGTCGGCGACGGCGAGCGCCGCGCGGTCGAGCGCGACCGAGCGACGGCCCTTCAGCTCGGGAAACCTCCGCGTCGGCGGGATCTCGGCCACGAAGGGGTCGTGGAAGTCGACCGTGGCGCCGCGCTCCTCGAGGAGCTCGAGCAGCTTCAGGGCCGGGCTCTCGCGCGTGTCGTCGACGTTCTTCTTGTAGGCCATGCCGAGGATGAGGACGCGGGCGCCGTTCAGCGCCTTGCCGGCGCGGTCGCTCAGGGCCTCGGCCAGCCGCTCGACGACGTGGCGCGGCATCGCCGTGTTGATCTCGCCCGAGAGTTCGATCAGGCGCGTGGCGATCTCGTGCTCGCGCGCCTTCCAGGTGAGGTAGAACGGATCGATCGGGATGCAGTGGCCGCCGAGGCCGGGCCCCGGATAGAACGGCATGAAGCCGAACGGCTTCGACTTCGCCGCCTCGATGACCTCCCAGACGTCGACGCCCATGGCGCCGTAGATCACCTTCAGCTCGTTGACGAGGGCGATGTTGACGGCGCGGAAGATGTTTTCGAGCAGCTTCACCGCCTCGGCGGTGCGCGTCGAGGAGACCGGCACGGTGACCGCCACCGCGCGCTCGTAGAGCCCGCAGGCGAGCGCCAGCGCGTCGGCCCCGTCGCCGCCGACGATCTTCGGGATCGCCGCGGTGTCGAAGCGCTCGTTGCCGGGGTCCTCGCGCTCCGGCGAGAAGGCGAGGAAGAAGTCGCGCCCCGAGACGAGGCCGCCCCGCTCCAGGATCGGCCGCATCACCTCGTCGGTGGTGCCGGGATAGGTCGAGGATTCGAGCACCACCAGCTGGCCGGGCCTCAGGTGGCGCGCCACCGCCTCGGTGGTGGCGACGATGTAGCTCATGTCCGGCTCGCGGTGGGCCGTCAGCGGCGTCGGCACGCAGAGGAGGATCGCGTCGGCCTCGGCGAGGCGGGCGAAGTCGCCGGTGGCGGCGAGGCGCCCGGCCGCCACCTCGGCGCCGACCCGCTCGGACGGGATGTGACGGAAGTAGCTGCGGCCGTCGGTGATCGCCGCGACCTTGCCGGCGTCGATGTCGACGCCCAGCACCCGCGTGCCCTTGCCGGCGAAGGCGAGCGCCAGCGGCAGCCCGACATAGCCGAGGCCGATGATGGCGACGACGGCGCTGCCGTCGGCGATGGCGCGCCCGAGGCGCGCGGCGTGCGGGTTGTCGGAGACGTCGGTCATCGCTGGCGGCGGGCTCGTCGGTCGGAGGAGGCGGGCCGGACCCTAGCGCGCAATCCCGGGCGAGGGAAACCACGAGCGCCGGGCGAAGCGGAAAGCGCCCGCGGCGGCGGGGGCGCGGGCGTCGCAGAACTCGTCTATGCTGGCGGCGCGGCCCTCCCGCCGCGACGAAGCCCTCTGCGTGCCCGGCCGTGTCCCGACCGGGCGGCCGCAGGGCGGCCCGACATCAGCGATCGAGGGGTCGCGGGGACGGCGTCGCCGTCCGAGTTGACGAGGCATTCCGTGGCTACACGCACCATCGCCGTCCAGCCGTTCGATCTCGTGGTGTTCGGGGCGAGCGGCGACCTGTCGCGCCGCAAGCTGCTGCCGGCGCTCTACCACCGCGACTACGAAGGACAGATCCCCGACGAGGCGCGGATCATCGGCGTCTCGCGCCGCGAGAGCTCGGACGCGGAGTTCCGCGACGTGGCGCGCGCCGCGGTGGTCGAGCACGTCGCCGCCTCCGACATCGACGAGGCGACCCTCGAGCGCTTCCTCGCCCGCCTCTCCTACCTGCCCGTCGACGCGACGTCGGACGCCGGCTGGTCGGCGCTCGCCGACCGCCTGGCCGGGCACGAGGACCGCACCCGCGTCTTCTACCTCGCGACGACGCCCGACCTCTTCGGCGACATCTCCAAGCGCATCAAGGCGCACGGCATGGTGACGCCCGAGGTGCGGGTGGTGCTGGAGAAGCCGATCGGCAAGAGCCTCGACACCGCCCGGCGCCTCAACGACGCCGTGGGCGCGATCTTCCCCGAGGAGGCGATCTACCGGATCGACCACTATCTCGGGAAGGAGACGGTGCAGAACCTGATGGCGCTGCGCTTCGCCAACGCGCTGTTCGAGCCCCTGTGGAACGCCGCCCACATCGACCACGTGCAGATCACCGTCGGCGAGAGCCTCGGGGTCGGCGGCCGGGCCGGCTACTACGACACCGCCGGCGCGCTGCGCGACATGGTGCAGAACCACATCCTGCAGCTCGTCTGCCTGACCGCCATGGAGCCGCCGGCCTCGGCGGAGGCGAACGCCGTCCGCGACGAGAAGCTCAAGGTGCTGAAGGCGCTGAAGCCGATCGACGCGCAGTCGGCCGGATCGGTGCTCGTGCGCGGCCAGTACCGCGCCGGCGCCAGCGACGGCGGCGCGGTGCCGGGCTATCTCGACGAGCTCGGCTCGCCGACGAGCACCACCGAGACCTTCGTCGCCATCAAGGCGGAGATCGGCAACTGGCGCTGGGCCGGCACGCCGTTCTACCTGCGCACCGGCAAGCGGCTGCCGAGCCGGGTGTCGGAGATCGTGCTCACCTTCCGGCCGATCCCGCACTCGGTGTTCGAGCCGAGCGCCGGGCCGATCGTGCCGAACCACCTCGTCATCCGCCTGCAGCCCGACGAGGGCGTGAAGCTCTGGCTGATGATCAAGGACCCCGGCCCCGGCGGCATGCGGCTCAGCCACGTGCCGCTCGACATGAGCTTCGCGCAGGCCTTCGGGGTGCGCCAGCACGACGCCTACGAGCGGCTCCTGATGGACGTGGTGCGCGGCAACCAGACGCTGTTCATGCGCCGCGACGAGGTCGAGGCGGCGTGGGCCTGGATCGACCCGATCCTCGAGGCCTGGGCCGCCACGAAAGAGGCGCCGAAGCCCTATACGGCGGGCACCTGGGGGCCCTCGGCGGCGATCGCCCTCATCGAGCGCGACGGCCGCACCTGGCACGAGGACGAGGGCTGAGGCCGGCCCGGTCCGGCACCCGGCGGGCGATCGCCGAGCGGCCGGCTTCCTGCATGGCGGCCGGCGCGTGACGCGGCGCCGGGCGGATGCCGGCGGCCGCCCGCGGGGCCGTCGCAGCGAGGAGGATCCGTCATGAGCGTTCAAGCCCGCGTCGCCGAGGTGACCGACCGCATCGCCCGGCGCAGCCGCGACCGCCGCCGGCGCTATCTCGACGGCATCGACGCGGCGGCCGAGCGGGCGCCGACGCGCCGCAAGCTCGGCTGCGCCAACCTGGCGCACGGCTTCGCCGCCTGCGCGCCGGGCGACAAGGCGATGGTGCGCAGCGGCGACGAGCCGAACATCGGCATCGTCACCGCCTACAACGACATGCTGTCGGCACACCAGCCGTTCGAGCGCTTTCCGGAGCTCATCCGCGCCGCGGCGCGCGAGGCCGGCGGCGTCGCCCAGGTCGCCGGCGGTACCCCGGCGATGTGCGACGGCATCACCCAGGGCGAGGCGGGGATGGAGCTCTCACTGTTCTCGCGCGACGTCATCGCGCTGTCGGTGGCGGTGGCGCTGTCGCACCAGATGTTCGACGCGGCGCTCTATCTCGGCGTCTGCGACAAGATCGTGCCCGGGCTCCTCATCGGCGCGCTCTCCTTCGGCCACCTGCCGGCGATCTTCGTGCCGGCCGGGCCGATGCCGTCCGGCCTGCCGAACGACGAGAAGTCGAAGATCCGGCAGCTCCACGCCGAGGGCAAGGTCGGCCGCGACGCCCTGCTCGAGGCCGAGGCGCGCTCCTACCACGCGCCCGGCACCTGCACCTTCTACGGCACCGCGAACTCCAACCAGATGCTGATGGAGATCATGGGGCTGCACCTGCCCGGCGCCTCGTTCGTGAACCCCGACACGCCGCTGCGCGACGCGCTGACCCGCGCCGCCACGCGGCGCGCCCTCGCCATCACGGCGCTCGGCAACGCCTACACGCCGCTCGGCCGGGTGGTCGACGAGAAGGCGGTGGTGAACGGCGTCGTCGGGCTAAACGCCACCGGCGGCTCGACCAACCTGACGATCCACCTGATCGCCATGGCGGCCGCCGCCGGCATCGCCCTCACCTGGGAGGACTTCGCCGACCTCGCCGAGGTGACGCCGCTGCTCTGTCGCATCTACCCGAACGGCAAGGCCGACGTGAACCACTTCCAGGCCGCCGGCGGCATGGGCGTGCTGATTCGCGAGCTCCTGGCGGCCGGGCTCGTGCACCCCGACGTCACCACGGTCTGGGGCACCGGGCTCGACGGCTACCTCGCCGAGCCGCGGCTCGACGCGGCGGGCGAGCTCGCCTTCGTCGAGGGCCCGGCCGGGAGCCACGACACCCAGGTGCTGCGCGGCGCAGGTGAGCCGTTCCAGCCGACCGGCGGCCTCAAGGTGCTGCACGGCGTGCTCGGCCACGCCGTCATCAAGACGTCGTCGCTGCCGGCCGAGCGTCACGTCGTCGAGGCGCCGGCCAGGGTGTTCCACAGCCAGGAGGCGCTGCAGGCCGCCTTCCGCGCCGGCGAGCTCGACCGCGACGTCGTCGCCGTCGTGCGCTTCCAGGGGCCGAGGGCGAACGGAATGCCCGAGTTGCACAAGCTGATGCCGCCGCTCGGCGTCCTCCAGGACCGCGGCCACGCGGTCGCGCTCGTCACCGACGGCCGGCTCTCCGGCGCCTCCGGCAAGGTGCCGGCGGCGATCCACGTCACGCCGGAGGCGGCCGAGGGCGGCGGGATCGCCCGCATCCGCGACGGCGACCGCATCCGCGTCGATGCCGTCCGCGGCCGCCTCGACGTCCTGGTCGATGCCGCCGAATGGGTTGCCCGGCCGATCGAAACGGCCGATCTTGGCGCGTCCCACGCCGGCGTCGGCCGCGAGCTGTTCGCCGCCTTCCGGGGCGCCGTCGGCCGGGCCGACGCCGGCGCCTCCATCTTCACCGGGAGCCGCGCATGACGAGCCTGCCGCAGGACGGCCTCGAGGAGATCCTGGCGCTTGCGCCGGTGGTGCCGGTCGTCATCGTCGACGACGTGGCGCACGCGGTGCCGCTCGCCCGCGCGCTGGTGCGCGGCGGCCTGCCGGCGATCGAGATCACGCTCCGGACGCCGGCGGCGCTCGAGGCGATCCGCGCCATCGCCGGCGACGTGGCGGAGGCGGTGGTCGGCGTCGGCACGGTGCTCGAGGCGGCGCAGCTCGCCGCCGCCCGCGCCGCCGGCGCCCGCTTCGCGGTCTCGCCCGGCGCGACCCCCCGCCTGCTCGACGCCGCCGCCGGCGAGGGCCTGCCGCTGCTGCCCGGCATCGCCACCGCCTCGGAGGCGATGGCGCTGATCGAGCGCGGCGCCCGCTTCGCGAAGTTCTTCCCGGCCGAGCCCGCCGGCGGCGCCGCCTATCTCTCGGCGCTCGCCTCGCCGCTGCCGCAGCTGAGGTTCTGCCCGACCGGCGGCATCACCGCGGAGATCGCGCCGCGCTACCTGAAGCTCTCGAACGTCGTCTGCGTCGGCGGCTCGTGGATGGTCGGCCGCGACCGCATCGCCGCCGGCGACTGGGCCGCCATCACCGCCGTCGCGGCCGCCGCCACGGCGCTGCGACCCTAGCGCCGCCCTCGAGCTCGACCGCCCCCGCGACCCCTTCAGCCCGCCAATCCCACGTCTCCTTCAAGGGAGCCTGCCGTGACCGACGATCTCTGGACGAAACTGGCCGCCGCCCGCACCGAGACCGCCAAGGGCAGCCTGCGCGCGATGTTCGCCGCCGACCCGAAGCGCTTCGCCACCTTCTCGGCCTCGCTCGACGACCTCCTGCTCGACATCTCGAAGACCTCGCTCACCGGCGAGGCGCTGGCGCTGTTGCAGGCGCTCGCCGAGGCGACCGGCGTCGCCCAGAAGCGCGACGCGATGTTCGCCGGCGAGATCATCAACTCGACCGAGCGGCGCGCCGTGCTGCACGTCGCCCTGCGCAACCCGGCCGCCGACGCGATCCTGGTCGAAGGCCGCGACGTGATGCCGGAGGTCGAGGAGACGCGGCAGCGGCTCTACGCCTTCGCCGAGGGCATCCGCTCCGGCAAGATCGCCGCCGCCGACGGCGGCCCGATCACCGACGTCGTCAACATCGGCATCGGCGGCTCGGACCTCGGCCCGGTGATGGCGACGCTGGCGCTCGCCCCCTACCACGACGGGCCGCGCGCCCACTTCGTCTCGAACGTCGACGGCGCCCACCTCTACGACACGCTGAAGGGGCTCGACCCGGCGCGGACGCTGTTCATCGTCGCCTCGAAGACCTTCACCACCGTCGAGACGATGACCAACGCCCGCTCGGCGCGGCGCTGGATCGCCGGGGCGCTCGGCGAGGCGGCGGTCGGCGCGCACTTCTGCGCGGTGTCGACGGCGCTCGACAAGGTCGGCGCCTTCGGCATCGGCGCCGACCGCACCTTCGGCTTCTGGGACTGGGTCGGCGGGCGCTACTCGGTGTGGTCGGCGATCGGCCTGCCGGTGATGATCGCCGTCGGCCCGGAGCGTTTCCGCGAGCTCCTCGCCGGCGCGCACGCCATGGACGAGCACTTCCGCACCGCGGCGCCGGCCGAGAACCTGCCGATGCTGCTCGGCCTCGTCGGCATCTGGCACCGCGACGTCTGCGGCTACCCGGCCCGCGCGATCCTGCCCTACGACCAGCACCTGTCGCGCCTGCCGGCCTATTTCCAGCAGCTCGACATGGAATCGAACGGCAAGCACGTCCGCCTCGACGGCAGCCCGGTCACCCACCCGACCGGCCCGCTCGTCTTCGGCGAGCCCGGCACCAACGGCCAGCACGCCTTCTACCAGCTGATCCACCAGGGCACCGACGTCATCCCGTGCGAGTTCATGATCGCCGCGGAAGGGCACGAGCCGCCGGAGATGGCCGAGCACCACGCGCTGCTCGTCGCCAACTGCCTCGCCCAGAGCGAGGCCTTGATGCGCGGGCGGACGACCGATGAGGCGCGCGCCCAGCTCGTCGCCTCGGGCCACGCCGCGGCCGAGGCCGATCGCCTCGCCCCGCACAAGACCTTCGCCGGCAGCCGCCCGTCGGTGACGATCGCCTACCGCAAGCTCGACCCGTTCACCCTCGGCCGCATCATCGCGCTCTACGAGCACCGGGTGTTCGTCGAGGGCGCGATCTGGGGCATCAACACCTTCGACCAGTGGGGCGTCGAGCTCGGCAAGGAACTGGCGACCGAGCTCCTGCCGGTCGTCGAGGGCAAGGCCTCGGCCGAGAACCGCGACGCCTCGACCGCCGGCCTCGTCGCCCACATCGCCGCCCTCGGCGGCGCGCGCTGAGGCACCGCCCGAACGAGAAGGAGCGCGGGCCGGTTCGCCGGTCCGCGCTCCCGGAATCGCAGGCGGGGCGACCGCCTCAGAGCAGGAAGTCGCTGTCCGCCAGGGCCTTCTTGCCGATCAGGTCGATCGAGAAGTCGGCCTTGCCGTCGCCGTCGACGTCGCCCATCACGAAGGTGTGGCTGCCCTGCACCTTCACGATCAGCTCGCCGGCGGTCTTCGAGAACTTCGTGCCGTCGACGAGGTCGAAGCTCTGCACGCCCTTCTTGCCGGTGTCGGCGTCGATGGCGCTGAGGTCGATCTTGTCCTCGCCCGACTTGAAGCCGCGGATGAGCTCGCGGCCGCTCGCGGCGACGGTCGAATCCTCCACCGCCTCGAACACGAACTTGTCCTTGCCGGCGCCGCCGTTCAGCGTGTCCTTGCCGAGGCCGCCGACCAGGACGTCGTTGCCGGCCCCGCCGGTCAGCTGGTCGTTGCCCTCTCCGCCGTAGAGCCGGTCGTTGCCGTCGCCGCCGTCGAGCTTGTCGTTGCCCGCCTCGCCGCGGAACGTGTCGTTGCCGTCGAAGCCCTTGGCGATGTCGTTGAACGCGGTGCCGGTGTAGGTGTCCTTGCCGTCGGACCCGAACACCTTCTGCGCCTGCTCGCTCATCAGCTCTTCGAGATAGTTGGCGTTGCCGCTCATGAAGCCGAGAATCGTGTAGTGGACGTCGCCCACCTTGCCCGGCGCCGAGTAGAGATTGAGGCCGGAGATCTCGAGGGTCGTCAGGGTGCCGACCAGGAGGCCGTTGGCGTCGTAGTCGTAGTCGGCGCCGTAGGAGCCGAACTTCAGGCTGTCGAGGCGGCCGGCCAGCACGTGGGTGCTGAAGGTGTAGTTGAGGTTGTCGCCCTCGGCGAGGACCAGGCCGCCGCCGGTGTAGCTGAGCGCGACCTGGTCGCCGTCGAACTGCGTCGACCCGCCGTGGAAGGTCGGGTTGCCGCCGTGCTGGCCGAGGCCGGTCGGGAAGAACTTATCGAAGTAGGTGTCGAAGTTGACACCCTTCGCCGTGCGGTTCGCCTTGAGCGTGATCGCCATGGTCCGTCACTCCGTCGCATTCGATGCCGGGTCGGGCCCCGCCGGCCCGTGCCCGGCCGGCGGGGATCCGCCGGCCGGACTGTCGCGCGTGTCGTCGTGGATCAGATCAGGAAGTCGTCGACGCCGAGGCCGACCTTCTTGTCGAGGAGGATGGCGAAGTCGACCTTGCCGTCGCCGTCGATGTCGGCGCGCACCAGCGTCCTGCCGGACTCCGTGATCTTGACGGCGAGCTCGCCGGCCTCGCCGGAGAAGCGCGACGCGCCGATGAAGGTGAAGTCCTGCACGCCCTTCGTCGTCGAGTCGGCATCGAGGCCCGACAGGTCGATGACGTCCTTGCCCTTCTGGAAGTCGGCGATCAGGTCACGCGTGGCGCCCTTGCCCTGGAACGAGTCGCCGAGGCTCGTGAAGAGGAAGGTGTCCTTGCCGCCGCCGCCGTAGAGCACGTCGCGCGCCGCGCCGCCGACGAGCACGTCGTGGCCGGCGCCACCCTTCAGCACGTCGATGCCGTTGCCGCCGAGGAGCGTGTCGGCGCCCTTGCCGCCGAGGAGAGTGTCCTTGCCGCCGAGGCCGGAGAGGGTGTTGGTGCCGTTGTTGCCGGTGATGGTGTTGGCGAGACCATTGCCGGTGCCGTCGACCGGGCCGGAGCCGGCGAGCAGCGTCAGGTTCTCGACGTTGGCGCCGAGCGTCGTCGTGAGCGAGGACAGGACCGTGTCGGTCCCGGCGCCGGCATCCTCGACCACCTGATCGCCGGTCGAATCGACGACGTAGGTGTCGTCGCCCGTGCCCCCGGCCATCCGGTCGTTGCCGGTGCCGCCGTCGAGCCAGTCGGCGCCGGCGCCGGCCTTCAGGATGTCGTCGCCGGCCCCGCCGAGGAGCCGGTTGTCGGCGCCGTTGCCGGTGATGGTGTTGGCGAGGCCGTTGCCGGCGCCGTCGATCGCCGCCGAGCCGGTGAGCGTCAGGTTCTCGACGTTGGCCGAGAGGCTGAACGAGACGGAGGCCGACACGCTGTCGTTGCCCTCGTCGGCCGCCTCGACGACCCGGTCGCCGGCGTCATCGACGACGAAGGTGTCGTTGCCGGCGCCACCGGTCATGCGGTCGGAGCCCGCCCCGCCGTCGATCGCGTCGTTGCCGGCGCCGCCGGCGAGCACGTCGGCGCCGTCGTTACCACCGATCGTGTCGGCGAACGCGGTGCCCGTGTAGGTGTCGTTGCCCTCGGAGCCGATGAAGATCTGCGCCTGCTCCGCGAGGAACTCGTAGATCGCCTCGGAGTCGCCGCTGGCGATCGCGTACCACAGCGCCATCAGCTGGTTGGTGGTGACGTCCGGCCCGGTGCCCGGCTCGGTGTCGAGGTCGATGCCCGAGATCTGCAGGGCGGCGGCGAACGATGTCAGGAGCTCGCCGGAGGCCGAGGTCGGGATGGAATCCGCGGTGCCGAAGCTCAGCGACTCCAGGAGGCCGGACATGCCGTGGCCGTAGGAGGAGCCGTGGTGGATATAGTCGTAGGCGAACTCTTCACCGCCCAGGAGCACGACCTGATCGCTCGTCCCGCCGCTGCCGTCGCCGTTCTCGAAGACGACCTGATCGCCGTTCATGTAATAGGTCGAGCCGTAGAACGTATCCGCCGTCCCGCCGAGGAAGGTGTAGTCGCCCGTGCCGCCCGGGGCGACCACCGCCGAGAAGAAGTCGGCAATGTAGGTGTCGTAGTTCAAGCCGCCGGACGTTCCGCGCGCGTCGATGGTGATCGCCATGGTCATGCCCTCATAGCCGCGCCCCCGCTGCCAGGAGCCGTGATGGGACCACGCTGTATGATGAAATGCCAACGACGTCAAAAGATTCGACGAAGATGTTAATTAGAATACTTTCACATTGGAGCTACAATTATTCTAATCATCGGCGCCCCATCCACGCTTGAATTAGACTATTTCCAATATAGATGCGGCTTCGCCTTGACTCGGCTCGGCGCCTCCCCTAGCGTCCGCCGGCTTCCTGCGAACGCTTCGTAACCGCATTTTCGTGCTCATCCTTAAGGGCTGCGGCGTGCGGACGACGGTCCGGGGATCCGACAGCCAGCCACGGCGGCCCGCCGCCCAGCCAGCCACCAGGCGAGACGACCGACCGGACACCGTGCCGGTCGCAGTCGTGCTTGCGGATTCCAGCCGCGGCGGCCGATCCGGCGGCGGGTGGCGAAAGCGCTGACGACGGTGATTCGAAGCCGCCGGTCGGGCCGGTGGGTGGCATGCGAGTAGCCGGGTTCTGGTGGCGATGAGGCGTCGGTTCAAATCGGTCGGGTTGATGCCGCTCGTGATCGTCGCGGCGGTGGGAGCCGCGCGGGCACAGGACGCGGCGACGACCGAGCCGCCGGCGGCCGACCCGCCGGCCGCCGGCATCGACAGCGGCGTCGACATCGTGCTCGACGAGATCACCGTGACGGCGACGCGCACAGGACAGCCGGTCGACCGGGCGCTCTCCGGCTCGAGCGTGCTCGACCGCGAGACGATCGAGACCGAGACGCAGCCGAACCGGGTCTCCGACTTCCTGGAGCTCATCCCCGGCGTCACCACCTCCGAGCAGGCGGGCGACCCCGGCACCGCGGTCAACATCCGCGGCCTGCAGGACTTCGGCCGCGTCAACGTGATGATCGACGGCGCGCGGCAGAATTTTCAGACGAGCGGGCACAACGCCAACGGCGTCGTCTATTTCGACCCGGAGATGATCGGCGCGGTCGACGTCACCCGCGGCCCTGTCTCGACGATCTACGGCTCCGGCGCGATCGGCGGCGTGGTCAATTTCTCGACGCTCACCGCCGACGACGTGCTGTCGCCCGGGCAGACGTCCGGCGCCAAGCTGAAGACGCGCTACTCCACGAACTCCGAGGAGATCCTCGGCCACACCGAGATCGCGACGCGGGTCGGCACCGCCTTCGACGTCGTCGCCGCCGGCACCGCCTCGATGTCGGGCGACTACCACGACGGCCACCACTACCGCGTCGAGAACTCCGGCGACGAGCTGATCAGCGGCCTCGCCAAGGCGCGCTGGCGGCCGACCGACGAGCAGCAGATCGCGCTCTCCGGCCTCTTCTACGGCACGTCCTACGACCTCGGCACGTCGACGGTGCGCCAGACGACGGCGCGCAATGACACCTACACCCTCGGCTACCGCTATACGCCGATGGAGAACCCCTGGGTCGACCTCACCGCCAACGCCTACCTGACGAAGACCGGCACCGAGCAGGAGGAGATCAAGGGCTCGAACGTGGGCGGCCGGCGCTCCTTCGACATCACCACCACCGGGTTCGACCTCTTCAACACCAGCCGCTTCGAGACCGGCGCGATCGCGCATGCCGTGACCTACGGCGCCGACGGCTTCCGCGACCAGGTGAACACCGCCGACTCGCTCGGCAGCGCCAACCTCTACACGCCGTCCGGCGAGCGCAGCGTCTACGGCGCCTTCCTGCAGGAAGACATGACGTGGGAGTGGCTGCAGGTGATCGGCGCGGTCAGGGCCGACGGCTACGAGCTGACCGGCTCCGGCATCGACAACTCCGGCGGCCGCCTGTCGCCGAAGATCACCGTCGGCGTGACGCCGATCGAGCAGCTGACCGTCTTCGCGACCTACGCCGAGGCGTGGCGCGCCCCGGCGATCACCGAGACGCTGATGGGCGGAACCCATCCCGGCAGCGTCAGCTTCGACTTCCTGCCGAACCCCAACCTGAAGCCGGAGACGGCGCACGAGGTCGAGGCGGGCGTCAACGTGCGGCTCGACGACACCGTCGTCGCCGGCGACCGCTTCCGCATGAAGGCGGTCGCCTACTACAACGAGGTCGACGACTACATCGGCCAGGTCTACGTCGACCTCGTGCCGCGGCCGGCGCCACCGGCCTCGCCCTACGCCGTCCAGTACCAGAACTTCACCACCGTGAAGCTGTGGGGCGGTGAGATCGAGGCGATGTACGACATGGGCCAGGCGTTCATCGGCATGTCGGGCCAGATCGTGCGCGGCGTCGACACCGACACCCAGCGCCAACTCTACACCATTCCCGCCGACCGGCTGGTGACGACGATCGGTTTCCGCGCCCTCGACGACCGTCTCGTCGCCGGCACGCGCATCGCCGCCTACGCCACCGTCGACAAGGCGCCGCCCGGCTACGTGCCGATGGCCGGCTACACCCTGGTCGACCTCTTCGCCGCCTACCAGGCGAACGAGCGCCTGACCGCCAATCTCGAGATCTCGAACATCTTCAACCGCCAGTACCGGCAGTATCTCGACCTCGACGAGAGCCCCGGCACCAACGCCAAGTTCGCCCTCACACTCAAGCTGTGACGGCGGCCGACTTCCACCAGCCAGCCCAACCGCCAGCAAAAGGACATCCCATGTTCATCGCGATGAACCGCTTCAAGGTCACGACCGGCAACGAAGGCATCTTCGAGAAGATGTGGTTCGACCGCGAGATCCACATCGACCGCGTACCGGGCTTCGTCGCCTTCCACCTGCTGCGCGGGCCGGCCGGCGAGGGCCACGTCCTCTACTCGACCCACACGCTGTGGCAGGATCGCGCCGCCTTCGAGGCGTGGACGCGCTCGCCGGAATTCCACGCCGCCCACCGCAATGCCGGCGCCGGCGTGGCGTTGACCCTCGGCCACCCGGACTTCGAGGGCTTCGAGATCATCCAGGAGGTGCTGCCGGCCGAGCCGGTCGCCGCCTGAGGCACGGCCGGGCCGCCCGTCCGGGGCGGCCCGCACTGACGCACCCGCGCGCCCCCCCGGGCGGGGCCGGAGGCCGAACCCATGACGACCGCACCGAAGACCGCGACGCGCGGGCCCGCCGTCGGCCGCTCGCCGATCGCGCGGGCGTTCGCGGCCTCGCGTGCCACGATGCTCGCCATCGCCCTGTTCTCCTGCGTGATCAACGTGCTCGTGCTCACCGGGCCGTTGTTCATGCTGCAGATCTACGACCGGGTGCTGTCGAGCCGCTCCACGCCGACGCTCATCGCGCTGTCCGCGCTCGTCGTCGGGCTCTACGCCTTCATGGGCGTGCTCGAGGCGATCCGGCACGGGGTTCTCGTGCGCATCGGCCACCGCCTCGACGACATCGCCGGCTGGCCAGCCTTCGAGAGCTTCGTCAAGGCGCCGATCGAGCGCGGCCCGACCGCCGAGGCGATCCGGCCGATCCGCGACCTCGACCAGGTGCGCCAGGCGATCTCCGGCTCCGGCGTCGTCGCCTTCTTCGACCTGCCGTGGATGCCGATCTATCTCGGCGTGCTGTTCCTGTTCCACCCGCTGATCGGCATCGTCGGCATCGCCGGCGCGGCGATCCTGCTCGCGCTCGCGGTGATGACGGAGGTGTCCTCGCGCGTCGCGGGCCACGCGGCGGCGACGCACGGCCAGCGCCGCGCCAGCCTCGCCGAAGCCGGCCGCCGCAACGTCGAGGTGCTGAAGGGCATGGGCATGATCGGCCGCTTCGGCGCGCAGTGGCGCCAGGCGAACGACGCCTATCTCACCGCCTCCGGCAGCATGTCCGACGTCGTCAACCGCTACGCCGTCGTCACCCGGATCTTCCGCCTGGTGCTGCAGTCGGGCGCGCTCGCCGTCGGCGCCTGGCTCGCCATCCACGACCTCGTGTCGGCCGGGGCGATCGTCGCCGGCTCGATCATCATGGCGCGCGGCCTGCAGCCGATCGAGACGGTGGTGTCGAACTGGCGCTCGCTGGTGACGGCGCGCGAGGCCTATGTGCGGCTGAAGGCGTTCCTCGCCGCCCCCGCCCCGGTCGAGCCGATGCCGCTGCCGGCGCCGGTGCGCGACGTGCGCGCCGAGCGGCTCGTCGTCGCCGCGCCGGGAAGCGAGCGGTCGATCCTCGCCGGCATCGACTTCCGGCTGCCGGCCGGCCGCGCCCTCGGGGTGATCGGGCCGATGGGCTGCGGCAAGACCACGCTCGCCCGCGCGCTCGTCGGCGTGTGGCCGATCACTGGCGGCGCGGTGTGCCTCGACGGCGCGCCGATCGTCCAGTGGCCGGCCGAGGACCTCGGCCGCCACGTCGGCTACCTGCCACAGGACGTCGAGCTGTTCGACGGCACGGTGGAAGAGAACATCGGCCGCTTCGACCCGGCGCGGACGCCGGAGCAGGTGATCGCGGCCGCGAAGGCGGCGGGGGTGCACGACCTCGTGCTGTCGCTGCCGGACGGCTACGCCACCCGGCTCGGCGACCAGGGCCAGGTACTCTCGGCCGGCCAGCGCCAACAGGTGGCGCTCGCCCGCGCGCTCTACGGCGACCCGTTCCTGGTGGTGCTCGACGAGCCGAACTCCAACCTCGACGGCGCCGGCGACGTGGCGCTCGGGGCGGCCGTCGACAGCGTCAAGCGGCGCGGCGGCGTCGTGGTGCTGGTCACCCACCGCACCTCCAGCCTGCCGCTGGTCGACGACCTCCTGCTGCTCACCGGCGGCCGGGTGACCGCCTACGGCCCCCGCCAGGCGGTGCTCGAGGAGGTCCGGCGGCAGTCGGCGGGCAAGGAAGGCCGGACCGGCCCGTCGCTCGCGGCGGTGGCCGAGGTCGCCCGAGGAGGCACGCATGGCTGAGATCGTGAAGACACCGACGGCCGCCCCGCCCCCGGCCGCGGCCAGCGCCGGCCGCAACACGCGCGAGATCCGCCGCCTCGTCGCCATTGGCATGGCGACCCTGGTGCTCCTCGTCGGCGGCGGCGGCGCCTGGGCGGCGATCGCCAAGCTCGCCTCGGCGGTGATCGCGCCCGGCGTCGTCATCGTCGAGAGCGACAACAAGAAGGTGCAGCACCAGACCGGCGGCATCGTCGCGGCGATCAACGTGCGCAACGGCGACCGCGTCGCCGCCGGCGACGTGGTGATGACGCTCGACGACACCCAGCTGCGCGCCAACCAGAACATCGTCACCGGCCGCCTCGTCGAGTTCCGCGCCCAGCTCGCCCGCTTCGAGGCCGAGCGCGACGGCCGCGACGCGATCACCTTCCCCGGCGAGCTCGAGGCCCGCCAGAACGACCCGGCGGTCGCCAAGGTGCTGGCCGGCGAGGAGACGCTGTTCGCCGCCCGCCACACCGCACTGACCGGCCAGGTCGACCAGCTGCGCGAGCGCAACGGCCAGCTCGACGAGCAGATCGCCGGGCTCGAGGCGCAGAAGAAGGCCAAGGAGCGCGAGCTCGCGCTGATCGCCGACGAGCTCGAGGGCCTCGAGGCGCTGCTCGCCAAGGGCCACGTGCCGGTGACGCGGGTGATCGCGCTGAAGCGCGACATCGCCCGCATCCAGGGCGAGCTCGGCTCGATCGTCTCGCAGATCGCCGTCACCAAGGGCCGGATCACCGAGACCGAGCTGCAGATCATCCAGCTCGAGCGCGACTTCATGGAGAAGGTGGCCGAGGGCATCCGCACCGCCCAGGCCGAGATCGCGCCTCTGGCCGAGCAGCTCGTCGCCGTCGACGACCAGCTCGCCCGCTCGCTGATCCGCGCGCCGCAGGCCGGCCTCGTGCACGAGCTCGCCGTCCACACCGTCGGCGGCGTCGTCGGTCCCGGCGAGACGATCCTGAAGATCGTGCCGAACGAGGACGCCCTCATCCTGGAGACGCGCATTCCGACGACGCGGGTCGACGACGTGCGGGCCGGCCAGGCGGCGACGATCGCCTTCGCCGGGCTCGACCCGCGCTCGAACCCGATGCTGAAGGGCCACGTGCGCGTCGTCTCGCCGGACCTGTCGACCGACGAGCGGACCGGCGAGAGCTACTACGCCGCGCGCATCGCCCTCGACGAGGGCGAGCTCGCCCTACTCGGCGGCAAGGCGATCCAGCCCGGCATGCCGGCCGAGGTGTTCATCTCGACCGGCGAGCGCAGCGTCGTCGACTACCTGTTCGCCCCGCTCATGCGCAGCGCCCGCCACGCCCTGCGCGAGGGCTGAGCCTCACGACAGCCCGACGATCGCGCCCGCCGCGTCGAGGCCGATGCGCTCGGCCGCCGGGCGCCGCGGCAGGCCGGGCATGGTGAGGATGTCGCCGCAGATCGCCACCACGAAGCCGGCGCCGGCCGAAAGGCGGACGTCGCGCACCGGCACGGCGTGGCCCGACGGCGCACCGAGCAGCTTCGGGTCGGCCGAGAAGGAATATTGCGTCTTGGCGACGCAGACCGGCAGCCGCCCGTAGCCAGCGGCCTCCCAGCCGGCGAGCCGCGCGGCGACGCCGTCGCCGGGCGCCACGTCGGTGGCGCCGTAGATCTCGCGGGCGATGACGCGCAGCTTGTCGAGGAGCGGCATGTCGTCCGGATAGAGCGGCTTCAGCACCGCCTCCCCGTCCGCCGCGTCGAGGACAGCCGCGACCTCCTCGGCGAGCGCCGCGGCGCCGGCCGAGCCTTCCGCCCAGTGGCTGCAGACGACCGCCGGCACGCCGAACTCCGCCCGGCACACCGTCTCGACGAGCGCGAGCTCGGCCGCCGTGTCGGAGCCGAAGCGGTTGATCGCGACGACCACCGGCAGCCCGTACTTGCCCATGTTGGCGACGTGGCGGCCGAGGTTGGCGAGCCCGGCGCGAAGCGCCGCGAGGTCCTCGCGGTCGAGGTCGGCGCGGGCGACGCCGCCGTGCATCTTGAGCGCGCGCACCGTCGCCACGACGACCGCCGCCGACGGCGCGAGCCCGGCGAGCCGGCACTTGATGTCGAGGAACTTCTCCGCCCCGAGGTCGGCGCCGAAGCCCGCCTCGGTGACGACGATGTCGGCGAGGCCGAGGCCGGCCCTGGTCGCCATCACCGAGTTGCAGCCGTGCGCGATGTTGGCGAACGGGCCGCCGTGCACCAGCGCCGGGGTGCCCTCGAGGGTCTGCACCAGGTTCGGCTGCAGCGCGTCGCGGAGCAGCACCGCCATCGCCCCGGCGGCACCGAGGTCGGCGGCGGTAACGGGTTTGCGGTCGACCGTCTCGGCCACCACCATCCGCGACAGCCGGGCGACGAGGTCGTCGAGGTCGCTCGCCAGGCAGAAGATCGCCATCACCTCGGAGGCGACGGTGATGTCGAAGCCGTCCTGGCGCGGGAAGCCGTTCGCCGGGCCGCCGAGGGAGACGATCGTCTGGCGCAGCGCCCGGTCGTTCATGTCGACGACGCGGCGGAGCGCGACGCGGCGCACGTCAATGCCGAGTGCGTTGCCCCAGTAGACGTGGTTGTCGAGCATCGCCGCGAGCAGGTTGTGGGCGGCGGAGATGGCGTGGAAGTCGCCGGTGAAGTGCAGGTTGATGCGCTCCATCGGCACGACCTGGGCGTAGCCGCCGCCGGCGGCGCCGCCCTTGAGGCCGAAGCAGGGCCCGAGCGAGGGCTCGCGCAGGCAGATCGCGACGCGCCGCCCGGCGCGGGCGAGCGCGTCGCCGAGGCCGATGGTGGTGGTCGTCTTGCCCTCGCCGGCCGGCGTCGGGTTGATCGCGGTGACGAGCACCAGCTTGCCGCGCGGCCGCCGGCCGGCGGCGACCGCGAAGTCGAGGTCGAGCTTGGCGACGTGGCGGCCATAGGGCTCGAGCACGTCGTCCGGAATGTCGAGCCGCGCCGCCACCTCGGCGATCGGGGTCAGTTTCGCCGCGCGCGCGATTTCACCGTCGGTCTTCATCGCTGTTCTCGGGGGCTGTTGGCGGACGTGCGACCGCGGCGGACGCCGCGGCCTCGGGGGAGGCGGATGGTAGCCGCGGCCCGGCGCTCAAGTCCAGAACGGCGGCCACGCCTCGGCGAGGCGGCCGCCGAGGCGCAGCGGCGCGACGGCGAGCGCCCGCCCGGTCGCCTCGTCGAGGTCGACGGCGACGCCGCACAGCGTCGCCTCGCCCTGCGCCGGCTGGAACCGGCCGGTCGGGATCTTGGTCAAGAAGCGGCCGACCGGCTCGTCCTTCTCCATGCCGATGACGGAATCGTAGTCGCCGCACATGCCGACGTCGGTAAGGTAGGCGGTGCCTTCCGGCAGGATGCGGTGGTCGGCCGTCGGCACGTGGGTGTGGGTGCCGACGACGAGGCTCGCGCGGCCGTCGACGAAGGCGGCGAGCGCCTGCTTCTCGCTCGAGGCCTCGGCGTGCACGTCGATGACGACGGCGTCGACCGCCTGGCCGAGCGGCGCCTCGCCGAGCAGCCGTTCGACCGCGGCGAAGGGGTCGTCGAGCGGATCCATGAAGATGCGGCCCATGACGTTGACGACGAGGACGCGGGCGCCGTTGCGCGCCACGAACACGTCGGCGCCGCGGCCGGGGGTGCCTGGCGGGTAGTTCGCCGGGCGGATCATCCGCGGCTGCCGCTCGATGAAGACGAGCGCCTCGCGCTGGTCGAAGGCGTGGTTGCCGAGCGTGATGACGTCGCAGCCGGCGTCGATCAGGTCGCGGGCGATCTCCTCGGTGATGCCGAAGCCGCCGGCGGCGTTCTCGCCATTGACGACGACGAAGTCGAGGCCCGCCTCGGCGACGAGGCCGGGAAGCCGGTCGACGACGGCCTTGCGGCCCGCCCGGCCGACCACGTCCCCGAGAAACAACAGCCGCATGACGTTCCTTCCGCTTGCCCGCGGCGGCACCCTAGCGACCCGGCGGCCGCGTCGGAAGCCGCGGCGCTCAGGAAATCGCCAGGAGGTCCCGCTCGGTGAGGACGGCGTCGAGGCGGCGGTCGTGCGGCTCGTCGGGAACGGCCGCCACCTCCTGCGCCGCGAAGGCGACGCCGATCGCGCGGCGGCGGTGGACGGCGTCGAGGGCGGCGAGCGCCTTGTCGTAGTAGCCGCGGCCGTAGCCGATGCGGTGGCCGCGCCGGTCGAAGGCGGCGAGCGGCACGAGGAGCACCTCGGGCGCGACCTCGCCGGCGCTGGGCGGTGGCTCGCTCAGCCCGAAGCCGGCGGCGACGAGCGGATCGCCGGGCCGCCACCGCCGGAAGACGAGGCCGGCGGGCCCGCCGACGACGACCGGCAGGGCGAGGGGATGGCCGCGCGCGGCGAGGGCCGCGAGGAGCGGCCCGACATCGATCTCGTCGCGGATCGAAAGGAAGCCCGAGACCGCCGCGCCGGCGGGGATCGCCAGGCGGTCGGCGGCGGCGGCGAGCGCCTCGGCGGCGGCCGCGCGCGCGGCCGGCGGCAGCGCGGCGCGGCGATCGAGGGCGGCGGCCCTGAGGGCCGCCTTCTCCGCTGCCGGGCCGGCCACGGGGTCAGCCCGTCGCGGGGCGGGAAAGGGGGAGTTGGCGAGCCGCCGCGGCCGCAGGAGGATATCGATCCCGGGAACCTACAGCGTAGGTGGGCGCCGTTTGTCCCGGCCCACGGGCCGGGTCAGGTACAGCTCCCGTTTGGATCGATAAGGCCCCGGGGATTTTGATGTCTCCGTCGCACCGTGCAGCATCGCCGATTCGACATATAGACCGGCCACCGCCCCCCCGCCAGAGGAACCGGCGGACCGATTTCGCGGCGCGCGTCGACGGGCCGATGCGGCGCGCGTTGACTTGCGCCGGCCGCTCTTCTAATAACCGCGGCGAACGGACCGGTCCCGGCGCCCCCGGAGCGGGTGTCTTTGTGCGCGAGCGTTCCCTCGGGAATCGCTGGCGAGGCAAGGGGGGCCGTTTCCCCGGCATGGCCATCATTCGCGACTTCATCCGCCCGGGAGCGGAGTATCCCAATGACCAAGCGTACCTATCAGCCGAGCAAGCTCGTCCGCAAGCGCCGCCACGGCTTCCGTGCCCGCATGTCCACCAAGGGTGGCCGCCTGGTGCTCGCGCGGCGTCGCGCTCGCGGCCGCAAGCGCCTGTCCGCCTGAGGCGGACCCCGCCGACGGTCGGCGGCGCCGACCGCGCCGGAGGCCGGACGATGACCCGTTCGCCCGAGCGGCTGAAGGTGCGGGCCGAGTTCGTCGCTGCCGCGAGAGGCGCGCGAACCGAGCGCCGCGGCTTCGTGCTGCAGGGGCTCGCCCGCGGCGACGACGCGCCGCCGCGCTTCGGCTTCACGGTGACGCGCAAGGTCGGCAACGCCGTCGAGCGCAACCGGATCCGGCGCCGCCTGCGCGTCGCGGCGAGCCTTGCCGAGGGCGCCCGCACGGGCTGCGACTACGTGGTGGTGGCGCGGCGGCCGGCGATCGCGCAACCTTTCGCCGAGCTCGTCGCCGACCTCACCGGCGCGATCGCCCGGCTCGGCCAGATGGCGCCGCGACGCCCGCGGGCCGCCCTGCCGGGCGCGCCCGGACCGAGTTCCAAGCCGCCGGTGCCCGAGGCGCCTGCCGCCGCGACCCCAGCCCCGACGACAGCTCCCAGGACCAGCGGGACGATCCGATGATGGACAACAAGAACCTGATGATCGCGATCGCCCTGTCGATCGCCGTCCTGCTCGGCTGGCAGTTCTTCATCGTCACGCCGCAGATGGAGAAGCAGCGCCAGGCCGAGGTCGCCCGCCAGCAGCTGGAGGCGCAGACCCAGCCGGCGCCGGCCCCCGGCGCGCCGACCCCGGAAGGCGGCGCCGCGGCGCCCGGGCAGCTCCCCGGCGACCAGCCGGTGCCGGGCCAGGCGGCCGCGCCGGTCGACCGCGAGGCGGCGATCGCCCGGACCCCGCGCGTGGCGATCGACACGCCGAGCATCTCCGGCTCGATCAACCTGAAGGGCGGCCGCCTCGACGACGTCCGCCTCAAGGGCTACCACGAGACCGTCGACCCGAAGAGCCCGACCATCGTGCTGTTCTCGCCGGCCGGGGCGCCCGAGCCCTACTACGCCGAGTACGGCGTCGTCGGCGACGCCGGCTCGACGATGCCGCTGCCGACCGCCGAGACCGTCTGGACGGTCGAGGGCAACGGCACGCTGACCGCCGACACGCCGGTGACGCTCGTCTACGACAACGGCGCCGGGCTCCTGTTCCGCCGCGTCTACTCGGTCGACAAGGACTACATGTTCACCGTCGAGCAGACGGTCGAGAACAAGGGCGGGGCCGCCGTCACGCTCTATCCCTACGGCCGCATCGCCCGCTACGGCACGCCGCACACCTCCGGCTACTACGTGCTGCACGAGGGCCTGATCGGCGTGTTCGGCGACAAGGGCGTCGAGGAGATCAAGTACTCCACCCTCCAGGAGGACGGCGAGATCAAGCCGGCGAAGGTCGACTCCGGCTGGCTCGGCATCACCGACAAGTACTGGGCGGCGACGCTGATCCCGACCGCCGGCAAGCCGTTCCAGCCGCGGTTCGCCTTCTCGTCGGCCGTGCGCGATCACTACCAGGCCGACTTCCTCGGCGACGCCGTCAGCGTCGCCCCCGGCGCCAGCGCCAAGGTCACCGACCGGCTGTTCGCCGGCGCCAAGGTGGTGTCGATCGTCGACGGCTACCAGAACGACCTGTCGATCCGCAACTTCGACCTCCTGATCGACTGGGGATGGTTCTACTTCATCACCAAGCCGATGTTCTTCCTGATCGACTTCTTCTTCAACCTGGTCGGCAACTTCGGCGTGGCGATCCTGCTGGTGACGGTGGTCATCAAGGCGGTGTTCTTCCCGCTCGCCAACAAGTCCTACGTCTCGATGAGCCGGATGAAGCTCGTCCAGCCGCAGATGACCGAGCTGCGCGAGCGCTACAAGGACGACAAGGTCAAGCAGCAGCAGGCGTTGATGCAGCTCTACAAGGAGCAGAAGATCAACCCGCTGTCGGGCTGCCTGCCGATCGTCGTGCAGATCCCGGTGTTCTTCGCGCTCTACAAGGTGCTGTTCGTCACCATCGAGATGCGGCACGCGCCATTCTTCGGCTGGATCCAGGACCTTGCGGCGCCCGACCCGACGACGATCTTCAACCTGTTCGGGCTCATTCCGTTCACGCCGCCGAGCTTCCTGATGATCGGCGTCTGGCCGCTGATCATGGGCCTCACCATGTTCCTGCAGATGAAGCTGAACCCGACGCCGCCGGACCCGGCGCAGGCGATGGTGTTCAACTGGATGCCGGTGATCTTCACCTTCATGCTGGCGTCGTTCCCGGCCGGCCTCGTGATCTACTGGGCCTGGAACAACACCCTGTCGGTGACGCAGCAGTCGATCATCATGAAGCGCCAGGGCGTCAAGATCGAGCTTTGGGACAACCTCAAGGCGCTGTTCCGGCGCAAGGACGCGAAGCCCAAGGAAAGCAAGCCCCAACCGTGAGCGCCACGCCCGCCGACGAGCCGACCACCGACGAGCCGATGACCGAGGCGGCGGCCGAAGCCGCCGCCATCGAGGCCGGCCGGCTGATGTTCGCGCGGCCGTGGAAATTCGTCCTCGGGGCACCGGACCACCGCTACCTGCCGCCGATCGGGCCGATCGAGGTCGCCTTCGCCGGCCGCTCCAACGTCGGCAAGTCGAGCCTCATCAACGCCCTCGTCGGCCAGGGCGGGCTCGCCCGCACCTCCAACACGCCCGGCCGCACCCAGGAGCTCAACTTCTTCCGGCCGGAGGACGAGACGATCGGCCTCGTCGTCGTCGACATGCCGGGCTACGGCTACGCCGCCGCGCCGAAGGACAAGGTCGACGCCTGGACGCGGCTCGTCTTCGGCTACCTGCGCGGCCGGCCGACCCTGAAGCGCGTCTATCTGCTGATCGACGCCCGCCACGGCCCGAAGGCCAACGACACCGAGGTGATGGACCTGCTCGACCGGGCGGCGGTCTCCTACCAGATCGTGCTCACCAAGGCCGACAAGCCGAGCGCCAAGGAGCTCGCCGAGGTGGTGGCGCGCACCACCGCCGCGGTCGCCCGCCGCGCCGCCGCCCACCCCGTCATCCTGACCACCTCGAGCGAGAAGGGCGAGGGCCTCGAGCGCCTGCGCGCCGAGATCGCGACCTTCGCCGCCGGCTGACGCCACCGTCGCGGAACCGTCACCGTGCGCGGGCTTTGTCGAGGCCGGCCGGAGCGGCTATAGAGCCGACGCGACGACGGGAGGACCACCATGGACGCACACGAGACCGCGAGCGAGGCGAACGACGACAGCGCGGTCTCGCGCGCCCGCATCATCGCCGAATCGCTGCCCTACATGCTGCGCTACGACGAGGAGGCGGTCGTGGTGAAGTACGGCGGCCACGCGATGGGCGATCCCGCCCTCGGCCGCGCCTTCGCCGAGGACGTGACGCTCCTGAAGCTCGCCGGCATCAACCCGGTGGTGGTGCACGGCGGCGGCCCGCAGATCGGCGGCATGCTCGAGCGGCTCGGCATCAAGAGCGAGTTCCGCGGCGGCCTCAGGGTCACCGACCGGGCGACCGTCGAGATCGTCGAGATGGTTCTCGCCGGCTCGATCAACAAGGAGATCGTCGCCGCCATCGGCGCCGTCGGCGGCCGCGCCGTCGGCCTCTGCGGCAAGGACGGCAACATGGTGACGGCACGGCGCCTCACCCGCACCGTCGTCGACCCGGACTCCAACATCGAGAAGATCCTCGACCTCGGCTTCGTCGGCGAGCCGGCGACCGTGCGCCGCGAGGTGCTCGACGTGCTGGCGAAGAGCGAGATCATCCCCGTGCTGGCGCCGGTGGCGCCGGGCGAGGACGGCGAGACCTACAACATCAACGCCGACACCTTCGCCGGCGCCATCGCCGGCGCCATCGGCGCCAAGCGCCTGCTGTTCCTGACCGACGTGCCGGGCGTGCTCGACAAGGAGAAGCGGCTGATCAAGGAGCTCACCGTCGCCGAGGCGAACCGGCTGATCGCCGACGGCACCATCTCCGGCGGCATGATCCCGAAGGTCGAGACCTGCATCGAGGCGATCGGGCGCGGCGTCGAGGGCGTCGTGATCCTCGACGGCAAGGTGCCGCACGCGGTGCTGCTCGAGCTCTTCACCGCCGGCGGCGCCGGGACGCTGATCACCCCGTGAGCGCGCCGAGCACCCCGCCCGACGCCGCGCCTGCCGCCGACCTCTCGGCCTTCCGCGGCGTCGAGAGCTGGGTGTTCGACCTCGACAACACGCTCTACCCGGCGCACACGAACCTGTTCGCCCAGGTCGACGTGCGCATCCGCGACTATGTGCGCCGCCTGCTCGACCTCGACGCCGAGGCGGCGCACCGGCTGCAGAAGGACTACTACCGCCGCTACGGCACGACGCTGCGCGGGCTGATGATCGAGCACGGCGCGTCGCCGGACGACTTCCTCGAGTTCGTGCACGACATCGACCACTCGGCGGTCGCGCCCGACCCGCGCCTCGCCGCCGCGCTCGCCCGCCTGCCGGGCCAGCGCTTCATCATGACGAACGGCTCGCGCGCCCATGCCGAGCGCGTGTCCGCCCGGCTCGGCATCGGCGAGCACTTTTCCGACATCTTCGACATCGTCGCCGCCGGGCACGAGCCGAAGCCCGCCCTCGCCACCTACGAGCGCTTCTGGCTGGCGCACGGCATCGTGCCGGCCGCCGCGGCGATGTTCGAGGATCTGCCGCGCAACCTCGAGGTGCCGCACGCGCACGGCATGCGCACGGTGCTGATCGTGCCGCAGGGCACCCGCGAGGTGTTCCGCGAGAGCTGGGAGCTCGAGGGCCGCGAGGCGCCGCACGTCGAGCACGTCGCCGAGGACCTCGGCGCCTTCCTGGACGAGGTGCTGGCGGCGATCGGGCGGTAGGCGCCTCGTCCTCCTCGGCCGGAGCGGAACGCCCACTACCCGAGACTCTCGCTACCCCAGCACCTTCTGCATGAACTGCAGGTCGAGCCAGCGGTCGAACTTGCGGCCGACCTCGCGCAGCAGCGCCGCCTTCTCGAAGCCGAGCCTCTCGTGCAGGGCGATCGAGGCGGCGTTGCCGGCCTCGACGCCGCCGACCATGACGTGCAGCCCGTCGGCGCGCGCCCGGTCGAGGAGCGCCGCCAGCATCGCCCGGCCGATGCCGCGGCCGCGGAGCGCGCCGTCGACATAGATCGAGTGCTCCACCGTGTGCCGGTAGCCGTCGTGCGGGCGGAACGGGCCGTAGGTGGCGTAGCCCGCGACGGCGCCGTCCACCACCGCGACGAGGACCGGGAAGCCGCGGCCGGTGCGCTCCTCGAACCAGGCGCGGCGGCCGTCGAGATCGGACAGCACCTCGTTCCAGATCGCCGTCGTGTGGGCGACGGCGTCGTTGTAGATCGCGAGGATCGCGGCGAGGTCGGCGGGCGTGGCGTCCCGCACCAGCGGGGGAGAGGCGGCGGTCATGACGGCCCTTCTTTCCGATCGGATTTTGCTATGTTACCCTATTTCCGATAGTATTTTTCGAACGTTGCCATAAGCATTTTCGATGGATATCGAACAGCTCCGCACCTTCGACCGGATCGTCCGCGACGGCAGCTTCACCCGTGCGGCGGCCCGGCTCAACATCACCCAGGCGACCGTGTCGATGCGCATGCGCTCGCTCGAGGACGGGCTCGGCGGCCCGCTCGTCGAGCGCGGCCGCAAGGTGCGGCTGACCGAGCGCGGCGCGGCCTTCCTGCCCTATGCACGGCGCATCCTGACGACCCTCATCGAGGGCGAGGACGCGCTCCGGGCGACGGCGCGCGGGCGCATCGCGGTGGCGAGCCTGATCAGCCTGTCGGCCACGCTGGTCGGCCCGGCGCTGGTGCGGCTGATGGCCGCCCACCCGCTTGCCGAAGTGGCGATGTACGAGGGCCACCACCGCGACGTCGCCGACCGGGTGCACGACCGCGCCGTCGACCTCGCCGTGATGGGCTGGCCGAACCTCGACCCGCTGCTCGACGCCCTCGATCCCCTGGCGGTGTTCCGCGAGCGGGTGGTGATGATCGCCTCGCCGGCGCTCGCCGCGGCGATCGGCCCGGCGCCGACCATCGAGCGGGTGCTCGAGGTGGCGCCGCAGTTCCTGATGTTCGGCTGGTGGCAGCTGCTGCCCGAGGCGCTGACCGCGCTCGCGCTCCGGGCGCGCGCCGCCTCGCGGATGACCATCGGCACCGGGCTCGACGTCATCCGCGCCGGGCACGGCGTCGGCTACTGGCTGGAGACCGCGGTCTCGGCCGAGCTCGCCGCCGGCAGCCTGGTCGCCCTGGCGCCGGAAGGCGCGCCGGCGGTGCACCGCGATTCCGCCCTCGTCGCCGCCCGGCCGGGGGCCCTCGAGCGGCCGCTCGCCGCCGCCCTCGCCGGCCGCCTCGTCGAGCGGGCGCGCGGCCTCGGCATCCTCGCCTCGGTGACCGACGCCGCGGCGGCCACCGAAGCGGCCGCCTGAGGGCGCCGGGCCGCGGATTTCCGGCGCTCCGCCCGCGTCTCTCCGCTTGGCGCCCCCCCGGTGGGGTGCTATCTCCGCGGCCATGACGCGCGCACCCCAGCCTCTCATCCGCAACTTCTCGATCATCGCCCACATCGACCACGGCAAGTCGACGCTGGCGGATCGCCTGATCCAGACCACCGGCGGCCTCGCCGATCGCGAGATGAAGGAGCAGGTGCTCGACTCGATGGACATCGAGCGCGAGCGCGGCATCACCATCAAGGCGCAGACGGTGCGCCTCGCCTATCCGGCGAAGGACGGCAACACCTACGTCCTCAATCTGATGGACACGCCGGGCCACGTCGACTTCGCCTACGAGGTGTCGCGCTCGCTCGCCGCCTGCGAGGGATCGCTGCTCGTCGTCGACGCGAGCCAGGGCGTCGAGGCGCAGACCCTCGCCAACGTCTACCAGGCGATCGACAACAACCACGAGATCGTGCCGGTCCTGAACAAGATCGACCTGCCGGCGGCCGAGCCCGAGCGTGTCAAGGAGCAGATCGAGGAGGTGATCGGCCTCGACGCCTCCAACGCCGTGATGATCTCCGCCAAGACCGGCCTCGGCATCGCCGACGTGCTGGAGGCGATCGTCACCCGCCTGCCGGCGCCGCAGGGCGACCCCGACGCGCCGACGAAGGCGCTCCTGGTCGACAGCTGGTACGACGCCTACCTCGGCGTCATCGTGCTGTTCCGGGTCATCGACGGGCGCCTGCGCAAGGGCCAGCGCATCAAGATGATGGGCACCGACGCCGCCTACGAGATCGACCGCGTCGGCGTGTTCACGCCGAAGATGGTCGAGATGGCGAGCCTCGGCCCGGGCGAGATCGGCTTCTTCACCGCCTCGATCAAGGAGGTGGCCGACACCCGCGTCGGCGACACCATCACCGACGAGAAGAAGCCGTGCGCCGAGGCGCTGCCGGGCTTCCGCCCGGCGCAGCCGGTGGTGTTCTGCGGCCTCTTCCCGGTCGACGCGGCCGACTTCGAGGACCTGCGCGCGGCGATGGGCAAGCTGCGCCTCAACGACGCGAGCTTCTCCTTCGAGATGGAGAGCTCGGCGGCGCTCGGCTTCGGCTTCCGCTGCGGCTTCCTCGGCCTCCTGCACCTCGAGATCATCCAGGAGCGGCTGGAGCGCGAGTTCAACCTCGACCTGATCGCGACCGCCCCCTCGGTCGTCTACAAGATCAAGCTGACGAGCGGCGAGACGATCGAGCTGCACAACCCGGCCGACCTGCCCGACCCGGTGAAGATCGCCGAGATCGAGGAGCCGTGGATCCGCGCCACGATCCTCACCCCCGACGACTATCTCGGCGCCATCCTCAAGCTCTGCCAGGAGCGGCGCGGCCTGCAGGTCGACCTCTCCTATGTCGGCAAGCGGGCGATGGCGACCTACGACCTGCCGCTGAACGAGGTGGTGTTCGACTTCTACGACCGCCTGAAGTCGATCTCGAAGGGCTACGCTTCCTTCGACTACCACGTCACCGACTACCGCGAGGGCGACCTCGTGAAGATGTCGATCCTCGTCAACGGCGAGCCGGTCGACGCGCTGTCGATGCTGGTCCACCGCACCCAGGCCGAGCGGCGCGGCCGCGGCATGTGCGAGAAGCTGAAGGACCTGATCCCGCAGCACATGTTCCAGATCCCGATCCAGGCGGCGATCGGCGCCAAGGTGATCGCCCGCGAGACGATCCGCGCGCTGCGCAAGGACGTGACCGCGAAGTGCTACGGCGGCGACGCCACCCGCAAGCGCAAGCTCCTCGACAAGCAGAAGGAGGGCAAGAAGCGCATGCGCCAGTTCGGCAAGGTCGACATCCCCCAGGAAGCCTTCATCGCCGCCCTGAAGGTGGACGTGTAGGCCACCCGCAAGGCCGTCCGCCCCCTTTCGGCGGCCGGCGGCATTCCGGGCCCGGCCGCCTCACCCCGCCGCGCGGGTTCGGGCGGCGGCGAGGGTGGTGGCCAGGGTTTCGGCGACGTCGCGGCACTGCACGCGGATGTCGGGCACCGCGACGATTTCCCAGAAGCGGCCGACGGTGAGCGGGCCGAGGGCGAAGGCGGTGTCGGCGACGGCGCCGTCGCGGCGCAGGAGGCGGCTCTCGGCGGTGACGTCGAGCCCGAGGCCGAGCGCGTCGGCCCGCGCGATGCCGCCGTCGAGGAGCGACTGCATCAGCGGCTCGCGGCTCGCCACCGGCGAGCGGTCGAGGCCGCAGCAGTTGACGATCCGGTCGACCGCGATCGGCTCCGCCGTCGCCGCCCCGCGGCGGCGGACGCGGGCGGCGAGGCGGCCGTCGGGCGACGCCGCGATCCCCTCCAGGCGCCCGGCGATTGACGCGAGCCGGCCGTCCTCGACGAGGGCGGCGATGCGGCGGGCCACGGCGGGCGCCATGCGGTGGCGATGGACGCCCCAGTGCGTCGCGAGGTGGCGCAGGAAGCGGCGCCGGTCGACCGCGCCGAGGGCGCCCCACAGCGCCTGGGTGTGCGGCCGGAGCCCGTCGACCACCGCCTGCCAGTCGCCGCCCGCCGCCGCTTCGGCGGCGACGGCGCGGCGCACCCAGCGGACGAGGCCGGCGAGGTCGGCCCCGACCGGCGGCGCCGGCGCGTGCGGGGCCGGGCGCGGATCGGAATGACCGATCGGCATCAGCCCGCGCCGCGACAGCGCCAGCAGGCGGCCGCGGTGGCCGCGCCGCGCCAGCGTCAGCGCGAGGTCGACCATGGTGAGCCCGGTGCCGACGAACAGCACGTCCTCGTCCGGCGCGACGGCGGCGACGCCGGCCTCGCCCCACGGGTCGACGACGATGCGGCCGCGCGCCGCCGGGTCTATCGCCGCCGGCGGCACCGGCAGCGCCGCCGGCGCGTTGCCGAGGCAGAGGGCGAGGCCGGCGGCGCGCAGCGGCGCCTGCTCGGCGAGGTCGATGCGGTAGCCGCCGGCGGTGAGGCCCGCCTCGAGGGCGGTGTCGGCGATGCGCAGCAGCTTGACGCGGCCGGCGGCGCGACGCTCGGCCTCGGCGAGGCGGTCGGCGAGATAGCGGCCGTAGGTGCGCCGCGGCGCGAAGGCGGCGCCGTGCGCCTCGCCGGCGGTCAGCGCCGTCTCGGCGTCGTGGCCGAGCCAGCGCACGAAGTCGAGCGGGTCGCTCATGTAGAGGCTCATCCGCGCCGCCGGCACGTTGAGCCGGTGGTCGGGATCGGCGGTGCCGTAGGCGACGCCGCGGCCGAAGCTCTCCGGACGGCCGACGAGGGCGAGCGTGCTGCCGCGCGGCATCCGGCCGAGCAGCTCCATCGCGAGGATGGCGCCGGTGAGACCGGCTCCGACGATCGCGACGTCGATGGTGCGCATGGGATCCTCCGTGGCTCGCTCCCGCCCGCGGAGACTATAATCAAACTATGTTGATTGAAATAGTCGTCTTAAGAGATGGCCCGTAGGTCGCGGCCTCGAGCGCGACCGCCGGGGGCGGGCGAGGGGCTGCGGCGGCCCGTTCGGTGCCGCACTTGCCGTTGCCCGGCGCGGCGACCGGCCGCATAGTCCGGCGGGCGGTGAGTGGAGCGCCCCCCGGCGCTCGCCGCCGCGGCGCGCGATGAGGAGAGACCCATGCGGCAGACGCACGCCCCGGGCGGGATCGGACACACCGCCAGCCGGCCGAAGCGCCGGCGCGCCGCGGCGCGCTTCTTCGCAGCCGCGATCGCGCTGCCGGCGGCGGGAGGTGCGGCGGCAGCCGCCGACATCACCCTGCCGACCGACGCCGCCTCGGTCGACCGGGTCGAGGCCGCCTACGACTGCGAGAAGGCCGGCAAGATCGCCGTCACCTACCTCAACGCCGGCGCCGATTCGCTCGCGGTGGTGCCGGTCGAGGGCGGCGACCGGATCTTCGTCGCGGTGCTCTCCGGCTCCGGCGCCCGCTACGCCGCCGGCCCCTATGTGTGGTGGACGAAGGGCCGCGACGCCTCGCTCTACGACGTGCGCGCCGGCGACGACGCGCCGGCGATCGACACCTGCGCCGAGGTGCCCGGCTGATCCGGACGAACGGCCGCGATCACCGCCCCCTCACGCCTCGCCGTCTCCCGGCTTCCGCGCCGCCTTGAGGCGGTAGAGCGCCTCGAGGGCGGCGCGCGGGGTGAGGTCGTCCGGCTCGATGGCGTCGAGCAGGGCGAGCGCCGGGTCGGGCGGCACGGCGGCCGGCGGCGGGCGCGGCGCCGCGGAGAACAGCGGCAGGTCGTCGACGAGGTCGCCGCCGCCGGTGCGCCGGCCGCTCGCCTCGAGCTTCGCCAGCACCGCCTTGGCGCGCGCGACGACCGGCGCCGGCAACCCGGCGAGGCGCGCGACCTGGATGCCGTAGGAGCGGTCGGCGGCGCCCGGCACGATCTCGTGCAGGAAGACGACGTCGCCCTTCCATTCCTTGACCCGCACGGTGGCGTTGACGACGCGCGGCAGCCGGTCGGCGAGCGCCGTCAGCTCGTGATAGTGGGTGGCGAACAGCGTGCGGCAGCGGTTCTCCTCGGCGAGGTGCTCGATCGCCGCCCAGGCGATCGACAGGCCGTCGTAGGTCGCCGTGCCGCGGCCGATCTCGTCGAGCACGACGAGCGCGCGCGGGCCGGCCTGGTTCAGGATCGCCGCGGTCTCGATCATCTCGACCATGAAGGTGGAGCGGCCGCGCGCGAGGTCGTCGGAGGCGCCGACGCGGCTGAACAGCCGGTCGACGACGCCGATCACCGCGCTCGCCGCCGGCACGAAGGCGCCGGCCTGGGCGAGAACGGCGATGAGCGCGTTCTGGCGCAGGTAGGTCGACTTGCCGCCCATGTTGGGGCCGGTGACGAGCGTGACGAGCCCGGCCGCCTGGCCGGCGGGCGGGGAGAGGTCGCAGTCGTTGGCGACGAACGGCCCCTCGCCGGCGCGGGCGAGGGCCTGCTCGACGACCGGATGGCGGCCACCGACGACGCGGAAGGCGAGCCCGGTCTCGACCACCGGGCGGACGTGGCGGAGCGCCGCCGCCGTCTCCGCGAGGCCGGCGGCGACGTCGACGACGGCGAGCGCCTCGGCCGCGGCCTTCAGGGGCGTCGAGGCGGCGACGACGGCGCGCGCCATCTCGGCGAAGACGTCGAGCTCCATGGCGAGCGCGCGGTCGGCGGCCGAGGAGATCTTCGCCTCGAGCTCGCCCAGCTCGACGGTGGTGAAGCGCATGGCGCCGGCCATCGTCTGGCGGTGGACGAAGCGGCCGCCGGGGCCGGAAAGCCGGTCGGCCTGCGCCTGCGGCACCTCGACGAACCAGCCGAGCACCGCGTTGTGGCGGATCTTCAGCGCCCGGACGCCGGTCTCCTCGACATAGGTGCCCTGCAGGCGGGCGATCACCGCCCGGCTCTCGTCGCGCAGCGCCCTGATCTCGTCGAGGTCGGCCGAGAAGCCGGGCCGCACGAATCCGCCGTCGCGCTTCAGATGCGGCGGCTCGTCGACGAGGGCGGCGGCGAGCAGCGCCGCGAGGTCGTCCGGCAGCGCCGCGAGGGCGGCGACGGCGGTCGAGACCTCCGCCGGCGCGTCGTCGACGGCGAGGGTGGCGGCGAGGTCGACCGCGGCGGCGAGCGCCGCGCGCAGATGGCCGAGGTCGCGCGGGCCGCCGCGGTCGAGGGCGATCCGCGCCAGCGCCCGGGCGATGTCCGGCGCGCGGGCGAGGAGGGCGCGCACCTCTTCGCGGCGCTCGCCGTCGGCGAGGAACCAGTCGACGGCGTCGTGCCGGCGGGCGATCGCCGCCGGGTCGGTGAGCGGGCGGGCGAGGCGTTCGGCGAGGAGCCGCTGGCCGGGCCCGGTGACGGTGCGGTCTATCGCGCCGAGGAGCGAGCCGGCGCGATCGCCGGCGGCGGCGCGGGTGATCTCGAGGCTCGCGCGGGTCGCCGCGTCGATCGCCATCGCCTCGTCGGCGGCCTCGCGACGCGGCGGATCGAGCGGCGGCCTGGAGCCGATCTGGGTGCGCTCGACATAGGCGAGGGCGCCCGCGGCAGCGGCGAGCTCGGCGCGGCCGAAGGCGCCGTAGCCGTCGAGGGTGGCGACGCCGAAATAGCGGGCGATGCGCTCGGCCGCCGTCGCCCCGTCGAAGGTGGCGCGCGGCACCGGGGTGACGGCGATCTTCGCCGCGCCGCCGTCGAGGGCGCGCAGGTAGGGCCCGAGCGCCTCGTCGGCGAGGAGCTGGTCGGGGACGAGGAGCTCGCGTGGCTCGAGGCGGGCGATCTCGGCGGCGAGCCCGGCGGCGTCGGTCTCCGAGAGGCGGAACGCGCCGGTCGAGATGTCGATGCGGGCGAGGCCGAACTGCGCCCCGCCGCCGGCGCCGCCGGCGCGGGCGAGCGCCGCCAGCCAGTTCGCCCGGCCGGGCTCGAGCAGCCGCTCCTCGGTGATGGTGCCGGGGGTGACGAGGCGGGTGACGTCGCGCCGGACGACCGACTTGCCGCCGCGCTTCTTCGCCTCGGCCGGGTCCTCGAGCTGCTCGCAGACGGCGACGCGGTGGCCGAGGGCGATCAGCTTCTGCAGGTAGTCGTCGGCGGCGTGCACCGGCACGCCGGCCATCGGGATGTCCTCGCCGAGGTGCTTGCCGCGCTTCGTCAGCGCGATGCCGAGCGCCCGGCTCGCGGTCTCCGCGTCGGCGAAGAACATCTCGTAGAAGTCGCCCATCCGATAGAACAGGAGGCAGTCCGGATTGGCCGCCTTGATCTCGATGTACTGCTCCATCATCGGCGTCGGGCGGGCGCCGGGAGCGTCGGGCGGTCGGTGCTGCATGGGCGCGGAGGCTAGCGCAGATTCGGCGGCGAAGGAACGCGCGGTGGTCGTGCCGTGCACAGGCTCGCCCCCATTGCGGCCGCGACGGTGTTTCGCTGGCCCGCGTGCTTGTGAGGGCGGGGAGCCGCCGATATGGTCGCCATCCCCCGAGCGGCGGCAAGCCGACGGGCGTCATGGGGAGGGATACGCACGATGGCCTCGAACGAGGGCCCCGGCCGCATCGGCCAGGCGATCACCGAGCGCGAGGCGCTGCAGTTCCACCAGCGCGGCCGCCCGGGCAAGCTCGAGATCGTGCCGACCAAGCCGATGGCCACCCAGCGCGACCTGTCGCTGGCCTACTCGCCGGGCGTCGCCGTGCCGGTCCGTGCCATCGCCGAGGATCCGAGCCGGGCGTTCGACTACACGACGCGCGGCAACCTCGTCGCGGTGATCTCGAACGGCACCGCCATCCTCGGCCTCGGCAACCTCGGCGCGCTCGCCTCGAAACCCGTCATGGAAGGCAAGGCGGTGCTGTTCAAGCGCTTCGCCGACGTCGATTCCATCGACCTCGAGGTCGACACCGAGAACGTCGACGAGTTCGTCAACTGCGTGCGCTTCCTCGGCCCCTCGTTCGGCGGCATCAACCTCGAGGACATCCGCGCGCCGGACTGCTTCGTGATCGAGAGCCGGCTGCGCGAGATCATGGACATTCCGGTGTTCCACGACGACCAGCACGGCACGGCGATCATCACCGCCGCCGGGCTGATCAACGCGCTGCACATCACCGGCCGCGACATCAAGACGGCCAAGCTCGTCTGCAACGGCGCGGGTTCCGCCGGCATCGCCTGCATCGAGCTCATCAAGGCGCTGGGCATGCCGCACGAGAACGTCGTCCTGTGCGACACCAAGGGCGTCGTCTACCAGGGCCGCGCCGAGGGCATGAACCAGTGGAAGTCGGCGCACGCGGTGCCGACCGAGGCGCGCACCCTCGAGGACGCGATGCGCGGCGCCGACGTGGTGCTCGGCCTCTCGGCCAAGGGCGCGCTGACGCCCGCGATGATCGCCTCGATGGCGCCGAACCCGATCATCTTCGCGATGGCGAACCCCGACCCGGAGATCACCCCCGAAGAGGTGGCGGAGATCCGCGACGACGCCATCGTCGCCACCGGCCGCTCGGACTATCCGAACCAGGTCAACAACGTCATCGGCTTCCCCTACATCTTCCGCGGCGCGCTCGATGTGCGCGCGACGACGATCAACGAGCCGATGAAGCTCGCCGCCGCCGAGGCGATCGCCATGCTCGCCCGCGAGGACGTGCCGGACGACGTCGCCGCCGCCTACCAGGGCAACCGGCCGCGCTTCGGGCCGAACTACATCATCCCGGTGCCGTTCGACCCGCGCCTGATCACCGTGGTGCCGCCGGCGGTCGCCCGCGCGGCGATGGAATCTGGCGTCGCCGGCAAGCCGATCGTCGACATGGGCGCCTATGTCGAGCAGCTCTCGGCGCGGCGCGACCCCATCGCCGGCTCGCTGCAGCGGATCTTCACCAAGGTGCGCCAGCAGCCGAAGCGCGTCGTCTTCGCCGAGGGCGAGGAGGAGGCGGTGATCCGCTCGGCGGCGAGCTTCGTCGGCCAGGGCCTCGGCACGGCGATCCTCGTCGGCCGCGAGGACCGCGTGCAGGCGACCGCCGACGCCGTCGGCATCGAGCTGAAGCGCGGCATCGAGATCGCCAACGCCCGCGTCTCCTCGCGCAACCGCGACTACGCCGCCTTCCTGTTCGCCCGCCTGCAGCGCAATGGCTTCCTCCTGCGCGATTGCCAGCGGCTGGTGAACACCGACCGCAACTTCTTCGCCGCGCTGATGGTGGCCCTCGGCGACGCCGACGCCCTCGTCACCGGCGCGACGCGCAACTACGCCACCGCGCTCGAGACGGTGCGGCGGGTGATCGACCCGAAGCCCGGCCACCGGCTGATCGGCGTCTCGCTGGTGCTCGCGCGCGGCCGGGCGGTGCTCGTCGCCGACACGGTGGTGCACGAGACGCCGACGGCCGAGGAGCTCGCCGACATCGCCGTCGAGGCGGCGCACGTCGCCCGCCGCATCGGCTACGAGCCGCGCGTCGCCATGCTGTCGGGGGCGACCTTCGGCCAGCCGGCGGCGGAATCGGCGACCCGCGTGCAGCAGGCGATGGCGATCCTCGACAAGCGGCGGATCGACTTCGAGGTCGACGGCGAGATGGCGGCCGACGTCGCCCTCAACGCCGAGCTGCTCGCCGCCTACCCGTTCTCGCGCCTCTCGGGGCCCGCCAACGTGCTCGTGATGCCCTCCTCCGACGCCGCCTCGATCGCGACGCGGATGCTGCGCGAGCTCGGCGGCTCGACGGTGCTCGGGCCGCTGCTCGTCGGCCTCGACAAGCCGGTGCAGATCGTCTCGCTCGGCGCGAAGGACAGCGACCTCGTCAACATGGCGGCGCTCGCCGCCTACAACATCACCTGAGCGGCCGCCGGGCCGGTCGTTCCGTCATGCGCGACGGGTAGCGTCAACGGTCCCGCCACCCGACGGGACCGTTGACGCCGCCGGCCATGCCCCGCGATAGTGTCCCCGCAAGGGGTCCTCGCGACGTCCCCTCGAGGCGGCAGCCCAAAGCTCGCGTCCGTGTTCCCCATGCCCGAGGGAAGGACGCCGCCATGCCGCCGATCGAGCCCCCGCCGATCGAACCGACGATCGACCCCGGGACGGCCGTCGACCCTCCGCCACCCGCCGGCACCGCGCGCCCGAGCTTCCGCGAGGCGGCCGGCGCGTTCGCCAAGATCGGACTCCTCGGCTTCGGCGGCCCGGCCGGGCAGATTGCGCTGATGCACCGCATCCTCGTCGAGGAGAAGCGCTGGATCTCCGAGCCGCGCTTCCTCGCCGCCCTCAACTACTGCATGCTGCTGCCCGGCCCGGAGGCGCAGCAGCTCGCGACCTATGTCGGCTGGCGCCTGCACGGCACCCCCGGCGGCCTCGTCGCCGGCACGCTGTTCGTGCTGCCGGGCTTCCTCGTCATCCTGGCCCTCAGCGTCGTCTACGCGCTCTACCAGGAGACGGCGACCCTCGCGGCGCTGTTCTTCGGGCTCAAGGCGGCGGTGCTGGCGATCGTCGTCGAGGCGGTGGTCCGGGTCGGCCGGCGGGCGCTGAAGTCGCGGCTCGCCGTGGCGCTGGCCGCCGCCGCCTTCGTGGCGATCTTCGCCTTCGGCGTGCCGTTTCCGCTGATCATCCTCGCCGCCGGCCTCGTCGGCTTCACTGTCGCCCGCAGGCGACCGGAACTCCTGATCGGGGCGGGCAGCGCCGCCGGCGACGGCGCGCCCGACCGCGAGGAACAGCCCGGAGAGCGCGGCTGGCGCCGCGCGGGCGGCCTCCTCGCCCTCTACGGCGGCCTCTGGATCGCGCCGATCGTCGCCGTCGCCGTTCTCCTCGGCACCGCGAGCGTCTATCCGGCGATTGCGCTGTTCTTCTCCAAGATGGCGGTCGTCACCTTCGGCGGCGCCTACGCGGTGCTCGCCTACGTCGCCCAGCAGGCCGTCGAGACCCACGGCTGGCTGCGCCCCGGCGAGATGCTCGACGGCCTCGCCCTCGCCGAGACGACGCCCGGTCCCTTGATCCTGGTGCTCACCTATGTCGGCTTCCTCGCCGCCTTCCGCGATCCCGGCGGCCTCGCGCCCCTCGCCGGCGGCCTGCTCGGCGCCGTGCTGACGACCTGGGTGACGTTCGTGCCGTGCTTCCTGTGGATCTTCCTCGGCGCGCCGCACGTCGAGCGGCTCGCCGGCAACCGCGCGCTCGCCGGCGCGCTCGCGGCGATCACCGCGGCGGTCGTCGGCGTCATCCTCAACCTCGCGGTGTGGTTCGCCCTGCACACGCTGTTCGGCGCGGTCGGCACGCTCGCCCTCGGGCCGTTCGCGCCGCCCTGGCCGGTGTGGTCGACGCTCGACCCGGTGGCGCTCGCGCTGGCGGCCGCGGCGATGCTGGCGATGCTGCGCTTCGGGGTCGGCATGCTGCCGACCCTCGCGCTGGCGGCTGCCGCGGGCCTTGCCCGCGGCCTCCTCGTGTGACGGCTCAGTCGGCCGAGGTCAGGTGCGCCTCGACGAACCACAGCGCCTTGTCGAGGCCGCGCGACACCCCGGTCAGCACGTCGGCCGAGCCGGTGTCGCCGGCCGCGGCGACGTCGTCGATGTCCCGGCGGACCGCATTGGCGAGGGCGCCGAGGCGATCGGCGACGGCGGTGAGGTGCCCCTGGATTCCCGATGCGGACGCCGGGTAGGCGGGCAGCGAGGTGGCGCCGGCGACCGCCTGCAGCGTGCCCTGCGGCGACCCGCCGAGCTGGACGATGCGCTCGGCCATGGTGTCGACGTAGCCGTCGACCTCGGTGCGGAAGCCGTCGAGCATCTCGTGCACGCCGATGAACTGCGGGCCGCGGACGTTCCAGTGCGCGTGCTTCAGGGCGAGGGCGAGATCGATCGCGTCGGCGGTGCGCGCGGCGAGCGCCGCGATGGCCGTCTTGCGGGCGTTGTCGTTGAGGCTGTTGCGGGTCGCCGTCATCGCTCTCTCGATCGTGTTGCGGTTGATTCGGCCGCGCCGGCACGATTCCGTGCGGCGCGGAAGCGCACCATGTCATGGCGGATACCTCGCCTCAATGACACTCGGTAACGGATAGACTGGAACTATTCTCGACTCGCCGGCGCGACGACCAGGGTGGTCGGCTCGGGGCGGCGGCCGCGGCGCGCGGCGATCGCCCGGGCCGGCCGCCTTCCGCCCCGCCTCCCCCTCTGCTAGAACGGCGCGCCCGGCGGCGGCCAGGCGGGCGGCACGACGGAGGCTCCCATGCGGACCGGGCGCATCGAGCGCAGGACCAACGAGACCGACATCACGGTCGTCGTCGATCTCGACGGCACCGGCGAGGCGCGCATGTCGACCGGCGTCGGCTTCTTCGACCACATGCTCGACCAGCTCGCCCGCCATTCGCTGATCGACATCGCCGTCACCGCCAAGGGCGACCTGCACATCGACGACCACCACACCGTCGAGGACGTCGGCATCGCGCTCGGCCAGGCGATCCGCGCGGCGCTCGGCGAGCGCCGCGGCATCGTGCGCTACGCCGACGCGCTGCTGCCGATGGACGAGACGCTGACGCGCGTCGCCGTCGACGTGTCCGGCCGGCCGTTCCTCGTCTTCCGGACGACCTTCCCGCGCGAGAAGATCGGCACCTTCGACACCGAGCTCGTCGAGGAGTTCTTCCGCGCGCTCGCCGTCAACGCCGGCCTGACGCTGCACATCGAGACGCTCTACGGCGCCAACGCCCACCACATCGCCGAGAGCTGCTTCAAGGGCGTCGCGCGGGCGCTCGGCGCCGCCGTCGCCGTCGACCCGCGGCGCGCCGGAACCGTGCCCTCGACCAAGGGCAGCCTCTAGCGTGTCCGTGTCGCCGCGGCGCCTCGTGCCGCGGTGATCGCATGACGAGCGATGGCGCGAGGGCCGACGGCCTGCGGCCGATAGCGTATGGCCGTCGCCGCCGAATGACTGTAATCGATCGGACCGGCGGCGGAGACCGGCTCCGCCGCGTTCATCGAGGGCGGATCGCCGAGGGTCCGCTCGACGCTGCCGTGAGGAGACGGCCATGACCGTCTATACCGTGCTCGAGCCCGAGCCGACGGGCGACCCGGCCGCCGACGCCGACAGGGTCGTGCTCGTCCGCGAGGGCTTTTCCTGGGCGGCCCTGATCGTGCCGGCGCTGTGGCTCCTCTGGCACCGGCTGTGGCTGGTGCTCGCCGGCTGGCTCGTCGTCGTCGTGGCCGTCGAATCGGCGGCGGTCGCCGTCGGCGACCCGCTGCCGACCATCGCCGCCGTGGCGCTCGCCGTCCTCTTCGCCTTCGAGGCCAACGCGCTCCGGCGCTGGACGCTGCAGCGGCGCGGCTACCGCTTCGTCGGCGTCGTCGCCGGCGCCGGCCGCGACGAGTGCGAGCGGCGCTTCTTCGCCACCTGGCTGATCGGCCGGACCCTCTCCCCGCCGGCGCCGCCGGCCGGCTCGTGGACGACGGCGGCCGCCGAGGGCCCCGCCGGGCGGCCGGTGATCGGCCTCTTCCCGACCGCGGAGCGCCCCCGGTGAGCGTCGCCATCGTCGACTACGGCTCCGGCAACCTGCGCTCGGCCGCCAAGGCCTTCGAGCGCGCCGCCCGCGACGGCGGCGGCGGCGCCGAGATCGTCGTCACCGCCGACCCCGACGTCGTCGCCCGCGCCGACCGCATCGTGCTGCCGGGCGTCGGCGCCTTCGCCGACTGCCGGCGCGGCCTCGACGCCGTCGATGGCATGGTGGCGGCGCTGCGCGACGCGGTGGAGGTGAAGGGCCGGCCCTTCCTCGGCATCTGCGTCGGCATGCAGCTGATGGCGACGCGCGGCCTGGAGCACGAGACGGTCGACGGCCTCGGCTGGATCCCCGGCGACGTCGTCCGCATCACCCCGTCCGACCCGACGCTGAAGATCCCGCACATGGGCTGGAACACCCTGACGGTCCGGACCGAGCACCCGCTGCTCGCCGGCATCCCGACGGGTCCGCAGGGGCTGCACGCCTATTTCGTGCACTCCTACCACCTCGCCGCCGCCGACCCGGCCGACGTCGTCGCGACCACCGACTACGGCGGCCCGGTGACGGCGGTGGTCGGCCGCGGCAACCGCGTCGGCACGCAGTTCCACCCCGAGAAGAGCCAGCGGCTCGGCCTCGCCTTGATCGCCAACTTCCTCGCGTGGCGCCCGTGATCCTGTTCCCTGCGATCGACCTCAAGGACGGCCGCTGCGTGCGCCTGGTGCGCGGCGAGATGGCCTCGGCGACGGTGTTCAACGACCACCCGGCCGAGCAGGCGCGCGCCTTCGCCGCCGCCGGCTTCGAGTGGCTGCACGTCGTCGACCTCGACGGCGCCTTCGCCGGGACGAGCCGCAACGGCGAGGCGGTGGACGCGATCCTCGCCGCGGTGCCCGAGATGCCGGTGCAGCTCGGCGGCGGCATCCGCGACATGGCGGCGATCGAGGGCTGGCTCGGCCGCGGCATCCGCCGGGTGATCCTCGGCACCGTGGCGGTGCGCGACCCGACGCTGGTGCGCACGGCGGCGCGCGCCTACCCCGGCCGGATCGTCGTCGGCATCGACGCCAAGGGCGGCCGCGTCGCCGTCGAGGGCTGGGCGGAGACCTCGCAGATGACCGCCGTCGATCTCGCCCGCGCCTTCGAGGACGCCGGCGTCGCGGCGATCGTCTACACCGACATCGACCGCGACGGGCTCCTGAAGGGCCTCAACCTCGAGGCGACGGTCGCCCTCGCCGAGGCGGTGTCGATCCCGGTCATCGCCTCCGGCGGGCTCGCCGGCCTCGACGACATCCGCAAGCTCGTCTCCCCCGCCGCCGCGCGCCTCGCCGGCGCGATCGCCGGGCGGGCGCTCTACGACGGCCGCCTCGAGCCCGCCGCGGCGCTGGCGATGATCCGGCGGGCGGCGGCGTGACGGACCCGGCGCCCGCGCCCCGGCCGAAGGGCCGTGGGCTGGTCGCCGTCTTCGCGCTCGCCTTCGTCGCCATCGTCCTCGTCGCCGGCGCGCCGATGATCTCGGTCGTCGTCGCGATGGTCCTCGCCGAGGCGAACGGCTGCACCCTGCACGAGGGCTTCACCAACCCCTGCGTGATCTGGGGCGCCGACCGCGGCGAGCTGCTCTACACGATGTTCGTCGCCGGCTGGTTCGGCCTCGTGACGCTGCCGGCCGGGGCGATCGCGCTCCTCGTCTGGCTCGTCGCGGCCGGCGTCGCTTTTTTCCTCCGGAGGCGCTAGAGGATGCTGCCGTTTCACATGATCCGGCCCGAGCAACGACGATCCGGCGCCGCGCCATGCTGAAGATCCGCATCATCCCCTGCCTCGACGTCAAGGACGGCCGCGTCGTCAAGGGCGTGCAGTTCGTCGACCTCGTCGACGCCGGCGACCCGGTCGAGGCGGCGATCGCCTACGACGCGGCGGGCGCCGACGAGCTCACCTTCCTCGACATCACCGCGAGCCACGAGGACCGCGGCATCCTGATCGACGTCGTCCGCCGCACCGCCGAGCGGTGCTTCATGCCGCTCACCGTCGGCGGCGGCGTGCGCACCATCGAGGACATCCGGGCGCTCCTGCTCGCCGGCGCCGACAAGGTGTCGATCAACACCGCGGCGGTGAACGACCGCGACTTCGTGCGCCGCGCCGCCGAGAAGTTCGGCAGCCAGTGCATCGTCGTGGCGATCGACGCCAAGCGCGTCTCGGCCGACGGCGAGCCGCCGCGCTGGGAGGTGTTCACCCACGGCGGCCGCCGCCCGACCGGCCTCGACGCGGTGGCCTTCGCCGCCGAGGTGGCGCGCCTCGGGGCGGGCGAGATCCTGCTCACCTCGATGGACCGCGACGGTACCAAGGCCGGCTACGACGTCGCGCTCGTCCGCGCCGTCTCCGACGCGGTCGAGGTGCCGGTGATCGCCTCGGGCGGCGTCGGCACCCTCGACCACCTCGTCGACGGGGTGCGCGACGGGCACGCCTCGGCGGTGCTCGCCGCCTCGATCTTCCACTTCGGCACCCACACCATCGGCGAGGCGAAGGACCGCCTCGCGGCGGCCGGGCTGCCGGTCCGGCTCGGCGGTTGAGGGCGGCGATGGCGTTTTCTCTCGAGGACCTCGCGGCGATCGTCGCCACCCGCGCGACGAGCGGCGACCCCGGCTCCTACACCGCCAAGCTCGTCGCCAAGGGGCCGGCGCGGATCGCCAAGAAGCTCGGCGAGGAGGCGGTCGAGGCCGCCCTCGCCGGCGCCCTCGGCGACCGCGACGGCTTGCGCGACGAGGCCGCGGATGTTCTGTTCCACCTGACGGTTCTGCTCCACGCCTGCGGCGTTTCCCTCGCCGACGTGATGACGGAGCTCGAGCGTCGCACCGCCACGACCGGTCTTCAGGAAAAGGCCTCGCGGCCACCGGAATGACCGACGACGGCCCCGACGAGGCGACGGAAACCACGACGACCATGGACACCATGAGCACGCGGGAGCTCTCGCCCTATCGCGTCTTCACCGAGGCGGAGTGGGCGCGGCTGCGGGCCGACACGCCGATGACGCTGACCGAGGCGGAGGTCGCGCGGCTGCAGGGCCTCTACGACCCGGTGTCGATGGACCAGGTCGAGACGATCTACCTGCCGCTGTCGCGCCTGCTCGCCTTCTACGTCGAGGCGACGCAGCGGCTGCACCGGGCGACCAGCCACTTCCTCGGCGTCGACGACGGCAAGGTGCCGTTCGTCATCGGCATCGCCGGCTCGGTGGCGGTGGGCAAGTCGGCGACCGCGCGCGTGCTCGAGGCGCTGCTCGCCCGCTGGCCGCGCAGCCCGCGCGTCGCCCTCGTCACCACCGACGGCTTCCTGCTGCCGAACGCGGTGCTCGAGCAGGAAGGCCTGATGGAGCGCAAGGGCTTTCCCGAGAGCTACGACCTGCCGGCGCTCCTCAACTTCCTGACGGCGGTCAAGGCCGGCCGCCCGGAGGTCGTGGCGCCGGTCTACTCGCACCTCGTCTACGACGTCGTCGCCGGCGAGACGGTGACGGTGGAGCGCCCCGACATCCTGATCGTCGAGGGCCTCAACGTGCTGCAGACGAGCCGGCCGCCGAAGGACGGCAAGGCGGTGCCGTTCGTCTCGGACTTCTTCGACTTCTCGATCTACATCGACGCCGAGGAGACCGACATCCACCGCTGGTACGTGGCGCGCTTCATGCGGCTGCGCGAGACGCGGTTCCGCGACCCGCGCTCCTACTTCCACGCCTATGCCGGGGTGACCGACGAGGAGGCGCTCGCCATCGCCGAGCGGCTGTGGAACCGCATCAACCTCGCCAACCTGCGCGAGAACATCCTGCCGACCCGCCCGCGCGCCGACCTCGTGCTGCGCAAGGGAGCCGACCACGCCATCGAGACCGTCTGGCTGAGGAAGCTCTGATGCGCCCACGGACCGCCACCGACCGGCTCATTCTCGCCCTCGACGTGCCGTCCACCGAGCTGGCGCGCGCCATCGTCGAGGAGACCGCCGGCTCGGTCGGCGTCTACAAGATCGGCCTCGAGCTCATCTATGCCGGCGGGCTGGAGCTCGCGCAGGACCTCGTCGATGCCGGCCTCAAGGTGTTCCTCGACGCCAAGCTGCTCGACATCGACAACACGGTGGCGGGCGCAGTGCGCTCGATCGTCGAGACCGGGGCGCAGTTCGCGACGCTGCACGCCTATCCGAAGGCGATGGTCGCCGCCGCCGAGGCGCGCGGCGACGCCGACCTCGCCCTCCTCGCGGTCACCGTGCTGACCTCGATGGACGACACCGACCTCGCGGCGGCCGGCTACGGCGCGACCGCCGGCGACCTCGTCGCCGCGCGCGCCCGCCAGGCGGTCGAGGCCGGAATCGACGGCATCGTCTGCTCGCCGCTCGAGGCGGCGTGGCTCCGGACCGTCGTCGGCCACGACCTGTTGATCGTGACGCCGGGCGTGCGGCCGGCCGGCGCGGAGTCGGGCGACCAGAAGCGCGTCGCGACCCCGGCGTCGGCGATCCGCGCCGGCGCCGACATGATCGTCGTCGGCCGGCCGATCGTCGGCGCGCCCGACCGGCAGGCGGCGGCCGCCGCGATCGTCGCGGAAATCGCCTCAGCCCTCTGACGCCGCGGCTTTTTTCGCCGACGGGAGTGGCTCGCGGCGCGGAAGCCCGCTATGGAAGGCTTCCGAACACGACATTCCGCCGCTTCGTGCGGCGGCTGGAAGCACGCCGCGATGATCTCCCAGAAGGCGAAGTACGCGTTCAAGGCGCTGTTCGCGCTCGCGCGCGCCGAGGACGAGGGGCGCCAGATCCAGGAGATCGCGCTCGCCGAGAAGCTGCCGCGCAACTTCCTCGAGCACATCCTGCTCGACCTCAAGCGGCACGGCCTCGTCTCCAGCCGGCGCGGCAAGCACGGCGGCTACCGGCTCCTGAAGGACCCGCAGTCGATCACCATCGGCCAGGTGCTGCGCATCGTCGACGGGCCGGTGGCGCCCCTGCCCTGCCTGTCGCGCACCGCCTACGAGCGCTGCGCCGACTGCGTCGACGAATCGACCTGCCAGGTCCGCCGCGCCTTCGCCGACGTCTACCGCGCCCAGGTCGAGATCCTCGACAAGCGCACGCTCGCCGATGCCCTCGCCGCCGGCGATCCCGACCTCGGCGGCGAGCCGGACGAAGCCGCCACGCCGCGCCGCGCCGTCGGCGGCTGAGCGGACGCGGCGGCGGCGGCGCATGGCGACCCTCGTCACCGGCGCGGCCGGGTTCATCGGCCACCACGTCGTCGAGCGGCTCGCCTCGCGCGGCGAGGAGGTCGTCGGCGTCGACGACTTCAACGCCTACTACGACCCCGCCCTGAAGCGGCGGCGGGCGGCCGTCGCCGAGCGGCGGCCGGGCGTCCGCATCCACACTCTCGACATCGCCGACGCGCCGGCCTTCGCCGCCCTCCTGCGCGACAGCGGCGCGCGGCGGGTGGTCCACCTCGCCGCCCAGGCCGGCGTCCGCTACAGCCTGCAGGCGCCGTTCGCCTACGAGCGGGCGAATGTCGCCGGCGTGCTCTCGGTGCTAGAGGCGTGCCGGGCGGCGAAGGGTCTCGAGCAGCTCGTCTACGCCTCGTCGAGCTCGGTCTACGGCAACCGGCCGGCGGCGGGGCGCGCCTTCCGCGAGGACGACCGCGTCGACCACCCGGCCTCGCTCTACGCGGCGACGAAGCGCGCCGGCGAGCTGATGTGCGAGGCCTATTCCGGGCTCTACGGGCTGCCGATGTCGGGCCTGCGCTTCTTCACCGCCTACGGGCCGTGGGGCCGGCCCGACATGGCCTATTTCCTGTTCACCCGGGCGATCCTCGCCGGCGAGCCGATCGACGTCTTCGGCGAGGGCCGGATGGCGCGCGACTTCACCTATGTCGACGACATCGTCGACGGGGTGATGGGGGTGCTGGACCATCCGGCGGCCGCCGGCGAGCACCGCCTGTTCAACGTCGGCGACAGCCGGCCGGTGGCGCTCCTCGCGATGATCGAGACGCTCGAGCGGCTACTCGGCCGCCCGGCCGAGAAGCGGATGCTACCGATGCAGCCCGGCGACGTGACGGCGACCTACGCCGACATCTCGCGGCTCACGGCGCTGTGCGGCTACGACCCGAAGGTGACGCTCGAGGATGGCCTCGCCCGCTTCGTCGCCTGGTATCGCGGCTACACCGAGGCCGGCTGACCCGCGCGGCGGTTGCCGGCGGCGATCGTTTGAGCTATGGGAGAGGCATCGCGCGGCCTGCCTTCGGGCACTGCCGCCAGACGAAGGCCGATCTCCGTGACCCTGCGCGCCATCTGGACGACCGAGCGGACCGCCCTTCTGGGCGGCGCGGCGTCGTTCGGCCTCGGCGGCGCCCGCGGCCTCCTCCTTCTCCTTAGCTGCCCCTGAGAGCTGGCGGCCCGACCGGGCAGGCACTCAGGGGACGCACTCGCAGACACCCCCCGAGACTTCCGGCCCGTCGACCCGCTCGAGAGTGAAGCGTCCGGGCCATCCGAGAGAAGGATGAGTTCGCCATGACGACGACCACCGACACCACCGCCGCCGCGCCCGCCTCCGGCAAGGACCGCATCGTCATCTTCGACACGACGCTGCGCGACGGCGAGCAGTCGCCCGGCGCCTCGATGACGCTCGAGGAGAAGATCCAGGTCGCCGAGGTGCTCGACCATATGGGGGTCGACGTCATCGAGGCCGGCTTCCCGATCGCCTCGATCGGCGACTTCGAGGCGGTGTCGGCGATCGCCCGCCACGTCGAGAACGCCGTCGTCTGCGGCCTGTCGCGCGCCGGCGCGAAGGACATCGACCGCGCCGCCGAGGCGATCCGGCACGCCCGCCGCGGCCGCATCCACACCTTCCTGTCGACGAGCCCGGTGCACATGAAGCACAAGCTCCAGCTGGAGCCGGAGGCGGTCTTCGAGCTGGTGATCTCCTCGGTGACGCGCGCCCGCAACCACTGCGACGACGTCGAGTGGAGCGCCGAGGACGGCAGCCGCACCGAGATCGACTTCCTCTGCCGCTGCGTCGAGGCGGCGATCAAGGCCGGCGCGACGACGATCAACATTCCCGACACCGTCGGCTACGCGACGCCGGACGAGTACTACACGATGTTCCGCACCGTGATGGAGCGGGTGCCGAACGCCGACAAGGCGATCTTCTCGACCCACTGCCACAACGACCTCGGCATGGCGGTGGCGAACTCGCTGGCCGGCGTGCGCGCCGGCGCGCGGCAGATCGAGTGCACCATCAACGGCCTCGGCGAGCGGGCCGGCAACGCGGCCCTCGAAGAGATCGTGATGGCGATCCGCACCCGCCAGGACGTGCTGCCCTACACCACCGGCGTGAAGACGCCGATGCTGATGCAGGCCTCCAAGCTGGTCGCCGCGGTGTCGAGCTTCCCGGTGCAGTACAACAAGGCGATCGTCGGCAAGAACGCGTTCGCGCACGAGTCCGGCATCCACCAGGACGGCATGCTGAAGAACGCCGAGACCTACGAGATCATGAAGCCCGAGGATGTCGGCGTGAAGTCGACCTCGCTCGTCATGGGCAAGCACTCCGGCCGCCACGCCTTCCGCGAGAAGCTGAAGGACCTCGGCTTCGATCTCGGCGAGAACGCCTTCCAGGACGCCTTCAAGCGCTTCAAGGACCTCGCCGACCGCAAGAAGCTCGTCTACGACGAGGACATCGAGGCCCTGGTCGAGGACGAGATCGCGATCAACGCCGAGACCGCCAAGGTGATCGCCCTCACCGTGATCGCCGGCACCGGCGGCCCGCAGAAGGCGACCATCACCATGAGCGTCGACGGCGTGATGGTGACCAAGGAGGCCTCGGGCTCCGGCCCGGTGGACGCCACCTTCAACGCCATCCGCGAGATCATCCCGCACACCGCGCGGCTGTCGCTCTACCAGGTGCACGCGGTGACCGAGGGCACCGACGCCCAGGCCGAGGTGTCGGTCAGGCTCGAGGAGGACGGCAAGATCGTCACCGGCCGCGGCGCCGACGTCGACACCATGGTCGCCTCGGCGAAGTCCTACGTGTCGGCGCTGAACAAGCTCGCGACCCGCCGCCAGAAGAACCGCCCCGAGGCGCTGCGCGCCTCCTGAGACTTCCCTCGTCCCTTCCCCTGCCGGGGGAGGGACGAGCGAGCCGCGGCGCTCCCTGTCTCGCGGCTACTTGCGCCCCGCCCGCGGCCGACTAGAGTGCGGCCGCCGGTGCGCCTGGCTGTCCCGAACGGAGAAGCTCCCTTGTCCCGCGACGTGAAGAAGGTCGTCCTCGCCTATTCGGGCGGGCTCGACACCTCGATCATCCTGAAGTGGCTGCAGACGACCTACGGCTGCGAGGTGGTCGCCTTCACCGCCGACCTCGGCCAGGGCGAGGAGCTCGAGCCCGCCCGCAAGAAGGCCGAGATGCTCGGCTGCAAGGAGATCTTCGTCGAGGATCTGCGCGAGGAGTTCGTCCGCGACTTCGTCTTCCCGATGATGCGGGCGAACGCCGTCTACGAGGGCGTCTACCTGCTCGGCACCTCGATCGCCCGGCCGCTGATCGCCAAACGCCAGATCGAGATCGCGCGCCAGGTCGGCGCCGACGCCGTCTGCCACGGCGCCACCGGCAAGGGCAACGACCAGGTCCGCTTCGAGCTCTCCTACTACGCGCTCGAGCCGGAGATCCGGGTGATCGCGCCGTGGCGCGACTGGGAGTTCAAGTCGCGCACCGACCTCTTGGACTTCGCCGAGAAGCACCAGATCCCGATCGCCAAGGACAAGCGCGGCGAGGCGCCGTTCTCGGTCGACGCGAACCTGCTGCACTCCTCCTCCGAGGGCAAGGTGCTCGAGGACCCGGCCGAGGAGCCGCCGCCCTACGTGTTCCAGCGCACGCTCTCGCCCGAGGAGGCGCCGGATGAGGCGACGATCGTCGAGATCGGCTTCGAGAAGGGCGACCCCGTCTCGATCGACGGGGCCGCGCTGTCGCCGGCCACCCTGCTCGCCAAGCTCAACGAGCTGGGCAAGGCGAACGGCATCGGCCGGCTCGACCTCGTCGAGAACCGCTTCGTCGGCATGAAGTCGCGCGGCGTCTACGAGACGCCCGGCGGCACCATCCTGCACGTCGCCCACCGGGCGATGGAGAGCCTGACCCTCGACCGCGGCGCCGCCCACCTCAAGGACGAGCTGATGCCGCGCTACGCCGAGCTCGTCTACTACGGCTTCTGGTTCTCGCCGGAGCGCGAGATGCTGCAGGCGGCGATCGACCTGAGCCAAGGCATGGTCACCGGCACGGTGCGGCTGAAGCTCTACAAGGGCAACGTCATCGTCATCGGCCGCGAGAGCCCCTACTCGCTCTATTCCTCGAAGATCGTCACCTTCGAGGACGACGCCGGCGCCTACGACCAGAAGGACGCCGCCGGCTTCATCAAACTGAACGCGCTGCGGCTGCGCCTGCTCGGCGCCCGCCGCAAGGCGCACGGCGGCTGACCCGGCCGGTGGCGGACGCGCGCCCGGCACGGCCGCGCCGCCGCGGCGCGGGCCGGGCGGCGGTCGCCCTCGCCCTCGCGCTGTCGTTCGGCGGCGGCGCCCCCGCCGCCGCGAACGACGAGGCGATCCTCGTCACCGCGCGGCGGATCGCCGACTTCGACCCGAGCGCGGCGGGCATCCGCCGCTTCGGCGCGCTCGAGTGGCTCGGCGGGCTGTCGCTCGTCTCCTCCGACCGCCGCTTCGGCGGCCTCTCCGGCCTCGTCACCACCGACGGCGGCCTGCGCCTCCTCGCCGTCTCCGACTACGGCGACTGGTTCGAGGCGCGGCTCTCGGTCGACGAGAAGGGCCGGCCGACGGCGGTGACCGACGCCCGGCTGAAGCGCCTCCGCGGCGCCGACGGCCAGCCGATCGCCGGCAAGCGCCCCGGCGACGCCGAGGCCGTGGCGATGCGGCGGACCGAAGGCGGCCTGGAGTTCCTCGTCTCGATGGAAACGCCCGGCACCATCCTCGTCTACCGCGGCGACCCGCCGTTCGCGGCGCGGCCGAGCCGCCTCGCCGCCCCAGAGGCGATCGCCGCGGCGCCGAAGAACGGCCGCGGCGAGGCGCTCGCGGTGGCGCCGGCCGGCACGCCGCGGGCCGGCGCGGTGGTGATCTTCGCCGAGGCGCCGGCGGCGGGCGCCGCGACCATCGCCGGCGGTATTCTCGATGGCGGCCGCTGGCGCCCCATCGCGCTCGCCGCCTCCGGCGGCTACGCGGCGACCGACGCCGCCTTCCTGCCGGACGGCGACCTCCTGGTGCTCGAGCGCCGCTTCGGGCTCGGCCACGGCATCGGCATGCGCATCCGCCGCGTGCCGGCGGCGACGATCGCGCCGGGCGCGACCCTCGACGGGCCGGTGCTGATCGAGGCCGACTTCGGCCAAGAGATCGACAACATGGAGGCGTTGGCCGTCGACCGCGACGCGGCCGGACGGACCATCCTCACCCTCCTGTCGGACGACAACCGCTCGCTCCTGCAGCGCACGCTGGTGCTGCGCTTCCGCCTCGCCGAGGGCGCGGCCGCGCCCTGAGCCGCCGCCCCGTCAGAACGCCCGGCCGACGATGCGATCGACGGACAGCGTGCGCGCGCCGTTCACGGCGAAGAAGATCGTGACCGCCGCCCACAGGATCGACTTCTCCGCGCCCATGAAGCCCTGGCCGAGCAGCACCCAGTGGAAATAGACGGTGACCAGCAGGATCACTGTCGCCACCACCGCCGCCGGCCGGGTGAGAAAGCCGATCAGCAGCAGGAGCCCGCTGAAGAACTCGCAGATCGAGAGCAGCGGCGACCAGAGCACGCCGGGGTAGAAGCCGATCTGCTCGACCATCTGCACGGCACCGAACGGATCGACGATCTTGCCGGCGCCGTGCACCAAGAGCGCGCTGCCGCAGACGACGCGCAGCAGCGTCTCGGCGAGGCCGGAGAGTCCGGCGTAGACCGGCCCGAGGAACGGCAGAATGAGGCGAGGGGCGTCGCGCCCGTCGTTGGAAGTCGACATCGAGTGTCCTCGCGATCCACCCGTGCCGGGCCGGCACGGGTCACGGTGGGACTTCTACCCCGCGAATCACTCTCAACAACCCCCACGCTCGTCACCACGGCGTGAGCGGCGGGCGGAAGATCAGAATGATTTCAAACCGATAATCGGTCACGAGCGCTCGGCGGCGCGGGCGACCAGCGCCTCGACCGACGGAAGGATGCGCTCGACGATCACGTCCACCCCGGCGGCGGTCGGGTGGATGCCGTCGCCCTGGTTGAGGACGGGGTCGCCCGCGACGCCGTCGAGGAAGAACGGGTAGAGGAGCGCGCCGTGGCGCTCGGCGATCTCCTGGAAGATCGGATCGAAGGCGCCGGCGTAGGCCTCGCCGAGGTTGGGCGGCGCGCGCATGCCGGCCAGGAGCACCGGCACCCCGCGCGCGGCGAGCCGCGCCAGGATCGCGTCGAGGTTCTCGCGCGTCAGGGCCGGATCGATGGCGCGCAGGGCGTCGTTGCCGCCGAGCTCGACGATGACGGCGTCGGCGTCGGGGCCGACCGACCAGTCGAGGCGGGCGAGAGCGCCGCTGGTGGTGTCACCGGAGACGCCGGCGTCGACCACCGTCGCGACGATGCCGCGAGCGGCGAGGGCCGCCTCGAGCTTCGCCGGAAAGCCGTTGCCGGGGGGAAGCCCGTAGCCGGCGGTGAGGCTGTCGCCGAGGGCGACGATGCGCACCGGCTCGGTCGCCGCGGCGGGGGCGATCGAGGCCGCGGCGAGCGCGACGGCGACGGCGAGGGCGGCGGCGAGGCCGCGGAGCGGCAGCGGCATCGTGATCTCCGTGGCGGCGGGCGGAACGCCCACGACCCCTGTTCCCGCGAAAATCGGGCGGGCTCGTGTCGAATGCCGGAGATCGCCGCATTGTCGGCGTAGGGAACCGGCCGCGGCGGCGTTCTTCCGTTGCGACGGCTTTTTGGGGAGACGGGAATGGCTGGGACGACCGAGGCGCTCGTCGCCCTCACCCGCTTCGGGCTCGGCCCGCGGCCCGGCGAGGCGGCGGCGATCGCGGCCGATCCGCGCGGCTTCGTCGCCGCGCAGTGCGACCGGCCGCAGGCGGCGCGGATCGACCGCCCGCTCGAGCCGAGCGACGTGCTGATTCCGGGCTTCGTCGAGGCGCGCCGCGCCCGCAAGATGGCCCTCGCCACCCAGACCGCGCTCGCCAGCGCGAAGTCCGCCGTCGGCGAGATGCTCGGCATGGCGGAGACGCCGGCCGGCAACGACATGCAGGCCGGCAACGACATGGCCGGAAACGACATGGCCGGCGGCGGCGCCATGACGGCCGACGCCAAGGCGGCGCAGCGCCAGAAGCGGCGCGCGATGCGCGAGGAGGCGCCGCGCGCGGCGGTCTATGCCGGCGACGCGCTGAAGGCCGAGCTCGACGCCCGCTTCGACCACGCGGTGGCGACCGACGACCCGCTCGTCGAGCGGCTAGTGATGTTCTGGTCGAACCACTTCGCGGTGTCGATCGAGAAGGGCGGCCTCGTGCGCGTGCTCACCGGCGCCTACGAGCGCGAGGCGATCCGGCCGCACGTGCTCGGCTCGTTCCGGGCGATGCTGGAGGCCGCCGTCACCCACCCGGCGATGCAGCTCTATCTCGACAACGACCGCTCGACCGCCCCCGAGAGCCAGATGGGCCGCCTGCGCGGCATCGGCCTCAACGAGAACCTCGCCCGCGAGATCCTGGAACTCCACACCCTCGGCGTCGACGGCGGCTACACCCAGGCCGACGTCGGCAGCCTCGCCTTGGTGCTGACCGGCTGGACGGTCGACCGCACCGGCGGCAACGGCGGCCGCGCCTTCCTGTCGACCCGGCACGAGCCGGGCCCCGTCACCGTGCTCGGCGCGACCTACCGCGATGCCGGCCGCGACCGGCTCGGCCTCGTGCTCGACGACCTCGCCGCCCACCCGGCGACCGCCCGCCACGTCGCCGGCAAGCTCGTCCGCCACTTCGTCGCCGACGCGCCGCCGCCGGGACTCGTCGAGACCGTCGCGGCAGCGTTCACGCAAAGCGACGGCGACCTCGCGGTGACCACCCGCGCCCTCGTCGAGGCCGACGCCGCCTGGCAGCCGCCGCCCGCCAAGGCGCGCTCGCCCTACGAGATGTGCATCGCCGTCGAGCGGGCGACCGGGGTTTCGGTCGCCGGCCAGCAGGCCGTCTTCGCGGTGGTGAGAGCGCTCGGCCAGAAGGTCTGGGCGCCGCCGTCGCCCGCCGGCTTTCCGGACCACGACGACACCTGGCTCGCCGGCGACGCGCTGCTCGAGCGGCTCGACTGGTCGATCGCGTTCGCCCGCCGCGCCGCCGGCCGGCTCGACGTGCCGGCCCTCGGCGGCGCGCTCTACGGCGACGCCTACGACCCGGAGACCGCCGCCGTCGTCCGGCGCGCGGAGAGCCGCGAGCAGGCGCTCGCGCTTCTGCTGATGAGCCCGGCGTTCCAGAGGAGATGACCGCGATGCCGTCGTCCAATGCGCAGCGCCGCGGCTGCGGCGACTACGCGATCACCCGCCGCGGCCTGCTCGGCGCCGCCGCCACCTTCACCGCCTGGGCTGCGCTGCCGCGCACCGCGCTCGCCGGGCCGGGCGACCCGCGGCTGATCCTCGTCGTGCTGCGCGGCGGCATGGACGGGCTGTCGGCGGTCGCCCCGGTCGGCGACCCCGACCTCGCCCGCGCCCGCGGCCTGCACGCGCTCGGCGCGGAGGGCATGCCGGCCGGGCTCGCCCTCGACCCGCTGTTCTCCCTGTCGCCGCAGCTGCCGCGCTTCGCCGCGCTCTACGGCGGCGGCGAGGCGATCGTCGTCCACGCGGTGGCGACGCCCTATCGCGAGCGCTCGCACTTCGACGCGCAGGACATGCTGGAGAGCGGCCTCCTGGCGCCGAACGCCGGCGACACCGGCTGGCTCGGCCGCGCGCTCTCGGTCTTGCCGAACGCCGGGATGGTGGCGCCGGCGCGCGGCTTCGCTGCCGGCGCCTCGGTGCCGCTCGTCATGCGCGGCCCGGCGCCGGTCGTCACCTGGATGCCGGCCGGCTTCCCGGAGGCCTCCGACGACACCCGCATGCGGCTGCTCGATCTCTACCGCCACACCGACCCCGGCCTCACCGCGGCGCTCGAGAGCGGCATCGCGCTCACCGGACTCGTCGGCACCGAGGCGGAGATGGCGGCCGCCTCGCTCGGCATCGCCGACGCCGAAGGCGACCGCCGCATCCGCCAGGTCGCCGAGGTGGCCGCCACCGCCGGCCGCCTGATGGCGGCGCACGACGGCCCGCGCATCGGCACCATCGACATCGAGGGCTGGGACACCCACGCCGACTCGAACCCGACGCGCGGCCGCCTCGGCCTCAGCCTGTCGGCCCTCGACGGCGCGCTGGTGGCGCTCAAGACCGCGCTCGGCCCGGCCTGGCGCGACACCGTGGCGCTCGTCGTGACCGAGTTCGGCCGCACGGTGGCGATCAACGGCACCGGCGGCACCGACCACGGCACCGCGACGATCGCGCTCCTCGTCGGCGGGGCGGTGGCGGGCGGAAAGGTCGTCGCCGACTGGCCCGGCCTCGCGCCGACGGCGCTCTACCAGGGCCGCGACCTGAAGCCGACCACGGACCTCCGCGCCGTCGCCAAGGGCGTGCTGCGCGACCATCTCGGCTTCGGCGCCGGCCAGCTCGCCGAGGTGGTGTTCCCTGGCTCCGCCGACGTCGCCCCGCTCGATGGGCTGATCCGCGCCGCCTGAGTCCGGGTGCGGAGCGTCAGCCGCGGCCGACGTCGGTGTAGTGGAAGCCGTGCTTCTCGACCTCGGCGCGGCGGTAGACGTTGCGGAGGTCGACGAAGACCGGCGTGCGCATCGCGCGGGCGAGGCGCTCGAGGTCGAGGGCGCGATAGGCCTCCCACTCGGTGACGAGCACCAGCACGTCGGCCGCCGCCGCGCACTCGTAGGGCGACTTGACGAAGGTGACGGCCGGCAGCAGCGCCGCCGCCTGCTCGATGCCCTGCGGGTCGTGCGCGACGACCGTGGCGCCGGCCGCCTCGAGCCCGGCGATGATGTCGAGCGCCGGGCTCTCGCGCATGTCGTCGGTGTTCGGCTTGAAGGTGAGGCCGAGCACCGCGATCCGCTTGCCCGCCACCGACCCGCCGGCGGCGGCGATCACCTTGTCGGCCATCCGCCGCTTGCGCCCGTCGTTGGCCGCGACCACCGCCTCGACGAGGCGCGCCGGCGCCTCATACTGCCGCGCCGTCTCGACGAGGGCGCGCGTGTCCTTCGGGAAGCACGAGCCGCCGTAGCCCGGCCCGGCGTGCAGGAACTTCGAGCCGATGCGGTTGTCGAGGCCGATGCCGCGCGCCACCTCCTGCACGTTGGCGCCGACCTTCTCGCAGAGGTCCGCCATCTCGTTGATGAACGTCACCTTGGTGGCGAGGAAGGCGTTCGCCGCGTACTTGATCAGCTCGGCCGTGCGCCGCCCGGTGAACAGCACCGGCGCCTGGTTGACGAACAGCGGCCGGTAGACCTCGGCCATCACCTCGCGCGCCCGCTCGTCCTCGCTGCCGATGACGATGCGGTCGGGCAGCTTGAAGTCCTTGATCGCCGCGCCCTCGCGCAGGAACTCCGGGTTCGACACCACCGACACGTCGGCGTCCGGCCGCGCCCGGCGGATGATCTCCTCCACGTCGTCGCCGGTGCCGACCGGCACGGTCGACTTCGTCACCACCACCGTGAAGCCGTCGAGCGCGCCGGCGATCTCCTCCGCCGCGGCGAACACGTAGCTGAGGTCCGCGTGGCCGTCGCCGCGCCGCGACGGCGTGCCGACGGCGATGAACACCACGTCGGCGGCGGCGACCGCCGGCCCGGTCTCGAGCGTGAAAGACAGCCGGCCCTCGCCGGCGTTGCGGCGCACGATCTCCTCGAGCCCCGGCTCGAAGATCGGCACCCCGCCGCCGCGCAGGAGCGCGATGCGCTCCGGATCCTTGTCCACGCAGACGACGTCGTGCCCGAAATCGGCGAAGCACGCACCGGAAACGAGGCCGACATAGCCGGCCCCGAGGATCGCTATCTTCATCTCGCCTCGACCACTCGCCGCCCCCGCGGGGCGCCGGCGTCGGGCGCCGGCCATCCCCTCAATGGGCCAAACCCTCGGGAGGGGTCAATCCCCGCCCGAGTCGGGGATCATACGCCCCAGCGCAAGGCGGCCGTGTGAACGGGCGCGTCCCAGAAGCCGGCGATCTCGTCGCTGAGGCGGGTGACGGTGATCGAGGCGCCGGCCATGTCGAGCGAGGTGACGTAGTTGCCGACGAGCGAGCGGGCAATGCGGAAGCCGCGCTTCTCCAGCCGCGCGCGGGCGGCGTTGTAGAGCACGTAGAGCTCCATCGACGGCGTCGCGCCGAAGCCGTTGACGAACAGGAGCGCCTCGCCGCCCGCCTCGGCGCCGAAGTCGTCGGCGATGGCGGCGACCATCTCGTCGGCGATGCCGTCGGCCCCCGTCAGCTTGACGCGGCGGCGGCCGGGCTCGCCGTGGATGCCGACGCCGAGCTCCATCTCGTCCTCGGCGAGGGTGAAGGTCGGCGTGCCGGCGGCCGGCACGGTGCAGCTCGTCAGCGCGACGCCCATCGAGCGGGTGCGGCCGTTGACCGCCTCGCCGATCGCCTTCAGGCGGGCGAGGTCGGCGCCGGCCTCGGCGGCGGCGCCGACCACCTTCTCGACCACCAGCGTGCCGGCGACGCCGCGCCGGCCGATGGAGAACGACGAGGCCTCCACCGCCACGTCGTCGTTGGTGACGACGGTCGCGACCTCGGTGCCGGCCATCTCGGCCGCCATCTCGAAGTTCATCACGTCGCCCTCGTAGTTCTTGACGACGAAGAGGACGCCGGCGCCCTGGTCGACCGCCGCGACGGCCTCGACCATCTGGTCCGGCGTCGGCGAGGTGAACACCTGGCCGGGGCAGGCGGCGTCGAGCATGCCGAGGCCGACGAAGCCGGCGTGCAGCGGCTCGTGGCCGGAGCCGCCGCCGGAGATCAGCCCCGGCTTGCCGGGCGTGAGCGCGCGGCGGCGGACGAACTTCATCTCCTCGCCGAGCACGACGATGTCGGCGTGCGCGGCGCAAAAGCCCGACAGGCTCTCGGCGAGCACGGTCTCGGGCGCGTTGATCAGCTTCTTCATGGCGTTTCCCCACATCCTCGGCGACGGGTCTCGGGCGGCGGAGTCTCGGCGGCTCAGGCCGGCGGGTCGATCATCCGGACGATCCGCGCCACCATGTCGTGCACCAGCCGCTCGAGCTCGCGGTTGCGCCGCTCGTCGCGCAGGTCCGGCACCCGGACGGCGATGCTGCGGTGGCGCGCCGGCTCGGGCTCCGCCTTCAGCGAGCCGCGGCGCGGATGGGCGGCGGCGTAGGCGGCGGCGAACGCCGCGCGCTCGGCCGGCGAGAAGTGGCAGATCTCGAGGATCGTCTCGACGTGGGCGAGCGGGATCGGCGTCGCGTAGGCCGGGTTGGCGATCTGGCTGACGAAGGAGCGGTTCTTGCCGAGCGCCTCGGCGAGGCGCTTGCGCATGCCGGACGGGCGGCGGTCGAGCGCGTCGCGCAGGATCGTCTTGTAGGCCGCGACCGCCGGCGACGGCTCGGCGGCGCGCCGCACCGGCTCGTTCATCGCTGAGGCCCGCCCGCGGACCCGATCGTCAGCCCGGCGATCGCCTGCTTGACCCGGCCGACGGCCGTCGGGGCGACCGAGAGGGTGCGGAGGCCGGCGGCCAGCAGCGCCGGCACGAGGCGCGGGTCGCCGCCGGCATCGCCGCACAGTGACACCGGCACGCCCTTCGCCGCGGCGCCCTCGACGACGGCGCGGACGAGCCGCAGCACCGCCGGGTTCGCCGGGTCGGCGAGGGCGGCGACCGACGGCTCGTCGCGGCCGGCGGCCATCACGTACTGGGTGAGGTCGTTCGAGCCGATCGACACGAAGTCGGTGTCGAAGAGGTCGAGGGTGAGGGCGGCCGCCGGCACCTCGACCATCATGCCGAGCGGCGGCACCGCGTGGGCGACGCCGCGGCTGGCGAGGTCCGCGGCGGCCTCGGCGAGGAGCGCGCGCACCCGCGCCATCTCCTCCGGCACGGCGACCATCGGCACCATGACCTTGAGGTTGCCGGCCGGCGCCGCGCGCAGGAGGGCGCGCAGCTGCACCGCGAAGACGTCGGGCCGGACGAGCGACAGGCGGACGCCGCGCAGCCCGAGGAACGGGTTCGATTCGCCGTCGAGGGTGAAGCCCGGGATCGGCTTGTCGCCGCCGGCGTCGAGGGTGCGGACGACCACCGGCCGGCCGGCCGCCCAGGCGAGGATGCGGGCGTAGACGGCGGCCTGCTCGTCCTCGTCCGGCAGGCCGTCGCGGGCGTGGAACAGGAGCTCGGTGCGGGTGAGGCCGATGCCGTCGCAGATCGCCGGGTCGAGGCCGTCGAGCTCGGCCGGGTCGGCGACGTTGATCAGGATCTCGACGGCGACCCCGTCGGCGCTGACCGCCGGCGCCGTGGCGCCCGCCGCGGCGAGCGACGCCTCGTGGTCGGCGGCGGTGCGCTGCGCGGCGAAGGCCGCCTCGGCGGCGCCGTCCGGATCGAGCGCCAGCGTGCCGGCGGCGCCGTCGAGGAGCGCGCGGGCGCCCGCCGCCGCGTCGACCGCGCCGAGGCCGACGACCATCGGCACGCCGCGGGCGCGGGCGAGCATGGCGACGTGGCTCGTCGCGCTGCCGTCCTCCAGGGCGATGCCGCGGCCGCGCCAGTCGGTCGAGAGGAAGCGCGACGGGGTGAGGTCGCGGGCGACGAGGATCGCGCCCTCCGGCAGCCGCTCGGCAGCCGGCCCGCCGCCCTCGAGGGCGGTCGAGACCCGCTCGGCGAGGTCCCTGAGGTCGGCGGCGCGGGCGCGGAAATAGTCGTCCTCGGTCGATTCGTAGTCGGCGACGAGCGCCCCGATCGCCGCCTCCCAGGCGCGGCCGGCCGGCTCGCCGGCGGCGGCGGTGGCGAGCGCCGGGCCGGTCAGGGCGTCGTCCTCGACGAGGGCGAGCTGGAACTCGAGGATGTCGGCCGCCTCGCCCTCGCCGGCCGCGACGAGGGCGGCGAGGTCGGCGCGCGCCCGCGAAAAGGCCGCTTCGAGCGCCGCCCGCTCGTCGGCCGGAGACCCCACGGCGCGCCGACCGGCCGTCCGCTCGGCGAAGCGGACGAGCGGCCCCGCGGCGAAGCCCGGCGCCGCCGGCCGGCCCGCCAGCACCCGCGGCCGCGCGAGGGCGTCGATCGCGCTCATGGCCGCTCGCCGGCTCCCTCCGGAAAATCGCGCTCGACGAGCTCGACGAGCGCCTGCACGGCGCGGTCGGCGTCGGCGCCCTCGGCGCGGAAGTGCAGCACGGTGTCCTTCGGCGCCTTCGCCGCCATCACCTTGACGATGCTCTTGGCGTCGATCCATGGGCCGTCGGCCGCGACCGCGAGCTCGATGCGGGCGGAAAAGCCCTTGGCGACCTTGGTGAGCTTGACCGACGGGCGGGCGTGCAGCCCGACCGCGTGGGTCAGGAGAACGGAAGCCGTCGCGGTCTCAGTGGTCGGCATGGCGCGTTCGGTCCCGGGTTCGGCGGTCATGCCGGCGACAGCTCTTCGGCGGTGCGGCGCACCTCGTCGAGGGTGGCGCCGCCCCAGGCCTCGGTGGCCGCCATCACCGCGCCCTCGACGATCGGCGCGTTGCAGACGACGACGCGGCCGCGCCGGTCGTCCGGCAGCATCTCGATCGCCATCTCGCTGTTCGTCTCGGCGCCGCCGAGATCGACGAGGATGGCGACGCCCTTCTCGGACCAGGCGCGGTCGATGGCGGCGAGGATGCCGCCGACGTCGGTGCCGAGGCCGCCGTCCGGGTTGCCGCCGGTGAAGGCGAGCGGCACCGCGTCGCCGACCATCTGGCGCACCATGTCGGCGGCGCCGCGGGCGACGTCCGGCGAATGCGAGACGATGACGATTCCGACCTTGTCCGTCATGCGGCGGCTCCGATCCGGGCGGCGGCGAGCACCTCGCCGACCGCTGCGACGATGATCTCGCTCGACCGCGCGCCGGGGTCCATGTGGCCGATCGACCGATCGCCGAGAAAGGATGCGCGGCCGCGGATCGCCTTCATCGGCACGGTGGCCTCGGCCGCTTCGTGCGCGCGGGCGACGACGGCCGGCACGGCGTCGCCGGCGGCGATCGACGCGGCGACCGGCACCAGCACGTCGAGCAGCGTCTTCTGGCCGGGCTCGGACTTGCCGCGCGCCCGCACGGCGAGGATCGCCTTGTCGAGCGCGGTGGCGAGCGCTGCCCGGTCGGGCGCCGCGCCGATCTCCTTGCCGAGCTCCATGAACAGCGTGCCGTAGAGCGGGCCGGAGGCGCCGCCGACCTTCATGACGAGCGTCATGCCGGCCTTCTTCAGGGCCTCGCCCAGGGGCTTGTCCGCAATCTGGTCGAGGTCGGCCAGCACCGCCTCGAAGCCGCGCCGCATGTTGACGCCGTGGTCGCCGTCGCCGATCGCCTGGTCGAGCAGGGTGAGCTCGTCGGCGTGGGCGATCACCGCCTTGGCGGCCGCCTCGATCGCGCTGCGCGTGATGTCCTGGTCCATCTTGGGTTCCGAAGGTGCTCAGCCGTTGCCGACGACGTGGCCGCCGCCGGAGAAGAACAGCGGGTTGCGCGCCTCGACCGTCACCCGGTCGCCGACGCCGAGGCCGGCGTCCGGGTCGACGAGGGTGACGAGGCGGTGCGGGCCTACCGCGATGTGCAGGTGGTTCTGGTCGCCGAGGTGCTCGATGCGCTCGACGACGCCGGGGCCGCCGTTCGCCGAGCGGGCGATGGCGATGTGCTCGGTGCGGGCGCCGACCGTCGCCGTGCCCGGCGGGCAGGCGAGGCCCGGGAACACCGACGGCGGCACCAGATTGATGTGCGGCTGGCCGAGGCGGGTCGCGACGTAGACCGTCTCGGGCCGCTCGTAGATCTCTCGCGGCGTGCCGATCTGGACGAGACGTCCCTCCTCCATCACGCCGATGCGCGAGGCCATCGTCATCGCCTCGATCTGGTCGTGGGTGACGTAGAGGATGGTGACGCCGAGGTCCTGCTGGATGCGCTTCAGCTCGAGGCGCAGGTCCGAGCGCAGCTTGGCGTCGAGCGAGGAGAGCGGCTCGTCCATCAGGTAGATCGACGGGCGGCGGACGAGGGCGCGGCCGATGGCGACGCGCTGCATCTCGCCGCCGGACAGCTTGGTCGCCCGGTTTTCGAGCTTGTGGGCGATCTTCAGCATCGTCGCGATGCGGGTGACAGTCGCCTTGATCTCCGGCTCCGGCACCCGGCGGGCCGGCGAGCGCAGCGGGAAGGCGAGGTTGTCGAAGACCGACAGGTGCGGATAGAGCGAATATTGCTGGAACACGAAGGCGACGTCGCGCTCGGCCGGCGCGAGGCCGGAGATGTCGCGCCCGCCGATGACGACGCGGCCCTCCTCGGGCTTCTCGAGCCCGGCGACGAGGCGCAGCGTCGTCGTCTTGCCGGCGCCGGTCGGCCCGAGCAGCACGACGAACTCGCCGTCGGCGACGGTCAGCGTCAGGTCGCGGACGGCGGCGACCGCGCCGAAGCGCTTGGTGACGCCTTCGATGCGCACCTCAGCCACGGGCGCCTCCCTCGTGCAGCGCCGAGCGGACGGCACGGCCGCCCGCGCGCTCGAACAGGCTGAGGCGGTCGGGCACGAAGGCGAGCCCGACCGTTTCGCCCGGCGCCACCGCGAGGCTCGAGGCGACGCGCGCCTTGAGGCCGCCGTGCGCGGTGCGCACGGTGACGATCTGGGTGGTGCCGAGATACTCGCTCGCCAGCACCTCGCCGCGGAGGCCGCCCTCGGAGACGAAGCGGATGTGCTCGGGGCGGACGCCGAGGACGAGGTCCTTGTCGTCGTGGCCCTCGCGCACCGCCGGCACCGCGATCTCGGCGCCGTCGAGACGGACCGCGGCCTGGCCGGGCGCGAGCGCGCCGCGGAATTCGAGGAAGTTCATCGGCGGCGAGCCGATGAACTCGGCGACGAACATCGTCGCCGGGCGGTCGTAGATCTCCTGCGGCGCGGCGAACTGCTCGATGACGCCGTGGTTCATCACGGCGATCTTGTCGGCCATCGCCATCGCCTCGAGCTGGTCGTGGGTGACGTAGACGGTGGTCGCCTCGAGCCGGTCGTGCAGGCCGCGGAGCTCGTGGCACATCAGGGTGCGGAACTCCGAATCGAGGGCGCCGAGCGGCTCGTCCATCAGGAAGCACATCGGCTCGCGCACGATCGCCCGGCCGAGGGCGACGCGCTGGCGGTCGCCGCCGGAGAGCCCGGACACCGGCTTGTCGAGGATGTCGGTGATCCTGAGGATCCGCGCCGCCTCCTCGACGCGGGCGCGGATCTGCGACCGGGCCATGCCGACGCACTTCAGCGGGAAGCCGATGTTCTGGCGCACGTTCATGTGCGGGTAGAGGGCGAAGAGCTGGAACACGAAGGCGATGTCGCGGTCGGCGGCGCGCTTGAAGGTGACGTCCTCGCCGCCGAGCAGGATCGCCCCGGAGGTCGGCAGCTCGAGGCCGGCGATCATGCGGAGCGTCGTCGTCTTGCCGCAGCCGGAGGGCCCGAGCATGACGAAGAACTCGCCGTCCTCGACGACGAAGCTCGAGCTCTTCACCGCGGTGAAGGTGCCGAACGACTTGTGCAGGGTGTCGACGCGGATCTCGGCCATGGCGCCCTCAAGCCGGAAACTTCGAGACGATCATGAACATGACCGTGCCGGTGAGGATGGTGGCGAACGACCAGCCGTAGAGCCAGATCGACACCGGCTGCATCAGCATCACCACGCCGAGGCCGATGACGCCGATGGCGAGGTTCTCCATGACGCCGCGGCGGGCCCAGCGCGGCCAGCGGCTCGGCGGCGCCCCGCCGTCGTCGCGCGCGCTCATTTGCGGACCGCTCCGAAGGTGATGCCGCGCAGGAGATGCTTCCTGAGCAGGATGGTGAAGACGACGATCGGCACGAGGAAGATCGTCGTGCCGGCGGCGACCGCCGGCCAGTCCATGCCGCCCTCGCCGATGATGATCGGGATGAACGGCGGCGCGGTCTGGGCGGTGCCGGAGGTCAGCAGCACCGCGAAGGCGTACTCGTTCCAGGCGAAGATCAGGCAGAAGATCGCGGTCGCGGCGATGCCGGTCGCGGCCTGCGGCAGCACCACCTTCACGAAGGCCTGCAGGCGGGTGTAGCCGTCGATCATCGCCGCCTCCTCGTACTCGCGCGGGATCTCGTCGATGAAGCCCTTGAGGAGCCACACCGCGAGCGAGACGTTGACCGCCGTGTAGAGGATGATCATCCCGAGGTGCGTGTCGGACAGCCCGATCTCGCGGTACATCAGGAAGATCGGGATCGCGACGGCGATCGGCGGCATCATCCGCGTCGACAGGATGAAGAACATCAAATCGTCGGCGAGCGGGATCTTGAAGCGCGAGAAGGCGTAGGCGGCGAGCGTGCCGAGGAACACCGCGAGGAACGTCGAGCCGAAGCCGATGATCAGCGAGTTCATGAAGCGGTCGCCGAACTTCGACGCGCCGGCGATCACCATGTTCTGGTCGCGCACCAGCTTCTCGTACCAGGTCGCCGGCGGTGGCAGGCTCGCCATGTATTCCGGCGTCTGGCGCGAGCGGGTGGTGAACAGGTTGACGTAGCCCTCGAGAGACGGCGTCGCGAACACCTTCGGCGGATACGCGATGGCGTCGGACGGCGTCTTGAAGCCGGTGGCGAAGATCCACACCAGCGGCAGCATGGTGATGATCGCATAGACGATGACGATCGCCGCCGACACGCGCCGCTGCGTCGCCGTCGGCGCGACCACGGAGTGGGCTTGCGTCAGTCCCGGCATGACGGGGCTCCCGTAGCAACGCGGACGTCGCCGCCGGCGGCGGACATCAGCACGATCTCGTTCCTCATCCCCGCCTCCCTCACCGGTTCTTCACGGCGTTGAGCGCCTTCACGTAGATGTTGGCGGCGCCGAAGATCGTCACGAACAGGATGATGGCGAAGGCCGAGGAGTAGCCGGTGCGCCATTTCTCGAAGGCCTCGCGCTTCAGGGTGATCGAGGCGAGCTCGGTGGTCGAGCCGGGGCCGCCGGAGGTGAGCAGCGCCACCATGTCGAACATCTTGAAGTTCTCGATGGCGCGGAACAGCACCGCGAGCATCAGAAACGGCAGCACCATCGGCAGCGTCACCGACCAGAAGGTGCGCCAGGCGCTCGCCCGGTCGACCTCGGCCGCCTCGTAGATGTAGTCGGGCACCGATCGGAGCCCCGCGAGGCAGATCAGCATGACGTAGGGGGTCCACATCCAGACGTCGACGATGACGATCGCCCACGGCGCCAGCGAGACCTCGCCGACCATGTCGAAGGAGGACGGCGGGATGCCCGTGAAGAACGAGACGACGTAGTTGAACGGGCCGATCTGCGACTGGAACAGGAGCTTCCAGAAGGTGCCGATCACCGCCGGCGACAGCATCATCGGCAGGAGGATCACCGTCGTCCAGAACGAGTGGCCGCGGAACTGCCGGTTGATCAGCAGCGCGAGGCCGAAGCCGATCAGTACCTCGAGCAGGATCGTCCAGATGACGAAATGGGCGGTGGTCTGCAGGCGCTCCCAGATGTCGGGATCGGACAGGATGCGCGAATAGTTGCGCGTGCCGACCCAGGCGACCGGCGCGTAGGCCTTGTTCGCCGCGAAGTTGGTGAAGGAGAGGTAGACCGCCCAGATCAGCGGAAAGATGTTGATCGCGAGCAGGAGCACCACCGTCGGCACGATGAAGATCCAGGCGATCGTCCGGTCCGAGATGCCGCGCAGGCGCCGCGACACGCGGGCGGCGGTGGCCGCGGCGGCACGATCGGCGGCACGCTGGGCGACGGAGGGCTGGTCGGAGAGATCGGTCATCGCGGAAGATCGCCGGCAATTGCGAGGCGCAGGGCCTCGGGACGCCCCTCCCGCGGATCACGCGCGAGGAACCGGGACGGGCGGGGAGCCGGCGACGGGCCCCGCGGACGGATCGTCCGCGGGGCCGCCGGCTCCGGGCGGACGGCTCAGAGCTTGCCTTCGTCCTCGAAGATCTCCGTCCAGTCGGCGACGAGGAGATCGAGCGCCTCCTTGGCCGTGCCCTTGCCGGCGACGACGTAGTCGTGCACCCGCTCCTGCATGGCGAGGAGGAGCTGCGCGTAGGACGGCTCCTGCCAGAAGTCCTCCACCTGGTTCATGGCGACCAGGAAGTCGGCCGCGTAGGGCGCGGTGTCGGCGAAGCCCGGCGCCTCGAGCACCGACTTGGCGCAGGAATAGCCGCCGAGCGACCACCACTTCTTCTGCACGTCGGCCTGCGCGAACCACTTGATGTACTTCAGCGCCGCGTCCTGCTTGTCGGAGTAGGCGACCACCGAGATGCCCTGGCCGCCGAGCGGCGAGCCCTTCACCTTCTCCGACGGGTTGACGAAGAAGCCGATCTTGTCGCCGCCGACGTTCTCGTTCTTGTAGAGGCCGGGGAAGAAGGCGAACCAGTTCATCATCATGGCCGTCTGGCCGGAGGTGAACGCGTCGAGGCCTTCCTGCATGTAGGCGTTGGTGTAGCCCGGCGGGGTGCAGCAGTCGTAGAGCGCCTTGTAGGCCTCGAGGCCCTTCACCGAATCCGGCGAGTTGACGTAGCCTTCCATGTCGTACGGCTTCTCCGGGTTCTGGTACTCGAAGCCGTAGGGATAGAGGGCGGCGGTCACGCCCATGGTGATGCCCTCCGAGCCGCGCTCGGTGAAGATCGCCGCGCCGTAGACGGTCTTGCCGTCGATGTCACGCTTCTGGAAGAACTCGGAGACCTGCTTCAGCTCGTCCCAGGTCTTGGGGGCGGCGAGGTCGCGGCCGTACTTCGTCTTGAACTCGGCCTGCAGCTCGGGCTTGGAAAACCAGTCCTTGCGGTAGGTCCAGCCGAGGGCGTCGCCCATCGCCGGCAGCGCCCAGTAGTTCGGCGTTCCCTTCGGCCAGGTGGAGTAGGCGTAGACGGTCGCCGGCAGGAAGTCGTCCATGCTGATCTTCTCCTTGTCGAAGAAGTCATTCAGCTTGACGTAGTGGCCGTTCTCGGCCGAGCCGCCGATCCACTGGCTGTCGCCGATCATCAGGTCGCAGAGCTTGCCCTTCGAGTTGAGCTCGTTGAGCATGCGGTCGGCGAAGTTCGGCCACGGCGTGAACTCGAACTTCATGTCGATGCCGGTCTGCGTCGTGAAGTCCTTCGACAGCTCGACGAGGGCGTTGGCCGGGTCCCACGCCGCCCAGCACAGCGTGATCTCCTCGGCCGACGCCTTCGGCGCCGACCATCCGGCCGCGATCGCCCCGACGGCGACCGTGAGCAACAGCTTCCTCATTGTCTTTCCTCCTCCCCATGTCCCGACGACAGGCGGCGGCCGTCTGCGCGGCCACGAGCCAGAACCTCCGCGGAGTGCGGCGGCCGAAGGTCGAGATGTTTGCGTTTCCCCCGCGGCCATCTGCGCGGCCGCGTTTAGTTCTTGCTGACTTACTAAACCATCAAATACTAAACTACGCAAGCGCCGGTCCGACGGCCGGCGCTCACATTTCCACTCACACCGCGACCCAGCGCCCGCCCTCGGCGCTCGACCGCACCGCCGCCTCGACGAAGGCGACGCCGGCGACGCCGTCGGCGACGGTCGGGAAGACGACGTCCGGGTCGGCCGCCACGCCGGCGCGGGCGGCCCGGATGGCCCGCGCCGCCTCGGCGTAGATCGTCGCGAAGCCCTCGAGGTAGCCTTCCGGGTGGCCCGAGGGGATGCGCGTCACGCGCGCCCCGGCAGCGTTCACCGCCCCGGTGCCGCGGGTCAGCTTCTGCGTCGGCTCGCCGAGCGGCGACCACCACAGGTCGTTCGGCTGCTCCTGGTCCCAGGAGAGCCCGCCCTTCTCGCCGTAGACCCGCAGGCGCAGCGCGTTCTCGTTGCCGGGCGCCACCTGGCTCGCCCACAGCATGCCGCGCGCGCCGCCGGCGAAGCGCAGCAGGATGTTGACGTTGTCGTCGAGCGGCCGGCCCTCGACGAAGGTCGAGAGGTCGGCGCACAGGCTGTCGAGGGTGAGGCCGGTGACGAAGCAGGCGAGGTTCATGGCGTGCGTGCCGATGTCGCCGACGCAGCCGCCGGCGCCGGAGCGCTTCGGGTCGGTGCGCCAGGCGGCCTGCTTCTGGCCGGTCTCCTCGAGCCGGGTGGCGAGCCAGCCTTGCGCGTACTCCGCCTGGACGACGCGGATCCGCCCGAGCGCGCCCGCGGCGATCATCGCCCGGGCGTGCCGGATCATCGGGTAGCCGGTGTAGTTGTGGGTGACGACGAACACCCGGCCGGTGCGGCGCGCCGCCTCGGCCAGCGCCTCGGCGTCGGCGAGCGTCGTCGTCAGCGGCTTGTCGCAGATGACGTGGAAGCCCGCCTCGAGCGCCGCCTTCGCCGGGCCGAAGTGCATGTGGTTCGGCGTCACGATGGCGATCGCCTCGGCGCCGTCGGGTCGGGCCTTCTCGCCCGCCAGCATCGCCTCCCAGGTCGGGTAGGCGCGGTCTTGGGCGATGCCGAGGGCGAGCGCCGAGGCGACCGCCCGCTCGGGCTCGGAGGAGAGCGCGCCGGCGACGAGGTCGAACTCGTCGTCGAGGCGGGCGGCGATGCGGTGCACCCCGCCGATGAATGCGCCCTGCCCGCCGCCGACCATGGCGTAGCGGATGCGCTGCGGACCCTTGGCGTCGTCGCGTCCGGTGATCGACATGGAAGCGCCCTCCCTCAGCCGATGCCGAGCATGCGGCGGTTGGCGGCCTCGTCGGTGCCGGCACCGGCGAAGTCGTCGAAGGCCCGCTCGGTGACGCGGATGATGTGGGCGGCGATGAACTCGGCCCCCTCGCGCGCGCCGTCCTCCGGGTGCTTCAGGCAGCACTCCCACTCGAGCACCGCCCAGCCGTCGAAGCCGTGCTGCGTCAGCTTCGAGAAGATGCCGCCGAAATCCACCTGGCCGTCGCCGAGCGAGCGGAACCGGCCGGCGCGGCCGATCCACGGCTGGAAGCCGGAATAGACGCCCTGCCGCCCGGTCGGGTTGAACTCGGCATCCTTCACGTGGAACATCTTGATGCGCTCGTGATAGATGTCGATGTAGTCGAGATAGTCGAGCGCCTGCAGCACGAAGTGCGAGGGGTCGTAGAGGATGTTCGCGCGCGGATGATTGCCGACGCGCTCCAGGAACATCTCGAAGGTCGTGCCGTCGAACAGGTCTTCGCCGGGGTGAATCTCGTAGCAGACGTCGACGCCGGCGGCGTCGAAAGCGTCGAGGATCGGGCGCCAGCGGCGGGCGAGCTCGTCGAAGGCGGTCTCGACGAGGCCGGCCGGGCGCTGCGGCCACGGATAGACGAACGGCCAGGCGAGCGCGCCGGAGAAGGTGGCGTGCGCGGTGAGGCCGAGGTTCTGCGAGGCCCGCGCGGCGAGCATCATCTGCTCCACCGCCCAGGCTTGGCGGGCCTTCGGGTTGCCGCGCACCTCCGGCGCCGCGAAGCCGTCGAAGGCCTCGTCGTAGGCCGGGTGGACGGCGACGAGCTGGCCCTGCAGGTGGGTCGAGAGCTCGGTGACGACGAGGCCGTGCTCGGCGACGACGCCCTTCACCTCGTCGCAGTAGCCCTTCGATTGGCCCGCCTTCTTCAGGTCGAACAGCCGGCCGTCCCAGGACGGGATCTGGATGCCCTTGTAGCCGAGCGAGGCGGCCCAGCCGGCGATCGCGTCGAGCGAATCGAACGGCGCCGCATCGCCGGCGAACTGGGCGAGAAAGATCGCCGGTCCCTTGATCGTCTTCATGAATGTCCTCCCCGGACGTCTTTGTTCGTTGTCGTCTTCGTCCTCCCCCTGCCAGGGGGGAGGACAGCCTTCGCGAAGCGAAGGCAGGTGGGGGCCCGTCAATCAGGGGCGAGACCTGGGACGGGCCCCACCCTGGCCGCTGCGCGGCCTGTCCCTCCCCCTGGCAGGGGAGGGACGGGCAACGTCACACGTAGTGGTTGATCAGGTTCTCCAGGTGCTCCTGGCGGCCGGAGCGCGGGCGCGGCTCGATGCCCTCGCGGCGGGCGCGGTCGGCGATCTCGGCGAGCGACCAGTCGCCGGCCAGCATCGCCCGGCCCTCCGGGCCGTCCCAGCCGGCGTAGCGGGCGGCGAGGTGGGCGGCGAGGCGGCCGTCCTCGAGCATCCGGGCGGCGGCGAGGAGGGCGCGCGCGCAGGCGTCCATCGAGCCGACGTGCGCCTCGAGCAAGTCGTCCGGTTCGATCGACTGGCGGCGGATCTTGGCGTCGAAGTTGAGCCCGCCGGTGGTGAAGCCGCCGACCTTCAGGAGCTCGTGGAAGGCGAGCGCGAGCTCCGGCACGTTCATCGCGAACTGGTCGGTGTCCCAGCCGAGGAGGGGGTCGCCGCGGTTGATGTCGAGCGAGCCGAAGATGCCGAGCGCGCCGGCGAGCGCGATCTCGTGCTCGAAGGTGTGGCCGGCGAGGATGGCGTGGTTCTGCTCGATGTTGACCTTGACCTCCTTGTCGAGGCCGTAGCGGCAGAGGAAGCCGTAGACCGTCGCGACGTCGTAGTCGTACTGGTGCTTGGTCGGCTCCTTCGGCTTCGGCTCGATCAGGATCGGGCCCTTGAAGCCGATCTTGTGCTTGTGCTCGACGACGAGGTTGAGGAAGCGCCCCATCTGGTCGAGCTCGCGCTTCAGGTCGGTGTTGAGCAGCGTCTCGTAGCCCTCGCGGCCGCCCCACATCACGTAGTTGGCGCCGCCGAGCGAATGCGTCACCTCGAGCGCCGTCTTCACCTGCGCCGCGGCGTAGACGAAGACGTCCGGGTCGGGGTTCGAGGCGGCGCCCGCCATGAAGCGGCGATTGGAGAACAGGTTCGCCGTGCCCCACAGCAGCTTGACCTTGGAGCCCTGCATCTTGCGGGCGAACAGCTCGGCGATCTCGCGGACGTTGCGGTCGGATTCGGCGAGCGTGCGGCCCTCCGGCGCGATGTCGCGGTCATGGAAGGCGAAGAACGGCACGCCGAGGAGGTCGAACATCTCGAAGGCGACGTCGGCCTTGCGGCGCGCCTCGGCCATCGGGTCGGCGCCGGCCATCCAGCTGCGCTGGAAGGTGTCGCCGCCGAACGGATCGGTGCCCGGCCAGCAGAACGAGTGCCAGTAGCAGGCGGAGAAGCGCAGGTGGTCCTCCATCCGCCGGCCGAGCACGACGCGGTCGGGGTCGTACCAGCGGAACGCGAGGTCGCCGGTCGCCTCGGGGCCGCCGTAGCGGATCGGCTCGCGGCGCGAGAAGAAGCCCGTCGGGGCGTCGTGGTTGGTCATCGCGGTGCTACCTGGTTGTCGGAACGGCTGTTGTCGGAGAGGCCGCGGGCGGCCGGATAGAGCGACCGCCAGCGGGCGAGCGCCTCGGCATAGGCCGGGGCGAGGCCGGGCTCGGGATCGACGGTGACGCGGATCGGCGGCGGCCGGCAGACGGCGCGCGGGTCCTCACCGTCGGCGGCGGCGCGGCCGAGGCGGGCGGCCCCGAACGCCGCGCCGACCTCGCCGTCGACCGGCACGTCGAGCGGCACGCCGAGCACGGTGGCGACGATCGAGAGCCAGTGGAGCGAGCGCGAGCCGCCGCCGACCGCCGTCAGCCGGTCGATGCGCGTGCCGGCGGCGGCGAGCGCCGCGGCGCAGTCGGCGAGCGCGAAGGCGACGCCGTCGAGCACCGCGCGGACGAGGTCGTCGCGGCCGTGCTCGTGGCCGAGGCCGGCGAACATGCCGCGCACGGCGGCGTCGTTGTGCGGCGTCCGCTCGCCGGAGAGGTAGGGCAGGAAGACGACCGGCGACGGCCCCGCGGGCCGCTCGCCGAGGGCGCCGACGAGGTCCCCCGGCGCCGCGGCCACGAGCCCGGCGAGCCAGTCGAGGCTCGCCGTCGCCGACAGGATCACCCCCATCTGGTGCCAGGTGTCCGGCAGGGCGTGGCAGAAGGCGTGCACCGCGCCGGCGGTGTTGGGGGCGAAGCGGTCGGTGGCGACGAAGAGCACGCCCGAGGTGCCGAGCGAGACGAAGCCGGTGCCCGGCGCCACCGCGCCGACGCCGCAGGCGCTCGCCGCGTTGTCGCCGCCGCCGCCGGCGATCACCGGCGCCCGCGCCATGCCCCAGCGCCGCGCGAGCTCGCCGCCGAGGCGGCCGCCGGGGGCGCTGCCCTCGACGAGGCGCGGCATGTGCCGCCGGTCGAGCCCGGTCGCGGCGAGGAGCGCGTCGGACCAGTCGCGCGCCGCGACGTCGAGCCAGAGCGTGCCGGCGGCGTCCGACATGTCGGAGACCTTCTCGCCGGAGAGCCGGAGGCGGACGAAATCCTTCGGCAGCAGGACCGTGCGCACCTGCCGGAACACCTCCGGCTCGTGGCTGGCGACCCACAGGAGCTTCGGCGCGGTGAAGCCCGGCATGGCGACATTGCCGGAGATCTCGCGCGAGCGCGGGCAGGCCGCCTCGAAGGCGGCGCACTCGGCGGCGGAGCGGCCGTCGTTCCACAGGATCGCCGGGCGCAGCGGCCGGTCGGCGGCGTCGAGCAGCGTCGCGCCGTGCATCTGGCCGGAGAGGCCGATGCCGGTGACGGCGGACAGCGCCGCCGGCGCCTCGGCCTTCAGCCGGTCGACCGCCGCGAGAGTGGCGGTCCACCAGTCCTCCGGGTCCTGCTCCGACCAGCCCGGGTGCGGCCGCGACACGGTGAGCGGCGCGCCGGCCTGCGCGACGACCTCGTCGTCGCCGTCGACCAGCACCGCCTTCACCCCGGACGTGCCGATATCAAGGCCGAGAAACATGATGGGCGTACCTCAAGAATGGTCCGCGACGGCCCTCACGGCACATTGTCGCGGAGGAAGATGTCGATACGGATGCGCTCCTGGCCGGCGACGATCGCGGTGTCGTCGGCCTGGGCGGTGAGCACGCGGACGGCGCTGCGCACCTCGTGCCCGGCGTCCTGGTTGATCACCGCGTCGAGGGTGCCGCGCAGGAGGGCCCGGCGGGTGAACGCCGTGAGCTCGTGGGCGACGCAGACGACGTCGCGGGCGCGGCCGGCCGCCTCCAGCGCGGCGATGACGCCGCGGTTGCCGGCGCCGGCGTTGTAGAGGCCGACGAGGTCCGGGTGGGCGGCGAGCATCTCCGCGACCACCGCCTCGGTGACGCGGAAGTCGTCGCGCCCCTCGCGCATCGGCAGCACCGCGAGGTGCGGATATTCGCGGCTCATCACCTGCGCGAAGCCGTACTGGCGCTCGGCGTGGTCGCGCAGCGACAGCGAGCCGACGAGCAGGCCGACCTTGCCCGGGCGCGGCCCGACGAAGCGGCCGATCAAGGTCGCCGCCGTGCGGCCGGCGGCGGAATTATCGATGCCGACGTGGTGCAGCCGGCGCGAGCGCGGCACGTCGGAGACGAGGGTGATCACCGGGATGCCGGCCTCCACCAGCCCGTCGACCGCCTCGCGCACCGCCGGGTGGTCGAGCGCGACGACGGCGACGCCGTCCGGCGCGGTGCGGCCGGCGGCCTCCAGCGTCTCGGCGAGCTTCTCGGCGTCGAACACGTCGACCGGCACCAGCTCGATCTCGATGCGTTCGGCGGCGAGGCGGTCGCTCGCCTCGCGCACCTGCTCGGCGAGGTCCTGCATGAAGGTGTTGGAGCCGGACGGCAGCACGAACACGAAGCGGTAGTCGCGGGCCCGGGCGAGGCGGGCGGCGAGGCGGTCCGGCTGGTAGTTGAGCCGGCGGATGGCGCTCTCGACACGGTCGATCGTGGCGGTCCGGACGCCCGGCCGGCGGTTGAGCACGCGGTCGACCGTGGCGGCGCTGACGCCGGCCTCGCGCGCCACGTCGATGATCGTCACTCGCGCCACCGGCGCGCCTCCCCGTCCGTTTCGAAGCCCCCGCCGTCGTGTCGCGGCGAGCTTGAGGAACGTACATCAAGAAATGATGGCCGGCGATCGTGATTCGTCGCCGCGCCGCAGCATCGCCGGCCCGCCGGCCGCGACGCGGCGCCGTCCGGGGATTGTCGCAGTCGCGCGCTACGCTCCCGCCGCCGCTGTGTCCGCGTCGCTCTTGCGGTGCGGCATGAAGCGGGAAATGCTGGACGGACCAGCCGACAGGCATCTGCGATGAGGGGACGGGCCGTGGCTCAATCGACGGACACCGAAATCGAGGCGGCGGCGATCGAAGCGCCGGTGGCGGATCGCCCGCGCGAGATCCCGCGGGAAATGTCGTCGTCGATCGTCGATCAGGAGGCCTGGCGCTCGCGCATCGTGGCGAAGCTGTTCTACGAGGTCGGCAAGGACCCCGAGCACGCCGAGGAGCGCGACTGGTACGTCGCGACGGCGCTGGCCATCCGCGACCGCATCATCGAGCGGTGGATGGACTCGACCCGCAAGACCTACCGGCAGCATCGCAAGCGCGTCTACTACCTGTCGCTCGAGTTCCTGATCGGCCGCCTGCTGCTCGATTCGATGTCGAACCTCGGCCAGGTCGAGCCGATCCGCGACGCGCTCGCGAGCCTCGGCCTCGACTTCGACAAGCTGCGCACCTACGAGCCCGACGCGGCGCTCGGCAACGGCGGCCTCGGCCGCCTCGCCGCCTGCTTCATGGAGAGCATGGCGAGCCTCGGCGTGCCGGCCTTCGGCTTCGGCATCCGCTACGAGAACGGCCTGTTCCGCCAGGTCATCGCCTCCGGCTGGCAGCGCGAGCTGCCCGAGGACTGGCTGGTCGACGGCTGCCCGTGGGAGTTCAAGCGCCCCGAGGTCTCCTACGACATCGGCTTCGGCGGCACGGTGGAGGCCGAGCCCGGCGCCGAGGACCTCGGCGCCCGCATCTGGCGCCCGGCCGACGTGATCCGCGCCACCGGCTACGACACGCCGGTGGTCGGCTGGCGCGGCCGCCACTGCAACACGCTGCGGCTGTGGTCGGCGCACGCCATCGACCCGATCGACCTCGCCGAGTTCAACCGCGGCGACTATGTCGGCGCGCTGTCGGAGCGCGTGAAGGCCGAGACGATCTCCAAGGTGCTCTACCCGAGCGATCAGACGCCGGAGGGCCAGGAGCTGCGCCTCCGTCAGGAGTATTTCTTCACCGCCGCCTCGCTCGCCGACATCCTGCGCCGCCACCGCCAGCAGAAGCTGCCGATCCACGAGCTCGGCGACTACGTCGCCGTCCAGCTCAACGACACCCACCCCTCCATCGCCGTCGCCGAGCTGATGCGGCTCCTCGTCGACGAGTACCGCCTCGAGTGGGAGGAGGCCTGGCGGATCACCCGGGCGACGCTCTCCTACACCAACCACACCCTGCTGCCCGAGGCGCTCGAGACCTGGCCGGTGCCGCTGATGGAGCGGCTGCTGCCGCGCCACATGCAGATCATCTACCTGATCAACGCCGCCCACCTCGACAGCATCCGCCACTCCGAGCACGCGACCGACGAGCTGCTCTCGGCGGTCTCGCTGATCGAGGAGGGCCAGGTGCGGCGCGTGCGCATGGGCAACCTCGCCTTCCTCGGCTCGCACAAGGTGAACGGCGTCTCGGCGCTGCACACCGACCTGATGCGCAAGACGGTGTTCGGCGCCTTCCACACGCTCTACCCGGACCGCATCGTCAACAAGACGAACGGCATCACCTTCCGGCGCTGGCTGTTCCAGGCGAACCCGGGCCTCACCCAGCTCATCACCGAGGCGATCGGCGAGCGCTTCACCGACTATCCGGAGGGCCTGACCGAGCTTTCGAAATACGCCGGCGACGCCGCCTTCCGCGAGAAGTACGCCGCGGTCCGCCGCAACAACAAGGTGGCCCTCGCCCGCCTCGTGAAGGAGCGGATCGGCGTCACGCTCGACCCGGACGCGCTGTTCGACGTCCAGATCAAGCGCATCCACGAGTACAAGCGCCAGCTCCTCAACATCCTCGAGACGATCGCCTTCTACGACGCCATCCGCGCCCAGCCGCACCGCGACTGGAAGCCGAGGGTGAAGATCTTCGGCGGCAAGGCGGCGCCGAGCTACCAGATGGCCAAGCTGATCATCAAGCTGATCTGCGACGTCGCCAAGCTCGTCAACGCCGACCCGACCGTCCGCGGCCTGCTCAAGGTGGTGTTCATCCCGAACTACAACGTCAGCGCGGCCGAGGTGATCATCCCGGCGGCCGACCTGTCGGAGCAGATCTCGACCGCCGGCATGGAGGCGTCGGGAACCGGCAACATGAAGTTCGCGTTGAACGGGGCACTGACGATCGGAACCCTGGACGGGGCCAATGTCGAGATCTTGGAGCGCGTCGGCAGCGACAACATCTTCATCTTCGGCCTCGACGCCCAGGGCGTCGTCGACCGCCGCGCCCAGGGCCTCGACGCCACCGAGACGATCGCCGCCTCACCCTATCTCGAGGAGGTGATCGAGGCGATCGGCTCCGGGGTGTTCTCCCCGGACCAGCCGGACCGCTATGCCGAGCTCGTGAACATGCTGAAGCACCACGACTATTTTCTGGTCACCGAGGATTTCGAGGCCTACCGTAAGGCGCAGGTGCACGTCTCGAACGAGTGGCGCGACCAGGCCGCGTGGTGGCGCAAGGCGGTTCTCAACACGGCCAATGTCGGCTGGTTCTCTTCCGACCGGACGATCCGGGAGTACGCCGGCGAGATCTGGAAGGTGCAACCCCAGTACTAGTGGTACGAGATGGCCCTCGACGACGCAGACATCGACCAGATCGCCGAAGGCCGTCATCCCGATCCGTTCGCCGTGCTGGGCCGGCACGGCGAGGGTGCCGGCGCGGTGGTGCGCACCTTCGCGCCCGGCGCCGAGACGGCCGCCGTGCTGACCCTCGCCGGCGCGCCGCTCGGCACGCTCACCCGGCGCAGCCCGGCCGGCGTCTTCGAGGGCGCCGTTCCCGGCGTGCCGGCGCGCTACCTGATCGAGGCCTCCGGCCCGACCGGGACGTGGCGCTACGAGGACCCCTACGCCTTCCCGGGCGTGCTCGGGGCGATGGACGACTGGCTCCTCGGCGAGGGCCGGCACGAGACCCTCTACGACCGCCTCGGCGCCCACCCGATGCAGCACATGGGCGCCGCCGGCACCCACTTCGCGGTCTGGGCGCCGAACGCCATGCGGGTGTCGGTGGTCGGCGACTTCAACGGCTGGGACGGCCGCCGCCACGTCATGCGCAAGCGCGTCGACACCGGCGTGTGGGAGATCTTCCTGCCCGGCCTCGGCGAGGGGCTCGCCTACAAGTACGAGATCCTCGGCCCGGACTGGGAGCTGGTGCCGCTGAAGGCCGACCCGGTCGGCTTCGCCGCCGAGTATAGGCCGGGCACCGCCTCGATCGTCGCCCGCACCGACGACTTCCGCTGGTCGGACGGCGACTGGATGACGGCGCGCGCGAAGCGCGACCCGCGCACCGCGCCGATGGCCGCCTACGAGGTGCACCTCGGCTCGTGGCGGCGCGGCGACGGCAACCGCTTCCTCAGCTACGACGAGATCGCCGACCAGCTCGTGCCCTATGTCGCCGACATGGGCTTCACCCACGTCGAGTTCATGCCGGTGAGCGAGCATCCGCTCGACGACTCGTGGGGCTACCAGCCGATCGGCCTGTTCGCGCCGACGAGCCGCTTCGGCCCGCCGGACGGCTTCGCCCGCCTCGTCGACCGGCTGCACGGCGCCGGCATCGGCGTCATCCTCGACTACGTGCCGGCGCACTTCCCGACCGACGTGCACGGCCTCGCCCACTTCGACGGCACGTCGCTCTACGAGGACGCTGACCCGCGCCGCGGCTTCCACCCCGACTGGAACACCGCGATCTACGACTTCGGCCGCGCCGAGGTGGCCAACACCCTGATCGCCAACGCCCTCTTCTGGATCGACCGCTACCACGTCGACGGGCTGCGCGTGGATGCCGTCGCCTCGATGCTCTACCTCGACTATTCGCGCCGCGCCGGCGAATGGAGCCCGAACCGTGAGGGCGGGCGGGAGAACCTCGAGGCGGTGGCGTTCCTGAAGCGCTTCAACGAGACCGTCTACGGCCGCTGCCCCGGCGCCTTCACCATCGCCGAGGAATCGACCGCCTGGCCGGGCGTCTCGCGGCCGACCGACGCCGGCGGCCTCGGCTTCGGCTTCAAGTGGAACATGGGCTGGATGCACGACACGCTCGACTACGTGTCGCGCGAGCCGATCCACCGCCGCTGGCACCACGGCGACATGACCTTCGCCATCATGTACGCCTTCGCCGAGACCTTCGTGCTGCCGATCTCGCACGACGAGGTCGTGCACGGGAAGGGCACCCTCTACGGCCGCATCGCCGGCGACGACTGGCAGAAGCGGGCGACGCTCAGGGCCTACCTCGCGGCGATGTGGGGCCACCCCGGCAAGAAGCTCCTGTTCATGGGCCAGGAGTTCGGCCAGGAGCGCGAGTGGAACTTCGCCGGTTCGCTCGACTGGCACCTGCTCGACGACCCGCGCCACCGCGGCATCCAGTCGGCGATGCGCGACGTCAACCGCGCCTACCGCGCCCACCCCGCCCTCTACCGGCGCGACGACGAGCCCGGCGGCTTCGCCTGGACGGTGGTCGACGACGCCGACCAGTCGGTGTTCGCCTGGCTGCGCTTCGGCGGCGCGGGCGACGCGCCGGTGCTCGTCGTCGCCAACATGACGCCGGTGCCGCGCGAGGGCTACCGGCTCGGCCTGCCGCACGCGGGCCGCTGGCGCGAGATCCTGAACACCGACGCCCACGACTACGGCGGATCGGGCCGCGGCAACCTCGGCGGCGTCGACGCCGTGGCGACGCCGCACGGCGGCTGGCCGGCCGAGGCCACCCTGTCGCTGCCGCCGCTCGCGACGCTGTGGTTCGTGGGGGCGGGCGAGAACACGTCGGGCGGGGAAGCGGCCGGAGGCGGTGCACGATGACGGAACGGAAGATTCGCGCGCCGCTGGCGCGCTCGGCGATGGCCTACGTGCTCGCCGGGGGGCGCGGCAGCCGCCTCCTCGAGCTCACCAACAACCGCGCCAAGCCCGCGGTCTATTTCGGCGGCAAGACGCGGATTATCGACTTCGCGCTGTCGAACGCGCTCAACTCCGGCGTCCGGCGCATCGCGGTGGCGACGCAGTACAAGGCGCACAGCCTGATCCGCCACTTGACCCGCGGCTGGACCTTCCTGCGGCCGGAACGCAACGAGGGCTTCGACATCCTGCCGGCGAGCCAGCGCGTGTCGGAGGACAAGTGGTACGCCGGCACCGCCGACGCGGTGTTCCAGAACCTCGACATCATCGAGGGCTACGAGCCGGAGTTCCTGATCATCCTCGCCGGCGACCACGTCTACAAGATGGACTACGAGAAGATGCTGGCGCAGCACGTCCGCGACGGCGCCGACGTCACGGTCGCCTGCATCGACGTGCCCCAGGCCGAGGCGAGCGCCTTCGGCGTCATGCACGTCGACGAGAAGGACCGCATCCTCGAGTTCCTCGAGAAGCCGGCAAACCCGCCGGAGATCCCCGGCCGGCCGGGCGTGTCGCTCGCCAGCATGGGCATCTACGTGTTCGCGCGCCAGCTCCTCATCGACCAGCTCCGCCGTGACGCCGCCGACCCGCACTCCTCGCACGACTTCGGCAAGGACGTGATCCCCTTCCTCGTCGCCAACGGCAAGGCGGTGGCGCACCGCTTCTCGCGCTCCTGCGTGCGCTCGGCCGCCGAGCGCGGCAGCTACTGGCGCGACGTCGGCACCATCGACGCCTACTACGACGCCAACCTCGACCTGACCGACGTCGTCCCCTCGCTCGACATCTACGACCGCGACTGGCCGATCTGGACCTACGCCGAGAACACGCCGCCGGCGAAGTTCGTGCACGACGAGGACGGCCGCCGCGGCATGGGCATCTCCTCGCTCGTCGCCGGCGGCTGCATCGTCTCCGGCGGCCACGTCCGCCGCTCGCTGCTGTCGACCGGCGTCCACGTCCACTCCTACGCCAATGTCGAGCACACCGTGGTGCTGCCGCGGGTCGACATCGGCCGCGGCGCGCGCATCAAGCGGGCGGTGATCGACGCCGGGGTGCGCATTCCCGACGGCCTCGTCGTCGGCGAGGACCCCGAGCTCGACGCGCTGCGCTTCCGCCGCACCGAGGGCGGCGTCTGTCTCATCACCCAGGCGATGGTGGACAGGCTCGCCGCATGACCGACCTCCACGTCCTGTCGGTCGCCTCCGAGATCTTTCCCCTCGTCAAGACCGGCGGCCTCGCCGACGTCGCCGGCGCGCTGCCGGCGGCCCTCGCCGGCGAGGGCATCCGCGCCGTGACGCTGGTGCCGGGCTACCCCGCCGTGCTCGCCGCCCTCGAGCAGCCGCAGACGGTGGTCGAGCTCGCCGACCTGCCGGGCGGGCCGGCGCGCGTCGTCCTCGCCGCGGCGCAGGGCCTCGACCTCGCGGTGCTCGACGCGCCGCACTTCTTCGACCGGCCGGGCAACCCCTATCTCGGGCCCGACGGGCGCGACTGGCCGGACAACGCCATCCGCTTCATCGCCTTCGCGCACGCCGCCGAGCGGCTGGCGCGCGGCGCCGCCCCGGGCCTCGCGCCGGACGTCGTGCACTGCCACGACTGGCAGGCGGCGCTGGTGCCGGCCCTCCTCGCGCACGGCGGGCCGCGGCCGGCGACGGTGCTGACCGTCCACAACCTCGCCTTCCAGGGCCAGTTCCCGGCCTCGGTGTTTCCGCTGCTGCGACTGCCGCCCGAGGCGTTCTCGGTCGACGGCGTCGAGTACTACGGCGACGTCGGCTTCCTGAAGGCCGGGCTGCGCTACGCCGACCGCATCACCACCGTGTCGCCGACCTACGGCTACGAGATCATGACGCATGCCGGCGGCATGGGGCTCGACGGCCTCATCCGCGGCCGCGCCGGCGCTCTCACCGGCATCCGCAACGGCCTCGACCTCGACGTCTGGGACCCGGGCGCCGACGCCCACCTCGCCGCCCCCTTCACCCGCCGCCACCCGGCCCGGCGGGCGCGCAACAAGGCGGCGCTCGCCGCCCGCTTCGGCCTCGAGGTGCCGCCGGAGATGCTGCTGTTCGGGCTCGTGAGCCGGCTCACCTGGCAGAAGGGCGTCGACCTCCTCGCCGACGCGGTGCAGACGCTGGTCGACGCCGGCGCGGCGCTCGTCGTCGTCGGCACCGGCGAGGCGCCGATCGAGGCGGCGCTGCGCGCGGTCGCCGAGCGCTATCCGGGCCGCATCGGGCTGCGCTTCGGCTACGACGAGGGCCTCGCCCACCTGGTGCAGGGCGGCGCCGACGCGCTCCTGGTGCCGTCGCGCTTCGAGCCGTGCGGCCTCACCCAGCTGAGCGCGCTGCGCTACGGCGCGGTGCCGGTGGCCGCCCGCGTCGGCGGCCTCGCCGACACCATCGTCGACGCCAACGAGATGGCGCTCGCCGCCGATGCCGGGACCGGCGTGCTGTTCTCGCCGCCGACCCGCGAGGCGCTCGAACTCGCCATCCTGCGCACCGCCGCGCTGTGGCGCGACCAGGACGCCTGGCGCGCCATCCAGAAGCGTGGCATGGCGACCGACGTCGGCTGGGGAGTGCCGGCGCAGCGCTACGCCGCGCTGTTCCGCAGCCTCGTCGCCGGCCGCGCCGGCTGAGGGGGGCAGGACGATGCAGGGGGACATCCGGCCGGGCACGCCCGAGCCGCTCGGCGCGGCGGTCTTCGCCGACGGGCTCAACGTCGCCGTCTATTCCGCGCACGCGACCTCGATCGAGGTCTGCCTCTACGACGAGGCCGGCGAGCGCGAGGTCGCGCGCCTCGCCTTGCCGGAGCGCACCGGCGACGTCTTCCACGGCCGCATCGCCGGCTACGGCGCCGGCACCCGCTACGGCCTCAGGGCGCACGGCCCCTTCGAGCCGGCCGCCGGCCACCGCTTTAACCCGGCGAAGCTGCTCGTCGATCCCTACGCGACGGCGATCGACCGGCCCTTCGCGCTCCACCCGGCGATGTTCGACCGGCCGCCGCAGGACCCGGGCGGCCGCGTCTCGCCGGACCCGACTGACAGCGGACCGTTCGTGCCGAAGGCGATCGCCGAGGCGGCGCGCACCCTGGCCGCGCCGCTCGACCGCCCGCGCAAGCCGAGCGACGTCGTCTACGAGCTGCACGTGCGCGGCTTCACCAAGCTTCACCCCGAGGTGCCCGAGGCGATCCGCGGCACCCTCGCCGGGCTTGCCCATCCGGCGGCGATCGACCACCTCGTCCGCCTCGGCGTCGGCACCGTCGAGCTGATGCCGCTCGCCGCCTGGCTCGACGAGCGCCACCTCGCCCGCCTCGGCCTCTCCAACTACTGGGGCTACAACCCGATCACCATGCTCGCCCCCGACCCGCGGCTGGCACCGGGCGGCATGGCCGAGGTGGCGACGGCGGTCGCGGCGCTGCGCGCGGCGGGCATCGACGTGCTGCTCGACGTCGTCCTCAACCACACCGGCGAGGGCGACGCGCTCGGGCCGACGGTGTCGCTGCGCGGCCTCGATTCGGCGACCTACTACCGCCACGCCGCCGAGGATCCGGGCCGCCTCGTCGACGACACCGGCTGCGGCAACACCCTCGCCCTCGACCGCCCGGCGGTGCTCCGCCTCGCCATGGACGCGTTGCGCCGCTGGGCCGAAGGCGCCGGCGTCGACGGCTTCCGCTTCGACCTCGGCACCACCCTCGGCCGCCGCGCTGACGGCTACGACCCGGCCGCGCCGCTCCTCCAGGCGATCGCCCAGGACCCGCTGCTGGCGACGAAGCGCATCGTCGCCGAGCCGTGGGACGTCGGCCCCGGCGGCTACCAGCTCGGCCAATTGCCGCCGCGCTGGGGCGAGTGGAACGACCGCTACCGCGACACCGTCCGCCGCTTCTGGCGCGGCGACGCCGGCGTTGGCGGCCTGGCGACCCGGCTCGCCGGCTCCTCCGACGTGTTCGGCGCCCGCCACCGGCCGCCCTCGAAGAGCGTCAACTTCCTCGCCGCGCACGACGGCTTCACCCTCGCCGACCTCGTCGCCTACACCGAGAAGCACAACGCCGCGAACGGCGAGGACAACCGCGACGGCCACGGCGAGAACTATTCCTGGAACCACGGCGTCGAGGGCCCGAGCGACGATCCGGCGGTCCTCGCCGCCCGCGTGCAGGACGTGCGCGGCCTCCTCCTCACGCTCCTCGCCTCGCGCGGCACGCCGATGCTGGCGATGGGCGACGAGCTCGGCCGCAGCCAGCAGGGCAACAACAACGCCTATTGCCAGGACGGCCCGATCGCCTGGCTCGACTGGTCGCGCGCCGACGCCGGCCTCGCCGCCTTCGCCGCCCGCCTCGTCGCCCTGCGCGCCGCCCACCCGGCGCTCTCCGCCGACCGCTACCTGACCGGCCGGCCGCTCGACGACAGCGGCATCGCCGACGTCGAGTGGCGCACCGCCGACGGCGAGGAGATGCAGGACGGCCACTGGACGCGCGACCGCCAGCTCGTCGCCGCCTTCTACGCCCCGGCGGACGGCGACGCGCCGGCCGACCGTGTCGTCGCCGTCCTCAACGCCGACGACGCCGCGACCGAGGTCGTGCTGCCGGACACCCGCCCCGGCTTCGCCTGGAGGGTGGCCGCCGACAGCGCCCGGCCGGACGCCGAAGGGGCACCGCTGCCGGGCCTCGCCCGGCTCGCCGTCCCGCCGCGGACGGCGATGCTGGTGGTCGAGGCGCCGGACGCCGACGCCGCCCGCCGCGCCGCCGGCGGCACCGAGCCGGCGGTGCTCGACCGGCTCGCCGCCGCCGCCGGCATCGGCCTCGAGTGGTGGGACCTCGACGCCAAGCGCCACCGCGTCGGCGCCGACACCAAGCTCGCCCTCCTCACGGCGATGGGCCTTCCCGCCGGCTCGACCGCCGAGGCGCGCGACAGCCTCGCCGCCATCGCCGAGCGGCGCGACCGCCGGCCGCTGCCCGCCGTCGTCGTCGCCCGCGAGGGCCGGACGGCCGAGGTCGCCGTCCGCCTCGCCGGCGGCCGCGTGCCGGACCTCCACCTCGAGCGCGCCGACGGCACCCTCGAGGCCGTGCCGGTGCCGCCGGACGCGCCGCGCCGCACCGTCGTCGCCGCCGACGGCCGCACCGTCGACGAGCTCGTGGTGACGCTTTCGGGCCTGCCGGTCGGCGCGCACCGCCTCGTCGCCGGCGACGAGGCGGCGAGCGGCCGGCTCTACGTCGTGCCGACGCGCTGCCACCTGCCGGCCTCGCTCGCCGCCGGGCGGCGGCGCACCGGCCTCGCCGCCCACCTCTACTCGCTGCGGCGGGCCGGCGACGGCGGCATCGGCGACTTCACCGCGCTTTCCGCGCTCGCCCGCATCGCCGGCGGCGCCGGGGCGGCGACCCTCGGCCTCAACCCGCTGCACGCCCTGTCGCTGACCGACCGGGCGAGCGCCAGCCCCTACCATCCGAGCGACCGCCGCTTCCTCGACCCGATCTATCTCGACCTCGCCCGCGTGCCTGACATCGGGCCGGTGCCGCCGGCGCCCGACGAGGGCGGGCTCGTCGACTACCCGGCGGTGTGGCGGGCGAAGGCCGGCGCGCTCGCCGACGCCTACGCCGCCTTCCGCCGCCGCCCGGTCGACGACCCGCTCGCCGCCGAGCGCGCCCGCTTCATCGCCGCCGGCGGCGAGACGTTGCGCCGCTTCGCCGTGTTCCAGGCGATCGCCGAGGCGAACCCCGGCCTCTCCTGGCGCGACTGGCCGGCCGGGCTGCGCGAGCCGGGCTCGGCGGCGGTCGCCGCCTTCGCCGCGGCGAACGCCGACCGCGTGACCTTCCACCTGCACCTGCAGTGGCTCGCCGACCGGCAGCTCGCCGCGGCCGCCGAGGCGGGGCGGGCGGCCGGGCTCGAGGCCGGGCTCTACCGCGACCTCGCCGTCGGCTGCGCCGCCGAGGGCGCCGAGGCGTGGGCGAGCGAGGGCGGCTACGTCGCCGGCGTGTCGATCGGCGCGCCGCCCGACCCGTTCACCGAGGACGGCCAGATCTGGCACCTGCCGCCGCCCGACCCGAACCGCATGATCGAGACCGCCTATGCCGGGCTCGACGGGCTGCTCGCCGCCAACATGCGCCACGCCGGCGCGCTCCGCATCGACCACGCGATGGCGCTGACGCGGCTGTTCTGGGTGCCGGACGGCGCCCCGGCGCTCGCCGGCGCCTACGTCGCCTACCCGGTCGACGACCTGCTCGGCATCGTCGCGCTGAACAGCCGGCGGGCGGAGTGCATGGTGGTCGGCGAGGACCTCGGCGTGGTCCCCGACGGCCTGCGCGAAAAACTCTCGGCGCACGACCTGCTGTCCTACCGGGTGGTGCCGTTCGAGCGCGAGGCGAGCCGCTTCCGCCGCGCCGCCAGCTACCCGGCGAAGGCCGTCGCCTGCGCCTCGAGCCACGACCTGCCGCCGCTCGCCGCCTGGTGGCGCGGCCACGACCTGGAGATCGAGCAGGCGCTCGGCCGCCATGTCGGCGGCGACGCCGCGGCGACCCGCGTCGCCGACAAGGCGCGCCTCGCCGAGGCCTTCGAGGAGGCGGGCGTCGCCCTCGACCCGTCGACCGACGACACCGCCGCGGTGGTCGACGCGGCGCACGCCTTCCTGGCGGCGACACCCTGCCTCGTCGCGCTGATGCAGCTCGACGACCTCACCGGCGAGACCGAGCCGCTCAACGTGCCGGGCACCGACACCGAGCGGCCGAACTGGCGCCGGCGCTTGTCACAGACCGTCGAGGAGATCGCCGCCGGCAACATCCCCGCCCGCATGGCGAAGGTCGCGGCGCTGCGCGACCCGCCGGCCACGGGCTGAGCGACCACCCTGGGGCGAATTCTGATCGACCAGATGGATCCCATCTGGTCGGAAGGCGCCCGCTCACTCCGGCGGCGGCCGGCCGCGCCCAGCCTTGATGCCGGAGCGCACCTTCTTGGCGTCGAGACGGCGCACCTTGGAGGCGAGCGTCGGCCGCGTCTTGCGGCGCGGCGGCGGTGGCGGCTCGGCCGCGGCGCGGATGAGCGTGAACAGCCGCTCGCGCGCGTCGGCGCGGTTGCGCTCCTGGGTGCGGAAGCGGCGGGCGAAGACGATGACGACGCCGTCCTGCGTCACGAGGTGGCCGGCGAGCGCCAGCAGGCGCGTGCGCACCGGCTCCGGCAGGCTCGGCGAGGCGGCGGCGTCGAAGCGCAGCTCGACCGCGGTCGAGACCTTGTTGACGTTCTGCCCGCCGGGGCCGGAGGCGAGCACGAAGCGCTCGGTGAGTTCCGCCTCGTCGAGCGAGATCCGATCGGTGACCGCGATGCGCGCCATCACACCACCTCGCCGGCCGCCCGGCCGCTCGACCACGCCCACTGGAAGTTATAACCGCCGAGCCAGCCGGTGACATCGACCGCCTCGCCGATGAAGTGGAGGCCGGGCACCGCGCGGGCGGCGAGCGTCCGCTGCGACAGGCCGGCGGTATCGACGCCGCCGAGCGTCACCTCCGCCTTGGCATAGCCCTCGCTGCCGCCCGGCCGGACCGTCCAGGCCTTCAGCCCCGCGGCGAACGCCGCGAGGCGGCGGTCGGGGATCGCGCCGATCGGCCCGGCGAGGGCGGCGTCCGGATCGCCGGCGAGGGCGCCGGCCGCCGCCGCCTCGGCGAGGCGGGCGGGCAGGAGCTCGCCCAGCACCGCCTTCGGCTCGGCCTTCGGCCGCTCCGCCTTGCGGGCGACGAGGAAGGCGGCGAGGTCCGTCGCGGGCGCCAGGTCGACGGCGACCACCTCACCCTCGCGCCAATAGGACGAGATCTGCAGCACCGCCGGGCCGGAGAGGCCGCGGTGGGTAAACAGCAGCGCCTCGCGGAAGCGGCCGCCGCCGCAAGTCGCCACGACCTCGGCCGAGACGCCAGCGAGCGACCGGCAGAGCTCGAGCAGCGCGCCGTCGAGCCGGAGCGGCACCAGCGCCGGGCGCGTCTCGGTGACGGCGAGACCGAAGCGGCGGGCGACGTCGTAGGCGAAGCCGGTCGCCCCCATCTTCGGGATCGACGGCCCGCCGGTGGCGATGACGAGGCTCTCGGCCTCCAGGCCGCAGGCCGTCGTCTCGATGCGGAAGCGCTCGCCGCCGGCGATCTCCGTCACCCGCCGCCCGACCCGGACGGAGACGCCCGCCGCCGCGCATTCGGCGAGCAGCATGGCGACGATCTGGCGGGCCGAGCCGTCGCAGAACAGCTGGCCGAGGGTCTTCTCGTGCCAGGCGATGCCGTGCCGCTCGACGAGGTCGAGGAAGTCCCGCTGCGTGTAGCGGTCGAGCGCCGAGCGGGCGAAGTGCGGGTTCTGCGAGAGGAAGCGGTCGGGCGCGGCGTCGAGGTTGGTGAAGTTGCAGCGCCCGCCGCCGGAGATCAGGATCTTCTTGCCGACCTCGTCGGCGTGGTCGATGAGCACCACGCGCCGGCCGCGGGCGCCGGCGGTCGCCGCGCACATCAGCCCGGCGGCGCCGGCCCCGACGACGACGACGTCCGCCCGCTCGCCCATCGCTCAGGGACCGGTCGGGACGAGGGCGGGGCGGCCCGTCACGACGCGCCCTCCTCGCGCAGCATCTCGAGCTCCAGCCACTCCTCCTCGGCGGCGGCGAGGGCGCCGTGCGCCTCGGCGAGCGCCGCCGTCGCCGCCTCGAAGCGGGCGCGGTCGCGCCGGTAGAGGTCGGCGTCGGCCAGCGTCTCCTTCAGCCGGCCGATCGTCTTTTCGAGCTCGGCCATGCGGCCGGGCAGCTTGTCGAGCGCGTGCTTCTGCTTGAACGACAGCTTGGCCCGCCGCGGCGGCTCGGCGCGGGGCTCGGCGGCCCCCTTCTCCTCGCGTCGGCGCGGCTCGCCGCCGCCGGCGCCGCGGACACGGAGCGGCGCGCCGCGCTGCGCCAGCATGTCGGAATAGCCGCCGGCGTACTCGGTCCACCGCCCGTCGCCCTCCGGCACCAGCACCGAGGCGACGATGCGGTCGAGGAAGTCGCGGTCGTGGCTGACGAGGAGCACGGTGCCCTGGTAGGCGCCGAGCATCTCCTCGAGCACGTCGAGGGTCTCGAGGTCGAGGTCGTTGGTCGGCTCGTCGAGGACGAGCACGTTCGATGGCCGGGCGAGGGCGCGGGCGAGCATCAGCCGCGCCCGCTCGCCGCCCGAGAGCACCGACACCGGCGTGCGCGCCTGCTCGGGCGAGAACAGGAAGTCGCCCATGTAGGACATCACGTGGCGCGCCTCGCCGTTGACGATCACCGTGTCGCCGCGCCCCTCGGTCATCGCCTCGGTCAGCGTCCAGGTCGGGTCGAGGCTATCGCGGCTCTGCTCGAGGGTGGCGACGGCGAGGTTGGTGCCGTGGCGGATGGTGCCGGCGTCGGGCGCCAGCGTTCCCGTGAGGAGGCGGATCAGCGTCGTCTTGCCGGCGCCGTTCGGGCCGACGAAGCCGATGCGGTCGCCGCGCAGGATGCGCACGGTGAGGTCGCGGACGATCGGCGTGTCGCCGAAGGACTTCTCGATCCCTTCCGCCTCGACGACGCGCTTGCCGGAGGCGTCGGCCTCGGCGGCGGCGAGGCGGGCGGCGCCGGCAGGGCCGCGCATCGCCTTGCGCGCCTCGCGCATCGCATGCAGCTCGCCGAGCCGGCGGACGTTGCGCTTGCGCCGCGCGGTGACGCCGTAGCGCAGCCAGTCCGCCTCGGCGACGAGCTTGCGGTCCATCTTGTGCCGCGCCGTCTCCTCCTCGGCATAGACCGTGTCGCGGAAGGCCTCGAAGGCGGCGAAGCCCTCGTCGAGGCGGCGCGTCGTGCCGCGGTCGAGCCAGACGGTGGCGCGTGACAGGTTGGTGAGGAAGCGGCGGTCGTGGCTGATCACGACGAGCGCCGAGCGCAGCCCCTTGAGCTCGGCCTCCAGCCACTCGATGGCGCCGATGTCGAGGTGGTTGGTCGGCTCGTCGAGCAGCAGGATGTCCGGCGCCGGCGCCAGCACGCGGGCGAGCGCCGCCCGCCGCCCCTCGCCGCCGGAGAGCCGCGCCGGGTCCTCCGTGCCGTCGAGGCCGAGGGATTCCAAGAGGTAGCGGGCGCGATAGGGGTCGTCGCCGGGGCCGAGGCCGGCCTCGACATAGGCGAGCGTCGTCGCGAAGCCGCCGAAGTCCGGCTCCTGCGGCAAATAGCGCACGGTGGCGCCGGGCTGCGCGAAGCGGACGCCCTTGTCCGGCTCGACGAGGCCGGCGGCGATCTTGAGCAGGGTCGACTTGCCCGACCCGTTGCGGCCGACGAGGCACAGCCGCTCGCCGGGCGCCACGGCGAGATCCGCCCGCGTGATCAGCGGCGTGCCGCCGAAGGTGAGGGCGACGTCCTGGAGGGAGAGGAGCGGCGGGGCCATAGGCACTCTCGGCGGTCGAAATCCACGGGCGGGGCGGAGGGACGCGGTGCGAATAGCACGGCCGGGCGCCGAACGCCCATTGCTCTCGGCGCGCCGATCAATATATTGCGCTGCAAAATCAGCACGCGGACCTGGGATCGACCTGGGCCCGCCTTTTGGTGTTTCCATGGACCTTCGCAACATCGCCATCATCGCGCACGTCGACCACGGGAAGACCACCCTGGTCGACAAGCTGCTCCAGCAGTCCGGCACGTTCCGAGACAACCAGCGGCTCGTCGAGCGGGCGATGGACTCGAACGACCTGGAACGCGAGCGCGGCATCACCATCCTCGCCAAGGTGACCTCGGTCGCCTGGAAGGGCTCGCGCATCAACATCGTCGACACCCCCGGCCATGCCGACTTCGGCGGCGAGGTCGAGCGCATCCTCAACATGGTCGACGGCGCCATCATCCTCGTCGACGCGGCCGAAGGGCCGATGCCGCAGACGAAGTTCGTGCTGTCGAAGGCGCTCAAGGTCGGCCTCCGGCCGATCGTCGCCATCAACAAGATCGACAAGCCGGACGCGCGCGCCGACGAGGTGCTGAACGAGATCTTCGACCTCTTCGGCGCCCTCGACGCCTCGCACGAGCAGCTCGACTTCCCGGTCCTCTACGGCTCGGCCAAGCAGGGCTGGATGGCCGAGAGCCCCGAGGGGCCGCAGGAGTCGATCGGCCCGCTGCTCGACCTCGTGCTGAAGCACGTGCCGGCGCCGACCGTCGACGAGGGGCCGTTCCGGCTGCTCGCAACGACCATCGAGTCGAACCCGTTCCTCGGCCGCATCCTCACCGGGCGCATCCGCTCCGGCACGGTGAAGCCGAACATGGCGGTGAAGTCGATCGGCGTCGACGGCCGCCAGGTCGAGGTCGGCCGGATCAGCCAGGTGCTGGGCTTCCGCGGCCTCGAGCGCGTGCCGGTGGAATCGGCCGAGGCGGGCGACATCGTCGCCCTCGCCGGGCTGACCACGACGACCGTCGCCGACACGATCTGCGACCCGTCGGTCACCGAGGGCCTGCACGCCCAGCCGATCGACCCGCCGACCCTGTCGATGACCTTCCGCATCAACGACGGACCGCTCGCCGGCACCGAGGGCGACAAGGTGCAGAGCCGCGTCATCCGCGACCGCCTGTTCAAGGAGGCCGAGGGCAACGTCGCCCTCAAGGTCACCGAGGGCAAGGACAAGGACGCCTACGAGGTCGCCGGCCGCGGCGAGCTGCAGCTCGCCATCGTCATCGAGACGATGCGCCGCGAGGGCTTCGAGCTCACCGTCGGCCGCCCGCAGGTTGTCTTCTCGAAGGCCGACGACGGCACCATCCTCGAGCCGATCGAGGAAGTGATCATCGACGTCGACGAGGAGCACGCCGGTGCCGTCGTCTCCAAGCTCTCCGAGCGCCGCGCCGACATGATCGAGATGCGGCCGTCCGGCGGCGGGCGCATGCGGCTCGTCTTCCATGCGCCGACGCGCGGCCTGATCGGCTACCAGTCCGAGCTCCTGTCCGACACCCGCGGCACGGCGATCATGAACCGCCTGTTCCACGCCTACGCCCCCCACAAGGGCGACATCCCGGGCCGGCGCAACGGCGTCCTCATCTCCAACTCGTCCGGCGAGGCCACCGCCTACGCGCTCTTCAACCTGGAAGACCGCGGCGCGATGGTGATCGAGCCGGGCTGGAAGGTCTACGAGGGCATGATCATCGGCGAGCACACCCGCGACAACGACCTCGAGGTCAACGTCATGAAGGGCAAGCAGCTCACCAACGTGCGCTCGTCCGGCAAGGACGAGGCGATCCGCCTGACGCCGCCGATACGCATGACGCTGGAGAAGGCGCTCGCCTACATCCAGGACGACGAGCTCGTCGAGGTGACGCCGTCGTCGATCCGCCTCAGGAAGGCGATCCTCGACCCGAACGACCGCAAGCGCGCCGAGCGGCGCAAGGAGCCCGAGGTCGGCGCGGCCTGAGCCGCTCCGGCACGCGAAGGCGGCGCGGCCCGGGCCGCGCCGATGGGCCGGCGGGGGCGATGCCGGCTGGACAGCGCCCGGCCGGACCGGTATCCGTTTGCAGGGCTCGCGGCACGCCGTGCCGGCGGGCGACGAACGGCTAGCGCGGGACGGAAAACTCCATGGCGATCGCGACCGAACGCTCCGGCGACGTGCTGGTCCTGCTGCCGCAGGGCCGGCTCGATTCCAACAACGCCGCGGCCGTGGAGACCGAGATCCTCGAGCATCTCGCCGCCGGCTCGAAGCGGATCGTCATGGACTTCGCCGGCCTCGACTACATCTCGAGCGCCGGCCTCCGGGTGGTGCTGGTCGTCGCCAAGCGGCTGAAGCAGGCCGGCGGCACGCTGGTGCTCTGCCGGCTGCCGGCGCACATCCGCGAGGTCTTCGAGATCTCCGGCTTCCTGTCGATCCTGACCACCAAGGACACCCGGGAAGAGGCGCTCGCCGCCGCCTGAGCGCGGCGCCGTCCCCGAGCCGAGCCCTCCGCCTCGCCCGAGCCCTCCGCCTCGCCCGAGCGCGCCGGCGTGTGCCCGCTTGACCGCGGGCGGCGGCTCTGCTGCTGTCGCCCGAGCGCGACGCGCGCGGCCTCGCACCAGGCGGCTCCGATGACCCAGTCGATCCTCCTCGCCTCCGGCTTCGCCGGCTTCATCTACGGCATCACGCCGGGGCCGGCGGTGCTCGCCCTGTTCGGCATCTCGGCCAACCAGGGCCGCCGCGCCGGCGCCGCCTTCCTGTCGGGCCACTTCTTCGGCGACATCGTCTGGGTGACGCTCGCCCTCGTCGCGATCGTCGGCGCGCGCAGCATCGGCTCGACGGTGTTCGACATCCTCGGCATCGCCTGCGGGCTCTATCTCGGCTGGCTCGGCTGGGCCGCCGTCACGGTGCGCAAGAGCGCCGACGGCACCATCGACACCCGGGTTCGCCGGCCGCTGGTGCGCGGCATCCTGTTCGGCCTCACCAACCCGAAGGGCTACCCGGTGGCGGTCGCGACCTTCACCGCGATCCTCGCGAGCTACGCCGCCGGGCTGACGTGGACCGGCGTTCCCGGCCTCCTCGCGGCGGCCGCGGTCGGCTTCGTCGCCTCCTACGCGGTGCTCGTCGCGATCACCGGCACCGGCGTCGTGCGGCGCTTCTATCGCCGCTACGAGCTGTGGATCGTGCGCGCCTCGGGCGTGATCTTCCTCGGCTTCGCGGTGCACGCCATCACCACCTCGGTCGGCGGCCTCCTCGGCCGGCGCGCCTGACGACACCCGGATACCCGATGACCGACCTGGAGACGCTGAAGCCGCAGGCGACCGCCTGGTTCGAGAGCCTGCGCGACCGCATCCACGCCGCCTTCGAGGCGCTCGAGGACGAGGCCGCCGGCATGCCCGGCTGCGCCGGCATGCCGGCCGGCCGCTTCGCGCGCACGCCGTGGCAGCGCGAGGGCGGCGGCGGGGGGGTGATGGGCATCCTCAAGGGCCGGGTGTTCGAGAAGGCCGGCGTGCACGTCTCCACCGTGCACGGCACCTTCACGCCGGAGTTCGCCCGCCAGATCCCCGGCGCCGAGGAGGACCCGCGCTTCTGGGCCTCCGGCATCTCGCTGATCGCCCACCCGTGGAACCCGAACGTGCCGGCGGTGCACATGAACACCCGCCTCGTCGCCACCGGCCGCGCCTGGTTCGGCGGCGGCGCCGACCTCACCCCGGTGCTCGACCGCCGCCGCACCCAGGAGGACGCCGACACGGCGGCCTTCCACGCGGCGATGCGGGCGGCCTGCGAGGCCCACCCGGTCGCCGACTACCCCCGCTACAAGGCGTGGTGCGACGACTACTTCCACCTGAAGCACCGCGACGAGCCGCGCGGCGTCGGCGGCATCTTCTACGACCACCTCGACAGCGGCGACCGGCCGGCCGACTTCGCCTTCACCCGCGCCGTCGGCGAGGCCTTCCTCGGCGTCTATCCCGCCCTCGTCCGCCGCAACATGGCGACCGCGTGGACGGACGCCGACCGCCGGGAGCAACTCGTCCGCCGCGGCCGCTACGTCGAGTTCAACCTGCTCTACGACCGCGGCACGCTGTTCGGGCTGAAGACCGGCGGCAACATCGAGGCGATCCTCTCCTCGATGCCGCCGGCCGTCGCCTGGCCCTGACGGGACCCGGCGCCCCGAGCGCCGGGCCGCCCCTCTCCCTCAAAGCACGCCGGTGACGATGGCGATGCCGGCGAGGCAGATCGCCCCGCCCACCGCCTGCACCGCGAAGCGCCCGCGCGCGTCGGCCGCCCAACCGATGGCGAAGCCGACGCCGAGGCCGGCGAGGTGGAGAAGCGCGGTGCCGAACATGAAGCCGAGGCCATAGGCATAGCCTGCCGCATCCTCGGGCATCTCGGCGCCGTGCGCATGGCCGTGGAAGATCGCGAACAGCCCGACCACCGCCATCGCCGCGGCGACCGGCGCCTTGACGTCGAACGCCACCGCGGCGCCGAGCGCCACCACCGACAGCCCGATGCCGAGCTCGACGAACGGCACCGCGGCGCCGGCGATGCCGAGGGCGCCGCCGAGCGCCATGACGACGACGAAGGTCGCCGGCACCGCCCAGATCGCCCGGCCGCCGAGCTGCCAGGCGAAGATGCCGACGGCGACCATCGCGAGCACGTGGTCGAGCCCGGTGATCGGATGCTCGAAGCCGTGGAAGAAGCCGGTCGTCGCGCCGACGCCGGTGTGGGCGAGCGCCGCGGTCGGCGCGAGGGCGAGGAGGGCGGCGGCGAGGCGGACGGCGGTTCTGGTCGGGCTGAGGCTCATCTTCGGGCTCCTTGGGTTCGACGGCTTGAAATGCGCGTTTCGTGCCAGCGGGTGGACGGTCAGCAGATGCGGGGAAGCTGGTCGCCGACCAGCATGTCGACGAGGCGCCGGCCCCCGAGCACGCTCTCCATGACAACGCGGCCGGGGCGGCCGGCGCCGACCGTGCCGATGATCGCCGCGCCCCGGCCGAGCGGGTGGCCGGCGAGGGCCGCGAGCGCGGCCGCGGCCTCCTCCGGCGGCACCACGGCGACGAGCTTGCCCTCGTTGGCGAGGTAGAGCGGGTCGAGGCCGAGGATCTCGCAGAAGCCCTTGACCTCGGGGCGCAGCGGCACGTCGGCCTCGCGGATCTCGACCGAGACGCCGCTCGCCTCGGCGAGCTCGTTCAGCACCGCGGCGAGGCCGCCGCGCGTCGCGTCGCGCATCGCCCGGACGCCCGGCGCCGCCGCGACGAGGCGGTCGACGAGCCCGTGCAGGGCGGCGCAATCGCTCTCGATCGTGCTCTCGAGCGCGAGGTCGCCGCGCGCCCCGAGGATCGCCGCGCCGTGGTCGCCGAGGAGGCCGTTGACGAGGATCACGTCGCCCGGCCGGGCGCGGCCGATGCCGACCTCGAGGCCCGCCGGCACCACGCCGATGCCGGTGGTCGTGACGAACAGCTTGTCGCAGGCGCCGCGCGCCACGACCTTGGTGTCGCCGGTCGCGATCGGCACCCCCGCTTCGGCGGCGGTGCGCGCCATCGACGAGGCGACGGCGAAGAGCGTGTCGACCGGCAGCCCCTCCTCGACGATGACGGCGCAGGAGAGCGCCACCGGCTTCGCGCCGCCGACCGCGAGGTCGTTGATGGTGCCGCAGACGGCCAGCTTGCCGATGTCGCCGCCCGGAAAGAACAGCGGGTCGACGACGAAGGAATCGGTGGTGAAGGCGAGCCGGTCGCCGGCGGCGGCGAGGCCGGCGAGGGCGAAGCGCGCCTGGTCCTCGAGCGGCGCGCCGGCGCCGCCGAAGGCCCGCACGAACACCTCGTCGACGAGCTCGCGCATGGCGCCGCCGCCGCCGCCGTGGGCGAGGGTGACGGTCTTGCCGGCGAGCCGCGGCACGCGGGCGATCGGGGGAAGCGCGTTCATGCCGCCCTCCCGCGGATGCCGCCATACTGGTAGTAGGCGGCGCAGGAGCCTTCCGACGACACCATCAGGGCGCCGAGCGGCGTCTCCGGCGTGCAGGCGCCTCCGAAGGCCGGGCACGCCCACGGCTTCACCGCCCCGGTCAGCACCTCGCCGCAGCGGCCGGCGGCCGGGTCGGCGACCTGGACGTCCGGCACCGCGAAGCGGCGCTCGGCGTCGAAGCGGGCGTAGGCCGGCCGGAGCCGCACCCCCGATCCCTCGATCGAGCCGAGGCCGCGCCACTCGAAGGTCTCGCGCGGCTCGTAGACCGCCGCGACGGCGGCGCGCGCCCGCGGGTTGCCCTCGGCCGGAACGACGCGGGCGTACTGGTTCTCGATCGCCGCGCGACCGTCGGCGAGCTGGCGCAGCACCATCAGGAGCGACTGCAGGAGGTCGATCGGCTCGAAGCCGGAGACGACGAGCGGCCGGCCGAACTCCTCGGCGATGAAGCGATACGGCTCCGTGCCGATGACCATCGTCACGTGGCCGGGGCCGATGAAGCCGTCGATCCGGAGGTCCGGCTGCTCGAGCAGCGCCCGCATCGTCGGGATGATGGTGATGTGGTTGCAGAAGACCGAGAAGTTTTCGACCTCCTCGCGCGCGGCGCGCAGCACCGTCAGCGCCGTCGAGGGCATCGTCGTCTCGAAGCCGAGGCCGAAGAACACCACCTCGCGGTCCGGGTTGCGGCGGGCGAGGGCGAGGGCGTCGAGCGGCGAATAGACCATCCGCACGTCGGCGCCCTCGGCCTTCGCCTGCAGCAGGCTCTTGCGCGAGCCCGGCACCCGCATGGCGTCGCCGAAGGTCGCGAAGATCACCTCCGGCCGCTCGGCGATCGCCACGCAATCGTCGACCCGGCCCATCGGCAGTACGCAGACCGGGCAGCCCGGCCCGTGCACGAACTCGATGATGTCGGGCAGAAGCCCCTCGAGGCCGTAGCGGAAGATCGCGTGGGTGTGGCCGCCGCAGACCTCCATCACCGACACCGGCCGGTCGCGGCCGCGCCCGAGCCCCGCCGCGACGACCGCGATCTCGCGGGCGAGGCCGCGGGCGAGCTCGGGATCGCGGAATTCGTCGACATAGCGCATCGGACGGCCCTCCCTCGGGTCTTGGTCTTCTTCAGGCGGCGGGCGGCGGCGGCTCGACGCTGCCGTCGCGGATCGCGGCGATCTCCGCCGCCGCCTCGCCGATCTCGGTCAGCACCTTCAGGGTCGCCGCCGCCTCGTCCTCGTCGATGACGCTCATCGCGAAGCCGACGTGGACGAGCACCCAGGCGCCGAGAAGATCCTCCAGCGGCCGGTCGGGGTCGGCGACGCAGACGACGTCGACCGAGCGGCGCACGCCGGAGACGTCGACCGTCATCAGCATCGCCTCGGCGTCGGCCACGGCGACGATGCGTCCAGGGATTCCGAGGCACATGGCGCGCTCCTTTGCCGACTCAGTGGTGCGGGCCGCGGGCGCTGGCGGCGATGCCGTAGCGCTCGATCTTGGCCCGGAGCCCGACGCGCGAGAGGCCGAGCTCCTCGGCGGCGCGGCTCTTGTTCCAGCGGCATTTGACGAGGGTTTCCATCAGCACCATCGCCTCCAGCCGCTCGACGCGCTCCTTGAGCGAGCCGGCGAGGGCCGGCAGGCCGGAGACGCCGTCGTCGCCGGCGGTGGCGACGGCCGCCGCCGCGTGGACGACGTGCGGCGACAAGAGGTCGGCGCCGAGGGTGTCGCCGACGGCGAGCACCAGCATCCGCGTCAGCTCGTTCTGCAGCTCGCGCACGTTGCCCGGCCAGTCGTAGGCCTCGAGGCACCTGAGCGCCTCCTCGGTGAAGCCTTTCACGCGCTTGCCGTGGGTGGCGGCGAGGCTGTCGAGGATCTGGCCTGCGAGCGCGCGGACGTCGCAGCGCCGCTCGCGCAGCGCCGGCAGCGTCAGCGTCATCGCGGCGAGGCGGAAATAGAGGTCCTCGCGGAAGCGCCCAGCGGCGACCTCGGCGCGCAAGTCGCGGTGGGTGGCGGCGAGCACGCGCACGTCGACCCGGCGCGCCTCGTTGGAGCCGACCGGGCGCACCTCGCCCTCCTGAAGGAAGCGCAGCAGCTTGACCTGGAAGGCCGGCGACACGTCGCCGATCTCGTCGAGCAGGATGGTGCCGCCGTCGGCCTCCTCGAGCAGGCCGACGCGGTTCGCGTGCGCGCCGGTGAACGAGCCGCGCTTGTGGCCGAAGAGCTCCGATTCCAGCAGCTCGTCGGGGATCGCGCCGCAGTTCACCGCGAAGAACGGCCGGTCGGACCTGAGGCTCGCGTAATGGATGGCGCGGGCGATCAGCTCCTTGCCGGTGCCGGTCTCGCCCAGCACCAGCACCGGCACGTCGAAGGCGGCGACCTGGGCGGCGACCCGGCAGGTCTCGCCGAGCGGGCTGCCGGGGGTGCGGACCAGCGTGTCGAAGTGGAAGCCGCGGCGCACCCGCTCGCGCTGCGCGGCGAGCCGGCCCTCGACGGTCGGCGCCGCGAGCTTCAGTTCGAGCGACAGCCGGTCGTGCTCGCGCTGCAGCAGGAACATCCGCGCGCCGGTGCGGGCGGCGAGCACGAGCTGGTCCGGGTGCCAGGGCTTGGCGATGAACTGGTAGATGCCGGCCTCGTTGATGGCGCGGATCATGTCGTCGGGGTCGGTGTAGCCGGTGACGATGATGCGGATGATCTCCGGCCAGCGCTCGCGGACGCGGGCGAGGAAGGCGACGCCCGACATCTCGGGCATCCGCTGGTCGCAGAAGATCACCTGCACGAAGGCGCTCTCGAGCACCCGCTCGGCCTCGGCCGCGCCCGCCGCCGTCACCACGTCGAACTCCTCGCCGAGGAGCCGCGCGATTACCTCGCAGGAGCGCGGCTCGTCGTCGACGACGAGGACGGTGGGGCGCGGCGCTCCGGTCACGCCGGCCTCCCCGCCGCCGCCGCGCGCAGCGTCGCGGCGCGCGCCTCGGCCTCGCCGGCGAGGGCGGCGAGACGCTCCGCCCCGGCCGCCTCGAGCCAGCCGACCCAGTCGGCGAGCCCCTCGCCGGTGCGCGCCGAGACCGCGAGGATGCGGGCGCGGGGGGCGACGCGGGCGATGTTGGCGCGCAAGAGGTCGAGGTCGGCGTCGACGTGCGGCGCGAGGTCGACCTTGGTGATCACCACGACGTCGGCGCCGGCGAAGATGTCGGGGTACTTCAGCGGCTTGTCCTCGCCCTCGGTGACCGAGACGAGGGTCGCCCGGCGATCCTCGCCGAGGTCGAAGGCGGCCGGGCAGACGAGGTTGCCGACGTTCTCGATGGCGAGCAGCGTGCCCGGGCCGAGCGGCAGCGCGTCGAGGGCGTGGCCGACCATGTGGGCGTCGAGGTGGCAGCCCTTGCCGGTGTTGATCTGCACCGCCGGGGCGCCGGCGGCGCGGATGCGCTCGGCGTCGTTCGAGGTCTGCTGGTCGCCCTCGATGACGGCGACCGGCCGGCGCCCGGCGAGCGCGGCGATGGTGGCGACGAGCAGCGTCGTCTTGCCGGCGCCGGGGCCGGCGAGGAGGTTCACCGCCACCACCCCGGCCGCGGCGAAGCGGGCGCGGTTGGCGGCGGCGAAGGCGTCGTTCTTGGCGAGGATCGAGCGCTCGATCTCGACCATCCGCCGGCCGTCGAGGGCGGGGTCGTGCGCATGCATCGGCCGCTCGCCGTGATCGTGGCCGTGCGCGTGGCCATGATCGTGATCATGGGGATGGTCGTGCCCGTGGCCGCCGTGATCGTGCCCATCGTGGTCGTGCGCATGATCGTGGTGATCGCCCTCCGCAGGGTGATGGTGTCCGTTGGCGTCGGACACGATCCGCGCCTCGCCCGTTCCACATCCGCAGACCGCGCACATCACGCCACCTCCAGGTCCTTGATCCGCATGTCGGTGCCGCCGTTCGGCAGCAGCCGCTCGCCGCCGCAAACGGGGCAGGGGTCGAGCCGGCCGGCGAGCGGCACCGTGTCGCCGCAGCCGAAGCACCAGGCGGTGCCCGGCTCCTCGACGATCGTCAGCGTGGCTCCGTCGGCGACCGATCCGCGCGCCACCACGTCGAAGCAGAAGCGCAGCGCCTCGACCTCGACGCCGGCGAAGCGGCCGACGGCGAGGCGCACCGCGTAGACGCGGCGGAAGCCGTCGCTGCGCGCGCTCTCCTCGATGGCGGCGACGAGGCTCTCGCAGAGGGACATCTCATGCATCGGCCGTCGCTCCCGCGCGGACGACGGCGATCGTCGTCGGCACGCACGGATTGATGCACGAGACGACGATCCGCGCGAGCCTCGGCGTCGCGTCCGAGGCCGGTAGCCGCGCCAGCGCCCGGGCGAGCACGCCGTCGGCGCCGAGGTTCCAGTCGGTCGGCGACAGCACGCGGTAGTCCGCGACGACGCCGGCGACGAGGCGGGCCCGGTGGGCGAGGAGGCCGCGCGCCGCCTCGGCGAGGCCGATCCCGGCCGGCGCGGCGGCGGCCCGCGCGTCGCCCGCCGGCGCGAGCCAGGCGAGGAGGTCGACGAGGCGGGCGAGGAGGCGCACGAAGAGGCTCGGGCCCTCGGCCGCGAGGAGGGCGGCGAGGAGCGGCGTCGCCGCCACCCGGTCGAGCGCCGTCGTCTCGCGCGCCGGCGGCGGACCGTCCGCGGCGAGCGCATTCGCCGCGTCCGCGGCGGTGAGGATCGGCAGCCCGGCGCGGCCCCAGGCCGGGTCGATCTCGTCCCGTGCCCGCGCGAGCAGCCGCGCCGTCGCGGTGCCGCCGCGGCGGAGCCAGAGGTCGAGGCGGCGCGGCGTCATTCCGGCGAGGTCGGCGTCGGCGCCGACGAGCGCCGCGGCGAGGGTCGTCGGGTCGCGCCGCCCGAGCGCCGCGAGGACGGCCGGGTCCGGCGCGCCGCCGAGGAGCACCGGCCACTCGCGGCCGATCGCCAGCGCATGGTCGCGCACCGCCTCCTCGCGCGCCGCGGCGGAAGACGGCGTCACCGGCAGCCCGAGCGCCCGCTCGGCCGCCCGCCGGTGGGCGGCGCCGCACAGGTTGAAGACGAGCGGGATCGCCGCGGCGGCCTCGGCCGCGGTGCGGCCCACGATCCATCGCCCGGCGTCCGGGCCGGCGGCACGGACGAGGCGCGGGCGGACCCGGCCCTCGCCGACCTCGAGACGGATCGTGAGCCCGCCGCTCATGTCGGCGCGTCCACCCGGCGCGCCCCGCCGGCGCCGCCGAGGATCAAGGTGCGCCGCGACGGCACCGCGGCCACTGACGGATCGGAGGCGGAGGTGTCGGCGGCAGACTCGGGCGCGACATCGACCGCCGCGCCCGTCTCGCCGGGCGCGCCGGCCTCGGCCGCGGCGAGCTCCGCCTCGCGGCGGCGGCGGATCTCGCCGGCGCGGTCGCCGTCCTCGCGGATCGCCGGGTCGAAGAGGGCGACCATCACCGCCGCGGCGGTGTCGGTCGCCTGCAGGAGGCTCGTGAAGTCGAACATCGGCGAGAACAACGAGCACGCCTTGTAGGTGCCGAGCCCGTCGCGCCGCGCGGTGACGAACTCGTAGCGGCCGGAGGGGAACTCGACGAGCTCCTTGCCGCCGACGGCAAGCGCCGACCAGTCCTCGTCCGCGCCCGGCGCCAGCACGAGGTTCATGAACCACGGCGTCACCACCACGCCGAGCAGGCTCTCGCCGTGCGGCCGGAAGCCGACCGCCTTGACGGCGAGCGCCTCGTTGACGAGCGGCACGCCGCGCATCTGGCCGGCGTGGATCTCGCGGAAGCCCGCCTCGAAGCGGCGCGCCGCCTCGGCGGCGAGCGCGGCGCGGGGATCGGCCCGGGGAGCCGGCGGCGGCGCGGCGGCCGCGACGGGCTCGCCGGCGTCGAGCACCATGAACTGCTCGCGGTCGCCGTCGCAGCGCGGGCAGCGCCATTCCTCCGGCAGCGCCGCGAACGGCGTGCCGGCCGGCACCTGCCAGACGTCGCAGCCCTCGGCCGGGTCGTAGACGTGCCAGCAGATCTTGCATTCCATGCGGGCGGTCGGCGGCAGCCGGGCGGCGTCGCCGAGATAGGAGCCTTCGAAGCGCGTCGCGGCCATGCCTGCTCTCCCTCTACCGCAACGCCGCCAGCACCTCGGCGAGGCGCTCGGCCGAGTCGGCGAGGTCCTCCGGCGCGGCGCAGGCGACCTCCGGCACGTCGACGATCTCGATGGTGTCGAGGATCAGGGTGTCGACGGAGTTGTAGTAGCGCACCCGCCAGACCGCCGGCGTCGCCGTCGCGTCGATGCGGCAGTTGCCGTAGCCGCGCGACAGGATGGTGGTGCGGCCGGTGCCGAGGCGGGCGGCGAGGAGGTCGAGGTCCTCCGGCGTGTGCGGCAGGAGGCTCAAGTTGATGACGTGCGCCGGGTCGCCCGGCCGCCGCGTGCCGCTCTTGTGCGCGATCTCGGCGAGGAGCGCCGGGGCGTTGACGACGCCCGGCGGCGGCACCGCCGGTGGGGCGAGGTCGGGCACCGGCAGGCGCGGGAAGGCGCGCGTCACCGCGACCTGCGGGAAGGCGCCGATCTCGATGCGGTCGCGCACCGCGCCGCCGGCGACCCTGATCCGCCAGACGCCGGCGAAGGTCGCCTCCTGGATCTCGATCGGGGCGTCGTCGGCCGCCACCACCACCGACACCTCGCCCTCGCCCAGCGTCTCGTCGACGAAGGCGCGGTCGGCCGGCTCGAGGCCGCCGGCGTCGATCGTCGCCTGGCTGCCCGGCCGCCAGGCGGCGAGCGCCGCGGCGAGCCGCTCCAGCACCGCGAAGCCGGCCTTGAAGCGCTCCGGGTCGGCGATCTCCGGCAGCCGCACGGAGAAGGTCCGCATGCCCGAGGGCATCGGCAGGTAGGCGAGGCCCTCCTCCTCCTCGGCCGTCTGGCTGCCGGGGCCGAAGCCGATCGGGGGCAGGGCGAAGCTCGGAGTGCCGGCCATGGTGGTCCTCACGAAACGAGAGCGGGCGGGGCGTCGAGGAGGGCGGCGATGCGGTCGAGATAGTCGCGCCAGTCGCGCACCCGCGACACCGCGCCCGTCGGCCGGCCGTGCCGCACCATCACCAGCGCCGGCAGGGCGATGCCGCCGAGCTCGGCGCGCAGCGCCGTCTCGAGCGCCGGGCCGGCGACGGCGGCGCCGAGCCGGCCGCCGAAGGCGGCGAGGAGCTCGGGCAGGATCACGGCGACGTCGGCGGTCTCGGCGTGCGCCTTGGCGTAGCCCGGCAGGAAGACGAGCGCCGGCCCGTCGACGGTCGCGAGGTCGGCCGCCGCGTCGAGCCGCGGCAGCCGGTGCTCGGAGAGGAGGCGGGCGACGAGGGGATGGAGCGGCGGCGTGGCCATCAGGCCTCCTTCAGCCCGGCGGCGCGGGCGGCCTCGAGGTGGGGCGGAAGCGCCGGGGCGCGGCCGGCGAGGTCGGCGAAGGCGGCGTCGAGGGCGGCGGCATCGCCCGTGCCGGCGAACGCCGCCGCGAGGCCGGCGAGCGCCTCGGCGATCCGCGCCGCCTCGTCGGCGTCGAGGCGGCGACGGGCGGCGCCGAGGAAGACGAGGACGTGGTCGCCCGCGACCGCCTCGGGCACCAAAGCGAGGTCGACGAGGTGCGTCTCGCCGCCGTGCCGGCAGCGCCCGGATGATCCGAGGACGGTCTCGATCCGCATGGGGAGGCCGATGCACATCGCGTCTCAACCCTGCCGCCGGGCGAGGACGCGGTCGTCGCCGATCCGGCAGGCGGCCTCGGCGCTCGGCCGGCCGGCCTCGTAGGCGGCGCGGCCGACGGCCGGGTCCACCAGCGGCGCGGCCGGGGCCAGCCGCGGCCGGGCGACGACGCCGTGCTCCTCGGCGAGGAGGGCGATCACCGTCGCGACCGCCGGCGCCACCTGCGCCGCCACCGCCTCCGTGAGGCCGCCGCCGTAGTCGTCGAGGCGGGCCGGCTGCACGCCGACGAGCACCAGGCGGGTCGGCGGCCGGCCGCGCAGCGCCATCAGCGCGAGCAGTTCCTGGAAGCCGGTCTGGTGCAGCGAGAGCTTGCGGGCGGCGAGCACCGCCGGCACCGCCTCGCCGCGGATGACGTGCAGCGTGCCGGGCGCGAAGCCGTAGTCGATGGCGTCGACGACGACGACCGCGTCGGCGTCCTCGAGATAGGGCAGGAGGTAGAGGCCCTGGGTGCCGCCGTCGAGCAGCGTGACGCGGGCGGGCAGGTCGTGGCCCTCGGCCAGCGCCTCGACGACGCGGACGCCGAAGCCTTCGTCGGCCCACAGGATGTTGCCGATGCCGAGAACGAGAATGCGATCGTCGGACGCCACGAGCCCCACCCCAACCCTGGTTCGCTCCCGCGGCGCGGCGATCTCATGCCGCCGCTGCCGTTCCCTTGCATTCCCAAGTTCCGTGCCAGCTTCGCCGGCACCCACCAACGAATTGAAATAATTACAGATTGGCGCGCGATGGCAACGCCGGCGCACGCCAAACTGAAAAGAAACTATCCGAAATGATCGAAAGATGGATTCAGAGCATCCAAAACGATCACGGCCGGAAGCGGGGCTTCCGGCCGTGCATCGGCGGCGGAGAGTGGACGACCGGTCAGTCCGGGTCGTCGTCCTTGAAGGTGCGCACGCCGCTCACCATCGTCGACACGATCGACTGGCGGGACATGATGTCCTCGCGGATCGCCACGTAGACGTGGACGATGACGAACAGCACCAGCACGTACATGCCCATGTGGTGCCAGGTGTGGACGTCCTGCGGCTGCCCGAACAGCGGGATCACCCAGCCGAACATCACGTCCTGCCAGCTGCCCGGCCCGGCGCCCTCCGAATAGAGCGCGAAGCCGGTGACGATCATGAACAGGCTGCCGACCGACACCGCCCAGAACATGAAGAACTGCGCGAGCGGGTTGTGGCCGACGTATTTCTGCGGCCGCTTTTCGAGGAACAGGTACCACTTCAGCTCGGTCAGGAGCCCGCGCCAGAACGAGCCCTTCCAGAACGGGAAGCGGAACAGCTGCCGGGCGTGGTGGTTGCCGACGAACGACCAGTAGAAGCGGAACACGAAGCCGATCGCGAAGATGTAGGCGGCGGCGAAATGGGCGAAGCGGATGTAGCCCATCTGGTAGTGCGCGCTCGGCTCGCCGGAGAGCGTCGGCAGCGGCGAGGCGATCAGGTAGCCGGTGACGCAGAGGACCAGGATCGCCAGCGCGTTGATCCAGTGCCAGATCCGGACCGGCGCCTCGTAGACGTAGACCGAGGCGACGCGGCGGACCGGGGCGGCGGGGACGTCGGCGGCGACCGCCGCGACCCCCGCCGGATGGTCGGTGGTGCTCGACATCGGGCGATCCTCCCTCAGCGCACGGTGACGCGGGCGAGCTCTTCGCCGCCCGGCGCGATCACGTGGGTGGAGCAGGCGAGGCACGGGTCGAAGGAGTGCAGGGTGCGCAGGATCTCCACCGGCTCGTCCGGCCGCTCCATCGGCGTGTTCATCAGCGAGGCCTCGAAGGCGCCGATGTTGCCGGCCGGATCGCGCGGGCCGCCGTTCCAGGTCGTCGGCACGACGCACTGGTAGTTCTCGATGCGGCCGTCCTTGATCTTGATCCAGTGGCCGAGGCCGCCGCGCGGGGCGGCGACGGTGCCGACGCCCTTGGCCTCCTTCGGCCAGGTCGACGGGTCCCACTTCTCGACGTTGGCGGTCGCCGTGTCGCCGGCCTTCAGGTTGGCGATCAGCGCGTCGAAGTCGTCGAGCATCATCTTGGCGCAGTAGTGCGCCTCGAGCGCGCGGGCGAGGGTGCGCCCGATCGTCGTCGGCAGCGCCTGCTTCGGCGTCAGCGCCGTGCCGGCCAGCGAATTGAAGCGGGCGACGGATTCATCCACCTGGCCGCGCACGTAGTCGACGCCGTGCGCGTAGGCGAGGATGTAGCGGGCGAGCGGCCCGACCTCGCAGGCGTTGCCGCGCCAGCGCGGCGCCTTGATCCAAGAATACTTCGCCTGCTCGTCGATCTCGACGATGTTGGTGCGGGTGCCCTTGGCGTTCGGGCCGAGCACGTAGTTCGGGTCGGTGATGCCGTCCCACGGGTGCAGGCCCTTGGAGTCGTCGCCGTAGGTGTACCAGGAGTGGGTGACGAACTCCTGGATCTGCTCCGGGTCGCGGGTGTCGATCGGGTGGATCTCCTCCCAGTTGCCGCCGAGGATGACGCCGCCCGGCAGCTGCTTCGTCGCCGGGTCGCCGAGCACCGTCTCGTAGTCGCCGTAGTCGAAGACGTTGGTCGCCGACAGGCCGCCGCCGTAGAGCCAGTCCTTGTAGAAGCTGGCGATGGCGATCACGTCCGGCACGTAGACGTTCTTCGAGAACTCGTAGGCTTCCTTGATCAGCTTGTGGACGTAGTTCAGCCGCTCCATGTTGATCGGCGCGCCGGCGGCCATGTCGCCGTCGATGTTGATGGCGCACGGCACGCCGCCGACCATGTAGTTCGGGTGCGGGTTCTTGCCGCCGAAGATCGTATGGATCTTGACGATCTCCTTCTGGAAGTCGAGCGCCTCCAGATAGTGGGTGACCGCCATCAGGTCCGCCTCGGGCGGCAGCTTGTAGGCCGGGTTGGTCCAGTAGCCGTTGCGGAAGATGCCGAGCTGGCCGGATTCGACGAACTTCTTCAGCCGGTTCTGGATGTCGCGGAAGTAGCCGGCCGAGGCCATCGGGTGCTCGGGCGAGACCATCTGCTGCAGGTCCGACGTCGCCTTCGGGTCGGCCTTCAGCGCGTTGACCGGGTTCACCCAGTCCAGCGCGTGCAGGTGGTAGAAGTGGACGACGTGGTCGTGCCACTGCAGCGTCTTCGCCATCATCTCGCGGATGAGGTGGGCGTTCTTCGGGATGGTGATGCCGAGCGCGTCCTCCACCGCCCGGACCGAGGTGAGCGCGTGGCAGCCGGTGCAGACGCCGCAGATGCGCTCGACGAAGGCCCAGGCGTCACGCGGGTCGCGGCCCTTCAGGATGACCTCGAGGCCGCGCCACATGGTTCCGGTCGAGACCGCATTGCGGATGACGTTCTGGTCGTCGACGTTCACCTCGCAGCGCATGTGGCCTTCGATGCGGGTGACCGGGTCGACGACGACGCGGCGGCCGGAGGTGTCGAGGGTGTAGCCGTTCGGCGTGGTGACGGTCGCCATCTCAGCGGTCTCCCTTGTGCTGGGCGCGCTTCAGGGCGCTGATCGCGGCGTGCGCGGCGACGCCGGCGCCGACGACGCCGGCGGCCGTCAGGCCGATCTTGTCGGCGTTCGCCTCGATGCCGAAGGCGTTGATGTCGGTGAGGCGGGCGTACCAGGAGCCCTTGTCCCAGAAGCCGTCCTCGGAGCAGCCGATGCAGCCGTGGCCGGCCTGGATCGGGAAGGAGACGCCGTCGTTCCAGCGCACGGTGGAACAGGCGTTGTAGGTGGTCGGGCCCTTGCAGCCCATCTTGTAGAGACAGTAGCCGCGGCGCGCGCCCTCGTCGTCGAAGGCCTCGACGAACTGGCCGGCGTCGAAGTGCGGCCGGCGGTAGCACTTGTCGTGGATGCGCTGCGAATAGAACATCTTCGGCCGCCCCTGGCGGTCGAGCTCGGGGATCTCGCCGAAGGTCAGCATGTAGGTGATGACGCCGGTCATCACCTCGGCGATCGGCGGGCAGCCGGGCACCTTGATGATCGGCTTGTCGGTGATCACCTCGTGCACCGGCGTCGCCCGGGTCGGGTTCGGCCGCGCCGCCTGGACGCAGCCGAACGAGGCGCAGGAGCCCCACGAGATCACCGCCTTGGCGTCCTTGGCGACCATCTTCAATTGGTCGACGAAGGGCTTGCCGCCGATGATGCAGAACATCCCGTCCTCGTTGAGCGGCGGGTTGCCCTCGACGGCCAGGATGTAGTTGCCCTTGTACTCGGTCATCACCTCTTCGAGGATCGCCTCGGCCTGGTGGCCGGCCGACGCCATCAGGGTGTCGTCGTAGTCGAGCGAGATCATCGACAGCACGACGTCCTTCACCAGCGGGTGCGCCGAGCGGATGAAGCTCTCCGAGCAGCAGGTGCACTCGAGCCCGTGCAGCCACAGCACCGGCGTGCGCGGCTTGGTCTCCATCGCGTGGGCGATCTGCGGCGCGAACTCCGGCCCGAGCCCGAGCGCGGCGGCGGTGAGCGAGCAGTATTTGAGGAAGGAGCGGCGGGTGATGCCCTGCCGCCGCATCACCTCGTAGAAGGTCTCGAGGCCTCTCATGGGCGTACGTCCTCCGGATGGTGCCGCCGGCGACATCGCGGTCGCCGTTGAGGGAGCGTTCCGCAACCCGCGTGCCAGCGCGCGAAAGCACGTCCTTTCAATAGGTTGATTAAAATCGGCCGCGATCCGGCCGGAAAGCCGCCGGTGCCCGGCGCTGCCGGAGCGGAAAGCCGGCTACCGCCCGTGGGCGAGCCGCGCGGCCGCCACCGCCGCCTGGCCGAAGGCGAGGCCGCCGTCGTTCGCCGGCACCTCGGCCGGCACGAGGCAGACGAGCCCGGCCGCCGCGATCCGCGCAACGACGCCTTCGAGCACCAGGCGGTTCTGGAACACCCCGCCCGACACCGCCACCGCGCCGAGGCCGTGCGTCCGCGCCGTCTCGACGGCGAGACCCGCGAAGGCCGCCGCCACGCCGGCGTGGAAGCGGGCGGCGACGACGGCCACGGGAACGCCCGCCGCAATCTCCGCCAGCGCCGCGCGCCACAGCGGCGCCGGGTCGAGCAGCGTCCGCCCCTCCGCCTCGCGCCGCCCGAACGGGTAGCCGTCGAGATCGGCCGACCAGCCGCCGGCGCGCTCGGCGGCGGCTTCGAGCGCCATCGCCGCCTCGCCTTCAAAACTCTGGCGGGAGGGCGCGACGCCGAGGAGGGCGGCCATGGCGTCGAACAGCCGGCCGGCGGAGCTCGCGACCGGGGCGTTGAGGCGCTTGTCGATCATCGCGAAGGCGGTCGGCCACGGGTGGCCGGCGAGGTGCGTCTCCGCGAGGCGGGCGGCCTCGCCGCGGTCGAAGCCGGTGGCGAGGAAGGCGGCGAGCGCCCGCCACGGCTCGCGGCTCGCCGCGTCGCCGCCGGGCAGCCGCACGGGCGCGAGGCCGCCGACGCGGCGGCTGTCGCGGTAGTCGCAGACGAGGATCTCGGCGCCCCAGGCGGTGCCGTCGTCGCCGAGGCCGACGCCGTCGAGGGCGATGCCGGCGACCGGCCCGGCGTCGCGCCGCCAGCCGGCCTCGGCCATCGCCGCGGCGACGTGGGCGTGGTGGTGCCCCACCTCGACGACCGGCAGGCCCTGCGCCGCAGCGAGCGCCCGGCCGAACCGCGCCGAGCGGTAGCCCGGGTGCGGGTCGACGGCGATCGCCGCCGGCCGGTGCGCGAAGAGCGCGGCGACGTCGCCGATCGCCGTCTCGAAGGCCTCGTCGGTCGCCGGCTCGTCGAGGTCGCCGAGGTGCTGCGACAGCAGCGCCTTGCGGCCGTGCGTCAGCGCCACCGCGCTCTTCAGGTCCGCCCCGAGGGCGAGCACCGGCGGCGCCCCGTCGAAGTCCGCCGGCAGGTCGGCCGGCAGCGGCGCCCGCCCGCGTCCGCGCCGCAGCACCCGCGGGCGGCCGGCGGCGACGCGCACCACCGAATCGTCGAGCCGCCGGGCGATCGGCCGGTCGTGCGTCAGGAAGGCGTCGACGATGCCGGCGAGCGCCGCCTGCGCCTCCTCGTCGCGGAAGGCCTGCGGTTCCCCAGAACGATTTCCGCTCGTCAGGACGAGCGGCCGACCGACGGCGGCGAGGAGAAGATGGTGCAGCGGCGTGTAGGGCAGCATCGCGCCGACCCGCGTCTGGCCGGGCGCGACCGACGGGGCGAGGCGGAGCGTGCCCGCCCCGGCCGCGTCCGCCAGCGCCACCAGCACGATCGGCGCCGAGGGATGCCCGAGCGCGGCGCGCTCGGCCTCGTCCGCTTGGCAGGCGGCATCGAGCATCGCCGCGTCGAGCATCACCGCGAGCGGCTTCGCCGGCCGGCGCTTGCGGCGGCGGAGCTCGGCGACGGCCGCCTCGTCGCCGGCGTCGCAGGCGACGTGGACGCCGCCGATGCCCTTCACCGCCAGGATGCCGCCGGTCCGCAGCATCGCCGCCGCTACGGCGAGCGCGTCGCCGCCGGCGCGGTCGTCGGCGAGCATTTCACCGTCGGCCGCGACGAGCGCCAGGCGCGGGCCGCAGGCCGGGCAGGCGACCGGCTGGGCGTGGAAGCGGCGGTCGGCCGGGTCGTCGTACTCGCGCCGGCAGTCGTCGCAGAGCGCGAAGCCGCGCATGGTCGTCGAGGCGCGGTCGTAGGGCAGCGCCGCGACGATCGAGAAGCGCGGGCCGCAGTTGGTGCAGTTGACGAAGGCGTAGCCGAAGCGGCGGTCGGCCGGGTCGCGCATCTCGGCGAGGCAGTCGGCGCAGGTGGCGATGTCGGCGACGACGCCGACCCGCACCGCCCCGGCGCCGCTCTCGACGATCCGGAAGTCGTCGCCTGGAGGCGGCACCGCGAGCGGCACGCGCGTGACCGCGTCGACCCGGGCGAGCGGCGGCGCCTCGTCGGCGAGGGCTTTCGCGAGAGCGTCGAGCACGGCGGCATCGGCGACCGCCTGGATCACCACCGCGTCGCCGCGGTTCATCACCTCGCCCGCGACCCCGAGCCGCCTCGCGAGGCGCCAGACGAACGGCCGGAAGCCGACGCCCTGGACGATGCCGGTGACGGTGATCTCCTCGGCCGGCATCGCCCCCGCCGCCCGTTTCAGTGGACCGTGCAGACCATGCACGGATCGAACGAGCGCACGACGTGCTGCACCGCGACCGGCGTCGTCTCGCCCGGCAGCACCGGCGTGCCGACGAGCGCCGTCTCGAGCGGCCCCGGCACGCCGGCGGCGTCGCGCGGCGAAAAATTCCACGTCGTCGGGGCGATGATCTGGTAGCGGGCGATGCGGCCGCCCTCGACGACGATCCAGTGGCCGAGGGCGCCGCGCGCCGCCTCGGTGAGCCCGGCGGCGCGGCCCGACGCCGGCATCGCCGCCTGGTGGCACCAGGCCTCGCCCGGCTTCAGCGCCCGCACCCAGCCCTCCATCGCCGCGACGGTGCGCGCCACCTCGACGAGGCGGCCGACGACGCGGGTGAAGACCGTGCCCCCGACGCGGGCGACGAGGTCGCGGGCGAGCGGGTGACCGTCGACCACCTGGCGGGCGAAGGCGCCGGTCTCGGCCGGCCGGCCGGCGAGGCGCGGCGCCTTGCACCAGGTGTATCCGGTCTCGTCGTCGCCGTCGGGCGCCGTCGTGCCCTCGAAGGGGTGCAGCGGCCGCTCGCGGCCGTGCATCCGCGCGTTGGTGTGGTCCTCGGCGACCGCGCCGAGGTCGACCGGCCGGACGGCGCCCGCCTCGAACACGCCGGCGGCGTAGAGCGGCCCGTCGACGCCCGGATAGGCGCCGTAGCTGAGGAAGCGGTCGCCGGCACGGCCGAGCCGGTCGAGCCCGAGGTCGGCGGCGATCTCCAGGAAGAGCCGGAAGTCGCCGTCCGGGCCGGCCGCCCGCCAGCGCTCGAGCTCGCCGGCCTCGGCGAGGCCTGCGACGCGCTCGAGCGGCGCGCCGTAGAGCCGCTCCTCGAGGAAGCGGCGCAGCGCCGAAAGCGTCGCCGAGAGGCGGACCTTGTCGCGCGCGTCGACGCCGCGGGTGACGCCGCCCGGCTGCAGGCTCAAGGTGTGCGGCCACTTGCCGGCGAGGAGGCCGAGCACGTGCAGGAGGCCCGTGCGCGCCTCCAGGCACCGCCGCACGCTCTCGCCGCGCGCCGCCTTGAAGCGCGCCTCGGCGGCCGGGAACCACGGCCGGCCCGCATAGGCGGCGCGGGCGAAGTCCGGCATGAAGAAGACGTGGAAGTGGGTCAGGTGGTCGGCGACGTTCTCGGTCGCCACCATCAGGTTGCCGGCGAGGCGGCCGTTCTCCGGCGGCGCGAGGCCCATCAGGGCGGCGAGCGCCCGCGCCGCGGCGTGCGACTGCGACACCGAGCAGATGCCGCAGATCCGGGGCGCGATGACGAGCGCGTCGCGCGGGTCGCGGCCCTCGAGGATGGTCTCGAAGCCGCGGAACAGCGGCGAATTCACATAGGCCGCCTCGACCCGGCCCTCGCCGAGCTCGAGCCGCACCTCGAGGTCGCCCTCCACCCGGTTGAACGGACCGACGACGAGCCGCCGCGTCGCTGGGTCGCCGCCGGCGCTCATCGCCGGCCGATGTCGCGCACCGCCGGCGGCACGACGACGTGGTCGCTCGCCGCGTTGCGCCGCAGCCGGGTCGGGGTCGCCGCCTTGGCGAGCGAGGAGAGCGCGACGAACCACGCCTTCGGCATGTCGGTCGGCAGCCCGACCGGGATGCCGGCGACCTTCGGCGTCTCCAGGAAGGCGTGGCCGGGCTCCTCGAATTCCGGCGCCGTGCAGTTGATGCAGGCGTAGCCGCCGCGCGTGCACGAGCCCTCGCCGTTCCACAGCCGGGTGTTGCAGTCGCCGTGCGCCTGGGTGCCGAGGCAGCCGAGGTTCTCCATCATGCAGCCGAGGTCGGAGAGCTTCTCGGCGCTCGCCTTGTACTCGTAGTACTCGTTGCGCGGGCAGCCGTGGTGGACGAGGTGGTCGGCGTAGAAGCGCGGCCGCCGGTAGGGATCGAGGTCCTCGGCGAGGATGCCGTCGATCGCGAGCAGCATCAGCGTCTCGGTCACCCAGTTCGGGTGCGTCGGGCAGCCGGCGACGTTGATCACCGGCAGGCCGGAGCGCGAGCGGAAGTCGCCGCCGAGCGCGCCGCCGAGGCGCCGCCCGTCATATTGCAGGCCGCAGGCGTCGGCCGGGTTGGCGCCGGCCGCGGTGACGCCGCCATAGGCGGCGCAGGTGCCGACGGCGACGACGTGGCGGGCCGCGCCGGCGAGCCGGCGCACCCACTCGATGGTCGGCCGGCCGGTGCCGGCGAGCACGTGGAAGCGGCCGGTGTTGTTCGGCCCGCGCAGCAGCGCCCCCTCGACGCAGAGGACGTCGAGCGGCGTCTCGCCCGAAAGGATGCGCTCGAACACCGCCACCGCCTCGGCGCCGCTCTCCTCCGACAGCGTCGGATGCCAGAGAAGCTCGATGCCGGCGCCGTCGAAGGTCGAGAGGAGGTCCGGCGCCTCGGCGCACAGCATCGACATGGTGCAGCCGCCGCAGCCGCCGGACTGCACCCAGAGCACCGAGAGCGTCATGGCTTTCCGCCTTCGCCGCCGCCGGCGGCCGGCAGCGTCAGCACCAGCTCGGCGCCGCCGCCCGCCGCGTTCTGCGCCTCGAGCGTGCCGCCGTTCTCCTGGACGATGCGGTAGCTGATCGACAGCCCGAGCCCGGTGCCCTTGCCGACCGGCTTCGTCGTGAAGAACGGGTCGAAGATGCGCGGCAGAACGTCGGCCGGAATGCCCGGGCCGGTGTCGCGGATGGTGGCGACGACGGTCTCGCCCTCGCGCCGGCCGCCGACCTCGAGGCGGCGCGCCGGCATGCCCTCCATGGCGTCGACGGCGTTCTGGACGAGGTTCATCGCCACCTGGTGGACGTGGCCCGGGTGGCCGACGGCGAGGAAGTCGGCCGGCAGCGCGAAGCGGATGTCGAGGTCGGGCGCCTGCGCCGCCGCGACCCAGGCGACGGCGGCCTTCAGGACCGCCCCGAGGTCGAACGGCTCGCGGGCGTCCTTGCGGTCGGAGGAGAAGCGGCGCAGGTCGGCGACGATGTCGCGCACCCGCTCGGCGCCCTCGAAGATGCCGTCGAGGGTGCCCTCGATGTCGGCGAGCGAGCGGTCGATGCGCAGCTCCGAGCGCTTGCGGTCGAGCGTCGCACGGTCGGCGCCGGCGTGCATCGCCTCGAGGTAGGCGACGAGCCCGGTGGCGTAGCGGCGCATCGCATGGGCGTTGCCGTAGACGAAGGAGATCGGGTTGTTGAGCTCGTGCGCGACGCCGGCGACGAGACGGCCGAGGGAGGCCATCTTCTCCGACTGGACGAGCTGCTGCTGCGTCTCCTTCAGCCGCTCGTGCGCGCTCGCGAGCTCGCGGTACGCGCGCCGGAGCTCGCCGATCGGCCGGCCGACCAGCACGATGCCGACCGCCCGGCCGCGCGTGTCGAAGCGGATCGAGCCGTTGACCGACACCGGCAGCGGGCCGTCGGTGGTGGCGAAGGCGAACTCGCGGTCGACGATGCGGCCGCGCTGCTCGGCCGCCCGCCGCACGTCGTCGAAGGTGGTCGGCGAGCTCTCGTCGAGGAGGTCGGCGAGGCGCTGGGCGACCAGCGCCCGGCCTGGCCGGTCGAGCATCCGCTCGGCGGCGAGGTTCACCTGCTCGATGCGGCCCTCGAGGTCGCAGGCGATGAGCACGTCGGTCATCGAGCCCATCACGCCGGCGATGAACCCCTGCGCCTCCTCGAGCGCGGCGTTCTTCTCCTCGAGCGCCACCTGCTGGGCGACGAGGTCGGCGTAGGTCTCGTCCATCTTGTGGATGACCGCGATCCACGCCTGCTCGGCGTCGGCGGGTGCGCCGACGGCCTCGAAGGGCTTCTCGGGACGGTGCGTCTTCACCAGGCGGCTCACTCGTCGGACGACGGCGGAGCATCGCACCTTCGCCGCCGGCCGTCGAGCCGAGCCCAGGGTCCTGGAGGTCGGGCGCTCGACAAGCGGGCACCCGGCGCGCTATCGCCGGAGGCATGCGCATCCTCGCCCTCGACACCGCCTCCGGGCCGATCGCCGTCGCCGTGGTCGACACCCGCGGCGGCGACCCCGTCGTGCGGCGCGAGCCGGCCGGGCGCGGCCAGGCCGAGCGGCTGCCGGGCCTCGTCGCCGAGGCCCTCGCCGCCGCCGGCCTCGCCCCGGCCGACCTCGACCGGATCGTCGTGACGACCGGGCCCGGCGGCTTCACCGGCGTTCGCGTCGGCGTCGCCTATGCCCGCGGCCTCGCCCTCGCCCTCGCCGTGCCGGCGATCGGGGTGACGAGCTTCGCCGCCCTCGCGGCGAGCGTTCGGGCCGCGGTGGGCGATCGGCCGGTGACGGTGGTGCTGGACGACCGCCGCGGCGGCGTCCACGTGCAGGCGTTCTCGCCCGCCGGAGAGCCCGCTGGCGCCTGGGCGACGACGACGCCGGCGGCCGCCGCGGCCGCGCTCGCGCCGGGCGGCGTGCTCGCCGGCCCGGGCGCCGTCGCGGTCGAGGCCGCCGGCGCGGCGGCTGGCGCGGTTCTGGCGGACGCCGCCGTCGATCCGGTCGTGCTCGCCCGCCTCGGTGCCGCGGCCGTGCCGGACGGCGCGCCCGAGCCGCTGTATCTCAGACCCGCGGACGCGATCCCGGCGGCGCCGAGCCGGCTCCTCGCCGAGCCGCGCCCGGAGGCGCCGCCACGGCCGGCACGGCCGGTGAGCGAAGGAGGGGAGCAATGAGCGGCTGGTGGGATTTCGGCCGGCGGGCCTCCGACCTCGCCACCTGGCTGCCGGCGACGCCGGCGCCGATCGTCGACGAGGCGCGGCCGCTCGACACCCCGGCGATGGCGGAGATCCACGCGAGCGCCTTCGCGCACGGCTGGAGCGAGCCCGAGATCGAGGCGCTGCTCGCCCAGTCCGGCGTCGCCGGGCTCGTCGCCCGCCGCGCCTCGCCGCTCGGCACCCGCCGCCCGGTCGGCTTCGTGCTCACCCGCCTCGCCGCCGACGAGGCGGAGATCCTGACGGTGGCGGTGGCGCGGCGCTGGCAGGGCCGCGGCGTCGGCCGCGATCTCGTCGAGACGGCGCTGCGCCGGCTCTACGCGGCGCGGGCGGCGACGGTGTTCCTCGAGGTCGCCTCGACCAACGCGGCGGCGGTGACGCTCTACAACGGCCGCGGCTTCCGCGTCGTCGGCGAGCGGCGCGGCTACTATGCCGGCACGGCGGACGCCGGCCACGCGCTTGTCATGCGTCGCGACTTTCGCTAGGCCGATTGCCGGAGGGGTGATCGCGCAAACACGGCAGGCGATCGTTCGCGGCGACCGTCCAGCCCGGGCGGCGCGCGCCCCGGCAGGCCGCAGGAGGAGTCGGTGAACGAGCCCGACGCGCAATACGTAAAGCCCCCAGCTGAGCAGCCTCTCGAGGAGATGTGCGTCGCCAAGGGCATGCGGATGACCGACCAGCGGCGGGTCATCGCGCGTGTGCTGGAATCGTCACTCGACCATCCCGACGTCGAGGAGCTGCACCGCCGGGCCAACGCCATCGACAACCGCATCTCGATCTCCACCGTCTACCGCACGGTGAAGCTGTTCGAGGACGCCGGCATCATCGAGCGGCACGACTTCCGGGACGGGCGCTCGCGCTACGAGACCGTCAACGAGGACCATCACGACCACCTGATCGACCTGCGCTCGGGCAACGTCGTCGAGTTCCGCAGCGAGGACATCGAGCGGCTGCAGGAGATCATCGCCCGGGAGCTCGGCTTCCGCCTCGTCGGCCACCGGCTCGAGCTCTACGCCGTGCCGCTGGACGACGCCAAGGAGCGCAAGGGCTGAGCGAACGACCGATCCTCGGTCCCCTCCGCGGCGTCGCGACGATCCTCGGGCTCGTCGCGGTGACCGCGGTGCTGTTTCCGCCGCACTGGGTGGCGATGAAGCTCGACAAGCCGCTCGCCGGCCGCCTGCCGATGCTGTGGCACCGCGCGGCGCGGCGGCTCGTCGGCCTCAAGGTCGTCGAGCATGGCCGCCCGGCGACGGGGCGGCCGCTCCTCATCGTCGCCAACCACGTGTCCTGGCTCGACATCGTCGTGCTCGGCCAGCTGATGCCGCTGTCGTTCATCGCCAAGGCGGAGGTCGCCCGCTGGCCGGTGTTCGGCTTCCTCGCCCGCATGCAGCGGACGGTGTTCGTCGACCGCACCCGCCGCTCGGCGACGGGCGACGCGACCGCGGCGATCGGCGCCCGGCTCGGCCGCGGCGACCCGATGGTGCTGTTCGCCGAGGGCACCTCCTCGAACGGCAACGAGGTGAAGCCGTTCCGCACCGCCCTCCTGGGGGCCGCGACCTACGCCCTCGCCGAGCGCGACGGCGCCGGCACGGTGCTCGTGCAGCCGCTCTCGATCGCCTACACGCGGCTGTCCGGAACCCCGCTCGGGCGGCGGCGGCGGCCGCTCGTCGCCTGGTACGGCGACATGGACCTCGCGCCGCACTTCTGGCGCCTCGTCACCGCCGAGGGCCTCGACGTCGCCGTCTCCTGGGGCCAGCCGATCGCCGTCGCCGCGGGGGCGGACCGCAAGCAGGTCGCCGCCGCCGCCGAGGCCGCCGTGCGCCAGATGACGGCCGCCGCCCTCAGCGGCCGGCCGGAGCGCGTCGCCGGGCGGCTCGCCTCCTGAGCGGCGGGTCGCGACGGCGGCCGCGATCCCGCGGCTTCTCAAATCGCCCGAAACCGGCTATGGCGGAGAGGTGGGGCGGGACCCCCGGCGGCATTCCACCCGGCCGCCCGCTTTCGGAGGCTTAAGACCCCGGTCAATGAGCGTCGCACGCACGGTCTACGTAAAGACCTACGGCTGCCAGATGAACGTCTACGATTCCGATCGTATGGCAGATGCTCTGGCGCCCGCCGGCTACGTGCAGGTCGATCGGCCCGAAGACGCCGATCTCGTTCTCCTCAACACCTGCCACATCCGCGAGAAGGCGGCCGAGAAGGTCTATTCCGAGCTCGGCCGGCTCCGGGTGATCAAGGAGGAGCGCGCCCGCGCCGGCAAGCCGACGACGATCGGCGTCGCCGGCTGCGTCGCCCAGGCCGAGGGCGCCGAGATCGCGGCGCGCGCGCCGGTGGTCGACCTCATCGTCGGCCCGCAGACCTACCACCGCCTGCCCGAGATGGTCGCCCGCGCCCGCGCCGGCGAGACCGTGATCGACGCCGAGTTCCCGGCCGAGGACAAGTTCGAGCACCTGCCCGCCGCGGCGCGCGAGCGCACGGTGGCGCGCGGCGTCACCGCCTTCCTGACCGTGCAGGAGGGCTGCGACAAGTTCTGCTCGTTCTGCGTCGTGCCCTACACCCGCGGCGCCGAGGTGTCGCGGCCGGTGGCGCAGGTGGTCGCCGAGGCCGAGCGCCTCGCGGCCGCCGGCGTGCGCGAGGTGACGCTGCTCGGCCAGAACGTCAACGCCTATGCCGGCCCCGGGCCGGACGGCGGGCCGTGGAGCCTCGGCCGCCTCCTCCGCCGGTTGGCCGGCATCGAGGGCCTGGCGCGGCTGCGCTACACGACGAGCCACCCGCGCGACATGGACGACGAGCTGCTCGCCGCGCACCGCGACCTCGACGCGCTGATGCCCTACCTGCACCTGCCGATCCAGTCCGGCTCCGACCGCATCCTGGCGGCGATGAACCGCCGCCACCGCGCCGCCGACTACCTCGCCCTCGTCGAGCGCATCCGCGCCGCGCGGCCGGACATCGCGCTCTCCGGCGACTTCATCGTCGGCTTCCCGGGCGAGACCGCCGAGGACTTCGAGGCGACCCTCGCGATCGTGCGGGCGGTCGGCTACGCCTCGGCCTTCACCTTCAAGTACAGCCCGCGGCCGGGCACCCCGGCGGCCGAGCTCGGCGCGCAGGTCGACGAGGCCGAGAAGGCCGAGCGCCTCGCCCGCCTGCAGGCGCTGATCGGCGAGCAGCAGGCCGCCTTCAACGCCGGCACCGTCGGGCTGACCGTGCCCGTGCTGCTGGAGAAGCCGGGCCGCCGCCCCGGCCAGCTCATCGGCCGCTCGCCGTGGCTGCAATCCGTCCACCTCGACGCGCCGGAAACCGCGATCGGCACGATCGAGCCCGTCCTCATCACCCAGACGCGGACGAACAGCCTGGCCGGACGGCTCGCCGCCGCCGGCTCGTCGATAGGAGGCGCCGCGTGAGTGTGGACAAGCCCGTGCAGCCCGGCCCGCCGCGGCTCGTGCCCGCGTCCGACACCACCCACGTGGTCCTCGCCTTCGACGACAACCGGCTGGTCGGCGAGCTGTTCGGACAGTTCGACCAGAACCTCGCGATGATCGAGCAGCGCCTCGGCGTCGAGGCGGTGGCGCGCGGCAACCAGGTCACCGTCAAGGGCCCGAACGACGCCTGCGAGCAGGCCCGCCAGGTCCTCGACGAGCTCTATCGCCGGCTGCAGCGCGGCGACGAGATCCACCCCGGCGACGTCGAGGGCGCGATCCGCCTCGCGAGCGCCGACGTGATCCAGCTCAACCTGCCGACGCTCGAGCCGAAGGCGCGCCTCGCCTACGCCCAGGTCTCGACCCGGCGGCGCACCGTGGTCGCGCGCACGCCGGCGCAGGACACCTACCTCCGGGCGATGGACCGCGCCGACCTCGTGTTCGGCTCCGGCCCGGCCGGCACCGGCAAGACCTTCCTCGCCGTCGCCTATGCGGCGGCCCTCCTCGAGCGCGGCGACGTCGCCCGCCTCGTGCTGTCGCGCCCGGCGGTCGAGGCCGGCGAGCGCCTCGGCTTCCTGCCCGGCGACATGCGCGAGAAGGTCGACCCCTATCTCCGCCCGCTCTACGACGCCCTCTACGAGATGATGCCGGCCGAGAAGGTCGAGCGCGGCCTCACCTCCGGCATGATCGAGGTGGCGCCGCTCGCCTTCATGCGCGGCCGCACCCTGTCGAACGCCATCGTGCTGCTCGACGAGGCGCAGAACTGCACCTCGATGCAGATGAAGATGTTCCTGACCCGCCTCGGCGAGGGCTCGAAGATGATCGTCACCGGCGATCCGAGCCAGGTCGACCTGCCGCCCGGCCAGGTCTCCGGCCTCGGCGAGGCGACGGCGCTGCTCGAGGGCGTGCCCGGCATCGTGCAGGTGCGCTTCTCCGCCGCCGACGTCGTCCGCCACGAGCTCGTCGGCCGCATCGTCGCCGCCTACGACAAGGCCGACGCCGAGCGGCGCGGCACGCCGGCGCCATGAGCCCCGGCGCGACGAGCGCGGCGCCCGCCGGCGCCGCGCCGACGGTCGAGGCCGAGATCGTCGTCGAGGCCGAGGGCTGGCCGCCGGAGGACGAGCTCGCGGCGCTCGTCGACGGCGCCCTCGCCGCCGGCGCGCGGCGGGCCGACGTCGGCGAGCCGGTGTCGCTCGCCGTCGCCTTCGCCGACGACGCCCGCGTCAAGGACCTCAACCGCGACTTCCGCGGCAAGGACAAGCCGACCAACGTGCTCTCCTTCCCGGCGCCGCCGGAGGCCGGCGAGCCGGGCGGGCCGCGCTTCCTCGGCGACGTCGTCATCGCCCGCGAGACGGTGGCGGCCGAGGCCGCCGCCCTCGCCCTTCCGCCGGGCGCCCACCTCACCCATCTGGTGGTTCACGGATTTCTGCATTTGCTAGGATATGATCACGAGGACGACGGCATGGCCGAGGAGATGGAGAGCCTGGAGACGGCGATCCTCGCCGATCTCGGCCTGCCCGACCCGCACAGCCCGATCGACGGCTGAGCGGTGCGGCCGTCGACGGAGCGGAGCCTTTCGGACCAGGAATGAACGACGACCCTTCGAGTAGACCCGCGGCGACGGCTCCCGTCGCCGCCCCGGCCCTTCCGGCCTCGCGGCCGGATCGCGGCCGAGACATCGCCGAGCAGGCGGGCCTGTTCTCGCGGCTGGCGGCCCGCGTCGGCATCGGCGGGCGCCGGTCGCTGCGCGACAACCTCGAGACCGCGCTCGCCGCCGAGCTCGGCGACGGCCACGCCTTCACCCCCGAGGAACGGACGCTGCTGCAGAACATCCTCCGGCTGCGCGAGATCCGCGTCGAGGACGTGATGGTGCCGCGCGCCGACATCGACGCGGTCGAGCAGGGCACCGCCCTCGTGGCGCTGATCGGCGCCTTCCGCACCTCCGGCCACTCGCGCATGCCGGTCTATCGCGAGACCCTCGACGACCCGATCGGCATGGTCCACATCAAGGACCTGATGACCTTCATCGCCGCCGCCGCGGCCTCGCCCGAGGCCGGCACCGACGGCGCCGACGCCGCCGACGCGCTCGACCTCGCCCGCGTCGACCTCGCCCGCCGGCTCGCCGACACCGGGCTGGTGCGCCCCGTGCTGTTCGTGCCGCCGTCGATGCCGGCGACCGAGCTCATGTCGAAGATGCAGGCCTCGCGCGTGCAGATGGCGCTCGTCATCGACGAGTACGGCGGCACCGACGGCCTCGTCTCGCTCGAGGACCTCGTCGAGACGGTCGTCGGCGACATCGAGGACGAGCACGACGACGAGGACGACACGGCGATCAAGGCCGTTTCCGACGGCGTCTGGATCGCCGATGCGCGCGCCGACCTCGACGTCGTCCGCGAGGCGATCGGCGAGGCCTTCGACGTCGGCGCCGAGGGCGAGGACGTCGATACCCTGGGCGGCCTCGTGTTCGCCCTCGTCGGCCGCATTCCGGTGCGCGGCGAGCTCTTGTCGCCGAAGAGCATGCCGGCGCTGGAGTTCGAGGTGCTCGACGCCGACCCGCGCCGCATCCGCCGCCTGAGGATCTATCGCCGCCGCGGCGACCGCGCCGCCGAGGGCCGACGCCGGCCGACGCGCCGGCCGGCCGAGGCGCCGGCGGCGACCGACGCGTGACGGCCGCCGGGCGGCAGGCGGCGGCGCCGGGCGGCCTCGCCCGGACGGCCTTCCGGATCACCGCGCTCGCCGGCTGGCGGCGCCTCGCCCTCGCGGTCGCCGCCGGCGCCCTCGCCTCGCTGGCGCTCGACCCGGTCTCGGCCGTGCCGGTGCTGTGGCTGGCGCTGCCGGTGCTCGCCCTCCTCGTCGACGGCGCCGTCGCCGGCGCGCCCGGCCGCCGCCGCGGCGTGGCGACGGCCGCCCTCGTCGGCTGGGGCTTCGGCCTCGGCTACTTCCTCGGCGGGCTGTGGTGGGTCGGCGCGGCCTTCCTCGTCGAGGCGGAGGAGTTCGCCTGGGCGCTGCCGCTCGGCGTCCTCGCGCTGCCGGCCGGGATGGCGCTCTACATGGGGCTCGGCACGGCGATCGCCGCGCTCCTGTGGCGCCCCGGCGCGCCCGGCATCCTGGCGCTCGCCGTCGGGCTCGCGGTCTCGGAATGGCTGCGCGGCCACCTCTTCACCGGCTTTCCGTGGAACGGGCTCGGCACGGCGGCCGCCGCCGGCGAGGTGCCGATGCAGGCGGCGGCGCTCCTCGGCGCCTACGGCCTCGTGCCCGTCGCCGTCGTCGTCTTCTCCGCGCCGGCGGCCTTCCTGATGCCCGGCGCCTCGCGGCGCGGCGCCGTGGTCCTCGCCGCCGCCGCCGTCGCGATCGCCGCCGCCCTCCTCGGCTGGGGCGCCTGGCGCCTCGCCGGGACCGGCGGCGCGACGGTGCCCGGGGTCAACCTCCGCATCGTCCAGCCGGCGATCGGCCAGGTGGAGAAGTGGAAGCCGGAGAACCGCTGGTGGATCTTCGACCGGCTGCTGGCGCTGACCAAGGTCGAGGCGCCGCCGGCGGGCGAGACGACGGTGGTGATCTGGCCGGAATCCTCGACGCCGTTCCTCCTCAACACCTCGCCGCTGGCGCTCGAGGCGATCGCCGAGGTGCTGCCCGAGGGCACGGCGCTGATCGCCGGCGCCGGCCGCGGCGTGCCCGACCCGGCGCGCCCGGAGGGACCGCTCGCGATCTACAACAGCGCCCTCGTGGTCGATTCCGACGGCCGCATCGGCGACGTCTACGACAAGGTGCACCTCGTCCCGTTCGGCGAGTACCTGCCGTTCCAGGCGATGCTGGAAGGGCTCGGCGTCTCGCAGCTCGCGCGGATGCCGGGCGGCTTCGCGGCGGGGCCGGCGCGCAAGGCGCTCGCCGTTCCCGGCGCGCCGCCGGCCTCGCCGCTCGTCTGCTACGAGATCATCTTCCCCGGCGAGGCGCTGCCCGCGGCCGGGCCGCGCCCCGGCTGGATCCTGAACCTCACCAACGATGCCTGGTTCGGCGTGACGCCCGGCCCCTACCAGCACCTGCATCAGGCGCGCCTGCGCGCCATCGAGGAGGGGCTGCCGGTGGTCCGCGCCGCCAACACCGGCATCTCGGCGATCATCGACCCCTATGGCCGCGTCGCGGCCGAGCTCGGCCTCGAGGCGACCGGCGCCCTCGACGGACGCCTGCCGGCGGCGCTGGCGCCGCCCCCCTACGCCCGCTTCGGCGACTGGCCGCTGTTCGCCGCCGTGGCGGCGGCCGCGGCATGGCTCGCCCTCGGCCGGCGCCGCCGCGCCTAGCACGCGGCCACGTTGCGTTCCGCACGGCGAGCCTCTATAAGCGCGGGCTTCCGAGGATCGCCCGGCTGAAGGGCATGCCGTGGCGATCAGGAACGCTCAGCGACAGCGGCGGCCGGCGATTTCGCCCCCTCGGGCGAACTCCGCGCGGCCACGACACCCAACTTCAGGAGAGCCAAATGCCCAAGCTGAAGACCAAGTCAGGCGCCAAGAAGCGCTTCAAGATCACCGGAACCGGCAAGGTGATGGCCGCGCAGGCGGGCAAGCGCCACGGGATGATCAAGCGGACGGCGAAGTTCGTCCGCAACGCCCGCGGCACCTCCGCGCTCGCCGCCCCCGACGCCCGGATCGTCAAGAAGAACTTCCTGCCGAACGCCTGAGGCGGCGGCGGGACGACGATCCGATCACATTGCCGAATTTCCAGGAGATTGAACCATGGCGCGCGTGAAGCGGGGCGTGACCTCCCATGCCAAGCACAAGAAGGTTCTGAAGCAGGCCAAGGGTTTCTACGGCCGGCGGAAGAACACCATCCGGACCGCCAAGGCGGCGGTCGACAAGAGCCTGCAGTACGCCTTCCGCGACCGCAAGGCCCGCAAGCGCTCGTTCCGGGCGCTGTGGATCCAGCGCATCAACGCGGCGGTCCGCGACCACGGCCTGACCTACTCGCGCTTCGTCGACGGGCTGATCAAGGCCGGCGTCGAGGTCGATCGCAAGGTGCTGTCGGATCTCGCGATCCATCAGCCCGAGGCGTTCAAGGCGCTGGTCGAGACCGCCAAGGCGAAGCTCGCCTGAGGCGAGCGCCGTCCGTCCCTCCGGGGACGTCGAGAAACACGAAACCCTTCCCCTCGCGGGGGAGGGTTTTTTGTTTTGGGGCGTGCGCCGGCTCGACCGGCAGGCGCGCCCTACCGCTCGCCCGACCCGCGTCCCGGGCGGCGGAGGCGGACATAGAGGGCGCCGGCGCCGCCGTGCTGGCGGCGCGCCTCGGAGAAGCCGACGACGACGGCGCGCAGCGCCGGCGAGGCGAGCCAGGCCGGCACCATGCGGCGCAGCACGCCGCGGCCGGGGGCGAGTGGGTCGGCGCGGTCGTCGGCCGCGCCCTTGCCGGTGATCACCAGCACGATGCGATGGCCGCTCGCCTGCGCCGCGGCGAGGAAGGCGACGAGCCGGCCGCGCGCCGCCTCCTGAGTGAGCCCGTGCAGGTCGATGCGGCCGTCGATCTCGACGAGGCCGCGGCCGACCTTCTGCAGCGTGCGCCGGTCGACCGGCACGAGCGGCGGCCGCGGCGGCTTGGCCGGCGCCGCCGCGGGCGTCGCGGCCGGGGGCGAGGCGCGGCCGGCGGTCGGCCGTGCCGGCGGCGGCTCCTCGACCGCCGGCGCGGCGGGCGGCGGCTCGGGCGGCTCCTCCGGGCGGCCGGCGAGCGGGGTGATCGACTTCGTCACCTGCCGCCAGAGCGCCTTGTCCTCGCCCGACAGCCGGCCGCGGCCCGACCGGCGGCGCCGCTCATCGCCCATCGCCGGCCTCCGGGCGGGGCACCAGCACGACGAAGTCGACGGGGTGGCGCAGTCGCCCGGCGGCACGGCCGGCCGCCGCGCCGGTGCCGACGAAGAGGTCGCCGCGCCCCGGCCCGCGGATCGCCGCGCCGGTGTCGGCGGCGACCACCAGTCGGTGCACGGCGACCGGCGCGCCGCCGGCGCCGAGCGGCAACGTGCCGTCGAGAAAGACCGGCACACCGAGCGGCAGCGCCGCCGGGTCGACGGCGAGGCTGCGGCCGGGCGTCAGCGGCACGCCGAGGGCGCCGACCGGGCCGTGGCCCGCCGCCAGGCCGTCGATCTCGCGGAAGAAGATGTAGGACGGGTTCTCGGCCATCAGCGCCGGCGCCTCGTCCGGATGGGCGCGCAGCCACGCGGCGAGCCGCTCGGCCGTCATATCCTCGCGGGCGATCTCGCCGCGCTCGATGAGCCGGCGGGCGATCGGCGTGTAGGGCCGGCCGTTGCGGCCGGCGAAGCCGAGCCGGACCACCGCGCCGTCGTCGAGGCGCACCCGGACCGAGCCCTGCACGTGGGCGAAGAAGGCGTCGACCGGATCGGCGAGCCAGACGATCTCGAGGCCGCGGCCGGCGAGCGCGCCGGCCTCGATGGCGGCGCGGTCGGGATAGGGTTCGAGCGCGCCGTCGGCGCGGCGGCGGGCGTGCGTCAGCGCCGGATCGAGGCCGGCGGCGGCCGACACGGCGACGACGTCGTCGGGCAAGCGGTAGAGCGGCACGCGGAAGCGGCCGTGGCGGCGCCGTGAGCCCCGGAGCTCTGGCTCGAAATAGCCGGTGAGGAAGCCACCGTCCGCCGCGCCGACCCGCTCCGGCCGGAAGCGCGCCTCGAAGAAGCGGCGGGCCGCCGCGCGGCCGGGATCCGGCGGCAGGGCGCGGGCGGCGCGGCACGCGGTGGCGAGGGCCGCCGGGTCGGCCGGCCCGCTCGCCGCGGCGGCCGGCCGCTCGAGGACGGCGCCGCAGGCTTCGTGGAAGGCCGCGAAGGCGGCGGCGTGGTCGTCCGTCGCCCAGCCCGGAAGCGCGTCGAAGGAGACCGGCCCAGCCAGGGCCGGCGCGATCGAAACGGCCAGCGCCGCCGCCCCTGAGAGCCAGCGGCCGGCCGGCATGTCACTCGGCCGATTCGGTGGCCACGAGCTTCCAGTTGGGATCGCGGCTGGTGACCTCGCGGGCGAAGGTCCACACGTCGATCACCTCGACCACCTTGTTCGGGTCGCCGTCGACGATCTCGCCATCCTTCGAGCGCGTCAGCGAGATCAGCTCGCTGCGGAAGCGGATGGTGATCTGCGCCGTCGCGCCCTTCAGCGTCGCGTCGACGATCTCCGCCTTGTCGATGCCGACGAAGGTCGATTCGGTCTTCTCGCCGCGCGCCTCGCGCTCGCCGATCGCCGCCGCGAAGCTGTCGAACACCTCCTTGGAGAGGAGCGACTTCAGCGTCTTGCGGTCGCCGGCGGCGAAGGCGGTGACGATCATCTCGTAGGCGGCGCGCGCGCCGCCGACGAAGCCGTCGGGGTCGAAGCTCGGGTCGGCGGCGATCACGGCGCGCAGCTGCTCGTTGAGGGTCGAGCCCTCTGGCGCCACCTTGGCGAGGCGCTCGGCGGCGTCCTCCGCCGTCGCCGGCGCGGCCGGGCCGTCGCCGCGGGCGCCGGGCAAGGTCACGACATTGTCACCGGAGGCGACCGCCGCATCGCCGGTTTCGCGGGCCCGATAGTCGACCGGAGGCCGCTCGTTGCCCGTCCGCCGGCCGAGCACACTCCTGAGACGCAGGAAGATGGCGACGGCGAGCACCAGGAAGATGATGTTGTAGATGTCGAACAGGCCGTCCATTGCCGCCACCGCTGAAGCGCCGCCCACAGGCGGCAGGCGCGGCGCCCCTGCGCCGCGCGCGTCTCGTGCCTATATGTAAGGTCCGTTCAACCAGCATAAAGGCGTGCGCACAACCCCACCATTGCGGAACCTCGCATATGCTTGGTCCGCATGCCGGAATTGGGGCCGCAGAAAAATCGATGGTCGTCCTCGCCCTCATCGCCCTCTTCGTCCTCCTGCCCGCCGCCGAGATCGCGACCTTCATCGTCGTCGGCGGCTGGATCGGCGTCATCCCGACGATCCTGCTCGTCTTCGCGACGGCGATCGCCGGCGCCGCGCTGATGCGCCACCAGGGCCTCGGCACGATCGCCCGCCTGCAAGCCGAGATGGACGCCGGGCGGATGCCCGGCGAGACGCTCGGCGACGGCGCGATGATCCTCTCCGGCGGCATCCTGCTCTTGGTGCCGGGCTTCCTCACCGACATCCTCGGCCTCCTGCTGTTCCTGCCGCCGGTCCGCCACTTGGTGTGGCGGCTGCTGGCGCGGCGGATGCGCGTCACCGTCGTCGGCGGCCGCGGTGGGCCGCGCCCCGGCCGCGTGGTCGACCTCGAGCCCGGCGCCTACCGGCGCACCGAGCCGACCGACGGGCGGCTGCCCGGCGATTCGCCGTGGCGGCCCGACGGCGAGCGCTGACGGTCCCGCCGCACGGCAGTTCCCCCCGAGTCCTCCCGCGGCTTGTCCTCGCGCGCCCGCCCGTGCTAGCTCGCGCGTCGACCTGCCGGCCGGCAGGTCGCGGCGATGACGGAACGAGGCGATCGGTGATGAGCGACAGCGGCAACGGCGGCAACGCCCGTCCCAACCTCGGCGGCCCGGCCGGCGGCGGCCCCTCGGTCAACGTGCTCGCCCAGTACGTCAAGGACCTGTCGTTCGAGAACCCGCGCGCGCCGGTCTCGCTGCAGTCGCGGCAGACGTCGCCGGGCATCAACATCAGCGTCAACGTCTCCGCGCGGCAGCTCTCCCAGGCCGAGATCGAGGTGACGCTGACGATGGAGGCCCGCGCCGGCGCCGACGCCGACGTGCTGTTCAACGTCGAGATCGCCTATGCGGGCGTGTTCCGCCTCAACAACGTGCCGCAGGAGCACCTGCAGCCGTTCGTGATGATCGAGTGCCCGCGGCTGCTGTTCCCGTTCGCGCGGCAGATCGTCGCGGACTGCGTGCGCGACGGCGGCTTCCCGCCGCTGATGATCGACCCGATCGACTTCGTCGCGCTCTACCAGCAGAACGTCGCCCAGAACAGCGGCTCGGAGACGCTGCTCAGCTGACCGCCGGCGCGCCGGCGGTCTAGCCGAGGTAGCGCCGCCACAGGGCGCCCTCGCCGATCTTCGCGACGAAGGCCGCGTGCGCCGCGGCCTCCGCCTCGCTGATGCGCGGCGGCAGCGGCACGGGCCGCTGCGCCGCCGGGCCGCGCCGCACCGGCGCCGCCTCCTGCCGGCCGCCGGCGAGCAGCTCGCCGGGCAGCCCGAGCGCCGCCTGGCGGCCGCCGATCAGCTCCAGATAGACGTCGGCGAGGAGCTCGGCATCGAGCAGCGCGCCGTGCTTGGTGCGGCCGGAATTGTCGATGCGGTAGCGCGCGCACAGCGCGTCGAGGCTGTTCGGCCCGCCCGGATGCCGGCGCCGGGCGAGATGCAGCGTGTCGAGTACGCTCTCCGCCGGGATCGCCGGCCGCCGCTCGCGGGCGAGCTCCATGTTGAGGAAGCCGACGTCGAACTCGGCGTTGTGGATGACGAGCCGCGCCCCCTCGATGAAGGCGACGAACTCGTCGACGACCTCGGCGAACAGCGGCTTGTCGCGCAGGAACTCGTCGGAGAGCCCGTGCACCCGGAACGCCTCGGCCGGCATCGTCCGCTGCGGGTTGATGTAGCGGTGGAACACCCGCCCGGTCGGGATGTGGTTCAGGAGCTCGACGCAGCCGATCTCGACCAGGCGGTCGGCGCCGCGGGCGTCAAGGCCCGTCGTCTCCGTGTCGAGCACGATCTCCCGCACGCTCAGTGCTCCTCTGCCGCCAACGGCGGAATCATCGCGGCCCGGCGGCCGCGGCGAAATCCCCCGGCGGTTGCAGGCGGCGGGTTTTCCCCACCATTGCGCTCGCCGCCCGGAGAATGCCGTCGACGGCGCGCCGCGCCGGCTCCAGTCCGAGGCTGCTATCGACCAGGAAGTGAGCGCGCCGGCGCTTCTCGGCATCCGGCATCTGCTTGGCGAGGATCGCCCGGAAGCGGTCCTCGCTCATGCCCGGGCGGCCGAGCACCCGCGCCGCCTGCACCTCCGCCGGGGCGGTGACGACGATCGCCGCGTCGACCCGCCGCTCGCCGCCGGTCTCGAACAGGAGCGGCACGTCGAGCACCACGACCGGCCGGCCGGCGGCCGCGGCCTGGGCGAGGAACGCCGCCTCCGCCTCGCGGACGAGCGGGTGGACGATCGCCTCGACCCGCGCCATCGCCGCCGCGTCGCCGACGACGCGGCCGGCGAGCGCCGGACGGTCGACGACGCCGTCGCGCACGACGCCCGGAAACGCCGCCTCGACGAGCGGCGCGGCCGCGCCGGCATAGAGGGCGTGCACGGTGGCGTCGGCGTCGTGCACCGGCACGCCGCGCGCCCGCAGCATCGCCGCGGTGGTCGACTTGCCCATGCCGATCGAGCCGGTGAGGCCGAGGACGATCATCGCCGCGCGGGCCCGGCCACCGCTCAGGCCGGCTCGGCGAGCGAATCGATCACCAGCTTTCGCAGCTCCGGCGTCACGCTCGGGCGCTTGCCGAACCAGCGGGTGAAGCCCGGCACCGCCTGGTAGAGCAGCATGCCGATGCCGTCGACGACGCGGTTGCCGCGCGCCCGCGCCGTCGCCAGCAGCTCCGTCTCGAGCGGCACGTAGACGATGTCGGTGACGATCGCCTGCCGCTGCAGCGGCGCGAGGTCGATCTCGAGGCGCGGCTGGCCGGCCATGCCGAGCGAGGTGGTGTTGACGAGGAGCGCACAGTCGGAGAGGAGCCGCGGCACCGCATCGAAGCCGTAGGCCACGGTGCCCTCGATGAGCTTGGCGATGTCGGCCGCGCGGTCGACCGTGCGGTTGACGATCGAGATCTCCTCGAAGCCGCGCAGCTTCAGCGCGAAGGCGACGGCGCGCGCCGCCCCGCCGGCGCCGATGATCACCGCGTGGCCCTTGGCGTGGTCCCAGGCCGGCACCGATTCGTCGAGGCTCGACAGGAAGCCGCCGGAATCGGTGTTGGCGCCGACCAGCGTCGGCCCCTCGAACCACAGCGTGTTGGCGGCCTTGAGCGCGTCGGCGACCGGGTCGAGGACGTCGCAGGCGGCGGCGGCGACCTCCTTGTGCGGCACCGTGACGTTGCAGCCGGCGAGGCCCGACGTGCGCAGGTCGCGGAAGAAGGCCGGGGCGTCCGCGACCGAGACGGGGATCGGATCGTAGCTGCCGGCGATGCCGAACTGCTTCAGCCAGTAGCTGTGGATCATCGGCGAGCGAGAGTGCGACACCGGCCAGCCGACGATGCCGGCGCGGGGATGGTCGCGATCCTCGGGGGTCGGCTCGGCGGTCATGTCGGCAGCACTCCGGTGGATCTCAGATGGCCCAGCAGGGGAAGGAGCGGCAGGCCGAGGACGGTGAAGTAGTCGCCCTCGACCCGATCGAACAGCTGCGCGCCGCGGCCCTCGAGCTCATAGCCGCCGACGGTGCCGGTGACGGCCTCGCCGACGGCGGCGAGATAGCCGTCGAGGAAGTGGTCGGAGAAGTCGCGCATGGTGAGGCGCACGCTCTCGACGTGCTGCCAGGCGACCCGGCCGCCGACGACGCAGACCGCAGCGGCGTGCAGAGCGTGGGTGCGCCCGCGCAGGCGGCGGAGCTGCTCGGCGGCGGCGGCGACGGTCGGCGCCTTGTCGAAGCGCTCGCCGTCGAGGTCGAGGGTCTGGTCGGCGCCGACGACGATGGCCGCCGGATAGTCGACCGACACCGCCTTCGCCTTCTCGGCGGCGAGATGCAGCGCGACCTCCCCGGGCGAGGCGCCGGCGGCGACGAGGGGCCGTTCGAGCGCCCGCTCATCGACGGCGGCCGATTCGCAGCGGAACGCCAGGCCGGCGGCCTCCAGCATCCGGCGCCGCGCGGCGCTGCGCGAGGCGAGCACGATGTCGGTCACTGCGCCGCCTCTTCCGCCGCCATCAGCCGGGCCCGCCGCTCCTTGATCAGCGCGAGGATCGCCGCCGCCGTCTCCTCGATCGAGCGGCGGGTGACGTCGATCACCGGCCACTGGTGCTCGGCGCACAGGCGGCGGGTGAAGGCGACCTCCTCGGCGATCGCCTGCCGATCGACATAGGCGGCGTTGTCGCGCACCGCATTGAGCGACAGCAACCGGTTCTCGCGGATCTGCGCGATCCGCTCGGGGCTCGCGATCAGCCCGACGACGAGCGGCCGCACGGCGCGGAAGACCGCCGGCGGCACGGAGAGGCCGGGAACGATCGGCAGGTTGGTCGCCTTGATGCCGCGGTTGGCCAGATAGATCGAGGTCGGCGTCTTCGAGGTGCGGCTGATGCCGACGATGACGACGTCGGCCTCCTCGATGTCGGCCGGCAGCGCCCCGTCGTCGTGCAGGAGGACGAAATTGAGCGCGTCGATCCGCCGGAAATAGTCGGCGTCGAGCTGGTGCTGGCCACCGATGCGCGGCTTCAGCGGCGCGTTGAGATAGGACTGGAACAGGTGCACCACGGGATCGAGCACGTCGGCGCACGGCAGGCCGAGCTCGCGGCAGGTGCGCACCAGGCGCGCGGCCTTGGCCTGGTCGACGAGGGTGAACAGCACGACGCCAGGCGCCGCCTCGATGTCGGTGATCACCCGGTCGAGCTGGCGTTCCGAGCGCACCAGCGGATGCATGTGCTCGATCGCCTCGACGTCCTCGTAGCGGGCCGTCGAGGCGCGGGCGACCGTCATCAGCGTCTCGCCGGTCGAGTCGGACACGAGGTGCAGGTGGAAGTAGGTCGGCAACGGGTCCCCGCGATTGTCCCCAGCCCTGTGGACAGGGTCGGATAAGTCGGCGTCCCCGGCGCGCCGCGCGCTCCATCATGCGCGCAGCGGCCGAACGATCAACAGTCGTCGTCGCTCGAGGTCGGTTTGTCCAGCGGTTGAGAAGTGCGGGGAAGGGAGACGGCACGCGCCTCGCCGGCGGCGCGCCGTCCACCGCCCGTCCACAGACGACGAAGGCCGGCGCGAACCCGCAAGGGCTTCGCCCGTCGCCACGAATCGCCGTCGCGGCGCGATCCTCCACCCTCTGCCGGCGGCAGGGCTGGGGACGGCGCCGACGGGCGGGCGCGGAACGGCCGCGTTGTGGACGACGCGCGATCCCGCTAATCCACCCACTAGAAGCATCATCAGACTCAATCCCTAAGGATTCCTTAATGACAGATCGGGGAGAGGGAACCGCCCCGGACGGAGCGTCCGCCGTCGTGCGGGTGCTCGCCGGGAAGGCGGCCGGGACGACGCCGATCTGGCTCATGCGGCAGGCCGGGCGCTTCCTGCCGGAGTACCGGGCGCTGCGTAGCAAGGCTCCAAACTTCCTGGCGTTCTGCTACGACCCCGACCTCGCCACCGAGGCCACGCTGCAACCGATCCGCCGCTTCGGCTTCGATGCGGCGATCGTCTTCTCCGACATCCTCGTCATCCCCGACGCGCTCGGACAACCGGTGCGCTTCGCCGAGGGAGAGGGGCCGCGGCTCGAGCCGCTCGACCTCGACCGGGTCGACGGGCTGGCGAGTGACGGCATGACCGAGCGGCTTTCCCCGGTCTACGAGACGCTCGCCCGGGTGCGGGCGGCCCTCCCGTCCTCGACGGCCCTCCTGGGCTTCGCAGGAGCCCCGTGGACGCTCGCGACCTACATGACGGTGGGTCGGGGCAGCCCGGACCAGGCGGTCGCCAGGCGCCTCGCCTATGGCGATGCGGCCCGCTTCGACCGGCTGATCGATCGCCTCGTCGGCGCCGTCGCCGAGCACCTCGTGGCGCAGCTCCGGGCCGGCGCCGATGCGGTGCAGATCTTCGACAGCTGGGCCGGGGCGCTCGACGAGGAGGCTTTCGAGCGGGTGTCGGTGGCGCCGACCCGTCGCATCGTCGAGGCGGTGCGGCAGGCGGTCCCGGGCGCGCAAATCATCGGCTTTCCGCGTGGCGCCGGCGCCAAGATCAGCCACTATGCGGCGGAGACGGGGGTCGACGCGGTCGGCCTCGACTGGACGGTGCCGCTCGCCGAGGCGCGCGCGCTGCAGGACCGCGTGGCGGTACAGGGCAACCTCGACCCGATGCGCCTCGTCGCCGGCGGCGCCGCGCTCGACGGCGCGGTCGACCGCATCCTCGGCGCGCTCGCCGGGCGCCCGTTCATCTTCAACCTCGGCCACGGCGTCGTGCCGGAAACGCCGATCGCCCACGTCGAGCAGCTCGTGAAGCGCGTCAGGAGGCTCTGAGATGGACGGCTACCTGTGGCTCAAGGCGCTGCACATCATCTCGGTCATCGCTTGGATGGCCGGGATGCTCTACCTGCCGCGGCTGATGGTCTACCACACCGGCGTCGCGGTCGGCTCCGAGGCCTCGGAAACGTTCAAGGTGATGGAGCGGCGGCTCCTCAAGGCGATCATCAACCCGGCGATGATCGCGACCTGGGTGTTCGGGCTCTGGCTCGCCTGGCAGGGCGGGTTCTTCGCCGACGGCTGGCTGCACGCCAAGATCGCCCTGGTGCTGGTGATGTCCGGCTTCCACGGCTTCCTGTCGCGCTGGGTGCGCGCCTTCGCGGCCGACGCCAACACCCGCTCGGCGCGCTTCTACCGCATCGCCAACGAGGTGCCGACGGCGCTGATGGTGGCGATCGTGCTCCTCGTCGTGCTGAAGCCGTTCTGAGCCCGCCGGAGCGCGGCCGCCGGGCCCGACCGGGCCACGGTGTCGCAATCGGCCGCGAGGCGCTTGCCGCGGCGCGGCGAAGCGACTATGGTCCGGTCAATCCTTCTCCAATGTGGACGGGCGCCCACGCCTTCGGATCTCTCGAGCGAGACCGATGGCCGTCGAGGCGCCGGGCGGGATACCACCTCTTCCCGCCCGAGATCCGCATTCCCCTCGATCACGCCCGATCGCCGGTTCCCGGCATCCTTTCAAGGACCCTTTCATGCGGGAGATGAAGCTCCAGGAGCTCAAGTCGAAGACCCCGACGGAGCTGCTCGCCTTTGCCGACGAGCTCGAGGTCGAGAACGCCTCGACCATGCGCAAGCAAGAGCTGATGTTCGCCATCCTGAAGAACCTCGCGGCGCAGGACGTCGAGATCGTCGGCGAGGGCGTCGTCGAGGTGCTGCAGGACGGGTTCGCCTTCCTGCGCTCGCCCGACGCCAACTACCTGCCCGGGCCGGACGACATCTACGTCTCGCCGTCGCAGATCCGGCGCTTCTCGCTCCGCACCGGCGACACCGTCGAGGGCATGATCCGCAGCCCGAAGGACGGCGAGCGCTACTTCGCCCTCCTCAAGGTCAACACGATCAACTTCGAGGATCCCGAGAAGGCGCGCCACAAGGTGCACTTCGACAACCTGACGCCCCTCTACCCGGACGAGCGGTTCCGGATGGAGGTGGTGGAAGGCGGCAAGAAGGACATGTCGGCGCGGATCATCGATCTCGTCGCGCCGCTCGGCAAGGGCCAGCGCGGCCTGATCGTCGCGCCGCCGCGCACCGGCAAGACGGTGCTCCTGCAGAACATCGCCCACTCGATCACCTCCAACCACCCCGAGTGCTACCTGATCGTCCTCCTCATCGACGAGCGTCCCGAGGAAGTGACGGACATGCAGCGCTCGGTGAAGGGCGAGGTGATCTCCTCCACCTTCGACGAGCCGGCCTCGCGCCACGTGCAGGTGGCGGAGATGGTGATCGAGAAGGCGAAGCGCCTCGTCGAGCACGGCCGCGACGTCGTGATCCTGCTCGATTCGATCACCCGCCTCGGCCGCGCCTACAACACGGTGGTGCCGTCGTCCGGCAAGGTTCTGACCGGCGGCGTCGACGCCAACGCCCTGCAGCGGCCGAAGCGCTTCTTCGGCGCGGCGCGCAACATCGAGGAGGGCGGCTCGCTGACGATCATCGCGACCGCGCTCATCGACACCGGCAGCCGCATGGACGAGGTGATCTTCGAGGAGTTCAAGGGCACCGGCAACTCGGAGATCATTCTCGACCGCAAGGTCTCCGACAAGCGCGTCTTCCCGGCGATCGACATCCAGCGCTCCGGCACCCGCAAGGAAGAGCTGCTGGTTCCTTCCGATCAGCTCAAGAAGATGTACGTGCTGCGCCGCATCCTCAACCCGATGGGCACCGTCGATGCCATCGAGTTCCTGCTCGACAAGCTGCGCCAGACCAAGACCAACCAGGACTTCTTCGACTCGATGAATACCTGATCGGCGCCGCGCGCCGGGTCGACCGGCCGCGCTGCGAATTCAGATCGAAAACGACGGAAGGCCGGGCGATTGCCCGGCCTTTCTTTATCACGATGCCCGAATACGGAGCCTGAGCTTCGGTTCGGCGGCCGGGATCTTTCGTGACGCGGCCGCAGCCGGGGCGAGCGCCGTCAGCCCTCGACCGCCGCGCGCACCGCCTCTGGGTCGACCTCGAAGCACTCGTAGAGCTTCGTCGGCTCGCCGAAGACGTGGCGGAAGGCGAGGCCGGCCTGCAGCGCGCCGGCGATGAAGTGCGCCTCCTGGATGTCCGGCGCGCAGATCTCGACGACCTTCGCCCCCGGCGTCGCGAACACGAGGTTGGTGAAGGCCGCGCCCGACGGGCCGACGATCAGCGCCGCCTCGCCGAACATCGCCACCTGGTCGCGGTGCGACATCGTCTCCGGCGCCACCACCTCGAAGTCCCACGGCGCCAGCGCCGCGAGCACCGCGTCCTCGTTCAGGATGTGCCGTTTCTTCACCCCGGCGCGGCTCAGGTAGATGTGCCGCGAGGGCTCGATGTCGGCGATGCCGTAGACCGATCGGTAGCCGGCGCGGAGTGCGCGGAAATCCTCGCGGCCGGCGAAGTGGCCGACCTCGTGCGCGTCCTCGCGCTGGGCGACGACGAGCTCGTCGCAGGTCACCAGCACGTCGGTGCCGACCGCCTCGATCGCGAGCGCGGGATAGGCGGCGCGCAGCATGTCCTGGAAGGCGCGGTGGTAGCCCGGCACGTCCTCGCGCACGACCAGCGTCGCGCGCCTGAGCTCCGGCACCTTGGCGAGGGCGTGCAAGGTCAGCCGGAAGCGCTCGCACAGCATGTGGTAGTAGTTGCCGCGCCCGGTCGGCGAGCCGGCGAGCGGCAGCACGCTGCCGGCGATGTGGCGGTGCCGGCGGTGCCAGGTCGGCCGCTGCGCCCTCAGGCGATCCTCGACCCGGTCGGTGGTGAGGAGGCGGCCGTCGCTGCGGCGCCTGAGCACGCCGGACGCCATGCGGATCTCGCCGTCGGCGATGCCGTAGACGCCGACCCGCGCCGCGACGTGCAGCACGCCGTCCTTCCACAGCGGCCCGAGGGCGTCGCGGTAGACGTCGAGGAAGCGCGCGTTCACCGCGTCGATGGCGAACGGCTCGTCGTAGTCGGTGACCGACAGCACCCGCGTCGCGGCTTGCGCATAGGTCGCGCCCTCGACGGCGAGGCCGAGGGCGTTGCCGACGCCGGGGGTTGCCGCGGCGAGGCGGCCGGCGAGGCGGGCGAGCTCGCGGGTGGTGAGGCGCTTGCGGAGCGTGCGGTGCAGGCTGCTGAGGCTCGTCGCCACGGGCGCTCCTTGCGTCGAGGTCCGCCACATATGGGACGGAACGCCCCGCCTGTCGACCGTGCCGAAAACTGCGCGCTCTGATTGTAGTCGTGGTGCGTTTCGTCAAAAAAGCGAGCCCCACAAATGGCCCAGGATCGCGATTTAGCGGGTGGCCTGGACGATCGGACCTGCCGAGCGAGACGCGAATCTCCGACTCTCTGAATCGATCTGGCGGCCATGCGCACGAATTGCGTCCGCCGAAACGCTACGCCAAGGCTTTCGCGAGCGCCTCGGGCTCGGTGATCGGCAGCGAGCAGCTTTCGCCGCGGCAGAGATAGGCCGCGGGCCGTCCGTCGACCGCGCCCTTGCCGAAAGCGGGGTGTCCGGCGGCGAGCGCGTGCTCGAAGGCGAGGGTGACGACCCGCCCCGGCGCGGCGGTGCGGCGCACCACCTCGACCAGCGGGCGCGCCGCCGCCGCCGCGCCGGCGATCACCACCTGCAAGCCGTCGAGGCGGGTGTCGAGGGCATTGAGGAGGGCGCCGTGGCTGAACGCGTTGGCGGCGACGTCGCCGCCGAAGGTCTCGAACAGCCGGTCGGCGCGGGCGCGAAAACGGTCCTCGCCGGTCGCGAGCCACAGGCGGACGTTCGCCTCCGCGGCGAGCCCGTTGCCGCTCGGCGTCGCCTCGTCGACGGCGTTCGCCATGCGGACGACGAGGCCTTGCGAATCGTCCGCCGCGAGGGCGTAGGCGCCGCGGTCCTCGAGCCAGTGGTGGCGGTCGAGGGCGTCGATCCAGGCGATCGCCCGGTCCTGGTAGCCGGCCTCGCCGGTCGCCTCCGCGAGGGCGAGGGCGGCGCGGATCATCGCGCCGTAGTCGGTCGAGAGGCCCGGGAAGGTGCGCCGGCCCGCCCGCGCGGCGTGGCCGAGGCGGTCGCCGTCGCCGAGGAGGGCGACGATCCGCGCGAAGGCGCGGGCGGCGGCGGCGGTCCAGTCCGGCCGTTCGAAGGCGCGGCCGGCGTCGGCGAGGGCGGCGATCATCAGCCCGTTCCAGTCGGCGAGCACCTTGTCGTCGCGGCCGGGCGGCACGCGGTGCGCGCGAGCGCCCGCGAGGCGGCGGCGCAGCGGCGCGAGCCGGGCCTCTTCCTCCTCGCCCGGAAAGCCTTCGGCGAGCCGGTTCGGGATCGACTTGCCCTCGAAGTTGCCGCCGGCCGTCACGCCGTAGGCGTCGCAGAACAGGGCCCCGTCCGCCGGCCCAAGCTCGGCCGCGACCTCGTCCGGCGTCCAAACGTAGAACCGCCCCTCCTCGCCCTCCGAATCGGCGTCGAGGCTCGAGGCGAAGGCGCCGTCCTCGGCGATCATCGTGTCGAGCAGCCACTCGACCGTCTCCTCGACGCGCCGGCGGAAGCCGGAAATCCCGGTCGCGAGGTGGGCATAGGTGAGGAGCGCGACGAGCTGGGCGTTGTCGTAGAGCATCTTCTCGAAGTGCGGCACCAGCCAGCGCGCGTCGACCGAATAGCGCGCGAAGCCGCCGCCGACGTGGTCGTAGATGCCGCCGTTGGAGATCCGCTCGAGGGCGAACAGCACCGCGCCGCGGTAGTTCGCGTCGCCGCTGCGGCCGCCGGCGCGCCACAGCAGCTCGAGCACGGAGCAATTCGGGAACTTCGGCGCGCCCTGCAGGCCGCCGAACGTCGGGTCCATCACCTCGAGCAGCCGCGCCGCGGCGGCGTCGAGCAGCTCCGGCCCGAGGCGGCCGCCCGCGCGCGGCGGCTCGGCGAGGGCGGCGAGCAGTCCTTCGCTGTTGGTCCGCACCGCCTCGCCCTTGGCGCGGTAGGCGCTGGCGACGCCCTCCAGCACCTGCACGAAGCCCGGCCGGCCGTAGCGCGCCGTCGGCGGGAAATAGGTGCCGCCCCAGAACGGCGCGCCCTCCGGTGTCAGGAACATGGTGAGCGGCCAGCCGCCCTGCTCGCCGAGGGCGTGCAGCGCCGTCATGTAGATCTGGTCGATCTCCGGCCGCTCCTCGCGATCGACCTTGATGTTGACGAACAGCCGGTTCATCACCGCGGCCACCGCCGGGTCCTCGAAGCTCTCGTGCGCCATCACGTGGCACCAGTGGCAGGCGGCGTAGCCGACCGAGAGCAGCACCGGCACGTCGCGGGCGCGCGCCTCGGCGAAGGCCGCCTCGCCCCACGGCCACCAGGCGACGGGGTTGTGGGCGTGCTGCAGCAGGTAGGGGCTCGTCTCGGCGCCGAGCCGGTTGCCGGGCGCCGTCGGGTCGAGTGCAGTGGGCGTCGACATGGGGCTCATCCGGCGAGAGGGCGGGTATGGCGAAGGTAGGGAGTTCGGGCGTGATGGCAACCCGGTCGGCGGAGACCATTGTCGCGCTGGCGAGCGGCGGGCTGCCGGCGGCGATCGCCGTGGTGCGGGTGTCGGGCCCGGCCGCGGCGGACCTCGTCGCCGCCATCGCCGGGTCTTTGCCGGCGCCGCGGCGGACGAGCCTGCGGCGCCTTGCGGACCCGGGCAGCGGCCGGCCGATCGACCGCGCGCTGGTGCTGTGGCTGCCGGGGCCGGGCTCGCCGACGGGCGAGGATTGCGCAGAATTCCATGTGCACGGCGGCCGGGCGGTGGTCGCTGGCCTCGTCGAGGCGCTGACGGCGTGGCCGGGCGTCCGCCTCGCCGGGCCGGGCGAGTTCGCGCGCCGGGCCTTCCACGCCGGCCGGATGGACCTCGCCGCCCTCGAAGGGCTCGCCGACCTGATGGCGGCGGAAACCGAGGCGCAGCGGGTGCAGGCGCTCGCCCAGGCCGAGGGCGCGCTCGGCCGGGAGGTCGACGGCTGGCGCGCGGCGATCGTCGGCGCCCGCGCCCTCGTCGAGGCCGGGCTCGATTTCTCCGACGAGGACGACGTGCCGGCGGAGACCTTGGCCGCGGCGCGCCTGGAGGCGGCGGCGCTGCGCGACCTTCTCGCCGCGGCGCTCGCCGATGCCGGCCGCGGCGAGCGGCTGCGCGAGGGCTTTCGCGTCGCCCTGCTCGGGCCGCCCAACGCCGGCAAGTCGAGCCTGCTCAACGCGCTCGCCCGCCGCGACGTCGCGATCGTCGCCGCCGAGCCCGGCACGACGCGCGACGTCGTCGAGGCGCACCTCGACCTCGCCGGTCTGCCGGTGATCGTCGCCGACACCGCCGGGCTGCGGGAGGCGGCGGGGGCGGTGGAAGTGGAGGGCATCCGCCGCGCCCGCGCCCGTGCGGCATCGGCCGACCTCACGCTGTGGCTCTCCCCGGCCGACGACCCGGTGCCGCCGCCGGCCGATCTCGCCGCGACGGTCTGGGTGGTGGAGACCAAGGCCGACCTCGCGGCCTCGGCGTCCGCCGCGGCGCGGCACCGGCTGTCGGTGCGGACGGGGGAGGGGATGGACGGGTTCCTCGCGGCCCTCGCCGATGCCGCGGCGGCGAATCTTCGGGTCGACGAGCCGGCGCTGATGGTGCGAGCGCGCCACCGCGAGGCGGTTGCCGAGGCCCTCGTGGCGCTCGACCGGGCGCTCGCCGAGCCCGGCCTGCCGGGCGAGCTCTTCGCCGAGGAGCTGCGCCTCGCCGGCGATGCGCTCGGCCGCGTCACCGGCGCCATCGGCGTCGAGGACGTGCTCGACCGCCTGTTCGGCACGTTCTGCATCGGCAAGTGAGGGCGGGGTGTTTCACGTGAAACAGGGGGCGCTTTGACGGCGTGGCCTCTCCTTCGCTAGATGAAGGCCGGCCGCGCGGCGGCCGTTCCGGGAATGGACCCAATGGATCTCAGCTTCGATGTCGTGGTGGTCGGCGGCGGGCATGCCGGTGCCGAGGCGGCAGCGGCGGCGGCGCGGATGGGCGCGCGCACGGCGCTCCTCACCCAGTCGGCGGCGACGATCGGCACGATGTCGTGCAACCCGGCGATCGGCGGGCTCGGCAAGGGCCACCTCGTCCGCGAGATCGATGCCCTCGACGGGCTGATGGGCCGGGTGGCCGACGCCGCCGGCATCCAGTTCCGCGTGCTCAACCGCCGCAAGGGGCCGGCCGTGCAGGGCCCGCGCGCCCAGGCCGACCGCAAGCTCTACCGTGCCGCCATGCAGGCGGCGATCGCCGAGACGGCGAACCTCGTCGTCGTCGAGGGCGAGGCTGCGGCGCTCGTCGCGGCGGACGGGCGCCTCACGGCGATCGACCTCGCCGACGGGCGGCGGATCGCCTGCGGCGCGGCGGTGCTGACCACCGGCACCTTCCTCAACGGCCTGATCCACATCGGCGAGACGCGGACGCCGGCGGGCCGCGCCGGCGAGCCGCCGTCGCGGGCGCTGTCGGCGAGCCTCGCCGCGCTCGGCCTCCGCATGGGCCGGCTCAAGACCGGCACGCCGCCGCGCATCGACGGCCGCACCATCGACACCAGTGGCCTCGACGCGCAGCCGGGCGACGACCCGCCGGTGCCGTTCTCGGCGCTCACGGCGGCGATCACCACGCCGCAGGTCGCGTGCTGGATCACCCGCACGACGCCGGCGACGCACGCGGCGATTCGCGACAACCTGCACCGCTCGGCGATGTATTCCGGCCGCATCGAGAGCCGCGGCCCGCGCTACTGCCCGTCGATCGAGGACAAGATCGTCCGCTTCGGCGAGCGCGACGGCCACCAGATCTTCCTCGAGCCGGAGGGTCTCGACGACCCGACGGTCTATCCGAACGGTCTCTCGACCTCGCTGCCGGAGGATGTGCAGCGCGCCGTGCTCGCCACCATCCCCGGCCTCGAGCGGGCGGAGATCATGCGGCCCGGCTACGCCATCGAATACGACCACGTCGACCCGACGGAGCTGCGCCCGACCCTCGAGACGAAGCGGCTCGCCGGGCTCTTCCTCGCCGGCCAGATCAACGGCACGACGGGCTACGAGGAGGCGGCCGGTCAGGGGCTGGTCGCCGGGCTCAACGCGGCGCGCGTCGCCGGCGGCTGCGAGGGGATCACGATCGCCCGTGACGCCGCCTATCTCGGCGTGATGGTCGACGACCTCGTCACCCGCGGCGTCTCCGAGCCCTACCGCATGTTCACCTCGCGCGCCGAGTACCGGCTGTCGCTCCGCGCCGACAACGCCGATCTCCGGCTGACGCCGCAGGGCCTCGCGCTCGGCCTCGTCGGGCCGGCGCGGGCGCGCGCCTTCGCCGCGCGGCGCGAGGCGGTGGCGGCGGCGCGGGCGGCGCTCGACGGGCTGTCGCTGACGCCGCCCGAGGCGGCGCGGCACGGGCTCAAGGTCAACCAGGACGGCGTGCGGCGCACGGCGCTCGAACTTCTCGCCTACCCGGACATCGACCTTCCCCGCCTCGCGGCGATCTGGCCGGCGCTCGCCGCCATCCCGCCGGCGGTGGCCGAGACCGTCTCGACCGACGCGCGCTACGCCGTCTATCTGGAGCGCCAGGCGGCGGACGTCGCGGCGGTGCGCCGCGACGAGGCGGTGCGGCTGCCGGACGACCTCGACCTGCGGGTCGCCGGGCTCTCGGGCCTCTCCGGCGAGCTGCGCCAGAAGCTCGCGGCGGTCCGTCCGGCGACGCTCGCCCAGGCGGCGCGCATCGAGGGGATGACGCCGGCGGCGTTGACGCTGCTGCTCGGCTGGGCGCGGCGGGGAGAGGGCGGCGGTCGCGATGCAGCCTGAGGCGGACGGTCCCGAGATCCTCGACGCGCTGCGCCCTGTTTCACGTGAAACACGGGCGCGCCTCGAACGCTATGTCGAGCTCTTGCGCGACTGGCAGACGCGGATGAACCTCGTCGGCCCGAGCACCCTCGCCACGGTGTGGCGGCGGCACGTGCTCGATTCGATGGCGCCGCACGACATCCTGCCCGACGTGAAGGTCTGGGCCGACCTCGGCTCGGGCGCCGGCTTCCCCGGCCTCGTCACCGCCATCCTCCTCGCCGAGGTGCCGGGCGCGCACGTCCACCTCGTCGAATCGACCGGGCGCAAGGCGGGCTTCCTGCGCGAGGTGGCGCGCGAGACCGGGGCGCCCGCGACCGTTCACGCCACCCGCATCGAGGAGGAGGCGGCGCGCCTCGCCGGCACTGTCGAGGCGATCTCCGCCCGGGCGCTGGCGCCGCTCGACAAGCTGCTCGACCTCGCCGCGCCGCTGTTCGCCGCCGGCGCCGTCGGCGTCTTCCACAAGGGGCGCGATCTCGACCGCGAGGTCGAGGCGGCGCGTGGCCGCTGGTCGTTCGATCTGGTAGAACATCCCTCGCGGTCCGACCCGAGCGGGCGGATCGCGGTGATCAGTCGGGTGGCGCCGCGCGGGCGCCGAACGGGCAGGGCACGACGATGAGCGCTGAACCGGGAATCGTCGCGCCGTCGCGGCCGCGGGTGATCGCGGTGGCGAACCAGAAGGGCGGCGTCGGCAAGACGACGACCGCCATCAATCTCGGCACGGCCCTCGCCGCCATCGGCGAGGAGGTGCTGATCATCGACCTCGATCCGCAGGGCAACGCCTCGACCGGGCTCGGCATCGACCGCAAGCACCGCGAGGTCTCGACCTACGACCTCATCACCGCCGAGGCGGGGCTCGCCCAGGCGGTGCAGCCGACCGCGGTGCCGCGCCTCTCGGTCGCGCCCTCGACGCTCGACCTCCTCGGCGTCGAGCTCGAGATTGCCGGCGCCTCCGACCGCACCCACCGGCTTTCCAAGGCGATCGCCGACCACGCCGCGAGCGGCGCCGAGCCGCGCTTCACCTACGTGCTGATCGACTGCCCGCCGTCGCTGACGCTCTTGACCCTCAATGCCATGGTGGCGGCGCAGTCGGTGCTGGTGCCGCTGCAGTGCGAGTTCTTCGCCCTCGAGGGGCTGAGCCAGCTCCTCTCCACCGTCGACCAGGTGAAGCGGTCGCTGAACCCGGGCCTCTCCATCCACGGCATCGTGCTGACGATGTTCGACGGCCGCAACAACCTCGCCGCCCAGGTCGTCGCCGACGTGCGCGAGACGATGGGCGAGGCGGTGTACGAGACGGTGATTCCCCGCAACGTGCGGTTGAGCGAGGCGCCGTCCTACGGCAAGCCGGCGCTCCTCTACGACCTGAAGTGCTCCGGCAGCCAAGCCTATCTCCGGCTCGCCTCCGAGGTCATCCAGCGCGAGCGGCGGATGAAGGCCGCGGCGGCGTGAGGCCGGCGATCCGGTTTGAGGCGGAGGTTGTTCTCGTCGCGGCTGGCGGTGGCATCATCGTGTCCGCCGCGAAGCCGACGAGCATCCGATCGAGTGAAGGGAGAGACGGCGATGGCTGAGCCGGAGGCGGGACGCAAGCGACTGGGCCGCGGGCTCGCCGCGCTGATCGGCGACGTCGCGCCCGAGCCGGCGGCGGCGTCGGCCGAGGCCGGCCTCGGCGCGCGCCGCCTGCCGGTCGCCTTCATCGGCCCCAACCCGCGCAACCCGCGCCGCAGCTTCGTCGCCGAGGATCTCGAGGCGCTCGCCTCGTCGATCCGCGAGCGCGGCGTGGTGCAGCCGATCCTCGTCCGCCCGGCGGCCGGCGGCGGCCACGACCGCTACGAGATCGTCGCCGGCGAGCGGCGCTGGCGGGCGGCGCAGATGGCCGGGCTGCACGAGGTGCCGGTGGTCGTGCGCGAGCTCGACGACCGCACGGCGCTCGAGATCGCGATCATCGAGAACGTCCAGCGCGCCGACCTCAATGCGGTCGAGGAGGCGATGGGCTACGAGCGGCTGATCGCCGAGTTCGACTACGCCCAGGGCGAGCTCGCCAAGATCATCGGCAAGAGCCGCAGCCACGTCGCCAACACGCTGCGGTTGCTGAAGCTGCCCGACGCGGTGAAGGCGCACCTCGTCGCTGGCCGGCTCACCGCCGGCCACGCCCGCGCCCTCGTCACCGCCGCCGACCCGGAGGGTCTCGCCGAGCGGATCGTCGCCGAGGGGCTCACGGTGCGCGACGCCGAGCGGCTCGCCGCCGCGCCGGTCGCCGAGGCCGTCCGCCGCATCGCCCCGGCCGCGCCGCCGAAGGATGCCGACACCCGCGCGCTCGAGAAGCGCATCGCCGACCGCCTCGGCATCGCCGTCGCCATCGCCCACAAGCCGACCGGCGCCGGCGAGATCAAGCTGCGCTACTCGTCGCTCGAGCAGCTCGACGCGGTCTGCCGCCTGCTCGGCGAGGCCGGCTAGGCGTGCGTCGGGAATGTAAAAGTCAAAGTGACTTTTTATCGAAAGGCCGGCCATTCCAACTGGAATTCCGGCATTCCAATTAGAATTTTGACCGCTTTCGCCCTCAGTGCCGGGTCGGGCGCTTGCTGCGGGTGGTCTTGGCGCTCTCGTCCTCGAAGAGCGCGGCGAGCTGGTCGGTGATGGCGCCGGCGAGCTCGTCGGCGTCGACGATCGTCACCGCGCGGCGGTAGTAGCGCGTGACGTCGTGGCCGATGCCGATGGCGATCAGCTCCACCGGCGAGCGCGTCTCGATGTCCTCGATGACGGCGCGCAGGTGCTTCTCCAAGTAGTTGCCGGCGTTGACGGAAAGCGTCGAGTCGTCGACCGGCGCGCCGTCGGAGATCATCATCAGGATACGGCGCGATTCCGGCCGCGCCAGCAGCCGGGCGTGCGCCCAGGCGAGCGCCTCGCCGTCGATGTTCTCCTTCAGCAGCCCCTCGCGCATCATCAGGCCGAGGTTGCGGCGGGCGCGCCGCCACGGCTGGTCGGCCGCCTTGTAGATGATGTGGCGGAGGTCGTTGAGCCGTCCGGGGCCCGGCGGCTTGCCGGCCTGCAGCCAGCTTTCCCGCGACTGCCCACCCTTCCAGGCGCGCGTCGTGAAGCCGAGAATCTCGACCTTGACGCCGCAGCGTTCCAGCGTGCGGGCGAGGATGTCGGCGCAGGTCGCGGCCACCGTGATCGGGCGGCCGCGCATCGAGCCGGAGTTGTCGAGCAGCAGCGTCACCACGGTGTCGCGGAACGCCGTCTCGTGCTCGCGCTTGAAGGCGAGCGGCTGCATCGGGTCGACGACGACGCGGGTGAGGCGGGCCGAATCGAGCCAGCCCTCCTCCTGGTCGAAGGTCCAGGAGCGGTTCTGCTGCGCCATCAGCCGGCGTTGCAGCCGGTTGGCGAGGCGCGCGACGACGCTCTGCAGGTGCGCGATCTGCTTGTCGAGGAAGCCGCGTAGCCGGTCGAGCTCGGCCGGGTCGCAGAGATCTTCGGCGGCGACGATCTCGTCGAACTTCGTCGTGAAGATCTTGTAGTCGTGCTCGGGCCGGCGGTTCGGCAGGTGCGGCTCGGGACGGGCGGTCTCGCCGGGCTCCTCGGCGTCGGCGCCGTCGTCGTCGGCCATGTCGCGCTCGACGGTCTCGCCCGCCTCGGTCTCGCCGCTCTCCTCGTCGAGGGCGCCGGCCTCGGCCTCCTCGGCGGCCGCCGCGTCGCTCGCCTCGCTCTCGCCGGTCTCGGCGTCGCTCTCGTCGGCGTTGGTGTCGGAGCGGTCGGAGGTCTCGGAGGAATCCTCGGATTCCTCGGTCTCGCCGCCGAGCTCGTCGCCCATGTCGAGCGAGACCAGGAGGTCGCGCACGGCGTTCGCGAAGGAGCGCTGGTTCTCGACGGAGCGGCCGAGCCGGTCGAGGTTGTCGCCCGCCTTCTCCTCGATCCAGTCGCGCCAGATCTCGACGATCTTGCCGGCGGCCGGCGGCGGGGCGGCGCCGGTCAGCCGCTCGCGCACCATCAGCGCGACGGCGTCCTCGAGTGGCGCGTCGGCGCGGTCGGTGGCGTCGGCGAAGCTGCCGCGGTGGTAGCGGTCCTCCAGCATGGCGGTGAGGTTGCCGGCGACGCCGACCATCCGCCGGGCGCCGATCGCCTCGCAGCGCGCCTGCTCGACGGCGTCGAACACCGCGCGGGCGGTGCGGCCCTCCGGCGAAAGCTGGCGGTGCACCTTGGTGTCGTGGCAGGCGAGCTTCAGCGCCATCGAATCGCCGAGGCCGCGCACCACCGCGACGTCGCGCGCGCTCGGGCGGCGCGGCGGCTCGGGCAGGCGCGCCTTGTCGCCGTTGAGGCTCGGCCGGTCGGCGGCGAAGGAGACCTCGAGGGTGTCGCTGCGCGCGATCGCCCGCATGGTCGCGGTGATCGCCCGCTTCAAGGGCTCCGTCGGCGACTGGTCACGCGGCGGGGACATGCTGCGAACCCGCTCGCCTCACGACATGACGACGTTGGCGGCCGATTCCGGCAGCTCGGTGCCGAGGCAGCGCTGGTAGAACTCGGCCACCAGCGGACGCTCGGTCTCGTCGCACTTGTTGAGGAAGGTGAGGCGGAAGGCGAAGCCGACGTCGCCGAAGATCTCGGCATTCTCCGCCCAGGTGATCACCGTGCGCGGGCTCATCACCGTCGACAGGTCGCCGTTGATGAAGGCGTTGCGCGTCATGTCGGCGAGGCGGACCATGCGCGACACCGTCTCGCGGCCCTTCTCGGTGCGCCAGGTCGGCGACTTGGCCAGCACAATCTCGGTCTCCTTGTCGTGCGGCAGGTAGTTCAGCGTCACGACGATCGACCAGCGGTCCATCTGGCCCTGGTTGATCTGCTGGGTGCCGTGGTAGAGGCCGGAGGTGTCGCCGAGGCCGACGGTGTTGGCGGTCGCGAACAGGCGGAAGGCCGGGTGCGGCCGGATCACGCGGTTCTGGTCGAGCAGCGTCAGCCGGCCCGAGACCTCGAGCACACGCTGGATCACGAACATCACGTCGGGGCGGCCGGCGTCGTACTCGTCGAAGACGAGCGCGGTGTTGGTCTGTAGCGCCCACGGCAGGATGCCGTCGCGGAACTCGGTCACCTGCTTGCCGTCGCGGATGACGATGGCGTCCTTGCCGACGAGGTCGATGCGGCTGATGTGGCTGTCGAGGTTGACGCGCACGCACGGCCAGTTGAGGCGGGCGGCGACCTGCTCGATGTGCGTCGACTTGCCGGTGCCGTGATAGCCGGAGACCATCACGCGGCGGTTGTGGGCGAAGCCGGCGAGGATGGCGAGCGTCGTCTCGCGGTCGAACAGGTAGTCCGGATCGAAGTCCGGCACGTGCTCGTTCGCTTCCGAGAAGGCGGGCACCTCGAGGTCGGTGTCGATGCCGAAGACCTGCCGGACGGAGATCTTCATGTCGGGCAGCATGGCACTATCGGGCAGGCTCATCGGTCCTCCGTCTCACCCTGCCGGCCGGCAGGGTGCCGGGTCGTCGGGATCGTTCTGGGCGCGGGCGGGAGGCACCGTCTGCGCGGTTCTGGGGTCGGCGGCAACGCTTTGCCGGCGACCGTGTTAGCAGAATCCCGCGCTCTTGAGGATTCCGTAGGCCTGGATCACCTGTCGCAGGCGCTCCTCGCAGGCACGGTCGCCGCCGTTCGCGTCGGGATGATGGCGTTTCACCAACAGCTTGTAGCGCGCCTTGATCTCGGGTGGCGAGGCCGTGTCGTCGAGATCCATCACGTCGAAGGCGCGGCGTTGCGGCGCGGTCAGGGTGCGCAGCGGCTCGGGCGGCGGCGCGGCCGCCGTCGCGCCGCGGCCGAACAGGTCGAAGGGATCGTGCGCGGTGTGCGAGGCGCGCGCGGCGGCGGCGCGCTCGAACGGCGTGCCGCGGGCGCGCGGGTCGAACGGGGCGTCGACCCCCGTCCGCCAGGTCGGCCGGTGGCCGGTGATGGCGTCGCGCTGGAAGGCGGCCACCGCCTCGTCGGTCATCCCGGCGAAGTAGTTGTACGACTGGTTGTAGGCGCGCACATGGTCGAGGCAGAAGTTGTGGTATTCGCCCTCGCGGTGGCGGCCGACCGGCGCGCGGTGCGGGCCGGCGGCAGTGCAGCCCGGCCACTCGCACGGCGGAAACCGCGCCCGGTCGTCGGCCGAGCGGTCGGGCTTCACGCGGATTCTGTCGAACAGCTTCGAGTCGATCTTCATCGCAGGGGCATTATGGGGAGCGGGTGCGCTGCAAACAAGCGCGCGGCGGTCGTGCCGGCGCCGCCTCAGGCGGCCGGCGCGAAGGCCGCGAGGCGCTCGTCGAGGCGGGCCCGGACGGCCGGCCACTCCTCGGCGAGGATCGAGAAATAGACGGTGTCGCGGATGCGGCCGTCGGCGATGCGCATGTGGCGTCTGAGGACGCCCTCACGCACCGCGCCGAGCCTGGCGATCGCCGCCTGCGAGCGGGTGTTGCGAAGGTCGGTCTTGAGCTGCACGCGCTCGTAGCCGAGGCCGAAGGCGTGGGCGAGCAGGAGCCGCTTGGTGGCCGGATTGACGGCGCCGCCCCACACCGCCGGCACGTACCACGTCGAGCCGATCTCGAGGCCTGCGTCGACCGGGCGGACGTCGATGAACCGCGTCATGCCGACGAGGGCGCCGCTCGCCCGCTCGATCACCACAAACGGAAGATGGGCATCTGGCTTCGCGGCCGCGAGGGCGGCGTCGAAATAGGCGTCGAGGCCGCCTGCCGGCAGCGGCACCACGGCCCAGACGCGCGGATCGGCGGCGGCGGCGAGCACGGCCGCGCGGTGGCTCTCCGCCAGCGGCTCGAGGCGCACGAAGTCGTCCTCGAGCACGATCGGAACGAGCGTCGCGGGAAGGGGCGTCTGGGCGGCGGACATCGGGCGCGGGATCCTGTCTGGCGGTGCGGCCGCCCGCAGGCGACGCGGCGAGACGCTAGCGAGGATTTGCCCGGCCGTCACGTGGGCAGGAGGCGCGGCCGCCGGCCCCGCACGCGGACTTCTTCGGTGAAAACGGCGCGTGGACCTGGAATCCGCCGCACGCGAGACACCCGGCGATGGACGCCGAGCGGAGCGTCGTGCCTATGCTGCAACGGCCGCGCCAGCGTGCGGCTGAACGAGAACAACAGGAGGAGGACGCTCAATGACACCGAGCAGCATGGTGCGGGCCGTCGCCGTCGCGGCGACGCTCGCCCTCGGCGCGGCGCCAGCCGTCGCCGCCGACGTGCCGAACCTCGTCGGAACGTGGAAGTCGGTCGACGCCGAGAGCGTCGTCGTCCGCTTCGGCGTGGCGACCGAGCACAACCCCGAGGCGGCGACGCCGACCATCGTCGCCCCAGCGGGCCAGGGGTGGACGCTCGTCATCGAGAAGCAGGAGGGCCGCGCCTTCCACGGCTACGGCCAGTCGCCCGGCGGCAAGAAGGACACCTTCGTCGGCGTCGTCCACCGCGACGGCGATCACGTCGTGATCGCCGCCTCCGACGGCGAGCTGACGGGCGAGATCGACGACGGCAAGCTCGACGTGTGCTGGACCGACGATCGGCCCGGCCGTGCCGTCGTCGCCTGCTGGCTGCTCGCCAAGGAGTAGGCCCGGCCCGTCGTGAAGGGCGGTGCGGCGAGCGCGTGGCAGGGCTCGTCGCGCCGCCGTCCGCCGGCCGCGCCGGGAGGATTTCCGTCTGCGAAAGAGCGGCGGGTGCGCGCCCGCGATCCCTTGCCTCGCCCTTGCACCGGCGGCGGCGAGCCGCTACCCGTGCGCGACAGTTTTTCGGGAGATCCAACGTGGCCACCTACAAGCTCCTGCTCCTGCCCGGCGACGGCATCGGGACCGAGATCATGGTCGGCGCCAAGGCGGTGATCGCCTGGTTCGACGCGCGCCTCGGCGCCGGCACCTTCGCGCTCGAGGAGGACCTCGTCGGCGGCTCGGCCTACGACGCGCACGGCGCGGCGATCTCCGAGGCGGCGATGGGCCGCGCGCTCGCCGCCGACGCCGTGCTGTTCGGCGCGGTCGGCGGGCCGAAGTGGGACAAGGTGCCCTACGAGGCGCGCCCCGAGGCCGGCCTGCTCAGGCTGCGCAAGGACCTCGCGCTCTTCGCCAACCTGCGTCCGGCGATCTGCTACCCGGCGCTGGCCGATGCGTCGTCGCTGAAGCGCGAGGTCGTCGAGGGCCTCGACCTCCTGATCGTGCGCGAGCTCACCGGCGGCGTCTATTTCGGCGAGCCGAAGGAGATCCGCGATCTCGGCAACGGCCAGAAGCGTGGCATCGACACCCAGGTCTACGACACCTACGAGATCGAGCGCATCGCCCGCGTCGCCTTCGACCTCGCCCGCACCCGCGGCCGCAAGGTCACCTCGGCCGAGAAGCGCAACGTCATGAAGTCGGGCGTCCTGTGGAACGAGGTGGTCACCGGCGTCCACGCCGCCGAATACGCCGACGTCGCCCTCGAGCACATGCTCGCGGATAACTGCGGCATGCAGCTCGTGCGCTGGCCGAAGCAGTTCGACGTGATCGTCACCGACAACCTGTTCGGCGACATGCTGTCCGACATCGCGGCGATGCTGACCGGTTCGCTCGGCATGCTGCCGTCGGCCTCGCTCGGCGCGCCCGACGCGGTGACCGGCCGGCGCAAGGCGATGTACGAGCCGGTGCACGGCTCGGCCCCGGACATCGCCGGCACCGGCGCGGCGAACCCGATCGCGATGATCGCCTCGGTCGGCATGGCGCTGCGCTACTCGTTCGGGCTCGTCGCCGAGGCGGACCTGCTCGACCGGGCGATCGGCGCGGCGCTGGAGACCGGCGCGCGCACCCGCGACATCGCTGGCCCCGGCGGCGCGGCCATCGGCACCGAGGCGATGACCGCGGCGATCCTCGCCGAGCTCGACCGCCTGAGCGCCTGAGCGCGGCGCGGGCGGGGCCGCGCGGCCCCGCCGGACCCGCTGGGCCAAGATCCGCTCAGCCGCCGAACAGGCCCTTGAGGAAGCTCGGCGTCTCGCCGGGCTCCGGCAGGATGCGCTGGCCGGCACGGCCGGGGCTCGCGGCGCGCTCGGCCTCGGGCGGCGGCACCGGCGACGGGCCGTCGACCGGGATCAGGGCGGCGATCGGGTCGGAGCCGGCGGCGCGAGCGCCCGGCAGCTCGGCCACCTGCATGCCGTCGTGCACCTTGGCCATCAGCCCGCCCCAGATCTTCGCCGGCAGCGTCGAGCCGCTCGCCTTCTTGGTCGGCTTGCCGTCGTCGTTGCCGACCCAGACGCCGGCGGTGAAGTAGCCGGTGTAGCCGATGAACCAGCCGTCGCGGAAATCCTGGCTGGTGCCGGTCTTGCCGGCGGCCGGCCAGCCGGCGATGCGCGCCCGCTGCGCGGTGCCGGAGATCAGCGCCTCCGATAGCATCTGGTTCATCTGCCCGACCTGCTGGGCGGAGACCACCTGGCCCGGCCCGCCGCCGCGGCGCTGGTAGAGCACGTCGCCGTCCTCGGTGCGGATCGAGCGGACGACGTGCGGCACGACGCCGAAGCCGCCGTTCGAGAACGGCACGTAGGCTGAGGTGAGCTCGAGCAGCGTCACCTCCGAGGTGCCGAGCGCGATCGAGGGGTTCGGCTCGAGCGCCGAGGTGATGCCGAGGCGGTGGGCGGTGTCGACCACCGCCATCGGGCCGACCTCCTGGGTCAGCGCCACCGAGATGGTGTTGAGCGAGTTGGCGAGCGCCCGCTGCAGGGTGACGTCGCCGTAGTGCTTGCGGGTGTAGTTCTCCGGCCGCCACTTGCCGATGGCGATCGGCCGGTCGGAGCGGGTCGTCTCCGGCGTCAGCCCGCGCTCCAGGGCGGCGAGGTAGACGAACGGCTTGAACGAGGAGCCCGGCTGCCGCTTCGCCGTCACCGCGCGGTTGAACTGGCTCGTCTGGTAGTCGCGGCCGCCGACGAGGCCCTTCACGGCGCCGGCGCCGTCCATCACCACGACGGCGCCCTGGCCGACGCCGAGCTTGGCGGCGTCCGCCGCCATCACCGAGGCGAGCGTCTGCTCGGCGGCCTGCTGGATCGACGGGTCGATGGTGGTCTCGACGACGATGTCCTCGCCGACCGAGCCGATGAAGCCCGGCACGAGGTCCATCACCCAGTCGGCGACGTAGCCGGCGCTCGCCGCGAGCGGGCGGTCGACCACCTGGGCCGGCGCGGCGAGCGCCGCCATCATCTGCTGGTCGTCGATGTAGCCCTCCTCGCGCATCGCCCTCAGCACGAGCTGGGCGCGCTCCTGCGCGGCGGCGGGGTCGCGCGTCGGGGCGTAGCGCGAGGGCGCCTTGAGGAGGCCGGCGATCATCGCCGCTTCGGCCACCGTCACGTCGCGCGCCGACTTGCCGAAATAGCGCCGCGCCGCCGCGTCGACGCCGTAGGCGCCGCCGCCGAGATAGACGCGGTTGAGGTACATCTGGAGGATGTCGTCCTTCGAGTACTCGGCCTCGAGCCAGAGCGCGAGCACCACCTCCTGCATCTTGCGCTGGATGGTGCGGTCGGGCTCGAGGAACAGGTTCTTGGCGAGCTGCTGTGTCAGCGTCGAGCCGCCCTGCACGGCGGCGCCGACGCGCAGGTTCGTCAGCATCGCGCGAGTGAAGCCGATCGGGTCGAAGCCGAAGTGCGAGCGGAAGCGGCGATCCTCGATCGCCATCACCGCCTGCGGCAGGTAGCGCGGCATCTCGGCCAGCGTCAGCGCCTCGCCGCCGGTGTCGCCGCGGTTGGCGATCGTCTCGCCGTTCTCGGCGACGATGCGCACGTTCGGCGGCCGCTTCGGCACCGCCCACTCGGAGGTCGGCGGCAGGGTGGCGGCGTAGTAGGCGAGGACGGCGGCGACGCCGATCGCGCCCCACAGCGCGAGGATGAACGTCCAGCGCACCGTGCCCTTGAAGAGGCGCCAGCCGAAGCCGCCGCCGCCCCGGCCGCCGGACGAGCCGCGCCGCTTCGAGGAGGAGACCGACGAGGATTTCGACGAGGCGCGGCTGCCGCCGCCCGAGGATCGGCGGCCGGCCTTCGGCCCGGCCGTCACCGGCTCGGCGACGGGCTCGCGCCGCTCGGCGACGAGGCGCCCGCGCGAGCCCTCGAAGGTCGGCTCGCGCCGCTCACCCGGCCTCTTCCCGTTCGCCATTCACCCGTCCGACCTGCTGCCGCCCCTGGAGCCCCCGCTCCCAGTGTCCCCGCATCCATTCTCGGTGTGGCGATTTAAGGGTCGGTTACGGGTCTTTCCTCGACGGCGCCCCGGTGGCATGGTCCGGCCGATGTCGGATCCCGCGCTCCCCACCGCCCAGCCGCTGAAGCCCGGCGACCACCTGTTCCTGGTCGACGGCTCCTCCTTCGTGTTCCGCGCCTACTTCCAGTCGATGAACCAGGACCGGAAGTACAACGCCCGCTCGGACGGCCTGCCGACCGGCGCGGTCCGGCTGTTCTGCACCAAGATCCTGCAGTTCCTGCGCGACGGCGCGGCCGGCGTGAAGCCGACCCACCTCGCCATCATCTTCGACAAGTCGGAGCAGACGTTCCGCAAGGAGATCTACCCCGGCTACAAGGCGAACCGGCCGCCGCCGCCGGAGGAGCTCGTCCCGCAGTTCCCCCTGATGCGCAGGGCGGTCGAGGCGTTCGGGCTCAGGCCGATCGAGCAGGCGGGCTTCGAGGCCGACGACCTCATCGCCACCTACGCGCGCGAGGCGCGCGAGGCCGGCGCCGACGTCCTCATCGTCTCGGCCGACAAGGACCTGATGCAGCTGATCGGCCCGGGCGTCGCCATGTACGACCCGGCGTCGGGGGAGGAGAAGCGAGGGTCGTACCGCGCCGAGCGCTTCATCGGCCCGGACGAGGTTCTGGCCTATTTCGGCGTGCCGCCCGACAAGGTGGTCGACGTGCAGGCGCTCGCCGGCGATTCGACCGACAACGTGCCGGGCGTGCCCGGCATCGGCATCAAGACGGCGGCGGCGCTGATCGGCGAGTTCGGCGACCTCGAGACGCTGCTCGCCCGCGCCGGCGAGATCAAGCAGCCGAAGCGGCGCGAGACGCTGATCGAGAACGCCGACAAGGCGCGCCTCTCCAAGCGCCTGGTGCAACTCGACGACCACGCGCCGCTGCCGGTGCAGGCGGCCGAGCTGGCGCTCGCGCCGCTCGACCCGAAGCCCGCCGTCGCCTTCCTGAAGGCGCTCGAGTTCACCACCATCACCCGCCGCGTCGGCGAGCTCTACGGCGTCGACGTCGCCGAGGTCGCGCCGGCCGACGTGCCGATGGTCGGGTGGCCGCCGGACGGGCGGGAGACCGTCGCCCCCGCCGTCGCGGTGGCGCCGGCCGCGCCCGCGGGCGAGGCGGCGGAGGCGCCGGCCGGTGAGCGACCGCCGGCGACGCCGGGCGGGGCGATCTTCGAGACGCCGGCCGACCTCGCGGCGGCCAGGGCGCGCGATGCCGTCGCCATGCCGGTCGACGTCACCGCCTACGAGACCGTCGCCACCCTCGAGCGGCTTGAGGCCTGGATCGCCGCGGCGCGCGAGCATCGCCGCGTCTCGGTCGACACCGAGACGACCTCGCTCGACCCGGTCGCCGCCGACCTCGTCGGCATCTCGCTCGCCGTCGTGCCGGGCAAGGCCTGCTACATCCCGATCGGCCACAAGGACGGCGGAGCCGAGGGCGACCTCTTCGAGAGCAGCAAGCTCACGGACGGGCAGCTGCCGCTCGCCGCGGTGATGGCGCGGCTCGGGCCGCTGCTCGAGGACCCGGCGGTCCTGAAGATCGGCCAGAACCTCAAATACGACGCCGTCGTGTTCGCCCGCCACGGCGCCGCGCTGGCGCCGACCGACGACACCATGCTGATCTCCTACGCGCTCGACGCGGGGCGCGGCGGCCACGGCATGGACGAGCTCTCCGAGCGCCACCTCGGCCACAAGCCGATCGCCTTCAAGGACGTCGCCGGCTCCGGCAAGGGCGCCATCGGCTTCGAGCGGGTGCCGATCGACCGGGCGACGCAGTACGCCGCCGAGGACGCCGACGTGACGCTCCGGCTGTGGCTGGTGCTGAAGCCGCGCCTCGTCGCCGAGGGCATGGCGACCGTCTACGAGACGCTGGAGCGGCCGCTCGCGCCGGTGCTGGCGCGCATGGAGGCGCGCGGCATCTCGATCGACCGGCAGATCCTGTCGCGCCTCTCCGGTGAGTTCGCGCAGTCGATGGCGCGCATCGAGGCGGAGATCGGCGAGATCGCCGGCGAGCCGTTCAACGTCGGCTCGCCGAAGCAGCTGGGCGACATCCTGTTCGGCAAGATGGGCCTGCCCGGCGGCAAGAAGACGAAGACCGGCGCCTGGGCGACCGGCGCCGACGTGCTGGAGGACCTCGCCGCCCAGGGCATCCCCCTCGCCGCCAAGGTGCTCGAGTGGCGCCAGGTGCAGAAGCTGCGCTCGACCTACACCGACGCCCTGCCCGGCTACGTCAACCGCGAGACCGGCCGCGTCCACACCTCCTACGCGCTCGCCTCGACGACCACCGGGCGGCTCTCCTCCTCCGATCCGAACCTGCAGAACATTCCGGTCCGCACCGAGGCGGGGCGCAAGATCCGCACGGCCTTCGTCGCCGGTCCCGGCACGCGGCTGCTCTCGGCCGACTACAGCCAGATCGAACTGCGGATCCTCGCGCACATCGCCGACATCCCGCAGCTCAAGAAGGCCTTCGCCGAGGGGCTCGACATTCATGCGATGACGGCCTCGGAGATGTTCGGCGTGCCGGTCGAGGGCATGGACCCGATGGTCCGTCGCCGCGCCAAGGCGATCAACTTCGGCATCATCTACGGCATCTCAGCCTTCGGCCTCGCCAACCAGCTCGGCATCGGTCGCGAGGAGGCGGGCGCCTACATCCGGAAGTACTTCGAGCGCTTCCCGGGCATCCGCGACTACATCGAGGCGACCAAGCGCTTCGCGCACGACAACGGCTACGTGACGACGGTGTTCGGCCGCAAGGCGTGGTACCCGGAGATCGACACCAAGAACCCGTCGATGCGGGCGTTCCTGGAGCGGGCGGCGATCAACGCGCCGATCCAGGGCTCGGCCGCCGACGTCATCCGCCGGGCGATGATCCGCATCGAGCCGGCGCTCGCCGCTGCCGACCTCTCGGCGGCGATGCTGCTGCAGGTGCACGACGAGCTCGTGTTCGAGGTGCCGGAGAGCGAGGTCGAGGCCTCGATCCCGGTCATCCGCGCGGTGATGGCGGGGGCGGCCGCGCCGGCGGTCACGCTTTCGGTGCCGCTCGACGTCGACGCCCGCGCCGCCGGCAACTGGGACGAGGCGCACTGACGGAGCCGCCCGCCATGGCCGACGTCGAGACCGGCCCGCGCCCCGCCGCGGCCCAGGGACACGGCCACGCCGAGCCCGCCGTCGGCGCGCCGCTCGCCGCGGATGCGCCGGAGCGGCGGCCGGAGCCGGCGATGCTGCGCCGGCTCGAGACCCGCCGGTCGCCGCCGCTAAAGACCCTCGGCGGCCCTGCCCCGACGCCGGAGGAGCTCGACGACCTCCTGACCCTCGGCCTGCGCGTGCCCGACCACGGCCGGCTCGCGCCGTGGCGGATCGTCGTGCTCGAAGGCGAAGCGCGGGCAGAGGCGGGCGATCGGCTCGACGCGCTCTATGCCGCGCAGACCCCAGGCCTGCCGGAGGCGAAGCGGACGATGTGGCGCGACTATCTCGCGCGGGCGCCGCTGGTGCTCGTCGTCGTCAGTCGGCCGGACCCGACGTCGAAGATCCCGCTCTGGCACCAGGAGCTCGCCGCCGGCGCGCTCGCGATGAACCTCGTCACCGCGGCGACGGCGATGGGCTTCGCCGTCCAATGGCTCCTCAAGTGGCCCGGCCGCGACCCGGCCGCCGCGGCGCTCCTCGGCGCCGGCGCCGGCGAGCGCGTCGCCGGCTTCCTGCACATCGGTCGGCCGACCGCCGCCGTGCCCGACCGGCCACGCCCGGCGATCGCCGACGTGGTGCGCTGGTGGTCGCCGGACGGCGATGCAGGAACGCCGGTCGCTTGATGCGCCCGCCCTCCCCGCGGCGGCCGATCGGCGACGCGGCCCTTGTGGCGGCCGGTTTGCGGGGCTATCCGAGTAGGCCGACGAGCGGCCGCCTGCTGCGACCGGTTCGGCGCCGCCCTGTCCGCAGCCCCCACGCAAGGGTACGGCCCGCATGAACGACCACACCGACCGTCCGGCCGCCGACGCACCGCGATCCTTCCTCGGCGTCATCGGCGGATCGGGCGTCTACGACCTGCCCGGCCTCGAGGACGGGCGCTGGGAGGTGGTGGAGACGCCGTGGGGCATGCCCTCCGATGCGATCCGCCGCGGCACCATCGGCGGGCTCCAGGTCGCCTTCCTGCCGCGCCACGGCCGCGGCCACCGCTTCTCGCCGTCCGACATCAACTACCGCGCCAACATCGACGCCCTGAAGCGGATCGGCGTCACCGACGTCGTCTCGGTGTCGGCGGTCGGCTCGCTGCGCGAGGACCTGCCGCCGGGCACCTTCGTGCTCATCGACCAGTTCATCGACCGCACCTTCGCGCGGACGAAGAGCTTTTTCGGCCAGGGCTGCGTCGCCCACGTGCCGTTCGGCGACCCGGTCAGCCCCGGCCTCGTCGACCTCCTCGAGGCGGCGGCGATCGCCGAGGCGGTGCCCTATCGGCGCGGTGGCACCTATCTCGTGATGGAGGGGCCGCAGTTCTCGACGCTGGCCGAATCGCGGCTCTACCGCTCCTGGGGCTGCGACGTCATCGGCATGACCAACATGCCCGAGGCGAAGCTCGCCCGCGAGGCCGAGCTCTGCTACGCGACCGTGGCGATGGTCACCGATTACGATTCCTGGCACCCGCAGGACGGGCCGGTCGACGTGTCGAAGATCCTCGCCGTGCTCGCCGCCAACCGGGGCAAGGCGCAGCGCCTGCTCGCCCGCCTCGCCGAGGACTTTCCGCGCCGCCACGCCCCCTGCCCGGTCGGCTCCGACCGGGCGCTCGAGCACGCCCTGATCACCGCGCCCGAGGCGCGCGACCCGGTCGTGCTCGCCCGCCTCGACGCCGTCGCCGGGCGCGTGCTCGGCGGCGTCCGTTGAAAGAGCCGCCGATGCACGTCGATCTCGAACGCCTGATCCGCACCATTCCGGACTATCCGAAGCCCGGCATCCTCTTCCGCGACATCACCACGCTGATCGCCGACCCGGTCGGGCTCAGGGCGAGCGTCGACGGGCTGCTGCTGCCGTTCCTGACCGAGCGGATCGACGTCGTCGCCGGCATCGAGGCGCGCGGCTTCATCCTCGGCGGGGCGGTGGCGCACGAGCTCGGCCGCGGCTTCGTGCCGATCCGCAAGAAGGGCAAGCTGCCCTGGAAGACGATCGGCCAGGACTACTCGCTCGAGTACGGCATCGACACCATCGAGATCCACGCCGACGCGATCGGCCCGGGCGACCGCGTGCTCGTCATCGACGACCTCGTCGCCACCGGCGGCACCGCCGAAGCGGCGATCGAGCTCATCCGCCGCTCCGGCGGCGAGGTGGTGGCGGCGGCCTTCGTCATCGACCTGCCGGCGCTCGGCGGGGCCGCGCGGCTGCGCGCCAAGGGCGTCGACGTGCACACCCTGGTCTCGTTCGAAGGAGAGTGACGCGATGATGCTGCTCCACAGTTCGCCGGCGTCTCCCTTCGTCCGAAAGGTGAAGCTGGCCGCCGCGGTCGTCGGCCTCGATGACCAGATCCGCGTCGAGGACGTCGACACCCGCGCGCCGCCGCCCGACTTCTGGCGCGAGAACCCGGTCGGTCGCATCCCGGTGCTGGTGCTCGCCGACGGCACGGCGCTGCACGATTCCCGCGTCATCGTCGAGTATCTCGACCATCTCGCCGGCGGCGGGCGGCTCATACCCGCCGATCCGGCGCAGCGCTTCCCGGTGCTGACGCTGCAGGCGCTCGCCGACGCGATCACCGAGGCGGCGCTGCTGCAGGTCTACGAGGTCCGCTTCCGCCCGGAGGCGCGCCGGCATCCAGACTGGGTCGCCTGGCAGGCGGCGAAGGTCGCCCGCGGCCTCGAATCGCTCGAGCTCGCCCCGCCGGCCGATCCGGCGCGCGCCGACGTCGGCCGTATCGCGCTCGCCTGCGCGCTCGGCTATCTCGACCTGCGCTTCGCCGGCCGCTGGCGCGCCGACCATCCGGCCCTCGCGGCCTGGCTCGCGGCGTTCTCCGCCGCCGTGCCGGCCTTCGAGGCCACCCGCCCGCCGGGCTGAGCCGCGAAAAGAAAAAGGCCCGGCGTCGCCGCCGGGCCTCGAAGGTCTCGTCTCGCGCAGATCAGAACTTGTAGGCGACGCCGGCGCGCACGACGTTGGTGTTGAAGTCGACGCTCTTGACGTTGAGCTTGTTGTAGTTCTGGTCGCCGAAGGCCTGGTAGATATACTCGCCGCGGGCGACGATGTTCTGGGTGATGGCGCCCTCGACGCCGGCACCGAGGGTCCAGCCGGCGGCGTTCTTCGACTCCGAGCCGAAGCCCTGGCGCTCGACGGTGTTGTTGGCGAAGGCGACGCCGCCGGTGCCGTAGACCATGAAGCGGTCGAAGGCGACGCCGGCGCGGGCGCGCAGCGAGCCCATCCAGGTGGTGCGGGTCTTGTAGCTGAAGCCGCCCATCCGGCGGTTGCCCTGCAGGTCGGCCCAGGTGATGTCGGCCTCGCCGCCGATCACGAAGTTCGGCGCCACCTGGTAGTTGTAGCCGCCGTAGAAGCCGCCGGCGACGCCGTCCTTGTCGATCGTGGCGTTGCCGGTGCCCGGGAAATTGCCGTTGATGTTGCCCCAGGAATAGCCGAGCTGGGTGCCGATGTAGGCGCCGGTCCAGTTGAACACCGTCGGCCCGTAGACCTCCGGCGACACCGGCTCGTAGGGCTCCGGGAGATCGGCGGCGAGCGCCGGGCCGGCCATCAGGGCGACCGCGGCTGCGCACGAGATCACGAGACGCTTCATGGTATTCACTCCGTAACGCGACGCATGTCTGCTGCGTCAATACGTATCCCCGGCCGCGGATCGCCACCGCCGGCAGGCACAAATCTAGGAAGTGGCCGACCCTCGTCGAGGTATCCGCCGGATTAACACCATGAATAAAATCATTGGAATGGGCGGCGCAAGGCGCAGGCCGCGGTGACGTCGCGCCGTGGTCAACCGGGAGTTAACGGACGGCCGTCGCGGGACAGAAACGACGAAGGCCCGGGCGTCGCCGCCCGGGCCTTCAGGATCGCGTGGTGGTCGACCGCCTCAGAACTTGTAGGCGACGCCGACCTTGACGACGTTGTTGTCGAAGTTCGACTTGACCGAGCGGCCGCCGATGCGGGTCGTGTCGTCGCCGAACGACGCGTACTGGTAGTCGAGGCGGCCGATGATGTTGTCGGTGATGGCGTACTCGGCGCCCGCACCGATGGTCCAGCCGACCTTGTTCTTCGTCTTCGAGCCGCCGGGCGCCTCGGTCTCGAGGCCGGCGAAGGCGACGCCGCCGGTGCCGTAGACGAGGAAGCGGTCGAAGGTCACGCCGGCGCGCGCCCGGATCGAGGCGAGCCACTCGGCGCGCTGCTTGATCCGTGCGCCGGAGAAGCGGCTGTCGCCCTCCTGGCCGGAGAACAGGAAGTCGCCCTCGCCGCCGACGAGGAAGTTCGGCGTGACCTGGTAGTTGTAGCCGGCATAGGCGCCGCCCACGACGCCGTTCATGCCGATGTCGTGGCTGCGGCCGCCGGACTTGGTGTTGGCCGTGCCGAAGCCGCCGCCGATGGTGGCGCCGACATAGGGGCCGGTCCAGTTGAACACCGTCGGGCCGTAGACCTCCGGGGCGATCGGCTCGACCGGCTCCGGAATGTCCGCCGCCATGGCGGTGGTGGCGAGGCCGAGCGCCGCCGCCGTCGAGATGATGAGACGCTTCATCGAGTCACTCCTTGCAACACGCCCCGGCGACCCACCGGGCCGCCCGGAGCCTGAACGCGGAGGGGGGATCCGCGGTTCACGCTCGAGGCACGGCTTCGCAAGAACGAATTCAACCGGGCTGATCGAGGGCACCAATGTGGCCGCCGCCGCCAAATACGTGGCGACGGCGAGGCGCCCCGAGGGGCGGCGTCAGATCGCGAGGCCGGCGCGGGCGAGCGGCGGCCGCAGCCCTTCGAGGAGGGTGTCCCACGGGTGGTCGGCGCCCGGCATGGCTTCCGCGAGGGCGGCGGCGAGCCGTTCCGGGCCGAGATCCGCGACGCCGAGCCGGGCGATCCGGCCCGCCGCGGCGAGGGCGTCGAAGGCCTCGTCGTCGCGCGCCGGGCGCCGCTGCGGCGCGCCGAGAACGACCACCGGCCGCCGCGCCGCCACCGCCTCGAACACCATCGTCGCCGAATCGTCCGTGACGATGATTGCATCGGCGGAGAAAAAGTGATCGAGCGGCGACGCCTGCGCGGCGCCGTAGAGCGCCACGGTGTCGACCGCCGGGTGGCCGGCGAGGCGGCCGAGGGCCGCCGCGGCCTCCGGCGGCGTGCGCGGCGAGGTGGTGAGGCGGAGGCGCGCGCCGAGAGCCGCGGCGGCGGTCACGAGGCGGTCGGCGAGGCGCGCCCAGTCCTCGGCCGCCCACAGATGATTGGGGGTCGGTCCGCCGACGAGCACGGCGACCGTCGCCCCGGCGAGGTCGACGGGCGAGCGGAGCGGCCGCGGCGGCGGCAGGCGGTCGGGGTCGACCGGGGTCGGCTTCGCCGCGAGGATCACCCGGTCGCCGTCGGCGAGGCTCGGATAGATGGTGAGCACCGCCGTGAAGTCCTGCGGCGGCATCCCGCGCAGCGAGCCGATGAAGACGTTCGGCACGGAGAAGCGGCGGGCGAGCAGCACGTTGGCGACGAGGGTGTCGGAGCCGGCCGAGACGATGAGGTCCGGCGCTGCGAGCCGCGCCGGATCGAGGCCGTGGGCGGCCCCGAGCAGTGGCCCGGCCGGCAATCCGGACCGGGCGAGCCAGCGCAGCGCATGGCCCTTCAGCAGCCGGCGCGGCGCGACGGCGAGCCGCGCGACCTCGACCGGCCGGCGCCGGCCGAGCGCCGCGGCGAGCCCTTCCGACTGGTTGTAGTGGCCGGGCCGGGCGTCGCGGAGGAGGAGGATCCTCATGCCGCCTCCCGCCGGATCGCCTTGCGGGGCGGCGGCAAACGCGGCATGGGACGCATCGTCACGCCCCTCGTCGCCGGCGCCGCGCGCGCCAGTTGAGGGCGCGGCAGGGGAGGACGCGGATCATGCGGGCGGACGAGCGGACAGGAGACGGCGCGATCGCCGGGGCGGCGCTGGTGACGGGCGGCGCGCGGCGAATCGGCCGCGCCATCGTCGAGGCGCTCGCCGCCGCCGGACGGCCGGTGGCGATCCACTGCCGCTGCTCGGTCGACGAGGCGGCGGCCCTCGCCCGGAGAATCGAATCGGCCGGCGGCCGCGCCGCGGTGGTGACCGCCGATCTCGCCGACCCGGCCGGCTTCGAGCCGATGTTCGATGCCGCCGAGGCGGCGCTCGGGCCGATCGGCATCCTCATCAACAACGCCTCGATGTTCGAGGACGACGCGGTCGAGACCCTTCACCCGGCGCTCCTGCAGGCCCATATGACGGTCAACCTTACCGCGCCGTGCCTCCTCGCGGCGACGATGGCGCGGCGGCTGCCGGCGGCGGCCGGCGGGCTCGTCGTCAACATCGTCGACCAGAGGGTGCTGAAGCCGTCACCGCCGTTCTTCTCCTACGGCCTGTCGAAGGCCGGGCTGTGGTGGGCGACGCGGACCATGGCGCAGGCGCTGGCGCCGCGGGTGCGGGTGGTGGCGCTGGCGCCGGGACCGACGCTGAAGAGCACCCGCCAGAGCGACGAGGACTTTCGCCGCCAGACCGAATCGGTGCTGCTCGGGCACGGTCCCGATCTCGCCGAATTCGGGCGGACGATACAATGGCTCGTCGACACCCCCTCGGTGACCGGGCAGCTCATCGCCCTCGACGGCGGACAGCACCTCGCCTGGCGGACGCCGGACGTGGACGGCATCCGCGAATAGGGCGTCGCCGGAAGGACTGGACGTGACGGACGAGACGGCAGCGGGAGCGGAACTGCAGGCGGCGGTCGAAGCGCCGCGCCTCGGCGCGGCGGTGATCGCCGACGTCGTGCGACGGCTGCCGAACAAGCCCGGCGTCTATCGGATGATCGACGCCAAGGGCGACGTCCTCTACGTCGGCAAGGCGCGCAGCCTGAAGAAGCGGGTGTTCTCCTACACCCGCAGCGCCGGCCTCTCGACCCGCATCCTCAGGATGATCCAGGCGACGGCGGCGATGGAGTTCGTCACCACCCGCACCGAGACCGAGGCGCTGCTGCTCGAGGCGAACCTGATCAAGCGCCTCCGGCCGCGCTTCAACGTGCTGCTGCGCGACGACAAGTCGTTTCCCTACATCCTGATCACCAGCGACCACCCGGCGCCGCAGATGCTGAAGCACCGCGGCGCGCGCTCGCGGCCGGGCGACTATTTCGGGCCGTTCGCCTCGGCCGGCGCCGTCGGGCGGACGATCAATGCGCTGCAGAAGGCCTTCCTCATCCGCTCGTGCTCGGATTCGGTCTACGCGACGCGGACGCGGCCGTGCCTGCTGCACCAGATCAAGCGCTGCGCCGCGCCGTGCACCGGCGAGATCTCGCTTGCCGACTACGGCCGGCTCGTCGCCGAGGCGCGCACCTTCCTGTCGGGCGAGAGCTCGGCGGTGAAGGGCGAGCTCGCCCGCGGCATGGAGGCCGCCGCCGAGCGGCTCGACTACGAGACGGCGGCGGTCTACCGCGACCGCATCGCCGCGCTCTCGCACGTCACCGCGCACCAGGGCATCAACCCGCAGGGCGTCGAGGAGGCGGACGTGTTCGCGCTCCACCAGGAGGGCGGGCAGTCGTCGATCCAGGTGTTCTTCTTCCGCACCGGCCAGAACTGGGGCAACCGCGCCTACTTCCCGAAGGCCGACGCGACGCTCGAGCCGGGCGAGGTTCTGGAGAGCTTCGTCGCGCAGTTCTACGACGACAAGCCCTGCCCGCGGCTGATCCTGCTCTCGCACGCGCTGCCCGAGCAGGCGCTCCTCGCCGAGGCGCTCGGCGAGCGGGCCGGCCGCAAGGTCGAGCTCGCGGCGCCGCAGCGCGGCGAGAAGCGCGCCCTCGTCGACGATGCCCTCACCAATGCCCGCGAATCCCTCGGCCGCCGCCTCGCCGAGACCTCGAGCCAGGCGATCCTGCTCGGCGGTCTCGCCGAGGCGTTCGGGCTCGAGGCGCCGCCGCGCCGCATCGAGGTCTACGACAACTCGCACACCGGGGGCACCAACGCCGTCGGCGCGATGATCGTCGCCGGGCCGGACGGCTTCGTGAAGAGCCAGTACCGCACCTTCAACATCCGCTCGGAGGACCTCGCCCCCGGCGACGACTTCGGCATGATGCGCGAGGTGCTGACACGCCGCTTCGCCCGCCTCCTAAAGGAGGCCGGGCCGCGCGAGGACGCCGCCGACCCGAACGCCCCGGCCGGGCCGTGGCCGGACCTCGTCCTCATCGACGGCGGCGCCGGCCAGATCGCGGCGGTGCGCGAGGTGCTGGCCGGGCTCGGCATCGAGGACCTCGCGGTGGTCGGCGTCGCCAAGGGCGTCGATCGCGACGCCGGCCGCGAGCAGTTCCACGTCGAGGGCCGCCAGCCCTTCCGCCTGCCGGTGCGCGACCCGGTGCTCTACTTCGTGCAGCGGCTGCGCGACGAGGCGCACCGCTTCGCCATCGGCACGCACCGGGCGAAGCGCTCGCGGGCCCTCGTCGCCAACCCGCTCGACGAGATCGCCGGCATCGGGCCGACGCGCAAGCGCGCCCTCCTCGCCCACTTCGGCACGGCGAAGGCGATCGGCCGGGCGGGCATCGAGGATCTCGCCGCCGTGCCTGGCGTCTCCGACAGCCTGGCGCGGTCGATCTGGGCGCACTTCCACGACGAGGCCGGGCGATGAGCGGGGCCGGCCTGTCGATGCGCCCTGCCCGGCCGTGCGACGCGGCCGCGATGGTCGCGCTGACCCGGGCGGCCTACGGCGCGTGGATTCCCGAGATGTGGGAGGAGCAACTGCCGATGCTGGCCGACTTCGATGCGGCGGTGCGCGACCACCGCGTCGAGCTGCTGTTCGTCGGCGAGACGCTCGCCGGCCTCGCCGACCTATTGCCGGAGGCGGAGGCGCTCCTCGTCGAGAGCCTCGCCGTCGCCCCGGAGCACCAGGGCCGCGGCCACGCCGGCCGGCTGATGACGCGGGCCGAGGCGGTCGCCGACGAGCTCGGCCTCGCGTCGCTCCGGCTCTACACCGACAAGACGTTCACCACGAACCTCGCCCTCTATCGCCACCTCGGCTTCGCCGTCGACGGCGAGGAGACCTTCCGCGGCGGCACGATCGTCAGCATGTCGAAGGCGCTCGGCTGAGCGGCGGCCGGCGGTGCGCGGCAAGCGGGTGTTGACGGCGGCGGCGGCGCCATGCTCTGTCGCACTCTATCCCCATCGACCGCATGCTCCGGAGGGCCCGCGTCGTGGCGCGCGGACACGCATTCTCCCTTCCGAATCTCCTGACCTACGCCCGCATCCTGGCGGTGCCGGCGGTCGTCGCCTGTCACTACGTGCCGGGCGACGAGAGCCGCTGGGCGGCAGTCGCGATCTTCGTCGCTGCGGCGATCACCGACTTCTTCGACGGCTACCTGGCGCGGGCGTGGCAGCAGCAGTCGGCGATCGGCCGGATGCTCGATCCGATCGCCGACAAGGTGCTGGTCTCGACCTGCCTGCTGCTGCTCGTCGCCGACGGCACGCTGGGCGAGGTGTCGCTTATCGCGGCGATCATCATCCTCTGCCGCGAGGTGCTGGTGTCGGGGCTGCGCGAGTTCCTGGCCGAGCTGCAGGTGAGCGTGCCGGTGACCTGGCTCGCCAAGTGGAAGACGACGATGCAGCTCATCGCCGTCGGCGTGCTGCTCGCGGGGCCGGCCGGCGACCGCATCATTCCGCCGCTGAGCGCGATCGGCATCGGGCTCCTGTGGATCTCGGCGGTGCTGACGCTCTACACCGGATGGGACTATTTCCGCGCCGGCATCGGCCACATCGTGGAGCGGGACGGGTGAAGCTCGTCTATTTCGCGTGGATCCGCGAGCGCGTCGGCGTCGCCGAGGAGGAGGCCGAGGTGCCGGCCGACGTCGCGACGGTCGACGACCTCCTCGCCTGGCTCGCCGGGCGCGGGCCGGGCTACGCCTACGCCCTCGAGCGGCCGGAGGTGGTGCGCGTCGCCCTCGATCGGGTGCACGCCCCCCACGACGCTCCGATCGCCGGCGTGCGCGAGATCGCCCTGTTCCCGCCGATGACCGGCGGCTGAGCCGCGGGGGCGCTCCGGGAGGACCGATGATCGAGGTCAGGCTGCAGCGGGAGCCCTTCGACGCCGGCGCCGAGGCCGCCGCGCTCGTCGCCGGCCGCACCGATCTCGGGGCGCTCGTCTCCTTCGTCGGGCTTTGCCGCGACGAGGGTGGCCGGCTCGCCGCCCTCGAGCTCGAGCACTATCCGGGCATGGCCGAGGCGGAGATCGGCCGGATCGCCGACGCGGCTGCCGCGCGCTGGCCGGTCGATTCGATCGTCGTCGTCCACCGCTTCGGGCGGATCGCGCCGGGCGAGCCGATCGTGCTCGTCGCGGCGACGTCGTCGCACCGCGGCGCCGCCTTCGCCGCGGCCGAGTTCCTGATGGACTACCTGAAGACCGACGCGCCGTTCTGGAAGAAGGAACACCCGCGCGACGGCGAGGCCGGCGACTGGGTGGCTGCGGCGGACGCCGACGACGCGGCGCGCGCCCGCTGGGCGACGCGAGGCCGCTGACCGTCAGCCGAACACGAGTTCCCAGGCCATCCGCGAGGCGGTGACGATCAGGAACGCCGCGAAGACGAGCTTCAGCGTCCGCGGCTGGACGGCGTGCGCCACCTTGGCGCCGACCGCCGGCATGAACAGCCCGGCCGGCAGCAGCATCACGAAGGCGATCAGGTTCACGTAGCCGAGCGACAGCGGCGGACGGCCCTCGACGCCGAGGCCGTTGACGATGAAGCCGATGGCGCCGGGAATGGCGATGATCGGCCCGAGCATCGAGGCGGTGCCGACGGCGAGGCGGATGGGAAAGCCGACCGCCGAGAGCACCGGCACGCTGAGCGTGCCGCCGCCGATGCCCATCAGTGTCGAGAAGCCGCCGATCAGGAAGCCCGAGAGGCCGCGCACGGCGGCGTTCGGAAAGCCGTCGGCGATCTTGCCGCCGTTGCGGCGGATGATCATGTCGGCGGCGACCAGGAACGCCACCACCGCGAACACCGCCTGCAGCACGTCGCCGTCGACGTAGCGCGCGATGACGACCGCGACGAGCGTTCCGGCGAAGGCGAGCGGCCCCCACAGCTTGATCAGCGCCACGTCCACCGAGCCGCGCTTCAGGTGGCTCCGCGCCGACATGAAGCCGGTCGGGATGATCGTCAGGAGCGAGGTGCCGACCGCCACCTGCATGGCGAGGTCGCCGTCCATGCCCATGAAGGTGAAGAGGTTGTGCATCACCGGCACGGTGACGATGCCGCCGCCGACGCCGAGGAGGCCGGCCGCGAAGCCGGCGACGACGCTCGCCACCGCGAAGGCGAAGATCCAGATGGCGAGGGTCGAGGGGTCGAGTCCGGCGATCACGAGGCGTCTCCGCGAGGTCAAGCCTCTCCGCCAAGGAAAGGACGTGCGTTCTTAGACCATCATCGCGCGCCGCCGCTACCGGTCATCGCCGGCCGCGCGCCTCGGCGCGGGCGGCGGTGGCGAGCGCCATCAGCACGTTGCCGGTGATCTCGCCGGCGAGCGCCGGAAGCCGCCGGGTCTCGGCCACCGCGTCGTCGAGCCGCGCCGCCGCGGCGTCGAGCCGCGGGGTGGGCCACAACGAGAGCGCCCGCGCCACCGCCGGCTTGCGGCGGAAGAACACCGGCGGGATCATCCGCTCGACGGCGGCGGCCGGTTGCGTTCCCTCGTCGACGGCGATGCGGGCGCGCCCGAGCGTCTGCGCTTGGCGCAGCGCCGCCGACAAGACCACCGAGGCGTGGGTGCCCGACGCGATGAGCCGCCGGAGCTCGCGGTCGAGGGCCGGCAGGTCGCCGAGGAAGGCGGCGTCGACGACGTCGTCGATGCCGGAGGCGGCCGCGTCCCCGACCACCGCCGCGACGTCCTCGACGGCGATGCGGCCGCGGCCGTGCGCGTAGAGGCAGAGCTTCTGCACCTCGGCGCGCGACAGGCGCCGGTCGGCGCCGAGCACGAGGTGGAGCGCGGCGCGGGCGTCGGCGTCGACGGCGAGGCCGGAGGCGCGCGCCTCGTCGTCGATCAGGCGGTCGAGGTCGGCGCCGGCGTCGGCGTAGCAGACGATCGCCGCCGCCGTCGGGTGGTCCTCGACCTTCTTGCGCAGGCCGCCCTTCTTGAGGTCGCCCGCCTCGATGATCACCACCGCGTCGACCGGCGGGTCGTCGAGGAGCGGCGTCACCGCCGCCTCGATCGCCCGCGTGCCGGCATCGCGCACCCAGATCGTCCGCCGTCCGCCGAAGAGCGCGATGGTGCGCGCCTCGTCGGAGAGGCGGGCGGGGTCGGAGACGAGGTCGGCGCCGTCGAGGCGGACGAGCGAGAACGGGTCGTCGCCGCCGGCGCTCGCCGCCTTGGCGATCGCCGCGCCGAGCTCGGCGACGAGGCCGGATTCCGGCCCGCAGATCAGCACCAGCGGCGGCAGCCGCGCCGGCGTGGCGAGGAGGCGGTCGAGCTGGGTGGGCTTCAGCGTGGCCACGGAGCCCTCCGCGCCGGCGTGCCGCGGGCGGCCGCGGTCACTGGACGCCGCGGGTCGCGAAGTAGGCGGCGAGCCGCGTGCGGATGTCGTTGGCGATGGTCTTGGCGGCGCGGCTCTCGGCGTCCTCCTGCGCGCGCACGTTTGCGTAGCGCTGGCTGGAGAAGTCGTAGGAGGCGTCGGCGGTGCTGTTGCCGGTCATCAGCGTGCGGCCGGTGCGGGCGTCGGAGAGGACGAAGCTCGCCGACAGCGACACGAGATAGGCGGCCGGCACCTCGGACAGCACCTCGACGGCGACGGCGGCGTCGGTCTGGGTGACGAAGAAGCGCAGGGCGTATTCCGGCGGGCCTTCCTCGCCGCCGCCGGTGAAGAAGAAGATCAGCTCGTTGCGCAGCACCTGGGCGAGCCGGTCGCGCGCCGGCTCGATGGCGATCTTGGCGAGCTCCTTCGACACCGGGGTGTTGGTGCCCGGCATGTCGGCGTTGAGCGGGCGCACGACGCAGCCGCCGAGCAGGCCGGCGGCGAGGAGGAGCGCCGGGAGCGCCCGGGAGAGCGAGGCGCCCCGTCCGATCAGGTGCCGCCGGTCAGCCGACCACATTGACGATCCTTTGCGGCACCACGATCACCTTCTTCGGCGCCCGGCCGTCGAGATGGCGGCGGACCTCGTCGAGGGCGAGCGCCGCGCTCTCGATGTCGGCGGCCGCCGCGTCGCGCTTCACCGTGACCTCGCCGCGCCGCTTGCCGTTGACCTGCACCGGCAGCACCACGACGTCCTCGACGAGCAGGCTGCGGTCGACCGCCGGCCACGCCGACGTCGCCACCAGTCCGTCTCGGCCGAGGGCCTGCCAGCAGGCCTCGGCGAGATGCGGCATCATCGGCGCCATCATGGCGACGAGCAAGCCCAGCGCTTCGCCGAGCGCCGCGGCGGCGGGATCGGTCGGCGCGAAGGGGGCCTGCGCCGCCTTGGCGAGGCCGTTCACGAGCTCGTGGATGCGGGCGACGGCGCGGTTGAAGGCAAGCTGCTCGATGTCGTCCTCGACCGCGGCGAGCGCCTTGTGCGCCGCCTTGCGGATCTCCTGCGCGGCGGCGTCGGCGCGGACCGCGGTGCCGGCCGGCGGCAGGCGCGGCGCGAGGTCGTTCACGAGCCGCCACACCCGCTGGACGAAGCGGTGGGCGCCGGCGACGCCGTCCTCGGTCCAGATCACGTCGCGCTCGGGCGGCGAGTCCGACAGCATGAACCAGCGCGCGGTGTCGGCGCCCCAGGTGGCGATGATGTCCGACGGGTCGACGGTGTTGCGCTTCGACTTCGACATCTTCTCGATGCCGCCGATGGCCACCGGCGCGCCGGTCGCCTTGTCGAAGGCCTTGCGCTCGCCGTTCTCCTCGACGATGCGCACCTCCGCCGGGCTCGCCCAGCCGCCGTCAGGCGCGCGGTAGGTCTCGTGCACCACCATGCCCTGGGTGAACAGGCCGGCGAACGGCTCGTCGAGGTCGAGGTGGCCGGTCTGGCGCATCGCGCGGACGAAGAAGCGCGAGTAGAGGAGGTGCAGGATCGCGTGCTCGATGCCGCCGATGTACTGGTCGACCGGCAGCCACTCGGCCGCCACCGCCGGCACCGTCGGCGCGGCAGCGTCGGGGGCGGTGAAGCGGGCGAAGTACCACGAGGAATCGACGAAGGTGTCCATCGTGTCGGTCTCGCGGCGGGCGGGGCCGCCGCAGGACGGGCAGGCGACGTGCTTCCACGTCGGGTGCCGGTCGAGCGGGTTGCCCGGCGCGTCGAAGTCGACGTCGTCCGGCAGCTTCACCGGCAGGTCGGCCTTGGGCACCGGCACGACGCCGCAGGCCTCGCAGTGGATGACCGGGATCGGGCAGCCCCAGTAGCGCTGCCGCGACACGCCCCAGTCGCGCAGGCGGTAGTTGACCTGCCGCGTCGCCACCGGCGCGTTGCCGAGCGTCTCGCCCTCGAGCCGCCTAGCCACGGCCTCCTTCGCCTCGGGCACCGCGAGGCCGTCGAGGAAGCCGGAGTTGTAGAGCCGGCCGTCGCCGACATAGGGCTCGTCGGCGATCGCGAAGGTGGCCGGGTCGGCGCCCTCGGGCAGCACCACCGGCAGCACCGGCAGGTCGTACTTGCGTGCGAACTCGAGGTCGCGCTGGTCGTGCGCCGGGCAGCCGAAGAGGGCGCCGGTGCCGTAGTCCATCAGCACGAAGTTCGCCACGTAGACCGGCAGCGTCGCGCCCGGGATGAGCGGGTGGGCGACGGTGAGGCCGGTGTCGTAACCCTTCTTCTCGGCCGTCTCGAGCACCGCGACGCTGGTGCCCATGCGCTGGCACTCGACGACGAAGGCGGCGAGCGCCGGGTCGCCGGCGGCGGCCATCTTGGCGACCGGGTGGTCGGGCGAGAGGGCGAGGAAGCTCGCGCCGAACAGGGTGTCCGGCCGCGTCGTGAACACCTCGACCGACGGCGTGCCGAGCGCCGCCGGGTCGGTGGCGGCGAAGCGGACGCGCAGGCCCTCGGAACGGCCGATCCAGTTCTTCTGCATCAGCCGCACCTTCTCCGGCCAGCGGTCGAGCCGGTCCAGGGCGGTGAGCAGGTCCTCGGCGTAGTCGGTGATGCGGAAGAACCACTGCGTCAGCTCGCGCTGCTCGACGAGCGCGCCGGAGCGCCAGCCGCGGCCGTCGATCACCTGCTCGTTGGCGAGCACGGTGTGGTCGACCGGGTCCCAGTTCACCTTCGAGGTGCGGCGGTAGGCGAGGCCGGCCGCCAGGAAGTCGAGGAACAGCTCCTGCTGGCGGTGGTAGTAGGCGACGTCGCAGGTGGCGAACTCGCGCGCCCAGTCGAGCGACAGCCCCATCGACTTCAGCTGCCCGCGCATCGTCGCGATGTTGGCGTAGGTCCACTCCTTGGGGTGGATCTTGTTCTGCATCGCGGCATTCTCGGCCGGCATGCCGAAGGCGTCCCAGCCCATCGGGTGCAGCACGGCGAAGCCCTTGGCGCGCTTGTAGCGGGCGACCACGTCGCCCATCGCGTAGTTGCGCACGTGGCCCATGTGGATGCGCCCCGACGGATAGGGGAACATCTCCAGCACGTAGTAGCGCGGACGCGGATCGTCGTTCTGGGTGGCGAACACCTCGCCGGCGGCCCAGGCGGCCTGCCAGTGCGCTTCGGCGTCGCGGGCGTCGTATCGCTCCGTCGTCATCGGGGGCGTTTCGGTCCGGAATTCGTGTGGGTCGGTCGGGACCGGACTGTCAGCAGAAATAAGGGGTGCGGTCAACTGCGGGGCGCCCGGCGCCGGCGCGACGGTGGTTGCCCCGGCGCCGCGGCTGCGCTAGCGCTCGGACGGCGGCTCCGGCCGGGCCGCCTCTCGTCCGAGGAAGCGCAATGGAAACCCCGACCAACGCCGCCGAGCGCCTCGCCGCCATCCGCCACCGCATCGAGCGGGCGGCGCGGATCGCCGGCCGTCCGGCCGACGGCGTCACGCTCGTCGCGATCTCGAAGACCTTTCCCGCCGAGGCGGTCGAGCGGCTCCTCGCCGCCGGCCAGCGCGTCTTCGGCGAGAACCGGGTGCAGGAGGCGAAGGGCAAGTTCCCGGACCTGCGCGCCCGCTGGCCGGACCTCGAGCTCCACCTCGTCGGCCCGCTGCAGTCGAACAAGGCGCGTGAGGCGGTCGAGCTGTTCGACGCGATCCACTCGGTCGACCGCGACAAGATCGCCGTGGCGATCGCCGAGGCGGGCGCCCGCGCCGGCCGGACGCCGCGGCTCTTCGTCCAGGTCAACACCGGCGAGGAGCCGCAGAAGGCCGGCGTTCCGCCGCGCGAGGCGGTGGCTTTCGTGGCGCGCTGCCGCGACGCGCTCGGCCTCGCGATAGAGGGGCTGATGTGCATCCCGCCGGTCGCCGAGGCGCCCGGCCCGCACTTCGCGCTCTTGCAGAGGCTCGCCGGCGAGGCGGGCGTCGCCGGCCTGTCGATGGGGATGTCGTCCGACTTCGAGACGGCGATCGCCTTCGGCGCGACGCATGTCCGCGTCGGCAGCGCGCTGTTCGGCGGGCGCGGCTAGAGCGCCTACCGACCGGATAGAATCATCCGGTCGATCGGAAATCGCTCCAGAATCGATCGTTCTAGCCGCCCTCGAGCTCGGCGAGGCCGGCGCGGAAGGCCTTCGGCTTCACCCGGTAGAGCAGCTCGCCCAGCGCCATCGCGGCGTCGGCGAGGAGCTGGCGCCGGCGTTCGACGAGGGCCGTCACCCGCGCCGTTCCGGCCGCGTCGCCGGCGAGGCCGGGCTCGGCCGCCAGCGTCGTCAGGAGCACCGCGAGGTCGTGCTCCTGGCCGAGCGTCTCGGCCAGGCGATCCAGGCGGTTGGCGGTCGCCCGGTCGGCGCCGAGGAGCCGCCGCTCGGCGAGGCGGGTCAGGTGCCAGCGGTGCTTCACGGTCTTCCGCCAGGCGTGCATGCGAGCCTCGACCGGTTGGCGCGCCGCCTTGCGCATGGCGTCGCGCCCGTCGGCGTAGGCCTCGGCGAGGGCGTCGGCGAGGAGGTCGTCGGCGACGTCGCGACGGCGGGTGGAGCGCTTCGGCAGTTCGCGGGCGGCGATCCGGGCCTCGACGGCCTCGAGCGCCGCGGTCGTCTCCTCGATCGGTGGCGCGGCGGCGCGGGCGGTCGCGGCGCGGGCGCGGAGGCCGTCCGCCAGCGCCGCCAGCGCGGGGCGATCTTCCGGCGGCGCCGTGCCGACGAGCTCGGCCGCGGTGCCGGCGAGCACGTCCGCGTCGCGCGTGCCGGCGAGGGCGCGGGCGATGTCGCGCACGGCCCGTCGGTCCTTCTCGGCGTGCTTGCCGACGGCCGGGGCGAGGGCGACGAGGATCGAGCGGGCGCGCTTCAGGCGCCGGCGGGCGGCGTGCACCCGCGCCTCGACGCCGGCCGCCTCGTCGACGAGGGCCTCGCGCGCAGCCGAGATCTCCGCCTCCAGCCGCCGCTTCAGGCCGACGGCGGCGGCCTCCTTGCGGCCGAGCGCGAAGCCCATCGGATCGCTCCCCCCGGGCGGCGCGCTCACGCGGCCGCGACGCCGGTACCGATCGGGCAGGAGACGCCGGTGCCGCCGAGCCCGCAATAGCCGTTCGGGTTCTTGGCGAGGTACTGCTGGTGCGCCTCCTCGGCGTAGTAGAACGGCCCGGCCGGCGCGATCTCGGTGGTCACCGGGCCCTTGGCGGCACGGGCGAGGGCGGCGCCGTAGGCCTCGGCGACCCGGCGCGCCGTCGCCGCCTCGGCCTCGTCGGCGGTGTAGATCGCCGAGCGGTACTGCGTGCCGACGTCGTTGCCCTGGCGCATGCCCTGCGTCGGGTCGTGCGCCTCGAAGAAGGCGGCCAGGAGCTTCTCGTAGGGGAGGACCGTCGGGTCGTAGACGACGAGCACCGCCTCGGTGTGGCCGGTGAGGCCGGTGCAGACCTCCTGATAGGTCGGGTTCGGCGTCCGCCCGCCGGCATAGCCGACCGCGGTGACGTGGACGCCGTCCATCTGCCAGAAGCGCCGCTCGGCACCCCAGAAGCAGCCGAGGCCGAGCACGGCGGTCTTCAGCCCCTCGGGAAACGGCCCCTTCAGCGGCCGGCCGTTGACGAAGTGGCGCTCGGCGGTCGCGAGCGGCACGGCGCGCCCGGGCAGGGCCTCCGTCGCCGACGGCAGGGCGAGCTTCTTGGAGAGCATGTTGAGGAGATACATCGCGTCGCTCCGGGTCTGGTGCGATCCTGTCGGCGCGAATGTAGGGCGCGCGGGCACCCGGCGCCAGGGCCGCCGCGACGGGGGCCGCCGCCACCGGGCCGCCTCAGTAGCGGAACTGCTCGTTGAGGATGCGCTCCTCCCAGGAGTGGTCCGGATCGAACAGCACGAGGGCCGTCGAGTCCGGGTCCTCCTCGATGTCGACCGTCGCCACCGAGCGGATCTCGGTGTGGTCGGCGGCGGCGGCGACCGGACGCTTGTCGATCTCCAGCACCTCGATGCGGATCTTCGACTGCTTCGGCACCAGCGCGCCGCGCCAGCGCCGCGGCCGGAAGGCGCTGATCGGGGTGACGGCCAGGAGCTCGGCCTGCAGCGGCAGGATCGGCCCGTGCGCGGAGAGATTGTAGGCGGTGGAGCCGGCCGGCGTCGCCACCAGCACGCCGTCGCAGATGAGCTCCTCGAGGCGCACCCGCCCGTCGATCGAGATGCGCAGCTTGGCCGCCTGGTAGGTCTCGCGCAGCAGCGACACCTCGTTCAGCGCCCGGGCGACGCGGCGGACGCCGTGGCGGTCGACCGCCTCCATCTTGAGCGGCTTCAGGGCGGTGCGGCGCGCCTCGGCGAGCCGGCGGGTCAGCCCGTCGGGCCGGAACGCGTTCATCAGGAAGCCGACCGAGCCGCGGTTCATGCCGTAGATCGGCTTGCCGGTGTTCATGAAGCGATGCAGCGTCTCGAGCATCAGCCCGTCGCCGCCGAGGGCGACGATCACCTCGGCCTGCTCGGGCACGGCGTTGCCGTAGCGGGCGGTGAGGGCGGCGAGCGCCGCCTGCGCCTCGTCGTGCGCGCTGGCGACGAAGGCGACGGTCATCTTTGCTGGCGCGGCCAAGCGGCATGCCCTCCCGAGAGGTCGGCCCGCCGCCTAGCACGGCGGCGGCGGATTGCCAACGCGCATCGCCGACGCGAGACGCCGGCGCGCGCCTCGCTGCCGGTCAGGCCGTCTGGCGGGCGAAGGCGATCTCCGGCTTGTCCTTCCAGGTGAACCGCTCGAGGTGGCTCTTGATCACCCCCTCGAGCTCGGCGAGGTCGGTGGCGTCCGGCGCCTCGAGGCGGATCCACAGGGTCTCGCCGGCGGCCATGAGCACGCAGGTACCGAACGGAAAGGTGATCGAGCCGCGGTCGCCGTCGAGGGTCATCGGCACGCGGTGGCCGAAATGCTTGCAGAGCTGGCCGAGATAGCGGGCGGGCATGACGATGCGGACGTCGGCGGTCGACACGAGGGTCATCGGAACCACTCCAGGGAAAGCCGGTCGGGCCACGGGGAGGAAGCGGCGGCCCGGCCGCGAGCATAGCCGAGCGGTCAGCGGCTCGCGACGGGCGGAATGGCCTTGAGGTAGGCGGCGATCGCCTCCCGGTCGGCGGCTTCGAGGTGCGCCATGTTGGTGACCACCGAGCCCATCGAGCCGCCGAGCGAATCGAAGTCCGGCGTGAAGCCGCTCTCGAGCGCGTAGGCGATCTCCTCGGCGCTCCAGGCGCCGAAGCCGCCGGGCACCGGGGTGATGTTCGGAACGGTGCCCTCGCCGTCCGGCGCCGGGCCGCCGGCGAGCCAGCGGTCGCGCTCCATGCCGCCGAGGAGGTCGCGCGGGGTGTGGCACTCGCCGCAGTGGCCGGGGCCCTCGACGAGGTAGCCGCCGGCCCGCGCCGCCTCCGACAACGCCGGGTCGGGCGTGTAGGGCCGCCCGTCGAGGTAGAGCAGCTTCCACAGCCCGAGGCCGCGGCGGATCGAGAACGGAAAGGCGATCTCCGAGGGCGGCACCGCGCTGCGCACGGCCGGCAGGGTGTCGAGGAAGCCCTTGAGATCGATCAGGTCCTCCATCCGCATGCGCTGGTAGGAGACGTAGGGGAACGCCGGGTAGAGGTGGCGGCCGGCCGGGTCGACGCCCTTCGTCATCGCCGTCACGAAGTCGGCGGTCGACCAGCCGCCGATCCCGGTCTCCGGGTCGGGGGTGATGTTCGGCACCCGGAAGGTGCCGAACGGCGTCGCCATCGCGAGGCCGCCGACGAGCACCGTCTTGGCATCCAAGGTCTTGGCATCCAAGTTCTTGGCGCCGGGGGCGGCGTGGCAGGAGGCGCAGCCGCCGGCCCAGAACATCCGCTCGCCGTTGGCGAGGTCGGGCGTGTGGGCCGGCAACGCCGACGCGGCGACGCGCTCCGGCTCGGTCAGCCACCAGAAGGCGGCGAAGCCGGCGAGGGCGAGGACGACGAGGATGACGGCGAGGCGGCGCATCCTGCGACCCACCGGATCAGTTCTTGCTGATCCGGTAGGTCTCGTGACAGCCCTTGCAGTTGGCGGCCGTGGCGCCGAAGGCCGGCTTGAAGGCGTCGAGGCCGCCGTCGGCGGCGACGGCGGCCGCTTCGGCCGTCGCGGCGAGCTTGGCGGCGTGGGCGTCGAAGTCGGCCTTGGCCTCCCAGATCTTCGGCGAGGCCTCGGTCTCGCCGCCGGTCTCGCTGCCAGCCGGGAAGAGGGTCGGGAAGGTCTTGGCGGCCTCGGCGATCGCGGTCATCGCGGCCTTGGCGGCAGCGGCGTCGTAGGGCGTCTTGCCCTGCACCATCTCGGCGGCGGTCTTGGTCGAGCGGCCGACGGTCTTCATCAGCTCCTGGCGTTCGGCGATCGGGTCGGCGGCGACGGCGACCCCGGCGGCGGCGAGGCCGCAACCGAGACAGAGGGCGAGGGCGGCGAATCGTTTCATCGAGGAGGCTCCCGGGATCGTCCGAAGTCCGGACGGCGCGCCACCTTTAGTCGGTGCGGACGGTTCGGCCAGACGACGAGTGATCACATCGTCGTTGGCCCGTCCGGCGGCGGTGGCCATTTGCGAAGGCGGCCGCGACGGCCTAAGTAAGGCGGCGAGCCCTCCGGCCGCCGCGGCGGCCATCTCTTCCCGCGAGCGAGTGACCGCATGATGTCCTTCGGCAGGATGCCCTCCCACCTCGACGACGAGGACGAGGAGGAGAAGACGAAGACGCCGCAGTCGATCCCGGTCGACAAGCACCTGTTCGACGCCCGCACGGTGCTGATCACCGGGGCCATCACCCAGGAGCTCGCCCGCGACGTCACGGCGCGGCTGTTCGCCCTGGCGCACGTCTCCAACGACCCGATCACCGTCGTCGTGTCCTCGCCCGGCGGCCACGTCGAGTCGGGCGACATGATCCACGACGCCATCGCCCTCATCCGGCCGAGGGTCCGGATGGTCGGCATGGGCTGGGTGGCGAGCGCCGGCGCGCTGATCTATGTGGCGGTGCCGAAGGAGGATCGCTTCTGCACCCGCAACACGCGCTTCCTGCTGCACCAACCGTCCGGCGGCGCCGGCGGCCCGGCGACCGACATCGAGATCCAGGCGCGCGAGATCCTCAAGATGCGCGACCGGCTGAACCGCATCTTCGCCGACGCCACCGGCCAGCCGGTGGAGCGGATCGACAAGGACACCGACCGCGACTACTGGATGGGCCCCGACGACGCGATCGCCTACGGCCTCGTCGGCCGGGTGGTCGGCTCCCTCGACGAGATCGACTGAGATGGCGCGGCGGTGGAGCCTCCTCGGCCTCGCCGCGGCCGCGGGCTGCCTCCTCGCGGGGGCGGCCGCGGCCCAGCAGGCCGGCCCCTACGACATGCGCTACCAGACCCGCGCCGAGACGACGCTGACGGCGGCGATCGACAAGGGCTCGAAGACGGTCGTGGCCGTGCCGGCCGGCGAGGGCGGCATCGTGCTGCGCTGGTGCCGCCCGGAGATCCCGTTCGGCACCTGGCAGTACGGCTCGGCGGCGACCTGGCGGCGGCTCCTCGACGAGCGCCGCTGCGAGGTCGGCTGGAAGGGCCACGTCGGCTTCGTCGACGGCACGGCGCTCGCGCCGGCGAAATGACCGGGCGGGCGGGCGGACGATGACCCGGGCCCGGCCGCTCCGCACGATCGCGGCCGGCGGGGTCGCGATGCCGGTCCTGGGCCTCGGCACCTGGCGGCTGTTCGACGAGGCGTGCGAGCGGATCGTCGCCGAGGCGCTCAGGATCGGCTACCGCCACATCGACACCGCCGAGATGTACCGCAACGAGCAGGCGGTCGGCGCCGGCCTGCGCGCCGGCGGCGTGCCGCGCGCGGACATCTTCCTCACCACCAAGGTGCTGCCGGAGCACCTCGCGCCGGCGGACCTGCGCGCCGCCGCCGAGGCGAGCCTCGGGCGGCTCGGCGTCGACTATGTCGACCTCCTCCTCATCCACTGGCCGAACCCGGCGGTCAGGCTCGCCGACACCATGGCGGCGCTCGCGGCGGCGAAGCGCGACGGCCTGGCGCGGGCGATCGGCGTCGCGAACTTTCCCTCGGCCCTCGTCGAGGAGGCGGTGCGCACCTGCCCAGAGCCGCTCGCCACCAACCAGGTCGAGTACCATCCCTACCTGTCGCAGCGGGCAGTGCTCGCCGCCTGCCGCCGGCACGGGATGTCGGTGACGGCCTATCGGCCGATCCTCAAGGGCACGATCGGAGAGGACCCGGTGATCGCCGGCATCGCCGCCCGGTACGGCGCGACGCCGGCGCAGGTGGCGCTCGCCTGGCTGATCGCCCAGGATGGGGTCGCCGCGATCCCGAAGACCGGCACGCCCGCGCGCCTCGCCGAGAACCTGGCGGCGGCCGATCTCGCGCTCGGCACCGACGACATCGCGGCCATCGACCGCCTGGCGCGGCCGGACGGACGCTACGTCGACCCGGCCTTCGCGCCCACCTGGGACCCTGCCTGAGCCAGGCCGCCGCGTCTCACTTCGCCGGTGGCCAGATCGGCTTGTCGGCGAGGCGGAAGCCGCTCGCCCAGCTCGCCTCGACGGCCGCCGCGATGGCCGGCGGCAGCGGCGCGAGGCCGAGCGCCTCGGTCTCGGCGTCGGCGGCGAGCACGAACTGGAAGAACCGCAGCGCCGCGATGCTGCTGTCGCGATCCTCCGGCACCTGCTCCATCACCGCGTAGGCGGCGACCGCCAGCGGCCAGTCGCCGCCGTCGGCCTCGCCGACGAGCGCCGGCCCGAGCCCGGCCGGATCCGGGTCGGCGACCGATGCCGCCTCGGCGGTGATGGCGAGCCCGGCGGTGCTGTAGGAGGCGACCGAGCCGTCGGCGGTCTTCAGCTTCACCGGCGCGAGGCGGGCCGCCGCCACGTCGGCGCCGCCGACATAGCCGATCGCGCCCGCCGTGCCGGCGACCGCGGCGGCGACGCCGGCGCCCCCCTTGGCCGCCCGGCCGCCCGGCCAGGCGACCTCCGGGCCGCTGCCGATCGCCTGCGCGAAGGCCGGAACGCCGGCGGCGAGCCACTGGGTGAGCCGCGCGGTGTCGTCGGAGGGGTCGGCGCGGTGCACCGGCGCGACCGGCAGGTCGGGCAGCGACAGGCCGGGGTTGAGGGCGGCGATCGCCGGGTCCGACCAGCGCGCCACCGCGCCGGACAGCAGCCCGGCGAGGGTCTCGGCGTCGAGCGTCAGCGCGTCGGGCCCGACGCCGGGCAGGTTCACCACCGGCACGACGGCGTCGATGACGATCGGAAACTGCACGTAGCCCTGGCCGGCGAGCCGCTTCGCCTCGACCTGCGCCTCGACGATCGCGAACGTCACCGTGCCGTCGTCGAGCTGGGCGAGGCCGCCGACCGAGCCGAGCGGCTGGTACTCGACCGGGACGGCGCTCGCCTCCTGGAAGCGCACCGCCCACTGCTGCATGGCCGGGAAGACGCTGGCCGAGCCGGCGCCGGCGACCATCGTGTCGGCGCCCGCCGGCGCGGCGACGACGGTGAGCACGGCGGCGGCCGCGAGGCGGCGGAGGACGGCCGCGACGCGGTCGCGCCAGCGGGCTTCGAAGGACGGCGACATCGGATCTCTCCGCCGGCTTGCGGCTGCGGGAACGGACGGCGGATCGTTCCCGATTCCGCCGCCCTCGGCAAGGTCGGCCGGCGCCTACTCGGCCGGCGCCGCGGGGCGCAGCACCCGGTTCGCCTCCGGCTCGCGGATCGTCTCGCGGAATGGGGCGGCCGGGTAGACGCCGAGCAGCTTCAGCTCGGCCGAGAAGAAGGCGAGCTCCTCGAGCGCCAGCGTCAGCGCCGGGTCGTCGGGATGGCCCTCGACGTCGGCGTAGAACTGGGTGGCGAAGAACTTTCCGGCGAGCTGGTAGGACTCGAGCTTCGTCATGTTGACGCCGTTCGTCGCGAAGCCGCCGAGCGCCTTGTAGAGCGCCGCCGGCACGTTGCGGACGCGGAACACGAAGGTCGTCACCGTCGGTCCCGAGCCGCGCGCCGGCCGCTGCGGCTCGCGCGCCAGGATGACGAAGCGGGTGGTGTTGTGCGCCTCGTCCTCGATGTCCTCGGCGAGCACGTCGAGGCCGTAGATCTCGGCGGCGAGACGCGAGGAGATGGCGGCGCGGGTCGGGTCGCCCGCCTCGGCGATCTGCCGCGCGGAGCCGGCGGTGTCGGCGCCGACCACCGCTTCGAGGCCGAGCCGGCGGATCGTCAGCCGGCACTGGCCGAGCGCCTGGACGTGGCTCTGCACGCTCTTCAGCCCGGCGAGGGTGGCGCCGCGCACGGCGACGAGCTGGTGGCGGACCGGCAGGAAGTGCTCGCCGACGATGAACGCCTTCGCCGTCGGCAGGAGGTGATGGATGTCGGCGACGCGGCCGGCGACCGAGTTCTCGATCGGGATCATCGCGAGGTCGACGGCGCCCTGCTCGAGGGCGGCGAAGCAGTCCTCGAAGGTCGGGCACGCCACCGGCTCGGCCTCGGGGCGCACTTCGCGGCAGGCGATGTGCGAGTTGGCGCCGGGTTCGCCCTGGTAGGCGATCCTGAGTTTCATCGTGGGGACTCCGTGAAGTGGGCGCGGGCGCGCTCGAGCTCGGCCGGGGTGTCGACGCCGAGCGGCACGGTGTCGACGATCGCCGCGTCGATCCGCATGCCGGCCTCGAGGGCGCGCAGCTGCTCGAGCTTCTCGCGCGTCTCGAGCAGGCTCGGCGGCAGCGCGACGAAGCGGGCGAGCGCGGCGCGGCGGTAGGCATAGAGGCCGATGTGGTGGAAGTGCGGCCCCGGGCCCCAGGGGGCGGTGGCGCGGGTGAAGTAGAGCGCCCGGAGCCGCCCCGGCCCGGCCGGCGAGCCGACGAGCTTGACGACGTTCGGGTTGGTGCGCTCGCTCTCCTCGACGATCTCGACCGTCAGCGTGCCGATGTCGACCGCCGGGTCGTCGAGAAGGGCGGCGGCGGCGCGGATCAGGGCCGGGTCGAGGGTCGGCAGGTCGCCCTGGACGTTGACGACGACGTCGTGCCGACCCTCCGGGTCGAGCCGCCCGATCGCCTCGAAGATGCGGTCGGAGCCGGACTGGTGGTCCTCGCGCGTCATCACGGCGGTGCCGCCGGCCGCCTCGACGGCCGCGGCGATGCGCGGATCGTCGCAGGCGACCGCCACTGGGCCGATCGCCGCCTCGCGGGCGCGCTCGAGCACGTGCACGATCATCGGCCGGCCGGCGATGTCGGCGAGCGGCTTGCCCGGCAGCCGCGTCGAGCTCATCCGGGCGGGAACGAGGAGAAGCGGGCGGGAAGCCATGGGCGGCAACGATCCTCGGGTCTGGCGGGCGCCGGTCCGGCGGCGCTTCGGCGGGCGCGGCCGGTCGGCCGGGCGCGCGGGGGGCGGGTGCGACGAGGGTCGAATTGTCTCACGGCGCGGCCGTCTTATAGGCATGGACAGGAGCGAGTTGAAGCGGCTAGTTTCCGCGCTCGTCGAGGTCGGGCCGCGAGCCGGGCCGGGCGACGTGTGCCTGGAGGCGGGGCTGGAACCGTTCTTGGAACCTCTCTGGTTCCTCGAACCCCTCTCGCAGGCGCTTTGGGCTCGGGTGCGGCCGGCGACAGCTCGGCCGGCGTGAACGGCGAACGGACGCGGGACGCGATGGATTCCTTCGAGTGGAACAAGATCATCGGCGCCGTCCTTGGCACGGGCGTGTTCGCCATGGGCCTGGGCGTCGTCTCCGACATCCTGTTCTCCCAGCATCCGCCGGAGAAGCCGGGCTACGTGATCGAGGTCGCCGAGGCCGCGCCGTCGGGCGAGGCCGCGCCAGCGGCACCGAAGGTCTCCTTCGCCGAGCTGCTCGCCAAGGCCGACGTCGCCAAGGGCGAGTCGCAGTCGAAGAAGTGCCTCGCCTGCCACAGCCTCGAGAAGGGCGGCCCGAACAAGATCGGCCCGAACCTCTGGGGCGTGGTCGACCGCCCGGTTGCCCACCATGAGGGCTTCTCTTACTCGGAGGCGATGAAGGCCTTCTCCGAGGGCGGTAAGACCTGGACCTACGAGAACCTCGATCACTTCCTGACCAACCCGAAGGCGCTCGTCCCCGGCACGGCGATGAGCTTCGCCGGCCTCAAGAACGACCAGGACCGCGCCGACCTCGTCGCCTATCTGCGCACCCTCTCCGACAGCCCGGTGCCGCTGCCGACCGTCGAGGCCGCCGCTCCCGCCGAGGCGCCGAAGGCCGAGCCCGCGGCCGGCGATGCGCCGAAGACCGAGGCCGCGCCTGCCACCGGGACGCCTGCCACCGAGGCTCCCGCCGCAGAGGCGCCGAAGCCGGCGCAGTGAGCGCGCCGGTTAAATTTTCTCCATCATCATCCTTTGCGGTGTCGCCCCGCGGCGGCGCCGCATAAAATCCTTGCGTCCGGTTCCACTGACGCAAGGGTTCGCATGTTCCGTCTGCCCGCCGTCTTCCTCGTCGCCCTCTTCACGACGGCCGCCGTCGCGCCGGCCGTGGCCGACGAACCGCAATGGCGCACGGCCTCGAGCCTCATCGGCGAGCCGAAATACGCGGCGGACTTCAAGCACTACGACTACGTCGTCCCGGATGCGCCGAAGGGCGGCACGCTCGATCAGGTCGCCGTCGGCACCTTCGACAGCCTGAACCCCTACATCGTCACGGGATCCCCCGCCGCCGGCTTCGCCGGGTTCGGCGGCGGCATGCTCTACGACACGCTGATGGCCCAGGCGCTGGACCAGGCGGGCACCAACTATCCGCTGATCGCCGAGGCGGTCGCCTACCCGGACGACTTCTCCTGGGTGAAGTTCCGCCTCGATCCGGACGCCCGCTGGCACGACGGCCAGGCGATCACCCCCGAGGACGTGGTGTGGTCGTTCGAGACGCTGAAGCGCCAGAGCCCGCTCTACAATAAGTACTACGCCGACGTCGAAAAGGCCGAGATCACCGGCGATCGCGAGGTGACGTTCACCTTCTCGGTCGCCGGCAACCGCGAACTCCCCAACATCGTCGGCGACCTCGCCGTCCTGCCGAAGCACTGGTGGGAGGGAACGAACGCCAAGGGCGAGAAGCGCGACATCTCTCGCACCACGCTCGAGCCGCCGCTCGGCTCGGGGGCCTACAAGGTCGAATCGGTCTCGCCCGGCCGGAGCATCGTCTGGAGCCGCGTGCCGGACTATTGGGGCAAGGACCTGCCGATCAACGTCGGCCGCAACAACTTCGACCGCATCAAGTACGACTACTACCGCGACGCGAACGCCACCTGGGAGGCGTTCAAGAAGGGCGGCCTCTACGACTTCCGCGTGGAGAACCGCATCCAGCGCTGGATGGAGGGCTACAATTTCCCGGCCGCCGAGCGCGGCGACGTGATCAAGAAGTCATTCCCGCTGTCGTCGGTCGGCCGGATGCAGGGCTACGTGCTCAACCAGCGGCGGGCGAAGTTCCAGGATCCGAAGGTGCGCCAGGCGCTGACCGAGGCGTTCGACTTCGAATCGATGAACCGCAACCTGTTCTTCGGCCAGTACCAGCGGATCAACAGCTACTTCGCCGGCATCGACCTCGCCTCGAGCGGCGTGCCGACCGGCCGCGAGCTCGAGATCCTCGAGACGGTGCGCGGCGAGGTGCCGGAGGCGCTGTTCACCGAGCCGTTCACCCTTCCGGTCTACGACACGCCGCAGGCGACGCGCGACCACCTGCGCCGGGCGCTGAAGCTCTTCGAGGAGGCCGGCTGGACGCTGAAGGACGGCCGCCTGGTCAACGCGAGCGGCGAGCCGTTCACCATCGAGTTTCTCGAGGACGACCCGTCCTCCGAGCGGGTGATCAGCCCCTACATCCAGTCGCTGAAGCGGATCGGCATCGACGCGCGGATCCGAATCGTCGACAGCGCGCAGTACGTCGCGCGCACCAACGACTTCGACTACGACGTCATCACCACCGTCATTCCGCAGTCGCAGTCGCCCGGCAACGAGCAGCGCGAGATGTGGGGCTCGGCCGCCGCCGACCTCGCCGGCAGCCGCAACGTCGCCGGCATCAAGAACGCCGCGATCGACAAGCTGGTCGACCGGGTGGTCTACGCCAAGGACCGCGAGGAGCTGGTGGCCGCCACCCGCGCGCTCGATCGCGTGCTGCTGTGGAACTATTACGTCGTGCCGCAGTGGTACGACACCAAGGTCAACGTCGCCTACTGGAACAAGTTCGGCATGCCGGAGACGCAGCCGGCCTATGTCGGCATCGACACCGATTCCTGGTGGATCGATCCGGAGAAGGAGCGGGCCCTGCGAGGGCGGCTCTGATGGGCAGGACCGGCCTCGTCCGTCGCGACGTGCTCCGCCTCGGCGCCGGGGCGGCGCTGCTGCCGGGCCTGCTGGCGGCGCTGCCGCGCCCGGCCCGCGCCCAGACGGGACCGCGCCACGGACTGTCCGTCTTCGGCGACCTCAAATACCCGCCCGACTTTCCGCACTTCGACTACGTCAATCCGGCGGCGCCGAAGGGCGGCACCTTCGTCTTCTCGGCGCCGTACTGGTATCACAACCAGAACCCCGAGACCTTCAACACGCTGAACGGCTTCACCTTCCGTGGCGACGCGCCGCCGCGCGTCGAGCTCTGCTTCGACACGCTGATGACGTCGGCGGCCGACGAGCCGGACTCGGTCTACGGCCTGCTGGCCGAGAGCGTCGCGGTGTCGGAGGACGGCAACACCCACGTGTTCCGCCTGCGCGAGGGGACGCGCTTCCACGACGGCACGCCGCTCACCGCGGTCGACGTCGCCTATTCGCTGATGCTCCTGAAGGAGAAGGGACACCCCGACATCTCGCAGACGATCCGCGAGATGGTCGCCGCCGAGGCGACCGGCGAGCGCGAGGTGACGGTCCGCTACTCCGGCAAGCAGAACCTCAAGGTGCCGCTCCTCGTCGCCGCCAGCCTGCCGATCTTCTCCAAGGCCTACTACGAGGGGCGCGACTTCGAGGCGGCGACGATGGACCCGCCGCTCGGGTCCGGGCCGTACCGCATCGGCACCGTGCGCCCCGGCCGCTCGATCGAGTACGAGCGCGTCGCGGACTACTGGGGCCGCGACCTGCCGGTCGCCGTCGGCTTCTCCAACTTCGACCGGATCCGCGTCGAGTTCTACCAGAACGACGACACCGAGTTTCAGGCCTTCGCCAAGGGCGAGATCTACTGGCGCTCCGAGCCGACGGCGAAATCCTGGGCGACGCGCTACGACTTTCCGGCCTTCGAGGCCGGCCAGGTGAAGAAGCTGTCGTTCCCGTCGGAGCACCGGCCCGACATGTACGGCTTCTTCTTCAACCTCCGCCGGGCGAGGTTCGCCGATCCGCGCACGCGCGAGGCGATCGGCATGGTCTTCGACTTTCCATGGGCGAACAAGAACCTGTTCTACGGGCTCTATACGCGGAGCGCCTCGTTCTTCGAGACCTCCGAGTTCGCCGCCAACGGCCGGCCGGACGCGGCCGAGCTCGCGCTGCTCGAGCCGCATCGGGCGAGCCTGCCCGCGGCGGCGTTCGAGGAGGCCTACGTGCCGCCGGTCGCCGACGGCAGCGGCCGCGACCGCGCGCTGCTGCGGCGGGCGGCGGGGCTCCTGCAGGCGGCGGGCTGGCGGCGGGACGGCGGCGGCCTCGTCAACGACGCCGGCGAGCGGCTGACGCTCGAGTTCCTGATCCAGGCGCAGGCCTTCGAGCGGGTGCTCGGACCGCTCGTCGAGAACCTCAAGGCGATCGGCGTCGCGGCGACGGTCCGCATCGTCGATTCGGCCCAGTACCAGCGCCGCAAGAACGAGCACGACTACGACGTGATGGCCTACCGGATCATGTTCGATTCGACGCCGATGGACGGCATCGAGCAGGTGTTCGGCTCGATCAGCGCCGACGTCGGCTCGAGTTCGAACCTCGCCGGCCTCAAGGACCCGGTGGTCGACGCCCTCATCGCCGAGGTCGCCGAGGCGCGCGATCGCGACGAGCTGACGGTGGCGATGCGCGCTCTCGACCGCGTGCTGCGCGCCCACCACATCTGGTTTCCCGCCTGGCATTCGGAGGCGCACCGCATCGCCGCCTGGGATATGTTCGGCTGGCCGGAGACGAAGCCCGACTACGGCTTCGCGCCCGAGGTCACCTGGTGGCTGGACCGCGACAAGGCCGCCGCCATCGGCAAGGCCGGTTGAGGGGCACGGGAACCGCGATGGCAGCCTATATCCTGCGCCGCCTGCTCCTGATGATCCCGACGCTGCTCGGCATCATGGTGGTGAGCTTCCTCGTCGTGCAGTTCGCGCCGGGCGGCCCGGTCGAGCGGGTGATCGCGCAGCTGCAGGGCACCGACGTCTCGGCGACCGCGCGCGTCTCCGGTGGCGGCGGCGATTTCGGCGGCGGCCAGCCGGGTGTCCAGCCGGGCGCCGGCAACGCCACGGCATCGAAGTACCGCGGCGCCCAGGGGCTCGACCCCGCCTTCATCAAGTCGCTCGAGCAGCAGTTCGGCTTCGACAAGCCGCCGCTCGAGCGGCTCGGCCTGATGCTGTGGAACTACGCCCGCTTCGACTTCGGGCGCAGCTATTTCCGCGACATCTCGGTGCTCGAGCTGATCGGCGAGAAGATGCCGGTGTCGATCTCGCTCGGGCTGTGGATGATGCTGATCTCCTACGGCATCTCGATCCCGCTCGGCATCGCCAAGGCGGTGCGCGACGGCTCGCGCTTCGACACGTGGACGTCGGCCGTCGTCATCGTCGGCTACGCCATCCCGGGCTTCCTGTTCGCCATTCTGCTGATCGTGCTGTTTGCCGGCGGCACCTTCCTCGACTGGTTCCCGCTGCGCGGCCTCGTCTCCGACGACTGGGAGAGCCTGTCGTGGCCGGCGCGCATCGTCGACTACGTCTGGCATCTGGCGCTGCCGATCACCGCCATGACGCTGTCGGCCTTCGCCACCACGGCGCTCCTCACCAAGAACTCGTTCCTCGAGGAGATCCGCAAGCAGTACGTGGTGACGGCGCGCATGAAGGGGCTGACCGAGAACCGCGTGCTCTACGGCCACGTGTTCCGCAACGCCATGCTCCTCGTCATCGCCGGCTTCCCCGGCGCCTTCATCGGCGCCTTCTTCGCCGGCTCGCTCCTGATCGAGACGATCTTCTCGCTCGATGGCCTCGGGCTCCTCTCCTTCGAGTCGGTGCTGAACCGCGACTATCCCGTCGTGTTCGCCACCCTCTACATCTTCTCGCTGATCGGCCTCGTCGTCGGCCTCGTCTCGGACCTCACCTACACCTGGATCGATCCGCGGATCGATTTCGAGAGCCGGGAGGTCTGAGATGGACGCTCGCCCGGCACCGCCCGCCGCCACCACCGCCGCTGCGCCGGCCGCACCGCGCCGGCGGCCGCTGCTCTCGCCGCTCAACCAGCGGCGCTGGCAGACCTTTCGGGCGCACCGACGCGGCTACTGGTCGTTGTGGATCTTCCTCGTCCTCTTCGTCGTCACGCTGTTCGCCGAGTTCATCGCCAACGACCGGCCGCTCGTCGCCTCCTACAAGGGCGAGATCCTCTATCCGGTCCTCGTCGACTATCCGGAGGAGAAGTTCGGCGGCTTCCTGGCGGTGACCGACTACCGCGACCCGTTCATCCAGGACGAGATCGACGCCAACGGCTGGATGGTCTGGCCGCCGATCCGCTACTCCTACCGCACCGTCAACAACGAGATCCCGGTGCCCGCGCCGTCGCCGCCCTCGTGGATGCTGGGCGAGGAGACGCGCTGCTCGCGGATGCCGGAGGGCGTCGCCAATCAGAACTGCACGGCCTGGAACTGGAACTGGCTCGGCACGGACGACCAGGGCCGCGACGTCCTCGCCCGGCTCATCTACGGCTTCCGCATCTCGGTGCTGTTCGGTCTGGTGCTGACGGCCATCTCCTCGGTGGTCGGCGTCGCCGCCGGGGCGGTCCAGGGCTATTTCGGCGGCTGGGTCGACCTGCTGTTCCAGCGCTTCATCGAGATCTGGACGGCGATCCCCTCGCTCTATCTCCTGCTGATCATCTCGAGCGTCGTCGCGCCGAATTTCTGGGTGCTGCTCGGCATCCTGCTGCTGTTCTCGTGGGTGGCGCTCGTCGGCGTGGTGCGCGCCGAGTTCCTGCGTGCCCGGAACTTCGAGTACGTGACGGCGGCGCGGGCGCTCGGCGTCGACAACCTGACGATCATGCTGCGCCACCTGCTGCCGAACGCCATGGTGGCGACGCTCACCTTCATGCCGTTCATCCTCAACGGCTCGATCACCACCCTCACCTCGCTCGACTTCCTCGGCTTCGGTCTGCCGCCCGGCTCGCCGTCGCTCGGCGAGCTGCTCGCCCAGGGCAAGAACAACCTGCAGGCGCCGTGGCTCGGCATCTGCGGCTTCCTGGTGCTGTCGATCATGCTGTCGCTGCTCGTCTTCATCGGCGAGGCGGTGCGCGACGCCTTCGACCCGCGCAAGACCTTCCGGTAAGGCGTGGTAGGATGACGCGTTTCCGCCTCGGGAGGCCGGCATGAACAAGGTCGTGGTTCGGCAAGTCGCCGGCTCGGTCCTGCCGACCGAGTTGCTCGGCGACATCGATCCCAGCCACACCGTCGAGGTGACGGTGCGCGACCTCGAGCGGACGGAGCCGCGCGCGTCGACACGCCTGAGCGACCTCGTCGGCACGGCCCGGGGCGTCTACGGCACGACCGACGAGATCCTCCGCCACATCTCGGCCCTCCGTGCGGACCGTGATCGATGACCGAGGCGGGGATTCCGGTCTATCTCGACGCCAACGTCTTCATCTTCGCCCTCGAGGGTGATCCGTTGTTCGGCGCGGCTTCGGCGACGCTGCTACGGGCGGTCGAGGCGGGCACGATCGCCGCCGTGACCAGCGAGCTCACGCTCGCCGAGGTGCTGGTCAAGCCCCTGAAGCTCGGCCGTGGCGATCTCGTCGATCGCTTCCTGGCCGCCATCGGCGAGGGGCCGATCGCCGTCCATCCTCTCTCGCGGGCGATCCTCTTGCGCAGCGCCGAGATTCGCGCCGCGCACGGAGGGCGGCTCGCCGACGCGCTCGATGTCGCGACCGCGATCGAGGCCGGGTGCGAGCGGTTCGTCTCCGAAGACCGTGGCATCCGGCCGCCGCCGGGGCTGTCGCTCGTGCCGGTCGCCGACGTCGGAGCGCCCAAGGTCCCCCACCCATGACCATGCCCCCCTCCACCCCCCTTCTCTCTGTCCGCGACCTCTCGGTGCGCTTCCGCCAGGGCGAGTCCGAGACGCTCGCGGTCGACCGCGTCTCGTTCGACGTCGCCAAGGGCGAGACGGTGGCGATCGTCGGCGAATCGGGCTCCGGCAAGTCGGTGTCGGCGCTGTCGATCCTGCGCCTGCTGCCCTATCCGGCGGCCGACCACCCGTCCGGCGAGATCCTGTTCGGCGGGCGCGACCTCCTCAAGGCCTCGGAGCGCGAGATGCGCGCCGTCCGCGGCAACGACATCACCATGGTGTTCCAGGAGCCGATGTCGTCGCTGAACCCGCTGCACTCGATCGAACGGCAGGTCGCCGAGGTGCTCGAGATCCACCGCGGCATGTCGGGGTCGGCGGCGCGGGCGCGCACCCTCGAGCTCCTGCACGCGGTCGGGCTGCAGGAGCCGGAGAAGCGCCTCGACGCCTATCCGCACCAGCTCTCGGGCGGCCAGCGCCAGCGCGTGATGATCGCCATCGCCCTCGCCAACGAGCCGCAGCTCCTGATCGCCGACGAGCCGACGACCGCCCTCGACGTCACCGTGCAGGCGCAGATCCTGGCGCTCCTGAAGGACCTGCAGCGGCGCCTCGGCATGGGCATCCTGTTCATCACCCACGATCTCGGCATCGTGCGCCGCCTCGCGGACCGCGTCTGCGTGATGACGCACGGGCGGATCGTCGAGACCGGGCCGGTCGAGGCCGTGTTCACCAACCCGCAGCACGAGTACACGCGCCATTTGCTCGCCGCCGAGCCGAAGGGCGAGCCGCCGACCTCCGATCCGTCGGCGCCGATCATCGTCGAATCGCGCGACCTCAAGGTGTGGTTCCCGATCCGCCGCGGCTTCCTCCGCCGCACCGTCGACCACGTGAAGGCGGTCGACGGCGTCGACGTCGTGGTGCGCAAGGGCCAGACGCTCGGGGTGGTCGGCGAATCGGGCTCCGGCAAGACGACGCTCGGCTTCGCGCTGCTGCGCCTCCTGCCGTCGACCGGCCGGATCGTCGTGCTCGGCGAGGAGGTGCAGGGGCGGTCGTGGCGCGAGATGCGGCCGCTCCGCCGCGACCTGCAGATCGTCTTCCAGGACCCCTACGGCTCGCTCAGCCCGCGCATGTCGATCGGCGACATCATCGGCGAGGGCCTCCGGGTGCACGAGCCGGCGATGGGCGCCGACGCGCGCGATGCCCGCGCCGCCGCCGCCCTCGTCGAGGTCGGCCTCGATCCGGAGACGCGCAACCGCTACCCGCACGAATTCTCCGGCGGCCAGCGCCAGCGCATCGCCATCGCCCGCGCCCTCGTGCTGGAGCCGGCCTTCCTGATGCTCGACGAGCCGACCTCGGCGCTCGACATGAGCGTGCAGGCCCAGGTGGTCGACCTCTTGCGCGAGATCCAGGCCCGCCGCGGCCTCGCCTTCCTGTTCATCTCGCACGACCTCAAGGTCGTGCGGGCGCTCGCCAACGACGTGGTGGTGATGCGTTTCGGCAAGGTGGTCGAGCAGGGCCCGGCGGCCGAGGTGTTCGCCCGCCCGAAGTCCGACTACACCCGCGCGCTGATGGCCGCCGCCTTCGACATCGCGGCGGTGCCGGGCGGCGCCGTCTCGCAGTAGCGGCCGGTGGCGGCCGTCAGAGCAGCGCCTCGAGGTCGGCCTGCTTTTCGTTCACGAACCAGCCGAAATAGTTGACCTCGGGGTAGGTCTTGCGGCCCTTGCGATTCTGCGCGGCGAGGGCCGCGGCGTGCGCCTTGACGTCGCCGATGTTGTAGAGCGTCGCGGTGAGGCCGGGGTTCTTCGAGATGTCGAAGCCGGCGCCGCGGTAGGCGTCGATCGACATGCGGATGACCGCGGCCGTGTAGTGCAGCGAGGACTCCGGGTCCATGATCGCGTGGTAGACCTTCGGCGCCTCGTCGGGGGAGAGCCGCGGCAGACCGCTGCGGCTCGCCACCATGTCGGAGACCATCAGCGCGGTGAGCGGGCTGAGCTGGCCGAGCCCGAAGGTCTGGCCGGCATAGAGCGGCTGGAAGAACACCTTCGCGAAGCGGTCGTTCGGATAGCTGACGCCGTCGACCGTCTTGCCGCGGAAGCTCTTCTTCCACACCCCTTCGCGGCAGGTCCACAGGTCGTAGTCGGAGCCGCCGGCCTTGCAGACCTCGAACTCCGGCCGGGCGACGAACTCCGTCACCGAGACGCCGCGATAGGCGAAGGTGATCGAGGTGCCGAGATACTCCGCCGCCTTGATCACGTAGGCCTGGGCGGTGTCGGTCGAATCGACGTTGTAGGTGTGCTCGGCGACGATGGCGCCGAGGATGTGCACCGGGTCGATGCCATAAGTCGAGGCGACGCGCTTGATGTCGGCGATCAGCGCCTTGTCGCGCGCGAGCATGGCGATGACGCGCTGGTACTTGCCCTCGAAGCTGCCGCCGGTCTCGCGAGTCCGCTGCTTGGAGCCCGGATGGACGTCGGGCTGGTCCTTGGCGCGGTTGCCCGGCGGCACGACGACGACGCCCGCGGCGAGGGCAGCCCCGGCGAGCCCTACGCAGAGCATGAGAGCAATGACGATCGACGTCGGACGGCGGACGAAACGCAAGCGGAATGCCCCCACTCGCACCCGATTCAGTGCCGTTCTTCATAGCACCGCGCCGTCGCGGCGGCACCGGGAGCGCGCGGCGGCGGGCGGTGGGCGGGGCCACGCCGCGGCGCGGTGTGGCCGGGCGGCATCACTCGCCGGATGCGGGCGTTTCCCTGCGCACGGCGTCGCGGAAATGGCGGCGGATCACCTTGCCGGTGGTGGTCAGCGGCACCTCGTCGACGAACACGATTTCGCGAGGATACTCGTGCGCCGACAGCCGGGTGCGGACGTGGGCGCGAATCGCGTCGGCGAGGGCCTCGGACGGCGCGTGGCCAGGCGCCAGCGCGACGAAGGCGACGACGATCTCGGTCCTCACCGGATGCGGCTTGCCGACGACGACCGCGAGGCGCACCGCCGGGTGGCCGACGAGGCAGTCCTCGATCTCGCCCGGCCCGATGCGGTAGCCGGACGAGGTGATGAGGTCGTCGTTGCGGCCGGCGAAACGGATGTAGCCCTCCTCGTCCATCACGCCCTGGTCGCCGGTGATCATCCAGTCGCCAACGAACTTCGCCGCGGTGGCGTCGGGGCGGCCGAAATAGCCGAGGAACATCACCGGGTCCGGCCGCTTCACGGCGATCTCCCCGAGGGTGCCGCGCGGTACCTCGCGGCCCGCGGCATCGATGATCGCCACCGTGTGGCCCGGCACCGGCTTGCCGATCGCCCCCGGCCGGCTCACGCCGATCGCTGCCGAGGCGCTGATCACGGCGTTGCACTCGGTCTGGCCGTAGAACTCGTTGACCGCGAGGCCGAGGGCGCCGCGCGCCCACTCGAGCGTTTCCGCGCCGAGCGCCTCGCCGGCGGCGCCGACGGTCCGCAGCGCCGGCCGGCGCGCCGGCAGCGGCGCCGAGCGCATCAGCTTCAGCGCCGTCGGCGGCAGGAAGGCGTTGCGGACGCCGGCATCCTCCATCAGCCGCCAGGCGCGCTCGGGATCGAACTTGGTGGTGGCGTGGGCGACGACCGGGACGCCGAGATAGAGCCCCGGCAGCACGACGTTGAGGAGGCCGCCGGCCCACGCCCAGTCGGCCGGCGTCCACAGCCGGTCGCCGGCCTGCGGCAGGAACTCGTGGTGCATCTCGAGGCCGGGAATGTGGCCGAGCAGCACCCGGTGGCCGTGCAGCGCGCCCTTCGGCGGACCGGTGGTGCCGGAGGTGTAGATCAGGAGGGCCGGGTCGTCCGGCCCGGTGTCGGCCGCCGGATGCCGGTCGCTCGCCGCGGCGAGGAGCGGGGCGAGCGCGTCCGCGCCCGGCGCCGGCCCGTCGATCGAGAGGATGCGGCAGCCGTCGGGCAACTGGCCGCGGATCTCCGCGAGCCGCTCCGCCCCGCCGGCGGTGGTGATCACCGCCCGCGCGCCGGCGTCGCCGAGGCGGTAGGCGATGGCGTCGCTGCCGAAGGCGGTGGCGAGCGGCAGGGCGACGGCGGCCCGGCGATAGATCGCGAGGTGGGCGACCGCCGCCCAGGCGCCCTGCGGCAGCAGGATCGCCACCCGGTCGCCGCGGCCGATGCCGAGGCCGCCGAGCACGTTGGCGAGCCGGCCGGAGCGCGCCGCGAGCGCGCCGTAGCCGACCGTCTCGAGGCGGCCGTCGGCGTCGAGGTCGTAGATCGCCGGCCGGTCCGGCGCCGCGAGCGCCCAGGCGTCGCAGGCAGCGGCGGCGATGTTGAAGCGCGCCGGGATCGGCCAGCGGAAGCCGGCGACGAGGGAATCGTAGGGGGCCCGGACGAGCATGCGCCGCTTCCTGCCGCCGCCGTCCGCCGCGGGAGGGCCCGCGCCGGCCGGCGCCCTGCCTCAGGAGGCCGGGTCGGCCGCCAGGATCACGCTCCAGTAGACCTGGTACTTGCTGGTCGGCGCGTAGGCGGTGGCGATGCCGATGCGGCGCACCGCCGGATCGAGCAGCTTGGCGTTGTGCGACTTCGACTCGCGCCAGCCGGAAAAGGCCTCGGCGAGGGTGCGGTAGCCGGCCGAGACGTTCTCGACGGCCCGCGTCGTGGTGTAGCCGGCCCGCGTCAGCCGGTCCTCGAGGTCGCGGCTGTTGTCGAGCGAGGCGTTGACGTTGTCGCGGGCCGCCATGATCCGCGCCTGGTCGGCGGCGACCTGCTCGAGCAGCGGGTCGACGGTGACCGGCGCGAGGCCGTTGTTCGCCCGATAGGCGGAGATCATGTTGGCGGCCATCGCCGAGTCGACGAGCGCCGTCGACGTGCCGAGGTTGCGGTAGAACGACGGGATCGTCGTCGATGGCTCCTCGGCGCAGCCGACCACCAGGAGGGCAACGGCGAGGAGCGAGAGGGGGAGGAGGCGGCGGGTGCGAATCATGGCGTGACCATTCGGCCGCCGGGCCCCCGCCGTCAAGCGGATCGCCGCGGAATGCACGCGGCTGGCTAACCCGAGGTAAAGATCGCCATCCCGCCGCTCGACTCCCGTCCGGAGACAGCCATGCCGCCGATCGAGTTCTGGTTCGACTTCTCCTCCGGCTACGCCTACTTCGCCGCCCGCGAGGCCGAGGCGCTCGCCGCCCGCGTCGGCCGGCGGATGCGCTGGCGGCCGTTCATGCTCGGCGCGGCCTTCGCCGTCACCGGCGCGCGCGGCCTCTCATCGACGCCGCTGAAGCAGGACTACGCGGCGCGCGACTGGGCGAGGCTCGCCCGCCTCCACGGCGCGCCGTTCGCCCCGCCGCCGGGCCACCCGGCGATCGCCCTCGCCGCCACCCGCGCCTTCTACGTGATCGAGGACGCCGACGCGGCGGCCGCGCCGCGCTTCGCCCGCGCCGCCTTCGACGCCTACTACGCCGGCCGGCTCGACACCGCCGACCCGGCCGCCGTCGCCGACTTCGCGGGCCGGCACGGCGCCGACCCGGAGCGCGTGCTCGCCGGCATGACCGACCCGGCGCTGAAGGCGCGCGTCAAGGCGCTCGGCGAGGAGGCGGTGGCCCGCGGCGTCTTCGGCTCGCCCTACTTCGTCGTCGACGGCGAGCCGTTCTGGGGCTTCGACCGGATGGCGATGATGGAGGACTGGATCGTCCGCGGCGGCTGGTGAGCCGCCGATCGGCGGCCACGGCGGCTTGCCGTCGCGCGGGGATCGCGGCTAAGTGCGCGTTTCGGCCGTCGGCGCCTGCTGCCGCGGCGCCATACGCCGCGGCGCGGCCGAGCGAGGATACCGCCCTTCCATGACCCAGTTCATTCGCCCCTCGAAGCGCGCCCCGGACGAGATGCGCGCCGTCACCCTGGAGCGCGGCGTCGCCCGCCACGCCGAGGGCTCGTGCCTCGTCCGCTTCGGCGACACCCACGTGATCTGCACCGCGAGCCTCGAGGACAAGGTGCCGCCGTGGCTGCGCGGCGGCGGCCGCGGCTGGGTGACGGCCGAGTACGGCATGCTGCCGCGCGCCACCCACAGCCGCAACCGCCGCGAGGTCACCGCCGGCAAGCCGTCGGGCCGCACCCAGGAGATCCAGCGGCTGATCGGCCGCTCGCTCCGCGCCGTCGTCGACCTCGTCGCCCTCGGCGAGCGCCAGATCACCATCGACTGCGACGTGCTGCAGGCCGACGGCGGCACCCGCACGGCGGCCATCACCGGCGGCTGGGTCGCGCTCAACGACTGCCTCGCCTGGATGCGCGGCCGCGGCATGATCTCCGGGGCGGTGCTCGTCGACCACGTCGCGGCCGTCTCCTGCGGGATCGTCGGCGGCACCCCGGTGCTCGACCTCGACTACGACGAGGATTCGAAGGCCGAGGCGGACGCCAACTTCGTCGTCACCGGCTCGGGCGGTCTCGTCGAGGTGCAGGGCACGGCCGAGGGCAAGCCGTCGTTCAGCCGCGAGGAGCTGACGGCGCTGCTCGACCTCGCCGACGTCGGCATCGGCCGGCTCGTCGAATTGCAGAAGATGGCGATCGCGTGAGCGCGATGGCCCGCCGCCTCACCGAGCCGCGCCTCGTCGTCGCCAGCCACAACAAGGGCAAGGTGTTCGAGATCCGCACCCTCGTCGCGCCCTACGGCATCGAGACGGTGGCGGCGGGCGAGCTCGGCCTGCCCGAGCCCGAGGAGACCGGGGCGAGCTTCGCCGCCAACGCGAAGCTGAAGGCGCTCGCGGCGGCGCGGGCCTCTGGGCTGCCGGCGCTCGCCGACGATTCGGGCCTCGCAGTCGATGCGCTCGGCGGCGCGCCCGGCCTCTATTCGGCGCGCTGGGCAGGCCCCGAGAAGGACTTCGGCCGGGCGATGGAGAAGGTCGAGGCGGGGCTCGTCCACGCCGGCGCCGTGACCCCGGAGGCGCGGCGCGGCCGCTTCGTCGCCGCCCTCTGTCTCGCTTGGCCCGACGGCCACACCGAGACGATCGTCGGCGAGGTCGTCGGCACGCTCGTCTGGCCGCCGCGCGGCGAGCTCGGCTTCGGCTACGACCCGATGTTCCGGCCGGAGGGCCACGACCGCACCTTCGGCGAGATGTCGGGCGAGGAGAAGCACGGCGTCGAGCGGCCGGGCGGGGCGCTCTCGCACCGGGCGCGCGCCTTCGTCGCCTTCGCCGCCGCCTGCCTCGGCGACCCGCGGGCGTGACGATGACGGGCGCCCCGGACGGCGGCTTCGGCATCTATGTCCACTGGCCGTTCTGCGCCGCCAAGTGCCCCTATTGCGACTTCAACAGCCACGTCCGCCACGGCGGCGTCGACGCCGAGCGCTACGCCGCAGCGACCGTCCGCGAGCTCGAATGGATGGCCGAGCGGGTGCCGCGCGCCGCCGTCGGCAGCGTGTTCTTCGGCGGCGGCACCCCGTCGCTGATGCCGCCCGCCGTGGTGGCGACGATCCTCGACGCGATCGCCCGGCTGTGGCCGCTCGACGCCGATGCCGAGATCACCCTCGAGGCCAATCCGACGAGCGTCGAGGCGGATCGCTTTGCCGGCTATCGATCGGCCGGCGTCAACCGCGTCTCGCTCGGCGTGCAGGCGCTGAACGACCCCGACCTCGCCGCCCTCGGCCGGCTGCACGACGTCGCCACGGCCAAGCGGGCGATCGCCCTCGCGCAGTCGATCTTCCCGCGCGTCTCGTTCGACCTCATCTACGCCCGGCCGGGCCAGACGGTGGCCGCCTGGGAGGCCGAGCTCGGCGAGGCGCTGGCGCTCGCCGCCGACCACCTGTCGCTCTACCAGCTGACCATCGAGGAGGGCACGCCGTTCGCCGCCCGCCACGCCGCCGGCCGGCTGGTGGTGCCCGACGACGACACCGCCGCGACCCTCTACGAGACGACGCAGGCGCTGTGCGAGGCTGCCGGTTTGCCGGCTTATGAAATCTCCAACCACGCCCGACCCGGCGAGGAAAGCCGCCACAACCTCGTCTACTGGCGGGGCGGCGCCTATGTCGGCGTCGGCGCCGGCGCGCACGGCCGGCTGCCCGGCGCCGAGGGCTGGCGGGCGACCGCCACCGAGCGCGCGCCCGAGCGCTGGCTCGCCGCCGTCGAGGCGCACGGCCACGGCCTCGCCGTCGACGAGGCGGTGGCCGACGCCGACCGCGCCGACGAGCTCCTCCTGATGGGCATGCGCCTCACCGAGGGCTTCGACCCCGGCCGCTACGCCCACCTCGCCGGCCACCCGCTCGCTCCGGAGCGGATCGCCGCGCTCGCCGAGGACGGCTTCGTCGCGACGACCCCCGACGGCCGGCTGGTGACGACGCCGCGCGGCCGACTGGTGCTGAACGCGGTGCTGGCGGCGCTCGCCGCCTGAAGCGGCGGCCCTCTGCTATCAGCTCTCTGCTATCATTGGTGTCCGTCGTTCCTCCGGAGCCGGCCGATGTCCACCTCCTTCGATGCCATGCCGCCCGATCCGCCGGCCGGCACCTCGATCCTCGACCATCTCGGCGTCACCGTCGCCGACGTCGCCCGCTCGCGCGCCTTCTACGAGCGGGCGCTGGCGCCGCTCGGCATCGCGGTCGTCATGGAGGTGACGGCGGCGGAGACCGGTGGGCCCGCCTTCGCCGGCTTCGGCCGCGCCGGCAAGCCGGCGTTCTGGATCGGCGACGGCGGCCCGCCCGGCGGCCGGGTGCACGTCGCCTTCGTCGCCGCCGACCGGGCCGCGGTCGACGCCTTCCATGCCGCCGCGCTCGCCGCCGGCGGCCGCGACAACGGCCCGCCCGGCCTGCGGCCGCACTACCACCCGGGCTACTACGCAGCCTTCGTGCTCGATCCCGACGGCCACAATATCGAGGCCGTCTGCCACCGTCCGGCCTAGCACCCCGCGGCGGCCGTCACACCGCCGTCGACTTCGGCGCCTACAGGGGCGCCGACGCCGGGCGAGCGATTCGCCCGGTTCTGGTCGCGACCCGCGGGAGGCGATGCCGTGAACGTTCCGACCGTGCTGTTCGTCTGCGCCGACAATGCCGGGGTCAGCCCGATGGCGGAGGCCTATCTCAACGCCGTCGCCGCCGACCGGGTGCGCGCCTTCAGCGCCGGCGTCGAGCCGGGCGAGCGGGTGCATGCGCACGCGATCCGGGCGCTCGCCGCCGCCGGGCTGCCGACCGACGGGCTGGCGCCGAAGGCCCTCGAGCTCTTCGCCATGCCGCAGGCGCCGGTCCCCGACATCGTCGTCGCGCTGACGCCGGCGGCCCTCGGCGGGCCGGAGCCGCGCTGGCTGAGGCCGCCGCGGCGGCTCGCCTGGCTCCTGCCGGAGCCCGACCTCGCGCGCGGCCCGGCGGCGTTCGCCCGCCTCCTCGCCTCGCTCACCCGCCGCATCGACCGGGCGCTCGCCGACGGCGCGTTCTCACCCGCGGCGGCGGCCGCCCTGCCCGCCTGAGCACATTCCCGGGAACCCGCCTTCCCGCGGCCGGGTTCGTCCGTCAAGCTGCGCATTGACGAACGGCCGCCGCCGGCCCTATTGCCGTAGCTTGTCTGCTCCGGCCGGCGGACGATCAGGGAGTTTTTTCCACATGACAGGACGGATTCCGATCGTCCTCGGGCTCGTCGCGTGCTTCGGCAGCTCCGGCTGCGCGGGCTTCGGTTTCGGCTCCGGCGAGCCGGCGCCCGAGCCGCTGCCGGCCGTGCCGGCGGCGCAGGTCACCGCCGCGGCGCTGCCGCCGCCGACACCGCTGCCGGAGAAGCCGGCCGAGGAGCCGGCGCCGATCACCCCGGCCGCGCTGCCGGCGCCGGAGGCGCAACTCGCCATCCAGCGCTCCGAGCTCCTCGGCGGCTGGACCATCGAGTCCGGCGGCGAGCGCTGCCAGCTGTTCATGGTGCTGACCGGCTGGAGCGGCGGCTACCGCGCCTCGACGCGCGGCTGCCAGTCGCCCGAGCTCAAGGGCGTCTCGGCGTGGGATCTCGCCGGCAAGGAGATCACCCTGAAGGATTCCGCCACCGCCCCGGTGGCGCAGCTCTACGCCACCGAGCCCGGCCGCTTCAACGGCCGCCTGTCGACCGGAGCGGCGGTCAGCGTCTACCGCTGACGGCCGTTCAGCGCTGGCAGGTCGCGCAGCAGAAGGTCGAGCGGCCGCCCTGCACGATGCGGCCGATCGTGCCGCGGCAGCCGGGCGTGCGGCAGCCCTCGTGCTCGCGGTCGTAGACGGCGAAGGTGTGCTGGAAGTAGCCGAGCGCGCCGTCGGTGCCGACATGGTCGCGCAGCGACGAGCCGCCGGCGAGGATTGCCTCGCCCAGTACCTCGCGGATGGCGGTCGCGAGCCGCTCCGCCCCGACCGTCGGCCCGCCGTCGGCGCGCGCCAGCGTGCCGGCCGCCCGCGTCGGCGACAGCCGCGCTCGCCACAGCGCCTCGCAGACATAGATGTTGCCGAGCCCGGCGATGACGCTCTGGTCGAGCAGGGCCGCCTTCAGCGGCGTTCTGCGGCCGGCGAAGGCGGCGGCCAGGAACCGGCCGGAGAGCGCGTTGCCGAGCGGCTCGATGCCGAGGCCCTTCAGGTGGCGGTCCTCGTCGAGCCGGCCGGCGGCGGCGAGCGTCATGAAGCCGAAGCGGCGCGGGTCGTTGTAGGTGACGACGACGTCGTCCTCGAGCCGGAACACCACGTGGTCGTGCGCTGCGTCCTTGGAGCGCGCCCGCTCGAAGGCGCCGGGCGTCGCCGCATCGCCGCCCGCCTCGACGCGGAACGAGCCCGACATGCCGAGGTGCATCACGAGGGCATCCGGCCCGTCGAGGTGGGCGATGAGATATTTCGCGCGGCGGTCGAGCGAGGTCACCCGCCGCCCGGTGAGGCGCGCGGCGAAGCGCTCGGGCAGCGGAAAGCGCAGGTCCGGCCGGCGGCAGTCGACGGCGACGAGGCGGCGGCCCTCCATCGCCGGCGCGAGGCCGCGGCGAACGGTCTCGACCTCGGGAAGCTCGGGCATGTCGGGGCGGTCTCTCGGGGGTGCGGACGGGCGGCACGATAGCGCGGCCGGGAGCCATCCGCTATGGTCCGCCCGCACGGTCCGGCCTCGATGCGCCGGCCGGCGCGGGCGCCTCCCCGCCCGCCCGGCCCGCCGCCGGCCGATGCGACCGAACGAAGGAGCGACGGCGATGACCACCGCCAGCGAGGCGGACTACGGGTTCCGGCGGGTGCCGCTCGGCGAGAAGCAGGGCCTCGTCGACGACGTCTTCCACCGCGTCGCCCGCCGCTACGACCTGATGAACGACGTGATGTCCGGCGGCCTGCACCGGCTGTGGAAGGACGCCCTCGTCTCGTGGCTCGCGCCGCCGCGGAGCGGCCGCCGCCGCTGGCGCTCGATCGACGTCGCCGGCGGCACCGGCGACGTGGCGATCCGCATCCTCGGCCGAGCCGCCGAGACCGCGGAGGTCACGGTCGCCGACATCAACGGCGACATGCTGGCGGTCGGCCGCGACCGCGCCGAGGCGCGCCGCCTCGCCGGGCGGCTGCGCTTCGTGCAGGCGAACGCCGAGGCGTTGCCGTTCGAGGCGGGCGAGTTCGACGCCTACACGATCGCCTTCGGCATCCGCAACGTGCCGCGCCGCGAGCTGGCGCTCGCCGAGGCCTACCGGGTGCTGAAGCCCGGCGGCCGCTTCCTCTGCCTCGAGTTCTCGGCCGTCGACGTGCCCGGCCTCGACCGGCTCTACGACGCCTTTTCCTTCCGCGTCATCCCCGGCCTCGCCAAGGTCATCGCCGGCGACGACGAGCCCTACCGCTACCTCGTCGAATCGATCCGCACCTTCCCCAATCCCGAGCGCTTCGCGGCGAAGATCCGCCAGGCCGGCTTCGAGCGGGTGTCGTATCGGCTGCTCTCCGGCGGCATCGCGGCGATCCACGCCGGCACCCGCATCTGATGCGCCTCTTCGCCCTCTTCCGGCTGATGCACGGCGCGGTCGTGATGGCCCGCCGCGGCGTGTTCTCCTATGCGCCGGCCGCCGACCTGCCGCCCGCGGCGCGCTTCGGCGTCGCGGTGGCCCGCCTCCTCGAGCGGCGCGACGCGCATGGCACCGAGGCGGCGCAGCGGCTCACCATCGCGCTCAACCGGCTCGGCCCCTCCTACGTCAAGCTGGGCCAGTTCCTGGCGACCCGGCCGGACGTCGTCGGGCGCGAGGCAGCGGCCGACCTCGCGCAGCTGCAGGACCAGGTTCCGGCGGTGCCGGACGCCGCGGCCCGCGCCGTCGTCGCCGAGGCGCTCGGCCGGCCGGTCGAGGCGGCGTTCCTCTCCTTCGGGCCGGCGGTCGCCGCCGCCTCGATCGCCCAGGTGCACCGCGCCGAGGTGGCCGGGCCGGACGGCGAGCCCATGGCGGTGGCGGTCAAGGTGCTGAAGCCCGGCGTCGCCGGCCGCTTCGCCCGCGACCTCGAGAGCTTCTACCTCGCCGCCCGCCTCATCGAGCGCTTCGTGCCCTCCGCCCGGCGCCTGCGCCCGGTCGCGGTCGTCGACACCCTCGCCCGCTCCGTCGAGCTCGAGATGGACCTCCGCCTCGAGGCGGCGGCGATGTCGGAGATGGCGGAGAACACCACCGCCGATCCTGGATTCCGGCTGCCGGCGGTCGACTGGTCGCACACCGCCAAGACCGTCCTCACCATGGAGTGGATCGACGGCATCCGGCCGTCGCAGCGGCAGGCGATCATCGACGCCGGCCACGACCCGAAGGCGCTCGCCGCCGTCATCGTGCAGTCGTTCCTGCGCCATGCGATGCGCGACGGCTTCTTCCACGCCGACATGCACCAGGGCAACCTGTTCGTCGTCGCCGACGGCACGCTGGTCGCCGTCGACCTCGGCATCACCGGCCGGCTCAACCTGGCCGAGCGGCGCTTCCTCGCGGAGATCCTCTACGGCTTCATCCGGCGCGACTACCGCCGCGTCGCCGAGGTGCACTTCGAGGCGGGCTACGTGCCGGCCGGCTACGACGTCGAGGTGTTCGCCCAGGCGCTCCGGGCGATCGGCGAGCCGATCCGCGACCAGACGGCGCGCGACATCTCGATGGCGCGGCTCCTGACGCAGCTCTTCGAGGTGACCGAGCTGTTCGCCATGCGTACGCAGCCGCGCCTCATCCTGCTGCAGAAGACGATGGTCGTCGTCGAGGGCGTGGCGCGCACCCTCGACCCGGAACTCGACATCTGGCGCACCGCCGAGCCGGTCGTCTCCGAGTGGATCCTGCGCAATCTCGGCCCGGTCGGGCGGATCGAGGCGTTCGGCGCCGGCCTCTCGGCGCTGGCGCGGCTCGCCGCCGACCTGCCGGCGCTCGCCGACCGCGTTCACGCCGCCGCCTATGCCGACGGCGAGGAGGCCGAGCGCCGCCGCGTCGAGGCGGCCCGGCAGGACCGCTCGCGGACGCGCGCCGCCTGGCTCGCCGCCCTCGCGCTGGTGGCGATCGCCGTCGCCGTCGCGATCGGCTGACCGGCGCGCATCGCAGCCCTCGTCTCGAGGGCCTCGTCGCGCGAACCCTTGTCGCGGCGCCTCCGGCCGCCTACCTGCCAAGGCGACCTGCCAGGGCGCCGCGCGGCCGGCCCGCGATCGATCGAGCCGCCGTCCTGCCGAGCGCCCGCCTTCAACGCCCTCTCCCGGAGACGATGATGATCGACGCCAAGACGCTTCTCGACCAGTTCCTCGGCGCCGGCAAGGGTGCCGCCACGCCGGGCGGCAAGCCGGCGGGCGGCGCGCTCGACCAGCTCGGCGGCCTCATCGGCGGCGCCCAGGGCGGCCTCGGCAAGGCGCTCGGCGGAAGCCTCGGTGGCCTCGCCGGCGGGGCGCTGGCCGGCGGCCTCGTCTCGGTGCTGCTCGGCTCGAAGTCGGCGCGCAAGCTCGGCGGCAAGGCGGTGACCTATGGCGGCCTCGCCCTCGTCGGCGCCCTCGCCTACCAGGCCTACCGCAACTGGCAGGCGAACCAGGCCGGCGCCGCGCAGCCGGCGCCGGCGAGCGCGCCCGCGGCGCCGCTCGCCCTGCCGCCGCCCGAGACGCCGTTCCATCCCTCGCATGCGCCGGGCGGCGAGAACGCCCTCGCCGAGACGCTGCTGCACGCCATGGTCGCCGCGGCGAAGGCCGACGGCCACATCGACGCCGACGAGCGCGCCCGCATCCTCGGCCGGCTCTCGGCGATCGGCATGTCGTCGGAGGACACGGCGTTCCTCGAGGCCGAGCTCGCGAGCCCGGTCGACATCGAGCGGATCGTCCGCGCCGCACGCACGCCGGAAGTCGCCGCCGAGGTCTACGCCGCCTCGCTGCTCGCCATCACGCCCGACGCGCCGGCCGAGCGCGCCTATCTCGACCTCCTCGCCGCCCGGCTCGGCCTCGAACCCGGCCTCAAGGGCGAGCTCGAGGCGGCGGTCGCCGCCAACGCCGCGGTCTGACGCGGCGCCCGCTCAGGGCGCGGCGGCGGTGGCGGTGCGCGGCCACACCCGGGTCAGGATCGGCCGCATCAGGGCGACGACGACGACGAGCAGCACGACGCCGATCAACATCCCGGCGAGGCGCTCGACCACCGGCTCGATGGTGTCCGGCGGCCCGGCCCCGGTCACCATCGCGAGGATCAGGCCGAGGCCGCCCTGGGTGCCGACGTAGGTGTAGCGGGTCGTGCCGTTGTGCAGGTGGGCGAGCCCCATCAGCCCGCCGATGAACACGATCGACCACGGCACGAAGCCGTCGACGCCGAAGGCCACCACCACGAGCCCGCCGGCGCCGCCCAAGATGCAGCCGAGGATCCGCTGCAGGCCGCGCACGCGCATCGCGGCGACGTCGCGGTCGAGCACGACGACGGCGCTGATCAGGATCTGCAGCAGGCTCGGCAGGTCGAGCCACGACCAGACGACCAGGATGACCACCGGCATCAGCCCGCCGATGATCGCCGCGTAGACGTCCTCGGCCGGGTCGAGCACCGCCGGCTTCGTCGGCGGGCCGTGCACGTCGCGGCCGATGATCAGCGCGCTCGCGAGCGCCGCGACGACGCCGATCGAGATCTCGGTGCCGCGGAAGACGACGAAGCCGAAGAGGTCCGCGGGGGCCTGGATCGAGCCGATGATCGCCATCCCGACGGTGACCGAGCCGAGCAGCCACGCGTAGCCGAAGCGGCTGCGGAAGCGCATGTAGGTGCCGAGCGAGACGAGGGCGAAGAGCGCGAGCGCCTGCACGAACGGGGTGCCCTGGGCGAAGAGCCCGACCTGATAGCCGATGACGCAGGCGACGAAGGTGCCGGCGAGGCGCATCAAGGACTTCAGCACCAGGGCGTTGCGGTCGGGGTTGGCGACGATCCAGGCCGAGATCGCCGCCCACCAGGGATCCTGCACGCCGACCCAGAGCGCCGCCACGACGGCGAGCCAGACGCCGGCGGCGGCGGTGAAGGCCTGCCGCTCGCCGCCGATCGGCGGCGGCAGCGCGATGTGGCCGCCGCTCACGGCACGGCCTCCGGCCGCCGGAAGGTATCGGCCCACAGGACGATGCGGGCGTCGGAGGCCGAGTACATCGGGTAGCGCTCCGGCAGGTCGCCGAGGTCGATCTCGACCGGGAAGCGCCGCGGCAGGCGGATCCACTCGGTGGTGGGGGTGACGTAGGGCAGCACGTTCTCCGGCTCGGGGGTGCGCGAGATGCCGCGCGGCACCGAGCGCACCGTCGCCCAGTGCAGCCGCCACGGGTCGGTCGAGATCTGCACCAGCACCGGCTGGCCGGGCCGGATCACGCCGAGATAGTAGTCCGGCAGGTTGGCGACGATGCGCCAGTCGGTGGTGGTGACGACGGCCAGCACCGGCTGGCCGACCTCGATGTAGTCGCCGGCCTTCGCCTGGTAGGGGGCGACGAAGCCGGCGGACCCGGCGGTCACCCGCGTCTGGGCGAGGTCGTACGCGGCGACCGCGAGCTCGGCCTCGGCGACGGCGATCTCGCCGGCCTGCACGGCGATGTCGCCCGCCGCCGCCTCGGCCATCGCCTTCAGCTCGGCGACATGCGCCTGCGCCTGGTCGAAGTCGCGCTTGGCGTCGTCGACGCGCTGCTGCGTCACGGCGCCGGAATCGACGATCTTGGCGAGGCGCTCGTAGGTGAGGCGGGCGTCGGAGAGCACGGCCTGCGCCTCGGTCACGGCGTCGTCGGCCGCCGCCGCCGAGGACAGCGCCTTCGCGTGCCGGGTGCGGGCGAGATCGCGCTGCGCCTCGAGCTGCGAGACCTTGAGGGCGAACAGCGCCGGGTCGATCTCGAACAGGAGGTCGCCCGCCGCGACCTGCTGGTTGCGCGCGACGGCGATGGTCTTCAGCGGACCGGCGACCTGCGGCGCGGCCACGATGACGTCGGACGTCACGTAGGCGTCGGCCGTGTAGGCGACGAAGGAGGTGGCGATCTCGTAGATCGCGAACAGCCCGGCGAGCAGCCAGAACACCGACGCGCCCGGATGGGCCTGGACCCACTTCCGCACCGATTCCCTCCTCCTCGTTTCGTCCACGCCGAGGGAGACGGAGCCGGCTCCGTCCGTCAAGTGGCGGTGCGTCCGGCGGGCCTCGAAACGACGCCGCCCGGGGCGGGGCCCCGGGCGGTGCAGACTTCGCGGAGGGTCGGGCGGGCTCCCGTCGGAAGCCCGCCGTCGATGGCCTCAGCCGTTGTGGTAGGCCGCCTCGCCGTGCGAGGCGAGGTCGAGGCCCTCGCGCTCGGCCTCGACCGGGACGCGCAGCCCGACGATGAGGTCGACGATCTTGTAGAGGATCGCGCTGACCACGCCGCACCAGACGATGGTGACTGCGATCGCCTTGATCTGGACCCAGACCTGGGCGCCCATCGTGACGCCCTCGGCATAGCCGATGCCGCCGAGCGCGTCCGACGCGACGATGCCGGTGCCGATGGCGCCGACGATGCCGCCGATGCCGTGGATGCCGAAGACGTCCAGGCTGTCGTCGTAACCGGCCGCGTTCTTCACCACCGCCACGAAGAAGTAGCAGGCGACGGAGGCGACGGCGCCCAGCACGATGGCCGCCATCGGGCCGGAGATGCCGGCGGCCGGCGTCACCGCGACGAGGCCGGCGACCGCGCCCGACACCGCGCCGAGCATGCTCGCCTTGCCGCGCACCAGGGTCTCGACGATCGACCACGCGATGACGGCGCCCGCCGTCGCGGTGAAGGTGTTGATCATCGCCAGCGTGGTGCCGCCGTTCGCCTCGAGGTTGGAGCCGGCATTGAAGCCGAACCAGCCGACCCACAGCAGCGAGGCGCCGACCATGGTCAGCGTCATCGAGTGCGGCGCCATCATGTCCTTTCCGAGCCCGGTGCGCTTGCCGATCATGATGCAGCCGACGAGGGCGGCGATGCCCGCGTTGATGTGCACCACCGTGCCGCCGGCGAAGTCGAGCGCGCCCCAGTCGAAGATCAGGGCGCCGGCGCCGAACCACACCATGTGGCAGATCGGGAAGTAGACGAACGTCACCCACAGGATGGTGAACAGGATCACGGCCGAGAACTTGATGCGCTCGGCGAAGGCGCCGACGATCAGGGCGGGCGTGATGCACGCGAACGTCATCTGGAAGACGATGAACACGTACTCCGGGATGACGACGCCCTCGGAGAAGGTGGCCGAGGTCGAGTCCGGCGTGACGCCGGCCAGGAACATCTTGGACAGGCCGCCGACATAGGTGTTGAGGCTGCCGCCGTCGGTGAGGGCGAGGCTGTAGCCGTAGACCACCCAGACGATCATGACGACGGAGGTGATCATGAACACCTGCATCAGCACCGAGAGCATGTTCTTGGCGCGGACGAGGCCGCCGTAGAACAGCGCGAGGCCGGGGATGGTCATGAGCAGGACGAGGATCGTCGCGATCATCATCCAGGTGGTGTCGCCCTTGTCGGGCACCGGCGTGACGGCCACGGCTTCGACCACCGCCTCGGCGGCCGGCGCGGCGGCGTCCTGCGCGTAGGCGAGCCCGGTCGAGAGCGCGGTCAGCGCTGCCGCCGGAACGACGCGACGAAGGAGTGAAGTGAAGGTCATCTCATTGGCTTCCTTGTTTGTTCCGGATTCCCTCGTGCGGGCGTCAGAGTGCGTCGACATCCGTCTCGCCAGTGCGGATACGGACGGCCTGGTCGATCGAGTAGACGAAGATCTTGCCGTCGCCGATCTGGCCGGTCTTGGCGGCGGCTGCGACCGCCTCGATGGCCTTGTCGACCATCTCCGCCGGCACGGCGATTTCGATCTTGAGCTTGGGCAGGAAGCTGACGGCGTACTCGGTGCCGCGATAGATCTCGGTATGCCCCTTCTGGCGGCCGTAGCCCTTCACCTCGGTCACGGTGAGACCCTGGATGCCGATGCTCGTGAGGGCGTCGCGCACCTCGTCGAGCTTGAATGGCTTGATGATCGCCATCACGATTTTCATGTCGTTCTCGTTCTCGCTCGTTCGGCCTTGGACGTACGTCGTCGGCGGGTTGAGAGTCTTCCCGGCTGTTTTCGCAGGCCGCCGGACGAACCCGATGCCCACCTGAATCAAACGCCGTGCCATGTCGGCCGCAGGTCGGCCACAATCGCGAAAAAAGTCCGTCCAGCAGTCCCTTGCCGGCCGTCCCGCGCGCGCTGCCTGCCGATGAAAAAAGGCCCGGGGACGAGGTCCCCGGGCCAAGGCGCGACCGGAGCCAGATCGGTCGCGACGGGAGGCGAATGGTCGGGCCGGCGGCCCGGGCGGTCAGCTCGCGCGGGCTCCCGGATCGGTGCGCCGGCAGAGGGCGGCCGCCGGCCGCGGGGCGAGGGCGGCGAGGATGCCCGCGAGCCGCGCGCCGAGGCCCGGCGAGCCTCCCTGCGGCGGGGCGGGTTCGGCCGGCCAGTCGGGAATGATCAGCCCGTGGAAGGAGGCGGTGACGCCGAACCAGGCGACCGGCCTCGGCGGCGCGCCGCCGGTCGTCGTCGATCGGTCCGTCTCTGCCATCGCGGTCCTCCTTTGCGGCCGACGGTCGCCCGTCAGAGTGCGTCGGAATCGGTCTCGCCGGTGCGGATGCGCACGGCGCGCTCGATCGGGAAAACGAAGATCTTGCCGTCGCCGATCTGGCCGGTCTTCGCCGCCGCCGCGATGGCGGCGACCGCCGGGTCGACCATGTCGGCGGCGACCGCGACCTCGATCTTGAGCTTGGGCAGGAAGGAGATCGCGTACTCGGTGCCGCGGTAGATCTCGGTGTGGCCCTTCTGCCGGCCGTAGCCCTTGACCTCCGACACCGTCAGGCCCTGGACGCCGATCGCCATCAGCGCGTCGCGGACCTCCTCGAGCTTGAAGGGCTTGATGATCGCCATGACGATTTTCATCGCTCACGTTTCCCGAATTCGACTTCCCGTACGGCCCGCTGCGAGGAGGGCAGGGGCGGCGATCCGTCCGCGGTGGCGATCGGGCTTGCAAGGCCCTGCCGGTCACCGCCCACCAATCAAGCCGCGTGCCATGTGGCGGCGCGCGCCGCGGAGCACGGAGGGATCGGGGTGCGAGGACGGCCGCGCGCGGCCGGGATCCTCGGACGGAAGGGGAATGGTAGCGCAACTCGCGTGTTTGCTGCGCAAAAAATAGGCAATTGCCGCGACGATGCTCAGCCCGGCCGGGCGGCCTCGGCGTCGCGGCGCTCGCGGATCACGCCTTCTTGTGTGACCGAGGCGACGAGGGCGCCGGCCCGGTCGTAGATCAGGCCGCGGTTGAAGCCGCGGGCGCCACGCGCCGACGGGCTGTCCTGGACGTAGAGAAGCCACTCGTCGGCGCGGAACGGGCGGTGGAACCACATCGCGTGGTCGAGGCTCGCCAGCATCATGTCGCGCTCGAAGACGTTGCGGCCGTGCGGGAACAGCGAGGTGTCGAGCAGCGTCAGGTCGGAGGCGTAGGCGAGGGCGCAGCGGTGCATCGCCGGATCGTCCGGCAGCGAGCCGGTGATGCGGATCCACACCACCTGGTGCGGCGGCAGCCGCTCGTGGCCGACATAGTGGCGCAGGTCCACCGGCCGCAGCTCGATCGGCCGCTCGCGCTCGAAATAGGCGCGCACCGCCGGATCCATCTGCTCGGTGATCTGCTCGACGAGCGTCCGGACCGGCACCAGCGTGTCGGGCGGCGCGATCGGCTGGGCGTCGATCTGGTGCTCGTAGCCCGGCTCCTCGACATGGAAGGAGGCCGACATCGAGAAGATCGGCTCGCCGTGCTGGATGCCGACGACGCGGCGGGTGGTGAAGCTGCGGCCGTCGCGAATGCGGTCGACCTCGTAGATGATCGGCACCTTGGGGTCGCCGGGCCGCAGGAAGTAGCCGTGCAGCGAGTGGGCGGCGCGGCCCTCGACCGTGCGCTCGGCGGCGGTCAGCGCCTGGCCGATGACCTGGCCGCCGAACACCCGCTGCCAGCCGTCCTGCGGGCTTGAGCCGCGGAAGAGGTTGTGTTCGAGCCTCTCCAGATCGAGTATCGACAGGAGCTGCGAGACGGCGTTCGTCATCCGGCGGGCACTTTCTCGGGCGGGGCGCGGGTGCTTTCTCGGACGGGGCGTCCGAGCGGCGATGGGGCCCCGCGCCGGCTGCGGTGTCAAGCAGCGGCGCGCCGCCGCGGTCGTGGGTCGAGCCGCGGCGCGGGCCGCCGCGTGGAGGAGAGCGCGATGGGCGCGAAGGGCGAAACCGCCGACGTGGTGGTGGCGGGCGGCGGCGGTGTCGGGCTCGTGCTGGCGCTCGCGATCCGCCACGCCGATCCGAACGCCGTCGTCGTCGTCGTCGACGGGCGGCCGCGGGCGGCGGCCGCCGACGACAACCGCGCCTCGGCGATCGCCGGCGCGGCGCGGCGGATGCTGACCCGCCTCGGCGTCTGGCGCCGCCTCGAGGGCGTGGTCGAGCCGATCCGCGAGATGATCGTCACCGACAGCCGGCTCGCCGACGCAGTGCGGCCGGTGTTCCTCACCTTCGACGGCGACGTCGAGCCGGGCGAGCCGTTCGCCCACATGGTGCCGAACGGGGCGATGGCGGTCGCCGTCGACGAAATGGCGGCGGCGCGCGGCGTCGTGCTGCGGGCGCCCGAGTCGGTCGTCGACTTCGAGGCCGACGCGCACGGCGTCGACGTCGAGCTCGCCGGCGGCGGGCGGCTCAGGACCCGCCTCCTCGTCGCCGCCGACGGCGTGCGCTCGCAGCTGCGGGGCCTCGCCGGCATCGGCGTCGTCCGCCACGACTACGGCCAGTCCGGCATCGTCACCACCGTCGCGCACGAGCGCCCGCACGGCGGCCGGGCGGTCGAGCACTTCCTGCCGAGCGGGCCGTTCGCCATCCTGCCCTTGAAGGGCGACCGCTCGTCGATCGTCTGGACCGAGCCGACGGCGGAGGCGAACCGCCTCGTCGGCCTCGACGAGTTCACCTTCGAGGTCGAGCTCGAGCGGCGCTTCGGGCGCCTGCTCGGGGCGATCCGGCCGGAGGGCCGCCGCGCCGCCTATCCGCTCGGCCTCGTGCTGGCGCGCAGCTTCGTCGCGCCGCGCTTCGCGCTTGCCGGCGACGCCGCGCACGGCATCCACCCGATCGCCGGCCAGGGCATCAACCTCGGCTTCCGCGACGCCGCCGCCCTCGCCGAGGTGGTGGTCGAGGCGCGCCGCCTCGGGCTCGATCCCGGCGGCGCCGACGTGCTCGCCCGCTACGAGCGCTGGCGCCGCTTCGACACGCTGCAGATGGGCCTCGTCACCGACGTGCTGAACGGCCTCTTCCGCACCGACTTCGATCCCCTGCGCCTCGCCCGCGACGTCGGCCTCGGCCTCGTCGACCGGCTGCCCGGCCTCAAGAAGCGGTTCATCCGCGAGGCCGCCGGCCTGGCCGGCGACCTCCCCCGGCTGATGCGCGGCGAGGCGATCTGAGGGCACGAGGGCACGCGCCTTCCTCGCGGGCGAAGGGTTCGATCGCCACGCGGGCTTCCATTCCGGCGGCGGCGAGATCACCGGACCGTCCGCCCAACGACAAGGACGGCGCATGATCTCCAAGTGGCGCTGGCTCCTGCTGCATTTCACCCGCCGGCTGTGGGTGCGGGCGACGCTGTTCGCCGTGCTCGGCATCGCCACCGCGCTCGGGTCGATCATGATCGAGCGCTTCATCCCCTGGGACTTGCCGGGGCGGATCGGCGCCGACGCCGTCAATCACATCCTCGACATCCTCGCCACCAGCATGCTGGCGGTCACGACCTTCTCGCTCAGCGTCATGGTGCAGGCCTACGGCGCCGCCACCAGCAACGGCTCGCCGCGGGCCACCCGGCTGGTGATGGAGGACAGCACCACCCAGAACGTGCTGGCGACCTTCATCGGCTCGTTCCTGTTCAGCCTCGTCGGCATCGTGACGCTCGCCGCCGGCGCCTACGGCGATCGCGGGCGCGTCGTGCTCTATGTCGTCACGCTTGCGGTCATCGCGATCATCGTCGCCACCATCCTGCGCTGGATCGACCACCTTTCACGGCTCGGGCGGGTCGGCGAGACGCTCGACCGCGTCGAGGCGGCGGCCGCCGAGGCGATGTCGGTGCGATCGGCGAATCCGTGTCTGGGCGGCCGGTCGCTGAGCGATCCGAACGACATCCCCGCCCGCGCCACCTCCGTCCTGCCGACCCGGATCGGCTACGTGCAGCACATCGACGCCGCCACCTTGTCGGGCGTCGCCGAGCGGCACGCCTGCCGCGTCTTCGTGGAGGCGCTGCCTGGCATCTTCGTGCATCCCTCGCGCGCCCTGGCACGGGTCGCGGCGGACGACGGCGGGGCGGTTCCCGAGGAGGCCGAGCAGGCCGTCCGCGGCACCTTCACCATCGCCGACGAGCGATCCTTCGATCAGGATCCGCGCTTCGGCCTCGTCGTCCTCTCGGAGATCGCCTCGCGGGCGCTGTCGCCGGCCGTCAACGACCCCGGGACGGCGATCGACGTGATCGGCAGGGCCGTCCGCATCCTCGCCCGCTGGGCCGATCGCCGGGTCGACGCGGAGGAGGCGGCGTTCGACCGCGTGCGGGTGCCGCCGCTCGCCGTCGACGACCTGTTCGACGACGTCTTCACGCCGATCGCCCGCGACGGCGCAGCGCTGATCGAGGTGCAGATGCGGCTGCAGAAGGGCCTCGTCGCGCTCGGCGAGATGGCCGACCCCGACCTCACCCGCGCGGCCCGGCGCCACGCCGGCCTGGCGCTCCGCCGGGCGGAGGCGGCGATGACGCTCGCCGAGGACCGCGAGCGGATCGAGCGCGTCGTCGCGGCGCACCAGGCTTGCGACTGAGCGCGGCGGCCGCCGGTCACCGCGCCGGGCGGTAGAGGCGCTCGAGCACCAGGGCGGCGCCGCCCTGGGCCCAGGTGTCGTCGCCGAGCGGGTGGATCTGGATCCGCGTCGTGCCGCGCACCGCCGACACCGAGTTGCGGTCGACCGCCTCGACGAGCACGTCCCAGAACAGGTCGGAGGCGAGCATCGCCCGGCCGGACAGGATGACGAGCGCCGGGTTCAGGATGTTGATCAGGTTGGCGAGGCCGAGCCCCAGCATCTCGCCGGCGCGGCGGTAGAGCGCCAGCGCGTTCTCGTCGCCGGCGCGGGCGGCCGCGACGAGCTCGTCGACCGCGCGCTGCACCTCGATCGGGTCGGAGATGTCGCCGGTCGCCATGAACACGCTCGCGTCGCGCACCAGGGCGTAGTCGGCGACGTAGGCCTCGACGCAGCCGCGCTGGCCGCAACGGCAGAGCGCGCCGTCGGGGCGGATCTTGGTGTGGCCGAACTCCGAGCCGAAGCGCATGGCGCCGCGGTGCAGCTTGTCGTCGATGACGAGCCCCATGCCGACGCCGTGCTCCATCGTCACGACGACGAAGTCGCTCGCCTCGCGGCCGAGGCCGAACCACTTCTCGGCTAGCGCCACCATGTTGGCGTCGTTGTCGATCTCGACCGGGCCGCCGACGAGGCCCTCCATCATGGCGCGGAAGTCGACGTCGGCCTCGGCGAACACCGGGCTCCAGCGGCAGATGCCGGTCTCGTTGTCGATGAAGCCGGGCAGGCCGATGCCGACACCGGCGGCGCGGGCGACCGGCAGGCCGGAGATGCGCGCCGTCTCCTCGATCCCGGCGGCGACGAGGCCGGCGACCTCGCGGGCGCTGCGGTGGCCGGCGCGCACGGTGATGGCGTGCGAGGCGATCACCTCGCCGACGAAGTTGGCGATCGATACCGCGACGCGGTGCGGCGCGATCTTGACGCCGAAGACGTAGTGCGCGTCCGGATTGAGGCCGAGCAGCACCGGCGGCCGACCGCGCTGCGAGGGCGCCGCGTCCGGCTCGCCGCCGGTCTCGACGACGAGGCCGTCCTCGATCAGCTCGGCGGTGAGCGCGGTGACGGTCGGCCGGCTGAGCGCCGTCGCCCGCGCGATGTCGACCCGCGCGACGCGGCCGCGGCGGCGGATCTCGTTGAGGACCCGCAGCTTGCTCGCATGGGCGGAGAGGTCGATGTCGGGGGCGTGCACTCTGTCGCTCCGTCCGCGCCGTCGCCGGCCGAGGGGTCAACGATGCGGCGGGCCGGCGGCGCGCCTCAGCCGCTCGCCTCGGCCATGGCGCCCGGGCCCGGCACCGCGCCGGGCGGCACCTTGCCGAGGATGATCATGCCGAGCACCTCGTCCTTGGTGACGTCCGACGTGCGGGCGGTGCCGACGAGCTGGCCGTTCTTCATCACCGACACCCGGTCGGCGAGGTCGAAGACGTCGTGGATGTCGTGGCTGATCAGGAAGATGCCGATGCCCTCGCGCTTCAGCTGCACGATCAACTCGCCGACCTGGGCGGTCTCCTGCGGCCCGAGGGCGGCGGTCGGCTCGTCCATGATCAGGATGCGGGCATTGAAGTGGATCGCCCGGGCGATCGCCACCGACTGCCGCTGGCCGCCCGAGAGCGCCTTCACCGGCTCCTTGAACTTGCGGAAGTTCGGGTTGAGGCGGGCCATCACCTGGCGCGCCGCCTGCTCCATGGCGGCATCGTCGAGGGTGCCCCAGCGCGTCTTGATCTCGCGGCCGAGGAACAGGTTGGCGGCGGCGTCGACGTTGTCGGCGAGCGCCAGCGTCTGGTAGATCGTCTCGATGCCGTGCGCCTTGGCGTCGCGCGGGTTGTTGATCGTGACCGGCTTGCCGTCGATCAGGATCTGGCCGGAATCCGGCCCGTAGGCGCCCGACAGCATCTTGATCAGCGTCGACTTGCCGGCGCCGTTGTGGCCGAGCAGGCCCACCACCTCGCCCGGATAGAGCGTGACGGTGACGCCGTCGACGGCGCGGACGCCGCCGAAGGCGATGCACATGTCGCGCATCTCGACGAGGGGCGTGCCGGTCGGCAGCGGGGCGGCTTCTGCTCGCAGTGCGCTCACGGTCTGTCCTCCCCTCAGGCGGTGCGGCGGCGGTAGACGGTGTCGAGCCAGACGGCGATCACCAGCACGACGCCGACGACGATGTTCTGCAGCGGCGTGTCGAGCCCCATCAGCACCATGCCCGACTGCAGCGACTGCATCACGAGGGCGCCGAGCATGGCGCCGGCGATCGTGCCGACGCCGCCGCCGAGCGAGGTGCCGCCGATCACCGCGGCGGCGATCACGTAGAGCTCGTCGAGGGTGCCCTGCGAGTTGGTGGCGGCGTTGAGGCGGGCCGTCGAGATCGCCGCGGCGATGGCGCAGAGCACGCCCATCAGCACGAAGACGAGCATCGTCACCCGCCGGGTGTTGACGCCGGCGAGCTCTGCCGCCTCGGGGTTGCCGCCGATGGCGAAGACGTAGCGGCCGAAGGCCATGCGGGTGGCGAGGAAGGTCACCACGATGCCAACGCCGATGGCGATCAGCACCGGCACGGCGAGGCCGTGCGCGATGGCGAGCCCGCCCTCCGGCACCGGGATGCCGTGTGTCTCGGCGTAGCGCTGGGCGACGCGGGCCGGCAGCATGTAGCTGTTGGCGATGGCGACGGCGGCGACGACGCAGCCGCAGGCAATCGCCGTGGTGGCGATCTCGGCCCACATCGGCTTCAGCGGGAAGTTGAAGCGCCGCCGGCGCTGGCGGCCGTTCCAGGCCATCGCCGCGATCGCCGCGCAGGCGACGGCGGCGATGATCCACGAGGCGGTCGCGCCGATCGCCCCCTCGACGCCGCCGCCCATCACCCGGAACGCCGAATCCATCGGCGCCACGGTGCGGCCGGAGGTGATCCACCAGGCGGCGCCGCGCCAGACCAGCAGGCCGCCGAGGGTGACGATGAAGGCCGGCACGCCGGTGAAGGCGATGACGTAGCCCTGCAGCAGGCCGATCGCGGCGCCGGCGGCGATGCCGATCGCGAGCGTGACGATCCAGGTCGCCGGATTGTCGAAGCCGAGGAACTGCGGAAGGATCTCGGCCTGCGTCACCCCCATGATCATGCCGACCACGCCGAGCACGGCGCCGACCGACAGGTCGATGTTGCGGGTGACGATGACGAGCACCATGCCGGTCGACATCACCGCCACCGAGGCGGTCTGCACCGACAGGTTCCACAGGTTGCGCGCGGTGAGGAAGTTGCCGCCCGAAAGGATGTGGAAGCCGATCCAGATCACTGCCAGCGCGACGATCATGCCGACGAGGCGGGTGTCGATCTCCATCGCGGCGAGGGGCGAGAGGCGCGGGGTTGCCGCGGCCTTGGTCGCCTCGCCCGGCACGGTCTCGGCGCGGGTCATCGATTGACGGGTCCGTCTGTGGGGGAAGGTCGGGCCGAGCGCCCGGCGATCGACCGGCCGGGCGGCGATGCCGCCCGGCCTTCGCGATCGGATCGCCGGGGCGACCGGGGTGCCCGCGGCCGGGGCCGCGGGCGCCGGATCAGTCGCAGGCCTTGACGGTGCCCGGCTTCACGCCCTGGCAGACCACGTCCTTCGACACCCAGCCCGCCTCGATGACGTCGCCGAGATTGTCGCGCGTCACCGGCACGGGCTTCAGGAACAGCGAGGTCATCTCGACGCCCTTCGGGCCGTCCGACCACGTCACCGCGCCCTCGATGTCGTCCATCTCCTTGCCCTTGGCGAGCTCGACCGCGATCGTCGCGGCCGCCTTGCCGAGGTCGCGCGCGTCCTTCCACACCGACACCGTCTGGGTGCCGAGGGCGACGCGGTTGAGGGCGGCGAAGTCGCCGTCCTGGCCGGAGACCGGCACCGTGCCGGCCATGCCCTGGGCGGCGAGCGCCGCCACGGCGCCGCCGGCGGTGCCGTCGTTGGAAGCGACCACCGCGTCGACCTTGTTGTCGTTGGCGGTGAGGAACTGCTCCATGTTGCGCTGGGCGTTGGCCGGCAGCCAGCCGTCGGTGTAGGCCTCGCCGACGATCTTGACCTTGCCGCCGTCGACCGCGGCCTTCAGCACCTCCATCTGGCCGGCGGCCAGGAAGTCGGCGTTCGGGTCGCTCGAGGAGCCCTTGATCAGAACGTAGTTGCCTTCGGGCTTCAGCTTGAAGACCTCGGCCGCCTGCATCCGCCCGACTTCCTTGTTGTCGAAGGTCAGGTAGAAGGCCTCGGGGATCTCGACGAGGCGGTCGTAGGCGACGACGGGGATGCCCTCGTCGGCGGCCTTCTGCACCGCCGGGCGGATCGCCTCGTTGTCCTGCGCGAGGATGATCAGCGCGTCGGCGCCCTGGGTGATCAGGCTCTCGACGTCGGTGAGCTGCTTGGCCGGCGAGGACTGCGCGTCCGCCGAGATGTACTTCGCGCCCATCGCCTCGAGCTGCGCCTTGATCGCGGCCTCGTCGGTCTTCCAGCGCTCCTCCTGGAAGTTCGACCAGCTCACGCCGACGGTGACGTCCTGGGCGATCGCGGTGCTCGCCGCCGTGGCGGACAGGAGCGCAGCGGCAATGATGGCCTTGAAATGCATGAAAACCTCCCCGGTGGCGCCGACTGCGGCGGCGCTCGCAACCTTCCGCCAGCGTCGTCCGCCTGCGGCTGATTACCGCTACCGCCATTAAGTTCGGCCGTCAAATTAAAATATCGGCGGCGAGGACGGGCTGGGCGAACCCTGCTTCCGGCCGGCCTATCGAGAGCCACGCTCTGCAGTCGCGACTTAGTTGCGATACAAAGTCGTTGACGCGGCCCTCGGACGGGCGTTCAATGCAGTTGCAACTTAGTCGCATTAACTGCAGGGCCACTCCAACCTCGAAGGCCGTCATGCCGCATCGTCTCGCTCGCCTCCTCTCCGCCGTTCTCGTCGCCGCCGGAGCGCTCGGCTTCGCCGCCGCGCCGTCCGCCGCGGCCGAGGGTCCGCTGAAGATCGTGGCGACCACCGGTATGATCGCCGATGCGGTGCGCGAGGTCGGCGGCGACCGCGTCGAGGTGACGGCGCTGATGGGGCCGGGCGTCGACCCGCACACCTATCGCCAGACCCGCTCGGACATCGCCGCGATGACCCGCGCCGACGCGGTGGTGTGGCACGGCCTCTACCTCGAGGCGCAGCTCGAGGAGTTCCTGCTCGGGCTCGGAAAGCACAAGCCGGTGTTCGCCCTCGGCGAGAGCGTGCCGAAGGACAAGCTGATCGAGCACCCGACCTACAAGGGCCGCTACGACCCGCACGTCTGGATGGACCCGCGGCTCTGGACCTACGTCGTCGCCGCCGCCCGCGACACCCTGACGAAGCTCGACCCGGCGGGGCAGGCGACCTACGAGGCGAACGCCGCCCGCCACCTCGCTGCCATCGACGCCCTCGTCGGCTATGCCGAGAAGACGCTCGCCACCACGCCACCGGAGGCGCGGGTGCTCGTCACCGCCCACGACGCCTTCGGCTATTTCGGCCGCGCCTACGGCTACGAGGTGCTCGGCATCCAGGGCATCTCGACGGAGAGCGAGGCCGGGCTGAAGCGCGTCGAGGAGCTCGTACAGACCCTCGTCGACCGCAAAATAGGGGCGATCTTCGTCGAGAGCTCGGTGTCCGACCGAAACGTCCGCGCCCTCGTCGAAGGGGCGGCGGCGCGCGGCTGGACGGTGGAGATCGGCGGCCAGCTGTTCTCCGACGCGATGGGCCGGCCCGGCACCTATGAAGGCACCTACATCGGCATGATCGACCACAACGACACTACCATCGTCCGTGCCCTCGGCGGCACGGCGCCCGAGGCCGGCGCGAACGGCCGCCTCGCGACCACCAACTGAAGGCGATCCAAGTGGCCAGCACCGACGCCAAGCCGTCCCTCGTCGCCGTCGAAGGCCGCACCCTCGGGGCGAGCCATCCGGAGAGCCCGCTGGCGGTCGCCGGGCTCACCGTCAGCTACGGCGAGCGGCCGGTGCTGTTCTCGGTCGACTACGTCACCCCGCCCGGCGCCATGGTCGCGGTGATCGGCCCGAACGGCGCCGGCAAGTCGACCCTGATCAAGGCGGCGCTCGGCATCGTGCCGCGCGTCTCCGGCGAGGTCACGGTGTTCGGCCGCCCGCTCGCCGAGGGCCTCCCGCGCATCGCCTACGTGCCGCAGCGGGCGAGCGTCGACTGGGATTTCCCGGCGACCGTGCTCGACGTCGTGGTGATGGGTCTCTACCGCGAGATCGGACTCCTGCGCTTCACCGGCCGGCGCCATCGCGAGAAGGCGCTCGCCTGCCTCGAGCGGGTCGGCATGGCGGCCTTCGCCGGCCGCCAGATCGGCCGCCTCTCCGGCGGCCAGCAGCAGCGCGTCTTCCTCGCCCGGGCGCTCGCCCAGGACGCCGACCTGACGATCATGGACGAGCCGTTCGCCGGCGTCGACGCGGCGACCGAGCGGGCGATCGTCGACGTGCTGAAGGCGCTCCAGGCGGCCGGGCGGACGATCATCTGCGTCCACCACGACCTCGCGACGGTGGCCGACTATTTCGACCACGTGCTGCTCCTCAACGTCCGCCGGATCGCCGCCGGCACGGTCGCCGAGGCGTTCACCGCCGAGGCGCTGCAGGAGACCTACGGCGGCCGGCTGACCAGCGCCCAGATCGACGCCGTGGCGAGCGCCGATCCTTCCGCCGCCTCGGCGGTGTGAGGGGCACGCCATGAACGCCTTCCTCGCCGCCCTCGCCCTCCAGGCCGGCTACAACACCGCCGTCGTGTCGATCGGCGCGGCGCTGCTCGGCGCCAGCGCCGGGGCGATCGGCGCCTTCGTGCTGCTGCGCAAGCGCTCCCTCGTCAGCGATGCGATCGGCCACGCGACGCTGCCGGGCCTCGCCGGCGCCTTCATCCTGATGGCGCTCCTGACCGGCGACGGCCGCTTCCTGCCGGGCCTCCTCGTCGGCGCCGCGGCGAGCGCCGCCCTCGGCCTCGTCACCGTCGACTGGATCGTCCGCCGCACCCGCCTCGGCGAGGACGCGGCGATCGGCGCGGTGCTGTCGGTGTTCTTCGGCCTCGGCATCGTGCTGCTCACGGTCATCCAGTCGCTCGACGTCGGCGGCCAGGCAGGCATCGCCACCTACCTCGTCGGCTCGACCGCCGGCATGCTGCGCAGCGAGGCGGAGACCATCGCCGTCGCCGGCCTCGCGGTGGTCGCGGCGATCTTCGTGCTGCGCCGGCCGTTCGTGCTCGTCTGCTTCGACCCGGAATACGCCGCGACGCGCGGCATCGACGTCCGCCGCACCGACCTCGCGATGATGGCGCTCCTCCTCGCCGTCACGGTGATCGGCCTCAAGGTCGCCGGGCTCGTGCTGATCGTCGCGCTCACCATCATCCCGCCGGTCGCCGCCCGCTTCTGGACCAACCGGCCGGAGGCGATGGTGGTCATCGCCGCGGCGATCGGCGGGCTTTCCGGCTATGTCGGAACCGCGGTCTCCTCGGTCGACGCGGCCTTGCCGACCGGCGCCCTCGTGGTGCTGTTCGCCTTCGCCGCCTTCCTCGTCTCGCTCGTCGTCTCGCCGGTGAGGGGCGTCGCGGCCGCGGCCTTCACCCGCCTCGCCTTCCGGCGGCGGGTGCACGAGCGCCAGGGCCTCTTGGCGCTCGCCCACGGCGAGCCGATCTACGACGGGCTGACGCTGAAGGTGCTGCGGCGGGCCGGCTACATCCGCCGCGACGGCGTCGCCACGCTCGCCGGCCGCGGCGCCGCGGCGGCCGCCCAGCGCGAGGAGGCGCTGTGGGGGCTCTACCGCCGGCTCCACCCGGAGGAGGCGGCGAACGCCGACCACCAGGGCCTCGCGCCGCTCGCCACCTCGCTGCCGCCGGACGTCGTCGCCGACCTCGCCCGCCGGCTCGCCCCGCAGGGAGGAGTGGCGGCATGAGCGCCGACTTCGTCGCCGAGTTCCTGCAGCTCAGCCTGGTGCCGCTCGTCGTCGGCACGCTCGCCGCGGTGATCTGCGCCCTCCTCGGCAACTTCCTGGTGCTGCGCCGGCAGAGCCTCGTCGGCGACGCGGTGAGCCACGTCGCCCTGCCCGGCATCGTCGCGGCGTTCATCCTCACCGGCACCATCTCGACCATCCCGATGATGCTCGGCGCCGCCGGCTCGGCGATCGTCACGGTGGCGCTGATCGAGCTCGTCCGCCGCGTCGGCCGCATCGAGCCCGGCGCGGCGATGGGCGTCGTCTTCACCGCGGTGTTTGCCGCCGGCGTGCTCGCCCTCGAGCAGACCGACACCAGCACCGTCCATCTCGACGTCGAGCACGCCCTCTACGGCAACCTCGAGAGCCTGATCTGGCTCGCCGGCGACCGCTGGGGCGCGCTCCTCGACCCGGCGGCGCTCGCCGAGCTGCCGCCGGCGCTGCCGCGTCTCGCGGTGGTGTTCGTCGTCGTCGCGGCCTTCCTCCTGGCGTTCTGGAAGGAGCTCGTGCTCGGCACCTTCGATCCCGGCTTCGCCCGCGCCGTCGGCGCGCGGCCGGGCCTCGTCGGCGTCGCGCTGGTCGTGCTCGTCGCCGTCGCGGCGGTCGCGGCCTTCGACGCGGTCGGCTCGATCATCGTCATCGCGATGTTCATCTGCCCGGCCGCGGCCGCCCGCCTGATGACCGACCGGCTGCTGCCGCAACTCGCCTGGAGCGTCGGCTTCGCCGTCGTCTCGGCGGTCGCCGGCTACGTGCTCGCCGGCTACGGCCCGCTGTGGTTCGGCTTCCCGGCGAGCGTCAGCGCCGCCGGCATGATCGCCACCGTCTCCGGCCTCATCCTTCTCGTCGCCTGCCTCGCCGCCCCGCGCCGCCGCGGCGCCCGCGCCTGAGAGGTCACGCGCGGGCGCCGGCCAGGAAGGCGTCGCCGGCGGCGACCGTCGCCTCCGCCTCGGCGACGAGCCAGCGCCTGAGCGAGTCGAGCGCCGGGTGGGCGCCCTCGGCGTGGGCGACGAAGACGTAGGTCTCGTCGCTCGCCACGGTCTCGGGCCAAGGCGCCACGAGGCGGCCGCGCGCGAGATCCTCGCCGACGAGGTGGAGGTCGGCGATGGCGATGCCGCGGCCGCCCTCGGCGGCGCGCAGCGCCGTGTCGATCATGTCGAAGGCCGGGCCGGCGCCGACCTCGAACGGGCCGCCCGACCAGCCGGCCGCCCACGCCCGCCAGTCGCGCCGGTCCATCGTGGCATGCAGCAGCGGCGCGCGGGCGAAGTCCGCGGCCGTGCGGGGCAGCGCGTCCGTGGCGGCGAAGGCCGGCGAGCACACCGGGATCAGCCGCTCGGTCATCAGCGGCGTCACGCACTCCTCCGGCCAGGCGCCGATACTGCCGCGGATGCCGCAGTCGTGCTCGCCGTCGTCCGGCGGCATCTCGTGCCACAGGAGGTCGACGTTGAAGCGCAGGCCCGGGTGCAGCGCCTCGAAGGCGGGCAGCCGCGGCCACAGCCAGCGCACGCCGATCGACGGCAGGGCGCGCAGCTTCAGCGCGCTGCGGTCGCGCGTCAGCCGCGCGATCGTCTCGCCCACCTGCTCGAAGGCGCGGGTGAGCGCCGCGGCGAGCGCGCGGCCCTCGTCGGTCGGCACCAGGCCACGGTGGACGCGGCGGAACAGCGGCAGCCCGAGCTCCGCCTCGAGCGCCCGGACGTGGCGGCTGACCGCGCTCTGGGTGACGTTCAGCTCCTCCGCCGCCCGCGTCGGCCCGCCGAGCCGGGCGGTCGCCTCGAAGGCCTTGAGGGCGGTCAGCGAGGGGAGGCGGCGGGGCATCGGCTCACATGAGTTTTTCGTCCGATCAACGTGCATTCTTTCGGTTTGAGAGGCAAGCCGAACGGGAGCAAACCTATGCCCATCGCAGCTTCGTACCGAGGGCATCATGATGTCAGCGAATATGGCCGCGGCGCCGGAAGCGGCGCCCGTCGTCGCCCGTCGTCCGGCGTTCGCCGGCCTCGCCGCCCTGTGGAGCGCCTACCGGCGGCGCCGAGAGATGCGGGCCGACCTCGCCCGCCTCGCCGCCACCGGCGACTACCTCCTGCGCGACATCGGCCTCGACCCGCGCTGGGCCGAGGCCGAGGCCGAGAAGCCGTTCTGGAAGGCCTGACGGCAGGTCAGGCGACCCGCTTCTCCGGGCTCTTGCAGAGGTCGGCGATGACGCAGTTGCCGCAGCGCGGCTTGCGGGCGACGCAGACGTGGCGGCCGTGCAGGATCAGCCAGTGGTGGGCGTGCAGCCGGTAGGCCGGCGGCACGATCCGCTCGAGCCCCGCCTCCACCTCGGCCGGCGTGCGGCCGGGGGCGAGCCCGAGCCGGTTGCCGATGCGGAAGATGTGGGTGTCGACGGCGATCGTCGGCTCGCCGAAGGCGACGTTCAGCACCACGTTGGCGGTCTTGCGGCCGACGCCCGGCAGCGCCTCGAGCGCCGCCCGGTCGTGCGGCACCTCGCCGCCGTGCGCCTCGACGAGGATGCGCGAGAGGGCGATGACGTTCTTCGCCTTGTTGCGGAAGAGGCCGATCGTCTTGATCGCCTCGCGCACCCGGTCCTCGCCGAGCGCCAGCATCTTCCCGGGCGTGTCGGCGACGGCGAAGAGGCCGCGCGTCGCCTTGTTGACGCCGGCGTCGGTCGCCTGCGCCGACAGCACCACGGCGACCAGCAGCGTGAACGGGTTCCGGTACTCGAGCTCGGTCTTCGGCTCGGGGTCGGCGGCGGCGAGGCGGGCGAAGATCGCCTCCACCTCGGCCGGCGAATAGAGGGGCGCGGCGGCGCGGCGCACCGTCGCGGTCGATTTCTTGCCGGGGCGTGCCTTTGATTCGGCCATTCGCCCTCTATACTCGCCGTCCATGATCATGGACAGCAGCCCCGAGCACGACACCCCGGACGACGGGGAGGCGCCGTTCTTCTCGGCCTGCCTCTACCCGCACCGCTCGCTCGGACCGACCGGCTTCATCGTCGTGATGACGATCGTCAGCCTCGTCTGCTTCACCGGCGGCCTCGCCTTCTGGGCGATCGGGGCCTGGCCGATCGTCGGCTTCTTCGGCCTCGACGTGCTCATCGTCTGGCTCGCCTTCCGGGCGAGCTACCGACAGGCGCGCGCCTACCAGGAAGTGACCCTGTCTGCGCGCGAGATGGTGATCCGCAGCGTGTCCGTCCGCGGCGCGGTGGCGGAGGTCCGGCTCAACCCGGTGTGGGCGCGCCTCGCCGTCGACCGCCTCGAGGACGAGGGGGTGGTCCGCCTCGCCGTCACCTCGCACGGGCGCAGCCACGAGATCGGCCGCTTCCTCGGGCCCGACGAGCGCGAGAGCTTCGCCGACGCCCTCGCCGCGGCGCTCTCGACGGCGCGGGCCGGCGGGCCGGTGGCGGCGGCGTGACCTGATCTGACCGGGCCGCGGATCGGCCCGGAGACTGTCGCAAATCGGGTCGTGCCGGCTTGCCGGCGCGCCTATCCTCGCTGCAAGTCGAGGAGGATGCCATGTATCTCGAGACCGCAACCGCACCGATCTGTCCGATGTCCGCCGTCGCCAACCTCGCCGAGACCATCACCCCGCCCGAGCGCGACTACGCCGTCGTGCGCGATGCGCTGGCCTTCCTCACCGAGAGCTGGCGCGAGCAGCCGTCGGTCGCCGACGTCGCCCGCGCCACCGGCGTCTCGACGGTCAAGCTCGAGCGCACCTTCCGCCGCTGGGCCGGGCTGACGCCGAAGCAGTTCCTGCAGGCGGTGACGCTCGACCACGCTCGCCGCATGCTGAAGGCGAAGGCGAGCGTGCTCGACTGCACCTACGAGCTCGGCCTCTCCGGGCCGGCGCGGCTGCACGACCTCTTCGTCACCCACGAGGCGATGACGCCGGGCGCCTTTCGCGCCGGTGGCGCCGGGCTGACCATCCAGTGGGGCTGGCATCCCTCGCCGTTCGGCCGTGCCCTGGTGATGGCGACCGAGCGCGGCCTCGCCGGCATCGCCTTCGCCGACGACGGCGACGAGGCGGCGGCCTATGCCGACATGGTCGGGCGCTGGCCGAAGGCCGACTTCGTCGAGGATATCGGCCGCACCGGCGCGCTCGCCTCGCGCGTCTTCGAGCCGGAGCGCTGGCGGCCGGACACGCCGCTCCGGGTGGTGCTGATCGGGTCGGACTTCGAGATTCGGGTGTGGGAGACGCTGCTCGGCATCCCCTTCGCGGCGGCGGCGACCTATTCCGACGTCGCGGCCAGGATCGGCCGGCCGACGGCGGCGCGCGCCGTCGGCGCGGCGGTCGGGCGAAACCCGCTCTCCTTCGTCGTCCCCTGCCACCGCGTGCTCGGCAAGAGCGGCGCGCTCACCGGCTACCACTGGGGCCTCACCCGAAAGCGGGCGATCCTCGGCTGGGAGGCGGGCATCGCCGGCCTCGTCGACTGAGGCAGGCCGGGAGGGCCGCGCAGGCCCTCCCGCAAACGGGGCGGATCGGACCCGATCAGCCCTTCGCCGGGCCCGGCTGCGCCACGATCCGCAGATAGGGGCGCACGGTCTTCCAGCCGCCCGGGAACTTCTCCTTCGCCGCCTCGTCGGACACCGACGGCACGATGATCACGTCGTCGCCGTGCTTCCAGTTCACCGGCGTCGCCACCGCGTGCTTGGCCGTGAGCTGCAGCGAGTCGATCACCCGCAGGATCTCCTCGAAGTTGCGGCCGGTCGAGGCCGGATAGGTGAGCGAGAGCTTCAGCTTCTTGTCCGGGCCGATGACGAACACCGAGCGCACCGTCATGGTGTCGGAGGCGTTCGGATGGATCATCCCGTAGAGGTCCGACACCTTGCGGTCGTGGTCGGCGATCAGCGGGAAGTTGAGGGCGTGGCCCTGTGTGTCGGCGATGTCCTCGGCCCAGACGTGGTGGTCCTTCACCTCGTCGACGGAAAGCCCGATCACCTTGACGCCGCGCTCGGCGAAGGCCGGCTTCAGGCGCGCCACCTCGCCGAGCTCGGTGGTGCAGACGGGCGTGAAGTTCTTCGGGTGCGAGAACAGCACGCCCCAGCTGTCGCCCAGCCACTCGTGGAAGCGGATTGGACCCTCGGTCGTCTCCGCGGTGAAGTCCGGAACCGTGTCTCCGAGCCGCAGCGTCATGGCGTTTCGCTCCTTGGGGTTCAACTCCGGCGCGGCGGCGCCCGCTCCATCGCCGGCCGCGGCGGAGACTATCCGGCCGCGCCGAAGCCGTCGAGCAAGCCGCATGTCGCGGATCGGGCCGCCGCCGCGACGCGGTCGCCCGCACGCCCGCGGAGGGAAAATCCCGTGCTCCGGCGGTCCACTGGATGACGGATCGAAACCAAACGTGAACGGCTCTCGACGACCCTCGCGTTGGTGTCGCCCCGCAGGCCGTGCTAGGCGGTCGCCGACAAGGAGATCCCGATGGCTCGTCGATCCCTCGCTGCCGGCCCGGCCCGGCGGGTGCGCGCGGTCCTGTGCGGTTCCGGTCTCGCCCTCCTGGCGGCGGCCGTGCCGGCCGGCGCCGCCCCGCTCGACCCGGCCTGTGCGCTGCCTGACCCGATCGTCGCCCTCGACGGGCGGCTCGATCACTTCGTGGCGCGAGCGCGCTCCGGCGCCGAGGTCACGATCATGGCGATCGGCTCGTCCTCGACCGAGGGCGTCGGCGCCAGCGCGCCCGACCGCACCTATCCGGCGCGGCTCGCCGCCGAGCTCGCGGCGCGGCTGCCCGCGGCGCGCTTCCGGGTGATCAACCGCGGCATCGGCGGCGAGGTGGCCGCCGCCACCGCCCGCCGCCTCGAGGCCGACGCCCAGGCGCTGCGGCCCGACCTCGTCGTCTGGCAGGTCGGCACCAACGACGCGGTGCGCGGCGTCGGCGCAGAAGCGACGGCGGCGATCGTGCACGACGGCATCGCCTTCCTCGCCCGCCGCGGCGTCGACGTGGTGCTGATGGACCCGCAGCTCTATCCGCGCATCGCCGACGACGCGGGCTACGCGGCGGTGGTCGCGCGCATCGACGCGCTCGCCGCGGCCGAGGCGGTGCCGGTGATGCGCCGCTTCGCCGCCATGCGGCACTGGGCCGGGCAGCCGAACCCGCCGTTGATGCTGTGGCGCGACGCCTTCCACATGAACGACCTCGGCTATGCATGCGTCGCCGCGGTGCTGGCCGAGGGCCTCGCCCGCCGCGTCGCGGCGGCCGACAGGAGCAACCCGGCGGCCGAGATCGCCGCCGCCGGCGGCCCGGCCCCATCGCCGGCCGCGGTGAAGCCGAACGAGCCCCTGACGCACTGACGCGGTGACGAGGCCGCGTTATACCCCTCGCTTCGTCCCTACCCCTTCGCGTCGGCGCAGTCCGGCGCGTCGGTGCACTCGGCCGGGCCTTCGACCTCGACGGTCGCGTGGCCGACGCCGTGCGTCTCGGCGAGGCGCGTCTTGAGGGCGCGGACGAGGGCCGGCCGGTCGGCGTCCTCGGCGGCGACCGCGTGCAGCGTCGCGTGCACCTTGCCCTCGGTCAGCGACCAGACGTGGACATGGTGGACCTCGACGACGCCCGGCACCGCGCCGACGAGGTCGCTCGCGATCGTCGGCCCGTCGCGGCCTTCCGGCGCGCCCTCGAGCAGGATGTGGGCGGAGTCGCGGATGAGCGAGATCGTCGCCCGGACGAGGAGCGCGGCGACCACCAGCGACAGGATCGGGTCGGCCGCCATCCAGCCGGTGAAGGCGATGACGATCGCCGCCGCCACCGCGCCGATCGAGCCCAGCATGTCGCTCGCGACGTGCAGCAGCGCGCCGCGGATGTTGAGGTTGCGCTCGCCGCTCGACAGCACGAAGAACGCGGCGATGTTGGCGAGCAGGCCGGCGGTGGCGATCACCACCATCATCTGCCACTCGACCTCGACCGGATTGGCGAGCCGCTCGATCGCCTCGACGACGATCCACGCGGTGACGAGCAAGAGCACCACGCCGTTGGCGAAGGCGACGAGCACCGGCGTGCGCTGGTGGCCGAAGCTCATCGTCGGGCTCGCCGGCCGCCGTGCCTGGCGGAAGGCCCACCAGGCGAGGATCAGCGAGCCGGCGTCGGTCGCCATGTGGGCGGCGTCGGCGAGCAGCGCCAGCGAGCCGGAGAGGATGCCGCCGGCCGCCTCGAGCACCATGAAGCCGAGGGTGATGCCGGCGGCGATCGCCGTGCGCCGCTCGCTCGTCGAGCCGTGGGAGTGGCCGGCGTGGGAGTGGCCGGCATGCGAATGGCCGCCCCGACCCTCGGCGCCGTGACCGGCGTGGTCATGGTCGTGCCCGTCGTGGTCCTCGGCGGCGTGGTCGTGGTGGTCGTGCTGGTGTGCCATGGGCGCGAAGTCCGCCACGGAATGCCGCGCCGCACAAGACCGAATGTTGTTCGCCCCCCGCGCAAACCGTTCGGACAACAGCCGCGCCGATCGATTTACTTTGGAGTTGTTCCGGGGGACGCGGACATCTTCTGCCCGGCAGCCGCCTCGGCCGTCGCCGACCGTCAGCCTTTGGCGGCGGCGCGGATCTGGTCGATGGTGCGCGCGGGCGTGATCGCCTGCGGGTCCATCTTCAGGTGGATCAGCGCCGGCCGGCCGGCGGCGATCGCCGCGGCGAGAGCGGGCGCGAACTCCTCGGTGCGCGTCACGGTGGCGCCGAAGCCGCCGTAGGCGCGGCCGAGGGCGGCGAAGTCGGGGTTCTCGAGCGTCGTGCCCGACACCCGGCCGGGATACTCCCGCTCCTGGTGCATGCGGATGGTGCCGTACATGCCGTTGTCGACCACCACGACGACGATCGCCGCGCCGTACTGGGCGGCGGTCGCCATCTCCTGGCCGGTCATCAGGAAGCAGCCGTCGCCGGCGAAGGCGACGACGGTCCGCTCCGGGCTGCGCAGCTTGGCGGCGATCGCCGCCGGCACGCCGTAGCCCATCGAGCCGCAGGTCGGCCCGAGCTGCGTGCCGAAGCGGCGCCAGCGCAGGAAGCGGTTCGGCCAGATGGCATAGTTGCCGGCGCCGTTGGTCACGATGGCGTCGACCGGGAGCGCGTCGCGCAGCGCCGCCATCACGCCGCTCATCTGCACCGCGCCCGGGTGCGGCGGCACGTGGTCGGTCCAGGCCTCGTAGTCGGCGTGCGCCGCCGCGGTGCGCTCGGTCCAGCGCAGGTCGTTCGGCGGCTGGAGTCCTTCGAGCGCCGCCGCGAAGGCGGCGGGCGCCGCGGCGATGGCGAGCGCCGGCTGGTAGATGCGGCCGAGCCGGTCGGGATCGGGCAGCACGTGGACGAGGTCCTGCGCCGGGTTCGGAATGCCGAACAGCGAATAGCTGAGCGTCGAGGCCTCCGACAGCTCGTCGCCGACGACGAGCAGGAGGTCGGCCTCGCGCACCCGCTCGACGAGGGCGGGGTTCGGGCCGAGCCCGAGCTCGCCGGCATAGGAGGGGTGGTCGGCCGGGAACAGCATCTGGCGGCGGAAGGTGACGGCGACCGGCAGGCGAAATCGCTCGGCGAAGCGCGCGGTGGCGGCGACCGCCGCCTCGTTCCACCGGCTGCCGCCGATGAGCATCAGCGGCCGCTCGGCCGCCCACAAGCGCTTCTGCAGCCGCGCCATGTCGGCGAGCGCCGGCCAGCTCTCGGCCGGCTCGACCCGCGGCGCGTCGGCGACCGTCGCCATCTCGACCAGCATGTCCTCCGGCAGGCCGATCACCACCGGGCCCGGCCGGCCCTGCATGGCGACGCGGAAGGCGCGGGCGACGAGCTCGGGGATGCGCGCCGCGTCGTCGATCTCCACCGCCCACTTGGCGAGCGGCGTGAAGGCGGCGGCGTAGTCGACCTCCTGGAAGGCGCCGCGGTGGCGGAAGCCGCGCTCGATCTGGCCGACGAACAGGATCATCGGCGTCGCGTCCTGCTCGGCGACGTGGATGCCGGCCGAGGCGTTGGTGGCGCCGGGGCCGCGCGTCACGAAGGCGATGCCGGGGCGGCCGGTCAGCTTGCCGTCGGCCTCCGCCATCATCGCCGCGCCGCCCTCCTGGCGACAGATCACGAACGGGATCGGCGCGTCGTAGAGGGCGTCGAGCACGGCGAGGTAGCTCTCGCCGGGAACGCCGAAAATCCGCTCAACGCCCTGGATGGCGAGCTGGTCGACGAGGATCTGGGCGCCGGTCCGCGGGTTCATGAGGCCTCCGCACGAGCATCGCCTCCCCGGACGGGAGAGGCCGGTCATCGTCATAGAGCGCCGCGCCGCCGGCCGCCAGCCCGCCGTCGCGGCGCTACGACGGGCCGGTCGCGGCCTTGTGGACCGGCGGATCGAAGGTGAGCTGGTAGCCGACCTCGATGGTACGCTTCGGCGGCAGCGAGAAGCGGTCGGCGGCGCGGGCGCCGTTGCGCTGCAGGAAGACGAACAGCACGGCGAGCACGTCGCCGATCGAGGCGATGCGGTGCGGCGCGAGCGCCCGCTCGTAGCCGATGGCGTAGATGACGAGATTGGGGTCGATGCCGGCGTCGCGCAGGGCCGGGGCGATCAGCGACGGCAGGTTGACGTCCTGCATGTAGCCGACGACGAGCTCGATCGAGAGCACGCCGTCGTCGACCGTCTTCACCCGCAGGCGGTTCTCCGGGGCGATGCGCGGCCGGCTGGCGACCCGGACCGAGACGACGACGGCGCGGTCGAAGCGGATGCCGAACAGGTCCTCGAGCCGGCCGAGGGCGGTCGGCAGCGCGGCCGCCGAGCGGGTGAGGAATATCACCGTGCGGTGGATGGTGGTCGGCTCCTTGGCCAGCCGGCGCGCGGCCTCGGGAAGCGGCCGGGCGCGGCGGTCGATGTCGGCGAGGAGCACGCCGGTGCCGTGCCGCCAGGCGAGCATCGACAGGAGCGCGGCGCCGGCGAGGGTGATCGGCAGCCAGCCGCCGAGCTCGAATTTGCCGAGGTTGGACGTGAAGAAGGCGATGTCGAGCGTCATCAGCGCGACGCCGACGAGGACCGCCACCGGTGCCGACCAGCGCTTCAGCGCGATCGAGGCGGCGACGAACAGGATCGTCGTGGTGATCATCGCGGTGGCGACGGCGAGGCCGTAGGCGTTGGCGAGCGCGCTCGACGAGGCGAAGTGCAGCACGGTGGCGATCGACAGCAGGGCGAGCGCGATGTTCACCGCCGGCAGGTAGACGTGGCTCTCGTTCTCCGCCGCGGTGTGGGTGACGCGCAGCGGCACCAGGAAGCCGGTCTCGATCGCCTGGTAGGCGAGGCTGAAGACGCCGGTGATCACCGCCTGCGAGGCGATGACGGTGGCGGCGGTCGCCAGGATGACGAGGGGCAGCTGCAGCACCTGCGGCGCGAGCAGGTAGAAGGGGTTCGCGAGGGCCGACGGCGTCGCGAGGATCAGCGCGCCCTGGCCGAAATAGTTGAGGAGGAGCGCCGGCATCGCGACGGCGAACCAGGCCCGCGCGATCACCGGCCGGCCGAAGGCGCCGAGGTCGGCATAGAGCGCCTCGCCGCCGGTGATCGCCAGGAACACCGCCGACAGGATCACCCCGGCGTGGAAGGGATGGGAGACGAGGAGCGCGATCCCGTACGCCGGGTTCGCCGCCGTCAGCACCGCCGGGTTGCCGACGATCGCCACCGCGCCGAGCACCGCGATCGTCGCGAACCACAGCAGCATGATCGGCCCGAACAGCGCGCCGATGCGCTCGGTGCCGAAGCGCTGGCTGGCGTAGAGCACCACGAGCACGGCGACGGTGAGCGGCACCACCCACGCATCGAGGTGCGGCGCCACGAGCTCCAGGCCCTCGATCGCCGAGAGCACCGAGATCGCCGGGGTGATGACGCCGTCGCCGAACAGCATGGCGGCGCCGATGAGCGCCACCGCCACCAGCAGGCGCGGCGGATTGAGGTCGCGCCGGTGCAGCTTGAGCAGCGTCGCGAGGGCCAGGATGCCGCCTTCGCCGTCGTTGTCGAGGCGCAGCACGAGGCCGACGTACTTGACCGCGACGGAAAGCACGATCGCCCAGACGACCAGTGAGAGGACGCCGAGGACCGAGGCCTCGAGCTGGTCCGGCGCGGCGAGGGCCGCCTGCCGGAAGGCGTAGAGCGGGCTCGTGCCGATGTCGCCAAAGACGATCCCGAGGGCCGCGACCGTCAGCGGCAGACGCCCCACCTTCATTGCCACCCACCCCATGCCCTGGAGCGGCATCGTCCCGCCCCTGCAAGACGATAGCGTGTCGATCCCGCCCCGTCGCCGCCGCCGTCCGCCTGCGGCGGAGCGTCTCAGCGCCGCGCCGCGATCTCGCGTCAGGCGGCGGCTGCGCCGCCGTCGGAACGCGGGTCGTGCGCCCCGTCGAGGCGGCCGTCCGGGCGGCGGACGATCATCCCGGCGTGGCCGACGAGGTCGGAATAGGGCTCGGCGAGGAGCTCGACGCGGTGGCCCATGCGGTCGAGGGCGGCGACGACGTCCGGGTCGGTGCGGGCCTCGAGCTTCAGGCTGGTCGAGCTCTCGCCCCAGGTGCGGCCGAGCAGCCAGCGCGGCGCGTCGATCGCCGCGCCGACGTCGCGGCCAAAGACGACGTGGCGGGCGAACACCGCCGCCTGGGTCTGCGGCTGGCCCTCGCCGCCCATCGTGCCGTAGACGATGAGGCGGCCGTTGGCGAGGCGGGCCATCGCCGGATTGAGCGTGTGCGGCGGCAGCCGGCCGGAGCCGAGGGCGGCGGGCGAGGCCGGGTCGAGCGAGAAGGCGGCGGCGCGGTTCTGCCAGAGGATGCCGGTCTGCGGCAGCACGATGCCGGCGCCGTACTCGAAGAAGATCGACTGGATGAACGAGACCGCGACGCCGTTGCGGTCGATCGCGCCGAGCCACACCGTGTCGCCGCCCGATGCGCTCGCCGGCCAGGGCGCGGCGCGGCGCCGGTCGATCGCCGCCGCCATGCGGTCGAGCGCCGGCGCGGCGAGGAGCGCCGCCGGGTCGGCGCCGGCGTCCGGATCGCCCCAGATCCGGTCGCGGGCGGAAAACGCCTGCTTGGTCGCCTCGACGAGGGCGTGCACGAACTCCGGCCCGTCGTCGCGGGCGACCGCGAGGCGCTCGAACTGGCCGAGGATCGCCAGCGAGGCGAAGCCCTGGGTCGGCAGCGGCGCGTTCCACAGCGTGCCCCAGCGGCCGGCGAGCGAGAGGGGCTCGGCGAGGCGCGCCCGGTAGGCGGTGAGGTCCTCGCGCCGCAGCGGGCTGCCGAGGCGCTCGAGATCCTGCGCGAGGGCGACGCCGACATCGCCGCGGTAGAGGTCGTCGAGGCCGGCGGAGGCGAGGTGGCCAAGCACGTCGGCGAGGCGCGGCGCGCGGCGCGGCGTGCCGGCCGGCGGCAGCGCGCCACCGTCGAGGAAGGCTTCGGCGAAGCCCGGCAGGTCGGCGAGGCCGGCGATCAGGGCGGCCGGCGTGCGCGCCTCCGAGGGCGACACCGCCACCCCCTCCTTGGCGAGGCGGATCGCCGCCGAGAAGAGGTCGGCGAGCGGCAGGCCGCCGCCGAGCGTCGCGGCGATCTCGTGCGCCAGCGCCCAGCCGCCGACGGTGCCGGCGACGGTGGCCGCCGCCCGCGGGCCGCGGACCGGCATCGCGTCGTGGCCCTCGGCGCGGTAGGCGGCGATGGTCGCGGCGCGGGCGGCCGGGCCGCAGGCGAGGATCGCCTTCGGCGGCTTGCCGGGCGCCGCGACGAGCCAGAAGCCGTCGCCGCCGAGGCCGTTCATGTGCGGGTAGGCGACGGCGATCGCGGCCGACGCCGCGATCATCGCGTCGATCGCGGTGCCGCCGGCGGCGAGGATCTCGGCGCCGGCCTCGGCGGCGGCGCGATGCGGCGCCACCACCATGCCGCCCTTGGCCACCAGCGTTTCCATGGTCGATGCATCCTCTTGGCCGTTCGCGCGTTCCTCCGTTAGCCGACATCGGGCGGGAAGGCGACCGTCCTAAAAAGTCCGTCACAATCGCAACGTAGGCCTTGTACCGGGGGCCGAACGGGACTAAATCGCGGTTGCCCAAATTCGCACGTGCCTGTGGTCGCGTGCCGGTCAAGTCGGAATCCCCGACTGGGCAGACCGGTGACCGGAGTTTAACCGGGTCTAAGCCGACGCTCGGTCGGCGGACGCGACTTGAAGCAACGACGTAGCGGGCTTCCTTGGTCTCTGCCGGCCCTCCAAAGGTCGGGGTTACTGAAGAGGCGACTACATCTTTGCCGCGCGTGCGGACCGGGTCTTCCCGATCCAAGCGGATGGCGTACGGACGTGTCGGAGTTCGGATTGTCCGGACTGCGGCCCTTTCGCTTCGCCGACGGCGCAAATCGCCGGCCGACCGCGAGGTCGGTCCACCGGAACGTCAGGACGGGCGGCCGTTTCCACCGCGGCCGTTCGGATCGTCGTCCCGGAAGGGTCCACCGTCTTTGGTTTCGGGAGCCACCACCATGACGGACCGCATCCTCGATTTCCTCCGCACCCGACGTCCGGAGGGCCCCTGCCTCGTCCTCGACCTCGACGTGGTGCGCGACAACTACGTCGCCTTCCGCCGCGCGATGCCGGACACCCGCGTGTTCTACGCCGTGAAGGCGAACCCGGCGGCCGAGATCCTGAAGCTCCTCGTCGAGCTCGGCTCGTGCTTCGACTGCGCCTCGATCGGTGAGATCGAGCTCGTGCTCGCCGCCGGCGCGACGGCCGACCGCATCTCCTTCGGCAATACGATCAAGAAGGAGCGCGACATCGCGCGCGCCTTCCAGCTCGGCGTGAAGATGTTCGCCGTCGACTGCGTCGCCGAGGTCGAGAAGGTCGCCCGCGCCGCCCCGGCCGCGCGCGTTTTCTGCCGCATCCTGTCCGACGGCGCCGGCGCCGAGTGGCCGCTGTCGCGCAAGTTCGGCTGCGACCCGGAGATGGCCCCGGCCGTGCTCGAGGCGGCGCACCGCGCCGGGCTCGAGGCCTTCGGCGTCTCCTTCCACGTCGGCTCGCAGCAGGCCAACACCGGCGCCTGGGACAAGGCGCTCGCCTCGGCGGCGGCGCTGTTCCGCGAGATGGCCGAGCGCGGCGTGCACCTCAAGATGGTCAACCTCGGCGGCGGCTTCCCGACCAAGTACCTGAAGGACGTGCCGTCGGTGCCGGCCTACGGCCGCGCGATCATCGACGCGGTGCGCCGCCACTTCGGCAACCGCCTGCCCGAGACGATCATCGAGCCGGGCCGCGGCATGGTCGGCAACGCCGGCATCATCAAGGCCGAGGTCGTGCTGATCTCGAAGAAGCACGACGACGACAAGGCGCGCTGGGTCTATCTCGACATCGGCAAGTTCGGCGGCCTCGCCGAGACGATGGACGAGGCGATCCGCTACCCGATCCGCACGCCGCACGACGGCGACGCGGCCGAGCCGTGCGTGATCGCCGGCCCGACCTGCGATTCGGCCGACGTGCTCTACGAGAAGGCGCCCTACCTGCTGCCGGTCTCGCTGCAGATCGGCGACGAGGTGCTGATCGAGGGCACCGGCGCCTACACGACGACGTATTCCGCCGTCGCCTTCAACGGCCTGCCGCCGCTGAAGTCCTACGTCATCTGACCCCCGCCGCCCGGCGTCGTGCCGGGCGGGTCGTCCCGCCGCCGGGGTGCTTCGGCGCCCGGCGGTCGGATCCTCGTGTCTCGTTCAGTCGCGCGCGACCCCTTCCGGGGCGCGGCGGTGGGGTCGTGCCATGATCCGGTTCCGTGACGAATGCGCCGGCGACGTCGTCGCCCGCGAAGCCCTTCTCGACGCCGCCCTCGGCCCGGCGCGGCGGATGAAGTCGTCCGAGCGCCTGCGCGCCGGTCGCCGGCCGGCCGAGGGGCTCGCCCTCGTGGCCGAGGCCGACGACGGCCGCCTGGTCGGCACCGTGCGGCTGTGGAACGTCGCCGTCGCCGGCCGCCCGGCGCTGCTGCTCGGGCCGCTCGCGGTCGACGCGGCGCACCGCGGCAACGGCCTCGGCGCGGCGCTGATGCGCCTCGCCATCGCCCGCGCGGCGGCCGCGGGCCATGCCGCCGTCGTCCTCGTCGGCGACCCGGAATACTATGCCCGCTTCGGCTTCACGGCCGAGCGCACGGCCGGCGTCGTGATGCCCGGCCCGACCGAGCGGCGGCGCATCCTCGCCCGCGAGCTGGTGCCCGGCGCCCTCCTCGGCGCCGCCGGCCGGGTGGTGGCGACCGGCCGGCCGGAGGCCCTGCCGGTGCCGGTGGCCGCCGCGGCGGTCGCCGCCTGAGCGGGCCGGCGCCGCCGGCCCGGTGCATCGGGTGCGCAGCAAGGGAGTGACCGCCGATGCTGTGCAAGACCGACGATCGCGCGACCCCGCCGTCATCATAGCGTCGCCGAGATTCCCTTGATCGGTCATGGCCGAGGTGCGCTATAGGGTGCCCTTCGCCATCGGCCCGGTCCGCCGTTCCGGCCCTTCCCGACGATCCGAGGAGATCTCCCCATGACCGACCATCTCGTCCACGGCCACATCGACGGCCCCATCGTGATGATCGGCTTCGGCTCCATCGGCCGCGGCACGCTGCCGCTCATCGAGCGGCACTTCACCTACGACCGCGAGCGCTTCTTCGTCGTCGAGCCGACCGACGCCCACTGCACCCTGCTCGACCGGCACGGCGTCAAGCTCGTGCTCGACTCGGTCACCGAGGCGAACTACCGCGACCTGCTGACGCCGCTCCTGACCGCCGGCGGCGGCCGCGGCTTCTGCGTCAACCTCTCCGTCGACGTGTCCTCGGTCGCCGTCATGGAGCTCTGCCGCGAGCTCGGCGCGCTCTACATCGACACCGTCGCCGAGCCCTGGAAGGGCTTCTACTTCGACACCTCCAAGGGGCCTTCGGAGCGCTCCAACTACGCGCTGCGCGAGCGCGTGCTCGAGGCACGCCGGCGCGCGCCGGGTGGCCCGACGGCGGTCTCCTGCTGCGGCGCCAACCCTGGCATGGTGTCGTGGTTCGTCAAGCAGGCGCTCGTCGACCTCGCCCGCGACACCGGCTTCGCCGCGCCCGAGCCGGCGAGCCGCGAGGATTGGGGCCGGCTCGCCCGCGACCTCGGCGTCAAGGGCATCCACATCGCCGAGCGCGACACCCAGCGCGCCCGCCTGCCGAAGCCGATGGACGTGTTCGTCAACACCTGGTCGGTCGAGGGCTTCGTCTCCGAGGGCCTGCAGCCGGCCGAGCTCGGCTGGGGCACGCACGAGCGCTGGATGCCGGAGAACGGCCGCACCCACGAGGCGGGCTGCGGCGCGGCGATCTACCTGATGCAGCCCGGCGCCGACACCCGCGTGCGCACCTGGTGCCCGACGCCCGGCCCGCAATACGGCTTCCTCGTCACCCACAACGAGGCGATCTCGATCGCCGACTACCTGACGGTGCGCGAGGGCGACGCGGTCGCCTACCGGCCGACCTGCCACTACGCCTATCACCCGTGCAACGACGCGGTGCTGTCGCTGCACGAGATGTTCGGCGCCGGCGGCAGGATGCAGTCGTCGTGGCACATCCTGGCCGAGAACGAGGTCGTCGACGGCGTCGACGAGCTCGGCGTCCTCCTCTACGGCCACGCCAAGAACGCCTACTGGTACGGCTCGCGGCTCTCGATCGAGGAGGCGCGCGAACTCGCCCCCTACCAGAACGCCACCGGCATGCAGGTGACCTCGGCGGTGCTCGCCGGCATGGTGTGGGCGCTCGAGAACCCCGAGGCCGGCATCGTCGAGGCCGACGACCTCGACTACCGCCGCTGCCTCGCGGTGCAGAGGCCCTATCTCGGCCCGGTCGAGGGCGTCTACACCGACTGGACGCCGCTCGAGGGCCGCGGCACCCTCTTCCCCGAGGATCTCGACCACGACGATCCCTGGCAGTTCCGCAACGTGTTGGTGCGCTGAGGCGCAAACGCCCTGATGCGCTGAGGCGGGAGCCGCGGCTCAGTCCGCCGGGCCGAGCCGCCAGATGCCGTCACCGCCGTTGTCGGTGAGGAGATAGAGCGCGCCGTCCGGCCCCACCCGCACGTCGCGGATGCGGCCGATGCGGCCCGCGAGCAGGCGCTCCTCGCCGACGATGCGGCCGTTCTCGCGGTCGAGCCGGACGAGCATCTGCCCCTTGAGGGCGCCGACGAAGGCGTCGCCCCGCCACGCCGGAAAGGCGTCGGCCTCATAGAAGGCGAGGCCGGACGGGGCGATCGACGGGTCCCAGTAGTAGAGCGGCTGCTCCATGCCCGGCGCCGAGCGGCCGACTCCGATCTTGGCGCCGGAATAGTCGACGCCGTAGCTGATCACCGGCCAGCCGTGGTTGGCGCCGGCCGCCGGCACGTTGATCTCGTCGCCGCCGCGGGCGCCGTGCTCCACCGTCCACAGCCGGCCGGTCGCCGGGTCGAGGGCGGCGCCCTGGATGTTGCGGTGGCCCCAGGACCAGATCTCCGGCCGCGCGCCCTCGCGCCCGGCGAACGGGTTGCCGGGCGGCACGCCGCCGTCGCGGGTGATCCGCACCACCTTGCCGAGGTGGCTGCCGAGATCCTGCGCCGGGGTCTTCTTCTGCCGTTCGCCGAGGCCGACGAAGAGCGTGCCGTCGCGCGCGAACACCAGGCGCGCGCCGAAGTGGCCGTTGCCGGAGACCTTCGGCTGCTGGCGGAAGATCACCGTGACGTCGTCGAGCCGTGCCGCGCCGCCCGCGCGCACCAGGCGGCCGCGGGCGACGGCGGTGCCGGCCCCGCCCTCGCCCGCCTCGGCGTAGGCGAGATAGACGCGCTGGTTGTCGGAAAACTCGGGATCGAGGGCGACGTCGAGGAGGCCGCCCTGGCCGCGCGCGGCGACCGCCGGCACGCCGGCGACGGGGTCCGATAGCCGGCCGCCCTCGACGAGCCGCAGCCGCCCCGGCCGCTCGGTGACGAGCATCGTCCCGTCCGGCAGGAAGGCGAGGCCCCAGGGGTGATCGAGGCCGCCCACCACCTTCTCGAGCACGGCCGCGTGGCGGTCGGACGCGACCGGCTCGGCCGTCGCCGCGGCGGGCGCGAGCACGATCGCCGCGATACCGGCGAGGCGGACGATGGGAAAAGAAAAGGCGCAGGGTGTCATGTCGGCTCCTCGCCGGTCGGACGCACCCCAGATCTCGGACATAGGGCGTCGCCCGGCCGCCGGACAGGGGCGGCCGGGTCGAGCGCGCGCGCCGTCAGGCGTCCTCGTCGTGCCAGTCGAAGGGGTCGCGGTCCTGCTTCCCGCCGCCGAAGGCCGAGTCGCGGAAGCTGCGCCAGGAGAGCGCCACTACCACCGTCATGCCGGCCATCAGCGCCGTGGCGGCGCCCGCGCCGAGCAGGATGTCGCCCGCGCCCTCGACGATCTTGTGGCTGTCGAGGGGAACTGCGGCGGCGGCTGGGGCGATATTGGCGGCCAGCACGGCGAGGCTCACGAGCACCGTTCGAACGAAGGCCATCTCAACTTCCTCCAGGCAGCGCCGACACCGCGTTGCGTCGACCCATGCATTTCGTCATGTGAGTGAGACGTTGGCGTGTACCGTTCCGGGCGCGGTCCCGGTCCTTTCGTGGCAATTCCGGGACGTCGTTAAACCTCGTTTAGACATGTGGCGGCGAGCCGCCTTGCGCCGGTGGCGCGGATGCCGAATGTTTGGAACGATTGAAAATCGGACACGGCGTGCGGCATCGACGCAGCCGGGGGTGGGAGAAAGCCGGATGCGTCGTCGTATTGCCAGCTCGAAGGTCCGTCTGCCGCTCCTCGGCGCCGTCTCGCTCGCCGCCGTGGCGCTCGCCGGGCCGGCGTTCGCGCAGAGCGGGACCGGGGCGCCGGGCGACGATCTCGTCGCCAAGGGCAAGTACCTCGCCGAGGCGGCCGACTGCATGCCGTGCCACACCGGGCCGGGCGGCAAGCCGTTCGCCGGCGGGCTGATGCTCGACACCCCGTTCGGCGGCATCGCCTCGGCGAACATCACGCCCGACGAGGAGACCGGCATCGGCAGCTGGACCGAGGAGCAGTTCTTCGGCGCGCTGCACGACGGCTTCGCGGCCGACGGCTCCTACCTCTATCCGGCGATGCCGTTCACCTCCTACACCAAGATCGTGCCGGAGGACGCCAAGGCGATCTTCGCCTACCTGAAGACCGTCGAGCCGGTGAACGTGCCGCCGGTCGCCAACACGCTCTCCTTCCCGTTCAACGTCCGCGCCTCGCTGTCGGTGTGGCGGGCGATGTTCTTCACGCCCGGCGTGTTCGTGCCGAACGCATCGGCGCCGGAGGACATCAACCGCGGCGCCTACCTCGTCGAGGGCCTCGGCCACTGCGGCGAGTGCCACACCCCGCGCAACGTGATGGGGGCGATGGAGGGCTCGAAGGACCTCGGCGGCGCGGCAATCGATACCTTCTTCGCGCCGAACATCTCCTCCGACCTCCGGGCCGGCATCGGCGGCTGGACCGAAGACCAGCTCTACGACTACCTGAAGCAGGGCGCCGACAAGACCAAGGGCACGGTGTTCGGCCCGATGGCCGAGGTGGTGCACGACAGCCTGTCGAAGCTCGCGGATTCCGACATCCGCGCCATCATCGCCTACCTCAAGGCGACGCCGGAGCAACTGCCGCCGAAGCCGGAGGCGGATCCGCGCAAGGCCGAGGGCGCAACGGTCTACCTCAACGTCTGCTCGCAGTGCCACCATCCGGACGGCAAGGGCATCGCCGGCGCCGTGCCGCCGCTCGCGAACAACGGCGCGGTGACGGCGGCCGGGCCGGAGGACGTCATCTCCGCGGTCCTCGGCGGCCTCGACGGCCAGGGCAGCTACGGCCAGATGCCGTCCTTCGCCGCCACCTTCGACGACCAGCAGGTGGCCGACGTCGTCAACTACGTGCGCACCGCCTGGGGCAACCACGGCCCGGCGGACGCCACCCCGGCGATGGTCGCCGCGCTGCGCACCCAGCTCGTCCCGACCGGCCTGGGCGATCAGGCGGCGGCGGCGTTCGACTGCCCGGCGGTGAGCACGCTCGGCACCTCCGGCTCGCTGACGAGCCCGGGCTCCGGCATCCTGCAGCTGATGCAGGGCGTGCAGCCGCAGGAACTGCTGCAGCGCATCGACGAGATCATCGCCGCGCTGAAGCAGGCGAACCCGGACGAATCGAACGCCGACCTCACCGACGACGTCATCGCCGCCTACTGCCCGATCCTCGCCGCCGACAGCGCGCTCTCCGACGCCCAGAAGGCGCAGCGGCTCGATCAGTTCCAGTCGGCGGTGACCAACGCCCTCGGCCAGGGCGCGATGCCGGCTTCGGCGCAGATCCTAGTCCGCGTCGAGGTGGCGCCTGCCGACGGCCAGGCGATCGCGGCCGCCGCGGCCGCCGCCAAGGAGCCGATCCGCAAGTGGCTCGCCGCGACGATCGCCGAGGCCGCCGCCAAGCCGCCGGCCGGCGGCGCCGCGCCGGTCATCCAGTCGACGGCGGACGCCAAGCTCGGCCTGCCGGACACGGTGTTCTTCGACGTCGCCCTGCCGCAGTCGGTGCTGACCAAGGCCGACGCCGCCGCGGCGGCCGCCGGCCTCACGCAGGACGGCTGGATCGCCAAGACGGTCGAGGACGCCGCGAAGGCGGGGGCGAAGTAAGGCGAGGAAGGGGGGTCGCCGGCGCGGGTCAGCCGCGCCAGCGGCCGGTCGTCCAGAGCTCCGTCAGCCCCTCGCGATAGGTCGGCGCCGCCAGCGCGACGCCGAGTTCCCGCTTGATGCGCTCGTTCCGGACGCGCTTGCAGTCGCCGTAGAACGAGCGCGCCATCGGCGACAGCGCCGCCTCCTCGAACGGCACCTCCGGCGGCGGCTCGACCCCCATCAGTGCCGCCGCGAAGGTGACCACCTCCTGCGGCGGCGCCGGCTCGTCGTCGGCGACGTTGAAGAGCCCCGTCGCGCCGTGGTCGAGCCCGGCGACGACGGTTGCGGCGATGTCGTCGACGCGGATGCGGTTGAACACCTGGCCCGGCTTGACGATGCGGTGGGCGGTGCCGGCGGCGAGATTGACGAAGGCGTTGCGGCCGGGCCCGTAGATGCCGGCGAGGCGGAACACCGCCGCCGGGACGCCGCGCGCCGCGCCGAGGGCGAGCCAGCCGGCCTCGGCCTCGAGGCGGCGGCGGCCGCGCGGGTGCGGCGGCTTCGGCGCCGTCGCCTCGTCGATCCAGCCGCCGCCGAAGTCCCCGTAGACGCCGACGGTCGAGAGGTAGCCGATCCAGCCGAGGTCGGGGGCGGCCGCCAGGTCGTCGGCGTGCCGGGCGAGGAGCGGGTCGCCGTCCGCCTCCGCCGGGGCGGAGACGACGAGGTGGCTGGCGGCGCGGATCGCCGCGCCGAGCTCCGGCGAGGGCGCCGTGCCGTCGAAGACGATCGGCCGCGCCCCGGCGGCGGCGAGGGCCGCGGCCTTGTCTGGCGTGCGCGTGGTGGCGGCGAGGTCGCCGACCCGCGCGCCGAGGCGGTCGGCGATCGCCCGGGCCGAATAGCCGAAGCCGACGACGACGAGGCGCGGCACCGGCGCTTCCGGCGATTCAGTCATGGCTCACTCCGCCCCGCTCGCATCCGGCCCGAGGGCCGCCCGCCATTCGCTCCGAACGTCGTCGTCCGCCTCGTCGCCGAGACGGCTGGCGGCCGCCGCCGCGACCTCGGGCCGAGACGCGAGGCGCGCATAGGCCCACACCGCGGCGCCGCGCACCACCGCCGCGCTGTCGTCGAGCCGCTCGGCGACCACCGGCGCGAGCGCCGGGTCGCCGCTGTTGCCGAGGGCCACCATCACGTTGCGGACGAAGCGGTCGCGCCCGGTGCGCTTGATCGGCGAGCCGGCGAACATCCGCCGGAAGGCGGCATCGTCGAGGCGGGCGAGGGCGGCGAGCGGCGGTGCCACGAGGTCCTCGCGGGCGGCGAGCTTCGCCTCGCGGCCGAGCGTCGCGAACTTGTTCCACGGGCAGGCGGCGAGGCAGTCGTCGCAGCCGTAGATGCGGTTGCCGATGCCGGGCCGCAGCGCGGCCGGGATCGGGCCGGGATGCTCGATGGTGAGGTAGGAGACGCAGCGCCGGGCGTCGAGCTGGTAGGGCGCCGGGAAGGCCGCCGTCGGGCAGGCGTCGAGGCAGGCCCGGCACGAGCCGCAATGGTCGCCCTCGGGCGGGTCCGGCGGCAGCTCGAGGGTCGTGAACAGCGCCCCGAGCAGGAGCCACGAGCCGAACTCGCGCGAGACGAGGTTGGTGTGCTTGCCCTGCCAGCCGAGGCCGGCCGCCGCGGCGAGCGGCTTTTCCATCACCGGCGCGGTGTCGACGAACACCTTCACCTCGCCGCCGGCCGCCGCCACGAGGCCTTGCGCCAGGGTCTTCAGGCGGCCCTTGAGGACGTCGTGGTAGTCGCGGTTGCGGGCATAGACGGAGACGACGCCGCGGTCGGGCATCGCCGCGGCGTCCCACGCCCCGGCGTCCGGCGCGTAGTTGACGGCGACCATCGCGACGGCGCGGACCTCCGGCCACAGCGCCGCCGGCGAGGCGCGGCGGTCGGCCTTCTCGGCGAGCCAGTCCATCGTGCCGTGGCGGGCGGCGGCGAGGAACGCGGCCAGCCGCGGTGCGGCCGCGGCGATGGCGTCGGGGGTGGTGATTCGGCAGGCGTCGAAGCCGAGCGCGGCGGCGCGCGCCTTCAGCCTCGCCGCCGCGGCGGCCGGCGTCAGAAGTCGAGGTCGGTGTAGGACGGCGCCGCCGGCATCCCCGCCACCGTGTCCGCGAACAGCGGCCGGAACGACGGGCGCGACTTCATGCGCGCGTACCAAGCCTTGGCGTGCGGGTTGTCGGTCCACGGCACCTCGCCCAGGTAGTCGGCGCAGCTCAGCTCCGCCGCGGCCGCGAGGTCGGCGAAGGTCAGCCGGTCGCCGCCGAGCCAGTTCCGCGTCGCCGCGAGGTAGGCAATGTAGCGCATGTGGGTGCGCATGTTCGACCGGGCTGCGCGCAGCACGGCCGATTCCGGCGCGCCGCCGCCGGCGCCCGCCGGCATCTCGCGCTTGATGATGCGCTCGTGCACCAGGTGGCCGACCACCTCGTCGTCGAACTTGCGCAGGAACCACTCGGCGAGGCGCCGCGTCTCGGCCCGAAGGTCCGGGTGATCGGGCATCAGGCGGCGGTCGCCCTGGGCGTAGCCGCGTGTCTCGTCGAGATATTCGAGGATCGGCCCGGCGCCGGAGATCGCCGGCCCGTCGTTCTCCACCGCGACCGGCACGAATCCGCCGGGATTGAGGGTCAGGAACTCGCGGCGGCGATCCCAGACCCGCTCGAGGCGCAACTCGTGGCGCACGCCGTACTCGCTGAGCGCGAGGCGGACGAAGCGGCAGGCCGGCGAGAAGGGGTGATGATAGAGGACCAGCATCGCTCACGGTTCGGAGAGCGCACACAGCGGGAGCGCGACGGACGGGGGGCGCGACGAACGGCTCTAATTTTGACCCGCCCGCTTGATGCGACACGACGCGGCTCGGGTATAGTGCCGTCGCCCGCCGGGAACAACCGACAAAAGCGAACGGTCTCCAGGCGCCCGGGACTCGCGGGCCGCGCAGCCCCTGCAGGAGGATGAATGGACGTCGCGACGCTCGTCGAAGCGCTGGTGCTCGGTCTGGTCGAGGGCCTGACCGAGTTCATCCCGGTCTCCTCGACGGGGCACATCCTGCTGCTCGGCCACTTCCTCGGCTTCCAGAGCACCGGCCGCGCCTTCGAGGTGCTGATCCAGCTCGGCGCCATCCTGGCCATCCTCACCGTCTATTTCCGCCGCTTCTGGCTGATCGCCCGGGCGCTGCCGACGAGCCCCGGCGCGCGCCGGTTCGTCTACGGCATCCTGCTCGCCTTCCTGCCGGCGGCGGTGCTCGGCGTTCTGCTGCACGGCGTCATCAAGACGGTGCTGTTCGAATCGCCGGCACTCATCTGCACGACGCTGCTGCTCGGCGGCATCGTGCTCCTCGTGGTCGACCGGCTGCCGCTGAAGCCGCGGCGGCGCAGCGCCTACGAGCTCTCGCCGCGCCTCGCCTTCGGCATCGGCATCTGCCAGACGGTCGCGCTGGTGCCCGGCGTGTCGCGCTCCGGCGCGACGATCGTCGGCGCGCTCCTCCTCGGCGTCGAGAAGCGGGCGGCGGCGGAGTTCTCGTTCTTCCTCGCCATGCCGACGATGGTCGGCGCCTTCGCCTACGACCTCTACAAGAACCACGCGGCGCTCTCGCTCGACGACGGCCTGCTCATCGCCGTCGGCTTCGTGGCCGCCTTCGTGGCGGCGATCCTTGTGGTGCGGCGGCTGCTCGACTTCGTCGCCGTGCGCGGCTACGCGCCGTTCGGCTGGTGGCGGATCGGCGTGGCGCTCGCGGGCTTCGCCGGGCTCATCTACATGGGCGAGCTCGATCCGATCGGCGCGCTCGGGCTGCGCAACGGCGCGGCGCCGGCGGAGGAGGCCGGCCGTCTCGTCACCACCACCACGATCCGCGTCAGCGACCCGGTCGGCGAGCTGCCGATCGGCAAGCCGGCCGAGGAGCCGGCGCCCGTCGTCGAGCCCGCTCCCGCCGAGGTGCCCGCCGCCGACCCGGCCACTCTGCCGGGCACCGAGGCCGACGCCGCCGGCGACCTGCCGCCGTCGCCGGCCCCGTCGGTCGGCGAGGAGCCGGCGCCACCCCCGGCGACGATGCCGGCGGCGGGCGCGCCGGCGACGGCCGAGGCCCCGCCCGAAGCGGCCCCCGCGCCGCCGGCGGCGGGCGGCGAGACCCCGGCCGCGCCCGAATCGAACTTCTTCGACGACCGCTTCTCGGTCGTGCCGCCGACGCCGCCGCAATAGCCGGCCGAACGGCGGGTCGGCCGAGACCCATCTGCGGCGCAAGGTCGCTTGCACCGCTGCCCGGCCTCCATCATGTGTGCGGCCGCAAATGGAACGGAGGGGCCGGCGGCGATGTCGGATCTCTGGGTGTTCGGATACGGCTCGCTGATCTGGCGGCCGGGTTTTCCCTACCAGGAGGCGGTGGCGGCGCGGCTCGCCGGCTTCCACCGCTCGCTCTGCGTCTACTCGCACGTCCACCGCGGCACGCCCGAGCAGCCCGGCCTCGTGTTCGGGCTCGACCGCGGCGGTTCGTGCCGCGGCCGCGCCTTCCGCGTCGCCGCCGCGGACCGGGAGGCGACGGTCGCCTATCTGCGCGAGCGCGAGCAGGCGACGTCGGTCTACCGCGAGCACCTCGCCGTCGTCCGCCTCGAGGACCAGACCGGTCGCCGCGTGCCGGCGCTCGTCTTCGTCGTCGACCGTGCCCACCCGCAATATGCCGGCCGGCTCGACGCCGAGCGGCAGCTCGAGCTGGTCTTGCAGGGGGTCGGGCAGTCCGGCGTCAACCGCGACTACGTCGTCTCGACGGTGGCGGCGCTGGGCGAGCTCGGCATCCGCGACGTGCCGCTCGTCCGCCTCGCCGAGCGGCTGGCGCCGGACCGCCCCGGCTGAGGGTCAGCCGGCGGCGCGCGGCAGCGGCGGCGGCTCGGCGCTCGCCATCGCCTCGGCGATCAGCCGCTCGCTCGCCGCCTCGATGCGGCGCGACAGCTCGGCGAGGAAGGTCTTGCGGTCGAGCCCGGGCGGGATCGGCGGCAGGATCTCGACGATGATCTTGCCGGGATAGCGCCGCCACGAGCGGCGCGGCCAGTAGAGGCCGGAGTTGAGGGCGATCGGTAGGCACGGCGCCCCGCACGCCTCGTAGAGGTAGCCGACGCCGACCTTGTAGCTCGGCTTGGCGCCGGGCGTCGTCCGCGTGCCCTCCGGGAAGATGACGACCTGGCGGCCCGCCTCGATGGCCGCCCGCGCCCGCCGGGTCATCTCGACGAGCGCCCGCGAGCCGGAGGCGCGGTCGATCTCGATCATGCCGGTGCGCTTCATCGCCCAGCCGAACATCGGGATGCGCATCAGCTCGTGCTTCAGGATGAAGGTGGTGAAGCGGAAGCGCGGCACGAGCGCGATCGTCTCCCACATCGACTGGTGCTTGGAGGCGACGAGGAAGCCGCCCTCCGGGATGTTCTCGACGCCGCGCCACTCGACCTCGACGCCGCAGATCACCCCGTGGAGCCATGTGGAGGTCGCCGCCCAGAAGGTGACGAACGGCCACGGCTTCGGCCAGGGCCGGAGAAAGAACGGCCAGCCGAACACCAGCCCGAGGGCGGTGAACAGGTAGGAGGCGAGGAGGAAGGCGAAGGAGCGCAGGACGAGCACGGGTTCCGGCCGACGGTTCGAGGTCGGCTCACAGGCTCTCGCTGCGACGGCCCTCCGGTTGCGTCCCGAGGCCGACGCGCTCGAGCCCGAGCCGCACGCGCACCAGGACATACTTCAGATATTCGGCGGCGAGAAGCCGCGCGGCCTCGGGCTCGCGATACCAGGCGTCGAGCTTCAGCTCCGGGCGGACCACCGGATAGGCGATCAGCTTGCGGTCGGGCAGCGCGTCGGCGAACTCGGCGAGCGAGCGGGGGATGTGGTAGGCGCTGGTGACGACGACCAGCGATTGCAGGTTGTTGGCGAGCGCCCACTTGCGCGCCTCGGCGGCGTTGCCGATCGTGTCGGCCGCCTCGCGGCCGACCTCGATGCAGCAGCTCTTCTTCGCCGCCAGGGCCGGCTTGCTCTTCAGGAGCGTCGATTCGGCGGTCTTCGGGTTGACGCCGGAGATCAGCAGGCGCTCGGCACGGCCGGCGGCCAGCAGCTCGAGGCCGCTCGGGATGCGCTCGGCGCCGCCGGTCAGCACGACGATGCCGTCGGCGCGGGCGTCGGTCGGTGGGCTCGCCTCGGCGACGACGCGGGCGAAGGCGAGGAAATCGGCGCCGATGCCGGCCACGAGCGCGACCGCCGCGGCGGCGGCGATCAGGCGAAGGCGTCGTGGTCGTCTGTCGGACGAGGGAGCGGCGCCCGAGGCGCCCGACCCCTCCGCCCGGCTGCCACACGCCGGGAGCGCGTAAGGCAAGTCGGTCACGGACATGGAATCACAATAGCCGCGAAATGCGGCCGGCGCGAGGCCGAAGCGCCGCCGGCCGGCACCGCCGTCGCCTCCCGCGGGGCCGTCGTCAGGTCAGCGTCGCGAGGTGGCGGTGCACGGCGATGCGCGAGGTGAGCGCCGTCACCAGCGCGACGAGGGCGACCACGCCGAGGCTGGCGACGGTGCCGGCGAGGCCGATCGAGGCTGAGCCGAACAGCGCCGCCATCTGTTCGGCCTCGGCGCTGCCCGAGGCGCCGCGGCGCAGGAGGCCGAGGGCGGCGAAGGTGAGCAGGGCGGCGAGCCCGCCGGCGAGGCCGCCCTTCAGCCCGATCATCAGGAAGTGCCGCTCGAACTCGCGGGCGATGAAGGCGTTCTCGGCGCCGACGAAGTGCAGCACCTCGATCACCTGGCGGTTCGAGGCCATCGCGGCGCGCGTGGCGAAGGCGACGCTGAGCGACATCGCGACGAGCACCATGGCGAGCACCGCGAAGCCGCCGAGCACCACCGCCGCCGCCATCGAGGAGAGCCGCGCCGTCCAGGCGGAGTGGTCGTCGAGGGTCGCGCCCTTCACGGCGGCGAGGTCGGCGGCGAGCTTGGCGATGTCGGCGGCCGCCGGATCGTCCACCTCGACGGCGACGAGGCGCGGCACCGGCAGCGCCGCGAGGTCGATGCCGCTGCCGAGCCAGGGGGCGAGCAGGTCGCGGGTGTCGTCCTCCGACAGCGCGCGCACGCTGCCGATGCCGGGCGCCGCCTCGGCGATCGCCACCGCCCGGTCGACCGCCGCGCCGAGGTCGACGCCGTCGATCGGCCGGATCTGGATCGTCGCCTCACGCGCCACCTCCGACTGCCAGCCGGTCGCGGCGTCGTGGACGAGCGTCACCGCGCCGACGGTCAGGCAGGCGAGGTAGCTCATGATGGCGATGACGAGGACAAGCGAGCGCCCCTGCACCGAGTTCGCCGGCACGATCGGCGCGCGCGAGGTCTCGCCGGCCGGCCGCGGGTCGCGCAGGCCGCTCGGCACCGTGCCGGGCGCCAGGCGGGCGGCGCGGGCGAGGAGGCCGCGGGGAAGCTTCATTCGGAGACCTCGAGCCGGCCGTCGGCGATCACCAGCCGGCGCGCGTCGACCTGGTCCATGAGGGCGATGTCGTGGGTGGCGATGACGACCGCGGTACCGAGCCGGTTGAGCTCGACGAAGAGCCGGAGCAGGCGGCGGGCGAGGGGCGGGTCGACGTTGCCGGTCGGCTCGTCGGCGAGCAGGATCTCGGGCTGGGTGATGAGGGCGCGGGCGATGGCGACGCGCTGCTTCTCGCCGCCGGAGAGGATCGGCGGCAGCACGTTGATGCGCTCGCCGAGGCCGACCCAGCGCAAGAGCTCGACGACGTCGTGGCGATAGTCGGATTCGGCCCGGCCGAGCACCCGCAGCGGCAGCGCCACGTTCTCGTAGGTGGTCAGGTGGTCGAGCAGGCGGAAGTCCTGGAACACGACGCCGATGCGGCGCCGGAGCGAGGGAAGCTCGGTCTTCGGCACCGTCGCGGTGTCGCGGTCGAACACCCGGATCAGCCCGCGCGTCGGCCTGAGAGAGAGGAACAGCAGGCGGATCAGCGTCGTCTTGCCGGCGCCCGACGGGCCGGTGAGGAACTGGAACGAGCGCGCCGGGATATGGAAGTTGAGGTCGCGCAGCACCTCCGTTCCCATCCCGTAGCGCAGCCCCACGTTCTCGAACCGGATCACCCGCCGCCTCCGCCTGTCCCCGCGCCGACCGGTTCGGCCGACGCTCGCAAATTGCCGCTATCCCGTTGAACGGCCGTTAACGATAACCCTGCCGACCGGGCGGAAAAGCGGCGGCGCCGGCTGCCGGGGCGGCGCGCTTCGCCGCTCGTTAACCGGCGGCCCGCGAAGCTCGGCCTCGTCAAACGGACGACGAGCCGCCGCCCGCCACCCGCGAACGCCGCAGAAATCCGGGAGCGGTGCCGGTCGGCACGACGACAACACGAAGAAGACGGCTGCATTGAACAGGGACAGGCACTCGATGGCACGCATCCTCCTGGCAGAGGACGACGACTCGGTTCGAACCTTCGTCCGGCGGGCGCTCGAGCTCGACGGCCACGCCGTGGTGGAGGCGCCGGACGGCGCGGCGGCGCTCGCCGCGATCGGCCGGCCCGGCGAGCACTTCGACCTCCTCGTCAGCGACATCACCATGCCGGAGGTCGACGGCATCGAGCTCGCCCACGCGGCGGCGCGGCGGCGGCCGGCGCTGCCGATCGTGCTGATGACCGGCTATGCCGAGCAGCGCGAGCAGGCGGCCGACCTCGTCGAGATCGTCCGCGACGTCGTCGCGAAGCCGTTCACCCTCGACGAGATCCGCCGGGCGATCGGCCGCGCCCTCGCCGCCACCGCGCCGGCGCGCACCGCCGCGGCTTGACGGCTACTGCGCCGGGGCCGGCGCGAGCGGGTTCGCCGGCGCCGTGAGGCCGCCGGGCGCCGGGGCGAGCGGATTGGCGGGCGCCGGCAGCCCGCCCGGAGGCGGCGCGAGAGGGTTGGCCGGGGCCGGCAGCCCGCCGGGCGCCGGGGCGCCGCCGGGCGCGCCGAAGCCGCCGGGGATCTGCAGGCCCGGGCCTTCGCCGCCCGGGAAGCCGAAGCCGGCCGGCGCCTGCATCTGCATCGAGTCCGGGTCGATGGTCGAGGCCGGGCCCTTGTAGTGCATCACCATGCCCGGGAAGAGCAGCGTCAGCGCCACCATCAGGATCTGGATGAACACGAACGGCACCGCGCCCCAGTAGATCTGGCCGGTGGTGACGGGCGCCATCTGAAGGCCGGTCAGCTTGTCGATATAGGGACTGTTCGGCGCCACCGAGCGCAGGAAGAACAGCGCGAAGCCGAACGGCGGGTGCATGAAGCTCGTCTGCATGTTGATGCCGAGCAGCACGCCGAACCATATGAGATCGATGCCGAGCGCCGCCGCCGCCGGGGCGAGCAGCGGCACGATGATGAAGGCGAGCTCGAAGAAGTCGAGGAAGAAGGCGAGGAAGAACACCAGGATGTTGACGATGATCAGGAAGCCGATCTCGCCGCCCGGCAGGCCGACCAGCAGCTCCTCCACCCAGCGGTGGCCGTCGACGCCGTAGAAGGTGAGGCTGAAGACGCGCGCGCCGATGAGGATGAACAGCACGAAGGCCGAGAGCTTCGCCGTCGAATCGACCGCCTGGCGCAGCAGCCCGAAATCGAGCCGCCGCTTGGCGAGGGCGAGCAGCAGCGCGCCCGTCGCGCCCATGGCGCCGCCCTCGGTCGGCGTCGCGATGCCGACGAAGATCGTGCCGAGCACCAGGAAGATGAGGGCGAGCGGCGGCACCAGGACGATCACCACCCGCGTCGCCATGCCCGACATCAGGCCGAGCTTCAGCCCCTCGTTGGCGATCGCCAGGAGGTAGGCGAGAAGCACGACGGCGCTGATCCCCCAGATCATCGCGTTGTCGCCCGGCATGTCGGGCCAGAGGTCCTTCAGGTGGTCGACCACCAGGCTCGACGCGAAGGCGACGACGCCGAACACCATCAGCGTGTTGAAGCGCGGCCAGCGGCCGAGCCCGGCGATGCCGGTGCGCGACAGGGCCGCGGCGGTGACGACGAGGCCGAGCACCGCGCCGACCGACCAGCGCATCGGCTCGGCGAGCGCCGCCTCGAGGAGGCCGAGATGGACAAGCCCGGCGACGATCCAGCCGACGACGGCCGATCCGGCGGCGACTGAGACGACGGCGAGCAGCACCGCCGAGAGCACGCCCTGGCGGGCGGCGAAGCGCGGCTCCTCGTGGATCGTCCTGGCGTCGGTCGGCAGCGCCGGCGCGGCCTTCGGGAAGACGATCGTGACGACCAACACGTAGAGGGCGTAGAGGCCCGACAGCACCAGGCCGGGGATGAGCGCGCCGGCGTACATGTCGCCGACCGAGCGGCCGAGCTGGTCGGCGAGGACGATGAGCACGAGGCTCGGCGGGATGATCTGGGCGAGCGTGCCGGAGGCGGCGATGACGCCGGTGGCGAGCCGGCGGTCGTAGCCGTAGCGCAGCATGATCGGCAGCGAGATCAGCCCCATCGAGATCACCGAGGCGGCGACCACGCCGGTGGTGGCGGCGAGCAGGGCGCCGACGAAGATCACCGCGTAGGCGAGGCCGCCGCGCACCGGGCCGAACAGCTGGCCGATGGTGTCGAGCAGGTCCTCCGCCATCCCGGATCGTTCGAGGATCAGCCCCATGAAGGTGAAGAACGGGATGGCGAGCAGGGTGTCGTTCGCCATCGTCCCGAACACCCGCTCGGGCAGCGCCTGCAGGAAGTTCTCCTGGAACAGCCCGAGCTCGATGCCGATGACGGCGAACAGGAGGCCGTTGGCGGCGAGCGAGAAGGCGACGGGATATCCGAGCAGCAGGAAGACGATCAGGCTCACGAACATGATCGGAGCCATGTTGTGGATCAGAAGCTCGACCATCGGCGGCCTTTCTCGGGTCGGTCCGGGGAGCGGAAGCGGGGATTGCGGTCGGCCTCGGCGGCCGGGCGGGTCGGTCGTCGGGGTCCGGCTAGTGCGGGCCGGTCTTGCCGGTCTCGTACGGATCCGGGATCAGCCCGCGGATCACCGCCACGCGCTTGATGAGCTCGGAGATGCCCTGCAGGAACAGGAAGAAGAAGCCGATCAGCACGACGAACTTCGCCGGCCACAGCGGCAGGCCGCCGGCATTCAGCGACTGCTCGTCCATCCGATACGACGAGTAGAAGAACGGCCAGGAATCCAGCACCATCAACAGGCAGAACGGCAGCAGGAAGAAGATGTGGCCGAAGACGTCGATGTAGTCTCGTGCTCTCTTGGAGAAGTTCGAGACGACGATGTCGATGCGAATGTGCTCGTTGCGCATCAGCGTATAGGACGCGCAGAGCATGAACACTACGCCGAACAGGTACCACTGCGCCTCGAGCCAGGCGTTCGAGCTGGTCGAGAAGGCCTTTCGGACGATGGCGTTTCCGGCGCTGATCAGCACCGCGACGAGGATCAGCCAGCGCGCCGCCAGTCCGATCCTGAGGTTCACGGCATCGATCGCCCTCGAGAGCATGAGGAGCGGCTTCACGGCGGTTTCCCCTGGATGTCCGGTCGCGCCGGTTGATCCGACGTCGCCCGTCTCTTCTGGTCTATCGCTCGCCTTCTAGCACGGCGCCGCCCCGTCGCGCGACGCATTCGGTCTTCGCCCTTTGGGGGATGGCGGCCGGCGGGGATCGTTGTCTCGACCGCGACGGCGGGATCGCCCGCCGCGCTGCGATGGCGCGCATCAGTTGCGCGGCAGCAGGCGCTCCAGGTAGTCGAGCTCGATCTGCGGGCGGAGCGGCTCGCCGAGGCGGCGGCGCAGCTCCTCCAGGATCTGGCGGGCGCGCTGCACGTCGATCTCGTCGGGCACCCGCACGCTGTTGCCGAGGTCGGGGCCCTCGGTGCGGCGCATCCGGCCGAGCGGGTCCTCGTTTTGCGCCGAGGGCGACTGGCCGCCCGGGCCGCGGCCCATCTGCCCGTCGCCCATCATCTGCTCGGCGAGCGACTGCGCGCCGCGGCGGAGCGCGTCGAGGGCGTCGCCCTGGCGCCCGACGGCCTCGCCGGTCTCCGACCGGCCGAGCGCGTCGCGGGCCCGGCCCATCGCCTCGCCGGCCTGGCCGAGGGCGTTGCCGTCGCCACCCTGGCCCTCGCCGCCCTCGCCCTGCTGTCCCTGCTCGCCTTCACCACCGGGCTGGCCACCCTGCTGGCTGTTTTGCTGACCCTGGCCGAGCTGGTCGAGGAGCTGCTGCAGCTTGTCGGCGAGCGAGCCCTGGCCTTCCTGCAGCTGGCGCAGCGCCTCGGCGAGCTGGTCGGGCGTCATCTGCTGCCCGCCCTCGCCCGGCTGCGGCTCGCCGCCCTCGCCGCGGTCGAGCCGGTAGGTCTCGTCCATCAGGCGCTGCTGCTCCTGGATCATCCGGCCGAGCTCGTCGAGCATGCCGCCGTCCTGCTGGCCCTCGCCGCCCTGCTGCGGCTGGCCGGGCCGGCCGGCCTGCAGGTTCTCGAGCATCTGCTGCAGCTCGGAAAGGAGCTGCTGGGCGGCGTCGCGCGAGCCCTGGCGGGCGAGCTCCTCGATGCGGTCGAGCATCTTGTCGAGGTCCTGCGGCCGCAGCATCCGGGTGTTCGGATCCATTGGCCGCGCCGACTGCGGGTTGCGCCGCATCTCCTCGGCGAGCGAGGAGAGGTAGCGCTCCATCGCCTTGCGCAGGTCGTCGGTCAGCTTGGCGATCTCCTCCTCGGAGGCGCCGTTCTCCAGCGCCCGGCGGAGCGCCTCCTGGGCGTCGCGCAGCGCCCGTGCGGCGAGCGAGAGGTCGCCGTCCTCGATCGCGAGCGCCAGGTTCCAGAGATCGTCGACCGAGGCGACGAGCGCCTCGCGGTCGTTCGCCGCGGCGAGGCGGCGGTAGGCCATGCGCGTGCCGACATAGGCGGCGGGGCTGTCGAACAGCCCGTCGGGGGCGAGCGTCAGCGCGTCGAGCGCGTCGAGGACGGTCGGCTGCGCCGCAGCGTCGATGGCGAGGTTGCGCCGCTGCTCGACGATGGCGCGGGCGAGCAGCTTGCGGAAGCTGCGCTCCGGCAGCGTCATGTCGATCGTCTCGCTGCGGCCCTCCTGGCCCGCCTCGTCGCGCGCGACGAGGGTAAGGCGGACGCGCGCGCCGGCCCAGGGATGGGCGGTGAGGTCCTGCAGCGTCTTCGCCGAACCGGAGCGGGCGCGGTGGGCGGGCAGCACCAGCGGCACCTCGGGCGCCGCGATCAGCGGTTCGGCGCCGGCGGCGGCGGGGCCGGCGACCGGCACCACGATCGCCTCGGCCTCGGTGATCCCGTAGTCGTCGGAGACGGTGTAGGCGAGCTCGACGGCGCCGCTCGCTGCGACCGTCGGCGGGCCGGCCCAGGCGATGGTCGGCGCGGCGTCGGGGTCGACCGCGAAGCGCCAGGCGGCGAGCGGGGCCTCCTCGCCGCCGCGGCCGACCGCCACCTCGGTGTCGCCGTCGAGGACGATGCGGAACTCGCGCGCCGCCGCGTCGCCGGCCGGCGGCGTCGCCTCCGGCGCGACCGCGGTCTTCGTCGCGGTCTCGGCCTCCACGACCGTGCGGCCGCCGTTGCTGCGCCGCTCGACGGCGACCTCCGGCGCGCCGTGCAGGCGGACGACGACCGTCGAGCCGGTCGGTACCCGGAGCGCGCCGCCGCTGTCGATGCGGCCCTCGCCGGTGAGGAAGACCGGCGCCCGGCCGGTGTAGGGCGGCGGCGTCACCCAGGCGTCGAGCCGCATCGGCGGCACCGGCACCGGGGCGACGAGCGGCGCGAAGGCCGCCTCGATGCGGCGCAGATAGTCGCCGGAGGCGGCGAACACGCCGACGAAGAGGAGAAGTCCGACCACCGCCCGCAGCGCCCACGGGTCGCGGCGGAACAGCGCCGGCGCGGGCCAGCCGGCGCGCATGCCGGCGAGCATGGTCGCCATCCGCGCCCGGTGCGCCGCCCACAGCGCGCGCGCCGCCGGGTCGGTCTCGCCGGCGGCGAGCGTGTCCTCGAAGGCGGTCAGCGGCCGGTGGACGGTGCCCGACGCCTGCTCGACGCGGTGCACGCCGTCGGCGCGGCTCGGCGGCCGGACGCGGGCGAGCCGCCAGAGGAAGTAGAGGGCGGCGGCGGCGAGCACGACGAGCGCCGCGGCGCGCGCCACGGACGGCACCACGAGCCACAGCCCGAGGAAGGAGAGGGCGAGGAACAGCGCGGCGACGGCGAGGAACCCGGCGAGCGGCGGCCACAGGCCTTCCCAGAGGATCGCCAGCCGCGCCCGGCGGACGATCCCCTCGAGCCCGTCACGCCGGCCGGCACGGCCGGCATTGGCCGGGCCCGGCGGGCGCAGGGTGTATCGCTCGGTCATGCCTCGGTCCTGTCGTCCCTCGCCGAAGTCACCAGTCGAAAGTTCCCCGCCCACCGAATTCAAGTCGCCGGTTCGTGCCGCCTTGCCGCGACGCAGCGTCCGTGCACACACCATGCTCGGCATGCATCACGCTTGCCACCGCCGGCAGGGCGCCGATCAGTCAGCATGACGGGCGGTCGCGGCGATATCTAGGCAGGCGGCGGCGCGCGGCGCCCCCGATCGCGGCAACGTGAGCGGCGGGCCTCAGCCGGCGAGCCAGTCCGGCAGCCGGTCGAGGCCGATCAGCTCGTCGTAGCTCGGCCGCGGCCGGACGACCGCGAAGCGGCCGCCGTCGACAAGCACCTCCGGCACCAGCGGGCGGGAGTTGTAGGTGCCGGCCTGCACCGCGCCGTAGGCGCCGGCCGAGAAGACGGCGAGGAGGTCGCCGGCGGCGACCGGCGGCAGCGGCCGGCGCTGCGCCAGGAAGTCGCCCGATTCGCAGACCGGGCCGACGACGTCGACCTTGTGCATCGGCGCGCTGCGGGCGGGCTCGGCCACCGGGCGGATCTCGTGGTGGGCGTCGTAGAGGGTCGGGCGGACGAGGTCGTTCATGCCGGCGTCGACGATGACGAAGGTCTTCGCCGCCCCCTCCTTCACGTAGACGACCTCGGTGACGAGGATGCCCGCGTTGCCGACGATCAGCCGGCCGGGCTCGAACAGCACGCGGCAGCCGAGCCGGTTGGCGTGGCGCTCGACCACCGCGGCGTAGGCGCCGGGGTCGGGCGGCGGCGACAGATCGTCGCGGTAGGGGATGCCGAGGCCGCCGCCGAGGTCGACGTGCTCGATCGCGTGGCCGTCCTCGCGCAGCATGGAGATCAGCTCGCCGAGGCGCGAGAAGGCGGCGTCGAACGGCTCAAGCTCGGTGATCTGCGAGCCGATGTGCATGTCGATGCCGGCGACGGCGAGGCCGGGCAGCGCCGCGGCCCGGGCATAGGCCTCGCGGGCTTCGAGCCACGGAATGCCGAACTTGTCCTCGGACTTGCCGGTCGAGATCTTGTGGTGGGTGCGCGCGTCGACGTCGGGGTTGATCCTGAGCGAGACCCGCGCCGTGCGGCCGAGCGCGGTCGCGACCTCCGACAGCCGCTCGAGCTCGGGCCGCGATTCGACGTTGAAGCAGAGGATGTCCTCGCCGAGCGCGTAGGTCATCTCGCGCGCCGTCTTGGCGACGCCGGAAAAGACGATGCGCTCGCCCGGCACCCCGGCGGCGCGGGCGCGCCGGAGCTCGCCCTCCGAGACTACGTCCATGCCGGCGCCGAGGCGGGCGAGGAGGGTGATCACCGCCTGGTTGGAGTTCGCCTTCATGGCGTAGCAGACGAGGGTCGGCATCCGCCCGACGGCCTCGCTGAACACCCGGAAGTGCCGCTCGATGGTGGCCGCGGAGTAGACGTAGACGGGCGTCCCGACGGCGCGGGCGATCTCCGGCACCGGCACGTCCTCGGCATGGAGGATGCCGCCGCGATAGGCGAAGTGGTGCACGGGACGAAACTTTCAGAGAAGCGGGTCGAGGAAGAACGGCTGGTCGGGCGCGCGCGGGCCGTTCGGTTTGTCCGGGTCGGCCGGCAGGGTGCCGGCCGGGGCGCGCTGGCCGGGCGGCGGCTGCGGCGAGCCGCGGCGGCCGCAGCCGGCGACGGCGAGCGTGGCGACGATCGCCGCGACGAGGGCGAACCGGACGGACGGACGGGCGAACGGCACCTAGGGCTTCCCTCGCTTCAAGCGGCGATCATAGCCGACCGCGGGGCCGGCGGAAGAGCGTCGCGGCGATCATCGCGTCCGATCGGCGGTCCGCGCCTCGCGGGCGAGCCGGCGCGCCCAGGCGGCGGCCTGCTTGCGCACGTTGGCCGGGGCGGTGCCGCCGTAGCTGGTGCGGCTCCTGACCGAGCGGTCGACCGAGAGCACGCCGAACACCGCCTCGGTGATGCGCGGCTCCACCGCCTGCATCGCCGCGAGCGGCAGCCGGTCGAGCGCGACGCCGCGCGCCGAGGCCTCGCCGACGATCCGGCCGGTCACGTGGTGTGCCTCGCGGAACGGCATCCCGAGCACTCTGACGAGCCAGTCGGCGAGGTCGGTGGCGGTGGCGTAGGCGCCGCCGGCCGCCTTCTTCATCGCCGCCTTGTCGGGCTCGAGGTCGCGGATCATGCCGGCGGTCGCGGCGATCGACAGCGCCAGCGCCGGCAGCGCGTCGAAGGTCGGCTCCTTGTCCTCCTGCATGTCCTTCGAATAGGCGAGCGGCAGCCCCTTCATGACGATGAGGAGGGTCGTCAGCGCGCCGACGATGCGGCCGGTCTTGGCGCGCACCAGCTCGGCCGCGTCGGGGTTGCGCTTCTGCGGCATGATCGAGGAGCCGGTGGTGAAGCGGTCGGATAGCTTCACGAAGGAGAACGGCGCCGAGCACCAGATCACGATCTCCTCGGCGAGGCGGGAGAGGTGGATTGCCGCGATCGAGGCCGCCGACAGGCTCTCGAGCGCGAAGTCGCGGTCGGACACGGCGTCGAGCGAGTTGGCGGTCGGCCGGTCGAAGCCGAGCGCCGCGGCGGTGGCGAAGCGGTTGATCGGGAACGAGGTGCCGGCGAGGGCGGCCGAGCCGAGCGGGCACTCGTTGAGCCGCCGGCGCGCATCGGCGATGCGGCCGCGGTCGCGCGACAGCATCTCGACATAGGCGAGGAGGTGGTGGCCGAAGGTCACCGGCTGCGCCGTCTGCAGGTGGGTGAAGCCCGGCATCACGGTCGCCGCGTGCAGGCGGGCCTTGTCGACGAGGGCGGCCTGCAGGTCGGCGAGGCCGGCATCGAGGCCGTCGAGGGTGTCGCGCACCCACAGCCGGAAGTCGGTCGCCACCTGGTCGTTGCGCGAGCGGGCGGTGTGCAGCCGCCCGGCGGCCGGGCCGATCGCCTCGGCGAGCCGCGCCTCGACGTTCATGTGGATGTCCTCGAGGGCGCGCGAGAACGTGAACCGCCCGGCCTCGATCTCGACGAGGATCGCGTCTAGTCCAGCGGCGATCTTGGCGGCGTCGTCGGCCGCGATGATGCCTTGTTCGGCGAGCATGGCGACGTGCGCCTTGGAGCCGGCGATGTCCTGGCGGTAGAGCAGGCGGTCGAAGTCGATCGAGGCGTTGATCTCGGCCATCACCGCGTCCGGGCCGCCGGAGAAGCGGCCGCCCCACATGCGGTTGCCGTCGCGGCCGGCGGCGGGCTCGGTGGCGGCGGGCTCTGGGGCGGCGGTCATGGGCGGCGATCCTCGGCGGCGGGCGCCGGACGGACGGCGCGGTCTGAACGGAACGAAGGAAGAGGTGACACGATGGCGGACGACCTTCCGGCGACCCCGCGCCGCCGCGGCCTCGGGCTCGTCGGGCTCGCCGCCGCCGCCGGCGCGGTCGCCGGGCTCGCGGCGGTATACGTGATCGGCGGGTTCGGTGGCAACGCCGGCGGCGCCGCGGCCGCCGGCTGCGAGGGCGCGGCGGCGACGGCGGCGGCGCTGAAGCCGCTGGCGACCGGCGAGGTCGCCGCCTTCCTGCCGGCCGCGACGCCGGTCTCGGTCGCCGACCTGTCCTTCACCGGTCCGGACGGCAAGCCGATGACCCTCGCCGACAAGGCCGGCAAGACGGTGCTGCTCAACCTCTGGGCGACCTGGTGCGCGCCGTGCCGGGAGGAGATGCCGGCGCTCGACCGCCTGCAGGCCGCGCTCGGCGGCGACGGCTTCGAGGTGGTGGCGGTGAACGTCGACTCGCGCGACGACGGCCGCGACGCCCGCTTCCTCGAAGAGACCGGCATCCACGGCCTCGCCCGCTACGCCGACCGCTCGATGGGTGTCTTCAACACCCTGAAGGGGCGGGCGCTCGCCGTCGGCATGCCGACGACGCTCCTCGTCGACGGCGCCGGCTGCGAGCTCGGCGTGATGCACGGCCCGGCGGAGTGGGATTCGAAGGACGCCGAGGCGCTGATCGAGGCGGCCCGGCGCGCCCCGGCGAGCTGACCGCCGGCCGCCGCGGGGCCGCGCTTCACCCTCCGGCGATTTCTGCTAAAACCCCTCGCGGCCGGGCGCTCGCCCGGCCGTCCGATCCCCATTCGACGAGCCCTTCGATGACCGACACGGCCGCCCTCGACCTCGACGCGCTGGAGCGCGACGTCCTCGCCCGCATCGCGGCGGCGGCGGACGCGTTTACGCTCGAGGAGGCGCGGGTCGCCGCCCTCGGCAAGAAGGGCGCGGTGACCGAGTTGATGAAGCGGCTCGGCGGCATGTCCGACGCCGAGCGGCGCACCGCCGGTCCGGCCCTCAACGGGCTGAAGCAGCGCGTCGGCGAGGCGATCGAGGTGCGGCGCGCCGCGCTCGCCGAGGCGGCGCTGGCCGAGCGGCTGGTGCGCGAGCGGATCGACGTGACGCTCGCTCCCCGCCCGGGCGCCGAAAGCCTCGGCCGCATCCACCCGGTGAGCCAGGTGATCGACGAGCTCACCGCGATCTTCGCCGACCTCGGCTTCGCCGTTGCCGAGGGGCCGGACATCGAGACCGACCACTACAACTTCACCTCGCTCAACTTCCCCGTCGGCCACCCGGCGCGGGAGATGCACGACACCTTCTTCTTCGAGCCGAAGCCCGACGGTTCGCGGCTGCTGCTCCGCACCCACACCTCGCCGGTGCAGATCCGCACCATGGAGAAGGGCGAACTGCCGCTGCGCGTCATCTGCCCCGGCCGCACCTATCGCTGCGACAGCGACCAGACGCACACCCCGATGTTCCACCAGGTCGAGGGCCTCGTCGTCGACGAGAGCGCGACGATCGGCAACCTGAAGTGGGTGCTCGAGGAGTTCTGCAAGGCGTTCTTCGAGGTGCCGAAGGTCGAGATGCGCTTCCGGCCGTCGTTCTTCCCGTTCACCGAGCCGTCGATGGAGGTCGACATCCGCTGCCGCCGGCTCGGCAACGAGATCCGCTTCGGCGAGGGCGACGACTGGCTGGAGATCCTCGGCTGCGGCATGGTGCACCCGAACGTGCTGCGGGCCGGCGGCATCGACCCCGAGCGCTACCAGGGCTTCGCCTGGGGCATGGGGATCGACCGCATCGCCATGCTGAAATACGGCATGCCGGACCTGCGCGCCTTCTTCGACGCCGACGCCCGCTGGCTCTCCCACTACGGCTTCCGCCCGCTCGACCTGCCGACGCTGTTCGGGGGGCTGAGCGCGTGAGGGGGGTGGTTCGCGAGGTCTCGCCCCGCGTCGGCCCCCTACGCTTTCCTCCCCCTGCAGGGGAGAGGGCTGCGGGTGGCGGCCGCGCCGCGGAAGCACTCATCTATTCAAGCGCGTCGCGGCCCGTCGGGCGCGTCGCCGGAGTCCCGTCATGAAGTTCACCCTGTCCTGGCTCAAGGAGCACCTCGACACCGAGGCGCCGCTCGCGGCCGTGCTCGACACGCTCAACGCCGTCGGCCTCGAGGTCGAGGCGGTCGACGACCCGGCGGCGGCGCTCCGGCCGTTCGTGATCGCCAAGGTGGTGTCCGCCGAGAAGCACCCGAACGCCGACAAGCTCCGGGTCTGCATGGTCGACACCGGCACCGGCGAGCCGGTGCAGGTCGTCTGCGGCGCGCCGAACGCGCGCGCCGGGATGACCGGCGTGTTCGCGCCGCCGGGCACCCACGTGCCGGGCACCGGGGTCGACCTCAAGGTCGGCACCATCCGCGGCGTCGAGAGCCGCGGCATGCTCGTCTCCGAGCGCGAGCTGAAGCTCTCCGAGGACCACGACGGCATCATCGACCTGCCGGCCGACGCGCCGGTCGGCACCGCCTACGCCACCTGGGCCGGGCTCGACGACCCGGTGGTCGAGGTGGCGGTGACGCCGAACCGGCCGGACTGCCTCGGAATTTCGGGCATCGCCCGCGACCTCGCCGCCGCCGGCCTCGGCACCCTGCGCGGCCAGGCGGTCGAGCCCGTCGCCGGCGAGGGCGACTGCCCGGTCGGGGTGACGCTCGCGCTCGACGGCGCGCCGCAGCTCTGCCCGGCGTTCGCGCTGCGGCTCGTCCGCGGCGTCAAGAACGGCCCGTCGCCGGCGTGGATGCAGCGCCGGCTCCGGGCGATCGGGCTCCGGCCGATCAACGCCCTCGTCGACGTCACCAACTACATCACCCACGACCGCGGCCGGCCGCTGCACGTGTTCGACGCCGGCAGGGTCGGGGGTGACCTCGTCGTCCGCCGCGGTGCGGCGGGCGAGAGCCTCGCCGCGCTCGACGGCAAGACCTATGCGCTCGACCCCTCAGTCGTCGTCATCGCCGACGACAACGGCGTCGAATCGCTCGCCGGCATCATGGGCGGCAGCGCCAGCGGCTGCTCGGAGGCGACCACCGACGTGCTCGTTGAATCGGCGCTGTGGGACCCGCTCACCGTGGCGCAGACCGGCCGCCGCCTCGGCGTTCTCTCCGACGCGCGCTTCCGCTTCGAGCGCGGCGTCGACCCGGCGATGACGCTGCCCGGCCTCGAGCTCGCCACCCGGATGATCCTCGACCTCTGCGGCGGCACGCCGACGAAGGCGGTGGTCGCGGGCGCGGTGCCTGACACCCGCCGCGTCGTCGCCTTCCCGCTCGCCGAGGTGCAGCGCCTCGCCGGCATCGCCCTCGACGACGGCACCATCGTCGACACCCTCGGCCGGCTCGGCTTCGAGGTTTCGGGCGCCGGCCCGGTGCGCGCCGTGGTGCCGCCGAGCTGGCGGCCGGACATCGACGGCAAGGCCGACCTCGTCGAGGAGGTGGTGCGCATCGTCGGGCTCGACCGCATCGCCTCGGTGCCGCTGCCGCGCATCGCGACGGTGGCCGCCAAGGTGCTCACCGCCGGCCAGGTCCGCGCCCGCAACGCGCGGCGCACCCTCGCCGTCCGCGGCATGGTCGAGGCGATGACGTGGTCGTTCGTGCCGAAGCCGCACGCCGAGGCGTTCGGCGGCGGCCGGCCCGAGCTCGCCCTCGCCAACCCGATCTCGGCCGACCTCTCCGACATGCGGCCGAGCCTGATGCCGGGCCTCGCCGCCGCCGCCCAGCGCAACGCCGACCGCGGCTACGGCGACGTGGCGCTGTTCGAGGTCGGCCAGATCTTCGCCGGCGACCGGCCGGAGGACCAGAAGCGCGCCGCCGCCGGCGTCCGCCGCGGCACCGCCGTCGTCACCGGCGCCGGCCGCCACTGGTCGGGCGCCGCCCGGCCGGTCGGCGTCTACGACGCCAAGGCCGACGCCCTCGCCGTGCTCGACGCCGCCGGCGCGCCGGCCGACCGCGTGCAGGTGACGACCGACGCCCCGGCCTGGTTCCACCCCGGCCGCTCGGGCACGCTGCGGCTCGGGCCGATCGTGCTCGGCCACTTCGGCGAGCTGCACCCGGCGGTGCTCGAGACCCTCGACGTCGACGGCCCGCTGGCCGCCTTCGAGGTGAACCTCGACGCCATCCCGCCGCAGAAGGCGAAGCCGACGCGCGCCAAGCCGCCGCTCGTCCTCGCCGAGCTGATGCCGGTCTCGCGCGACTTCGCCTTCGTGGTCGACCGCGGCGTCGCCGCCGCCGACATCGTCAAGGCCGCCGCCGGCGCCGACAAGGCGCTCGTCGAGCGCGTCGCGGTGTTCGACGTCTACGAAGGCAAGGGCGTGCCCGAGGGCGCGAAGTCGGTGGCGATCGAGGCGGTGCTGCAGCCGCGCGAGCGCACGCTGACCGACGCCGAGATCGACGCCGTGGCGGCGAAGATCGTCGCCGCCGTGACCAAGGCGACCGGCGCCACCCTCCGGAGCTGAGGGCGGGCCGGTTGCGGCGGCGGGCCGCATAGCCCGAACGGGGAGCCCTCGCGGTTCCGCGCCTTGCGGTGCGGGCCGCGGGCCGCTACATGACCTCGACGGTGCCTCCCCGCCTCCGGAGCCTCCATGCGCGCGATTCTCGACGTCGTCCTGCTCGTCCTCGACCTCTACACCTGGGTGGTGATCGCGGCGGCGGTGTTCTCGTGGCTCTATGCCTTCGGCGTCGTCAACCCGCGCAACCAGATCGTCGCCCGCATCGGCGAGGTGCTGTACCGGATCACCGAGCCGGTGATCGCGCCGATCCGCCGCTTCATGCCGAACCTCGGCGGCATCGATCTGTCGCCGGTCGTGCTGCTGCTGCTGATCTTCCTGATCCAGAACATCATCATCCGCTACGTCTACCCGTACGTCTTCTGAGGCGGATGGGACGGGCGGCCGCGCGGTGAAGGCGATCCCGGCCGAGGCCGCGACGGGCGGCGCGCCGCCGCCGCCGTGGACTGCCGCCACCGGCGGGCTGCGGGTGCGCGTGCGATTGACGCCGCGCGGCGGCCGCGACGCGGTCGACGGCGTCCAGCGGCTGTCCGACGGCACGACGGTGCTCGCGGTGCGCGTGCGCGCGGTGCCGGAGAAGGGCGCCGCCAACGCCGCGCTCCTCTCCCTCGTGGCGGATGCCGCGGGCGTTCCCTCCTCGCAGGCGGCGCTCGTCGCAGGCGCCACCGGGCGGGTCAAGACGGTGGCGATTTCCGGGGATGCGGCGGCGCTCGCGGCGCGGCTCGCGGCAGTGGCGGCAGGAGCGAAGAAATGACGGCGGCGATCATCGACGGCAAGGCGCGGGCCGAGCGGCTGCGGGCGGACGTGGGCGCGGCGGTCGCCCGCCTCGGCACCGAGCACGGCCTCAGACCGGGCCTCGCGGTGGTGCTCGTCGGCGACGATCCGGCGAGCCACATCTACGTCGCCAACAAGATCAAGGCCTGCGCCGCCGCCGGCATCGTGTCGGTCGAGCACCGGCTGCCGGCCGACGTCGCCGAGGCGGAGCTGCTGGCGATCATCGCCCTCCTCAACGCCGATCCGGCGATCGACGGCATCCTGGTGCAGATGCCGCTGCCGCGGCCGCTCGACGCCGACCGTGTGGTGCGCGCCATCGATCCGGCGAAGGACGTCGACGGGTTGCACCCGGAGAACGCCGGCCTCCTCGTCCTCGGTCGGCCGGGCCTCGTGCCGTGCACGCCGCTCGGCTGCCTGATCCTGGCGCGCGAGGCGCTCGGCGACCTCGCCGGCCGCGAGGCGGTGGTGGTCGGCCGCTCGATCCTCGTCGGCAAGCCGGCGGCGCTCCTGCTGCAATCGGCCGACTGCACGGTGACGATGGCCCACTCGCGCACCCGCGACCTGCCGGAGGTCTGCCGCCGCGCCGACATCCTGGTCGCGGCCGTCGGCCGGCCCGAGCTCGTCCGCGGCGACTGGGTGAAGCCGGGCGCCTGCGTCATCGACGTCGGCATCAACCGCGTGCCGGCGCCCGACAAGGGGCCGGCCAAGACGCGCATCGTCGGCGACGTCGCCTTCGAGGAGGCGCGCTCCGTCGCCGGCTCGATCACCCCGGTGCCGGGTGGCGTCGGGCCGATGACGATCGCCTGCCTGCTCGCCAACACCGTTACCGCCGCCTGCCGGCGCCGCGGCCTGCCGGTGCCGACGTTCGGCTGAGCCCTCAGTTCTCGGCGAGCGCGATGGCGGCGACGAGGCGGCCGTAGTCGGGCTCGCCGCGGTGGGTGGTGCGCCGGTAGGAGAAGAAGCGCGCCTCGTCGGCATAGGTGCACAGCGCGAGGTCCTCGACGGTGCCGACGCCGGCCGTTGAGAGACGGTTTGCGATGTAGCCCGGCAGGTCGAACATCGCGTGGCCGGCGCGCTCTGAGCGGACGAAGAAGCGGGCGCTCGCCTCGTCGGCCTCGAGGAAGCGGGCGACGAACTCAGGCCCGACCTCGTAGGCGTCGGCCGAGATCATCGGGCCGAGCGCGGCGGTGATCCGCCCCCGCTCGGCGCCGAGCCCCTCCATCGCCGTGATCGTCGCCTCCAGCACGCCGCGCAGCGCGCCGCGCCAGCCGGCGTGCGCCGCCCCGATCACGCCCGCCTCGGGGTCGGCGAAGAGGATCGGGCCGCAGTCGGCGGTCGAGACCCCGAGGGCGATCCCGGGCCGCGCCGTCACCACGGCGTCGCCCTCCGGCCGCTCGCCGTCCGCCGCCTCGATGACGAAGGCGTCGGCGGAGTGGACCTGGTAGGGCGTCACCAGCCGGTCCGCCTCGAGGCCGAGCGCGCGGGCGACGCGGGCGCGGTTCTCGAGCACGGCGTCGCGGTCGTCGCTCGAGCCGAGGCCGATGTTGAGGCTCGCGTAGACCCCGGTCGACACGCCGCCCTCGCGGGTGAAGAAGCCGTGGCGGATGCCGGGCAGGGCGGCAAGGGCGGGGGCGAGAATCATCGGAGGTCCCGGATCGTGGGTCGCGGCGATGGTGCGGTCGACCGGCGGTCCGGTCAACAGCGGTGCGGTCAACCGGCGAAGGGTGGTGGAGGCGGTGCGCCGGCCGGCGTCACCGCCAGCACCTTGAAGAGCGCCCCCATCTCGCCGTCGGCGGTGCCGGCGAGCCGGTGCACGGCCGCTGCGAGGGCGGCGCGCTCCTCCGGCGAGGCGTCGCGGCCGAGCCGCTCGGCGCGCGGCACAAGGCCGAGCGCGGTCAGGAATGCGCCCTGGCCGATCGGTCCCCAGGCGGCGGCGCCGGCCGCGCGCGCCGCCCGGGCGAGCGCCGCGAAGTCGACGTGGGCGGTGAGGTCTACCTCGCCCGGGCGGTCGAGCGGGTCGGCGAAGGCGTGGCCAGCGAGGGCCTGCAGCGTATCGCCGACGCCGCTCTCGGCATGGCCATAGTCGATCGCGAGCATCGCGCCGCCGTCGCGGGCGATCCGCCCGGCAAGCGTCGCCATCACCGCCTGCGAGACGGGCGAGACCTCGAAGATCGCCCCCTCCGCCGCCCCGGCCGGCGCCGCCGCATCGGCGAGGCGGCCCGGCCCGAGGCCGAAGGCGAGGCGGCCGCCGGCGTCGAGGCCGACCACCCGCTCGCGCCAGGTGCCGCCCGTCCGCACGAACTGGCGGATCGGCAGGGCGTCGAAGAACTCGTTGGCGACGACGTAGAGCGGACCCGCCGGCACGTCGTCCAGGCGGTCGTGCCAGGTGGGGGCGAGCGGCGCTCCGGCGAGGGTCGCCGCCTGCGCCGCGCGGAGCCGTTCGCTCGTCTCGACGAGGTGGAGCTCTGCGGCGGCGAGGAAGTCGGGCACCAGGCGGGCGGTGCGCAGCAGGTCGGCCATCAGCGTGCCGCGGCCGGGGCCGAGCTCGACGAGGTTCACCGGCGCCGGCCGCCCGGCGGCGTCCCACTGCGCCAGGATCCAGGCGCCGACGAGCTCGCCGAAGATCTGCGAGATCTCCGGCGCGGTGACGAAGTCGCCCGCCGGCCCGAACGGCTCGCGGCGGGCGTAGTAGTCGCCGACCGCATGGCTCATGAAGGCCGCCACCGTCATCGGCCCGTCGGCGGCGATCAGCCGGGCGAGCCGCTCGGCGAGCGGGCCGCCGTCGGTCATCGCGCGGCGGCTCCGGCCGCCGGGCGGCGCGCGAGGACCATCAGGAGGATGCCGACGGCGAGCATCGGCAGCGACAGTACCATGCCCATGGTGAGGCCGAAGGCGAGGAAGCCGATGTGCAGGTCGGGCATGCGGAAGAACTCGGCGGTGATGCGGGCGAGGGCGTAGCCCGCCGCGAAGGCGCCGCCGACGAAGCCCGGCCGCGCCAGCCGGCCGAAGCGGTGGGTGAGGAGGCGGAGCACCAGGAACAGCACCAGACCCTCGAGCGCCGCCTCGTAGAGCTGGCTCGGGTGGCGCGGCTCCGGCCCGGCGGCGGGGAACACCATCGCCCACGGCACGTCGGCCGGCCGGCCCCACAGCTCCCCGTTCACGAAGTTGGCGAGCCGCCCGAAGAACAGGCCGATCGGCGCCGCGGCGCCCGAAAGGTCGAACAGCGTCAGCGTCGACAGGCCGCGCCGGCGGGCGAACAGGATCATCGCCAGGAGCACGCCGACGAAGCCGCCGTGGAACGACATGCCGCCCTGCCAGACGACCAGGATCTCGGCAGGGTGGGCGAGAAAATAGGCAGGGTTGTAGAAGAGCACATAGCCGAGCCGGCCGCCGACGACGACGCCGAGGGTCGCCCACAGCACGAAGTCGTCGACGTCGGCGATGCCCGGCCGCGGCGTTCCGTCCCACAGCCGGTCGTCGTGCACGAGGGCGCGCATGTAGAACCAGCCGAGCAGGATGCCCACGACGTAGGCGAGCGCGTACCAGCGGATGGCGAACGGGCCGATCTCGACCAGCACCGGGTCGATGGCGGGAAAGGCGATGGCCGTCAGCATGGGCGAACCGGGGGCGCGGGGGGGCGGGGTCGGCGGGGCGGACCCTGCACGAGGCCCGCCCGCGGCGTCAACCGCGCCGCCTTGCGGGGCTCCGGCCGGCTCCCCATAGTAGGATCGACGACGCGCGTACCGGCGAGGATGCTCCGATGACCCAGACCAACAACCGTCTTCTCGACGAGTTCGCCAAGCTCGCCACCGACGCCGCGGCGGTCGCCCAGGGCATGCGCCGCGAGGTCGAAACGGCGGTGAAGAGCCAGGCCGAGCGCTTCCTCGCCGACATGGACGTCGTCAGCCGCGACGATCACGAGGCGGTCAAGGAGATGGCCTCGCGCGCCCGCACCGAGAACGAGGCGCTGCGCGACCTCGTCGCCCGCCTCGACGCGCGCGTCGCCGCCCTCGAGGCGAAGCTCGGCGTCGCCGCGCCGCCCGCCGGTCCGCAGTCCGAGGCCTGAGCCGGCAAATCGGCGCCGGCCGCGTCGCGGCACGATGCTCGCATCTTGCTTGCGGCGATCTCGTCCGGAGCGGTTATACTTCGAATCAATCGGAGATTCGCGCCTCCGCGGCGCCCCACGGCGAAGCCGCCGGGGGAGTGCGTGGCGGGGCGCAGCAGGCCTCCGTCCGGCGGACCGGCCGGTCGGGATCGTGCGTGAACGGTGATCCGGCGGCCTTCCCGGCCGCCCATCGCTCGCGCTTTTCTCGAAACCGAGAGGAACGGTCATGAGCCTCGTCGACTTCGAACTGCCCACGACGTCCAATCCGGTCGATACCATCGAGCAGGTCGCCCTTTCGAACGACTGGTCGTTCGAGCGCTCCGGCGACGACGAGATCACCATCTCGGTCACCGGCGGCCAGAGCGACTACCACCTGTCGTTCTCCTGGCTCGACGAGTTCGAGGCGCTGCATCTCGCCTGCGCCTTCGACCTCAAGGTGCCCGACACCCGGCGCACCGAGGTCTGCCGGCTGCTCGCGGTCGTCAACGAGCGGATGCTGATGGGCCACTTCGACCTGTGGACCGAGGCCGGCGTCATCATGTACCGGCAGTCGCTGCTGCTCGCCGGCGAGCTGGTGCCGACCTCGGCGCAGATCGAGGGCATGCTGTCGCACGCGATCGAGACCTGCGAACTGCACTTCCAGGCCTTCCAGTACGTCGTCTGGGCCGGCCGCAGCGCCGCCGAGGCGCTCGACGCGGTGCTGTTCGAGACGGTCGGCGAGGCCTGAGCCGCCGCCCGCCGTCGCGCACGATCGCTGTTGCCACGCGTCCCGGACCGCGCCACGGTCCGGGACGTTCTCGTTTCAGGACCCCGTGAACCCATGACGCACGATCCCGCCGCGCTCGCCGCCGCCGCCCCGCTCCTCCTCCTCGGCGCCGGCAAGATGGGCGGCGCGCTGCTCGCCGGCTGGCTCGACGGCGGCCTCGACGCCTCCGACGTGATCGCCGTCGACCCGTCGCCCGCGCCGGAGATGGCGGCGTTCCTCGCCGCGCGCGGCGTCCGCCACGAGACCGCGGTGCCCGACGACCTGACGGCGAGGGTCGCCGTCGTCGCGGTGAAGCCGCAGACCATGGGCGCGGCGCTGCCGGCGCTGAAGGCGGCGCTCGGCGCGGAATCGCTCGTCGTCTCGATCGCCGCCGGCACCACGCTCGCCGCCTTCGCCGGCGCGTTCGGCGAGCAGCCGGTGGTGCGCGCCATGCCGAACACGCCGGCGCAGGTCGGCCGCGGCGTCACCGTCTGCGTCGCCAACGCCCTCGTCGAGGACGCCGACCGGGCGCTCGCCGAGGCCCTCCTCGCCGCCGTCGGCAGCGTCGACTGGGTCGGCGACGAGGCGCTGATCGACGCGGTGACGGCGGTGTCGGGCTCTGGCCCGGCCTATGTGTTCCTGCTCGCCGAGTGCCTCGCCGAGGCCGGCGTCAAGGCCGGCCTGCCGCGGCCGCTCGCCGAGCGGCTGGCGCGCGGCACGGTCAGCGGGGCGGGCGAGCTCCTCTACCGCTCCGAGCTTCCGGCCGAGACGCTGCGGCGCAACGTCACCTCGCCCGGCGGCACCACCGCCGCGGCGCTCGCCGTCCTTGCCGCCGAGGAAGGCCTGCCGCGGCTGATGACGCAGGCGGTCGCCGCCGCCGCCGCCCGCTCGCGCGAGCTGGCCGAGGGCTGAGACGGCGCGCCGGCCTTCCGGTCGCCGCGATCGCGCCCTATGTCGATATGAGGCGCCGCACCGGAGGCGGCGCCCGGCCGAAGGAGGATGCGATGGCGACCCCCAAGCAGCGTCAGAAGGTCGGCGATGCGCTCCTCGCGCTCGCCGCCGAGCGGCCGTGGAGCGAGATCTCGCTCGCCGACGTCGCCGAACGCGCCGGCGTCTCGCTCGCCGCGCTGCGCGCGGAATATTCCGGCCGCCGGGCGATCCTGCGCGATTTCACGGCGCGTATCGACGCCGAGGTGCTGGCCGGCATCGACCCCGAGATGGCCGGCGAGCCGGCGCGCGACCGCATCCTCGACACGGTGATGCGCCGCTTCGACAAGCTCACGCCCTACAAGGCGGGCATCCGCGGCCTCGCCCGCGCCGCCCGCTGCGAGCCGGGCCTCGCGCTCGCGCTTGCCCGCGCCGGCCTCGTCTCGCAGCCGTGGATGCTCGCCTCGGCCGGCATCGAGGCGGCGAGCCAGCTCGGCCGGCTGCGCGCCGCCGGCCTCGGGCTCGTCTACGCCCGCGTCGTGCCGGTCTGGCTCGACGACGAGGATCCCGGCCTCGCCCGCACCCTCGCCGCCCTCGACAAGGCGCTCACGACCGGCGAGAAGGCGCTCGCGCGCGCCGAGGATATCGCCTGCCGCATCAAGGGCTTCACCGACCGGCTGCGCGAGCGCCGCCGCCCCGCCGCGCCCGCCTCCGACCCCGCGGCCGACGCCGGCGCGGTGTGAGGGGCGGCCCGCCTCCCCGTCGCGGGCAGGGCGATCGGAGTTTGAATTTTCAATTTGAATCTCCTGGAATTTTCAACCTCGGATCGTGCGCCGCGCTGCTAGGCTGGCGGGGTCGATCGACCCCGCATCCAGAGGCCCCATGTCTGCGCCGTCTTCCTCTGCGCCGTCCCCTTCCGAGCCCGCCGCCACCATCGGCTTCGACGACTTCCTGAAGGTCGACGTGCGCGTCGGCGTCATCGTCGAGGCGGAGCCCTATCCGGAGGCGCGCAAGCCGGCGATCAAGCTCAGGATCGACTTCGGCGCGCCGATCGGGGTCAAGCGCTCCTCGGCGCAGATCACCGAGCACTACCGGCCGGACGAGCTCGTCGGCCGCCGGGTGCTGGCGGTGGTCAACTTCCCGCCGCGGCAGATCGGAAAGTTCATGTCCGAGGTGCTGACCCTCGGCGTGCCGGACGAATCGGGCGCCGTCGTCCTGATCCGCCCCGACCTCGACGTGCCGATCGGCGGCCGGCTGTTCTGAGCCCTCAGAACTCCACGTCGAGCTCGTCCATCTCCTCCGGCTCGGCTTTCGCCGCCGCGATCCATTCGGCCATCGGCTTCCAGGCGAGGATGGTGCGGACGTAGCCGGCGCACAGGTCGTCGAGGGCGACGCCGTAGGTGGTGAAGCGCGAGCAGACCGGGGCGTACATGGCGTCGGCCATCGTCGGCTTGGCGCCGAACAGGAACGGGCCGCCGTGGAGGGCGAGGCACTCGCCCCAGATCTCGGTCACCCGCTCGATGTCGGGCAGCGCGCCGGCCCAGGTCTTGAAGCCCTCGTAGCGGGCGCGGACGTTCATCGGCAGCGCCGAGCGCAGGTTGTAGAAGCCGGAGTGCATCTCGCCGCAGATCGAGCGGCAGTGCGCGCGGGCGAGCCGGTCGGCCGGCAGGAGCCCGGCCTTCGGCTTCACCTCGGCGAGGTATTCGCCGATCGACAGCGTGTCCCACACCCGCGCGCCCTCGTGCTCGAGGCACGGCACCAGCACCGAGGGCGAGAGCAGCAGGAGCTCGGCGCGGGTCGACGGGTCGTCGATCGGGCGCACCTTCTCCTCGAAGGGAAGGCCGGCCATGCGGCAGAGCAGCCAGCCGCGCAGCGACCAGGACGAGTAGTTCCGGCTCGAGATCGTGAGCACCGCCGTCGCCATGGATCGCCGCCCCCCAAGGTCGCGCCCGCGCACCGTTTCGTGCGCTCCGCCGATTCCGACGCCGGATCATCTCGCAGTGCAGCAAGAATTGCACTAGCCTTTCGTCACGGGGCACGAGCGGACGGGGGCCGAGGCCGGAGATGCTCTACAGCGCGTACCAGACGCAGGACGACCTGATGGCGCCGATCCGGTCGGCCGCCCGCATCGCGAGGCAGGCCCTCGGGGTTCCTGACGGCTTCCTGGCGCCCGTCGCGCCGCGGCGAATGAGCGCGGCGTGGGAGCTCGTCTCGCGCGTCGGCCTCAGCCACGCGCGGCCCTCCTACGGCATCGACGCCGTCGAGATCGGCGGCCGCGCGGCGCGGGTGACCGAGGTGCCGGTGGCCTCGACGCCCTTCGGCACCCTCCTCAACTTCCGCAAGGACAGCGAGCTCGTGCAGCCGCGCGTGCTCGTCGTCGCGCCGCTCTCCGGCCACTTCGCCACGCTGCTGCGCGGCACGGTCAAGACGATGCTGGCCGACCACGACGTCTACATCACCGATTGGCACAACGCCCGCGACGTGCCGGTCTCGGCCGGGCGCTTCGGTTTCGACGACTATGTCGACCACGTCATCCGGTTCCTGGAGACGATGGGGCCGGGCAGCCACGTCCTCGCCGTCTGCCAGCCGTGCGTGCAGGTGCTGGCGGCGGCGGCGGTGATGGCGGCCGACGGCAACCCGGCGCAGCCGCGCTCGATGACGCTGATGGCCGGCCCGGTCGACACCCGCATCAACCCCTCGAAGGTCAACGAGCTCGCCACCGGCAAGCCGATCGAGTGGTTCGAGAAGAATTTGATCGCCACGGTGCCGTGGCGCCACGCCGGCGCCGGCCGGCGCGTCTATCCGGGTTTCGTGCAGCTGCTCGCCTTCCTGTCGATGAACATCGCCCGGCACGAGAAGGCGCACCGCGACCTCTACGAGCACCTGAAGCGCGGCGAGACCGACAAGGCCGAGGTGATCAAGACGTTCTACGACGAGTACTTCGCCGTGCTCGACCTGCCGGCCGAGTTCTACATCGAGACGGTGAAGACGGTGTTCCAGGACGCCGCGCTGGCGCGCGGCGAGCTCGGCTACCGCGGCCGCCGCGTCGACCCGGGCGCGATCCGCCGCACCGCGCTCCTCACCGTCGAGGGCGAGCGCGACGACATCTGCTCGCTCGGCCAGACCGCCGCCGCGCACGACCTCTGTACGGGGCTGCGCCCCTACCTGAAGCGCCACCACATGCAGGTCGGCGTCGGCCACTACGGCGTCTTCAGCGGCCGGCGCTGGGAGACGCAGATCTACCCGAACGTCCGCAACATGATCTTGTCGACGAGCTGAGGGTCAGCCGCGCGAGCGCGCGGAGCGCTGGGCGCGCGCCGCCGCCAGGAAGTCGCGCGCCGCGCGGGCGAGCGGCGAGCCGCGCCGCCAGACGAGGCCGACCTCGACCGTCGGCAGCGGCTCGGCGATCGGCCGCACCTCGATGCGGTCGCCCTCGAGCGACCACGGCCTGTAGACGAGGTCGGGCAGGATGGCGACGCCGGCGCCGGTGGCGACGAGCGAGCGCACCGCCTCCACCGAACGGGTGCGGAAGGCGATCGGCGGCTTCAGCCCGTGCGCCCGCCAGTGCGCGTCGGCGCGCGCCTCGATCTCGTCGACGGTGAGCACGATCTGCCGCTCGCGGCCGATCGCCTCGAGCGGTACCTCGGCCTCCTGGCAGAGGCGGTGGCCGAGTGGCAGCCACAGCCGGTTGGGCGAGACCTCCAGCACCTCGGTCTCGAAGGCGTCGGTGGCGGTCGCCGTCGACAGCACCACCACCGCGACGTCGAGCTCGCCGTTGATCAGCAGGTGTTCCAGATATTCCCGCCCGTCCTCCACCGCGGCGACCGACACCGCCGGGTGGGCGCGGCGGAAGCGGGCGAGGAGGTCGGAGAACACGTAGCCGGCGACGAGCGCCGTCACCCCGATCTGTACCGTGCCACCGACCGGCGCCGTCTCCTCGGCGAGCGCGCGGCGGGAGTCGGCGACGTCGGCGAGGATCTTCGTCGCGTGGCGGAGGAACTGCTGGCCCTTCAGGGTGAGCTGGACGCCGCGCGGGTGGCGCTCGACGAGCTTCAGCCCGAGGTCGCGTTCGAGCGCGTGCACCGCCTCGGTCAAGGTCGAGAGCGAGATCGAGAGCTGGTGCGCGGCGCGGGTCAGCGAGCCGTTCTCGGCCACCGCGACGAAGTACTGGACCTGGCGGAGCGAGAACACGGGGGCGGGCGCCTTCCTCGGAGGCCAGCGCCGGCGGCGGCCGGCGGCGGCCGCATTCTCCTGGGGATCGGCCGCCCGGCGCAATGGCGTCGCCCACACGGCGCGCCTACAGTCCGCGAGCCTACGGCACCGGACCGGCCGCAGCAGAGGGCCGGCCGTCTCGCGACCGGGAGATGAGCCATGATCGACGTCGTCTACGTACCGCCGCTCGCCGCGCTGGTGATCGGCATCCTGATCCTGATCTTCCCGCGGATCCTCAACTACGCCGTCGCCGCCTACCTGATCATCATCGGCGTGCTCGGCCTGATGCCGCTCATCTGAGGCGGCCGGACGACGCCCGGCGGCGCCGCGGCGCCGCCGGTGGCCCGGCTCGTCAGGCGCGGCGCGGCGGTCGGGCGGAGACGACGAGGAAGCGGGCGATCAGCATCGCCGACGAGCACACCATGCCCGCCGACATGCCGATCATCAGCCCGATGGCGCCGAGGCCGGCCGGCATCGCGAGCCACCAGGCGACCGGCACCGCGACGAACCAGAACGCCGCCGATTGCGTCATCAGCGGCACCCACACCTCGCCCATGCCGCGCAGCGCCCCGGCGGTGACACCGTTCGCCGAATCGAACGGCAGGAAGAACGCGACGAGCCCCAGCATCGGCCCGGCGACCGCCAGCACCCCGGTCTCCTGGGTGATCAGCCGCGCGCTCGCCTCCGGCCAGATCGCGAAGACGACGCCGAGCGGCACGACGGCCGTCGCGCCGAGCGCCACCGCCACCAGCCCGGCGCGCTTCACGTCCGGCGCGCTGCCGCGCCCGACGGCCGCGCCGACCCGGATGGCGGCGGCGCCGCCGAAGCCGATCGCCGTCATGAAGACGAGCGTGATCAGCGTCATCGTCGCCTGGTGCGCCGAGACGACGGTGGCCCCGAGGGCGCCGGCGAGGAACACGAGCGCAGTGAAGGCCGAGCTCTCGACGCCCTGCCCGATGCCCATCGGCAGGCCGAGCCGGCGCAGCCGCACCCCGGTCTCGCCGCCGAAGGTCGCGATCGCCTTCAGCCAGGTGGCGGCCGGCACCGCGACGCCGAAGAGGTCGCCGCGCCGCGCGCCGCGGAGGATCGCCGCATAGGCGGCGAAGAAGGCGAGCCAGCGCAGGATCGACGAGGCGATCACCGCGCCCTCCGCCCCCATCGGCTCGATCGCACCGCCCCAGCCGAGCACGAAGAGGCCGTTGAACGGCACGTTGAGCACGTTCGCGACGAGGATGATCACCATTGGCACGCGCGGCCGCCCGGTCGCCTCGAGGAACATGCCGGCGACGATGTACATGAGGAGGCCGGGCAGGCCGAAGGCGAACGCCGCGGAGACCCGCGCCGCGCCGGCGGAGACCTCCTCGCCCTGGCCGAGGGCGAGGAACATCGCCTCCGACAACGGCGTCAGCAGGCCGAGCGCGACGCCGAGGGCGCAGGCGAGCACGAGGCCGGCGCGCAGCACGGCGCCGGCCCGCCAGCCCTCGCCGGCGCCGATCGCCTGGGCGGTCAGGATGGCGGTCGCCTGCAGGGCGCCGATGGCGATCAGCATCAAGGTCACCTGCGGCGCGATGCCGACGGCGAGGTAGGCGAGCTCGTTGCCGCCGGCCCATCCGGTCATCAGCGTGTCGATGGTGAGCATCAGGATGAGGCCGGCGCGGGCGGCGATCATCGGCAGCGCCAGCGCGACCGTTTCGCGCACGTGGCCGGCGAGCGACAGCGGCCGCAGGGTCGCACGGGTGGCGCCGGCAGGGTCGGAAACGGCGTCCATGAGCGAGCGACCAGGTTGAGCGTGCGATCAGGTGTTGTTGTTGCTTACGTGCGCCGTCGGCGGCCGATGCGCCGGAGCTATAGAGGATCGCCCGCGGGTCCGCAAAACTTGAAACAACTCAAAGGTGTAACGCTTGCGTGTGGCGGGCGTTCCGGATATCCGACGAGGGATCCCTCTCGATAGCCGCGCGAGCCGCCCGATGACCGCCGACACCCCCTTCGATCCGGCCGCGACGGCGCGCCGCCTGGTGCGTGCCGCCCGCCACGGCGCGCTCGCGACACTGCGGCCGGGGGACGGCGCGCCCTTCGCCTCGCTCGTCGCGGTGGCGACGCTGCCCGGCGGCGCGCCGGTGCTGCTGCTCTCCGACCTCGCCGTGCACACGGCGAACCTCTCCGCCGATCCGCGCGCCTCGCTCCTCGTCGCGTCGGCCGGCGGCGACGACCCCCTGGCGGCGCCGCGCGCCGGCGTCGAAGGCCGCCTCGTCCGCCTCGGCGCCGACGACCCCGACCACGCGCCGGCCCGCCGCCGCTACCTCGCCCGCCACCCCGAGGCGGCCGGCTACGTCGACTTCACCGACTTCGCGTTCTGGCGGCTCGACGTCGCGGGCGCCCACGTGGTGGCGGGCTTCGGCCGCATCGCCGAGGTGCCGGCGGACGAGCTCGCGACCGACCTCGCCGGCGCCGACCAGCTCGTCGCCTCCGAGGCGGGCGCCGTCGCGCACATGAACGAGGACCACGCCGACGCCCTCGCCCTCTACGCGACACGCCTCTGCGGCGCCCCGGCAGGCGACTGGATCTCGACCGGCCTCGACCCGGACGGCCTCGATCTGATGGTGCGCGGCGGAACCGCGACGGCCCGGCTCGACTTCCCGGAGCGGGCCGTCGACTCGCCGGCGCTACGCGGTATTCTGGTGCGGCTCGCGCAGGCGGCGCGGGCGGTCGCGGCCGGCTGAACGGGCAGCGCCGGCGCACATCTGTGCGGGAAAGTCGCAGCCCCGCTCCGCTGCGTATTCTCCCGAATGCGACAGCAATTCTGTCGCATTGGACTTGACACGGGCGGCCGCGCGCGGTTGCGATCGGTTTCGACGGAGAGAAGTTTGCCGGGCTGCCCGAGCCCAGGCGCCGTCGCAGTGGTCTGGGAGGATTGCATCGTGAAACAGAACGATCGGCACAGCGCTGCGATCGGGGCGGCGGAGCTCGACGCTCTCGCCACCATCCGCTGGAATATCGGCGAGGCGACGCTGTTCGAGGAGGCGGTCCGCCGCGGCGAGGGCGTGGTCACGGCCGGCGGCGCCTTCGCGGCCGACACCGGCGTCCATACCGGCCGCTCGCCGCGCGACAAGTTCGTCGTCGCCGACGACACCACCGAGACCACGGTCTGGTGGGACAACAACAACCGCATGGAGCGCGACAAGTTCGAGCTCCTGAAGGCCGACATGCTCGCCCACATGAAGGGCCGCGAGCTGTTCGCGCAGGATCTCTACGGCGGCGCCGATCCGGCCTACCGCGTCCGTTCGCGGGTGGTGACGGAGTACGCCTGGCACTCGCTGTTCATCCGCAACCTCCTGATCCGCCCCGAGGCGGCCGAGCTCGCGGGCTTCGTCCCCGACCTCACGATCATCGACCTGCCGAGCTTCGAGGCGGATCCCGCCCGCTACGGCTGCCGCACCTCCACCGTCATCGCCTGCGACTTCACCAACGGCATCGTGCTGATCGGCGGCACCTCCTATGCCGGCGAGATGAAGAAGTCGGTGTTCACCTACCTGAACTTCGTGCTGCCGCCGCAGCACGTGATGCCGATGCACTGCTCGGCGAACGTCGGGCCCGACGGCGACACGACGCTGTTCTTCGGCCTCTCCGGCACCGGCAAGACGACGCTCTCGGCCGATCCGAACCGCACCCTCGTCGGCGACGACGAGCACGGCTGGGGCGAGCAGGGCGTGTTCAACTTCGAGGGCGGCTGCTACGCCAAGACGATCAAGCTGTCGCGCGAGGCGGAGCCCGAGATCTACGCGACGACCGAGCGCTTCGGCTCGGTGCTCGAGAACGTCGTGATCCATCCCGAGACGCGGATGCCGGACTTCGACGACGCCTCGAAGACCGAGAACACCCGCTGCGCCTACCCGATCCACTTCATCCCGAATGCCAGCCTCTCCGGCCAGGCGCCGCAGCCGAAGAACGTCGTCATGCTGACGGCCGACGCCTTCGGCGTGCTGCCGCCGATCGCCAAGCTGACGCCGGCGCAGGCGATGTACCACTTCCTCTCCGGCTACACGGCCAAGGTGGCCGGCACCGAGAAGGGCGTGACGGAGCCGCAGGCGACCTTCTCGACCTGCTTCGGCGCGCCGTTCATGCCGCGCCACCCGAAGGAATACGGCAACCTGCTGCGCGACCTGCTCGACCGGCACGGCGTCGACGTCTGGCTGATCAACACCGGCTGGACCGGCGGCAAGTACGGCGAGGGCCGGCGGATGCCGATCAAGGTGACGCGCACCCTGCTCGCCGCCGCCCTCGACGGCTCGCTGAACGACGCCGGCTTCCGCACCGACCGCTATTTCGGCTTCCAGGTGCCGACCGCGGTGCCGGGCGTCGAGCCGCACATCCTCTATCCGATGAAGACCTGGAAGGACAAAGCCGCCTTCGACCAGATGGCGCGCCGCCTCGTGCAGATGTTCCAGGACAACTTCGCCAAGTTCGAGCGCGACGTCGACCCGGCGGTCCGCGAGGCCGCCCCGGCGATCCGCGACGCGGCCGAGTAGCCGCATCGACGCCACGATCGGCGGTTCTGCTCGACGGCCCACGGCACCCGCCGCGGGCCGTCGTCGTTTTCGGGCGGCGGGAAGCATCGGAGGGCTCGAGATGGCGCGCGTCGTCCGCTGGCGGCCCTGCGAGGGCGACGGCCTCGAGCACCTCGTCCTCGCCGACGGGCCGGACGGCGTCCGCGCCGAGGCGGTGGTGATCGGGACCGGCGACGACGGGCCGTTCGCGATCCGCTACGCCCTCCTTTGCGACGCCGGCTGGCGGGTGCGCACGCTCGAGGTCGTCTCGGTCGGCGACGGGCGGCGGCTCGCCGTCCGCGCCGACGGCGCCGGCCGCTGGACCGACGAGGCCGGTGCCGTGCTGCCGGCGCTCGCCGGCGCGATCGACGTCGACATCGCGGCGACGCCGTTCACCAACACCCTGCCGATCCGCCGGCTCGACCTCGCCGCCGGGCAGGCGGCGGAGATCGTCACCGCCTATGTGAGCGTGCCCGCCCTCACCGTCGTGCCCGACCCGCAGCGCTACACCTGCCTCGTGCCGGGCCGGCGCTACCGCTACGAATCCCTCGACAGCGACTTCGTCCGCGAGATCGAGACCGACGGCGACGGGCTCGTCACCGACTATCCCGGCCTGTTCCGCCGGGTCGTCTGACGCGGGGGCGGCCCGGAACGGCCGGGCCTCAGAACAGGCTGCCCTGGTCGGTCGGGCTGCGTCGTGCCGGGCGGGGCGAGGCGGCGCGGGCCGGCTGGGCGCGCGGCTTCGGCGGCGCAGGCGCCGGATCGGGTGCCACGCCGCCGCCGACCGCGACCGCGCCGATGCGGCCGTCGGTGAACTCGATCGTCAGGGCGGCGCCGGCGGCGACCTCGGCGGCGGCGTGCAGCGGCCGGTCGTCGGCGTCGCGGACGAGGGCGAAGCCGCGCCGCAGCACGTCCTTGTAGCCGTAGCTCGCGAGCAGCTTGGTGGCGGTGTCGAGCCGGGTGGCGCGCCGTTCATGGTCGATGGCGGCGGCGCGCCGGAAGGCGAGGCCGACCGTGGCGAGGCGCTCGCGACGGCGCTCGAGGGCGAGGTCGATCGCCCGGTCGCCGCGCGCGCCGGTGCTTTCGAGCCGCTCGCCGGCGTGGGCGACGAGGCGGTGGAGGCCGCGCGGCGACAGCCGGCCGGCGGCGCGCTCGAAGCGGCCGCGCTGGACCCGCGTCGCCATCGCGAGGGCGTGGCCGAGCCGGGCGGCGGCGAGGTCAAGGCGCTGGCGCGCGCTCGCCACGAGGTCGGCCGGCTGCGGCAGCGCGCGCGCCGCGGCGCGCAGGGTCGCCCGGCGGTCGTCGAGGCCGCGCCTGAGCGCCGCCGGCAGGCGGCGGGCGAGGTCGTCGACCCGGCCGATCAGCTCGGTGCGCACCGGCACGGCCATCTCGGCGGCGCCGGTCGGCGTCGGCGCGCGCACGTCGGCGGCGTGGTCGATCAGCGTCCAGTCGGTCTCATGGCCGACGGCGGAGACGAGCGGGATGTCGGACGCGGCGGCGGCGCGCACGACGATCTCCTCATTGAAGCTCCAGAGATCCTCCAGGCTGCCACCGCCGCGGGCGACGATCAGGAGGTCGGGGCGGGGGATCGGCCCGTCCGGGGCGAGCGCGTTGAAGCCGGCGATGGCGCGGGCGACCTCGGCGGCGCTCGTCTCGCCCTGCACCCGGACCGGCCAGACGAGGACGTGGACGGGGAAGCGGTCGGCCAGGCGGTGCAGGATGTCGCGGATCACCGCGCCGGTCGGCGAGGTGACGACGCCGATCACCCGCGGCAGCGAGGGCAGCAGCTGCTTGCGCGCCGCATCGAACAGGCCCTCGGCGGCGAGCATCCGCCGCCGCTCCTCGAGGAGCGCCATCAGCGCGCCGACGCCGGCGGGCTCGAGCGCCTCGATGACGATCTGGTACTTCGAGGCGCCCGGGAAGGTGGTGAGCTTGCCGGTGGCGATCACCTCCATGCCCTCTTCGGGCTTGAAGCGCAGCTTCTGCAGGCTGCCGCGCCAGACCACCGCCTCGATGCGCGCCTTGTCGTCCTTGAGCGAAAAATAGGCGTGTCCGGAGGAATGCGGGCCGCGATAGCCCGAAATTTCGCCGCGTACGCGCACGAAGCCGTAGGCGTCCTCGATCGTCCGCTTCACCGAGAACGCGATCTCGGAGACGGTGAACTCCGCGACGTTCGCCTTCGCCTCGCTCACGCCGGCCTCGCTCCTCTCGCCCGTCGGCGGCGGCCCGAATCCGCCGCCCCGCGTCCCGGCCACTGAGCCGTGCCGGCCGGGCGGCGTCAAGGCGCCGGCGCATCGCCGGGCGGCCCGTGCTATAGGCGGGCCGTTCCCCCGCCTGCCTGGAAGCCCGATGACCCGACGCGACGACCCGACGCCCCGCCCGCCCGCGACCCGCCTCTTCCTCGACGCGCCGCTCAGCCCCGGTGCCGCAGTGGCGCTCGCCCCCGAGCAGGCGAACTATCTCGTCAACGTGCTGCGGCTCGGCCCGGGCGCGAGCCTCCTCGTCTTCAACGGCCGCGACGGCGAGTTCGTCGCGTCGATCGCCGAGGCGACGCGGAAGGCCTGCCGGGTGGCGGTCGGCGAGGCGTCGCGGCCGCCGCGGCCGCCGCCCGACGTCCACTACCTGTTCGCGCCGCTGAAGCACGCCCGGCTCGACTACATGGTGCAGAAGGCCGCCGAGATGGGCGCCGGCGCGCTCCGCCCGGTGCTCACCGAGCGCACCCAGGCGACGCGCGTCAACCTCGAGCGGATGCGCGCCAACGTCATCGAGGCGTGCGAGCAATGCGGCGTCGTCGCGGTGCCGGAGGTGCGCGAGCCGGCGCCGCTCGCCGCGGTGCTCGACCGCTGGGCGGCCGACGAACCCGCGCGGCGCCTCATCTTCTGCGACGAGGCGGCGGCGGCCGGCTCGCCGCTCGCCACCCTCGCGGTCCTGTCGCCCGGCCCGCTCGCCGTGCTGATCGGACCCGAGGGCGGCTTCTCGCCGGCCGAGCGCCGGCGCCTCCTCGCCCATCCCGGCGTCATACCGATCTCGCTCGGCCCGCGCATCCTCCGGGCCGACACGGCGGCGGTCGCCGCGCTCGCGCTCGTCGGCGCGGCGGTCCCGGGGCTGTGGGATGCGTGAACGCCGGCCTTGAGTGCGGCGGCGGGCAGGGTTAGCCTCGCGGGCATGAGCTGGGTCCACCGCAGCATCGCGGCGCTCCTCGCTGCCGCCCCGGCGACGTCCGCGGTGGCGTCGGACGTGCGCTTCGACCGGTTCCTCTCGGGCTTCGAGCGCTGCGCGCCGACGGGAGAGTTCGAGGCTTTCGCCCGCAGCCTCGCCGAGCGCCACCGCAATCCCTGCTGTTCCCCCGGTCCGGCGAACGTCGACGCGAGCGTCACGATCGTCGTGCCGCCCGAGGTCGCGGCCGGCGTCGGCGCCGCGACCTCCAAGAACGAGGGCGAGTACACCGAGGTCACGGTGCCGCTCGCCGGCACCTATTCGGGCGTGCGGGTCTCGTCCTTCCTGTTCGTGTTCGGCAACGAGAACGGCATCGGCGCCGCGAGCCTCGGCTTCGCCGCGCCGCGCGCCGAGATCGTCCGGCGCTTTGGGGCGGACGTCGCCGCGGCGGCCGACGCCGGCCAATCGGAGAGCGAGATCGGCGCCGGCTACACCGCCGTGATCGGCGACGGCGAGCCGGGCGCCATCGTCTGTGACTGGTCGACATGAGCCCGGGCCGGGCGCGACCTTGATGCGCGGGGGCGTAACGGGTAGAACCCGCCGCGCACCGCCGGCCGGCCCCAACCGCCAGAGGAATAGATGACGCTGCGCGTATCCGGGAAGAACGTGGACATCGGCGAGGCACTCCGCAGCCGCATCGAGGGGCGCGTGGAGGAGATCGTCCGCAAGTACTACGACGGCGGCTACACCGGCCACGCGACCGTGGAGCCGGAGGGCACCGGCTTCCGGTCGGGCTGCTCGATCCACCTCGACACCGGCGTCCTCCTGCAGACGACCGCCAACGCCCACGACGCCAACGCCTGCTTCGACCAGATGGCCGAGCGCATCGAGAAGCGGCTCCGGCGCTACAAGCGCAAGCTGAAGGGCCGGCACGGCACCGCCGACACGGTCGACGGCGCGCAGATGAACGCCGCCGCCTACGTCCTCGCCGCGCCGGAGGACGAGGAGGAGGTGCCGGTCGACTACAAGCCGGTGATCGTCGCCGAGACGGCGACGCGCCTGAAGACGATGACCGTCGGCATGGCGGTCATGGAGCTCGACATGACCGAGGCCCCCGTCGTGGTGTTCCGCAACGCGGGGAACGGTGGTGTCAACGTCGTCTATCGGCGACCCGACGGCAACGTCGGCTGGGTCGACCCGTCCCTCGTGACGAACGGCAACTGACCCGTCGACTCGCCGAACCCCCCTGCGCCTCCGGCGAGTTGGCATCGCCATTGAATGTGCCCGACGGAAGGCCTCGGCCTTCCCCGACCGGGAGGAAACGCGACCATGGACCTGAGCGATCTCCTGAGCGTCGACGCGGTGATCCCCGCGCTCAAGGCGATGAGCAAGAAGCAGGCGATCCAGGAGCTCGCCGAGCGCGCGGCCGCCCTGACCGGCCGGCCCGAGCGCGAGATCTTCGACACGCTCCTGCAGCGCGAGCGCCTCGGCTCGACCGGCGTCGGCCACGGGGTCGCCATCCCGCACGGCAAGCTGCCCGGGCTCGAGCGCCTGGTCGGGCTGTTCGCGCGGCTCGACAAGCCGATCGACTTCGAGGCGCTCGACGACGCGCCGGTCGACCTCGTGTTCGTGCTGCTGGCGCCGGAAGGTTCCGGCGCCGACCACCTGAAGGCGCTCGCCCGCATCGCCCGCGTGCTGCGCGATCCGGCGACGGCGGCCAAGCTGCGCGCCACCGCCGACGCCCCGGCGCTCTATTCGATGCTGACCCAGCCGGCCGCCTCGAACGCGGCGTAGCGATCGCCCCTCGGCCGGGACGGCCGGGGGCGCGGCGGTCCCCGTCCGGGCCCGACGGTCCCGAAGCCGGCTCGCAGTCGGGCGCGGTCGGCGCCGCGCGCGAGCGCCGATGAATTGCCCCCATCGCCCAGATCCGCGGCCGCGCCTCCGCCGAGTGCGGGTAGCCCGGCAAATGGTCCGCTACGGCGTCGACAGGCCACTTTGTCATCAACCGTGCGCTATTGTATGCATGATGGCAGGGGCGATGAAGGTGCGGCCAGCGCCGCGAGAAGGTCGGGGGAATCACACGATGTCGTTGAGGCTCGGGGCGGTGGCTGTGGCCGCTGCGCTCTTCGCATGCGCGCTCGCGGCGCCTGACGCCGATGCCGCCACCGTCAAGCTCTACGGGCGCGTCGCCTCGGGCGACGTCGCCATCGCCGGCTCGGCGGTGACGATCTACGCCGCCGGCGCGGGCAGCCCGCGCGTGCTGGCGCGGACGACGACCAACAGCGTCGGCAACTTCGCCGCCCGCTACGAGGAGGTCGGCGCCAGCGAGGTGGTCTATGCCGTCGCCGACGGCGGCTCGGTGCGCGGCCACCGCCCGAACGCGGCGATCCGCCTCCTGACCGTGATCGCCGGCCCGCCGCGGTTCGCCCAGATCAACGAGCTCACCACCGTCGCCGGCGCCTATGCGCTGGCGCAGTTCCTCGACGGCAAGCAGGTCTCCGGGCCGAAGCCGGGCCTGCCGAACGCGGCCGCGACCTTCTTCAACCTGGCGAGCCCCGAGGGCGCGCCGGGCGACGTCATCGGCCTGCCGCCGAACGGCGACAAGACCGAGGCGCTGGCGACCCTCGACACCCTCGCCGACCTCCTGTCGGGTTGCGTCCGCAACGCCAAGACCTGCGACGCCCTGTTCAAGGCCGCGAAGCCCGCTGGCGGCGCCAAGCCGAAGAACACTCTCGCCGCGGCGCACGCCATCGCCCTCGATCCGGGCGGTAATCCGGCGGAGCTGTTCGGCCTCCTGCCGTCGACCAAGCCCTACACACCGGTGCTGGCGAGCGCGCCGGCAGCCTGGACGATCGCGCTCAAATACACGGCCGGCGGCTTCGACGGGCCCGGCGCCATGGCCTTCGACAAGTCCGGCAACGTCTGGGTCACCAACAACTTCATGCCGCCGGCGACCACCGCCAGCAACCGCCTGTCGGTGCTCTCGCCGACCGGCCGGCCGATCTTCGGCAGCCCGATCACCAGCGGCGGTCTCGACGGCACCGGCTGGGGCGTCGCCGTCACCGAGAAGGGCCGGGTGTGGGTCGGCAACTACCACGGCGGCTCGATGTCGGAGTTCACCAACCTCGGCAAGCCGGCGACCGCGGGCGCCTTCGCCAAGAAGCAGCTCGACGCGACGCAGGGCCTCGCCGTCGACTTCGACGGCAACGTCTGGGCCTCGAGCAACGGCAACGACCGCGTCGTCCGTTTCGCCGGCGGCGACCGCAGCCGGATCAAGGTGATCACGGGCGGTGGCATCGAGAAGCCGTTCGGCATCAGCGTCGACGCCGCCGGCAACATCTTCGTCGCCAACGCCGGCAAGCACGGCAGCGTCACCAAGCTCGACGGCAAGGGCAACCCGTACAAGGGCTCGCCGTTCAAGTTCCCCACGACGTCGTCGCCGAAGGGCATGGCGGTCGATCGGGCGGGCAACGTCTGGGTGGCCGACTTCCTCGCCGACGCCGTCCATGTTCTCGACAATGACGGCGCCGAACTCCCGATCGCGCCGATCGGGGCCACGACCCTCGACGGCGCGTGGGGTCTCGCCCTCGACGGCGACGAGAACGTCTGGGTGGCGAGCTTCCTCTTGAAGCGCCTCACCAAGCTGTGCGGCCGCCACGTCGAGACCTGCCCGCCCGGCTCGAAGATGGGCGACGTGATCTCGCCGCCCGGCGGCTTCCGCAGCGAGGGCTTCCAGCACCTGACCGGCGTCTCGGTCGATTCCTCGGGCAACCTGTGGGTCGCCAACAACTGGGCGACGCTGAAGCCGATCTCGGGCGGCGACGGCCTCGTCTCGATCATCGGCATCGCCGCGCCGGTGAAGACGCCGATGATCGGCCCGCCGCAGCGCCCCTGAGTTGGACGGCCGCCTCTCCCCGTCGGGAAGGGGCGGCGCCGTTCGAGGTGGTGATTCCGGAGCGATCTCTGATCGACCAGATGATTCCATCTGGTCGGAAAGCGCTCAATCCCGGAAGCGCCAGACGCGCGTCACCTTGATCTCGGAATCCTCGAGCGCGCGCGTCACCGGCACACGGTACTCGGCCACCGCCTCGAGCCGGCCCTTCGGCAGGTAGCTGCGGCCGGGGTCGCCGACCAGCACCTCGGCCCCGGTCGCCCGCTCGCGGTCGAGCCAGGCGACGACCTTGTCGGCCATCGGCTTCTCGTAGAACACGTCGCCGGCGAGCACGACGGCGAAGCGGCCGGCCGGCGCGGCGGTCGAATCCTCGTCCGCCGCCGTCACCGCGACGCCGTTCGCTGCGGCGTTGAGGCCGATCGCGGTGAGCGAGAAGCGGTCGATGTCGGACGCCGTCACCGGGCCGGCGCCGGCCATCGCCGCGGCGATGCCGACGATGCCGGACCCGGCGGCGAAGTCGAGCACGGCCTTGCCGGCGACGAGCGCCGGGTTGTCGAGCACGTAGCGGGCGAGCGCCTGGCCGCCGGCCCAGGCGAACGCCCAGTAGGGCGGCGGCAGGCCGATGAGGCCGAGCTCCTCCTCGGTCTTCTCCCACAGGCTGGTCGCCTCGTCGGCGAGGTGGAGGGTGATCTCCGGCACGTGCGGCGGCGCCAGGAGGCGGGTGTGGGCGCGGATGAAATCCTCGGCCGGCAGCGCCGCGGCGACGGGCGGCGCAGCCGCCGTCACGAGGTCTCGCCCGCCATCTCCAGCACGACCGCCCATTCCGCGTCGGTCACCGGCTGCACCGAGAGGCGCGAGTTCTTGATCAGCGCCATCTCGGCGAGACGCGGCTCGACCTTGACGGCGGCGAGCCCGACCGGCCGCTTCAGCGGGCGGACGGCCTTCACGTCGACCATCACGAACTTGCCGGTCGGGTCGCCCGGGTCCGGGTAGGCCTCGCGGATCACCTCGACGATGCCGACGATCTCCTTGCCCTCGTTCGAGTGGTAGAAGAACGCGTGGTCGCCCTTGCGCATCGCCACCAGCTGCAGCTTGGCGAGGTGGTTGCGCACCCCGTCCCAGTGCGTGCCCTTGGCGCCGGCGGCGACCTGCTGCTGCCAGGACCACGTGTCCGGCTCGGACTTCACCAGCCAGTGGGCCATCGGCCGCGCGCCTCAGCCGAGCTTGCCGAAGGTGTGCCGCCAGGCGCGCACGTCGGCCGTGGCGAAGAGGCCGGCCTTGACGTAGGGGTCGGCGGCGAAGACGGCGCGGGCGGCGGCGAGGCTCTCCGCCTCGATGATCACCAGCGAGCCGATCGGGTTCTCGCCCTTCTCGTCGAGCATCGGCCCGGCGAGCTTGAGCTGGTCGCCGAGGCCTTCGAGCCAGGCGACGTGCGGCGGCCGGGTGGCGATGCGGAGCTCGAGCTGGCCCGGCTTGTCGAGGCTGACGGCGGCGTAGAGCATGGGAACCCTCCCTCTGTTCGGCGGCCGCAGGCTAATGGGCTTTCGCCGTCAGGGGAATGGGCAACCGCCGCCGCGGCGGGCCGGGTCGGGGCGCCGCGTCAGCGCACCGGACGACCGCTCCGTCCGGCGTCATCACCGCCGCGCCGCTCCTTGCCGATCTCGTCGCGGCGGGCATCCGCCCGCTCGCGGCCGCGCTCGTCGCGCCGGAAGCTCGTGATGCGGAAGAGATCCGCGTAGATGTCGAGGATCGAGACCATCGTCGTCGCCTTTCGTGCGGGGGAAACGCCCCCTTGCCTCGGGCGACTAGACGGGAGATGCGGACCGGCCTCAAACGAGTATAACGTCGTCCTCGTATGACATGAGGTTATGCGAATGAAGCGTGGGCGACTGCCGCTGACGGCGCTCCGGAGCTTCGAGGCGGCGGGCCGGCTCGGAAGCTTCAGCCGCGCCGCCGAGGAGCTCTTCGTGTCGCAGGCGGCGATCAGCCGCCAGGTGCGCGAGCTCGAGGCGCTGCTCTGCCGGCCGCTGTTCGAGCGCCGCCACCGCCGCGTCGAGCTGACCGAGGCCGGCCGCCGCCTGCTTTCTCGGCTGACGGCGAGCTTCGACGCCGTCGACCGGGCGCTCGAGGCGGCGCGCGCGGCGCCGCCGGCGACGGTGCTCCGGGTCAGCGTCGAGCCGTCCTTCGCCGCGCTGTGGCTGGTGCCGCGGCTCGACGCGTTCCGCCGCGCGCGGCCGGACGTCGACGTGTCGGTCGAATCGGATTCCCGCCTCGTCGAGTTCCGCGCCAACGGGGCCGAGCTCGCGATCCGCTACGCCCTCGTCGACACCGCCTGGCCGCGCGTCGAGGCGCGCCGCCTCGCAGGCGTGGTGATGGCCCCCGTCGTCTCGCCGGAGCGCCTCGCCGCCGGCCCGCCCCTCGCCGCCCCAGTCGACCTCGCCCGCCACGTGCTGCTGCACGAGGAGAGCCGCAGCGGCTGGGCGCGCTGGTTCGAGGCGGCGGGCGCCGCCGCCGCGGCGCCCGAACGCGGGCCGCTCTACGCCGACGGCGGCCTCACCCTGCAGGCGGCGGTGCGCGGCCACGGCGTCGCCCTCGCCGACCTCCGCCTCGCCGCCGAGGAGATCGCCGCCGGCCGCCTCGTGCAGCCGTTTCCGGCGGCGGTGGAGTGCGGCGCCTACTGGCTCGTCGCGCCAGATCTCTCCGCCCTCGCCGAGCCGGCCGCCGCCTTCGCCGCCTGGCTCGAGGCGTCGCTCGCCGAGGACGGCCCTCAGTAGAGCGCGAAGTACTCGCGCTGCTCCCACTCCGACACGGTCATCAGGTAGCGCTCCCACTCGGCGCGCTTGATGTGGGCGAGGTAGCGCACGAAGTCGGCGCCGAGCGCATCCTTGTAGAAGCCGCTCGCCTCGAAACGCTCGATCGCCGCGACGAGGCTCTTCGGCAGCGCCGCGGCGTCGCTCGAATAGGGGTTCTCGACCGGCGGCGGCGCGGCGAGCCCGCGGGTGACGCCGTCGAGGCCGCCGAGGATCTGCGAGGCGAAGAACAGGTAGGGGTTCGCAGTCGGCTCGGCGACGCGGTTCTCGATCCGGCTCGCCGGGTCGCCCGGCGCCATCAGCCCGCGGATCATCGCGCCCTTGTTGTCGCGGCCCCACTGGATGCGGTCGGGCGCGAGCTGGTTCGGCTGGTAGCGCTTGTAGCCGTTCACCGTCGGCGTGGTCAGCAGGCAGCTCTCGGCGGCGTGCTCGAGGAGGCCGGCGATCCAACCGGAGGCGGCGGGCGAGAGCGCTCCGTCGTCGCCCGGCACGAAGAGGTTGCGGCCGGTGGCGGCGTCGACCAGCGACTGGTGCAGGTGCCAGCCGCTCGGCACGGCGTTTTCGAGCTTCGGCCGGCACATGAAGGTGGCGTGCAGGCCGCGGCGGCGGCAGACCTCGTGCACCAGCGAGCGGAAGCGGATCATCGCGTCGGCGTGGGCGAGCGGCGCCGCCGGCTCGAAGGTGAACTCGAACTGGCTCGGCCCGAACTCCGCCTCCATCGAGCGCACGGGCAGCCCGAGCGCCTGGGCGGCGCGGCGGATCGCGTCCATGACGTCCTCGAGGGCGTCGTAGCGCGCCTCGGTCAGGTACTGGTAGCCGTGCGCGAGGAGGCTCGTCGCCGGCGGCGCCGCGGGCATGCCGCCGTCGCCGTGGCCGAGGCGCGCGTCGTCGACCCGGAAGACGTAGAACTCGACCTCGAGGCCGCAGACGAGCGCCATGCCCGCCCCGGCGAGGCGGTCGACGGCGCGCCGCAGGATGCTGCGCGAGCAGAACGGCATCGGCCGGCCATCCTTGAAATGGACATCGCACAGCATGGTCGCGCTGTGCTCCGCCCACGGCAGGATGCGGAAGGTCGATGGGTCGGGCACCATCACGACGTCGCCGGCGCCGGTGAGCACCCCGTCGCCGAAGCCGATGTCGTCGCCCCACACCGGAAACACCGTGCGGTGCGAGGTGTCCTTGAGGAGCAGCGTCGAGGTCATCGCCACGCCGCTGCGGAAGGCGGAGGCGAGCGCCGAGGCGACCACCGCCTTGCCGCGCGGAATGCCGTGCTGGTCGACGAAGGCGAGGCGCACCGTCTCGAGGCCGCGCCGGGCGACCTCGTTCAGCACGCGGCCGGCGGCGTCGATCTCGTCCGGCCCGAGCAGGCCGAGGGCGCCGACGAGGCCGCCGTCGAGCGGCGCGGCGTGGGAGGCGGGCATCGTGGTCGTCCTTCGGGAGGCGGAGGGCGGCGGAAGCCCCGGCCGATGCGCGGCCGGGGCCGGCGGCGTCAGAGGCCGGCGTCCCAGGCGCAGGCGGCGCGGCGCGCGGCGTCGGCGTCGGTCCACACCGCCCGCCAGCCGTCGGTCGGGCCGATGGCGTCGATCGACACCGGCCCGCGCAGAGCCGCCGCGGCGGCCTCGTCGCCGCGCATCGGCAGCGCCTCGGTGCGGCCCTCCTTCAGCTTGGCGATGGCGTCGAGGAGCTTGCGGCGGTTGCGGCTGATGCCGACGTCGGTGCGGCCCAGGTGCTCGCGGGTGCGGTCCTGGATCGGCCCCATCGACTCCACCGCCCACTGGTCGTGCACGTTGATGTCGAGGCCCATCCCCGTATAGGTCAGCGACGCCTGCTCGGCCGCGTCGTAGCCGTAGTTGTTGCGCTTGTTCTTCTTCGGCGCGTAGTCGGGGAGACGGTGCTCCTTCAGGCGCTGCTCGCGCATCAGCGCCTTGTCCACCGGCTTTCCGAAGCTCGTGAACATCGAATACCAGTAGCAGGTCTCGTCATCGATCGGCACGTGCCACTGGGTGATGGTCATCTCGTTCGACATCGGGATGCAGATCGCCTCGGGGAAGATCTGGTTGGTCACCCGCACGTGGCTGCGGCCGTCGGGCAGGTGGCGAAGCGAGATCAGCCGCAGGCCGTAGTCGGTCTCCTCGACCTGGATCTCCGGCCGCGGGTATTCGCGCAGAAGCTGCGTCATCGGGATGTCGGTGTTGGCGGCGCGGTCGCGGAACTGGCGGCCGTAGCCCTGGCTCGGGTCCTCGTCCTGCAGGAAGCGGTGCAGGAACGAGGCGTGCGCCGGGTCGATGCCGACCTCGAGCGCCTGCAGCCAGTTGCACTCCCACAGTCCCTTGAAGGCGAAGACGTGGCTGTCCGGCGCGCGGAAGCAGTCGAAGTCGGGAAACGGCGGCGGCTCGCCGGGGCCCATGTAGGCGAACACGATGCCGTTCTTCTCGACCACCGGGTAGGAGACGGTGCGGATGTTCTCGTGCATCCGGCTGCCCTCCGGCTCGCCGGGCTGCTCGACGCACTGGCCGGTGCGGTCGAAGTGCCAGCCGTGGAAGGGGCAGCGCAGCCCGTTGTCCTCGCGCCGGCCGAAGCACAGGTCGACGCCGCGGTGCGGGCAGTGGCGGCCGATCAGGCCGAGCGCGCCGCCGTTGTCGCGGAAGAGCACGAGATCCTCGCCGAGCAGGCGGACGGCGACGACCGGGCGGGCCGGGTCGAGCTCCTCGGCGAGCGCCGCCGGCTGCCAGTACTGGCGCAGCACGCGGCCGGCGCCGGCCTCGGGTCCGACGCGGCTCAAGAGCTCGCTCTGTTCCCGGCTCATCATGGCGAAGGGCTCCTCTTCAGACGGTCGTTGGCGTCGGGGCGGGGTCGCCGGCGGCCGCCTGCAGCAGCGGCACGGCGGCGTCGGCGGCGGCGGCGGGATCGAGCCGCGCCGCCTGGTCGATGAGCTTGCGCGCGGCCATGTGGTCGCCCGGCCGGTTCACCGAATAGACGGCGGCGAGCCGGTCGCCGGCGAGGTGGATGAGCGAGAAGGCGCCGGCCGCCGGGTCGCCGCGCAGGATCTCGCGGACGCCGGCCGTCGGCAGCCCGGCCATCTGCACCTTGAGGTCGTACTGGTCGGTCCAGAACCACGGCACCGCGGCGAGCGGATGCGGCCTGCCGGCGACCCGGCCGGCGGCGGCGCGCGCCTGGTCGGTGGCGTTCTGCACGGACTCGATGCGGACCGCGCGGTCGGCGAAGCGGCCGTGGTGGCTCGCGCAGTCGCCGGCGGCATAGACGCCGGGAGCGCTCGTCGCGCCGTCGGCGTCGACGAGGATGCCGCCCGCCTCGATCGCGAGGCCGAGGCCGGCGGCGAGGGCGAGGTTCGCCACCCCGCCGATGCCGACGACGACGAGGTCGCCGTCGAGCCGCCGGCCGTCGTGCAGGCGGACCGCGCCGACCCCGCCGCCGGCCCCAGGCTCGAACCCGACCACCGCCGTGCGCATCAGGAACCGCACCCCTTCGCGCGCGTGCCGCTCGGCGAGGAAATCGGAGAGCGCGGCGGGCAGGGCGCGCGCCAGGAGGCGGCCCTCGGCCTCGACCACGGTCACGTCCTTGCCGGCCTTCGCGGCGGTCGCCGCCACCTCGAGGCCGATGAAGCCGCCGCCGATCACCACGACGGTCGACGCCGCCTCGAGCCCCGCCTTGAGGCGGCGGGCGTCGGCGAGGTCGCGCAGGGTGTGGATGCCGGCGAGGTCGGCGCCCGGCACGGCGAGGCGGCGGGCGTCGGCGCCGGTCGCGAGGATCAGCGCGGAGAAGTCGAGCCGCCCCTTCGGCCCCACGACGGTGCGGGCGGCCGGGTCGACGGACGTGACGGGGAAATCGAGCAGGAGGTCGATGCCGTGCTCGGCGTAGAACTGCGGGCCGCGCAGCACGATCTGCTCGGCCGTGCGCTCGCCGGCGAGGAACGCCTTGGAGAGCGGCGGCCGGTGGTAGGGCAGGTCGCTCTCGGCGCTGACGAGCCGGATCGGCTCCTGCCAGCCGGCCTGGCGCAGCGACTGCGCCGCCTGCACGCCGGCGTGCGAGGCCCCGACGATCACCGCGGCGCGGGAGCCAGGCGCGGTCACGACGCCGCCTCCGCCGCCTCGGCGTCGCCGCGGATGAGGTTCAGGAAGCGGCGGGTGCGCTCCTTGCGCGGCGCGCCGAGCACCTCGGCGGGCGTGCCCTCCTCGACGATCTCGCCCTCGTCGACGAACACCACCCGGTCGGCGACCTCGCGGGCGAAGTTCATCTCGTGGGTGACGACGATCATCGTCATGCCCGCCTCGGCGAGGGTGCGCATGACGTTGAGGACCTCGCCGACGAGCTCCGGGTCGAGCGCCGAGGTCGGCTCGTCGAACAGCATCAAGCGCGGCCGGACGGCGAGCGCGCGGGCGATCGCCACGCGCTGCTGCTGGCCGCCCGACAGGTGGTGCGGCAGGTGGTCGGCGTGCGAGGCGAGGCCGACGGCCGCGAGCAGGCGGCGCGCCGTCTCCTCCGCCTCGGCGCGCGGCACGCCGTGCACCCGCATCGGCGCCTCGACGATGTTCTCGAGCGCCGTCAGGTTGCTGAACAGGTTGAAGCCCTGGAACACCATCGACACGCCGACCTCGGCGCGCGCCTTGGCGCGGCCGGCCGTCGGCCTGAGGTGGCCGTTCACCTTGGCGTAGCCGACGTGGCGGCCGTCGATGGTGATCTCGCCGTCGTCCATCGTCTCGAGGTGGTTGATGAGGCGCAGCAGCGTCGACTTGCCCGAGCCGCTCGGGCCGAGGATCGCGACGACCTCGCCGCGACGGACGTCGAGGTCGATGCCCTTCAGGATCTCGCGGTCGCCGTAGGCCTTCCAGACGCGCCGGCAGGCGAGGAACGGCGCCTCGCCCGGTGCCGCCTCCCGCGCCGCGCCGCCGATCAGATCGCGCACGATCGCGGCGTTGTCGCGCCGGGCCGGGCGCGCGGCTGCGGCCGGCGTGGGCGACGGGGCCGCCGCGCGGCGGAGCCGCGCCGGCAGGCGCCAGGGCGAGCCGCTCCGCCGCCGCTCCGGATCCATCGTGTATTCGAGATAGGCCTGCACGCCGGCGATGAGGCTCGTCAGCACCAGGTAGATCATCGCCGCGGCGGTGAAGACGGTGAAGAACTCGAAGGTCTGGCCGACGATCTGCTGCGAGCGGAAGGTCAGCTCGCTGACGAAGATAACCGAGGCGACCGAGGTCATCTTCAGCATGCCGATGGTGTTGCCGGCGAGCGCGGGCAGCACCGTGCGCATCGCCTGCGGCAGCACGATGCGCCGGAGTGTCAGCATCGGCCCCATACCGAGCGAGGAGGCGGCGACGCCCTGCTGCGGATTGACCGACAGGATGCCGCCGCGGATGATCTCGGCCGCGAAGGCGGCCTCGCTCAGCGAGAAGGCGATCACCGCCGTGGTGAAGCTGCCGAACTTGAGGCCGATCGCCGGCAGCGCGTCGAACACGAAGACGAGCTGCAGCAGCTGCGGCGTGCCGCGCATCAGCCAGATGTAGAACCACGCGACGGCGCGCAGCGCGAAGAACCGCGACAGCCGCACGAGGGCGATGGCGAGGCCGAGCACGAAGCCGATCGACATCGCGAGCACGGTGATCTGGACGGCGAGCAGCGCGCCCTTCCAGAGGAAGTCCGAGGTGAAGTAACCCAGTACCTGCAGGAGCCAATCCACGACCACGTCCCTTCGCGTGGAGGCGGACGGGGTCTCGCCCGTCCGCCCCGGATCATGTCGCCGCCGCCGAGGCGCGCGCCGACGCCCCTGCCTACTCGGTCTTGAGCGCGGCCGGGATCTCGAGCGCCGGGTCGATGCCGTACTTGTCGAAGATCTCTTTCTGCACGCCGGCCGCCTGCACGGCGGCGAGGCCCTCCTGGAAGGCCGGGCCGAGCGGGCTGCCCTTCTTCACGGCAGCGCCGATCTGGTAGTCGCTGATCACGCTGTAGCCGAGGCCGTAGGACTCGGGGTTCTTCTTGATCATCATGTTGATGAGCGGCAGGTCGCTGATCATCACGTCGGCGCGCCCGGACGCGATCAGGCGGAAGCCGGCCGGCACGTCGGTCGAGGTCATCACCTCGATCGCCGGCTTGCCCTCGGCGACGCACTTCTCGCTCAGGGCCGCGACCTGCTTCTCCTCGACCGTGCCGAGGCCGGCCGAGACGATCTTGCCGCAGAGGTCGGCTTCCGACTTGATGTTCTTCGGGTTGCCGGCCTGCACGATCGCCCCGGAGCCGGCCTTCATGTAGACGACGAAGTCGCCCTGCGCGACGCGCTTCGGCGTGTAGTAGAGGTAGAGCATCGCGTCGACCTGGCCGGCGATCACCGCCGGGAACAGGCCCGGCCAGGCACCCGGCTTCACCTCCATCTTCAGGCCGACGCACTCGAGCGCGGCGCGCGCGAGTTCGATGTCCGAGCCGACGATGATCTCGTGGTCCTTCTCGTCGATGGTGGCGTAGGGCGGCGTCTGCGGGTCGGCGCCGAGCACCACCACCTTGCCGGCGAGCGCCGGGTACTTCTCGGCCACCTTGTCCGGCTCGCAGCCGGCGGGCGCGGCCGCCGCGACGCCGGTGGTGAGGGCGATCCCGGTGGCGAGGGAAATCAGGGCTGCGGTCAGTGAACGCATCGTGTTTCTCCGGAAGGGTTGGAAGGGGCCGTGTTCTTGTCTGTATCTCGCGAATGCGCGGGCTTCGATGTCCACGGGCGCGACGACGCACCGCCGCGAGGCGGTGGCCGGCCGGCCGGCGGTGCTGTTCCCTGGAGCCCCGCCGCGCTTCGGCGAGCATTAGATTTGGTCGAAGAAAAACTGTCAACGAAATTTCCTTTGAGAAAAATTTCCCTGCCTTGACGGGCGTCGCCGGCCACCGCTGGCGCCGTCCGGCGATGCACTGGCTCTGGAGATGGGCGGATCGCAGCCGCTTTGGTCCTTGCCGCCGCCGGTCGTGGCCGATATTTTCGTATCGGACACAATTTTACGGCACCCGTGGCGGTGCGGGCGGGATCATGCCGGGCCGCGTGCGAAGGAGTCCGATGGCCGTCTTTCTCATCGTCGGCGGGGCCGGCGGCAGCGGCGGCGCGGCGTGCCGGGCGTTCCGCCGCCGCGGCGACGACGTGGTGCTGCTGGACGTCGACGCCGGCCGGTATGTCGGCGGCGAGGCGGCGGCCGGCCGGCTCGCGGTCCTCGACGGCGATCCGGCCGATCCGGAGGCGGCCGGGCGGGCCGTCGCGCTCTGCCGCGCGCGGTTCGGCCGGCTCGACGGCCTCTATGCCGGCCTCCACCGGGCGACGGCGAAGCCGCTCGGCGGCTGGACGGCGGCGGAGTTCGACGCCGAGATCGCCTTCTCGCTCACGGCGCCGTTCTTTCTCGCCCAGACGGCGGCGCCGCATCTCGAGGCTGGCGGGTCGATCGTGCTCGGCTCCTCGACGGCGGCGCTGCGCGGCGGCGCCGGCACGGCGCCGTTCCGGGCCGCGAAGGCGGGGCTCCTCGGGCTGTGCCGGTCGCTCGCCGCGGCGTTCGCGCCCCGGCGGATCCGCGTCAACTGCATCCTGCCGGGGTGGATCGACACCGCCTTCGGGCGCGGCGGCGCGGCGCCGGAGGATCTCGCCCCGGCCATTCCGCTGCGCCGCCTCGGGCGGGCGTCGGAGGTGGCCGACGTGGTGGTGTTTCTCGCCGGGGCGGCCTCGGCGCCGCTGACCGGGACGGCGTGGGTGGTCGACGGCGGCGCGACGGCCGTCTGAGGCGGCGCGGCGAAGGACGCGGCGGCGGCGACGATCTGGAGGAAGCTGGGCGATGGACGTGAAGAAGATCCCGAAGAAGGAGGCGCGGCACGCCGAGCCCGGCTATTTCGCCGGCAACCAGATCGGCCAGCGCCTGAAGGAGGTCCGCCAGGGCCTGCGCTACAAACTGAACGACGTGAACAGCCTGACGGGAGTGTCGGTCTCCTACCTGTCGAAGATCGAGAACGGCCAGGTCTCGCCGTCCTTCGACATCATCAAGAAGATCTGCGACGGCCTCGAGATCAGCATCGAGGACTTCGTCCGGCCGGGCGAGAAGAGCCAGCTCTCCGGCCGCAAGACGGTGACGCGACGCGCCGAGGGGGTGCAGTTCACCAGCGGCCAGTACGACTACAAGGCGCACGGCACCGAGCTGTCGCACAAGGGCATGGTGCCGCTCGAGATGCGCATCCGCGCCCGCTCCGTCGACGAGTTCGACCACTGGAGCCGCCACGCCGGCGAGGAGTTCGTCTACGTGCTGTCGGGCGCCATCGACGTGCACACCGAGCACTACGAGCCGTTCCGCCTCGAGGCGGGCGAGAGCGCCTATTTCGACAGCAGCATGCGCCACCTCTACGTGACGGTCGGCGACGAGGATGCCCGCGTGCTCTCGGTGTCGCACGACCCGGAGGCCGGCAGCGGCAGCCGCATCGCGCGCTTCATGAACCCCGGTACCCGGCGCGTCGAGGAGCCGGCCGAGGCGCCGCTCGAGCTGCCGGCGGCGCCGGTCCGCCGCGCCAGGATCGCCAAGCTCTGATCGGGGGCGCGCCCGGCTGCGGCCGGGGCGGGCGCGACGTCTCGCCTCAGGAAATTTTTCCATCATAGGAAAGTTTTTTCTTGAACGCTTGCCCCTGCGTGCTACGACATCGACGGCCACCGTCGCGGCAGCGTCCGCGCCGGTCCGATTGAGAAGGCTGACGATGAAGATCACCTCGCTCGACGCGTTCCCGTTCCGCCTGACGCCGCGGCGCGACTTCAAGTGGGCCGGCCTCGCGCCCGACCTCGGCGGCTTCGTCGCCGTGCGCGTCGAGACCGACGACGGCCTCGTCGGCTGGGGCGAGGCGACGCCGCTGCCCGACTGGGGCGGCTCGGCGGGCCGGCGTGGCGGCGAGACCCAGGCGACCGTGGTCGCGATCGTCCGCGACGTCCTCGCCCCGCTCCTCGTCGGACGCGACCCGACCGCCGTCACCGCCGCCCGCGCCGTCATGGACCGGGCGGTGATCGGCCACAGCTACGCCAAGTGCGCGGTCGACATCGCGCTGCACGACGTGTGGGGCAAGAGCGTCGGGCTGCCGGTCTACCGGCTCCTCGGCGGGGCGGTCCGCGACCGGGTCGCCGTCGCCCACATGGTCGGGCTGATGGACGACGCCGAGGCGCTCGCCGAGGCCGCCGGGGCCGCCGCCGACGGCGTCCGCACCCTGCAGGTGAAGGGCGGCGTCGACCCCGACCGCGACGTCCGCCTCGTCGCGGCGCTCCGCCGCGCGCTCGGGCCGGAGATGTTCCTGCGCCTCGACGCCAACCAGGGCTACCGCGACGCGCGCACGGCGATCCGCACCGTCGCCCGCCTCGCCGACGCCGGCGCCGACGCCGTCGAGCAGCCGGCCGCCACCCTCGCGGCGATGGCCGAGGTGACCCGCACGGCGCCGATCCCGATCATCGCCGACGAGTGCTGCTGGGATATCGGCGACGCCCTCGACGTCGTCGGCGCGCGCGGCGCCGACTGGATCTCGATCTACCTCGCGAAGTCCGGCGGCTTCGTCGGCGCGCGCAAGGTCGCCGCCGTCGCCGAGGCCCTCCACATGCGCTGCGACGTCAACGGCTCAATCGAGTCGGCGATCGGCAATGCCGCCAACCTCCACTTCGCCCTGGCGATGCCGGCCGTCTCGCTCGCCTGCGTCATCCCGATCAGCACGCCCTCGGGCGGCCGCCCCGGCGCGGTGGCCGGCCACTACTACGAGGACGACGTCGTCGCAGAGCCGTTCGCGGTCGCCGACGGGGCGCTGCTGCCGCTCGACCGGCCCGGCCTCGGCATCGAGGTCGACGAAGCCCGCCTCGCCCGCCACCGGTGCGGCTGACCATGCCCGGCGCCGCCCCTCCGCACGGACGAGACGGCGGCGCGGGCCGCCACCGGGTCGCCGCCGACATCGGCGGCACCTTCACCGACATCGCCTGCCTGTCGCCGGACGGCGTGCTGTCGACCCGCAAGGTGCCGTCGACGCCGGACGACTACGCCCGCGCGATCGTCGACGGCATCGACGACCTCGCAGCCTCGCTCGGCATCGGCGGCGCCGACGTCGCCGAGGTGCTGCACGCCTCGACGGTCGCGACCAACGCCATCCTCGAGGGCAATGGCGCCCGCACCGCGCTCGTCACCACCCGCGGCTTCCGCGACGTGCTGGAGCTGCGCCGCATCCGCGTGCCGCGCCTCTACGAGCCGCTCTACGAGAAGCCCGCGCCCTTGGTGCCGCGCCGCCTGCGCTTCGAGGTGAGCGAGCGGATCGACGCCCGCGGCGCGGTGCTGACGCCGCTCGACGAGGCCGAGGTCGAGGCGCTCGCCGCGCATCTCGCGACCCTCGGCGTCGAGGCGGTCGCCGTCTGCTTCCTGCACGCCTACGTCGAGCCGGCGCACGAGCGGCGCACGGCCGAGATCCTGCGCCGGCACCTGCCGCACTGCTTCCTGTCGGTGTCGAGCGAGGTGCTGCCGGAGATCCGCGAGTACGAGCGCACCTCGACCACCGTCGCCAACGCCTATATCGGGCCGCCGGTCGCCCGCTACCTGCGCTCGCTCGCCGCCCGGCTCGCCGAGCGCGGCGTCGCCGGCCGCCTCCTGATGATGCAGTCGAGCGGCGGCACCCTCGACGTCGAGAGCGTCGTCGCGCGGCCGGCCACGGTGGTGGAGAGCGGCCCGGCCGCCGGCGTCGTCGGCGCCGCCCATCTCGGTGCCCGCGCCGGCTACCTGGACATCGTCACCTTCGACATGGGCGGCACCACCGCCAAGGCGGCGCTGATCGAGGGCGGCCGCGTCACCAGCACCGACGAGTACGAGGTCGGCGGCGGCATCTCGCTGTCGAGCCGGCTCGTCAAGGGCGGCGGCTACGCGCTGAAGCTTCCGGTGATCGACGTCTCCGAGGTCGGCGCCGGCGGCGGCAGCATCGTGCGCATCGACGCCGCGGGCGCCCTCAAGGTCGGGCCGCAGAGCGCCGGCGCCGTGCCCGGCCCGGTCTGCTACGGCGCCGGCGGCACCGAGCCGACGGTCACCGACGCCAACGTCGTGCTCGGCTACCTCAACCCCGATGCGCTCGCCGGCGGCACCGTTCCGATCGACGGCGCGGCCGCGCGGGCCGCCTTCGCGGCGCTCGCCGGGCGGCTCGGCTGCGACGCGCTCGACGCCGCCTACGGCGTCCACCGGCTCGCCAACTCGACGATGATGCGGGCCGTCAAGGCGGTCTCGACCTATCGCGGCCGCGACCCGCGCGACTTCACGCTGTTTGCCTTCGGTGGCAACGGCGGCATCCACGCCGCGGCGCTGGCGCGCGAGCTCGAGATGACGCGCGTCGTGGTGCCGCCGGCGGCCGGCGTGTTCAGCGCCGTCGGGCTCCTCTTCGCCGATTTCGAGGTGTCGCGGTCGAAGGCCTTTCCGCGCCCGGTCGGGCCGGCGGAGGTCGAGGCCGCCAGGGCGACCTTCCGCGCGCTCGAGGCGGAGGTCCTCGCAGAGCTCGCCGATCCGGCCGCCAAGGTCACCTGGCGGGCGGAGCTGCGCTATGTCGGCCAGGCCTTCGAGCTTTCGGTCGAGGTGCCGCGCGACGCCGCGGCCGGCGGCGGGCCGGCGGCGCTCCGCGAGGCCTTCGAGCGCGAGCACGCGCGCACCTACGGGCACGTCCTCGCCGACACGCCGGTGACCTTCGTCACCCTGCGCGTCGTCGGCGCGGTGGCGCCGGCCCGCGTCGAGCGCCTCGTGCCGGCGGAGCGGCGCGAGGTCGCGGCGGGGCGCAGCCGGATGGTCTATTTCGGGGCCGACCGCGGCCTCGTCGAGACGCCGGTCGTCGGCCGCGGCGCGCTCTCGGCCGCCGGCCGTCCGGGGCCGCTGGTGATCGAGGAGTACGAGGGCACCACGGTCGTCCCGCCGGGCGCCGTCGCGACGCTCGACGCCTTCGACAACGTGGTGATCGAACTCGACCCGGAGGTGCGGCCGTGACCAACGCGCTCGACCCCATTCTCCTCGAGGTCTTCAAGAACGGCTTCGAGGCGGTCGCCGACGAGATGGCGCTGATCCTGATGCGCACCGCGCATTCGCCGATCGTCCGCGACGCGATGGACTACTCGACCGCGCTCTGCGACCCGGCCGGCCAGACGATCGCCCAGGGCCTGACGACGCCGATGCACCTCGGCAGCTTCTACGACGCCATGCGCCACCTGATCGGCGCCTTCGAGGGGCGGATCGCGCCGGGCGACGTGTTCATCGCCAACGACCCCTATATCGCCAGCGGCCAGCACCTGCCGGACATCTACGTCATCGAGCCGATCTTCGCCGGCGGGGCGCTGTGCGGCTGGGCGACGACCATCGCCCACCACGCCGACGTCGGCGGGCTGGTGCCCGGCTCGAACTCGATCGGCGCCACCGAGATCCACCAGGAAGGGCTGCGCCTGCCGTTCCTGAAGCTCGTCGACGGCGGCGTCGAGAACGCCATGCTGATGGAGATCGTCGCCGCCAACGTGCGCGTGCCGCACCAGGTGATCGGCGACCTGCGGGCGCAGATGGCGGCCTGCCGGGCCGGCCGGCGCGGCCTCGCCGCCCTCGTCGAGCGCTACGGGGCGGCGACCGTGCTCGCCTATGCCGACGCCCTGCAGGACTACGCCGAGCGGCTCGCCCGCAAGGCGATCGCCGAGATCGCCGACGGCACCTACACCTTCGTCGACCACATCGACGGGCTCGGCGAGGACCCGCAGCCGATCGAGCTCCACCTCGCCCTCACGGTGGCGGGCTCGGAGGTCACCGCCGACTGGACCGGCACCTCGCCGCAGGTGAAGGGTGGCATCAACGCGCCGCTGTCGTTCTGCAAGTCGAACGTCTATGCGGCGCTGCGCTCGATCATGTCGGAGGACGTGCCGAACTGCCACGGCTACACCCGGCCGATCCACGTCGTGGCGCCGGCGGGCACCCTCGTCAACGCGGTCTACCCGGCGCCGTGCGGCGCCCGCGGCATCACCGGCTACCGCATCATCGACTGCATCTTCGGCGCCCTCGCCCCGGCGCTGCCCGACAAGGTGGCGGCCGACGGCACCGGCGGCTCGACGCTGCCGAGCTTCGGCGGCAGCGACGGCGGCCGGCCGTTCGTGTTCTCCGAGTGCGTGATGGGCACCTGGGGCGCGACCGCGACGCACGACGGCCAGTCGGGCGTGCCGCACATGGGCTCGAACCAGTCGAACGTGCCGATCGAGATGATCGAGGCCGACTACCCGATCCGGATCGAGCGCTACGGCTTCGCCCCCGACACCGGCGGTCCCGGCGCCTTCCGCGGCGGCGTCGGCATCGAGCGGGTGTACCGGGCGCTCGCCGACGACCTCTATTTCGGCGTCCGCTCCGACAAGGCGCGGCATCCGCCGCACGGCCTGTTCGGCGGCGCCGAGGGCAGCCCCTCGCTCAACCTCCTGAACCCCGGGCCGGGCGAGCGCGTGCTACCGCCGCTGCCGATGGCGCCGATCACCCTCGACCGCGGCGACGTGTTCCGCCACGTCATGGCCGGCGGCGGCGGCTACGGCGATCCGCTGGCGCGCGAGCCCGAGCGGGTGCGCGCCGACGTGCTCGACGGGCTCGTCTCGCCCGCGCACGCCCGCGCCGCCTACGGCGTCGTCTTCCGGCCCGGTCCCGCCGCCGAGGTCGACGCCGCGGCGACGGCGGCGCTCCGTCGCGAGATGGCCGCGCGCTCCGCCGCCGGAGCCTGACGAGAGATGCGGCGCCCATGACGCAACCGAAGGCCTGATCCCATGTCGACGACCGCGCGCATCACCTCCGACCTCGACCCGTTCTCGGCCGAGTTCCGCGCCGACCCCTATAGTCACTACGCGGCGCTGCGCGCCCTCGGGCCGGTGGTCTGGCTCGAGCGCCACGGCATCTGGGCGGTGTCGCACCACGACACGGTGACCGCGGTCCTGAACGACTGGCAGACCTTCAGCAACGCCGGTGGCGGCGGCCTCGCCAACTACTTCAAGGAGAAGCCCTGGCGGCCGCCGAGCATCATCCTCGAGGTCGACCCGCCTGAGCACGAACGCACCCGCACGGTCCTCAGCCGGGCGCTGTCGCCGCGGACGCTGCGCGCCATCCGCGGGCGCTTCGAGGAGGACGCGGCGACGTTCGTCGCCGACGCGGTCGGCAAGGGGCGGATCGATGCGGTGCCCGACCTCGTGCAGCCCTATCCGCTGAAGGTCTTCCCGGACTCCGTCGGCATCGAGGCCGAGGGGCGGGAGAACCTCCTCGTCTACGGCGCGATGGTGTTCGGCTCCTTCGGCCCGCGCACGCCCTGGTACGAGGAGTTGATGACGCGCGCCCCGGCGGTCTCGGCGTGGATCCTTGACCACTGCCGGCGGGCGGCGCTGGCGCCCGGCGGCGTCGGCGCGATGATCTACGCGGCGGCCGACGCCGGCGAGCTCTCCGAGGACGAGGCGGCGATGCTGGTGCGCTCGTTCCTCTCGGCCGGCGTCGACACCACCATCGACTCGATCGGCCTGACGCTGCGCGCCCTCGCCGAGCACCCGGAGCAGTGGGCGCTGCTGCGCGACGACCCGTCGCTCGCCCGCGCCGCCTTCGAGGAGGCGACGCGCTACGATTCCTCGAGCCAGAGCCTCTTCCGCACCACCACCCGCGAGGTCGAGTTCGCCGGCGCGACGATCGGCCGGCACGAGAAGGTGATGGTGTTCCTCGGCTCGGCCGGCCGCGACCCGGCGCGCTGGGAGGAGCCCGACCGCTTCGACATCCGCCGCCGCACCACCGGCCAGATCGGCTTCGGCGTCGGCATCCACGGCTGCGTCGGCCAGATGTTCGCCCGCCTCGAGGCCGAGGTGTTCTTCCAGGCGCTCGCGGCCGCCGTCGACCGGATCGAGCTCGACGGGCCGTCGGCGCTCCGCCTCAACCCCGGCCTGCGCGGGCTGTCGAGCCTGCCGCTGGTGCTGCACGGCCGCGCGAACTGACGGCGAGAACGGACGGCGAGAACGGACGGAGGGTCGGCGATGCCGAAGGTCACCTACATCGCCGACGACGGCGTCGAGACGGTGCTCGACGTCGCCGTCGGCACCAGCCTGATGGAGGCGGCGGTGCTCCGCGGCGTCGACGGCATCGTCGGCGAGTGCGGCGGCTCGATCAACTGCGCCACCTGCCACGTCTACGTCGCGGACGGAAACCTCGCCGCGCTGCCGCCGGTCGGCCCGGTCGAGAACGAGATGCTCGACGCCACCGCCAGCGAGCGCCGGCCGGAGAGCCGGCTCGCCTGCCAGCTCGTGATGACCGAGGCGCTCGCCGGCCTCGTCGTGCGGCTGCCGCCGACGCAGTTCTGAGCGGCGATGGCCGCGCTCCCGTCTACGCTCCCCCATGCCGACTACGCGGCGGCGGACGCGACCGCGCTCGCGGCGATGGTCCGGCGAGGCGAGGCGAGCCCCGCCGAGCTCCTCGCGGCGGCGCTCGCCCGGCTCGCGGCGGTCGAACCGGCGCTCGGCCCGCTCGTCGTCGTTCCCCGCTTCGACGCCGCGCGCGCCGAGGCGGCGGGCGCGCTGCCGGACGGCCCCTTCCGCGGCGTGCCGTTCCTGCTGAAGGACCTCTTCACCGATCTCGCCGGCACGCCGTCGACCAACGGCTCGGACTTTCATGCGGCCGCGCCGGCGGCGGCCGACTCGACCGTCGTCGCGCGCTACCGCGCCGCCGGCCTCGTCGTCTTCGGCAAGACGCACAGCCCGGAACTCGGCGGCACCTCGACCACCGAGAGCCGCCGCTTCGGGGCGACGCGCAATCCCTGGCGGACCGGTCTCTCCGCCGGCGGCTCGAGCGGCGGCGCGGCGGCCGCGGTCGCCGCCGGCGTGGTGCCGGTCGCCGCGGCGAGCGACGCCGGCGGCTCGATCATCATCCCGGCTTCCTGCTGCGGCCTCTTCGGGCTGAAGCCGAGCCGCGGCCGCGTGCCGCTCGGGCCCCGCCGCCTCGAGGGGGCTGGCGGCCTCGCCACCCAGCACGTGCTCAGCCGCTCGGTGCGCGACAGCGCCGCCTTCCTCGACCTCGCCGTCGCCGGCGAGCGCGCCTCGCCGATCGCCGCGCCGCCGTCGGGTCCGTTCCTCGCCGAGGTCGGCCGGCCGCCGGGCCGGCTGCGCATCGCGCTGATGACGCGGGCGGTCGACGGCACCGAGGCGGCGCCGGCGTGCGTCGCCGCGGCGATGGATGCGGCCGCCCTGTGCGCCGGCCTCGGCCACCACGTCGAGCCGGCCGCTCCGGCGATCGACGTGGAACGGCGGGCGGCGGCCGAGCGGTCGCTGCGCCTCGCGTCGCTCGCCGCCACCGTCGCCAGCCTCGAGGCCGAGGTCGGCCGGCCGGTCCGCGAGGACGACCTGGAGCCCGCCACCTGGCAGCGCTACCGGGCCGGCCTCGAGGTTTCCGGCACCGCGGTCCTGGCGGCGCGCGAGGCGATGCTGGCGGCGCACCGCGACGTCGACGCCGTCTTCGAGCGCTTCGACGTCGTGCTGTCGCCGGCGATGGCCGCGCCGCCGCCGCCGCTCGGGCTGATCGGCCTCGACCGCACCGACGACGCGGCGCTCGCCGCCAACCGGCTCTGCACGGCCTTCGCCGGCCTCTACAACTGGACCGGCCAGCCGAGCATGTCGGTGCCGCTCTGCGTCGCCGACGGCGTGCCGATCGGCGTCCTCGTCGCGGCGCGCTACGGCGCCGAGGGGCTGCTCTTCCGGCTCGCGGCCGAGCTCGAGGCGGCGCGTCCTTGGCCGGGGCTCGCGCCGGACTACGGCGGCCGGCGTCCGCCGGACACGCACGATCGGAAGGAGTGAGCGCGATGGGCAGGGTTCTGGTCGCCGGCGGGGCGACGGGCATCGGCCGGGCGGCCGTCGTCGCCCTCGCCGCCGAGGGGCACGACGTGCTGCTCGCCGACCTGAACGGCGACGGCGCGGCGGCGGTCGCCGCCGAGGCGCCGACCGGGCGGGTGCGCCCGCTCGCGATCGACCTCGCCGCGCCCGCCGCGCCCGGCGAGGCGGTGGCGGCCGCGGTCGCGGCCTTCGGCGGGCTCGACACGGTGTTCGTCACCGCGGCGCTGCTCCTCTCGGCGCCGCTCGGCGCGTGGACGCGCGAGATGTGGGATCGCTCGATGGCGCTCAACCTGCGCCTGCCGTTCCTCCTCGCCCAGGCCGCCGCACCGCACCTCGCGCGCTCCGACAACCCGTCGATCCTGTTCACCTCCTCGACCGGGGCGCTGCGCGGCCATGCCGGCATGCCGGCCTACCACGCCTCCAAGGCCGGGCTCGCCGGCCTCGCCCGCAGCCTCGCCGACGAGCTCGGACCGGCGGGGATCCGCGTCAACTGTCTGCTGCCCGGCTGGATCGAGACGCCGTTCAACGATCCGTTCTGGGGCCACCAGGACGACCCGGCCGGCCGCCGCGCCGCCCTCGAGCGGTCGATCCCGATGCGCCGCCAGGGCGCGCCGGAGGACGTCGCCGGCGCCGTCGTCTTCCTCGCCTCGCCGGCGGCGCGCTACATCACCGGCACCTCGCTCGTCGTCGACGGCGGCTACACCGCCGTCTGAGCCGGCCTTCGTCTGATCCGGCTTCCGCCGTCCACCGAGGACCCGCCCCGTGCTCACCATCCGCGACCCGTATTCCTCCGCCGTCCGCCCGGTCGTCCAGGGCCGGCGCGGCGCCGTCGCCGCCGCCCATCCGCTCGCCGTCGCCGCGGCCCAGGAGATGCTCGTCGCCGGCGGCTCGGCGGCCGACGCGGCGATCGCCGCGCAGGCGATGCTGTGCGTGCTGGCGCCGGACGCCTGCGGCCTCGGCGGCGACATGCTGTGCCTGGTGCATGCGCCGGGCGCCGCCCCCGTCGCCCTCAACGGTGCCGGCGCGGCGCCGGCGGGCCTCGCGACGGCCGCCTGCGAGGGGGCGAACAGCGTCACCGTGCCCGGCATCGTCGATGCTTGGTGCACGCTCGCGCGGCGCTGGGGCCGGCTGCCGCTCGCCCGCGTACTGGCGCCGGCGGCGGCGGTGGCGCGCGAGGGCTTCCGCGTGCCGGCGAACCTCGCCCGCGCCCGTGACGCGCAGCACGCCCGCCTCCTCGCCGGCGGCGCCGAGGGGTGGGCGCTCCTCTCCCTGGCGGCCGGCGACCGCTTCGTGCAGCCGGCCCTCGCCGATCTCCTTGAGGCGATCGGCCGCGACGGCGCCGCGGCGTTCTATCGCGGCCCGGCGGCGGCGGCGATCGCCGAGGCGGTGCAGGGGCTCGGCGGGGCGCTGTCGGAGGCGGATCTCGCCGCTCACCAGACCGTCGTCACAGCGCCGGTGACGACCCGCTGGGCGGGCGTCACGGTGGCGACGCAGCCGCCGATGGCGCAAGGCGTGCTCCTCAACATGGCGCTCGCCGGGCTGGAGCGGCTCGGGCCGCTCGCACCGGACCGGCGCGACCACGCCGGCATCGAGCTCACCGAGGCCGCCTTCGCCTATCGGGGCCGGGTGGGGGAGGGAGCGGCGCTGCTTTCCGAGGACCTCGCGATCGACCTCGACCGGGCGCAGCGGCGCGGCGGCCCGCGCGCCTACCTGCACACCGCCGGCGTCGCCGTCGCCGATGCCGCCGGGCTGACGATCTCCTCCCTCGTCAGCGTGTTCGACGACTTCGGCTCCTGCGTCTACGTGCCGGCGTGCGGCCTCACCCTCAACGACCGGGCCGGCGGCTTCGGCGCGTCGCCCAACGACGCCGCCGCCGGCAAGCGCCCGGTGCACACCCTCGCCCCGGCGCTCGTCGTCTCCGACGAGGGCGCGCTGGCGCTCGCCACCCCCGGCGCCGACGGCCAGGTGCAGACGCTGCTGCAGGTGCTCGCGGCGATCCGGCGCGACGGCGCCGACCTCGCGTCGGCGGTCGCCGCGCCGCGCTGGCGCAGCGAGGGCGGCGCGGTGCTGATCGAGCGCAGCCACCCGGCCCTCGCCGATCTCGAGCGGCGCAGCCACCGGCTGCGCCTCCTCGACGACGGCGATACCCGCTTCGGTGCCGTCGTCGCCGCCGGGCATGTCGCCGGCGCGCCGGTCGCCGTCGCCGACTGGCGGCGCGAAACCTGGGCCGGCGTCACCTGAGCGACGGGCTATCGACGCGGCGCGGCGAGGCGTGTAGAACCGCCGAAATTTCCCGAGAGGAAATTCGGTTGCCTGTCGCGCGCCCGGCCGGCCACCGCCCGGTCCATCAGTCCTGGAGGTTCGCGTGTCGAGCTCGCACTTCGTCCTGACCACCCATTGCGCGAACCGGCCCGGCATCGTCGCGGCGGTCTCGACCGCGGTCTTCGAGCTCAACTGCAACATTCTCGACCTGCAGCAGTTCGACGACGTCGAGACCGACCAGTTCTTCGCCCGCCTCGTCTTCAACACCCTGGCGCCGGGGCTCGCCGAGGCGGAGATCCGCGCCCGCCTCGCCCCGGTGATGGCGCGCTTCGGCATGACGTGGTCGCTGCGCGCCAAGGATACCCGCCAGCGCGTGCTGCTGCTCGCCTCGAAGTTCGACCACTGCCTGGCCGATCTCATCTACCGCTGGCGCATCGGCGAGCTGCCGATGGAGATCGTCGGCATCGTCGCCAACCATCCGCGCGAGACCTACGCCGACCTGCCGCTCGGCGAGCTGCCGTTCTTCCACCTGCCGGTGACGCGCGACACCAAGGCGGCGCAGGAGGCGGCGCTGTGGGCGCTGATCGAGGAAGAGAAGGTCGACCTCGTGGTGCTCGCCCGCTACATGCAGATCCTCTCCGACGACCTGTCGCGCAAGCTCGCCGGGCGGTGCATCAACATCCACCACTCCTTCCTGCCGGGCTTCAAGGGGGCGAAGCCCTACCACCAGGCCTACGAGCGCGGCGTCAAGATCATCGGCGCCACGGCGCACTACGTCACCGCCGACCTCGACGAGGGGCCGATCATCGAGCAGGACATCGAGCGCGTCAGCCACCGCGACACGCCGGAGGAGCTGATCCGCAAGGGCCGCGACATCGAGCGGCGGGTGCTCGCCCGCGCCGTGCGCTGCCACCTCGAGGACCGCATCCTGATCAACGGCCACCGCACCATCGTCTTCCCGGACTGACGTCTTCCCGGACTGACGGCGCCGCCTGGAGGCGCGGGTCAGTCGCGCGCCCAGACGGAGAGCAGGCGGTGGGCGATCGCCATCGCCGGCGGCGCGGTGACGCCGCCCGGATGGGTGCCGGCGAGGATGGCGCGCACCTCGTCGCGGCTGAACCAGCGGCAGTCCTCGAGCTCGCCGACGTCCATGACGATCGTCTCGCCCTCGGCCTCGGCGAGGCAGCCGATCATCAGCGACGAGGGGAACGGCCACGGCTGGCTCGCCACGTAGCGCACCCGGCCGACGGCGATGCCGGCCTCCTCGCGCACCTCGCGGCGCACCGCGTCCTCGATCGTCTCGCCCGGCTCCACGAAGCCGGCGAGGCAGGAGTACATGCCGGGCGCGAAGCGCGCCTGGCGACCCAGGATGCAGCGCTCGCCGGCGATCGCCAGCATGATCACCACCGGGTCGGTGCGCGGGAAGTGCTGCGCCCCGCAGGCCGCGCACTCGCGCCGCCAGCCGCCGGCGGCGATCGTCGTCTCGGCGCCGCAGTTGGCGCAGAAGCGGTGCCGGCGGTGCCAGTCGACGAGGCTCTTCGCCGCCGCCAGCACCGACAGCTCGCCGGGCGTCAGCACCGCCTCGATGGCGAGGGCGCGCAGGTCCGCCGGCTCGAAGGCGGGCGCGAGGCCGGCCGGGTCGACGGCGATCGGCGCGGCGAAGCGCGGCGCCGCGCCGTCGAGGCCGAGGAACACCGCCTGGTCGAGGCGGGCCGAGAGCGCCTCGGCGGTCGCCCTGTCGTGCACGGCGAGGGGTGGCACGCCCGGCCGCACCATCGGCCGGTCGCCGGCGACGAGCAGGAAGCCGGCGTCGTCGCGCGCCAGGAGCGAGGCGATCAGGGCGGCGTCGTCGCGCCGGTCGCCGAGCCGGTCGAGCGGCGACAGGGCGTAGCCGTTGAGGCGCGAGGGCTCCTCGTCGAGGAAGTCGAACGGTGTCACCGGGTGGTTCCTTGCTGGCCGCCGACGAGCCGGGCGGCGACGGCGGAGATGAGATGGCCGCGCGCCCCCGCCTCCCAGTCGGCCCGCGGGGCGGCGCCCCACACAGGGCCCGGCCAGGCGGCGTCGTCGCGGAAGCGGGCGATGACGTGCACGTGCAACTGCGGCACCTGGTTGCCGAGCGCGGCGACGTTGAGCTTGTGGCAGCCGGTCGCCGCCTGCAGGGCGGCGGAGGCGGCGGCGATCTCCTCCATGAGGACGCCGCGGCCGGCCGCGTCGAGGTCGATGATCTCGACGAGGCCCGGCCGGCGCGGCACCAGCACGAGCCACGGGTAGGTGGCGTCGTTCATCAGCCGGACCGCCGAGAGCGGCAGGTCGACGACCGGCACGGTGTCGGCGTCGAGCCGGGGGTCGAGGGTGAAGGTCATCGCGGGGGCTCTGTTCGAGGGGAGCCGGCCGGGCGCCACTGCGGGGCGCGGCGCGGCCCGGGCGGGCGGCTCCGAGGGCGCGCGATCCTGCCCCCTCGCGGCCGCCCGGGCAAGCCGCTCCGACAGGTCCCGCGCGCGAGCGGGCGCGCCCTGTGGGATCGGCGAGATCGTGCCTTGCCAAGCCGGCCGGTCTCGCCGATATAACGGGTCGGGAGGTTGGCAGGTGGACGTACCACTCGCCAACCGGGTCAGGTCCGGAAGGAAGCAGCCCCAACGAGACCGGTCCGGGTCATCGGTCCAGCCTCCCACCCCATTCCTCGTCCGCCGGCCGGTGCCGCGCCTCCGGGCCGCGGCGGGCCAGGCGGGTTTGCGGTCGGGACCGCCGAGGTTCCGGATCGCTGGAGATCGCGGCGCGCACGGGGAGAGCGAGGGGCATGGACGACGGCCTTCCTCCCGGCGAAGCCGCCGCCTCCGACGCCGGCGACGCGCTGTTTCCAGCCGCCGCGGCCGCCGCGCCGCCCGCCTACCGCGTCCTCGCCCGCAAATACCGACCGCAGAGCTTCGAGGACCTGATCGGCCAGGAGCCGATGGTCCGCACCCTGTCGAACGCCTTCGAGACCGGCCGCATCCCGCAGGCCTGGATGCTCACCGGCGTGCGCGGCGTCGGCAAGACGACGACCGCCCGCATCCTCGCCCGCGCCCTCAACTACGCCGTGCCGGGCAAGGTCGACCGGCCGACCGTCGACATGCCCGAGCTCGGCATCCACTGCCCGTCGATCATGGAGAGCCGGCACGTCGACGTGATCGAGATGGATGCCGCCTCGCACACCGGCATCGCCGACATCCGCGAGATCATCGAGGCGTCGCGCTACAAGCCGGTCAGCGCGCGCTACAAGGTCTACATCATCGACGAAGTGCACATGCTGTCGACGTCGGCCTTCAACGGCCTCTTGAAGACGCTCGAGGAGCCGCCGGACCACGTCAAGTTCGTGTTCGCGACGACCGAGATCCGCAAGGTGCCGGTGACGGTGCTGTCGCGCTGCCAGCGCTTCGACCTTCGCCGCATCGACGCCGACATGCTGGTCCGCCACCTCGCCGGCATCGTCGCCGCCGAGAAGGCGGAGGCCGACCCCGAGGCGCTCGCCCTCCTCGCCCGCGCCGCCGAGGGCTCGGTGCGCGATTCGCTCTCGCTGCTCGACCAGGCGCTGGCGCACGGCGGCGGCCGCATCGCGGCCGAGGCGGTGCGGCAGATGCTGGGCCTCGCCGACCGCGCCCGCGTCGTCGACCTGTTCGAGGCGGCGATGCGGGGCGACGCCGCCGCCGCGCTGCGCGAGCTCTCCGAGCAGCACGCGGTGGGCGCCGACCCGGCGGTGGTGCTCGGCGACCTCGCCGCCTTCGTCCACCTCGTCACCCGCCTGAAGCTGGTGCCGGAGGCGGCCGGCGACGCGAGCCTCACCGAATCGGAGCGGGTGCGCGGCGCCGAGTTCGCCGCGGCGCTGCCGCTGCCGGTGCTGTCGCGCGCCTGGCAGATCCTCCTCAAGGGCATCGCCGAGGTGCAGGGGTCGGCGCGCCCGCTCGCCGCCGCCGAGATGGTGCTGGTGCGCCTCGTCTATGCCGCCGACCTGCCGACGCCCGACGAGGCGATCCGCCTCCTGAAGTCGGGCGGGCCACTGCCCACGGGCGCCGGCGCGTCGCGCCCGGCGCCGTCGGGCGGCGGGCCGGCGGCGCGCGCCGTGCCGCGCGTCGTCGCCGAGACGTCGGCCGTCGCCCGGCCGGCGGCGATGCCCGAGCCGATGGTCGCCGCCGGACCGGCCCTCGCCTCGCTCGCCGACGTCGCCGATCTCGCCACCGAGCGGCGCGACATGAAGCTCAAGTTCGCGGTCGAGCGGCAGCTCCGGCCGGTCCGCTTCGAGCCCGGCCGCATCGAGGTCGAGCCGACCCCCGACGCGCCGCCCGGCCTCGCCGGCGACCTCGGCCGCCGGCTGTCGGAATGGACCGGCGCGCGCTGGGTGGTCACCGTCACCCGCGGCGGCGGCGGCTCGACGCTCTACGAATCGCGCACCGAGACGGCGGCGCGGCGGCGCGACGACGCCCTCGCCGATCCGCTCGTCGCCGCGGTGCTCGCCCGCTTCCCCGGCGCCGAGGTGGTCGACGTCCGCATCACCGTCGACGACGACCTGCCGCCGCTCGAGGACATGGTGCCGCAGGGCCCGGACGCCGACGATCTGCCGGACGATTTCTGAACCCCTTCCGCGGGCCCGCGCGCCGGGCCGGCTCCCCACGCGACGACGAGGACGCCGATGGACTTCCTGAAGATGATGAAGCAGGCGAAGCAGCTGCAGGAGCGGATGGCGGGCCTGCAGGAGGAGGTCGGCGGCATCGAGACGACCGGCTCGGCCGGCGGCGGCCTCGTCTCCGTCACGCTCTCCGGCAAGGGCGACCTGCGCGCGCTGTCGATCGACCCCTCGCTGATGAAGCCCGAGGAGAAGGAGATCCTCGAGGATCTTCTCGTCGCCGCGCACGCCGACGCCAAGGCCAAGGCCGACGCGGCGCTCGCCGAGCGCACCCAGGAGATGATGGGCTCGCTCGGCCTGCCGCCCGGCAAGCTGCCGTTCTGAGGCCGGCGTCCACGTGGTCGTCCGCGCCGTCGCCGGGCCCGAGATCGAGCGGCTGATCCAGCTCCTCGCCAAGCTGCCGGGGCTCGGGCCGCGCTCGGCCCGGCGCGCCGCGCTCGCCCTCGTCAAGCGGCGCGAGCAGCTGATGATGCCGCTCGCCGCGGCGCTCACCGGCGTCGTCGACACGGTGCGCACCTGCTCGGTGTGCGGCAACCTCGACAGTCGCGACCCCTGCACGCTCTGCACGGATACGGGTCGCGACGCCTCGGTGATCGTCGTCGTCGAGGACGTCGCCGACCTCTGGGCGCTCGAGCGGGCGGGCGCCATCTCGGCCCGCTACCACGTGCTCGGCGGCACCCTCTCGGCGCTCGACGGCATCGGCCCGGAGGACCTCACCATCCCGGCCCTCGTCGAGCGGGTCCGGGCCGGCGGCGTCTCCGAGGTGGTGATCGCGGTCGGCGCCACGGTCGAGGGCCAGACCACCGCGCACTACATCACCGACCAGCTCGCCGGCCTCGGCGTCGCCGTCTCGCGCCTCGCGCACGGCGTGCCGGTGGGCGGCGAGCTCGACTATCTCGACGAGGGGACGCTCGCCGCGGCGATCCGCCAGCGGCGGCCGTTCTGACGCCGTCGCCGGATCGTCGCACACGCCCGATTCCCGCACTTGATTCCGGCGGGCGCCGCGCATATGGTCCGCCCCGTTCCGCCGGCCGGCCGCATCCCAAACGCGGCCGGGACCACGGGGTGGCCTTCGGGCCGTCCCGACGGACGGCCGCCGCGGCGGCCCCCGGAACGACCCGTCGGTACGGGGCCATAGCTCAGCTGGGAGAGCGCTTGAATGGCATTCAAGAGGTCGGCGGTTCGATCCCGCCTGGCTCCACCAACGGCCTCCCGCGCGAACCGCGCCGGAGCTTGACCCGCCGGCGGGCGGCGGGTTCCTATCGATCGTCATCGTTGGTCGCGACGGATCCGATGCGGCGGCCTGCGCCGTGCCGGCGCGTCGCCTCGGGGAGCCGGGCCATGCGCCGTTCCGTCGTCTTCGCCGTCGCGCTCGTGTCGGCCATCGCCCTTCCGCCGGTCGCCGCCCTGGCGGCCGGTCCGTCGACGAAGACGGTGCGCGACTGGAGCGCGGCCTGCGACAACGTGAACGCCTGCGCGGCGTTCGGCTTCGCCACAGAGACGCCGGAGGAGGTGTTCGGCGCCTGGCTCCGCATCTCCCGCAGCGGCGACGCGGCCGCGCCGGCGACGGTGTCGGTCGGCGTCACGCTCGCGAGCGGCGACACGCCGGAGACGGCGACCGTCGCCCTCGCCTTCGACGACGCCTCGCTCGCGCTGCCGTCCGGACCGCCGCTGCGGCTCATCCCGCTCGACGACCCCTCGCTCGGCGTCGATCTCGCGCCCGGGCTCGGCGACGCGGTGCTGGCCGGCCTGCGCAAGGCGAAGGGGCTGCGGCTCACCCTCTCGGTCGGCGGCGCGCCGGTCGAGGCGACGATTTCCCTCGACGGCGCCACGGCGACGCTGCTCTGGCTCGACGAGCAGCAGGGGCGGCTCGGCACGGTGACGGCGCTCGTCCGCCGCGGCGACAAGCCGGCCTCCGCCGTGCCGCCGGTGCCGCCGCTACCGGTGATCGTCCGCGGCACGCCGTCCGACAAGCCGCCGCCGGCGACGCTGCCGGCGGCGCTGCGCAAGGGGCTTCCGGCCGACTGCGACGAGAGCGGCGCCAATCTCGACCCGATCATCGCGCGGATCGACGCGAGCCACGTGCTCTATGGCGTCGGCTGCAACTCCGGCGCCTACAACTTCGCCTACGCGTTGTTCGTCTCCGAGAACGGCGGTCGCGCCGTTCCGGTGGCGTTGCGCGCGCCGGTGGCCACACGGGTTCCCCCCGATATCCTCGTCAATCCGGATTTCGACGACAAGTCGCTGATCCTGCAGTTCTTCACCAAGGGCCGCGGTCTCGGCGACTGCGGCTCGGCCGGCTACTACGTCTGGGACGGAGCGGGCTTCCGCCTCGCCGAGTACACGACGATGGACCAGTGCTACGGCGCGCTGTCCGGCAGCTGGCCGAGCCTCTGGCGCGCCAAGGTGGAGTGACGGGCGGCGCGGCGGTCCGGCGGGCGGACGCGACCCGCCCCTACGGCGCCGTGATGACGCGGTTCCGGCTCGTGCCCTTGGCGTCGTAGAGGGCGCCGTCGGCGCGCTGGACGAGCGTTGCGGCGTCGTCGCCCGCCTTCAGCGCGGCGACGCCGATCGAGACGGTGGTGCCGGCGGTCTTGCCGTGGTTGGTGATCGAGGCGGCCTCGATCGCGCGGCGGATGGTCTCCGCCGTCGCCGTCGCCTTGTCGAGGCGCTCGCCGACGAGCAGCGCCCCGAATTCGTCGCCGCCGAGGCGGCCGACGACGCCGTCCGGCCCGAGCGCCTGCTGGATGGCGGTCGCGACGAGGCGGATCGCCGCGTCGCCGCCGGCATGGCCGAGGCTGTCGTTCAGGGCCTTCAGGTTGTCGATGTCGACGGCGAGCACGGCGAGCGGCGCGGCCGAGCGGCGCGCCTCGGCGATCGCGCCCGACAGCCAGGCGACGAAGGCCTCGTGGCGCAGCGCGCCCGAGAGCCCGTCGACCGCCGCCGCCGCCCACAGGTCGGCCATGCGCCGGTGGGTGGTGCGGCTCCAGTACCAGACGACGAGGGCCACGCAGAGCGCGACGCCGAGAATCGCGACGATGACGCTCGGCCGGCCGACGGCCTCGAGGATGGTCGGCCGGGGCGAGGTCTCGACGATGGTGATCTCGGTCGCCACGTGGTGGCCGCCGGCGTCGAAATGCGGCCGGAGGATCACGAGGCGCGGAATGTCGGTGGCGACGTGCGTCGCCGTCTCGCCGCGGCCGCACACGCCGACGACGGCCTCCACGTCGGCGAGCGGGCTCGGCTCGTTGACCGAGCCGGGAGGACCGTCGAGCAGCGAGCCGAGGCGCTCGGCGAGCCGCGCGGCGCAGGTGTCCGGATCCTGCGCCGGGGTGTTGACGACGAGGGTCGAGCGCACCACGACGTATCGCGAGAGCTTCAGCGTCTGCGTGTCGGCTCGCAGGCCGCGCGGGTCTTCCATGTGCGCCGACTGCACCAGCAGCGCGATCTGCTGCGCCTCCGACGACCAGCTCGCGAGCGCCTCGAAATAGACGGCGGCCGAGCCGATGACCACGGCGAGCACGGCCGCCATCATCGTCGTGAGCGTCGGGTGGAGCAGCCAGTCGACGGCCTTGCCGCGCCGCACGAGGGCGCCGAAGGTCTTCGGGTCTTGCAGAGCCATGGTCTCGTCCCGTGCTTGCCGGGTCCGTCCGTCCGGCGTCGCGGCTCCCGCAAATCGAATCAGCCGAGTGGAACAGAGGGTTGGAACCGATGCAAGGTCGCGCCCGCGCCGTGCAGTGGGCCGCGTCGCGCCGGCGTCCGCGATCCTCTATCCTGCGCCCGGCATTGGCGGCCGAGATGGGAACAGGCACGATGGGCGCGGATTGGCGGGGCTTCGAGATCAGCGGGGCGGACGCCGAGACGCGCGCCGGCATCGTTCGGTTCCAGCAGGATTTCCAGGCCTTCCGCGACGACGCGGCGGCGATCTTCGCCGTTGCCGACGCGGCGCCCGGCTGCGGCATCGCCCAAGCCTACGCCGCGGCGATGTGGGTCTATTCGCAGTCGGCAGCGGAGATCGCCGAGAACGCCGCGCCCTATCTCGCCCGGGCGTGCGCGGCAGAAGGCCTCACCGAGCGCGAGCGGCTGGAGGTCGAGGCGGTCGCCGCCTGGGCGAACGCCGACTTCGCCGGGGCGGCGGCGCGGTTCGAAGCGGTGGCGGCGCGCTGGCCGGGCGACGTCACCGCCGTCAAGTTCGCCGAGTTCGTGTTCTTCCAGGCACCCGACTACCGCCGCCACCTCGCCTTCATGGACGGTGTCGCGGCGGCCAACGACGACCTGCCGTGCTTCCTCGCCATGCACGCCTTCGCGCACGAGCTGAACGGCCACGTCGACCGGGCGATCGACATCGCCGACCGGGCGATCGCCGCCGAGCCCGACACGCCCTGGGCGCATCATGCGCTGGCGCACGCCTTCCTCAACAGCGGCCGCATCGACGCGGGTCTCGCGGCGCTTGAGCGCCACACGGCGAGCTGGGACGGGCATTCCCAGGGCATCCGCGGCCACAATGCCTGGCACCTGGCGCTGCTCCGCCTGGCCGTGCTCGACGGCGAGGCGGCGCTCGCGATCTATCGCGACAAGATCGCCGGGCTCGCGGCGCAGTCGGTGTTCGAGCACACCGACGTCGTCGGCCTCCTCTGGCGGCTGGAGCTCGCCGGCCTCGCGGTGCCGCGCGCCCTGTGGGCGCCGGTCGCCGCGGCGGCCGAACGGCACGCCTTCGAGGCGGTGATGCCGTTCCTCAACGCGCTCTACGTCCATGCCCTGGTGCGCGCCGGGCGGCCGGACGTCGCCGCCGAGGCGATCGCCGCGCTCGCGGTGCGCAAGGGCGGCGATCCGGTGTGGCGGACGGGGCTCGGCCTCTGCCGCGGCGTCGCGGCCCTCGCCGCGGGTGACGCGCGCGGCGGCGTCGCCCTGCTCGAGCCGGTGATGGCGACGGTCGCGGCGGTCGGCGGCAGCGACGCCCAGAACGACGTCTTCCGCCTCGCCTTCCTGCGCGGGCTCTCGGAGGCCGGGCGCGGCCGCGAGGCGGCGGCGCTGATGGCGGTCCGGCTCGGCGGGCGGACGCCGACCCCCTTCGAAGCGGCCGTCGTCCGCTGAGGCGAGCCGGTCAGCCGGAGAAGCCGCCGCTCGCCAGGTAGGCTTCCTCCTCCGGCGAGGAGGCGCGGCCGAGGATCGCGTTGCGGTGCGGGAAGCGGCCGAAGCGGCGCACCGGGTCGTGGTGCAGCAAGGCGTAGTGGTAGTTCTCGCGCTCGCCGAGGATGCGGAAGAGGTCGAGCGAGCGGTCCTGCGCGGCGAGATCCTCGGCGTGCATGAACGGCAGGTAGAAAAACGGCCGCGCCGCCGTCGGATAGGCGCGGTCGAAGCCGTGGTCGAGCGCGGCCTCGGCTGCGGCGAGGGCCGCCGCATCGGTCGCGAAGGCGCGCGGCGTGCCGCGGAACAGGTTGCGCGGCAGCTGGTCGAGCAGGAGGATGCGGGCGAGCGCGCCGGCCGGCTCGGCCGCCCAGCCGTCGCAGTCGCCGGCCGCGGCGCGCTCGTGGAGCGCGATGAACGCGGCGCAGTCGGCGTCGAAGGCGGCGCCGCCGCCGAACCAGCGGTCCGGCCCGGCCCGCCACCAGAAGTCGAGGATCTCGAGCGCGTCGGGGTCGGTCATGGTCGGGTCTCCGGGGCGGTTGGCGGGGCGGGCGGTCAGAGCCGCGCGTCGCCCACGAGCAGGCGGGCGTGGCGGGCGTCGTCGAGCGGCGCGAACGACGCGCCGTCGAGGCGCACGTACAGCGGGTCGGCGATGGTCGCCGGATCGAAGCCCTCGCGCGCCAGGGCGAGCTTGGTGAGCTTGAAGGTGCCGGTCGCCGGCAGCTCGGCGGCGAGGCGCAGGAACACCGGGCGGGCGTAGGCCGGCAGCAGCGCGTCGAGGTCTTCCGCGAAGCGCGCGAGCGAGAAGTCGTCGCCCACCACGAGGGCCGCCATGCCGGCGCGCCCTTCGTGCCCGGGAACCGGAACGCCGTAGACGGCGGCGGCACGCACCCCCGCGATGCCGCCGAGGAGGGCGGCGACCTCGGCCGAGGCGACGTTCTCGCCCTTCCAGCGGTAGCCGTCGCCGAGCCGGTCGTGGAAGCGGTAGTAGCCGCGGCGGTCGCGGCTCATCAGGTCGCCGGTGCGGAACCAGTGGTCGCCCGGCCGGCGGACGTCGACGAGGGTGCGCGCCGCGGTCTCGGCCGGGTCGGCGTAGCCCTCGAAGCGCTGGCTCGGCTTCAGGGGGTCGACCAGGATCTCCGACAGGAGCTCGCCCGGCTCGCCGTCGCGGGCGAGGTCGAGACGGCCGTCCGGCCGGCGCACGGGCTCGCCGCTCTCCGGATCGAGCCGGGCGACGGCGAGCGGAAAGCGGAAGCGCGCCCACGCCGGCACCCGGCCGACCACGCCCGGCGTGCCGTCGAAATTGAAGAGCACGAGGTTGCCCTCGGTCGAGGCGTACCATTCGAGGATGCGCGGGATGGCGAAGCGGGCCTGGAAGGCGGCCCAGACGTCGGGCCTCAGCCCGTTGCCGGTCGCGAGGCGGAGCCGGTGGCGGCGCTCCAGCGGGTGCGACGGCGCATTGACGAGGTAGCGGCAGAGCTCGCCGATGTACTGCACCATGGTGCAGCGCCGGTCGACCACGTCGTCCCAGAACCGGCTCGCCGAGAAGCGCGGCGCGATCACCGCGGCGCCGCCGACGGTGAGCGCCGAGCCGACCGCGACGAGGCCGCCGGAGGAGTGGTAGAGCGGCAGGCAGACGTAGATGCGGTCGCGGGCCGTCGCGGCGGTCGCCGCGGCGAAGGCGACCATGATGGCGAGCACCCGGTAGTGGTTGATGTTCGCCGCCTTCGGCAGGCCGGTGGTGCCGCTCGTGAAGATGTAGAGGCAGCGGTCCTCGTGCGTCAGCGCCGTGCGCTCGGCGGCCTCGAGCGGCCGGCCGTCCGCGGCGGCGACGAGGGTGTCGAGCCGCGCGGCCGGGTCGTCGCAGGCACCGCGCGCGAAGAGGCGCGGCGGTGCCGGCATCATCGGCTCGGCGGCGCGCCAGGCCGGCACCAGCGCCGCATCGACGAGGGCGAGCTTCGGGCCGACGAGCGCCACCGAGTGGGCGAGCGCCGCGCCGATCTGGCTGGTGTTGAGGAGCGCGGCGACGCCGCCGGCGCGCGCGATGCCGAGCCAGGCGGCGAGGTAGTCCGGCCGGTTCGCCATCATCAGCGCCACGCAGTCGCCGCGGCCGACGCCGTGGGCGCGGACGAAGCGCGCATAGGCGTTGGCGCGGGCGTCGAGGCCGGCATAGGTCAGCGTCTCGTCGTCGCCGATGAGCGCCGGCCGGTCGGCGAAGCGGCGGGCGAGCTCCTCGGCGACGACCGGCCAGGTGCGGTCGGGCGCGCGCGCCACCGCCGAGGCGCGGAGCAGCGCCCGCAAGCCGCCGACGAGGTACTGGAATTCGCTCCTCGCCCGTGCGAACACGGCCATGCCGGCCTCACTCCCTTCGGAGCCCGACCGGCTCCCGCATCCGGCCGCTGCGGCGCGAGGCGCCGGTGCGGCTTCCGGGGCGGGAGGATATAGGCGGTCCGCCGCGCCTGTCGCCCGGTTTCGGCCTGGACGGCCGGTCGGCGCGGGCGGGCGAGGAGCCTCGATGGCGATGGGCGACGACGGGGTGGCGGCGAGAGAGCTCGACCTCGTCGGCCTCAATTGCCCGCTGCCGGCGATGAAGACGCGCCGGGCGCTCGCGCGGATGCGCCCCGGCGAGCGCCTCCTCGTGCGGGCGAGCGACCCGCTCGCCGCCATCGATCTGCCCCACCTCTGCGCCGAGGACGGCCACGTCCTGATCGGCCTCGTGCGCGAGGGCGCCGTCATCGTCGTCGAGATCGAGCGCGGCGGCGCCTGAGCGGCGCCGGGAAGCTGCACGACGGGCGGCGCGACGCCGTCCGTCGTGGTGTTCAGGGGCGGGCGGCGCACGGCCGCCCGCCGTGGCTCAGAAGTCGCTGAAGATCTCCGAGAAGGCGTAGTCGTCCTGGACGATGCTCGAGCAGGTCGGCGAGGCGTAGGAGATCGACCCGCAGCTGTCGTTGTCGCGGCTGACCGACCACATCGACAGGCGGGTGATGTAGCTGTTCGCCTTGGCGAAGGTGACGAGGGTGGCGGCGTCCGAGAGGGTGAAGACCTCCGAGGCGACGTCGTTGCGCCCGATCATCGGCGTCACGCCGATGGTCGAGGAGAGGCCGAGCGCATCGACCTGCGCCTTTGTGGCCGCCGCCGCCTGCCGGGCGCTCAGCCCCATCTGGCCGTTGTTGTCGACCGCCGTGCCGTAGTCCATCGCCATGATGTTGACGACGTCCGGCACGAGGCCGTTCGCCTTGGCGTTGGAGAGCACGGCGACGCCGCTGTCGACCAGGCCGGTCGGCAGCACGGGCAGGGTGAAGGAGATCTTCAGCCCCGGATTGGCCGCCTTCAGGCCGACGATCGCCTGGGCGCGCCGGGTGAGCGAGGCGGTGTCGGCGACCGAGCCGCCCTCGATGTCGAAGTCGAGCGAGGTCGCCGCGTAGCGGTCGACGACCGACTGGTAGACGGCCTGCAACGCGGTCGCCGAGGTGCAGACGAGGGCCGGCTCCTGGCCGTTCGCGCCGCCGAACGAGATGATCACGTCGCCGCCGGCCGCGCGCACCCCGGCGACGAGCTCGAGGATGCTGGTGCCGTTCGCCGTCGTGTCGTTGGCGATCGAGCCGATGCCGCCCCAGGCGGCGTTGCAGCCGCCGCTGCTCAGGATGAAGGCGAGGGTGAACGTCTTGATTCCCGAGGCCTGCTGGATCGCGAGCAGGTTCTGCGAGTCGGTGAGGCTCATGTCGATGTAGGGGGCGAAGCCGCCGCTCGCGGTCACCACGTCGTCGGCCGACGCCGTCGTCACCGAGACCGCGGTGCTCTTCGCCGAGGTGCCGGCCGGATCGACGGCGGCGACCGCGAAGCTGTAGGCGGTCTCGGCCGTGAGGCCGGTGGCGGTGAAGCTGGTGCCGGTGGTGGTGCCGACCTGGGTGCCGTCGCGGTAGACGATGTAGCTCGTCACCGTGCAGTTCGAGGGCACCGTCGCGTTCGACCAGGAGAGCGAGAGCGAGGTCGCCTGCACGCCGAAGGCGGCGAGGCCGGTCGGCGCCGCCGGCGCGACCGAGCAGGCGGCGCAGGCGCCGGTGATGGTCCACGGCTGGCCGGTGCCGGAGGCGCCGTTGTTGGTCGCCGGGTTGTTGCCCTGCGTCCACCAGTTGGCCTTGTAGTTGACGCCGTCGAGCGAGGCCTTCTTGCCGCCGGTGTAGACGGTCGAAGCCGACCACGTCGCCGCGCAGCTGTCGCCGCTTCCGGCGGCGAGGGTCGTCACCGTCAGCGCCGTGCTCGCCGCCGAGGTGCCCTTCGAATCGCTCGCCGTCACCGTCAGGCGGTAGTTCGTCGAGGCCGAGAGGCCGGAGATGGCGTAGCTCGTGTCGAGCGTCGTGCCGACCGACGTGCCGTTGACGTAGACCGTGTAGCCGGTGCTGGAGCAGTTGTCCGGCATCGTCGGCGCGGTCCACTCGAGGGTGACGCCGCTCGCCGAGAGGTTGGAGGTGGCGAGGCCGGTCGGCGCCGGCGGCACCGCCGCGCAGCTCGCGTTGGCGTTGGTGGTGAGCGCCTGCCAGAGCGCCGGCGTCTCCGGCGGCGTCCAGGTCTCGATCGAGCGGTGCGCCTGGATATTGCGGTAGGTGATGCCGCTGTAGGCGACGAGGTCGCCGACCCTGTAGGTCGTTCCGGCCGCCCACTGGGCGACGCCGGCGGCGAGCGCCGCGACGACCGAGATCACCACCAAGAGCGCGCCCAAGGCGCCGCTCCGCATCAAGAACCGCATTTCCGACCCCCAGAAGCCCGGCCCCGCCGCAACGGCGGGGCGCCCGACGCGGCCCGTCGGGGAGCGCGGGGCGGCACGGCCTCGTCCGCCGAGCGACGTCGACGGGGGACGAGGTCGATGCCGCGGCGCGCGCCGACGTCGCATCGCCGACAGGCTAATGCCCGGAGATGACGGGAGAACCGGGGCGCTATGACGCAGATTGTGTAGCGGACGCTATTCCGCAGGTGGATGTCCGCAGGTGGATGGAACCCGCGTCGGCGGCGCCCGATCGATCGGGCGCCGCGCGCCGTCAGGCGGCGCTGAGGCGCTCCATGGCGGCGTCGGAGATCTCGAAGTTGCCGAACACCGCCTGCACGTCGTCGTCGTCCTCGAGCTGGGCGATCAGCTTGAACAGCGTCTCGGCGCGCTCGTCGTCGACCGGCGTCAGGGTCTGCGGCTTCCACACGACCTTGACGCTCGTCGCCTCGCCGAGGCGCTCGGCGAGCGCCTCCGAGACCTCGCCGATCGCCCCGAAGGCGCAGACGATCACGTGCTCCTCGTCGGAGGACTGCACGTCGTCGGCGCCGGCCTCGATCGCCGCCTCCATCACCGCGTCGGCGGAGCCGGCGCCGGCCGGGAAGGCGATCTCGCCGACGCGGTCGAACATGAACGACACCGAGCCGGTCTCGCCGAGGGCGCCGCCGTGCTTGGTGAAGGCGGCGCGCACCGCGCTCGCCGTGCGGTTGCGGTTGTCGGTCAGCGTCTCGACGATGATCGCGATGCCGCCCGGGCCGTAGCCCTCGTAGCGGATCTCCTCGAAGGTGTCGGCGTCGCCGCCCTGCGCCTTCTTGATCGCCCGCTCGATGTTGTCCTTCGGCATGTTCTCGGCGCGCGCGTTCTGGATCGCGAGCCGGAGGCGCGGGTTCATCTTCGGGTCGGGCATGCCGGTCTTGGCGGCCACGGTGATCTCGCGGGCGAGCTTGCCGAAGACCTTGGAGCGCCGCGCGTCGGCGGCGCCCTTCTTGTGCATGATGTTCTTGAACTGGGAATGCCCGGCCATGGCTCGCCGTCCGTTGTCGTCCGAAACCGTCGGCCCGGCTTATATTCGCCCGGCCCCGCGAAAGGAAGCCCGCGCCGCCCGCCCGTTGCGGTCCGGCGGCGGCGCACCTATGTGACGGCCGTGCCCGAGGCGCCCCGCGCGGTCGTTCACCGCAGCGTCATGCGGGCCTGCTAGGCAGCGCTACCGCAGCCTGTTAGACGGGCAACATCATGTCGTTCGGCCATCGCAAGTCGATTACCTACCGGCTGATGCAGACCGCGAAGGCCCATCGCGGGCGCTCGGCCGTGCATCTCGGCCGCATCGGCCTCCATCCCGGCCAGGAGACCCTCCTCAAGGCGCTCGCCGAGGAGGACGGCCAGACGATGAGCCAGCTCGCGGCGGCCCTCGCCGTGCAGCCGCCGACCGTCACCAAGATGGTGAACCGGCTTTCCGCCCAGGGCATCGTCCAGCGCCAGGCTTCCGACACCGACGGCCGGCTCGCCAAGGTCTTCCTCACCGAGGACGGCCGCAGCCGGATCGCCGACGTCGACCGCACCTGGAAGCGGATCGAGAAGGACGCCCTCGACGGCATCGACGACAAGGACCGCAAGCGGCTTCGCCGCCTTCTGAAGCAGATCGAGCGCAACCTCGGCGAGCGCGGCGGCCTGGCCGCGGTCGAGGACGGCGAGGCCGAGGACGAGGCGACCACCTCCGAGTGAGTCGGCCTGCGCATGCGCGGCGTGCAGACGCGGCATGCATTATTCCGCGTCCTCAACCGCCGCGATTACCGGTAATTTTACAAAAATGCGCTGCATCTGGCGGCGTTGAACAAGGCTTCGGCCCGGCGCCACCGTGGTGCCGACGGTCAGGTGCCGGCCCGGAGGGGCGATGTCTCTGGCTATTGGCGATGCGGCCGCCGATTCGCGTCTGCGCGGCATCGCCCTCATGGTCGCGGCGAACATCCTGTTCACCGGCCTCGACACCATCGCGAAGCTGCTCGGCGGCAGCATCGACCCGATGCAGCTCGCGTGGTTCCGCTACGCGGTGAACCTCGTCATCGTGCTCGTGCTGATGCGGGCCTGGATCAGGCCGGAGCTGTTCGACATGCGGCGCCCGGGCCTGCAGGTCCTGCGCGGCCTCGCCCTGCTCGGATCGACGGTGTTCAACTTCGCCGCTTTGCGCCACCTGCAGCTCGCCGAGGTCGCGGCGATCAACTTCGCCGGGCCGATGTTCATCACCGCGCTCGCCGGCCCGCTGCTCGGCGAGGCGATCGGCTGGCGCCGCTGGGGCGCCGTCGGCGTCGGCTTCCTCGGCATGCTGGTGGTCATCCGGCCGGGCCTCGGCGTGATGCACTGGGAGGTGCTGTTCTCGGTCGCCGCGGTGATCTGCTACGCCTTCTATGTCATCCTGACGCGCTATCTCGGCAGGCGGGCGACCGCGACGGGACTCCTCATCAACGGCGCGGTGGTCGGTACCGTGGCGCTCCTGCCGGCGCTGCCGCCGGTGTGGCAGACGCCGACCGAGCCGCTCGTCTGGGCCGGCCTCGTGGCCCTCGGCGCCCTCGGCGCGCTCGGCCACCTGCTGCTCATCCGCGCGCACATGTACGCGCCGGCGACGCTGCTCGCGCCCTTCACCTATCTCCAGATCATCTGGATGACGATCGCCGGGCTCGTGGTGTTCGGCGACCGGCCGGACGTGTGGACCTTCGTCGGCGCGTCGATCATCATCGCCTCGGGGCTCTACATCCTCCACCGCGAGCGCCTGCGCGGCCACGCCTGATCCAGGCCGCCCCGGGCGGCCCGAGGGCTCGGGTGGACGGTCAGGGCAGGAAGGCGGCGCCGAGGATCGGGCCGGGCTTCTCGTCCCGCTCGGCCTGCAGCAGCACCACCACGCAGCGCCGGCCGTCGCGGTCGATCTCCGACGACGGCAGGTCGATCTCGAGCGCCTCTCCCTTCCACATGCCGACCGGGCGGAGCCCGCGCACGACGTTGCGGTGGAGGATGTCGCGCCCGGCGTTCTCGCCCTTCGCGACGGTGGCGGCGACGCGCGCCTCGACCGAGCCGACCCACACGGTCGCCATCGACGGGCCGCGGTCCGGGGTGCCGGCGCCGACGCGGATCTGCAGCACGTCGCCGTCGCGGCCGAGGCCGATCGGCACCGACGGGGCGATGCCGGCCGCGCGCTGGCGCTCGATCTCGCGGCGCACCGCCGCCTCGTCGCTGCCGACCATGGCGGCGACGCCGTTGATCACCATCTGCGGGGTGAACACGTCGCGGTCGCCGCGCACGGCCGCGTAGGCCTTCTGGCGGGCCGAGTTCTCCGGCGTCGCCCGGGTGTCGGTCCAGCCGAGATAGTTCCAGTAGTCGACCGGCATCGACAGCGCGATCAGGCCGGGCTCCTCGATCAGCCGGCCGAGAAGGGCGTCGGCCGGCGGGCAGCGGGCGCAGCCCTGGCTGGTGAACAGCTCGACGACCGTCACCGGCGCCGACGGGGCGGCGGACGGGGCCGGAGCGGCGGCCGCCAGCACGGCGACCGAGACGAGAACCGCGGCAGCGCGTGCGCACGCCGCGATCCGCCGGGCGGATGATATGTGGGTCACGGCGCGCACTCTACGGAGCGTCCCGCCCCGGGGAAAGTCACGGCATCGTCACGAGCGGGCGCATCGCGCCGATTTGAGAATGGGCCGCGACTAAGTCGCATTATCGGACTTCTAGAGCACGAATCGGAGGTCGTCATCCCGCTTCGGCGAGGGCCGCCTTGATCGCGGCGCCGAACGAGCCGGCGAGCGCCTCGTCGGTCAAAGGGCCGATGAACTTGGCGCGGATGCGGCCGTCGCGGCCGACGAGGAAGGTCTCCGGCACGCCGTAGCCGCCCCATTCGATCGAGGCGCGGCCGTCGGCGTCGACGCCGACCGCGGCGTAGGGGTTGCCGAGCGCGCCGAGGAAGCGCAGCGCGTTCTCGCCGCGGTCCTTCTGGTTGATGCCGATGAGCTGCAGGCCGGGCTCGCCCGAGAGCCGCATCAGCAGCGGGTGCTCGAGCCGGCAGGGCGCGCACCAGGAGGCGAAGATGTTGACGAGGCTGACCTTGCCAGCGAGTGCCGCCGGGTCGAGGCCCGGCACCGGCTGTCCGTCGCGGACGAGGCCGTCGAGGGGCGGCAGCGGCGTCGCCGGCGCCGGCCGGCCGATCAGCGCCGAGGGAATCGCGGACGGGTCGCCGCCCTGCTCGAGGCGCACGAGGAACAGTATCGCCAGCGCGGCGAACACGACGAGCGGCAGCGCCACCACCAGGATGCGGCGGCGCGGCCGCGGCGCCTCCGGCTCCGCGGCGCCCTCCGGCGGCGGAGCGGCGGTCATCGGGCGCCGCCCTCCGAGCGCCTGCGGACCCCGCGCGCCTCCAGGGCGGCGATCTGCGCGACGAGCCGGCGGTGGTCGAGGCGAAGCTTGAGGAACAGGCCGGCGACGACGAGGACGGTCGCCGCGTAGGCGGCGATCACGTAGGCGGTGTGCGGGTCGAGCGCGTCCATCGCCGTCAACTCCGCGCCGCCGCGGCGGCCATCAGGCCGAGGCTGCGCAGCCGCCGCGCCAGGATCTCGTTGCGCATGGCGAGGAGCTGCAGCACCGCGGCGAGCAGCGTGAAGGCGACCGCCATCACGAGCAGCGGCACCAGGATCGACAGGTGGATGGTCGGGCCGCCCATGCGGAACACGCTCGCCGGCTGGTGCAGGGTGTTCCACCAGTCGACCGAGAACTTGACGATCGGGATGTTGACGACGCCGACGAGGATCAGGACCGCGCCGACCTTGGCGCCGCGGATCGGGTCCTCGAAGGCGTGCCAGAGGGCGATCAGCCCGAGATACATGATGAAGAGCACCAGCATCGAGGTGAGCCGGGCGTCCCACACCCACCAGGTGCCCCACATCGGCTTGCCCCACAGCGAGCCGGTGAAGAGGGCGAGGAAGGTGAAGGCGGCGCCGATCGGCGCGGCGGCGCGCGCGGCCACGTCGGCGAGCGGGTGCTTCCAGACGAGGGTGCCGAGCGCCGAGGCGGCCATCGTCACGTAGATGGCGAGCGCCAGCCAGGCGGCCGGCACGTGCACGAACATGATGCGCACCGTCTCGCCCTGCTGGTAGTCGGCCGGCGCGCCGAAGGCGAGCCACAGCCCGGCCGCGAAGGCGGCGACGGTCAGCCCGGCGAGCCACGGCGTCACCCGCCCGGCGAGGGCGAGGAAGCGGGTCGGGTTGGCGAGGTCGATGACGGCCATGCTGTGTTCTAGGCGAGGGCGCGGGCTGCGACAATGCGGCGGCCGGTCCCGCGCGATCTCGGTCCCTCGCGATCTCTCAGCCGGCGAGCATCCGCGCCAGCATGAAGCCCGAGCCGGCGCCGGTGCCGGCGCCCGGCCACGTTGCGGCACCGCACAGGTAGAGCTTCTTCACCGGCGTCCGGTAGCGCGACCAGCCGGCGACGGGACGGAACAGGAAGTTCTGGTCGAGATGATGGCTGCCGGAGAGGCTGTCGCCGCCGATCAGGTTCGGGTTCTCGCGCTCGAGATCGGCCGGCGACATCACGGCACGGGCGAGGATCTTCTTCCGTATCCCCGGCGCGTAGCGCTCGAGGATGTCGATGGCGCGCTCGGCGTAGAGCGCGCGCGCGTCGTCCCAGGTCCGCGCGGTGATGGTGCCGGCGGCGTCGCCGGCGATCTCCGCCGGCACCACCCGCACCTGCACCCACAGCACGTGCTTGCCGTCGGGCGCCCGGCCGGGGTCGATTGCCGTCGGCTGGCCGACGACGAGCGCCGGCTCCGCCGGCAGCAGGCCGGCCGTCGCCTCGGTGTAGGTCCGCGCCATCATCGCGAGGTCGGGGGCGAGGTGGACATAGGCGTAGCGGCGCAGCGCCTCGCCGGCCGCCCAGTCCGGCAGGTCCGACATCGCGAGGTGGATCATCATCGTGCCGGGGCCGGCGCGGAATTTCGCGATCCTGCGGTCGAAGCCGGCGCGGGCCGGGTCGGGCGGCACGAGGCCGCCGAAGACGAGCTTCGGGTGGGCGTTGGCGATCACCGCCCGGCGCGCCTCGATGCGCCGCCCGTCGGCGAGCACGACCCCGGTCGCCCCGCCGGGGCCGACCTCGATGCGCTCGACCGCCGTCCCGAGCACGATCTCGCCGCCGAGCTCTCCGAGGTAGGAGGTCATCGCGCGGATGATGGTGTCGGCGCCGCCGCGGCCGATCACCATGCCGAACGACTGGTTCACCATCGATTCGAGATAGGGGAAGAGCGCGCCGCCGGCGACGTCGGGCGAGAAGTCGAGGTGGAGGCCCCAGGCCGCCATCATCGCCTTCAGCTTGTCGTTCTCGAAGTGCGCGTCGAGGAAGTCGCGCGGCGAGGACAGCACCATCCGGGCGGTGTCGGCGAGCCAGCCGGCGCCCTTCGCGCGCCAGGCCTTCCAGACCACTTTGGCCGCGGCGAACGAGGGCATCGGGCTGCCGAGAAGGGCGAAGACGTGCGGCGCATCGTCGGCGAAGGCGGCGACCATCGCCCGCCAGGCCGCGGCGTCCTTCTCCGACAGCGCGGCGATCCGCCCCACCGTCGCCTCGAGGTCGGTGCCGACGCCGAGGTAGCTGCCGTCCGGAAAGGCGCTCGCGAAGCAGTCGCCGGCCGGTGCGAAGGCGAGGCCGTGCTCGGCGAGCTTCTTGCCGTAGGCGGCGTGGAAGGCCGAGCCGGCGAACATGCCGAGGTTCATGGCGCAGAGGTCGTGCCGGAAGCCCGGCAGCGTCGCCTCGCGTGTCTTCACCGCCCCGCCGGGCTCGGCGGCGCGCTCGACCACCGTCACGGTCCAGCCCTTGGCGGCGAGATGCACCGCGGCGGCGAGCCCGTTGTGCCCAGCCCCGACCACGACAACGTCCGGCATCGCAGCTCCCCTCAACAAGCCCGTCGGCCGTCCCGAGCATACCCGCATTTTCATAGATCGTGTCGAGCCACTCCGTCGCGGCCGCCGTGGCGGCGCGCCGCTCGGCAAACGGCCGCGGCCATGGCCCGACGTCGCAGGGACATGCGGACGGGGCCTGCGCAGGAGCGGTAAGCATTTGTCATACTGGCGGAATCCCGCAGGCTGGCGATCGCTGCGGCGCCGGCCGGCGACGGTGCGGCAGCACCTGGCGCCTCTCGGTCGCCCGGCCGCGGCGGCCTCTCGTCGATGCTTGCGTTCCCATGGTTCCGGCTTAGGATGCGCTCCTGCTCCGCGGCGGAGCGCGGGGCGCGGCGTGGTTCGGCCTGTCCCGCGGCGCCGTCGCGGCGTCGCCATTCCCAGGGGAACCGTGCCATGACCGCCCAGGACAGCCTCGCTCACCTCGCCGCCGGCCTCGTTTCGGGCGCCATCGTGGTCGTCGACCTCTCGGCGCCGCTCGGGCCGGACACCCCGGTGCTCTACCTGCCGCCCGAGATCGGCAAGAACACGCCGAAGGTCGAGGTCCACCCGATCTCCCACTACGACGCGGACGGCCCCTATTGGGCGTGGAGCTGGCTGAAGCTCGGCGAGCACACCGGCACCCACTTCGACGCGCCGGTGCACTGGATCACCGGCAAGGACTACGCCGACGGCACCACCGACAAGATCCCGCCGAAGAACTTCGTCGCGCCGGTCTGCGTCATCGACTGCTCGAAGGCGGTGGCCGAGAACCCCGACTTCCTGCTCACCGCCGACGGCGTGCGCGCCTGGGAGGCCGAGCACGGCGCCATCGAGGCCGGCTCCTGGGTGCTGATGCGCACCGACTGGTACCGCCGCAACGGCTCGACCGAGAGCTTCCTCAACGCCGACGCCACCGGCCCGCACTCGCCGGGCCCTAGCGTCGACTGCATCGAGTACATCCTGTCGCGCGGCGCCATCGGCTGGGGCGCCGAGACGGTCGGCACCGACGCCGGCGCGGCGGCGACCTTCGACCCGCCGTTCCCGGCGCACAACCTGATGCACAAGGCGAACCGCTACGGCCTCGCGAGCCTCTGCCAGCTCGACCGCCTGCCGGCGAAGGGGGCGATCCTGATCGCGACGCCGCTGAAGTTCGTCGACGGCACCGGCAGCCCGGTCCGGGCGCTCGCCCTCGTCGCCCGCTGAGGCGGCGGTGTCGCGGGGCGTGGGCGTGGGGATGAGCGAAGCCGACTACATCATCGTCGGAAGCGGCATCAACGCCCTCGTCGCCGCGGCGATGCTGGGCAAGAAGGGCCGCCGCGTCGTCGTCGTCGAGCGCAACGAGCGCATCGGCGGCTGCATCCGCACCGAGGAGGCGACGGCGCCGGGCTTCGTGCACGACGTCATGGCCACCACCTTCGTGCTGTTCGTGACGTCGCCGGCGTTCAAGGCGCTTGGACCCGACCTCGCGGCGCGCGGCCTCGCCTTCGCCGACACCGACACGCCGACCGGCGTGCTGCTGCCCGACGGGCGCCACCTGGTGCTCGCGAAGGACCGGGCGCGCAACGTCGCGGCGTTCGATGCGGCGGCCGCCGGCGACGGCGCCGCCTTCGGGCGGGCGATGGACAAGCTCGGCGCCGACGCGCCGTTCCTGTTCGGCATGCTCGGCGGCTCGCTGTGGTCGTGGGGCATGCTGAAGACGATCGCCGGCGAGGCCTGGCGGCGCGGGCCGCGCGGCCTCGCGGCGTTCTTCGGCGAGGCGCTCGTCACCGCCCGCGCCGACCTCGAGACGACCTACCGCTCGGACCTCGTGCAGGCGCTCTGGGCGCCGTGGGTGCTGCACTGCGGCCTCGGCCCGGAGAGCGCCTATTCCGGCCAGATGGCGCGGGTGATCGCGTTTGCGACCGAGATCGCCGGCTGCCCGATCGTCGCGGGCGGCGCGAAGAACCTGCTCGCCGCCTTCGAGCGGCTGATCGCCGACCAGGGCGGCGTGATCCGCACCGGCGCCGACGTCGTGGCGATCGAGCGCGACGAGGCCGGCCGTGCGTCGGCGGTTCGCCTCGCCTCCGGCGAGCGCATCGTCGCCGCCCGCGGCGTCATCGCCTCGACGACGCCGGAGCAGCTCTACCGCCGCCTCCTCGCCGGCACGCCGCTGCCGCCGGCGGTCGAGGAAGGGCTCGGCGGCTTCCGCCACGGTAAGGGCGACATGCAGATCCACTACGCCCTTTCGGCGCCGCCGCGCTGGCGCGCCGCGGGGCTGGAGAAGGTGGCGCTGCTGCACCTGACGCCGGGGCTCGACGGCGTGTCGCGGGCGGCCAACGAGGCCGAGCGCGGCCTCCTGCCGGCGGTGCCGACGATCTGCGTCGGCCAGCCGACGGCGCTCGACCCGAGCCGCGCCCCGGAGGGCAAGGCGATCCTGTGGCTGCAGCTGCCCGAGGCGCCGCGCGTCCTCAAGGGCGACGCCGCCGGCGAGATCGCGACGCCGGCCGACGGCCGCTGGAGCGAGGCGGTGCGCGAGGCCTACGCCGACCGCATCGAGGCGATCCTCGCCAGCCACATCGAGGGCTTCGCCGAGACGGTCGTCGCCCGCCGCGCCTACTCGCCGGGCGACCTCGAGGCGATGAACGTCAACCTCGTCGGCGGCGATCCCTACGGCGGCGCCTGCGGGCTCGACCAGTTCTTCCTGTGGCGGCCGTTCAAGGGCACGGTCAACCACCGCACCCACGTGCCCGGCCTCTACCACATCGGCGCCTCGACCCACCCCGGCCCCGGCCTCGGCGGCGGCTCCGGCTACCTCGTCGCGACGGCCCTCTCGTGAGCGGCGGCGACGACGGCGCGGCCCCGCCCGAGGGCCGGTTCCGCGTGCTCCACCACGCCCGCGACGACCAGGATCCGCGCCCGACGATGGGCGAGATCGGCCTCAACCAGTTCGCGCCCTATTTGATGAACCGCATCATGGCGCGCTGGAACGCCAACATGGCCGAGGCGCTGAAGGCCGACGGCATCGGCACCGCCACCATGCGCGCCCTCGCCGTGCTCTCGATCTCCTCCGGCCTCACCATCAACGAGCTGTCGGTGTTCGCGGTCACCGAGCAGTCGACGATGAGCCGCGCCCTCGACGGCATGGAGGATCAGGGGCTTATCCGCCGGGTGCAGCGCGCCGAGGACATGCGGGTGCGCGAGGTGCACATCACCGACGCCGGCCGCGCCGCCTTCGAGCGCATCTGGCCCACCATGTACGACATGTTCGACCGCATGTTCGACGGCGTCGACGAGGCCGAGTACCAGGCGTTCGTCTCGACGCTGCACCGCGTGCTGCGCAACATCCGCAAGCACGACGTCTGACGCGCCCGCCGGCCGGGCAGCCGGTCAGCCGAGCAGCCAGGCGTGGTCGGGGTCGTTGTGGAAGCGCCACAGCCGGCGCGGCCCGGCCATCACGTTGAGGTAGAACAGGCGGTAGCCGTGCGGCGCGCCGACCGGGTGGTAGCCGCGCGGCACCAGCACGACGTCCCCGTCCTGGACGGTCATCGTCTCATCGAGATCGCGCTCGTCGGTGTAGACGCGCTGGAAGGCGAAGCCCTGCGGCGGATCGATGCGGTGGTAGTAGGTCTCCTCGAGCAGCGTCTCGCCCGGCGGCGCGTCGCGGTCGTGGCGGTGCGGCGGGTAGGACGACCAGTTGCCCGCCGGGGTCATCACCTCGACGACGAGCAGGCTCTCGGCGACCGGTGAGGTATCGGGCAGGATGTTGCGGACGTAGCGCAGGTTCGAGCCCTTGCCGCGCGCCTCGAGCCCGACCGCCTGCGGGTCGATCACCGTCACCGCGCCGCGGCCGCTGCCGGGCGCGCTCGCCACGGCGAGCTCGCACGGCTCCTCCGCCGTCGCCGTCCAGGCCGTGCCGGCCGGCAGGTAGACCGACCAGCCGGCGCCGTCGAAGGGCGTCGCCCGCCCGCCGAGGACGCCGAGGTCGCGCCCGCCGGCGAGGATGCGCGCCCGCCCTGCGAGGATCACCAGGCACGCCTCGCGCCCGGCCTCGCCGCCGGCGGCCTCGCCGCCCGGCGCCAGGCGGTGGAGATCGAAGCCGACATGGACCCAGCCGGCGCTCGCCGGCGTCACGTGGATCACCCGGCCGGTGCCGGTCGCCGGGCGGACGAGGAGGTTCGAGGTCATCGCGGTCCGCCCTGTCACGCCACGAGCCCGAGCAGCCCCGCCTCGTGGGCGAAGCGGGCGAGGTTCGCCCGGCCGAGCTTGGCGTAGGCGAGCGGGTTCGCCTTCTCGGGGTCCTGCTCGGCCTCCACCACCAGCCAGCCGGAGTAGCCGGGCAGCTCCTTCAGCACGCTCACGAAATCGACGCCGCCGTCGCCCGGCACGGTGTAGACGCCCTCGATCACCGCATCGAGGAAGGAGAGGTTCCCGGCCACGACGCGGCGCATCACGTCGAGCCGCACGTCCTTGCAGTGGACGTGCGAAATGCGGCCGCGCCAGCGCCGCGCGACGGCGACCGGGTCGGCGCCGGCGAAGGTCAGGTGGCCGGTGTCGAGCAGCAGGTGCACCGCCGGCCCGGTCGCCTGCATGAAGGCCTCGACGTCCTCGGCCGACTGCACGACCGTGCCCATGTGGTGGTGGTAGACGAGGCGGACCCCCTCGGCGAGGGTCGCCTGGGCGACGCGCGTCACCCGCCGGCCGAACTCGGCCCAGGCCTCCGGCCGCATCACCGGCCGGCCAGCGAGCCCCGCCCGGCGGTCGCCGTGGATGGCGTTCGAGGTCTCGGCGAACACCAGCACGGTGGCGCCGAGCGCCTTCAGGAGGTCGAGGTGCGGCCGGAGCGCGATCATCTCGGCGTTGGCGTCGCGGGTGAGCAGCGAGGCCGAGTACCAGCCGGAGACGAGGGCGAGTCCGTAGGGGGCGAGGGCGGCCTTCAGCGCCGCCGGCTCGCGCGGGAACTTGTGGCCGAGCTCCATGCCCTCGAAGCCCGCCTCGCGGGCCTCCGCCAGGCAGGTCTCGAGCGGCGTCGCGCCGCCGAGCGAGCGGAGGTCGTCGTTCGACCAGCCGATGGGGTTGGCGCCGATGCGGACGGTCATGGGGCTCGGGTCCTCGTTCGGGTGCGCGGTTTGGATCAGGTGCCGAGCCGCTGCCCGGCGAGCGCGGCCTCGTAGGCGGCGCGCGCCGCCCGCACCTCGCCGCGGGTCGAGACCTCGGGCACCGCGACGTCCCACCAGTGGCCGCCGGCGGCGGTCGAGACGGCCGGGTCGGTGTCGACCACGACGACGGCGGTGCGGTCGGCGGCCCGTGCCCGGCCGAGCGCCGCCTCGAGGTCGGCGATGCCGGCGACCTTCTCGGCGTGCGCGCCGAGGCTCGCGGCGTGGGCGGCGAAGTCGACCGCGGGCAGGGCGACGTGGCGGGCGTCGGCGAGGAGGTTGTTGAAGGCCGCGCCGCCGGTCGCCCGTTGCAGACGGTCGATGCAGCCGAAGCCGCGGTTGTCGAGCACCACGACGACGAGCTTCAGCCCGAGCATCACCGCGGTGGCGATCTCGGAGTTCATCATCAGGTAGGAGCCGTCGCCGACCATCACCACCACCTCGCGGTCGGGGCGGGCGAGCTTCACGCCGAGGCCACCGGCGATCTCGTAGCCCATGCAGGAATAGCCGTACTCGACGTGGTAGCCGCCGGGCTCGGCGGTTCGCCACAGCTTGTGCAGCTCACCCGGCAGCCCGCCCGAGGCGCCGACGAGGATGTTGCCGGGGGCGCCGGTGCGCTGCACCGCGCCGATCACCTGGGCGTCGGAGGGCAGCGCCGCGTTCGTCGCCGCGGTGGCGCGCTCGGCGGCGGCGAGCCAGTCGTCCTTGAGCCGCCCCGCCTCGGCGCGCCAGCGCTCCGGCGCCCGCACCCGGCCGATCGCCTCGGAGAGCGCCTCGAGGCCGGCGCGGGCGTCGGCGACGAGCGGCTGGGCGAGGTGCTTGGCGGCGTCGAAGGGCTGCACGTTGAGCGCGACGAGGCGGCGCTCGGCGCCCTTGAAGAGCGCCCACGAGCCGGTGGTGAAGTCCTGCAGGCGGGTGCCGACGGCGAGGATCACGTCGGCCTCCTCGGCGAGCGCGTTGGCGGCGCTGGTGCCGGTGACGCCGACCGAGCCCATGGCGAGCGGGTGGTCGTGCGGCAGCGCGCCCTTGCCGGCCTGCGTCTCGCAGACGGGGATGCCGTGCGCCTCGGCGAAGGCGGCGAGCGCGCCGGTCGCCTCGGAATAGTGGACGCCGCCGCCGGCGACGATCAGCGGCCGCGCGGCGCCGGCGAGGAGGCGGGCGGCCTGGTCGAGCTCGTCGAGGTCGGGCCGCGGCCGCCGCGGCGTCCAGAGCCGCGGCGCGAAGAACGCCGCCGGCCAGTCGAAGGCCTCGGCCTGGGTGTCCTGGCAGAGCGCCAGCGTCACCGGCCCGCACTCGGCCGGGTCGGTGAGGACGGCCATGGCGCGCGGCAGGGCGGTCAGGAGCTGCTCCGGCCGGGTGATGCGGTCGAAGTAGCGCGACACCGGCCGGAAGCAGTCGTTCGCCGTCACGGTGCCGTCGCCGAAGTCCTCGACCTGCTGCAGCACCGGGTCGGGCCGGCGCCCGGCGAAGACGTCGCCGGGCAGCAGCAGCAGCGGCAGCCGGTCGACGTGCGCCACCGCCGCGGCGGTCACCATGTTGGTGGCGCCCGGGCCGATCGAGGAGGTGCAGGCCATGAAGCGGCGCCGCGCCGTCGCCTTGCCGAAGGCGGTGGCGGCGAGCGCCATCGCCTGCTCGTTGTGCGCGCGGTAGGTCGGCAGCCGGTCGCGGGCGCCCCACAACGCCTCGCCCATCGCCGCCACGTTGCCATGGCCGAAGATCGCCCAGACGCCGGCGCAGAGCGGCAGCCGGGCGCCGCCGATCTCGGTCTCCTGCGCGGCGAGGAAGCGCACCAGGGCTTGCGCCGCGGTCAGTCGGATGGTCGCCATCGGGGTCATGTCCTCGCTCACGCGGCGCGCGCCGTCGCCGCGGCGCGCTGCCAGGCCTCCACCAGGCGGCCGAAGCGGCGCGCCATGTCGTCGATCGCCGCCGCGTCGTCGATCCGCCCGGCGAGCCAGCCTTCGGCCGCGTTGGCGAAGATCGAGCGGCCGATGGCGAAGCCTTTCACGATCGGCACCGCCGCCGCCGCATGGAAGGCGGCGACGAGGTCCGCCTCCGGCGCCTCGAGGCCGAGCAGCACGACGCCGCGGCAGAGCGGGTCGCCGGCCTCGATGGCGGCGCCGACCGCCGCCCAGGCGCGGGCCGAGGGCTGCTGCTCGAGCTTCCACCAGTCGGGCTTGATGCCGAGCGAATAGAGGCGGTCGATCACCGCCGCGGTGGTGTCGTCGCCGAGCGGGCCGTGCCGCGAGGCGATGATCTCGACCAGGAGCTCGCGGCCGACGGTGCGGGCGGCGTCGTAGAGGGCGAGCAGCGTCCGCTCCTGCGCCGCCCGGAGCTCGGCCGGATCGTCCGGGTGGTAGAAGCAGAGGCACTTCACGGTGTGGATCACCGGCCAGTCGACGAGGTGCGAGCCGAGGTCCTCGATGCCGTCGAAGGCGAGCGGGCGCGAGCCCGGCCGCTCGACCGGCCGGCCGATCCAGAAGTCGTGCCCGGCGGCGTCGTAGAGGGCGGTGCGGCCGTGGCCGCCGTCGAGCAGGACGCCGAAGCCGGGGCGGCCGTCGGCGACGCGGGCGGCGGCGGCCACCGCGAGGCGCTTGAAGGCGGCGATGCGCCCGCGCGGCGCGCCGAGCCGGTCGGCCAACTCCTCGAGCTGGGCGCGGTGGTCGATGGCGAGCGCCATCAGCCCCGGCGGCCTAGGCCTCCGGGTGGTCGCCCAGTGCAGGTGGGCGAGCGCCGGGTCCTTGCGCAACTCCGGCGTCGCGGCGCCGTGCGCGAGGAAGTGCCGGAGCTCGGTCCAGGTCGGGTATTCCGGCGCGCAGAGGAGCCGCGACACGGCGATGGCGCCGCAGGCGTTGGCCCAGGTGGCGCAGGTCTCGAGCGGCTCGCCCTTCAGCCAGCCGCGCAGGAAGCCGGCCATGAAGGCGTCGCCGGCGCCGAGGACGTTGTAGACGGCGACCGGGAAGCCGGGGCCGCGGATGCCCGCGTCGAGGTCGTCGGGGATCGCCCCGGTGAAGATCACGCAGCCCATCGGCCCGCGCTTCAGGACGAGCGTCGCGGCGGTCGTGGCGCGGACGGCGCGGAGCGCTTCCCGCGTGTCCTCGCGGCCGCCGGCGATGTGGAACTCCTCCTCGGTGCCCACCACGAGGTCGCAGTCGGCGAGGAGGGCGCGCAGTTCGGCGGTCGCTTCCGGTGAGACGGCGTAGCGCCGTTCGCCCTCGCCGTGGCCGGCGGCGCCCCAGAGGTTCGGCCGATAGTCGATGTCGAGCACGACCTTGCGGCCGGCGGCCTTCGCCGCGGCGATGGCGGCGCGGCCGGCGGCGCGCGCGCCGGGCTGCGAGAAGTGCGTGCCGGTGACGACGAGGGCGGCGGCGCGGGCCACGAAGGCCGGGTCGACGTCGGCCGCATCGAGCGCCATGTCGGCGCAGTTCTCGCGGTAGAAGATGAGCGGAAATGTGGTCTCGTCGCGTACGCCGAGGAGGACGAGGGCGGTGAGCCGGGCCGGGTCGACCTTGACGCCGTCGGTCGCGACGCCCTCGCGGGCGAGCTGCTCGAGCACGAAGCGGCCCATCGCCTCGTCGCCGACGGCGCTGATCAGGCCGGCCCGGAGGCCGAGGCGGGCGCAGCCGACGGCCATGTTGGTCGGCGAGCCACCGACGGACTTGGCGAAGGACGCGACGTCCTCCAGCCGGCCGCCGATCTGCTGGCCGTAGAGATCGACGCTGGCGCGGCCGTAGGTGACCACGTCGAGATCGGTCGGCGCCATCGCCTCCTCCCGGTGCGGCCCGCCGTTCGCGGCCCGCCGGGCTTCTCGGGCGGCGGTCGCGTCGGCTGATCCGGATGGACAGAATGAAACGATAATTCTATCTTCAAGTCAAATCGGAATGAATGTTCTGATCCGCGGTCCCGCGACGGCGGCCCTCGGGTCGGGCGAACGCATGGGGAGGCGGGAATGGCCGGCATCGGGGTGGCGCTGATCGGGGTGGGGCGGATCGGGCGCATTCATGGCGGCAACGTCGCCGCGCATCCGGGGGCGCGGCTCGTCGCCGTCGCCGACGCCGACCGCGCCGCCGCCGAGGGGATGGCGCTCGCCTACGGCGCCCGCGTGGCGGCGGTCGCGGACGCGATCGCCGCCGCCGACGTCGACGCGGTGATGATCTGCTCGCCGACCGACACCCATGCCGACCTGATCGAGGCGGCGGCGCGCGCCGGCAAGGCGATATTCTGCGAGAAGCCGGTCGACCTCGACGCCGGGCGCATCCGCGGCTGTCTCGCGGTGGTGGCGGCGGCCGGCGTGCCCTTGATGATCGGCTTCAATCGCCGCTTCGACCCGAGCTTCGCGCGGCTGAAGCAGCGCCTCGACGACGGCGCGGCGGGCGCGATCGAGCTCGTCTCGATCATCTCCAAGGACCCCTCGCCGCCGCCGGTCTCCTACATCGCCCGCTCCGGCGGGCTCTTCCGCGACATGATGATCCACGACCTCGACCTCGCCCGCCACCTGCTCGGCGAGGAGCCGGTCGAGGTGCATGCGGTCGGCGCGGCGCTGGTCGACCCGGCGATCGGGGCCGCCGGCGACGTCGACACCGCCGCGGTGATGCTGAAGACGGCGTTCGGGCGGATCGCCACCATCACCAACTCGCGCCGCGCCACCTACGGCTACGACCAGCGCATCGAGGTGCACGGCGCGGCCGGCCTGGTGCGCGCCGACAACCGCCGCGAGACGACGGTCGAAGAGGCGGATGCGAGCGGCTTCCGCGTCGAGCCGGCGCTGCCGTTCTTCCTCGAGCGCTACGCCGAGGCCTACCGGCGCGAGCTCGCCCACTTCCTCGACGCGGTCTCCGAGGGCCGGGCGCCGTCGCCCTCGGGCGAGGACGGCCTCAGGGCGCAGCTCCTCGCCGACGCGGCGACCGAGGCCTGCCGCACCGGGCGGCCGGTCCGCCTCTGATCCCGGTCCGCCTCTGAATCCGGTGCGGCGGGCTAGCCCTGCTCGCGCCGTGCGGCGGCGGCGACCGCCAGCGCCATCGCCAGGCAGAAGGTCGCCGACAGCGAGCGGAAGGCCGAGAAGTCGGCCTCGGCGACGTCGAACTGCACGGCGGCGCAGGGCCGGAGCGGCGAGAACGGGCTGTCGGTGATCGCCACCACCGGCACCCCGGCGGCCGCCGCCCGCTGCGCGAGGTCGACAGTCGTCGGCGTGTAGGGGGTGAAGCTGACGGCGACGAGCGCGTCGCCCGGGCGCATCCCGGCGCTCTGCTCCGGGCCGAGCGCCGCGACGTGGTCGACGAGCACCGCCCGCATGCCGAGCTTGCCGAGCGCATAGGCGAGGTAGGCGGCGATCGGGAAGGCGCGGCGCAGCCCGAGCAGGTAGATCGTGTCGGCGCCGGCGAGGATCTCCGCCGCCCGCTCGAGGTCGTCGGGCGTCACCGTCTCGCGCAGCCGCTCGATCGACACCGCGGCGCTGTCGGCGAAGCCGGCGAGCAGCGCCGCCGCGCCGTGCCCGGCGGCCGCCGGCTCGCGCGCCTTCAGCCGGGCGAGCCGCTCGTGATAGTCCGGCCAGCGCGAGCGGAGCTGGTCGCGGAACACCGCCTGCAGGTCGGAGAAGCCGCCGAAGCCCAGGTGCTGGGCGAAGCGGATCAAGGTCGAGGGCTGCACGTCGGCCTGCGCGGCGACGCTCGCCACCGTGCCGAAGGCGATCTCGTCCGGGTTCTGCAGGGCGAAGGCGGCGACCTGGGCGAGGCGCCGCGGCATCGTCTCGTGCCGCTCGACGAGGAGCTCCTTCAGCGCCTCGTAGTCGCGCGGCGGGGTGGCCGTCTCGCTCATGGTCTCGTCCTGGCCTCGGTCCCGGTGCCGGCAGGCTTGACAGCCCGGCCGCGATGATGGAATGAATATTCCAACGACAAGATAAATGGGTTCATTCATTCTGTCCAATGAACCCGATGGGCAGGAAGCGCCGACCATCGCCACGGCCCGCCTGGTGCGGCCCGAGACGGCGCGTCCGGCTTCGCGAGGCGCCGCGCCCGCCCGGGCCGCGACGATGCGTGCCGGCAGCCGCGACCACGCGGCGCCTGAGGCAGGAACAGGGAGGAGACCGTCCATGAAGATCACCACCATCCGCCGTCTCGCGGCGGCCATCGCCATCGCGCTGCCCCTCGCCGCGGCCGGAACGCCGGCGCTCGCCGACGGCGAGCGGTTCGTCTTCGTCAGCCATGCGCCGGATTCCGACTCGTGGTGGAACGTCATCAAGAACGCGCTGAAGAACGCCGGCGACGACATGAACGTCTCGGTCGAATACCGCAACCCGCCGACCGGCGACCTCGCCGACATGGCGCGCATCCTCGAGCAGGCGAGCGCCTCGAACCCGAACGGCATCATGGTGACGATCGCCGACGTCGACGTGCTGCGCGGGCCGATCACCGCCGCCATCGCCAAGGGCATCCCGGTCATCACCGTCAATTCCGGCACCCAAGCGCAGTCGCACGAGCTCGGCGCGCTCGCCCACGTCGGCCAGCCCGAATACGACGCCGGCAAGGGCGCCGGCGAGCGGGCGAAGGCCGCCGGCGTCACCAAGTTCCTGTGCGTCAACCACTACATCACCAACGCCGCCTCGGTGGAGCGCTGCCAGGGCTACGCCGACGCGCTCGGCGTCGAGCTCGGCGGCCAGATGCTCGATTCCGGCATCGATCCGACCGAGGTCTACAACAAGGTCAAGGCCTACCTCGCCAACAACCCCGACACCAACGGCATCCTGACGCTCGGGCCGAACTCGGCCGAGCCGACGATCAAGCTGCTGCGCGACACCGGCTCGGCCGGCAAGTACAACTTCATCACCTTCGACCTCTCGGCCGACATCGCCGCCGGCATCAAGGACGGCACCGTCACCGCGGCGATCGACCAGCAGCCCTACCTGCAGGGCTACCTGCCGGTGGTGTTCCTGACGATGAACAGCCGCTACGGCCTGGTGCCGGCCGGCGACATCAACACCGGCCCGGGCTTCGTGACCAAGGACACCATCTCCACCGTCGAGAAGTTCGCCGGCGAGTACCGCTGAGCGTTCGGCTCCGGCCGCGGCGCGCCTCGCGCCGCGGCCTCGAATGCCTGGATCGAGTCCTGGATCGAGCGGGGAGGACGCGATGTCCCGAGCAAGCGAAGCGATCGCCGCCGCCGAGCCGCGGCCGGCCACCGCCGACGAGCGGATCGCCCGCCAGTCGGCGACCTCGCGGCTCTTGTCGCGGCCGGAGTTCGGCGCGCTCGCCGGCACCGTCCTCGTCTTCGCCTTCTTCGCCGTCACGGCCGGCGGCACCGGCATGTTCGCCGCCGACGGCATCCTCAACTGGTCGACCGTCTCCGCCCAGCTGATGATCCTCGCCGTCGGCGCCGCGCTCCTGATGATCGGCGGCGAGTTCGACCTCTCGGTCGGCTCGATGATCGGCTTCGCCGGCATGATGATCGCCATCCCGACGCTCTATTTCGGCTTCCCGATGTGGGCGAGCGTCGTCTTCGCCTTCGCCGGGGCGATGTTCATCGGCTACCTGAACGGCCTCATCGTCGTCAGGACGCGGCTGCCGTCGTTCATCGTCACCCTCGCCTCGCTGTTCATCCTGCGCGGGCTGACGATCGCGCTGTCGATCATGTTCACCAACCGCACCATCGTCTCCGGCGTGCGCGAGGCGGCCGACGGCACCTTCGTCGGCTGGCTGTTCGGCGCCAAGGTCGGCGGCGGGCTGTTCGTCTGGCTCGCCGACCTCGGCCTCATCGCCCGCATGCCGAACGGCCTGCCGGTGGTGCCGGGCATCCCGATGGTGATCCTGTGGGCGATCGCCCTCGCCGTCGTCGCCCACGTGGTGCTGACGCGGACCCGCCTCGGCAACTGGATCTTCGCCTCCGGCGGCGACGCCAACGCGGCACGCAACGTCGGCGTGCCGGTCGGCAGGGTGAAGATCGGCCTCTTCATGCTCACCGCCTTCTGCGCCACCGTGTACGCCGCCTGCCAGGTGTTCGAGTTCGGCTCGGCCGCCGCCGACCGCGGCCAGCTCAAGGAGTTCGAGGCGATCATCGCGGCGGTGATCGGCGGCTGCCTCCTGACCGGCGGCTACGGCTCGGTGATCGGCGCCGTGCTCGGATCGGTGATCTTCGGCGTGGTGCAGATCGGCATCCTGTTCACCGGCGCGCCGAACGACTGGTTCCGCGTCTTCCTCGGCGCGATGCTGCTGATCGCCGTGCTGTTCAACAACGTGGTGCGCCGCCGCGTCACCGGGGAGCGCTGAGCATGGCCGTCGCCGCCGCCGACTTCGCCGCCGCGCCCGCGACGGCCACCGCCGCGCCGCTGATCGAGGTGCGCGACGTCACCAAGCACTTCGGCCCGGTGGTGGCGCTCGCCGGGGTGTCGCTTTCGGTCCGGGCCGGCGAGGTGATGTGCCTCCTCGGCGACAACGGCGCCGGCAAGTCGACGCTGATCAAGACGCTGTCCGGCGTCCACCGGCCGACCACCGGCGACTTCCTGCTCGACGGCCGGCCGGTCGTCTTCGCCAACCCGCGCGCCGCCCTCGACGCCGGCATCGCCACGGTCTTCCAGGACCTCGCGATGATCCCGCTCCTGTCGATCACCCGCAATTTCTTCATGGGCCGCGAGCCGGTGCGCCGCGTCGGCCCGCTGCGCTTCATGGACATGGCCTTCGCCGACCGGGTGGCGCGCGAGGAGATGCGCCGCATCGGCATCGACGTGCGCGACCCCGGCCAGGCCGTCGGCACGCTGTCGGGCGGCGAGCGGCAGTGCGTGGCGATCGCCCGCGCGGTCTACTTCGGCGCCAAGGTGCTGATCCTCGACGAGCCGACCTCGGCGCTCGGCGTCGCCCAGACCTCGATGGTGCTGAAATACATCCTGCAGGTCCGGGCGCGCGGCCTCGGCGTCATCTTCATCACCCACAACGTCCGCCACGCCTATGCCGTCGGCGACCGCTTCACGGTGCTGAACCGCGGCCGCACCCTCGGCACCTTCGCCAAGGACGAGATCAGCCTCGACGCGCTGCAGACCCTGATGGCCGGCGACAAGGTGCTGCAGGACCTCTCCGCCGAGCTCGGCGGCACCGTCTGATGGCCCATCGCACGCGCGCGCCCGCCGCCGGCCTCGGCGTCGGCCTCGTCGGCACCGGTTTCATGGGCAAGTGCCACGCCCTCGCCTTCAATGCCGTCGCCGCCACCTTCGAGCGGCTGCCGCGGCCGCGCCTCGCGCTCCTCTGCGATGCCGACGCGGCGCGCGCCGCCGAGGCGGCGGCGGTGTTCGGCTTCGACCGGGCGACCGCCGACTGGCGCGCCGTCGTCGACGACCCGGCGGTCGACCTCGTCGCCATCGCGACGCCGAACGCCACCCACGCCGAGATCGCCGTCGCCGCCCTCGCCGCCGGCAAGCACGTCTATTGCGAGAAGCCGATGGCGCTCGGCCTCGCCGACGCGGTGCGGATGGCCGAGGCCGCCGACGAGGCGCCCGGGCTGCGCACGCGCCTCGGTTACAACTACACCGCCAACCCGGCGCTCGAGCACGCCCGGCGGCTCGTCGCCGACGGCACCCTCGGCCGCATCGTCCACGTCCGCGCCATCTACGACGAGGACTACATGGCCGACGCGGCGCTGCCGTGGTCGTGGCGCTGCCGCAAGGCCGACGCCGGCCTCGGCGCCCTCGGCGACATCGGCTGCCACGCCGTGTCGATCCTGCACCGGCTCGCCGGGCCGATCGTCCGCGTCGTCGCCGACATCGACACCGCCCATCGCGAGCGGCCGCTGCCGGACCGGCCGGGCGAGGTGGGGGCGGTGGAGAACGAGGACGTGGCGGCGGCGCTGCTGCGCTTCTCCTCCGGCGCCTCGGGCGTGCTGGCGACGAGCCGGGCGGCGCACGGCTACAAGAACGGCATCCGCATCGAGGTGCAGGGCACCCTCGGCACGCTCCGCTTCGACCAGGAGCGGATGAACGAGCTCACCCTCTTCCTCGCCGAGGGCGAGCCGGCGCTGCGCGGGTTCCGCACCGTGCTCACCGGGCCGCTGCACCCGCCCTACGGCGCCTTCTGCCCGGCGCCCGGCCACGGCCTCGGCTTCAACGACCTCAAGGTGATCGAGGTGGCGGGCTTCCTCGCCGCGATCGCCGACGACGACCCCTATCCGCTCGACTTCGCCGAGGGCCTCGCGATCGAGCGGGTGTTCCACGGCATCGCCCGCTCCGCCGAGGAGGGCCGCTGGCTCGAGGTCGCCGAATGAGCGCCGGCGGGGCCGGATCGTCCCTCCGTGCGCGCGATCTCGCGGGCGATCTTGCACGGGCGGGGGAAGCCCGCTATAGGACGAGCCTCGTCGCCGGCCGGCACGCTTCGCCGGGTTGTGCGACGCGCGTGGGCGGTTAGCTCAGCGGGAGAGCGCTGCCTTGACACGGCAGAGGTCACAAGTTCAATCCTTGTACCGCCCACCATTCCAAATCCCTGATCCCGCGAAGACTTTCTCCCCTCCCGACCGGCTCCGCCGCCGCGACGCCGTCCCGCGGCGCCCGATCGCTCGCGCGTGAGCGGGCGGAGCCCGCCGGCGAGCGAGATCGCCGCCCCGGCGCCGCCCGGCCGGCCGCCGCGCCCCGCGGCGCGGACGGCGGCGGAGGCATCTGGACAGGGCCGGCGGAACTTTCTATAAGCCCCCAGCCCCGCGGCGCCACCGGCGCCCGCGCGTGCGCCCAGGTAGCTCAGTTGGTAGAGCAGCGGATTGAAAATCCGCGTGTCGGTGGTTCAAATCCGCCCCTGGGCACCATCCATCTGGGATGGGTTCGAGTTTCCTCAAGAGATTGGCATCGTTGACGTTCTCGGTCCGAGCGGCTGAGTGGGCCGGTTCGGAATGCCTACCAGCCGGAGCAGAGCGGTCGTCCATCGAGGCACAATTTCCGGCGTTGTCGGCGGCGAGCGTTCGGCCGTATCCTGGCTGACATGAGCAATGCCGACCTTCCCCGCGTGTGGTTCAGTGGCAACGACCGGGCCGCGATAAACCTCTATGGCCTATGGCTCCCGCGGTCGGTCGCCGACCTCGAACGTCTTGGCGGCGAACTGCGAGAAGGCTTGCGCGTGATCATCCACGAGCCGGGGGAACTCGAGATGGAGGCCATCCTGAGCTACAGTCCGGAGTTCGAGGCTTGGGTCGCTCGCGGCGACGAGGACACGCTCGTCTACTACCCAGAGGGCAACGACAGCGGCACCTGATCTCGTCGCTGCCATCATCGCCGACCGACATTGATGGTGGGATGCAGCGGCATGAGCCTCGGTCTTCTGGACGATTTGGAAGCCGCCCTGACGGGCCGTGCCTGTTCGGTCGAGCGGCGGGAGCACGATTGGCTTCTCGGCCTGGGCGACGGAATGTTCGTCGCGGTGAGCGTGCCCTGGCGGATCGTGTCCGAGGGGCGCATCGCCTTCGCCAGGGACGACCACGGCCAGTCGTTCGGCCGTTCCGTCCCGGTCGATGGGGCGGTAGAGGCGAAGCGGCTCCTCGGCGCGAAGCTGATCACCAAGGCGGTCGTCGATCGTCAAACGGGCGACCTCGCTTTGCACTTCGGTCCGGAAACGCGCCTCGACGTCTTCAACAACTCGATCGGCTATGAGGGCTGGAACACGCGCTACGTGATCGGTGGCCGGCGGTGGTTCGCGATCGCCCTCGGCGGCGGCGAGATGGCGTTCATGCGCGAAGAGGCATGAGGTCTTGAGTCGACATGGGGGCCGATCGAGCATGGACCGCCTCCGTCCGACCGCGTCGAGTTGAGGGTAGCGATGTCGACCTGGAATGCGCTCGAACGCGCAGTGCTTCAGGAGCTCTGCGGGATAGCCGGGACGGCGGGGCCGGCCCTCGTGGCCCAGCTGTCCGTCGCCCGGGTCATCGACCGGAGTAATTCCGGCTGTGGATTCTTCACGCATCTCGACGTTCCCCGGCAGGCGGCGCTGCCCGTCGCCTGCGAGAGCCCGATCGGAGCCACCTGGGCGCTGATCGAGGGGTTCCAGCAGCCCATGCTGTTCCTCCTCTTCTTGGAGGACGGCTATGCCGTCATGCTCGAGGGCGCCACGGTCGTCGACGACACGACAGGGGTGGACTTCTCAGCGCGGCCGTACGATCTCGTCGAGACCGAGTGGCAGCCGCACGGTCGCGGCGGTTGAGTTGGTCGTGATAGTCGCCGGGTCCCGCGTCGCGGTCTGAAGGTCGCGGCGATCGGTGCACCTCCGGCGATCGGCCTCGCCTGTCGAGCCTTCCGAGGAGCCTTCGATGCGGTTCGTCGCCTTGTTCGAGGATGCGGTCGATCCGGCGGCGCAGGCGGCGGCGCTGAACGAGGCGCACTTCGCCTATCTCGCCGCCCGGACGGACGCGATCGTGCTTGCCGGCGGGCTCCGGCCCGACGCCGGCGCGCCGTTCTGCGGCGCCCTGTGGGTGATCGAGGCGCCCGACCGTGCCGCGGCGCTCCGCCTCGTCGAGGACGACCCCTACACCCGTGCCGGGCTGTGGCGCTACCGGCTGATGGCCTGGGGCAAGGCCCCGCATCTCGGCGCCGTGGTGCTCTGAGCGGACCCAGCCCGGCCCGCGGCGGGCCGCCGCCGTCTCCCGGGCCGGCCCCATCTTCGTTCCGCACCCCAGCCGCCCCCGTCTCCCAAGACCCGCTGTCCCGCCCCCGGCCCAGGCCGCGACCGCCATTGACCGGTCTCCGCGCGAGATATACGATATAAGTCAATGTCGACTGGATCGGCGACTGGGGGAGGTGCGGGCATGCTGGTCGTCCATTCGCCGAAGCACGCCCTGCACCATCCGGTCGAGGTGATGCGACTCGGTCGCTTCGGGCCCGCGCGCGACGTGCCGCGCCGCATCGAGGTGCTGGTCGCCGCGCTCGCCGCCGCCGGGCACGCCCTCGTCGAGCCCGCCGCCGACCACGGCCCGGCGCCGGTCGAGGCGATGCACACCGCCCGCTACCTCGATTTCCTGGCGACCGCCCACGCCCAGTGGTCGGCGCTTCCCGGCGCCGCGCGGGACGTGCTGCCGCACACCTTCGCGACGCGCGACATGACGGCCTACCCGACCTCGGTGGTCGGCCGCGCCGGCTTCCACATGCAGGACCTCGTCGCGCCGATCGGCGCCGGCACCTTCGAGGCGGCGATGGCGGCGGCGAACGTCGCCGTCGACGCGGCCGAGCGCCTCATCGCCGGCGAGCGCGCGGTCTACGCCCTCTGCCGCCCGTCCGGCCACCACGCCTATGCCGACATGGGCGGAGGCGCGACCTACCTCAACAACGCGGCGATCGCCGCCAACCACCTCGCGGCGCGGCTCGGCAGGGTGGCGCTGATCGACGTCGACGTCCACCACGCGAACGGCACCCAGAGCCACTTCTACGCCCGCGGCGACGTCTTCACGGTGTCGCTGCACCGCGACCCGCACGACTACTGGCCCTATCTCATCGGCTATGCCGGCGAGACCGGGGAGGGCACCGGGCACGGGCTCAATCTCAACCTGCCGCTCCCCGCCGGCAGCGACGACGAGACCTACCTCGCCGCCCTCGAGACCGCCTGCCGGCGGATCGCCGCCTTCGCGCCGGCGGCGCTCGTCGTCTCGGCCGGCTACGACGCCCACGTCGACGACCCGAGCGCCGGCCTCGCCGTCACCGAGGCGGGCTTCCGGCGCATCGGCGGCCGCCTCGGGGCGCTCGGCCTGCCGACGCTCCTGGTGCAGGAGGGCGGCTACAACTGCGACACGCTCGGCGGCCTCGCGGCCGCCTTCACCGACGGCTTCGAGGCGGCGCACGGCGCCGGAGGATAGCGGCATGGACGGGCGCACGGACGGCAACGCGTCGATCGTCGAGCGTGCCGGGCGGGTCATGCCCGGCGGGCACCTCAGCCCGAGCCGGCGGCTCGGGCGCGACCTCGCCTTCGTGCGGGCGGAGGGACCCTACCTCTACGACGCCGACGGCGCCCGCCACGTCGACTTCCACTGCGGCTTCGGCGCCAACATCCTCGGCCACTGCCATCCGGCGGTGCGGGCCCGCGTCGCCGCGGCGGCCGAGACGATCGACCTCGTCGGCGCCGGCGTCACCGACCTCGAGGTCGAGGCGTGCGAGGCGCTCGTCCGCCACATCCCGTGCGCCGAGCAGGTGGCGTTCTGCTCCACCGGCTCGGAGGCGACCTACCACGCGCTCCGCCTCGCCCGCGCGGCGACAGGGCGGCGGCAGGTGATCAAGTTCCAGGGCTGCTATCACGGCTGGCACGACTACGTGGCGATGAACGTGCAGTCGTCGCGCCAGGCGGTCGGCCGCTACGATCCGCTCTGCGACGGCATCCTCGAGGACGCGGCGCGCCACACCGTCGTGCTGCCCTACAACGACGCCGGCGCCGTCGAGGACTATCTGAAGGCGAATCCCGACGCGGTCGCGGCGATCATCGTCGAGCCGATCGCCCACAACGTCGGCGCGATCATCGCAAGCGACGCCTTCCTCGCCGGCCTCCGGGCGCTCGCGACGCGCTTCGGCGTGGTGCTCGTCTTCGACGAGGTGATCACCGGCTTTCGCCACGCCCTCGGCGGTTACCAGTCGATCGTCGGCGTGACGCCCGATCTCGCGACCTTCGGCAAGGCGGCGGCGGCCGGCTATCCGGCCGGCATCCTCGCCGGGCGGCGCGACCTCCTCGCGCGCGTGGCGCGCACCGGCGACGGCGCGGTGTTCATGGGCGGCACCTTCAACGGCACGCCGTCCTCGCTCGCCGCGATCCTCGCCACCATCGAGGAGATGTCGAAGCCCGGCGCCTACCGGCGGCTCTACGCCCTCGGCGCGCACATGCGCGCGGGGCTCGACGGCATCGTCGCGCGGCTCGGCCTGCCGGCCCAGAGCGCCGGGTTCGGATCGGTGTTCCTGCTCTACTTCTTCCGCGGCGCCTATGCCCGCTACGAGGATCTCCTCGCCAACGACGACGCGCGCGACCTCGCCTTTCGTCGCGGCATGGTCGCCCGCGGCATGATCGGCCAGCCGCTGCCACTGAAGCGGCTCTACCTCTCGCTCGCCCACGACGAGGCGCTCATCGACGCGAGCCTCGCGGCGATGGAGGAGATTCTGGCGGAGCTCCCGGCGGACACCGCGGCGAGCGCCTGAGCGGCCGCGGTCAGACGGCCGCGGCGGCCCCCTGCGCCGCGCCGGCGTCGTCCGGCGTCTCGAGGCGGGCGTGCAGGTAGCGCAGGATGCCCTCGCCGCCGCGCAGGATGTCGCGCTCGAGCGCCGCCTTGGCGGCCGGGCCGTCGCCCTCCTTCAGCGCCGCCATGACGTTGACGTGCTCGTCGGCATAGACGTAGTGGCTGCCGGCGGCCTCGTAGTAGACCTTCAGGATCGGCCCCATCGAGACCCACAGGCTCTCGATCTGCGCCACCAGCATGTTCATCCGCGACAGGCGGTAGACTCCGAAGTGCCACTTCCGGTTCTGGCGGATGGCGGCGAAGTTGTCGCCGGCGGTGCTCGCCTTCTCGAAGGCGGCGTGCGTCTCGGCGAGCGCCTTGAGGTCCGCCGGCCGCACGTGGGCGGCGCCGAGCTCGGTCGCCAGGCCCTCGAGGGCGAGGCGGATGGTGCGGATCTCGAGATAGCGCGCGAGGTCGAGGTCCGGCACGGTGATGAACCGGCCGGAGCGGATCTCGAGGCCCTGCTCGCTGACGAGCCGGAGGCACGCCTCGCGCACCGGCGTGACGCTGGTGCCGAGCCGCTCGGCGAGGTCCTGCATGACGAGGCGCTCGCCGGGCGAGAAGTCGCCGTCGATCAACGCGTTGCGGAGGGAAGTGTAGGCCCTCGCAGAAAGATTGTCGTGCGCGAGGGGCTTGATCGTCACGAGTAAGTCCCTCCGGACAATGTTTCGAGCGCCACCGATTCCACACCGTTAGCATCAAGGCGGTAGTGGGCATAGAGATGGGTCGGCGGGGCGATCAGGCTGTAGTCGTCGAGAATGCCGTGCCGGCGCAAGGGCGGCGCGCGGCCGATCTCCGCGAGGACTTCGGCGACCGCGCCGCCGAGGCCGCCGAGCACGGTGTGCTCCTCCACCGTGAGGAAGCGCTCGGTCTCGCGCGCCGCGTCGACGATCGCCGCGCGGTCGAGCGGCTTCACCGTCGCCATGTCGATGAAGCCGACGTCGCGGCCGGCGGCGCGCAGCCGGCGCACGGCCTCGAGCGAGGCGTGCACCGTCGAGCCGGTGGCGATGATGGTGAGATCGCGGCCGCGGTGGTGCACGATCGCCTTGCCGAAGGCGAACGGCGCGTCCGCCGCGTAGACGACCGGGTCCTGGCCGCGCTGGATGCGGAAGTAGATCGGCTGCGGCCAGTCGATCGAGGCGCGCAGCGCGGCGGCGAACTGCGCCCCGTCGGCCGGGGCGACGACGGTGAGGTCGGCGATCGAGCGCATGATCGCGAGGTCCTCGGTCGCGTGGTGCGAGGTGCCGTAGAAGCCGAGCGAGATGCCGGCATGGTGGCCGATGAGGCGCACCGGCAGCGCCGAATAGGCGATGTCGGTGCGGATCTGCTCGCAGCAGAGCAGCGCCAGGAACGAGGCGAAGGTGGCGGTGAACGGCATCAGCCCGGTGGTGGCGATGCCGGCGGCGGCCGAGACCATGTTCTGCTCGGAGATGCCGAACTGGTAGAGCCGGTCGGGATGGCGCCGGGCGAAGCCGATCAGGCCGTTCGAATATTGCAGGTCGGCGGTCAGGGCCACCACCGGATGGCCCTCGTCGGCGAGCGCCGACAGCGTGTCGGCGAGGACCGAGAGGCTCGGCGCGCGCGCGTTGATGGCGCGGTACTGCCAGCTGCCGGGATCGAGCTCGGTCGTCATGCCACGCCTCCGTTGGCCCGGATCTCCGCCAGGACCTTCTCTTCGTCCGCCGGCGCCAGGTAGCCGAGGTGCCAGCCGGGCTCGCGCTCCATGAAGCCGACGCCCTTGCCCTTCACGGTGTGGGCGATGACGCACACCGGCTTGCCGCGGTCGCCCTGCGCCCGGATGCGGCGCAGCAGGAGCGTCAGCGCCTCGACGTCGTGGCCGTCGACCTCGTGCACGTCCCAGCCGAAGCTCGCCCACTTCTCGTCGAGCGGCTCGATGCGGATCACGTCCTCGACGACGCCGTCGAGCTGGACGCGGTTGCGGTCGACGATCGCGACGAGGCGGCCGAGGCCGTGGTGCGCCGCGCCCATCGCCGCCGCCCACACCTGCCCCTCCTGCATCTCGCCGTCGCCGAGCAGCACGTAGGTCGAGAAGTCCTTGCCGAGGAACCGGCCGCCGAGCGCCATGCCGCTGCCGGCGGACAGCGCGTGGCCGATCGAGCCGGACGAGAAGTCGACGCCCGGCACCTTGCGCATGTCCGGGTGGTCGCCGAGCGGGCTGCCGAGGCGGGTGTAGTCGTCGAGCCACGCCTTCGGGAAGAAGTCCCAGTCGGCGAGGAGCGGGAAAAGGCCGACGGCGGCGTGGCCCTTGCCCATCAGGAAGCGGTCGCGGTCGGCCCACGCCGGCTCGCCGCGGCGCAGGCGCATCACGTCGTAGTAGAGCGCCGAGAAGATCTCCGCGCAGGAGAACACCGAGGAGTAGTGGCCGACCTTGGCGATGGCGATCAGGCGCACCGTCTCCTCGCGCACGAAGAGCGCGCCGCGCTTCAGGCGGGCGACCTCCTCGTCGGTGAGGCGGTTGGCCGTGGCACTCGTCGGGGGCATCGTGCTGACCTTCTTCGTCGTTCGTCTCGGCCGGCCTGCGCCGGCGGTTTACAGCTACAACGTATATGTTATAAGTGGAGTGCCGCCAAGGGAGGCTGCGACGCTTCTGTTCGCAAGGGGAAAAGATCATGTCGCGTCATGGGATGAGGAATGCCGCGCTCGCCGCGCTGGCGATCACGCTCGCGGCCTCGCCGCTGCCGGCCGCCGCGCAGAGCACGCTCGTCTATGCCGACGCCGGCGAGCCGAGCACGCTCGACCCGGCCAAGGCCAACATCAACTGGGAGTTCACGGTCACCCGCAACGTCTATGACCGGCTGGTCGACTTCGACCTCGCCGATCCGGCGAAGCTCCTGCCGGCGCTCGCCACCGAGTGGACGCAGGACGGCAAGACCTGGACCTTCACCCTGCGCGACGGCGTCACCTTCCACGACGGCACGCCGTTCACCGCCGACGACGTGAAGGCGACGCTCGACCGCATGCTGCGCATCGGCCAGGGCCAGAGCTACCTCGTGAGCGACATCGACACGGTCGAGGTGGTCGATCCGAAGACGGTGAAGATCACCACCAAGGAGCCGACCGTCTTCCTCGCCTCGAACCTCAGCCGCATCGAGATGCTGTCCGACGAGGACATCGCCAAGCACGCCGGCGACGCCGACCAGGGCGACGCCTGGTTCTCGGAGAACGCCAACGGCACCGGGCCCTACTCGCTCGTCGGCTGGACGCGCGGCAGCCAGATCGAGCTCGCCCGCAATCCGAACTGGTGGGGTGCCTTCCCCGACAAGGCCTTCGACCGCGTCATCGACCGCTTCGTGACCGACGGCGCCAACCGCTCCCGCGGCCTCGAGGGCGGCGAGTTCGATCTCGCCGGCTTCGTGCCGCGCGACGACGCGCTGCGCATCGGCGCCTCCGACGGCTTCCACGCCGTCGAGGGCAACAACCTGTGGGCCTGGCCGGCGATCTACCTGAACATGGAGCTGGCGCCGACCAACAACGCCGACTTCCGCGAGGCGCTGGTCAAGGCGTTCGACTACGGCGCCATGCTGCAGTTCTACCAGAACCGCGCCGAGACGCCGCGCGGCCCGATCCCGGCCTGGTTCCCGGCGAGCCCGGAGAAGGAGGAGGCCGAGATCAAGACCGACCTCGAGGCGGCCAAGGCGGCGCTGGCGGCATCCGGCCTCACCGACACCACCTTCAAGTGCTCGGTGCCGGCCGGCTTCCCCGAGTTCCGCTTCGCCGCCACCGTGCTCCAGTCGTCCGCCGCGCAGATCGGCGTCAAGATGGAGATCGAGGAGCTGCCCTTCGTCGAGGCGATCACCGCGATCAAGACCGACAAGAGCAACTGCTTCGTGCTCGGCAACGCCAACCTGAGCCCGTCCGACGCGACCAAGTTCTTCGCCGCGCACTACCTGAAGGGCGGCTTCTTCAACTCCGGCAAGTTCGCGAGCCCGGAGCTCGAGGAGATCGCCGCCAAGCTGCCGTCGATCGCCGACGAGGCGGAGCGGGCGGCGCTCCTGAAGCAGGCGGCCGACATCGTGGTCGACTCGCACTACATCATCTGGGCGGCCCGGCCGACCACGGTGGTGCCCGAGCCGAACCACATCGGCGGCTATCGCATCGACCCGGCCGACTACATCAACGTGCGGTTCTGGGAACTGCACGGCGCCGAGTAGCAGAGCGCGAGCGGGAGCGATCCGGACGTGGCGACGTTTCTGGCCAAGCGACTCGTGTGGGGCATCCTGGTGCTCCTCCTCGTCGCGGTCATCACGTTCTTCCTCAGCCGGGTCGTTCCCGCCGACCCCGCCGCCTTCCTCGCCGGGCAGAACGCCTCCGAGGAGACGGTGGCGCGCATCCGCGCCGAGCAGGGGCTCGACCGGCCGCTCTCGGAGCAGTTCGTCGCCTACATCGGCGGGCTGGTGCAGGGCGACTTCGGCCAGTCGATCCGCTCGCGCCGGCCGGTCGCGACCGACCTCGCCCAGTTCCTGCCGGCGACGCTCGAGCTCCTCGTCGTCTCCTTCGTGATCTACCTGGCGCTCTCGTTCTCGCTCGCCGTCCTCGCCGTCCGCAAGCCCGGCGGCATCGTCGATTCCGCCATCCGCGTGATGACCATGCTCGGCACCGGCATCCCGGTGTTCTGGCTCGGCATGACGCTGCAGTTCGTGTTCTTCTACAAGCTGCACTGGCTGCCGCTCGGGGCGCGCTTCCCGATCCGCGAGATCGCGCCGCCGGTGGTCACCGGCTTCCTCCTCGTCGACACCCTCCTCGCCGGCAACGGCACGGCCTTCCTCGGCGCGCTCCGGCACCTCGCGCTGCCGGCGCTGACGATCGTCGTCAACCTGCTCGCCGTCGGCACGCGGCTGTCGCGCGCCGCGCTGATGGAGGAGCAGAAGCGGCTCTATGTCCGCACCGCCCGCGGCAAGGGCCTCGGCCCCCGCCCGATCCTCTACAAGCACATGCTGCGCAACGCGATGAGCCCGATCCTCACCGCCACCACGATGCAGTTCGGCTACATGATCTCCTGGGTCATCCTCGTCGAGGTGATCTTCGACTGGCCGGGCATCGGGCTGTACGCCTACCAGTCGTTCCAGGTCTTCGACTATTCGCCGGTGATCGCGCTCGCGATCGTCTCGACCGCCGGGTTCGTGCTGATCAACCTCGTCATGGACATCCTCTACCCGCTCATCGACCCCCGCGTGCAGAGCCTCGCCGAATGAGCGCCGCCGCCACCCCCGCCCGCCCGCGGCTGCGCCTTCCGATGAGCTGGCTGACGCTGGCCGCCGTCTTGGTGATCGCCGTGCTCGCGGTGTTCGCGCTCGTGCCCGGCCTGATCGCGCCCTACGACCCGGTCATCCTCGACATCGCGAACCGCCTCAAGGGGCCGAGCCTCGCCCACCCGTTCGGCACCGACGAGGGCGGCCGCGACATCCTCTCGCGGGTGATTTACGGCACGCGCTACTCGCTCGGCGTCGCCGTCATGATCGTGTTCCTGTCGGCGCTGTTCGGCGTCGTCTACGGCGCGGTCTCCGGCATGGCGAGCCGCTGGGTCGACAACCTGATGATGCGGGTGGTCGACCTGTTCTTCGGCTTCCCGGCCCTGGTGCTCGCCCTCGCCGTCGCCGCCGCCATCGGCCGCGGCCTCGACAGCGTGATGCTGTCGCTGACGCTGATCTGGTGGCCGGGCTACGCCCGCCTCGTCCGCGGCGAGGTGCTGCGCCTGCGTGAGCGGCCGCACGTCGAGGCGGCGCGCGCCCTCGGCGTCTCCACCCCGACGATCCTCAGGCGCCACATCATCCCGTTCGTCGCCCAGGAGGTGAACGTGCGGGTGACGACCGACGTCGGCTACGCCCTCGTCGCCGTCACCGCGCTCTCCTTCCTCGGCCTCGGCGCGACCTCGCCGACACCGGAGTGGGGCCTCCTCATCCGCGACTCGCGGCCCTATTTCGGCTCGGCCTGGTGGTACCTCGTCTTCCCCGGCACCATGGTGATGCTCACCTCCGCCGCCTTCTCGCTGGTCGGCGACGCGCTCGCCGGGAGGAAGGGGCTGTGATCCTCGAGGTGCGCGACCTCGCGATCGGCTTCCGCACGCCGGCGGGCGAGGTGGTGGCGGTCGACGGCCTCTCCTTCGACGTCGACGAGGGCGAGATCTTCGTCATCATCGGCGAGTCGGGCTCCGGCAAGTCGCTCACCGGCATGTCGATCACCGGGCTGCAGCCGCAGACGGCGGTGACGCGCGGCTCGATCCGCTTCGAGGGGCGCGAGCTCCTCGGCCGACCCGACGCCGAGCTGCGCCGGGTCCGCGGCCGCGAGATCGCGATGATCTACCAGGACCCGCTCGGCTCGCTCAATCCGGTGTGGCCGGTGGGCGACCAGATCGCCGAGGCGATCACCACGCACGGGCTCGCCGGCCGGGCCGAGGCGCGCCGGCGCGCCGTCGAGATGCTGGCGCGCGTCCACATTCCCGACCCCGCCCGCGTCGCCGGCGCCTATCCGCACGAGATCAGCGGCGGCATGCGCCAGCGCGCGATGATCGCGATGGCGCTCGCCTGCGACCCGAAGCTCCTCATCGCCGACGAGCCGACCACCGCCCTCGACGTGACGATCAAGGCGCAGATGCTCGAGCTCATCGGCGAGCTGCGCCGCGAGTTCGGGCTGACGGTGATCCTGATCACCCACGACATGGGCGTCGTCGCCGACGTCGCGACCCGCATCCTCGTCATGTACGCCGGCCGCATCGCCGAGATGGGCCGCGTCGACGACATCATGCGGCAGCCGGCGCACCCCTACACGGCGGCGCTGATGCTGAGCGCGATGATCTCGGAGGCGCCGCCGAAGACGCTGCTCAACGCCATCGGCGGCGGCGCGCCGGGGCTCGGCGCCTTCCCGCCCGGCTGCCGCTTCCACCCGCGCTGCCCGCGGGCGACCGAGGTCTGCCGCACCGACGAGCCGCCGCTGCGGCGCTACGGCGCCGTCACCCTCGCCTGCCACCACCCGATCGCGCCGGCCGATCGCGGCGTCGCCCTCGTCGCGGAGGGGGGCTGACCATGGCGCCGCTGCTCAGCCTCGAGGAGGTCGGCAAGTCGTTCGCGCAGCGCGGCGCCGGCAAGCGCCGGGTGCACGCCGTCGCCGGCGTCAGCCTCGCCGTCGCCCCCGGCGAGACCCTTGGCCTCGTCGGCGAATCCGGCTGCGGCAAGTCCACCTTGGCCCGCCTCGCGCTGAAGCTGATCGACCCGACGGCGGGCCGCGTGGTCTTCGACGGCGAGGACGTGACGACCCGCTCCGGCCGGGCCATGCTGCCGGTGCGCCGGCGCATGCAGGCGGTGTTCCAGGATCCGCTCGCCTCGCTCAACCAGCGGCTGACCATCGCCGAGATCCTGCGCGAGCCGTTCGACACCCACGCCATCCGCCTCGGCGTCGGGCTCGCCGGCCGCATCCGCGAGCTCTTGTCCTTCGTCGGGCTCGAGAACATCGACGTCGGCCGGCGGCCGCCGCAGTTCTCCGGCGGCCAGCTGCAGCGCATCGCCATCGCCCGCGCGCTCGCCCTCGAGCCCGACCTCATCGTCGCCGACGAGCCGACCTCGGCGCTCGACCCGTCGATCCAGGCGCAGATCGTCAACCTGCTGCTCGAGATCCAGCGGGCGCGGAAGATCTCCTACTTCATTATCTCGCACGACCTCGACGTCATCGGCCACCTCTCCGACCGCATCGCGGTGATGTACCTCGGCGGCATCGTCGAGGAGGGGCCGGCGGCGGAGATCGTCGGGCGGCCGCTGCATCCCTACACCCAGGCGCTGCTCTCGGCGGCCCCGACGCTGCACGCCCGCCGCCAGCCCGGCTGGCGCCGCATCGTGCTGCCGGGCGACCCGCCGAACCCGGCGGACGTGCCGTCCGGCTGCCGCTTCCATCCGCGCTGCGTGCTGGCGCGCGACGAGTGCCGCCGCGTCGAGCCGCCGCTGCGCCCGGTCGAGGGCGGCGCGCGCAAGGTCGCCTGCCACCTCGCGCCCGGCGAGACGGTGGCCGAGGGCGAAAGGATCGGACGGCTCCGGCGCGGCCTCGCCGCCGCCTGAGCCCGGCAAGAGGAGACGACGGCGTGGCGTGGAACGCGGAAGTGCATGTGCGCGGGCTCGGGTTCCCGGAGGGGCCGGTGCCGCTCGCCGACGGATCGATCGCCTTCGTCGACCTGCTGCACGGCAAGGTGCGCGCCTTCAAGGACGGCGCGGTAAGCGAGATCGCGACGCTGCCCGGCGCGCCAAACGGCATGCGGATGGGCCCCGATGGAGCCCTCTACGTCGCCAACAACGGCGGCATCGCGCCGCTCTCGCTCGAGGACCTGAGCTACGCCGACCCGTTGATCCCCGGCGCCATCCAGCGCATCGGCGCGGACGGCGCGTGGACGACGGTCGCCGACGTGCTGCCCGGCGAGCCGCCGTCGCGGCCGAACGACCTCGTCTTCACGCCGGCCGGCGACATCGTCTTCACCGACCCGCAGAACTGGGAGGTGCTCGGCAGCGACGCGGCGGCCTATCGCGGCGGCCAGCTCCTGCTCGCCCGCGCGGGCGGCGGCGTCGAGCGGCTGGCGGCGATGACCGGCTTCCCGAACGGCCTCGTCTTCCACCCCGACGGCTCGCTCCTCGTCGGCCTCACGGTGGAGCAGCGCATCGTCCGCTTCCCCTGGCTCGGCGACCGCGTCGGGCCGGCCGAGGACTGGTGCCGCCTCGGCGCCGGCTTCAACCCCGACGGCATGGCCTTCCACGAAGGGCTCCTCTACGTCACCGGCTCGACCGGCGACGCGATCGCGGTCGTCGATGCGGCCGGCACGGTGGTCGAGCGCTTCGGCACCGGCCCGGGTAGCGACCCGACCAACCTCTGCATCCACGCCGGCCGGCTGTGGGTGACGCTCGGGCTGCCGGGGCAGCTCGTGTCCTATCCGCTGCAGGCCTGACGCCCGCCGCGAGACCGATGGCGAAGTCCGACGACGAAGGCTGACGACGATGACCGACGGCACTCCCTTCCGCTCGCCCGAGCGCGGCGCGTTCAACATCAAGCCGCGCCGGTCGCACGCGATGCACGCCGACGACCACTGGGTGAGCGCCCACTGGTACGAGGCGCCGCGCGAGGATCCGGCCTTCCCGGAGGTCTACACCTACACCGACGCGATGTCGTACGACCCCGGCGCGGAGGTCGCCTTCCACTCCTCGACCACGGCGCCCGTCTGGTCGCTCGAGATTTACCGCGACGGCCTCGCGCCCGAGACGGTGCACGTCGCCGAGAACCTGCCGGGCGCCTTCACCGCGACGCCGAAGGACGCCTACCGCACGGGCTGCGGCTGGCCGGTCCGCCACCGCTGGCGGCTGCCCGACGACCTCCGATCCGGCTTCTACCGCGTCGTCTCGACGTGCCTCCGGGCCGACGGCTCGCGGTTCGTGCAGCACCACTTCTTCGTCGTCCGCCCGACCGCGAAGACGCGGCGCGCCAAGATCCTGATGATGCTGCCGACCGGCACCTGGACCGCCTACAACGACTGGGGCGGCGCCAACCACTATGCCGGCGTCGCCGGGCCCGGCGGCAACGAGGCCTCGCCGGTGCTCTCGACCGAGCGGCCGTGGACGCGCGGCATCGTCTGGCTGCCGGCCGGCGCGCCCAGGATCTGCGCCGACCCGGCGCCGGAGTTCGGCGACGCGCCGCGCTATCCGATGAAGGAGTGGGCGTTCGCCTGCGGCTTCGGCCAGTACTACGCCGCCGCCGGCTGGGCGCAGTTCGACCGCCACTTCGCGGTGTGGGCGGAAGGGCAGGGCTTCGCCCTCGACATGATCACCCAGACCGACCTGCAGTACCGGCCGGAGATCCTCGACGACTATCCCTGCCTCGTCGCCGTCGGCCACGACGAGTACTGGAGTCGCGAGATGCGCCTCGCGGTCGAGGCCTATGTCGAGCGCGGCGGCCGGCTCGCCCGCTTCGGCGCCAACTTCCTCTGGCAGATCCGCCTCGAGGACGAGGGCCGCACGCAGCATTGCTACAAGTTCAAGGCGATCGCCGACGACCCGGTCGCCGGCACCGCCGAGGAATATCGCCTCACCTCCGCCTGGGAGGACAAGGCGGTGCGCTGGCCCGGCGCCTCGACCGTCGGCGTCAACGGCGCCGAGGGGCTCTACGCCTCGTGGGGCGGCTTCCTGCCGCACGGGCAGAAGGGCTTCACCGTCTACCGCCCGGAGCACTGGGCGTTCGCCGGCACCGGGCTCCACTACGCCGACATCTTCGGCGCCGAGGCGCACATCTTCGCCTACGAGGTCGACGGGCTCGACTACACCTTCCGCCACGGCCTGCCCTACCCGGTCGAGAAGGAGGGCGTGCCGGCCTCGATCGAGATCCTGGCGATGGCGCCGGCGGTGCTCGCCGAGGACGAGCCGGAGGGCGACGGCTTCCGCTACTACATCAGCGACAGCGACCACCGCGGCCTCGTCCAGGCGATGGCCGGCGAGGAGAGCCCGGAGACGCTGAAGCGCTACAAGTACGGCTCGGGCATGATGGTGCACATGACGCGCGGCGAGGGCGAGGTCCTCACCGCCGCCACCTGCGAGTGGGTGATGGGGCTGAAGCGCCGCGACCCCTTCACCGAGACGATCACCCGCAACGTGCTGACCCGCTTCACCCGCTGAGCGCGGCGCCCTCGGCGAGCTCCGCCGCCACCTCGTCGAGGGCGGCGGCGAGCCGGTCGACCAGCAGGTCGATCTCCGCCGGCGTCACGATGTAGGGCGGGCAGACGGCGATGATGTCGCCGAGGTTGCGCACGATGAGGCCGTGCGCCCGCGCCCGCCGCTCGACGCGGGCGCCGACGCCGAGCTCGGCCGGGAACGGCACCCGCCCCGGCCCGTCGGCCATCAGCTCGATGCCGGCGAGGAAGCCGAGGGTGCGCACGTCGCCGACGAGCGGGTGCGGCGCGATGCGCGCACCGAGCGCCGCCGCGAGATGCGCGCCGTGGCGGGCGGCGACCGCCGGCAGGTCCATCTCGGCGTAGATCGCGAGCGCCTCGATGGCGATCGCCGCCGAGACCGGGTGGCCGGAATAGGTGAAGCCGTGCGCGAACACGCCGTTGCGGTCGCTCTCCGCGGCGATCGCCGCGAAGACGTGCGGCGCGACGACGACGCCGCCGATCGGCGCGTAGCCGGCCGACAGGCCCTTGGCGATCGTCATCATGTCCGGCGTGTAGCCGAGGCCCTCGCAGCCGAACCAGCGGCCGGTGCGGCCGAAGCCGCAGATGATCTCGTCGGAGAGCAGCAGGATGTCGTGGCGCCGCAGCACCTCGGCGATCGCCGGGAAATAGCCGTCGGGCGCGACGATCACGCCGCCGGCCCCCATCATCGGCTCGGCCAGGAAGGCGGCGATGGTCTCCGGCCCCTCGGCGAGGATCAGTGCCTCGAGCTCCGCGGCGAGGCGGGCGACGAACGCCGCCTCCGTCTCGCCCGGCCGGCCGTCGCGGTAGAAGTGCGGCCGGGCGGCGTAGACGACGTCGCAGTCCGGCAGGTTGAACGAGCGGTGCATCGACGGAAGGCCGGAGAGCCTCGCTCCCATCACCGTCGAGCCGTGGAAGCCGCCGTGCCGGGTGATGATCTTGCGCCGCTCCGGCCGGCCGCGGGCGACCTGATAGTACCAGGCCATCTTGACCATCGAATCGTTCGCCTCCGAGCCGCCGGAGGTGAAGAACACGCGGGCGTCGGGAAACGGCGCCAGCGCCGCGACGCGCGCCGACAGCTCGGCCGCCCACGGGTTCGAGCGGTGGTTGAAGGTGTGGTAGACGGGCAGCGTCCTCAGCGCCCGCGCGCCGGCCTCGGCGAGGCGGGCGTCGGAGAAGCCGAGGCTCGCGCACCACAGCGAGGCGACGCCGTCGAGATAGCGCCGGCCGTGGTCGTCCATGACGTAGGGCCCGTCGCCGGCGACGATCACCAGCGGATCGGTGTCGAGATGGCGGACGGCGTTCGTCTGCGAATGCAGGTGGTGCCGCTGGTCCTGGCTGGCCAGGTCGGCCGACGAGTTGGGGATCATGGCGTCGCTCGGCTCTATTTATATCGTATAAGTCATATGATGCGACGGCGCTGCTGGCAACAGGCAAGCCGTGCCGAACGGTCCTCCGCGGGGGACGGGCGGGTCGCTGGGGAACGTCTCGACCGGCGGGGCCGCCGGTCTTCGCCGGCTCAGGCCTCGACGTCCTGGATGCCGTGGGCGACGAGGATCGACCAGATCTCCTCCGGCGAGGCGGCGGTGTCGAAGAGCCGCAGGTCGGCCGCCTCGATCATCCCCTCGGCGACGAGCCGGTCGAAATCGATCACCGCGCGCCAGTAGCCGGCGTCGTAGAGCACGATCGGGATCGGCGGCGACTTGTGCGTCTGGCGCAGCGTCAGGAGCTCGAACAGCTCGTCGAAGGTGCCGAAGCCGCCGGGAAACACGACGAGCGCGTTCGCCCGCATCGCGAGGTGCATCTTGCGCATCGCGAAATAGTGGAAGCGGAAGGTCAGCTCGGGCGTCGAGTAGGGGTTCGGCTCCTGCTCGCGCGGCAGCACGATGTTGAAGCCGATCGACGGCGCGCCGGCGTCGTGCGCGCCGCGGTTCGCCGCCTCCATGATGCCCGGCCCGCCGCCGGTGGCGATGACGTTGTCGCGCAGCCCGCCGTCGAGGCTGAGGGCGCCGCCGCGCTCGGAGGCGATGCGGCCGAAGGCACGCGCCGCGCGGTACCACTCGGAGTGGCCGCCCGGCCCGTTCTCGCCGACGCGGGCGCTGCCGAACACCACGATGGTCGAGCGCACGCCCCAGGCGCGCAGCGCCTCCTCGGCCTTGGCGTATTCGAGCAGGAAGCGGACGCCGCGCATCGAATCGCCGAGCAGGAAATCCTGGTCGAGCGCCGGCAGGCGGTAGGAGGGCGAGGCGCGCTGCGCGGCGTTGGCGGCGGCGTGCGGGTGGTCGGGCGGGAGCGTCGTCATGGCGACGACATAGCACGCGGCCGACGCGGCGCCATCAGGCGCGGGCGGTGCCGGCGTAGGGCGGCGCGAAGATCACCGCCATCGCCGCCCGGTAGGGGGCGAGCAGCAGGACCGCGGCGAGGAGCTTCACCGTGAGGTCGCCGAGCGCCCAGGAGATCCAGCGCGGGACGTCGGGCGCGAAGGCGCCGAGCAGCGGCGCGGCCTCGATCGCGAAGGCGTCGTCGGCGCCGAACGGCGCCCCGGCCGGGCCGAAGGCGATGCCGAAGAACAGCGTCGTGTCGACCACCGAGCCGAGCACTGAGGCGACGAGCGGCGCGAGCCACCAGGAGAGGCGGCGCAGCCGGTTGAAGACGCCGATGTCGAGCAGCTGGGCGACGAGGAACGCCGAGCCAGAGGCGGCCGCGATGCGCGGCGTCGCGAGCCAGATCGACAGCCCGACGGCCACCGCGAAGCCGGCATAGACGACGCGCCGCGCCATCGCCGGCCCGAGCCAGCGGTTGGTGAGGTCGGTGACGAGGAAGGCGAGCGGGTAGGTGAAGGCGCCCCAGGTCAGCAGGTCGGCGAGCGCCACCGGCCCGATGCTGCCCGCGACCGGGAACTGCACCAGCACGTTCGAGGCGACGACGACCGCCACCATCGCCGCGGCGGCTAGGCCGACGAAGCGGCCGCGCCCGGCCGGAGCCCGGCCCGCTGCGCCGTCCGCCGTCATCAGGCGGCTTCGGCTGCGCCGTCGGCCGCGACCTTGCGGACGATTTCCTTCTTCACGACGAGGGCGCGCTTGCCGAGCTCGTCGTCCTTCGCCTTCAGGAGGAAGGCGTCGAGGCCGCCGCGGTGCTCGACCGAGCGCAGCGCCGCGGCCGAGATCCTGAGACGCACCTTTTGGCCGAGCGCGTCGGACAGGAGCGTCACGTTGACGAGGTTCGGCAGGAACCGCCGTCGCGACTTGTTGTTGGCATGGCTGACGTTGTTGCCGGTCATTACGGCCTTTCCGGTCAGCTCGCAGCGCCGCGCCATGGGAGTCTTCCTTCGTGTGGCTCGTCGGCGACGGCGTGGACGGACGCGCTCTCTGCGCCCCGTGACCCTCGCCGTACCTTGATCTTGAGGACGGGCTTCTATAGGGGGAGCGCCCTGGCACGTCAATCCCGCGGCGGAAATCCGCGAGGGTGGGCATCGACAAGGCGCCGGCTTTCGTGTAGAGGCTGCCGCCTGCATCGGGATTTGAGGCTCGAGGCTCCGGATCGGCCGCTCGCGTCGCCGGCCGGTGACGGCCTTCGAACAGAGCCAAGACGACCGCGACCGTCCGGGCATCAGAAGATCAAGAGTCGACCATGAACATCATTCAAGAGATCGAGCGCGAGGAGATGGCCACCATCTCCGCCAAGCGCGAGCTGCCCGCCTTCGCGCCCGGCGACACGGTGAAGGTCAACGTCCGCGTCACCGAAGGCAGCCGCACCCGCGTGCAGGCCTACGAGGGCGTCTGCATCGCCCGCTCCGGCGGCGGGCTGCACGAGAGCTTCACGGTCCGCAAGATCTCCTACGGCGAGGGCGTCGAGCGCGTCTTCCCGGTGTTCTCGCCGATGATCGAGTCGCTCGAGGTCGTGCGCCGCGGCAAGGTCCGCCGCGCGAAGCTCTATTACCTGCGCGGACGGCGCGGCAAGTCGGCGCGCATCGCCGAGAAGCAGGACCGTCGCGGCAAGGGCGCCGCCGAAGCGGCCGAGTGATCCGCGTCGGCTGATCCGGCCGTCGTGATCCGGGTCGCCTGACCCGGGCGGGCGCCGCGCCGCGGCGCCTTGCATCGCCCGCCGGACGACCCATCTGACCGTTCGAGAGACCGCGGCTGCCCCGTCCTGTATCCTCGGGCGGGGCATTGCGATTCGTGCCGGCGTGCGGCCGGCCGCGGGCACGCGGCGGGCGGTCCCGGAGGCGAGGTCCGAATGGCGTCCATTCCCGAGCGGCCAATCTCCGGGCGACCGCTCTGGCCCGATGACGGCCGAGAGGCCCCGGGTCCGGCGGCGCACGAGGCGCCGCGGGCCGGCGGCATCGCCGCCCGCGCCCTCGGCCGCAGCGCCGTTCCCGACTACCTCGCCGGCCTCAATCCCGAGCAGCGCCGCGCCGTCGAAACCCTCGACGGGCCGGTGCTCGTGCTCGCCGGCGCGGGCACCGGCAAGACGCGGGTGCTGACGACGCGCATCGCCCACATCCTGGCGACCGGCCGCGCCTTCCCGAGCCAAATCCTCGCCGTCACCTTCACGAACCGCGCCGCCCGCGAGATGCGCGAGCGCATCTCCGCCCACGTCGGCGGCGCCGTGGAAGGCATGCCGTGGCTCGGCACCTTCCACTCGATCGGCACCAAGATCCTGCGCCGCCACGCCGAATTGGTGGGCCTCCGCTCCGACTTCACCATCCTCGACACCGACGACCAGATCCGCCTCCTGAAGCAGGTCATCCAGGCCGAGGGGCTCGACGAGAAGCGCTGGCCGGCGCGCCAGCTCGCCGGCCACATCGACAGCTGGAAGAACCGCGGCCTCGCGCCCGCCGACGTGCCGGTGGGCGAGGCGCGCGCCTTCGGCAACGGCAAGGGCCAGGCGCTCTACGCGGCCTACCAGGACCGGCTGCTCGTCCTCAACGCCGTCGACTTCGGCGACCTCCTGACGATGCCGATCCGCATCTTCCGCACCCACCACGACGTGCTGGAGGACTACCGCCGCCGCTTCCGCTTCATGCTGGTCGACGAGTACCAGGACACCAACGTCGCGCAGTACCTGTGGCTGCGCCTCCTCGCGCCCGGTCACGCCAACCTCTGCTGCGTCGGCGACGACGACCAGTCGATCTACGGCTGGCGCGGCGCCGAGGTCGACAACATCCTGCGCTTCGAGCACGACTTTCCCGGCGCCGCGGTGATCCGGCTGGAGCGCAACTACCGCTCCACGGCGCCGATCCTCGCCTGCGCCTCGCACCTCATCGCCCACAACGAGGGCCGGCTCGGCAAGACCCTCTTCACCGACGCCGTCGACCCCGAGGCGACGCCCGTCGTCGTCGCCTCGGCGTGGGATTCCGAGGAGGAGGCGCGGGCGATCGGCGAGGAGATCGAGAGCCTGCAGCGCAAGGGCACCGACCTCGACCAGATCGCCATCCTGGTGCGCGCCTCGTTCCAGATGCGCGAGCTCGAGGACCGCTTCGTCACCCTCGGCCTGCCCTACCGGGTGATCGGCGGCCCGCGCTTCTACGAGCGCATGGAGATCCGCGACGCGCTCGCCTATTTCCGCGCCACGGTGCAGCCGGCCGACGACCTCGCCTTCGAGCGCATCCTCAACACGCCGAAGCGCGGCCTCGGCGACGCCACCGCCAAGCTCTTGCACGACGCCGCCCGCGCCCGCCGCATCCCCCTGATGCAGGCGGCGGCCGAGCTCGTCGAGACCGAGGAATTGAAGCCGAAGGCGCGCGCCACCCTGCGCGACCTCATCGCCGCCTTTGGCCGCTGGCGCGCCGCCGTCGAGGCGACGCCGCACGGCGAACTTGCGGAGATCATCCTCGACGAGTCGGGCTACACCGAGATGTGGCGGCTCGACCGCTCGGCCGACGCCCCCGGCCGGCTCGACAACCTGAAGGAGCTCGTCCGCTCCATGCAGGACTACGAGTCGCTCGCGAGCTTCCTCGAGCACGTCTCGCTCGTCATGGAGGCGGAGAGCCGCGAGAGCGAGGCGGCGGTTACGCTGATGACGCTGCACGGCGCCAAGGGCCTCGAGTTCGACGTCGTCTTCCTGCCCGGCTGGGAGGAGGGCCTGTTCCCGCACCAGCGCGCCCTCGACGAGAGCGGCCGCGCCGGCCTCGAGGAGGAGCGCCGGCTCGCCTATGTCGGCATCACCCGCGCCCGCAAGCAGGCCTTCATCTGGTTCGCCTCGAACCGGCGGGTGCACGGGATGTGGCAGTCGAGCATCCCCTCCCGCTTCCTCGACGAGCTGCCCGAGGGCCACGTCGACGTGCGCGAAGCCTCCGGCCGCGGCGGCTACGGCGGCTATGGCGGCAGCCGCTTCGACCGCGTCGATCCGTTCACCTCGAGCTACTCGACCCCCGGCTGGGAGCGCGCCCGCGCCCGCGCGCAGGAGGCCGAGCGGGCCGGCCAGTCCGGCGCCCGCCGCCCGGCGGTGCAGCCGCGCACCATCGAGGGCGAGCTCGTGGCGAAGAGCGTGATCGGCGGCGAGGCGACGTTCCAGGCCGGCGCCCGTGTCTTCCACCAGAAGTTCGGCAACGGCACCGTCGCCGCCGTCGACGGCAACAAGCTCACCGTCGACTTCGACAAGGCCGGCCGCAAGCGGGTGCTGGACTCGTTCCTCGAACGGCCGTGAGCCCCTTTCGTCCTCCCCCTGGCAGGGGAGGGACGTCGTTGCCCGATGTGACCGCCTTCACCCCGCTTTGAGCCCACCCGCCTCCTCGACGAAGCGCACCACCGCGTCGACGCCCTCGCCGGTCTTCACGTTGGTGAAGACGAACGGGCGCTTGCCGCGCATCAGCCTGGCGTCGCGGTCCATCACCTCGAGCGAGGCGCCGACCATCGGGGCGAGGTCGATCTTGTTGATGACGAGGAGGTCGGAGCGGGTGATGCCGGGGCCGCCCTTGCGCGGGATCTTGTCGCCGGCCGAGACGTCGATGACGTAGATCGTGAGGTCGGCGAGCTCGGGCGAGAAGGTGGCGGCGAGGTTGTCGCCGCCCGATTCGATCAGGATCAGGTCGAGGCCCGGGAAGCGGCCGTTGAGCTCGGCGACGGCGGCGAGGTTGATGGAGGCGTCCTCGCGGATCGCGGTGTGCGGGCAGCCGCCGGTCTCCACCCCGAGGATGCGCTCCGGCGCGAGCGCGCCCGAGCGGGTCAGGAACTCGGCGTCCTCCTTGGTGTAGATGTCGTTGGTGATCGCGGCGAGCTCCAGCCCCTCGCGCAGGCGCTTGCACAGTGCGTCCATCAGGGCCGTCTTGCCGGAGCCGACCGGCCCGCCGACGCCGACCCGGAGCGGGCCGTGCGGGGATTTGCGGGACGTGGCGGCGGCAGGCGCGGCCGTGACGGGGATGGCGGTCATGTGCGGAACAGCCTCGTGTACTGGGTCTCGTGGCGGGCCGAGGCGATGTCGGCCCTGAGCGCGGCGCCGCCGACGTCGTCGAGGCCGGCCGTCGCCGCCTCGGCCGCGACCGCCAGGATCGCCGGATGGAGCGCCGCGACGGCGCGCTGGCCGTCGGTCTGGCCGAGCGGCACCAGCCGCACCGCCGCCGAGGCGAGGTTGGCGACGAAGCCGTGCAGGAAGCCGGCCAGTGTGCCGGCGAGCGGCAGCCCGTGCGCGGCGGCGGCAAGGCCGACGGCGACCGGGTAGACGACGCGGTGCCCGGCCGCCTCGATCGTGCCGGCGGCCCGATCGATCGCCGGGTGCGGCCAGGTCTCGCGCACCGCCTTCAGGAATGCCTCGCCCTGGGCGAGGGATTCGAGGCGGCGCTCGCGCGTCGGCAGGAGCGCCGCGGCGAGCTCGGCCGCGGTGAGGAGGGCGGCGTCGTCGCCCGCCGCGACGGCGCGGTGGACGTGCGCGGCGAGGATCGCGTCGGAGCGCCCGCCGCCGTGGGCGACGACGCCGCCGAGCCAGGCGGCGAGGCTCGAAAGGTCGATGACGGAGCCGTCCTCCACCGCCCATTCGAGGCCGTGGCTGTAGGCGAAGGCGCCGACCGGGAAGGACGGCGACAGCCACGCCTGCAGCATCAGCGCCTCGCCGGGGGAGAGGCCGTCGTCCTCCGCGCGCGCGCCGTCCGGGCCGTGGCCGGCGGCCGTCGGCACCGCGTCAGCGTCGATGCGCATGGGGATCGGATGCGCCAGGCGCCGGCGTCTCGTGCGCGTGGTCGTGCGGGTGCGAATGATCGTGCGGGTGGTGATGTCCGCCGGCGTGATCATGGTCGTGCGAATGCGCGTGGGCGTGCTCCAGCACGTGGTCGTGGCCGAGCACGGTGCCGTGGCCGTAGGCGCCGCCCTCGGGCCGGAAGGCGGCGCTGAAGGGCTCGAGGCGTCCGCCGAGGCCCTCGACCATCGCCTCGATGACGCGGTCGCGGCGGATGACCAGGCGGTCGTCGCGGAGCTCGGTCGGCAGGTGGCGGTTGCCGAGGTGCCAGGCGATGCGCACGAGGTTCGCCGCGCTCGTCGCGGTGATGGCGACGAGATCCTCTTCCGCCGCGCGCACGCGCACGATGCGGCCGTCCTCGAGCACGAGGCCGTCGCCGTCCTCGAGCACCGTCGGCTCGGCGAGGTCGAGCACGAAGGCGAGCCCGCCCTCGCCGGTCATCGCCATGCGGCGGCGATGCCGGTCCTCGCGGTCGAGGACCACGGTGTCGGCCGCCGCCTCGAAGCGGTCGGCGGGGATGACGGCGGTGGCGCGCAAGGCTCGATGTCCCTCGGCAGGTGGTCGGCAAGTCGATGCCGGCCGCCGGGCCGGCGGCCACCCGCGAGTAGAGCACGGCGCGGCCGTCGAGGTGAACACCCCTCGGCGGCGCCCGGAGCGCGAGGCCGGCGCGGGCCATCCGCGCCGGCTCTCCAGGACGGTCAGGCGGCGCGGACCTCGGACAGGAACCGGTCCACCTCGCCCTTCAGCCGCTCCGACTGCTGCGACAGCTCGGCGGCGGACGACAGCACCTGCACCGCCACCGCGCCGGACTCGCTCGCGGCCGTGGCGACGCCCTCGATCGTCAGCGAGACCTGCTGCGTGCCCTGGGCCGCCTGCTGCACGTTGCGGGCGATCTCGGCCGTCGCGGCCATCTGCTCCTCGACGGCCGCGGCGATGATCGCCGAGATGCCGTTGATCGCGTCGATCGCTTTGTTCACCGAGCCCATGGATTCGACCGAGGCGCCGGTCGAGGTCTGGATGGCGCCGATCTGGCCGATGATCTGCTGCGTCGCCCGCGCCGTCTGCTCGGCGAGGCTCTTCACCTCGGCCGCCACCACCGCGAAGCCCTTGCCGGCGGCGCCGGCGCGCGCCGCCTCGATCGTCGCGTTGAGCGACAGGAGGTTCGTCTGCTCGGCGATCGCCTTGATCAGGGCGACGATCTCGCCGATCCCCGCCGCGGCGGCCTCGAGGTCCTGCATCGTCGCGGCCGCGCCGCTGGCGCTGCGCGCGGCCTCGCTCGCCACGCTGGCGGATTCGGCCACCTGCCGGGCGATCTCGTGGAAGGAGGTGGCGAGCTCCTCCGCGGCGGCCGCGACCGTCTGCACGTTGAGCGAGGCCTGCTCCGACGCCGCGGCGACGCCGGCGCTCTGCGCCGACGTCACCTCCGTCGAGGCGTTCATCGCCTGCGCCGCCGCCTCGAGCTCGGTCGAGGCGGCCGAGACGACCGAGACGATGCCCCCGACCGAGGCCTCGAAGCTGTCGGCGAGCCGGTCCATCGCGGCGCGCTTCTCTGCGTCCGCCTGCAGTTTCGCGTCCGCCGCCGCCCGCTCGAGCCGGATCTTCTCGAGGCCGTTCTCGCGGAACACCAGCGCCGAGCGGGCGACCGCCCCGACCTCGTCGCTGCGCTTCGTGCCCTTCACCTCCACGGCGTAGTCCCCGTCCGCGAGGCGCCGCAGCACGCCCACCACCGAGCGGATCGGGCGGGCGATGCCGAACTCGCCGATCAGCACGGCGACGATGATCCCGAGCGCGATGCCGGCGGCCGCGACGGCGATCATGGCCCGGGAGATCTCCTCGTAGCGGGCCTCGGCCGCCTGCGCCACGCGGCTGACGTTCTGGTCGAGCACGACGGACATGGCGCGGGCGAGGTCGCGGAGTTGTTCGGCGACCTCGCGGCTGTCCATCGCCTCGCTGCGGAGCAGGGCGGCGGCCTCGCTCGCCGGGTTGCCCTGCGCGGCCTCCGCGGCGGCCACGGTCTTCTCGACCTGCGCCTTGTAGGCCTTGTAGACCTTGCCGACCTCGCGGACCTGGTCCTCGTGGTCGCCGCTCACCCCGAGCGAGAGCTCCTGCAGGAGCGTCTCGATCGTCTGCATCACCCCTTCGATGTCGCGCAGGGTCTTGGTCTGGTTCTCTTCACTCGGGTCGAGCGCGAGCTGGAACTCGGCGCGGTTCAGGTGGACGACGGCGGTGTTGAGGCGCATGGCGCGGATCGCCAGCACGGCGTCGAGCTCCACCTGGTCGATCATCGCGTTGATCTGGCCGAGGGCGTAGACGCCGACGGCGGTGATCGTTGCCGCAACGGAGGACAGCAGGAGGACGACGACCAGGATCTTCGGGAGCACCCCGAAGCTCAAGGTCAGCTTCAGACGCCAGCGCTTTCGCGTGGGAGGCGAAGCGAGGCGCTCGCCTATATCAATTCCATCCGCCGCGATCGTCATAAGAGAAGTCTCCGAAGAAGATCATCCTGAGCCGGCTAAAGAATACTTCGGCTCGACTATGAGTCTGCTCGGGAAAGTCGGTGCTCAAGCTAGCGCCAAGCTTGCATCGCGACGTAGTCGCGGAACCTGAACTCGCGTCATGGCGTCGCAACGCACGCGGGCCGCCTGGAAGAGGCGGCCCGCGTGCGTCCGGATTCGCGTCCGGATTGCGGAATGAGAGGGGGCGGTCTGGCCGCAGCCGCCGTCAGAACATGAAGTAGCGCTGCGCCATCGGCAGTTCTTCGGCCGGCGGGCAGGTGAGAATCTCGCCGTCGGCGCGGACCTCGTAGGTTTCCGGGTCGACCTCGATCTTCGGGCAGGCGTCGTTCAGCACCATGTCCTTCTTGCCGATGGCGCGGGTGTTCTCGACCGGCAGCACGTGCTTGTCGAGGCCGAGGCGCTCGGCGATGCCGGCTTCGTAGGCGGCCTTCGAGACGAAGGTGACGGCCGACTGGGTGAGGGCCTTGCCGAAGGCGCCGAACATCGGCCGGTAGTGCACCGGCTGCGGCGTCGGGATCGAGGCGTTCGGGTCGCCCATCGGCGCGGCGGCGATGGTGCCGAGCTTCAGCACGAGGTCGGGCTTCACCCCGAAGAAGGCGGGCGACCACAGGACAAGGTCGGCGAGCTTGCCGACCTCGACGGAGCCCAGGTGCTTGCCGAGCCCGTGCGCGATCGCCGGGTTGATCGTCACCTTGGCGATGTAGCGCTTGACGCGGAAGTTGTCGTTGCCGGAGCCCGCGTCCTCGGCCAGCGCGCCGCGCTGCACCTTCATCTTGTGGGCGGTCTGCAGGGTGCGGATCAGCACCTCGCCGACGCGGCCCATCGCCTGGCTGTCGGAGGCGATGATCGAGAAGGCGCCGATGTCGTGCAGGATGTCCTCGGCGGCGATCGTCTCCTTGCGGATGCGGCTCTCGGCGAAGGCGACGTCCTCGGGGATCGAGGCGTCGAGGTGGTGGCAGACCATGAGCATGTCGAGGTGCTCCTCGAGCGTGTTCACGGTGTAGGGCCGGGTCGGGTTGGTGGAGGAGGGGATGACGTTGGCGAGCCCCGCCACCTTGATGATGTCCGGCGCGTGGCCGCCGCCGGCGCCCTCGGTGTGGAAGGCGTGGATGGTGCGGCCCTTGAAGGCGGCGATGGTGTCCTCGACGAAGCCGCTCTCGTTGAGCGTGTCGGTGTGCAGCGTCGCCTGGATGTCGAATTCGTCGCAGACCGAGAGGCAGGCGTCGATGGTGGCCGGCGTCGTCCCCCAGTCCTCGTGCAGCTTCAGCGTCGCCGCGCCGGCGCGCACCTGCTCCTCCAGCGCCGCCGGCAGCGCGGCGTTGCCCTTGCCGGAGAAGACCAGGTTCATCGGGAAGGCCTCGGCCGACTGCAGCATGCGGGCGAGGTGCCAGGGGCCCGGCGTGCAGGTGGTGGCGTTGGTGCCGGTCGCCGGCCCGGTGCCGCCGCCGAGCATGGTGGTGACGCCGGAATAGAGCGCCTCGTCGATCTGCTGCGGGCAGATGAAATGAATGTGGCAGTCCATGGCGCCGGCGGTCAGGATCTTGCCCTCGCCGGCGATCACCTCGGTGCCCGGCCCGACGACGATCGTCACGCCCGGCTGCACGTCCGGGTTGCCGGCCTTGCCGATGCCGGCGATGCGCCCGTCGCGCAGGCCGACGTCGGCTTTGACGATGCCCCAGTGGTCTAGGATCAGCGCGTTGGTGATCACCGTGTCGACGGCGCCCTCGGCGCGCGTCGCCTGGCTCTGCCCCATGCCGTCGCGGATCACCTTGCCGCCGCCGAACTTCACCTCCTCGCCGTAGATGGTGAAGTCCTTCTCGACCTCCACCACGAGCTCGGTGTCGGCGAGCCGCACCCGGTCGCCGACCGTCGGCCCGAACATGTCGGCATAGGCGGCGCGGGAGATCTTGAAGGGCATGGCGGGCCTCGTCAGGACAAGGGTGAGAAGGGGTCCCGGAGGCCCGCCTTGCGGTCGAAGGTGACCGTCGGCGATGCCCCGGCTGCCGCGTTCAGTTCGGCGATCAGGTAGTCGACGAAGCCGGCGCCGCCGGCCTTGTAGGCGGCGAGCGCCCTGGAGACGCAGGCGCTCTCGCCGATGACGACGTTCTCGAAGGCGAGAAGGTCCTCGAGCAGGGTGATGAGACCGCGCCGGTCGAAGCGGGGGTGGCGGCGCAGGGTCCAGACGAGCTCTGCGAGGGTCAGCGGGTTGATGTAGCCCGGCCGCTCAGCGCTGAGGTCGTGCTCGAGGAAGCGCGCCGCGATCGGCGACCGCACCGGGTCGTCGTCGAGGAAGAAGCGCGCGAGCACGTTCGTGTCGATGCCGATCACGGATCGGAGTCCGTGCGGTTCGGATCCGTCCGCCGCGCCACGGTCTCCGCGATCGCGGCGTCGACGTCCAGCGGCGCATCGAGCGGCCCGAACAGGCCTTTGAGATGCGCCAGGCTCTTCTTCTTGGCGATCACCCGGACCTCGCCGTCGTCGGTCGTCACGAACTGCACCGAGCCACCGGGCTCCAGTCCGATGAGGCGGCGGACTTCCACCGGGATGGTCGTCTGCCCCTTTAGCGAGGTCTTCGCGTCGATACGGCCCATGAGCGGATTCCCTACCTTTCAGGGATCTCCATACCTATCACATTTCGCCCTACCCTCACAGCTTCCCCATCACCCCCTGCCGGAAGCCGTAGACCGTGCGGGTACCGCGGTAGGGCACCAGCGTCACCGTCCGCTCCTGGCCCGGCTCGAAGCGCACGGCCGTGCCGGCGGGGATGTCGAGGCGCATGCCGCGCGCTTGCGCGCGGTCGAAGGCGAGCGCCGGGTTGGTCTCGAAGAAGTGGTAGTGGCTGCCGACCTGTACGGGCCGGTCGCCGGTGTTCGCCACCGCGAGGGAAACGGTGGCGAGGCCGGCGTTGAGCTCGATCTCGCCGTCGGCGGGGAAGACTTCTCCGGGGATCATCGGATCGCTCGCTTGATGAGGGGAACGGGCATCGCGGGGCGGCGCTCAGGCGGCGTCGCGGCCGCCGCAGGGGGCGGCGCGCAGCACCCGCTCGGTCGCGGCGGGGAAGCGGGCGAGCTTGCCGGCCGGGCGGATCGGCCGGCGCACCAGCTCGCCGCCGCAGTTCGGGCAGAGCCCGCCGAACTCCCGATCCGCGCAGTCGACGCAGAAGGTGCACTCGAAGGTGCAGATCCGGGCGTCCATCGCGTCGGGCGGTAGGTCGCGGTCGCAGCACTCGCAGTTCGGCCTCATGGCCAGCATCGTCTCCTCCCTCAGCGGATCGGCTGGTGCACGGTGACGAGCTTCGTTCCGTCCGGGAACGTCGCCTCCACCTGCACGTCGTGGATCATCTCGGCGATGCCGGCCATCACCTGGTCGCGGCGCACCACGTGGGCGCCGGCCTCCATCAGGTCGGCGACGGTGCGGCCGTCGCGGGCGCCCTCCATGACGAAGTCGGAGATGAGGGCGATCGCCTCGGGGTGGTTCAGCTTCACGCCGCGCTCGAGCCGCCGGCGGGCGACGAGCGCCGCCATGCTGATCAGGAGCTTGTCCTTCTCGCGGGGGGTCAGGTTCATGGCCGTCCTCTCTGCCGTCCCTCGTTCTCTCGGCGTGGCCCGGTCCGCCCGGCCGACGCTCCCGGTTCTCTAGCAGCTCCAGACGCGCGGCGGCGCCCGGCCGCGCAGCGCGGTCAGGACCGCGGCGAGCGCGCGCCGGAGCGCCGTGCCGTCCGCCGCGAGGAGGCGGGCGACGACGATCTCGTCGAGCCGGCTCGCGCCCGCCTCGATCCCGGTGGCGTCGAGCGCCGCCCGCACCGCCGCGAGCGCCGCCTCGCCGTCCGGCTCGACGATCACCAGCGTCGCGAAGGCGGCGGCGCCGCCGCCGGTCGCCGGGCCGGCCAGGATCTCGGTGCTGTCGCCGTCGAGCCTGAGTGCGTCGGCGAAGACGAGCCGGCCGTCGCGGACGATCCGCCAGCGGTCGGCGAGGGTGGCCCGGCGCACCCGCTCGCCCATCGCGGCGCGGCCGAGCACGAAGGATTCGAGGGCGAGCAGGCGGGCGCCCGGCGCCAGCTCGATGGTGGTGGTGCGGTCGAGCGCCGCGCCGTCGAACACGATCGTCTCCTGCGGCAGCCAGTCGAGGCGGGCTTCCGCGCCGACCGTGAGCCGGCAGTCGATTGTCGCCGCGCCGCCGATCGAGCGGTAGAGCCGCTCGGCCGCCTGGGTCGTGGCGACCGCCGTGGCGCCGGCGCCGACCTCGACGGCGATCGACAGCCGGTCGCCGCCGGTCAGTCCGCCGGCGGTGTTGAGCAGCACCGCGAGCGGCGGCTCGCCGCCGTGCACACGCGGCAGGCGCACCTTGGCCGAACCCGCCTGAAAAAGCGTCGCGAGCCGGGTCTTGCCGTCGGCCAGCACGAATCCGGTCCGGCTCGTCCCGCGCGCGCGCTCGAATCGCGGTGGCGGCGCCGTCCAGGGGGCGCAGGGAAGCGGAGCGGCGGCGGGCATCGCGGCCAAAGGCGGTCCTCGGGCGTTCCTCGGTCGGCGCGGCGGGCGGGCGCTCGCCGCGGCGCCTCGCCGACGAGCCTGCGGATTGCCTGCAAGAACGTCGCCAGCAAGAGCGTCGCCAAACGAGCGTCGGGACCGACTTTCCGCTGCGTTAACGGTCTGCTTACCACGGTGACAAACAATCGGCCTATTCGGCCCCGAAGCTCGTCGCCCGGCAAGCCGCTGATCGTACTCGCCCGTCCCGCCCGTTGTGAGGAGTGGCTCCGTGCCCGGCTCGTCTCGGTTTCGTCCCTGGCCGTTCCACAAGCCCGCCGGCCGCCCGTCGGCGGGGGCGGCGGTCCTCGCCGCCTGCCTCGTCGGCCTGCCGGCGGCGGCCGCCGCGGATTCGGCCAAGGTCGGCGGCGTCTACGACATCTCCTTCGGCGGCGTGCCCTTCGCGGAGGGCAAGCTGTCGCTCGTCGTCGAGGGCGACGCCTATTCGGCCAAGGTCTCGATGCGGCCCTCGGCCGTCGCGCGGATCTTCTCCTCCGAGACGGTCGACGCCGAGGCAGCCGGCTGGCTGCGCGACGCCGCGGTGGTGCCCGGCCGCTATTCGCTGAAGTCGTCGACCGAGGACAAGACCACCCTCGTCAAGATGTCGCTGTCGGGCGGCACCCTGAAGTCGGTCGACGTCTCGCCGCGGCCGAAGCGCCACAAGGACCAGGTGCCGGTCGAATCGCGCCACTGGCGCAATGTCGTCGATCCCCTGAGCGCCATCGTGATGACCGTACGCGACCCGGCGGAGGCCACCGGCCCCGAGGGCTGCGACCGCACCCTGCCGGTCTACGACGGCTGGTCGCGCTTCGACATTCCGCTGAGCTACAAGGGCACGAAGACCGTCGAGACGAAGTCGTTCCACGGCACCGTCGTCATGTGCGCCGCCCGCTGGGTGCCGATCGCCGGCCACCGCAGGAACAAGCTTTCGGTCAAGTTCATGCAGGAGAACCGCGACCTCGAGGTCTGGCTGGCGCCGGTCGGCGGCACCGGCGTGCTGGTGCCGTTCCGCATCGCCGTCGGCACCATGCGCGGCACGCTGGTGCTCGAGGCGCGCGACCTCAAGATGACCGGCCCGACGATCACCAGCGCCGCGGCCCCCTGATCGCGGGCCGACTTTTTTCCGTCGGCCGCAAAGGCCCCGGCGCCGCCCGCGCCGGGGCCTTTTCGCGTGCGCCCGGGGGCGGGCCGATCGCCCGTCATGGTTAACGTCGCGGGCCGGAAGACTCGTCCAAGGCGCTGCCCCGGCGCAGAATTATTGTGCCGCTGGGCAGGCCGGGCCACGACATCTTGCGAGACCAAAGCCGGAACAGGCCGCCGCTCCCCGATTCGTGCCCGTCTCGTTCTCGTTTCCGCCCAGGGGGTTGCAAAGGTTAACGGGGAGGCCGGTCTGGCCGCCGGCGGCGCTTGACTCTCCGACCGGATTCGTATTGCGCGAATCGAAGACTCGGGCCGTCGAGTCGTTCTCCCGACTCGACGAGTCGTCTCAAGATGTCGCGTGACTCGGCTTGCTCTTCCCAAGATGTCGTGAGAACGAAGAGAGACTCGTCGCGAGTCGTCGATTCGGCCGCGCTTTGTTCTCGCCCCGTTCTTTCGGCCGGCCCCACGCCGCCGTCGCCCGCGCGAAATCGAGCGTCCCGGCGCGGCGGAGGGCGGCGGGCGTCTTGAAACGGCCACGCGGTCGACCCTATCTTGGTATCGGGCTCCGCCGGGCCGCCACGGCCCGCGGGCCCGATCCAGCGAGACCGGGCCGGAAGCCCGGCGGAAAGGACGGCTGCATGGCGAAGAGGTGTGATCCCTGACCATGGCATTTGACGCCGAGGGCGGTGTTTCGGTGCGCGCGCCCCACCCGGAGGCGGTCCTCCCGACCGGGACGACCGATGCGCCGATCGACGTGGTCCTTGCGAGCCTGGACGATTCGAAGGCCGAGGACGTTGTGACCATCGACATTGCCGGCAAGACGACGCTGGGCGACCACATGGTGGTGGCGTCCGGGCGGTCGCACCGTCACGTCGGTGCCATCGCCGACCATCTGCTGAAGGACCTCAAGACGGCGGGCCACGGCTCGGCGCGCGTCGAGGGCCTGCCGCAGTGCGACTGGGTGCTGATCGACGCCGGCGATGTCATCGTGCACATCTTCCGGCCGGAGGTGCGCACCTTCTACAACCTCGAGAAGATGTGGTCGGCGGATACGCCGGCCTCCGTGCGCCGCTCCGGCTGAGGCCGGGACGGCTCGCCGGCGCGCCGCGATGCGCGTCCTGATCGCCGCGGTCGGCCGGCTGAAGGCCGGGCCCGAGCGCGGCCTCGTCGACCGCTATCTCGAGCGCGCCGCCCGGGCCGGGCCGCAGGTCGGCCTCACCGGCTTCGGCGTGACCGAGATCGCCGAGGGGCGCGCCGCGCGCGCCGATGCCCGGCGCGACGAGGAGGCGGCCGCGCTCCTCGCGGGGCTCCCGGCCGGCGTCGCCGTCGTCGCGCTCGACGAAGCCGGCGAGGCCTGGACGAGCCGGCGCCTCGCCGACGCCGTCGCCGCGCTGCGCGACGGTGGCCGGCCGGCGCTGGCGCTCGTCATCGGCGGGCCCGACGGGCACGGCGCCGCGGTGGCGGCGCGGGCCGAGCACCGGGTCGCCTTCGGCCGCATCACGCTGCCGCACCAGCTCGCCCGCCTGATCGCCGCCGAGCAGCTCTACCGGGTCGTCACCCTGCTCAGCGGCCACCCCTATCACCGCGACTGACCGGCGCCGGCCGGTTCCGTCTTGACGTCCGGTTAACCATGGCGCGCTCATATCCGGGGTCGGGGGCGACATCCCGAGGCGGGGTTTCCACGACGTGACACGAACCGCGCCAGCACGGCCGCGCCGCAGGGCGGCGGCCTGGTGCGCCGCGGCGCTGGCCGCCGCGCTGGTGGCGGGCCTGCGCGCCGATCCGGCCGTGGCCGAGGATCCGGAGCCGTCGCGTTTCGAGATGCCGGCGCCCGGCCAGGCCGGCGAGACGGCGGCCGCGGTGAAGCGCGACCGTGAGGCCGCCCTCGCCGAGCTGCGCAAGTCGATGGCGGTGAGCGACGAGCGCCAGAAGGCGCTCGAGGCCGAGATCGCCGCGCTCGACAAGGACCGCGCCACCCTCGCCGCGGCGCTGATCTCGACCGGCGAGCGGATCGGCGGCCTCGAGGCGGCGGTCGCCGCCGCCGAGCGCCGGCTCGCCCGCGCCCACGAGGACGAGGCGGCGATCCGTGTGTCGCTCGCCGAGCGCAAGGCGGTGCTCGCCGAGATTCTGGCGGCGCTCGAGCGCATCGGCCGACGGCCGCCGCCGGCGCTCCTCGTCTCGCCGGGCGATGCGCGCGGCGCCGTGCGCAGCGCGCTGCTGCTGGGCTCGGTGCTGCCGGAGATCCGCGTCGAGGCCGACGCGCTCGCCGCCGACCTCGCCGCGCTCGCCCGCATCGAGGCCGAGATCACCGCCGAGCGGACGGCGCGTGCCGCCGACCTCGCCATGCTCGGCGAGGAGCGGGCGCGCCTGGAACTGCTCGTCGAGGAGAAGCGCCGGCTCCGGACGGCCTCGGGCGAGGCGCTCGCCGCCGAGCAGCGCGCCGCCGAGGCGCTCGCCGCCGAGGCCGGCACGCTCGAAGAGTTGATCGCGACGCTGGAGCGCCGGATCGCCTCGTCGCGGGCCGCGGCGGAGGCGGCGCGCAAGGCCGTCGCCGGGCGGCCGGCGGCCGCCTCGCCCGACCGGCTCGAACCGGCGATCGCCTTCGCGGATGCGAAAGGAACTCTGCCGTTGCCGGTCGCCGGCCACATTGCCGGCCGATTCGGGGAGGATGACGAAGCTGGCGGCGCGCGCCAGGGCGTGACCATCCGGACGGTTCCGGGTGGCCAGGTCTCGGCCCCGGCCGACGGGTGGGCGGTCTATGCCGGTCCCTTCCGCTCCTATGGTGAGATCTTGATCCTCAACATGGGCGGCGGATATCATGTTCTGCTTGCGGGCATGGATCGGATCGACGTGGATCTCGGACAGTTCGTCCTGGCCGGCGAGCCGGTCGGCGCGATGGCCGCTTCAGGGGCGGGCGGCACCTCCGCCGACGGGCCTATGCTTTACGTGGAGTTCCGAAACCGGGACTCCACCATCGATCCGACGCCCTGGTGGGCGGCGCAGCAAGACGAAGAGGTTCGCGGATGATTCGCAGGTTGTCCCTCGTCGGCGCAGGCGTGGTGATCGGCGTCGGGGTAGCCGCCGTCGTCACCAACCCCCTGCTGTTCAGCTCCGGCGTCGCCAACGCCGCCGCGCCCGACATCTATCGCCAGCTCAATCTCTTCGGCGACGTGTTCGAGCGCATCCGCGCCGACTACGTCGAGTCGCCGGACGACGCCAAGCTGATCGAGGCGGCGATCAACGGCATGCTCACCTCGCTCGACCCGCACTCCAGCTACATGCCGCCGGAAGCCTTCCGCGACATGCAGGTGCAGACGCGCGGCGAGTTCGGCGGCCTCGGCATCGAGGTCACGATGGAGGACGGGCTCGTCAAGGTGGTGACGCCGATCGACGACACGCCCGCCTACAAGGGCGGCGTGATGGCCGGCGACTTCATCACCGCGATTAACGGCGAGAACGTCCAGGGGCTCAGCCTCAACGACGCCGTCGAGAAGATGCGCGGCCCGGTCAACACCGAGATCACGCTGACGCTGCGCCGGCCCGGCCGCGAGGACCCGATCGACCTGAAGCTCACCCGCGCGGTCATCCGCATCAAGTCGGTGCGCTGGCGGGTCGAGGACGATGTCGGCTACGTCCGCATCACCCAGTTCAACGAGCAGACCACCGAGGGCCTGAAGGCGGCCATCGCCGACATCGAGAAGACGGTGCCGGCCGACAAGCTGAAGGGCTTCATCGTCGACCTGCGCAACAACCCGGGCGGCCTGCTGCCCGAGGCGATCTCGGTTTCCGACACCTTCCTCGACCGCGGCGAGATCGTCTCGACGCGCGGCCGCAACGCCGAGGAGACGCAGCGCTACAACGCCGAGTCGGGCGACCTCGCCGAGGGCAAGCCGGTGATCGTGCTGGTCAACGGCGGCTCGGCCTCGGCCTCCGAGATCGTCGCCGGCGCCCTGCAGGACCATCGCCGCGCGACCATCCTCGGCACCCGTTCGTTCGGCAAGGGCTCGGTGCAGACGGTGATCCCGCTCGGCTCGAGCGGCGGCATCCGCCTCACCACGGCGCGCTACTACACGCCGGCCGGCCGCTCGATCCAGGCGAAGGGCATCTCGCCCGACATCGAGGTGATCCAGGACCTGCCGGAGGAACTCAAGGGCAAGACCGAGACCAAGGGGGAGGCCTCCCTGCGCGGCCACCTCGAGGCCGAGGAAGGCGCCGAGGGCTCCGGCTCCAACGCCTACGTGCCGCCCGACGCCAAGGACGACAAGCAGCTCAACGCGGCGCTCGAGCTCCTGCGCGGCATCCAGGTCAACCAGGCCTTCCCGCCCGATCCGAACAAGGCGATCGTGCCGAACTGATCGGCCCGCGCCGACCCGAACGAGAAAGGCCGGTCCGCGAGGACCGGCCTTTTTTTGTCGGAGAGTTCGGAGGTTGGTTTGGTGCAGGGGACGCTGCGGGCGATGCCGTGCGCCTTTCCCCCCGCCTCAGCTCTTCTCGCAGGCCGCGAGGAAGCGCTGGGCGGTGCCGCGGATCGCCGGCAGCGAACATGGGCCGCGCTTCGGGCACGCCTCCATGTAGGCCCAGTGGGTGACCTGCGCCGTGGTGCCGGTCGTCATCTGCAGCTCCATCGTCCACTCGCCGCCCTTCTTGCGCATGAAGCCGACGCCGGTCGTCCGGTCGCCGGTGTCGTCGACCGGCGTGAACGACATGTTGAGCGTGCCCTCGGGCGTCACCGAGCCGACGAGGCGCATGCAGGTCGGCGAGGAATCCGGCGGCGCCGGAGTCTTCGTCGAGGCCGGCATCAGCTGGGCGCGCACCGTTCCCCAGAAGTAGCCGTGCTCGTAGCGGTCGATCGAATAGACGGTCTGGTCGATGAGCTGGACGACGGCCTTGCTGTCGGCCTCGGTCATCACCGCCGGCAGGTTGGCGTGCGGCACGATCCAGATCGTGCCGCCGAGCCACGACCATCGCTTGATGGTCGCTTCCGGCTCGGCGTGCGCCCAGTCGGACGGCGCCGCCTCCTGGGCGATGGCCGGGGCGGCGAGGGCGAGAAGGACCGCGAGAGCCGCGGCGGCCTTCGGTAGGCGGATCGTCATGGCGTGTTCTCCCGCACTGCGTTCGGCGATTCGTGTCGCGTCGCCGATATTCTGTCATGGACGCCGGCTAGCACCGGTGGCGAATTTTGCCGGCATGACCGGCCGTCTGCTAGAGACGGTCGGCGCCGCCGAGGAGGGCACCCGATGAGCCGCAAGCATCCCGACCCGATGGAGCTTCCCTACCGCCCCTGCGTCGGTGTGCTGCTGCTCAATCCGACCGGCCTCGCCTTCATCGGGCGCCGCCACGGCGGGCCGGAGCAGGTGGCCGAGGGCTACCAGTGGCAGATGCCGCAGGGCGGCATCGACAAGGGCGAGGATCCGCGCGCCGCCGCCGAGCGCGAGCTGTGGGAGGAGACCGGCATCCGCGCCGTCCGCTTCCTCGCCGAGCACCCGGCGTGGGTGACCTACGACCTGCCGCCGGAGCTCGTCGGCCACGCCTGGAAGGGCCGCTACCGCGGCCAGACGCAGAAGTGGTTCGCCTACCGCTTCGAGGGCCGCGACGACGACATCGACGTGGTCAACCCGCCGGACGGGCACACGCAGGAGTTCGACGCCTGGCGCTGGGAGCCGATCGACCGGCTGCCGGGCCTCGTCGTGCCGTTCAAGCGCCAGGCCTACGAGCAGGTCATCGCCGGCCTCCGCCCGCTCCTCGGCTGACGCCGGCCGACCTCCGGTCACCGGAAATATCCTTCCCCCGGCTGCCCCGCCGGCGCATCGGCGCGCCTGCGGCGGAGCGCGCCCGGCGAACGCCATGCCACCGCGAGCCGCCTCCGCGGCATACGGCCGGCCATGCACGCGCCGCCGGTGCGATGGCATGTTGACAAATACGACTAACTGAATCGACTATAGCGATGTTGTCGATCCAACAGTCGAAGGACCACGCCGATGACCACGCCCTCGTTCACCCGCCGAGGCTTCGCCGGCACCCTCCTCGCGGCATCGGCCCTGGTGATCGCCGCCGTCGGCGCCCCGGCCCCGGCGCGCGCCGACGTCGAGATCCTCAACGTCTCCTATGACCCGACCCGCGAGCTCTACAAGGCGTTCAACGAGGCCTTCGCCGCCGAGTGGAAGGCCAAGACGGGGGAGGGCGTCACGATCCGCCAGTCGCACGGCGGCTCGGGCAAGCAGGCCCGCGCGGTCATCGACGGCCTCGACGCCGACGTCGTGACCCTCGCCCTCGAGGCCGACATCGACGCCATCGCCAAGAACACCGACAAGCTGCCGAAGGACTGGCGCGGCCGCCTGCCGCACAACTCGGCGCCCTACACCTCGACGATCGTGTTTCTCGTCCGCAAGGGCAACCCGAAGGGCATCGCCGACTGGGGCGACCTCGTGAAGGACGGCGTCGAGGTGATCACCCCGAATCCGAAGACCTCCGGCGGCGCGCGCTGGAACTACCTCGCGGCGTGGGCGTGGGCCGACAAGGCCTTCGGCGGCGACGAGGCCAAGATCCGCGACTACATGGCGACGCTGTTCCGTCACGTGCCGGTGCTCGACACCGGGGCGCGCGGCTCCACCACCACCTTCGCCCAGCGCGGCATCGGCGACGTGCTGCTCGCCTGGGAGAACGAGGCGTTCCTGTCGCTCGCCGAGCTCGGGGCCGAGAACTTCGACATCGTCGTCCCGTCGATCTCGATCAAGGCCGAGCCGCCGGTCGCCCTCGTCGACGGCAACGTCGACGCCAAGGGCACCCGCAAGGTGGCCGAGGCCTATCTCGAATATCTCTACACGCCCGTCGGCCAGACGCTCGCCGCCCAGAACTACTACCGGCCGTCCGATCCCGAGGCCGTGACCGACACGGCGCTCCTCGAGCGCTTCCCGGACGTCCCGCTCGTCACCATCGACGACCCGCTGTTCGGGGGCTGGGCCAAGGCGCAGCCGGCCCACTTCGGCGACGGCGGCGTGTTCGACCAGATCTACAAGCCGGCGAACTGATCGATGGCGCTCGTCGCCCACACGTCGGCCGGCGCCGCCCGCGTTCCGTGGCGCCGGCCGAGCATCATCCCGGGCTTCGGCCTCGCGCTCGGCATCACGCTCTCCTATCTCGGCCTCATCGTGCTGGTGCCGCTCGCCGCGCTCGTCGCGCGGGCGAGCGGCCTCGGCCCGGAGCGCTTCTTCGAGATCGCCACCGACCCGCGGGTGCTCGCCGCGCTCCGGCTCTCCTTCGGCGCCTCGTTCATCGCGGCGGCGATCAACGCGGTGTTCGGGCTCCTCGTCGCCTGGGTGCTGGTGCGCTACCGCTTTCCCGGCCGCAAGCTGCTCGACGCCACCGTCGACCTGCCGTTCGCGCTGCCGACGGCGGTCGCCGGCATCGCGCTCGCCGCGCTCTATGCCGGCAACGGCTGGGTCGGCCAGCTCTTCCAGCCCTTCGGCATCAAGATCGCCTACACCCCGGCCGGCGTCGTGGTGGCGCTCGTCTTCATCGGCCTGCCGTTCGTCGTCCGCACGGTCCAGCCGGTGCTCGAGGAGCTCGACCGCGAGCGCGAGGAGGCCGCGGCCACCCTCGGCGCCAACCGCCGCCAGACCATCGCCCGCGTCGTGCTGCCGAGCCTCGCGCCGGCGCTGATGACCGGCTTCGCGCTCGCCTTCGCCCGCGCCGTCGGCGAGTACGGCTCGGTGATCTTCATCGCCGGCAACATCCCCTACGTCTCCGAGATCGCGCCGCTCCTCATCGTTATCAAGCTCGAGGAGTTCGACTATGCGGGCGCCACGGCGGTCGCGGCGGTGATGCTGACGATCTCGTTCCTGATGCTGTTCGTGATCAACCTGATCCAGGCGTGGTCGCGCCGGAGGTTCGGCGATGCGTGAGCCCAGGCGTCACCAGCCGCGTCCCCAGACCCTGCGGCACCGCTCGCCGGTCACCGAGGCGCCGCTCGTCCGGGCGCTTCTGATCGCGCTCGCGCTCGCCTTCCTGGCGCTGTTCCTGTTCCTGCCGCTCGTCTCGGTGTTCGTCGAGGCGCTGCGCAAGGGCGTCGGCGCCTACTTCGCCGCCCTCGCCGATCCGGACGGGCTGTCGGCGATCCGCCTCACCCTCCTCGTCGCGGCGATCGCCGTGCCGGCCAACCTCGCCTTCGGCGTCGCCGCCGCCTGGGCGGTGGCGAAGTTCGAGTTCCGCGGCAAGAGCCTGCTGACGACGCTGATCGACCTGCCGTTCTCGGTCTCGCCGGTGATCTCCGGCCTCGTCTACGTGCTGCTGTTCGGCGCCCAGGGTTATCTCGGACCGTTCCTCAAGCAGCACGGCATCGAGATCATCTTCGCGGTGCCGGGCATCGTGCTCGCCACGATCTTCGTCACGGTGCCCTTCGTCGCCCGCGAGCTGATCCCCTTGATGCAGGAGCAGGGCACGCTGGAGGAGGAGGCGGCGCTGTCGCTCGGGGCGAGCGGCTGGCAGACCTTCTGCCGGGTGACGCTGCCCAACGCCAAGTGGGGCCTGCTCTACGGCGTGCTCCTCTGCAACGCCCGCGCGATGGGCGAGTTCGGCGCCGTGTCGGTGGTCTCCGGCCACATCCGCGGCCTCACCAACACGATGCCGCTGCACGTCGAGATTCTCTACAACGAGTACAATTTCGTCGCCGCCTTCGCGATGGCCTCGATGCTGGCGCTGCTGGCGCTCGTCACCCTAGCCGCGAAGACCCTGCTCGAATGGCACTGGGGCGACGAGATCGCCGGTGCCACGCGCCGCCACTGACCCGCACCGCTTGCGAGGAGACGTCGCCATGGACATGATCGTCGAGGATCGGCTGCTGAGCGGGGCTTCGGGCGTGGGCGCACACGGAAGGCTGGCGCGCGCGATGGACGTGCGGGTCGAGAACCTGAAGAAGGACTTCGGCGACACGCCGGCGCTGCACGGGGTCAGCCTCGACGTGCCGGGCGGCGAGCTCGTGGCGCTGCTCGGGCCGTCCGGCTCGGGCAAGACGACGCTGCTCCGCATCGTCGCCGGCCTCGACGGGCCGACCGCCGGCCGGGTGATGTTCGGCGGCGAGGATGCGCTCGCGAAGACCGTGCAGGAGCGCAACGTCGGCTTCGTCTTCCAGCACTACGCGCTCTTCCGGCACATGACGGTGTTCGACAACATCGCCTTCGGCCTGACGGTGCGCGACCGCGCCCGCCGGCCGTCGAAGACGGCGATCCGCGAGCGCGTCGAATCCCTCCTCGAGCTCGTCCAGCTGCCCGGCCTCGGCAAGCGCTTCCCGGCCCAGCTCTCGGGCGGCCAGCGCCAGCGCGTCGCGCTCGCCCGGGCGCTCGCCATCGAGCCGCAGGTGCTGCTCCTCGACGAGCCGTTCGGCGCCCTCGACGCCAAGGTGCGCAAGGATCTGCGCCGCTGGCTGCGCGAGATCCACGACCGCACCGGCCACACCACCCTGTTCGTCACCCACGACCAGGAGGAGGCGATGGAGCTCGCCGACCGGATCGTCGTCATGCGCGACGGCCGCATCGAGCAGGTGGGCTCGCCGGAGGAGATCTACGAACGGCCGGCGACGCCGTTCGTGTTCGACTTCATCGGCCAGTCGCTGCGCCTGCCGGTCGAGGTCCGCGCCGGCCGGGCGAGCCTCGACGGCACGCCGGTCGCCACCCTCGCCGAGCGTACGCCGGACGGCCCGGCGCTGCTGTTCGCCCGCCCCGACGACGTGACGCTCGCCGGGCCGGGCGCGACCGGCATTCCCGGTGCCGTGGTGTCGGTGCGCCGCGCCGCCGGCCACCGGCTGGTCGAGGTCGCCCTCGGCCGCGACGGCCACCGCGCCGAGCTCGCGGTGCGCGGCGGCGAGCCGATCGGCCCGGGCGAGCCGGTCACCGTCACCGTCCGCGCCTTCCGCCTCTACGCGGCCTGAGACTGCGGCCGCGCCGCCGGACGGTGCCGCTGCGGCGGCGCGCCGGCTTGACCGCGGCCCTCGCATGGCGCATCCCCTTGGCGTCCCGGAGACGTGGCAACGGAGGCTCCCCGCATGGACCCGCGCGCCGGACGTGGCCCGATTTTCGTCGCCGGGGCGACCGGCCAGGTCGCCCAGGCCCTCGTCGAGGCGGCCCGCCGCCGCGGCGTCCCGCTCGTCGCATACGGGCGGCCGCTGATCGACCTCGAGCGGCTCGAGGGGCTCGGCGCGGCGGTCGTCGAGGCCCGGCCGGTCGCCGTCGTCAACGCCGCCGCCTACACCGCCGTCGACAAGGCCGAGAGCGAGCCGGAGCGCGCCTTCGCGGTCAACCGCGACGGCGCCGCGGCGCTCGCCCGCGCCGCGGCCGTCCTCGGCGTGCCGTTCATCCACCTCTCCACCGACTACGTCTTCGACGGCGCGAAGGCCGCGCCCTATCTCGAGAGTGACCCGACCGGCCCCGCCGGCGTCTACGGCCGCTCGAAGCTCGAGGGCGAGCAGGCGGCGCTCGCCGCCAACGAGCGCACCATCGTGCTGCGCACCGCGTGGGTCTACGGGCCGCACGGCAGCAACTTCGTCCGCACCATGCTGCGCCTCGCCGGCGAGCGCGACAGCCTGCGCGTCGTCGACGACCAGCAAGGCTCGCCGACCGCCGCCCCCGACATCGCCGAGGGCATCCTCACCGTGCTCGACGTCGTCGGCCGGTCAGGCTGGCAGCGCGAGTTCTCCGGCGTCTACCACCTCGCCGGCACCGGCGAGACGACCTGGTGCGGCTTCGCCCGCGCCATCATGGAGGAGGCCGGCGCCCGCGGCGCGCGCGCCGTGCCGGTGGAGGCGATCGGCACCGCCGACTACCCGACGCCCGCCCGCCGGCCGGCGAACTCGCGCCTCGACACGACGCGCCTCGCCGAGGTGTTCGGCGTGCGCCTGCCGCCCTGGCGCGAGAGCCTCGCCGACACCCTCGACCGCCTGATCGGCGCCAGGCGCTAGCCCGCTGCAGGCCGCCGCGGCGGCCTGCGCTCGAAATGCGCGGCGACGCGCGCCGAATCGGCGCGCGCACCGCAAATTCGCCATCTCCACCCCCTACCGGCGTGAACCATGAGCGCCATCGAAGCCATTCGCGTCCCCCTGCGCTGCTCGAGCTGCGGCGAGCCGCTGTACACCCGCGTGCTCGTCTGCCCGCTGTGCGGCGCCGCCGATCCCCTGAAGCAGGCCGACGACGCCGCGCCGGACGAGCGGCCCGACGACGCCGCCCCTCCGCACGACGCCGCCATCGTTGCGTCGGGCGAGGCGGGCGCGGCCGTCGCGCCGGTGGTCGTCGGCGGCGACGTGGTCCTCTCGGGCGCGCCGGACGGCGAGGTGGCCCCGTCCGAGGCAGCCGTCGCCGATCCCGACGCTCCGGGCGGCGCCGACGAGGACACGGTGGCGTCCGGGGAGGCGCCGCCGGCCGATGCCGCTGCCGTTGACGAGGCCGCCCGCAACGCCGCGGCCGCGGCGGCCGCCGGCCGGTCCGCCCGGACCGGCATGCTCGACATCGCGCCCGACCGCGACGGGCCGCCGGCCGAGCCCGGCCGCGACCTCGTCATCGTGCCCGAGCGCGGCGGCCGCGACGTCGCCCTCTACGCGCCGCGCCGCCACCGCGGGCTCGCGGTGCTGTCGACGCTCGCCGCCGTGGTGCTGCTCGCGGTCGTCGGGCTGTTCGCCTGGCGGATGGTCGGGCCGATGCAGGCGGCGGCGCCGGAGGCCCAGGAGGTCGCCGTCGGCCGCGCGTGGCAGCCACTCGACCTCGCCCCACTCGCCGCCGGCGAGGAGTGGGTGCTGAGCGCCGACGGGCCGTTCCGCCTGCGCGTCGACGGCGTCGTCTACACCATCGCGAGCCCGGTGCCGTTCGCGGTGCCGCTCGGGGGCAAGAGCGTCGAGATCCGGGCGGTGTCGGACGGCGTCAAGGTCGCCGTCGGCCGCCGCTGACGCGCGGCGGCGCCGCGGCGGGCCGCCGACGATCCCGCCGCCGCGCGGCGGCCGCGGGGACCAAGCCAAGTCGGCATCGGGAAATTCGCGCCGGCGGTCACCGCCGGTTCCTGCGCTCGGTCCCCGCGCTGCCGCCGGCCATCGACCGAGGCCATGCCCCGCGGTCATGCCCGTCGCCGCGGCGCCGGGTGGGGCCGGCTCCCCGTTCCCCTTACTCCTCGACGAGGCAGGCGCCGTAGCCGGTCGCCGTGCCGTCCGGGCACGACGACAGCGCGGCGAGGCGGTCGATCGCCGCCTCGAGGCGCTTCTTGATCTCGCCCGGCGGCTGCGGCAGCGCGAAGCGCTCGTCGGCGGCGAACTCGCCGATCGCCGCCTGCAGCTCCGCCGGCGTCGGCATCGCGCCGGACGCCGGGTCGAGGTAGCTCAGCTGGCGCAGCAGCCGAACGAGCTCGGGATCGGCGGTGGTCTCGACGTCGATCGCGGCGCCGTCGCCGTTCGGCGTCACCTGCCGCGGCGCCTCGGCGGCGGGATCGGCGCGCGCGACCTCGGTCTCCGAAGGCGCCGCATCGGGGACGGTCGGTTCGGGCGCCGCCGCCGCGGGCGGCGCCGGCTCGTCGGTCTCGGTGCCAGGCTGCGCGGCCGTGTCCATGTCGCCGTCGGCGGACGGGGTGTCCTGCGGCGTGGCGGCGGCGACCTCGTCCGGGGCGGCCGGATCGATCTGCATCGGGCCGTCGTCGCCGGCCGGCGCGCCGGCCTCCGGCGTGGAGGCGACGGTGTCGCCGGGGCGCGGCACCGGCAGCGGCGCCGGCTGGCCGCTCGCGAGCGGGCCGCGCGGGGCGGTCGGCGCCGACGGAGCGGCGGGCGCCGACCGTGCGACGGGCGCCATCGGAGCGTCCGGCCGCGCCAGGTACGGAGCCTCGTCGGGCGGCATCGGGATCGCCGCCGGCGGCGAGCGGCGCGCGAGGCCGGGCACGGCGGCCCGCTCGGCGACGATCACGTCCGGCGCCATCGGCACCCAGCGGCCGTTCGGCCGCCGGCAGCGCTGGCCCTCGACGGAGACCATGCCGCGGTCGGGGCGGTCGTAGCGGTAGCGGTAGCTGCGGCACGGCACGCGGCAGCCGATGCACGGCGCGCCGGTGCGACGCACGAAGGCCGGCGAGACGCGGATCTCGAAGCGGGCGGCCGACGGCATCGGCCGGCCGATCGGCTGGTCGGGCGGGGCGGTGTCGAGCGCGCCGGCGATCGCCGCCTCGACGGCGCGGCGGTCGGGCGGCAGCACCGCCGGCGGCACCAGCCCGCGCGGCGCGCGCAGGGCGCCCGGCGGCGGGCCCGGCACGATCTCCGTCTGGGCGAGCACCATCGGCGCATCCGGCCCCTCGGCGAGCGCCGGCACGGCCGCCGCGATCATCAAGCCCGTCAGGAGGATGCCGCTCAGCCGCATCATGCCCATGCCACTCCCTCGATCCATGCGCGCTCGGGGTGCGATTCGGACGGACGGCTCCATCCGTCCGAGGAGATCGCACCGCCGGACCAGCAGCCCTTGACCGACAATGGCGGCGGTACGGTGGCGGCGTCAGAGAACGACGAGGCGTGCGCGCCGCGGCAGCCGGGCGAGGAGGCGGGCGAGGCGGGCGGCGGGCAGCGCCACGCAGCCGGCGGTCGGCGCGAGGCCGGGGCGGGCGCAGTGCAGGAAGATCGCGCTGCCGCCGAAGGCGCGCCGCGGGCCGAGGTTGAAGTCGAGCACGACGAGGAGGTCGTAGAGCCCGTCGGCGCGCACGAGCGTCTCGTGCGAGGCGGTGAACGGCAGCCGCACCGGGCGGTTGTAGAGGCCGCTCCGCGGCGCGTCGCACCAGCCGTCGTCTGCGCGGACCGCCCGGCCGGGCAGGGCGGTCGAGGGCCGGCGGCCGCGGTCGGCGCGCCACAGGGCGCCGAGGAGGCGCATCGCCGCCGCCGGCGTCGCCCCGTCGCCCTCCCGCTTCCGCCGGCGGATGCCGCCGCTGCCGAGCGCGCACGGCTCGACCCGGCCGCCATAGGCGAGGAGCCCCTCGGTCGGCCGGCCCGGGCGCGGCCGCACCACCACCGTCGCCGGCGGTCGGCGACGGCGTCCGACCGGGATCGCCGGCCCCGCCGAGCCGTGAGGGAGGACGCTGGACATCGTCGCTGCTCCGCGCTTCCGGTTGAACGGCCGAGAAAAAACTGATTCCTTCACCAGAAGGACATATGAGCCTCTAACAGAGTAGAGCCTCCAGCAAAGCCCGATCCGTCGCCAACGGGCTTCGTGCGGCGCTCACGGCGAGATCCGGACGGGCCGGCCGAGGCTCGTCCATCCGGTCCGCCGCGCCGGCGGCGCTCGGAAGGCCCCCACCGGGAGACTGGTCCGTGCCGAAGGCCTATTCGATCCTCATCGTCGACGACGATCCCGATCTCGCGTCGGCGCTGTCGGAGCAGCTCGCCGGCACCGGCGACTTCGAGCCGATCATCGCCGGCACCGCGGCCGCCGGCATGGAGATGGCGCGCACCCGGCCCGTCGACCTCGTGCTGATGGACGTCGGGCTGCCCGACCTCGATGGCCGCGAGGCGGTGAAGGCGCTGCGGCAGGGCGGCTTCAAGGCGCCGGTGATCGTGCTCACCGGCCAGGACGCCGACGCCGACCAGGTGATCGGGCTCGAGGCCGGCGCCAACGACTACATCGGCAAGCCGGTGCGCTTCGCCGTGCTGCTGGCGCGCATCCGCGCCCACCTGCGGCAGTTCGAGCAGACTGAGGACGCCACCTTCGCCATCGGCCGCTTCACCTTCCGGCCGAGCGCCAAGCTCCTGCTCGACCAGCGCGGCAGCAAGGTCCGCCTGACCGAGAAGGAGACGGCGATCCTGAAGTTCCTCTACCGGGCGGGCGAGAAGCCGGTCACCCGCGAGATCCTGTTGCACGAGGTGTGGGGCTACAATTCCGGCGTCACCACCCACACCCTGGAGACCCACGTCTACCGGCTGCGCCAGAAGATCGAGCGCGACCCGGCCAACGCCGAGCTCCTGGTGACCGAAGGTGGCGGCTACAAGCTGATGCCGAACCTGTCCGGCGATCCGGCCGCGCAATGAGCCTCGCCCAGGACATCGAGGTCCTGCGGTTCGTGCCGTTGTTCGCCGGCCTGGCCGACGAGCAGCTCCGGCTCCTGGCCTTCAGCGGCGAGCGGGTGAGCCTCGCCGCCGGCGCGCCCGCCCTCGCGGCTGGCAACGCGCCGGACGGCGCCCACGTCGTGCTCTCCGGCCGCGTGCAGGTCGTCGACCCGCTCCGCCGGCGCCGCGGCGAGGACGACGGCGCCCGCCTGGGGCCGGGCAGCCTCGTCAACGACGCGGCGCTGATCGCCGAGATCGACCACCCGCTGGCGATCGTCGCCGACGGCCCCTGCGAGCTCCTGCACCTGCGCCGCGCGGTGTTCCGGCGGCTCCTCGCCGAGTTTCCCGACGTCGCCGTGCGCCTGCACGCCGAGCTGACGGCGCGCTTCGTCGCCTTCGCCGACGACCTCGCGCGCATCGGCGCCCGCCTGGACGAGTGAGGCGGGCCGCCCGGACGAGGCCCAGCCGCCGGGCCGAAGCGACCCGGCCGCCGCGGACGCGCTACGCGCTGATGTCGGGCAGCAGCTGGTCCTCGATGAAGCCGATGCGGTCCTTGAGCGCGAGCTTGCGCTTCTTCAGGCGCTGCAGCTGGATGTGATCGGCGGCGCTGACCGCGGCGAGCGCCGAGATCGCCGCGTCGAGGTCGCGGTGCTCCTGGCGCAGGCGTGCGAGTTCGATGCGGAGCGCGCTCTCCTCCTCCTCGGTCATTCGACGCTTCCGACCAAGGCCGCCATCCGACGCTCTACTCCCTCGCACCAGGCGCCGCAGCCTAGCATGGCCGGTGCGGCCTTTGGAACGCTTCGACGAGCGTTGCGCCGATGCGGCCCGCCGGTCTATCGCTCTTGCGTCGCCCCGGCGGGGCGCGCGGCGTGGAGAGCGGCATGCAAGGCCTGACGGCGACCCTGTTGCGCGGGCTCTGGTACGTGGCGGTGCCCGGCCGCGACCTCGCGCCCGGCAAGACCCTGGCGAAGACGCTGCTCGGCGAACCGCTGCTCCTCGGCCGCAGCGCCGACGGCGGCGTCTTCGCCCTGCGCGACGCCTGCCCGCACCGCGGCATCCCGCTGCGCTACGGCTCGTTCGACGGCGAGACCGTCACCTGCTGCTACCACGGCTGGCGCTTCGACCGCGCCGGCACCTGCGTCGAGATCCCCTCGCTGCGCGAGGACCAGCAGGTCGATCTCGGCAAGATCCGCTGCGGCGCGCTGCCCTGCGTCGAGCGGCACGGGCTGATCTGGGTCTATTTCGCCAAGGACGGCGAGGCGCCCTCCGGCCGCGAGGCCGAACCGCCGGCGATGCCGGTGTTCGACGACGCCGCGGCCCCGGCGCTCGCCATCATGCTGCCGTTCCCGTGCTCGACCGACCACGCCGCCTTCGGGCTGATGGACCCGACCCACGCCGCCTTCGTCCACACCTCGTGGTGGTTCAAGAAGCAGGCCCGAAAGCTGCGCCCGAAGGAGAAGAAGTTCGAACCGTCCGAGCTCGGCTGGCGGATGGTCCGCCACGCCCTGCCGCCGCAGAACCTCGTCTACAAGCTCCTCGGCGCCAACGTCACGACCGAGATCTCCTACCGCCTGCCGGGCCTCCGGATCGAGGAGATCCGCGGCGACCGCCACGCCGTCGTCGGCCTCACCGCCATCACGCCGGTGAGCGATGGCGAGACCGAGGTGCACCAGCTGTTCTGGGCGACGCCGGGCTGGGCCGGGCTCGTCCGGCCGCTGTTCGAGCACCTGATGCGCGTCTTCCTCGACCAGGACCGCGTCGTCGTCGTGCAGCAGCGCGAGGGCCTGGTGCACGGGCCGAAGCTGATGCTGATCAACGACGCCGACACCCAGGCGCGCTGGTGGATGCGTATCAAGGACGAGTGGCTCGCCGCCGGCGCCGAGGGGCGCGACTTCGCCAACCCGCTGAAGCCGATGACGCTGCGCTGGCGCAGCTGAGGCCGGCGGCGCCGCGGCTTGCCGCGAGCGTCGGGAGGCCCGATATTGCGGAAGGCGCCGCTCCCGGCGCCGGAGCGAACCGGGCGTCGCATGGTCGATCGCGGTCGAGACGGATCGGGTCAGGGCTTCGGGCGGACGTTCACCGCCACGGGCGGCGGCTATTCCGCGCCGCAGCCCCCGGCGTCGAGCCTGATCGAGCTCGACCAGCGCTCGCGCGAGATCTTCCGCCGCATCGTCGACGCCTATCTCGAGACCGGCGAGCCGATGGGCTCGCGCAACGTCTCGAAGCTCCTGCAGGTCGCGCTGTCGCCCGCCTCGGTGCGCAACGTCATGGCCGACCTCGAGGCGCTCGGCCTCATCTACTCGCCGCACACCAGCGCCGGCCGCCTGCCGACCGAGCGCGGTCTGCGCCTCTTCGTCGACGCCATGCTGGAGGTCGGCGAGCTCGGCCGGCCCGACCGCGAGCGCATCGAGGCGCAGGTCGCCTCCGCCGGCGACGGGCGCACCTTCGACGGCGTGCTGTCCGAGGCGAGCCAGCTGCTCTCCGGCGTCTCGCGCGGCGCCGGCGTCGTATTGACGCACAAGGCCGACCTCCGCCTGAAGCACATCGAGTTCGTCCGCCTCGAGCCGACCCGCGGCCTCGTCGTCCTCGTGGGCGCCGACGGCTCGGTCGAGAACCGCATCATCGCCCTGCCGGCCGGCCTGCCGTCGTCGGCGCTGACCGAGGCGACCAACTACCTCAACGCCCACATCCGCGACCGCACGCTGTCGGAATCGAAGACGGCGCTCGAGCGGCTCAGCGTCGCCGAGCAGGCCGAGCTCGACGAGCTCACCCGCCGGCTTGTCGACCAGGGCCTCGCGGTGTGGTCGGAGGCGAGCGAGGACGGCCCCGGCACGCTGATCATCCGCGGCCGCGCCAACCTGCTCGAGGACCTCAAGGCGGCCGAGGACCTCGAGCGCATCCGCCTGCTGTTCGAGGACCTCGAGCAGAAGCGCGACCTCGTCCAGCTCCTCGGCCTCGCCGAGGCCGGCGACGGGGTGCGCATCTTCATCGGCTCGGAGAACAAGCTGTTCTCGCTCTCCGGCTCCTCCCTCGTCGTCGCGCCCTACCGCGACAAGGAGAGCCGGATCGTCGGCGTGCTCGGCGTCATCGGTCCGACCCGGCTCAACTATGCCCGCATCGTCCCGGTCGTCGACTACACCGCCAAGGTGGTCGGCCGGCTGATCGGATAGGCTCGGGCGCTCGTCGTGCGCCGACTGAACGAGTTTAATGGCGCCCCCGACAAACTCGATAAAGTCTCGGCCCCATGGTCTCCTCCGCCATCGCCGCCTTCACCGACATCCTGACGCCGCCGTTCCGGGCGGTGCTGTGGAAGTCGCTGGCGCTCACCGTCGGCCTCCTGGTGCTCATCTGGCTCGGGCTGCAGGGGCTCGCCGGCTGGCTGATCGATTCGCCCTATCCCTGGCTCGACACCAGCCTGACGGTGCTGACCGGCATCGGCGTCTTCGTCGGGCTCGGCTTCCTCGTCGCGCCGGTGATGTCGCTGTTCGCCGGCCTCTTCCTCGACGAGGTGGCCGAGCTCGTCGAGCGCACCCGCTATCCGGGCGATCCGCCCGGCAAGGCGCAGCCGCTCGGCGTGGCGCTGCGCGAGACGCTGGTGTTCGTCGGCGTCGTCATCGTCGGCAACCTCGTCGCGCTGATGCTGCTGCTGGTGCCCGGGGTCAACGTCGTCGCCTTCGTCGTCGTCAACGGCTACCTGCTCGGGCGCGAATATTTCGAGGCGGTGGCGATGCGCTTCGGCACGCCGGAGGAGGCGCGCGCGCTCCGGCGGGCGAACGCGGTGACGGTGTTCCTCGCCGGCCTCGTGGTCGCGGCGGTGCTGGCGATCCCGCTCGTCAACTTCCTCACCCCGCTGTTCGCCACCGCCTTCATGGTGCATCTCAGGAAGCGCCTCGCCGGGCGCGCCGCCGCCCGTCCGCCCGTCCGCCCCGCGGGCGCCTGATCGGCCCGGCCCCGACGCGGGCCCCCGATCGACCCGCGCCGGATTGCCCGTCCCGCACGGGTGCCCTATACGTCAACAGGTCGCGGCACTTTACGTTTACGTCACTTTGACGACCTTCCGTCGAGGGGCTAGAACGCTTCCAGACCGGACGGGCCCGCGTGCCGCGGGCCGAGCGAGGAACGACGATGGCGAATACCGAGGCCAAGGCCGGCCGGCCGCTCTCTCCGCACCTCCAGGTCTATCGCTGGCCGGTGACGATGCTGGTGTCGATCCTGCACCGCATCACCGGCGGCGCGCTCTATTTCGGCACGCTGCTGATCGCCGCCTGGCTGATCGCCGCCGCCGCCGGGCCTGGGCCGTTCGCCGTCGCCGACATGGTGTTCGGCTCGCTCCTCGGCCGGCTGGTGCTGTTCGGCTACAGTTGGGCGCTCATCCACCACATGCTCGGCGGCCTGCGTCACCTCGTCTGGGACATGGGCCGCGGCTTCGGGCCGAAGGAGCGCGACCTCCTCGCCCGTCTCAACATCATCGGCTCGGTGGCGCTGACGATCCTCGTCTGGGTCGTCGCGCTCGTGCTGCGCTGAACGGGAGCCGACGGTCATGATGCGCACCCCGCTCCGCCGGGTTCTCGGCCTCGGTTCGGCCAAGAGCGGCACCCAGCACTTCTGGATGCAGCGGCTCACCGCCGTCGCCCTGGTGCCGCTGACGGTGTTCTTCGTCTTCCTGGTGATCTCGCTGCAGGGCGAATCCTACGAGGCGGTGCGGGCGACTCTCGCCAACCCGTTCGTGGCGATCCTCATGCTGCTGTTCATCCTCTCCGGCGCCTACCACATGAAGCTCGGCATGCAGGTGATCATCGAGGATTACGTGCACGCCGAGGCCCTCAAGGTGCTGGCGCTCATCGGCAACGTCTTCTTCGCCTTCGCCGTCGGCCTGGCCGCGGTGTGGGCGGTGGTCAAGATCAGCTTCGGAGGCTGACCCCATGGCAGCTGAATCCGCCACCGGCGCCGACGGCGCCGGGCCCTCGGCGCCGAGCATCAACGGCCGCGCCTATCCGATGAACGACCACGTCTTCGACGTCGTGGTCGTCGGTGCCGGTGGCGCCGGCCTCAGGGCAGCCGTCGGCTGCTCCGAGGCGGGGCTCAAGACCGCCTGCATCACCAAGGTGTTCCCGACCCGCTCGCACACCGTGGCGGCGCAGGGCGGCATCTCCGCCTCGCTCGGCAACATGGGGCCGGACGACTGGCGCTGGCACATGTACGACACCGTCAAGGGCTCCGACTGGCTCGGCGACCAGGACGCCATCGAGTACCTCGTGCGCGAGGCGCCGGCCGCCGTCTACGAGCTCGAGCACTGGGGCGTGCCGTTCTCGCGCACCGACGAGGGCAAGATCTACCAGCGCCCGTTCGGCGGCATGACCACCCACTTCGGCAAGGGCCGCGCCCAGCGCACCTGCGCCGCCGCCGACCGCACCGGCCACGCCATCCTGCACACCCTCTACGGCCAGTCGCTGCGCCATTCGGCGGAGTTCTTCATCGAGTACTTCGCGATCGACCTCATCATGGAGGACGGCGCCTGCCGCGGCGTCGTGGCGCTCTGCCTCGAGGACGGCACGCTGCACCGCTTCCGGGCGCAGAAGACCATCCTCGCCACCGGCGGCTACGGCCGCGCCTACTTCTCGGCCACCTCCGCCCACACCTGCACCGGCGACGGCAACGCCATGGTGCTGCGCGCCGGCCTGCCGCTGCAGGACATGGAGTTCGTGCAGTTCCACCCGACCGGCATCTACGGCGCCGGCTGCCTCATCACCGAGGGCGCGCGCGGCGAGGGCGGCTACCTCACCAATTCCGAGGGCGAGCGCTTCATGGAGCGCTACGCCCCCTCGGCCAAGGACCTCGCCTCGCGCGACGTCGTCTCGCGCTCGATGACGGTGGAGATCCGCGAGGGCCGCGGCGTCGGCAAGCACAAGGACCACATCTTCCTGCACCTCGACCACCTCGACCCGGCGCTCCTGCACGAGCGCCTGCCGGGCATCTCGGAATCGGCGAAGATCTTCGCCGGCGTCGACGTGACCAAGGAGCCGATCCCGGTGCTGCCGACCGTCCACTACAACATGGGCGGCATCCCGACGAACCACCACGGCGAGGTGCTGCAGAAGGTCGACGGCGACCCCGACTGCGTCGTGCCGGGGCTGATGGCGCTCGGCGAGGCGGCCTGCGTGTCGGTGCACGGCGCCAACCGCCTCGGCTCCAACTCGCTGATCGACCTCGTCGTCTTCGGCCGCGCCGCGGGCCTCAGGTGCGCCGAGACGATCCAGGCCGGCGCGAGCCAGCCGGAGCTCGCCAAGGGCGCCGGCGAGATCGCCCTCCACCGCCTGGACAAGGCGCGCTACGCCGCCGGCGGCACGCCGACCGCCGAACTCCGCCTCAAGATGCAGCGCACCATGCAGTCGAACTGCGCGGTGTTCCGCACCGGCGAGGTGCTCCAGGAGGGCCACGGCCTCATCCACGACGTCTGGAAGGGCGCCGCCGACGTGCGCGTCACCGACCGCTCGCTCGTCTGGAACTCCGACCTCGTCGAGACGCTCGAGTTCGAGAACCTGATCGTCCAGGCGGTGGTGACCATGGACTCCGCGCTCAACCGCCAGGAAAGTCGCGGCGCCCACGCCCGCGAGGATTTTCCGGACCGCGACGACCACGTGTGGATGAAGCACACCCTGGCGACCATCAACGAGGACGCCAAGTCCGTCGCCCTCGACTACCGCCCGGTGCACACCTACACGCTGTCCAACGAGATCGAATACATCGCCCCGCAGAAGCGGGTGTATTAATCAGCGAGGAGCGCGGAGGTTCTTCGAATGGCGACCATCACGCTTCGCGAGATCGACGACGATCTTCTCGGCAGGCTCGAGGTGCGAGCGCGGCTGCATGGGCAGTCGGTCGAGCGCGAGATCGCGAGCGTCCTCGAAGAGGTTGCGTCGAAGCCTCTCGCGCCGGGTGAGCGCGTCGCCATCGCGATGAAGATCGCGGCGATGACGCCGAAGGGGGTCGAGCAGACCGATTCCGTGCTGCTGCTCCGGGAGGAGCGCGATCGGTGATCCTCGTCATCGACGCATCGGTGGTCGTGAAATGGTTCGTGAGGGAAAGCGGATCGGATCTGGCCCTCGAAGTCCTGGCAGGACGGGCACTCGATGACGTCGGAGGTGTTTCGCCGGAGAGCAATGTGCTCATTGCTCCCGAGTTCGTTTTGATCGAGGTCGCGAACGTGTTCCGTCGCAAGTGCGCAGCAGGAGAGATCGTGGAGGGGCAGGCCGTCGAGGCCATTCGCAGCCTCCCGCTGCTGTTCCACCGATTGGTCCCTGCGGCGGACATCGGTGAAGCGGCCCTGCGGATCGCCAACCGTCTCAACCACCCAGTTCTCGACTGCGCCTATCTGGCCTGCGCGATCGCTGCCGACGGCATGCTCGTCAGTGCCGACGACAAGTTCATTGGCAAGTGCGTGCGTGCCGGTCACCAAGCGCAGGTGCGCGGCCTCCGAACCACCGGCGCCTAGTTTCAGGATACCGCTCATGGTCCAGCTCACGCTCCCCAAGAATTCCCGCATCTCCGAGGGCACCGTCTGGCCGAAGCCGGCCGGGGCCAAGGTGACGAAGGAGTTCCGCATCTATCGCTGGAACCCGGACGACGGGAAGACCCCGCGGGTCGACACCTACCACGTCGACACCGAGGACTGCGGCCCGATGGTCCTCGACGCCCTCATCTACATCAAGAACAAGATCGACCCGACGCTGACCTTCCGCCGCTCGTGCCGCGAGGGCATCTGCGGCTCGTGCGCGATGAACATCGACGGCGCCAACACCCTCGCCTGCACCAAGGACATGCACGAGGTCGACGGCGCGGTGAAGATCTACCCGCTGCCGCACCAGGAGGTCGTCAAGGACCTGGTGCCCGACCTCACCACCTTCTACGCCCAGCACCGCTCGGTCGAGCCGTGGCTGCAGACCGTCACCCCGACGCCGCAGAAGGAATGGAAGCAGAGCCACGAGGACCGCGCCAAGCTCGACGGCCTCTACGAGTGCATCCTGTGCGCCTGCTGCTCGACCTCGTGCCCGAGCTACTGGTGGAACGGCGAGCGCTATCTCGGCCCCGCCGTGCTGCTCCAGGCCTACCGCTGGCTGGTCGACAGCCGCGACGAGGCGACCGGCGACCGCCTCGACCATCTCGAGGACCCGTTCCGCCTCTATCGCTGCCACACCATCATGAACTGCTCGCGCGCCTGCCCGAAGGGCCTCAACCCCGCCAAGGCGATCGCCGAGATCAAGCAGATGATGGTCGAGCGCCGGGTCTGACCCCGCCGCGGCCGCCCGCCGGGCGGCCGAACCATTCCCGCCACATCGGCGTTGCACCCTCCCGAGCCCGATAGCGAAGGAGGACGCCATGAGCCACCCAGCGATCGACATCGCCGCCCGGAGTCCCTGGACGCACGCCGCGGTGGCGCGCCTCCTCGACCTCGCCCGCTCCGGCGTCACGGCCGAGGTGATCAGCCTCCGGCTGTCGCGCCCGATCGCCGAGGTCCGCGCCAAGGCAGCCGAGCTCGGCCTGTCGCTCAAGCTCGACGTCTGAGCCCGGATCGTCCGTCGCCGCGCCGTCCTTGTGCGGCGCACGATAAGGCGCGATGGAATCCGGACGCCGGCCGATATAACGTCCCGGCCGATTCCCCCGGCCGGTCGGCATGCGCCGCGGCCCGCGACGGCAAGGATGGGCCGCCATGCGCAAGGTCGAGCCGCGCTTTGCCGAGATCGTCGACGAGGCGGCGCTCGCCGCCGAGCTCCGCGCGATCGCGGCGACGGGCTCGCCGGCCGAGTTCCGGCCGCATCTCGTCGCGCGGCTGAAGGAGATCCGCAAGGAGGGGCTCGCCCGCGCCGAGGCGCTGCTCGCCGAGGACGGCAGCGGCATCATGTGCGCGCGCCGCCTCGCCCACCTGCAGGACGTGCTGATCCGCGAGATCGCCTCGATCGCCGTGGAGCGCGTCTACCGCGCCGACAACCCCTCGAAGGGCGAGCGCATCGCCATCCTCGCGGTCGGCGGCTACGGCCGCGGCACGCTGGCACCGGGCTCCGACGTCGATCTCCTGTTCATCCTTCCCTACAAGCAGACCGCCTGGACCGAGAGCGTCATCGAGTTCGTGCTCTACGCGCTCTGGGACATGCGCCTCAAGGTCGGCCACGCCACCCGCACCATCGACGAGTGCATCCGCCTGTCTCGCGCCGACATGACGATCCGCACCGCCATCCTCGAGGCCCGCTTCGTCTGGGGCGAGGAGGAGTTCGCGACCACCCTGCTGCGCCGCTTCGACGAGGAGGTGGTCAAGGGCACGGCGGCCGAGTTCATCGCCGCCAAGCTCGCCGAGCGCGACGAGCGCCACCGCCGCCAGGGCCGCTCGCGCTACCTCGTCGAGCCCAACGTCAAGGAGGGCAAGGGCGGCCTCCGGGACCTCAACACCCTGTTCTGGATCGCGAAGTACTTCTACCGCGTCCGCCGCGGCGGCGACCTCGTCGAGAAGGGGGTTTTCTCGCGCTCGGAATACAACCTCTTCCGCAAGGCTGAGGACCTGCTGTGGGCGGTGCGCTGCCACCTCCACTTCGTCACCGGCAAGGCAGAGGAGCGGCTCTCCTTCGACGTGCAGCGCGAGATCGCCGTCCGGCTCGGCTACACCAGCCATCCCGGCATGAAGGACGTCGAGCGCTTCATGAAGCACTACTTCCTGGTCGCCAAGGACGTCGGCGACCTGACGCGCATCCTCTGCGCGGCGCTCGAGGAGGAGCAGGTCAAGACGACCCCCGGCCTCAACCGCTTCCTGCATTCGATGCGCCGGCGCCGGCGCAGCCTCGACGACAGCGGCGCCTTCGTCGTCGAGCACGACCGCATCAACGTCACCGACAACGGCGTCTTCTCGCGCGACCCGGTCAACCTGATCCGCATCTTCCACCTCGCCGACCGGCACAACCTCGCCTTCCACCCCGACGCGATGACGCTGGTGCGCCGCTCGCTGTCGCTGATCGACGCCTCGCTGCGCGACGATCCGGAGGCGAACCGCCTGTTCATCGACATCCTGACCTCGCGCAAGGAACCGGAGATCGTGCTCCGGCGGATGAGCGAGGCGGGCGTGCTCGGCCGCTTCGTGCCCGACTTCGGCAAGGTCGTGGCGATGATGCAGTTCAACATGTACCACCACTACACGGTGGACGAGCACCTCTTGCGCTGCATCGGCATCCTGTCGGAGATCGACCGCGGCCAGCTCGTCGAGGAGCACCCGATCGCCTCGCGGCTGATCGCCTCGATCCAGAGCCGCCGGGCGCTCTACGTCGCGCTCTTCCTGCACGACATCGCCAAGGGCCGCCCCGAGGACCACTCGATCGCCGGCGCCCGCATCGCCCGCAAGCTCTGCCCGCGCTTCGGGCTGACGCCGGCCGAGACCGAGACCGTCGCCTGGCTCATCGAGCATCACCTCGTCATGAGCATGATCGCCCAGTCGCGCGATCTCTCCGACCCGAAGACGGTGGCCGACTTCGCCCGCATCGTGCAGTCGCCGGAGCGGCTGAAGATGCTGCACATCCTCACCGTCGCCGACATCAAGGCGGTCGGGCCGGGGGTGTGGAACAATTGGAAGGCGCAGCTGCTGCGCACGCTCTATCTCGAGACCGAGCCGCTCGTCTCCGGCGGCGTCACCCGGCTGTCGCGTGAGCAGCGCGTCAACGCCGCCCGCAAGGAGCTCGCCGCCGCCCTGTCGGCGTGGCCGGTGGCCGAGCGCACCGCCTATCTCGACCGCCACTTCCCGGCCTATTGGCTGCGCGTCGACCTCGAGCGCAAGCTCGAGCACGCCGCCCTGGTGCGCGCCGCCGACGAGAGCGGCCACCGCTTCGCCGTCACCGCCTCGGTCAAGCCCGACCGTGACGTCACCACCCTGACGGTGCTGGCGCCGGACCACCCGCGCCTCCTGTCGGCGATCTTCGGCTGCTGCACGGCGGCCGGCGCCGACATCGTCGACGCGCAGATCTTCACCACCACCGACGGGCTCGCGCTCGACTCGATCGCCATCAAGCGCGAGTTCGCCGACGAGGCCGACGAGCTGCGCCGCGCCCGCCGCGTCACCCAGATGATCGAGCGGGTGGTCGGGGGCGCCGAGCGCCTGCCGGAGCGGCTCGACGTCCTCGCCCGCAAGATCTCCGACCGGGCGCCGAAGCCGTTCCACGTCGAGCCCGAGGCGATCATCGACAACCAGGCCTCGGAGCTCTTCACGATGATCGAGGTCTCCGGCCTCGACCGGCCGGGCTTCCTGTTCGACCTGACGCGGGCGATCTCCGACCTCGGCCTCAACATCGCCTCGGCGCACATCGCGACCTTCGGCGAGCGGGCGGTCGACGTCTTCTACGTGACCGATCTCATGAACCACAAGATCGTCAACGGCAGCCGCCAGGCGGCGGTGCGCCGCCGCCTCGTCGCGGTGCTCGACGACCGGCCGCGCCCGGCCGAGCCGCGCCCGCGCGAGCGCCGCACCCAGGCGGCGGAATGAGACCCCTCGATGAAGCGCCCCGCATGACGCGCGCCCTCCCGTTCCGCCCCGCCCGATGAGCCTCGTCCGCAACTTCGCCACCGTCGGCGGGGCGACGCTATCGAGCCGCATCCTCGGCTTCGTGCGCGATTCCTTCCTCGCCGCCGCCCTCGGCACCGGCCTGGTGGCCGACGCCTTCGTCGTCGCCTTCCGCCTGCCCAACCTGTTCCGCCGGCTGTTCGCCGAGGGCGCCTTCGCGTCGGCCTTCGTGCCCTTGTTCGCCGGCCGCCTCGAGGCCGACGGAGAGGCCGAGGCGCGCCGCTTCGCCGAGGAGTCGCTCAGCGCGCTCACCTTCGCGCTGCTCGTGCTCACCGTCGTCGCCGAGCTCGCGATGCCGCTTCTGATGCTGGTGCTGGCGCCGGGCTTCTCCGAGGATCCGGACAAGTTCGCCCTCGCGGTCACGCTCTCGCGCATCGCCTTCCCCTATCTCGCCCTCGTCTCGCTGGTCTCGCTCTATTCCGGCGTCCTCAACGGGCTCGACCGCTTCGCCGCCGCCGCCTTCTCGCCGGCCCTCCTCAACACCGCGCTGATCGGCGCGCTCGCCGTCGTCTTCCTGACCTCGACCGAGGGCACGCACACCGCCGGCGTGCTGCTCTCCGCCGCGATCACCGTCGGCGGCGTGCTGCAGCTCGGGCTCCTCCTCGCGGCGCTGGCGCGGGCGCGCTTCCGCCTCGTCTTCCGCCGGCCGCGGTTGACCGAGGGGGTGCGCCGCCTGCTCGTCCTCGGCGGCCCGGCGGTGCTCGCCGGCGGCGTCGTGCAGATCAACATCGTCGTCGGCACGATCATCGCCTCGCTGCAGCCGGGCGCCGTGTCGTGGCTCTACTTCGCCGACCGAATCTACCAGCTGCCGCTCGGCATCGTCGGCATCGCGGTCGGCGTCGTGCTCCTGCCCGACATCGCCAAGCGGGTGCGCGCCGGTGACCTCGCGAGCGTCAACAACAGCCAGAACCGCTCGCTCGAGTTCGCCATGGCGCTGACCGTGCCGGCGGCGGCGGCGCTCGTCGTGTTCGCCCTGCCACTCGTCGTCGGCCTGTTCCAGCGCGGCGCCTTCACCGCCGCCGACAGCGCCGCCACCGCCGTGGCGCTCTCGGCCTTCGGCGCCGGGCTGCCCGCCTTCGTCCTGACGCGGGTGTTCCAGCCGGCCTTCTTCGCCCGCGAGGACACCAAGACGCCGATGATCTACTCGGCCGTCACCGTCGTCGTGAACGTCGCGCTCAGCCTCGCGCTGTTCCCGTTCATCGGCTACGTCGCGGTCGCCATCGCCACCTCGGCGGCGAGCTGGGTCAATGTCGGGCTCCTCTATTTCGGGCTGCGCCGGCACGACCTCTACGCGGTCGACCGGCGCCTGCTGCGCTCGCTCCTCGGCATCGCGCTCGCCACCGCGGCGATGGTCGCCGCCCTCTTCGGCGCCGAGATCCTGACGGCGCCGCTCCTCGCCGCCGGCGCCTGGAGCCGCATCGGCGGCCTCCTCGCCTTCGTGGCGATCGGCGGGCTCGTCTACGCCGCCGCGGCGGTCGTCTTCGGCGCGGTGCGCTGGGCGGACCTCAAGCGCGCGCTGCGGCGCTGAGACGGGCGGTGGACCGTCCCGCCGCCGCCGGATAGCCTGCCGCCAGCCCCGGAGACGCCCGCCCGATGCGATCGATCCTCGCCGCCGCCGCCCTCCTCGCCGTCGTGCTGGCCGCGGCGCCCGCCGCGGCGCTCACGCTCGAGCCCTACAAGGACGACCTCTTCGCCTATCCCGGCATCCTCGAGCAGCAGTTCGGCGGCGACTGGCTCCGCGTCGACTACAACCGCAAGCGCGACCTGCAGGACCGCGACGACGAGGACGAGCGCAAGGTGCACGGCGAGTACGTCTCGCTCGTCGGCGGCGAGCGCACGCTGACGCTGAAGACCGGCGACGTCAGCGTGAAGTACGTCGCCGTCGGCCGCACCGAGAACGCCCGCCTCGTCGTCATCTACCTGCACGGCATGAACGGCAGCCGCTTCCAGGGCGTCGACGACTGGATGTTCGGCGGCAACTTCAACCGCATCAAGAACCTGATGGTGCGCAACGACGGGCTCTACATCTCGCCCGACTTCACCGACTTCACCCAGCGCGGCAAGGTCGAGATCACCGCCCTCATGGAGGCGGTGGCGGCGCGGAACCCCGGCGCGCCGATCTTCGTCGCCTGCGGCTCCTATGGCGGCGTGCTGTGCTGGAACCTCGCCGGCGACCCGAACTCCGCCCGCCTCCTCGGCGGGCTCCTGTTCATGGGCTCGATCAGCGACGAGGCGTTCCCGGCGATCGCCGGCAACTGGGAGCCGTCGAGCTGGCTGCCGATCTACATCGGCCACGGCAGCGCCGACGCGGTGTTCGACTGGCGCGACCAGGACGCCTTCTTCCGCCGGCTGAAGGCGTTCTCGCCGAGCTATCCCGTCCGCTTCACCCTGTTCGAGACCGGCTCGCACGGCACCCCGATCCGCATGACCGACTGGCGCCTCGTCCTCAACTGGATGCTCGCGGCGTCGGGGCGGTAGGGGCCCGCCTTGCGTCGGCCGCCGCCCTCCGCCATAACGCCGCCGGCTCTCGTGACCCAAGGATCCGGCATTCCATGACCGCGTTTCCGCCCCGCGTGTTCTCCGGCGTGCAGCCGACGGGCAACCTGCACCTCGGCAACTATCTCGGCGCCATCAAGCAGTTCGTCGCCATGCAGGCGGCGCACGACTGCATCTACTGCGTCGTCGACCTGCACGCGATCACCCAGGACCGCGCGGTGTGGGGCGGGCCGGAGCAGCTGCGCCGGTCGATCCGCGAGGTCACCGCCGCCTTCCTCGCCGCCGGCATCGACCCGGTGAAGCACATCGTCTTCAACCAGAGCCAGGTGCACGAGCACGCCGAGCTCGCCTGGATCTTCAACTGCGTCGCCCGCCTCGGCTGGCTGAACCGCATGACGCAGTTCAAGGAGAAGGCCGGCAAGGACCGCGAGAACGCCTCGGTCGGCCTCTATGCCTACCCGAACCTGATGTCGGCCGACATCCTCGCCTACAAGGCCACCCACGTGCCGGTCGGCGAGGACCAGAAGCAGCACCTCGAGCTCGCTCGCGACACCGCCGCGAAGTTCAACCACGACTTCGCCGACGAGATCGCCGCGGCCGGCTACGCGGCCGGCTTCTTCCCGCTGCCCGAGCCGCTGATCCACGGCCCGGCGACGCGGGTGATGAGCCTGCGCGAGGGGTCGAAGAAGATGTCGAAATCGGACCCCTCCGACTATTCGCGCATCAACCTCACCGACGACGCCGAGGCGATCGCGCTCAAGATCCGCAAGGCGAAGACCGACGCCGAGCCGCTGCCCTCGGAGGCGAAGGGCCTCGCCGGCCGGCCGGAGGCCGACAACCTCGTCGGCATCTACGCGGCGCTCGCCGGCCTCTCCAAGGACGCGGTGCTCACCGATTTCGGCGGCCGGCCGTTCTCGGCCTTCAAGCCGGCGCTGGCCGACCTCGCCGTCGAGCACCTCGCGCCGATCGCCGGCGAGATGCGCCGGCTCCTCGCCGATCCGGGCTACATCGACCGGGTGCTCGGCGACGGCGCCGGGCGTGCGGCGGCGCTCGCCGGGCCGGTCGTCGAGGAGGCGAAGGCGATCATCGGGCTGCTGCGCACCCGCGCCTGAAGCGGGCGCCTGTTGCACGGCCGCCGCGGCGGAAACCATTTTGGCAATCAGGATCAACCCGGAGCGTGCGCGCCGCGCCAAATCGTCTATCATCGCCGCGGGGCTGACGTCGCGGCATGGCGCGTCGGCGACTTGAAGCGATCGGATCGCCATCCCCGCGGCGGCGATTCCCGGCCCTGAGCGTGACGGAGACCGACCGATGCGGAACGCCAATGTCCTGAGTATGCCGACCGCGCGGCGGTCGATCGCGCCGGCCGTGCTGCTCGTCGCCGCGGCGGTCTTCGCGCTGCCGTCCGAACGGGTGCTCGCCCAGGCGAGCGACGCGGCCGAGATCACCATCTCCAAGCCGCCGGGCGGCTACGGCGCCTACGGGCCGAACCTGCCGGGCGTCTACATGGCGCAGACCTCCGGCGTCTCGCCGCAGCCCTCGCAGGGCTCGCAGTTCTCGCCCTACAGCTGGGTCGACCCGATGCCGGAGCTCACCTACGAGCACAACCCGGTCGGCTGGGTCGACGGCTGGCACGGCCAGGTCGGCGAAGGCATCCCGATCCCCTGATCGCCGGGCGTGATCCGCGCGAGCGGGTGCACCACCGTCCGCGATCGATTCGATCGTCGCGCCCCGCCGTCGGCCGTGTCCGTCGGCGGGTTTTTGCCGTCCCCGGCCGCGACGATCCTGCCGTCGGCGAATCTTGCGCCTCGGCGGCGCCGGGACTAGGGTCCGGCGCGCTTGCGGCCGCCCGTCCGGCGGTCCGTCCAGACCTCCCGTCGACAGGGGTTTCCACCATGGGGTTCATCTCCGACGCCCTCGAGCGGATCAAGCCGTCCGCCACGCTGGTCGTCTCCAACCGCGCCGCTGAGCTGAAGCGGGCGGGCCGCGACGTCATCGGCCTCGGGGCCGGCGAGCCCGACTTCGACACGCCCGAGAACATCAAGGACGCCGCGATCCGCGCGATCCGCGAGGGCAAGACGAAGTACACCGCCGTCGACGGCATTCCGGAGCTCAAGGCGGCGATCGTCGACAAGTTCCGCCGCGAGAACAACCTCGACTACAAGCCGTCCGAGATCACCGTCGGCAACGGCGGCAAGCAGGTGCTCTACAACGCCCTGATGGCGACGCTGAACCCCGGCGACGAGGTCATCGTGCTGGCGCCCTACTGGGTCAGCTACCCGGAGATGGTGCTGCTCGCCGGCGGCACGCCGGTGATCGTCGGCGCCGACGCGGCGCGCGGCTTCAAGGCCGACCCGGCGGCGCTCGAGGCGGCGATCACCCCGAAGACCAAGTGGGTGATCTTCAACTCGCCGTCGAACCCGACCGGCGCCGCCTACACCCGCGCCGAGGTCCGCGCGCTCTGCGACGTGCTCGTCCGCCACCCGCACGTCTGGGTGATGACCGACGACATGTACGAGCACCTCGTCTACGACGGCTTCGAGTTCACGACGCCGGCCGAGGTCGAGCCGTCGCTGAAGGCGCGCACCCTCACCGTCAACGGCGTCTCCAAGGCCTACGCGATGACCGGCTGGCGCATCGGCTACGCCGGCGGCCCGGAAATCCTCATCAAGGCGATCGCCAAGGTGCAGGGCCAGTCGACGACGAACCCGTCGTCGATCTCGCAGTGGGCGGCGGTCGAGGCGCTCTCGGGCCCGCAGGACTTCATCCCGAAGAACGCCGAGATCTTCCGCGGGCGGCGCGACCTCGTCGTCTCGATGCTGAACCAGGCGAAGGGCATCCACTGCCCGAAGCCCGAGGGCGCGTTCTACGTGTTTCCCTCCTGCGAGGGCGCGATCGGCCGCAAGGCGCCGTCCGGCAAGCTGATCGAGGCCGACACCGACTTCGTCGGCGAGCTGCTCGACGCCGAGGGCGTCGCGGTGGTGCAGGGCTCGGCCTTCGGCCTCGGCCCGGCCTTCCGCATCTCCTACGCCACCTCGACCGAGGCGCTCGAGGAGGCCTGCCGCCGCATCCAGCGGTTCTGCGGCAACCTCACCTGAGCGCGCGGAGCGCGCCCGGAACCGATCCGGGCGCGACCGCGTTGGCCGATAGTTCGTGGAATATTTGCGGCGTGGGTCGTCGCCGCCTCGCCACCGACATCGTTCAGCGGTTGCTAACGAGCGCGGACGGATACGTAGCGCTCCGGCTTTTCGCGGCGTCCGCGCCGGAGTAGACCGAATGTCTCGCAACGGAGGACTGTTCCCAATGCTCGCTCGTATCGCTGCCGCCGGCATCGCCCTGGCCGCCCTCACCGCCCCCGCGCTCGCTCAGAACAACGTCCAGGTCGGCGTTCTGAAGTGCAACATCGCCGGCGGGATGGGCTGGATCCTCGGTTCCTCGAAGAAGCTCGAGTGCGTGTTCGATCCGGCCGGCGACAACATGCCGAACGAGACCTACGACGGCACCATCACCAAGTTCGGCGTCGACATCGGCGTGACCAAGGACACCGACGTTGTGTGGGCCGTGTTCGCCGCGAAGGGCGCCTACACCAAGGGCGCGCTCGCCGGCGGCTACGGCGGCGCCACGGCCTCGGCGACGGTCGGTGTCGGCCTCGGCGCCAACGTGCTCGTCGGCGGCTTCGACAACTCGTTCGCCATGCAGCCGATCAGCGTCCAGACCCAGACCGGCGCCGACATCTCGGCCGGCATCGCCGCGGTCGACCTCAAGTTCGTCCGCTGAGCCGAGCGCCTCGCGCGTAGCAGTCCTCTTCCGGCGCGGCCTTTCTTGAAGGGCCGCGCCGGCGCCCCATATGCTGTGATGACGGTCGGGCACGGCCGTCCGGATGCCTCTCGAGGGTCCGCCGCCGACTACCGGCGCTTCGTCGCGATCGACGATCTGCCGGCGGTGGGCGACCGCAGGAGAATGGCCGAGGCCGGAGAGCCGGCTCGGCCGCAGGGCCGCTTGGTGAACGAGGGCTGCGACATGACGCGGGTGACGGCGTTTTCGAGTCCGTTGCTACTCGGATTCGATGAGATCGAGCGCATGCTCGACCGGGCGTCGAAGGCCGCCAATGACGGCTATCCGCCCTACAACATCGAACGGCTGCCCGGCCAGGCCGGGCGTGGGGACGTGCTGCGCATCACGCTGGCCGTCGCCGGATTCACACGTGACTGCCTCGAGGTGACCCTCGAGGAAAGCCAGCTCGTGATCCGCGGCCGCCAGATCGACGACGGCGAGCCCCGCCAATATCTCCATCGCGGTATCGCGGCCCGACAGTTCCAGCGGACCTTCGTGCTCGCCGAAGGCATCGAGATCCTCGGCGCGGAGCTCAAGAACGGGCTCCTCTCCATCGATCTCGCCCGGCCCGAGCCGGAGCGTCTGGTTCGGAAGATCGACATCGTCGCGCGGGACTGAACCCGCGCGCCCCTGCCGAGCCGGCCGACTGCACGCGTGTTCGCGGCCGGATAGGTCGCGATCTGGAGGTATGTGATGAAGGACGCCGTTCCCGAGACGAAGACCGTGCCGCCCGAAGTTCTGGCTTCCCTGGGCGCCGGCCGCGTGACCTACGTGAAGCCGCTCTCCGGCGACGAGGCGTCGACCCTGTTTCCCCAGGCGCCGCCGCTCGCGCCCGAACTCAAGCTGTGGGCGCTGCTCGGCGCCGACGGCACGCCGATCCTCCTGACCGACAGCCGGGAGGCCGCGGTCGCCGGCGCGCTGCAGAACGACATGGTCACGGTCGCCGTCCACTGAAATCTCACCCCCGCCGGCCCTGCCGGCGGGGGTGTTGCTTCGACAGGACGACGCTTATGTGACAGACTGGGGTCGTGGTGGGGCTATCAGAACCCGAAAGCAAACGGAGGCTGAGATCCATGTCGATCGAGTCGCACATCGCCGAGCTCCTTCGCCGGCATGCCGCCCTCGAGCGGGAGATCGAGGATGCCGTCGCGCATCCGGCGGTCGATCCCCTCGAAGTGACGCAGATGAAGCGACGCAAGCTGCACCTCAAGGAGGAGATCGAGCGCCTGCAGGTGCCGCGCTCCCTCCATTGACGGCGGCGGACGGCGGCCGCCCGGCGCGTCGCGCTCCTTCCGGTGCCCGCGCCCGGCCCGCCGTCCAGCTTCCTGCCGTCGAGGTCATCGACCCCGCGTGATCGCCGAAGCCGGGCAGCCCCGGTTTCGGCCCTTCCGATGTCATTCCGCCGGCGAATTCCGGCCGCGCCCGGAGCGGACACGGCGTCCGCCCCGGGCCTTTCGACGGATGCGCTCCCGTCGATCCCGGCCGACGCGCGGCCCGTCGCGGCTTGATCGCGGTGCGCTTATCGTCTATCGACGATCGTCGATCCCCGATGAATTGCGATCCACCGTGCGCTACGCCGCCCCCGACGTCGACCTCGCCCAGCTCCTCAAGGCGCTCGGCCATCCGGCGCGTCTCGCGATGGTCGAGGCGCTCGCCGCCGATGGTGGCTGCTGCTGCGCCGACATCGTCCGCCGTCTGCCGCTCGCCCAGTCGACGGTCTCCGAGCACCTGAAGATCCTGCGCGACGCGGGCCTCATCGAGGGCACGGTGGAGGGGCCGAGGGCCGCTTATGCGCTGGCGCCGGCGCGCCTCGCCGATGCGGTCGAGCGCCTCGCGGCGGTCGCCCGCCGCGCCGCGGCGGGCCGGCCATGCTGCGGCGGCGCAGCGGATGCCGACGGGATCGCCCGGTTGGAAGAACAGCGCGACGGCGCTTGAAAAGAACGGAACCGACGGGATGAATGCGCCCCTGCGCCGCGGCCGGATCTCGGCCGAGCAAGGCGAGACGTTTTCGGCGATCGGCAGCCTGTGGCCCTACATGTGGCCGGCCGGTCGGACCGACCTCAAGGTCCGCGTCGCGGTCGCCGTCGGCGCGCTCGTCGTCGCCAAGGTCATCACGGTGCTGGTGCCCTACGCCTACAAGTGGGCGACCGACGCGCTCGTCTTCGACGAGGGCGACCGCGCAAACCTGACGCTGCAGCTCCTCCTCGTGCCGATCATGCTGGTGCTCGCCTACGGCGTCGGCCGCATCGTCGCGATGGGCTTCAACCAACTGCGCGACGCGCTGTTCGCCCGCGTCGGCCAGCACGCCGTGCGCACCCTCGCCAACGAGACCTTCGCCCACCTGCACGCCCTGTCGCTGCGCTTCCACCTGCAGCGCCGCACCGGCGCGCTGTCGCGGGTGATCGAGCGCGGCACCAAGGGCATCGAGACGATCGTCCGCTTCGCCATCCTCAACACGGTGCCGACGGTGCTCGAGTTCGCCCTCAGCGCCGTGGTCATCTGGTGGCAGTTCGACGTCTGGTACGTCGCGGTGATCGCCGCCACCGTCTGGCTCTATCTGTGGTTCACGGTGGCGCTCTCGAACTACCGCATCGGCATCGTACGGACGATGAACGCCTCCGACACCGAGGCGAACGCCAAGGCGATCGACTCCCTCCTCAACTACGAGACGGTCAAGGTGTTCGGCAACGAGCGCACCGAGCAGGAGCGCTTCGACCGCTCGATGGCGCAGTACGAGGGGGCGGCGATCAAGACGTGGACGTCGCTCGCCTGGCTGAACCAGGGTCAGACGGTGATCTTCACCCTCGGCATGATCGCCTGCATGGTGATGTCGGCGGTGGCGGTGGCGCGCGGCGAGCAGACCGTCGGCGACTTCGTGATGCTGAACGCGCTCCTCATGCAGCTCGCCGTGCCGCTCAACTTCATCGGCTTCGTCTACCGCGAGATCCGCCAGGGCCTGACCGACCTCGAGGCGATGTTCGATCTCCTCGACGTGCCGGCCGAGGTCACCGACAAGCCCGACGCGCCGGCCCTCGTCGTCACCCGCGGCGAGGTGCGCTTCGAGGACGTCCAGTTCCACTACGATCCCGACCGCGAGATCCTGAAGGGGGTCAGCTTCGTCGTGCCGGCCGGCCGCACGGTCGCCATCGTCGGCCCGTCCGGTGCCGGCAAGTCGACCATCGCGCGGCTGCTCTACCGCTTCTACGACGTCACCGGCGGCCGCATCCTGATCGACGGCCAGGACCTGCGCGACGTCCGCCAGGAGAGCCTGCGCGGCGCCATCGGCATCGTCCCGCAGGACACCGTGCTGTTCAACGACACCATCGGCTACAACATCGCCTACGGCCGGCTGTCGGCGAACGAGGACGAGATGAAGGAGGCGGCGCGGCTCGCGCAGATCGCCGGCTTCATCGAGACGCTGCCGAAGGGCTACGCGACCGAGGTCGGCGAGCGCGGGCTGAAGCTCTCGGGCGGCGAGAAGCAGCGCGTCGCCATCGCCCGCACCATCCTCAAGGCGCCGCCGATCCTGATCCTCGACGAGGCCACCTCGGCGCTCGACACCCGCACCGAGCAGGAGATCCAGGTCGCCCTCGAGGGCGTCGCCGCGGAGCGCACGACGCTCGTCGTCGCGCACCGGCTGTCGACGGTCACGGGCGCCGACGAGATCCTCGTCCTCGACGGCGGCCGCGTCGTCGAGCGCGGCAGCCACGCCGCCCTCGTCGCCGCCGGCGGCCTCTACGCCGAGATGTGGGAGCGCCAGCGCGAGGCCGAGGAGGAGGGCGCCGGCGCCCCGGCCTCCGCGCTCGCCGAGGCCTGAGGCGCGGCCCGCCGCCCCGTCCTCGCCCTATCGGGCAGGGCGACGCCTTCGGCGCCGGCGTCGCGGCCCACCGCGCGCGCGGAGCACGAAAGTTCTAATTCAAATTCGAAGTCCGGCGCGTCCGATCGCAAGCATCGGTCGCGCAGCCCGCGAGGGGCGGCGATCGCGAGGCGAGGCCGCGGACGCCCGCCTCAGCGCGGAACCACCAGCATCTGGCCGGGATAGATGAGGTCCGGGTCGCGGATCTGGTTGCGGTTCGCCCGGTAGATCGCGGTGAAGCGGGCGCCCTTGCCGTAGAAGCGCTCGGCGATGCTCCACAGGTCGTCGCCGCGGCGGATGCGGATGATCCGGCGCTTCGGCGCCTCCGGCTCGCCGGCCGGCCGCGCTTCGGGCTCGGCGTCGGTGGCGACCTCGGCCGTCGTCGCCGCGTTCTCGGCCGGCGCCCCCGAGGCCGCCGGGGTGGCGGCGGGGGCGGGCGGAACCGGGTTGGCGTCGGTCGCCTCGGCCGGCGTCGGGGTGGCCTCGGCGGCGGCGATGTCGGCGGCGCCCAGCACCTCGAACGGCACCTCGGCGCGGGCGATCACCGCCCCGCCGTCGTCGATCTGGTCGACGCGCACGGCGTGGTCGCCGGGAGCCGCGTCGGCCGGCGCGGTGACGGACAGGCTCCACGCCCCGTCCGGCCCGGCGGTCGCCTCGCCGACGGCGGTGCCGTCGAAATAGAGCCGGAGCTTGCCGCCCGGCGTGCTGCGGCCGGAGACGGTGAGGCGCGACTGGTCCTTCTCCACGGTGGCGACGCCGAGCGCCGCGGCGGCGGCCTCGCGGGTCGCCGCCGGCGTCGCTCCTGCAGCGGGTGTCGACGGGGTGGCGGCGGCATCGGCCGCGGGCGTCGCGGCGCCGGCGTCCGGCAGCGCGGCGTCCGCCGCGGCCTCGGCGGCGGCGACGACCGTCGCGCCGTCGGTGCCCGCCGGGCCCTGCAGAACCTTGGTCGGCGCGTCGGGCGCCATCAGCGCCACCATCGGCGCCTCGCCGGCCTTGTCGGGGATCGAGACGGCGAGCCGCTCGGTCGATTCCGTCTGGTGCACGCCGTCGGGCGTCGCGCTGACGATCGAGAGCTCATAGTCGCCCGGCGGCAGCGGCGTCTCGAGGGCGATCACCCACTCGCCGCCGTCGTTGGCGGTGGTGCGGCCGATCTCCTTGCCGTTGGCGAAGAGCGCGATCACCGCCTTCGGGCTGGCGCGGCCGGCGAGCACCGCATCGCCCGACGGCTCGACGCGGGCGACGTCGAAGGTCGGCGGCGCCGGCTGCGCGGCGTCGGCCGGCGCGGCGGCGGCCTCGGTCTTCGTCGCATCGGCGGCCGTATCGACCGGCGCGGCGTCGGAACCGGCGGCGTCGGAACTGGCGTCGTCGGTCTTGGCGGCCTCAGTCTTGGCCGCGTCGGTCGCCGCGGGCGTCTCGGCCGGCGCGGGGGCCGCGGCCGTGGGGGCGGCGGGCGCCGGCGCGGCGGGCTCGGTGGCGGCCGGAGCGGGCGCCTTGGAGGCGGTGTCGTCCGTCGCGGTGCCGAGCCGGTAGCGGTAGAGCGCGTAGGCCGCGACCGCCACGACCAGGACGACGATGACGAACGCGCGGGTCGATTTCGCCATGACTTTGTGTTCCGCCAGCCCCAGGAAAATCCGCGGACATCCGCCGGCCGCGGCTCGGGCCGCTCGCAAGCCGGCTTCGGGGGAGCGACGGGCGCCCGTTTTCCGTGCGCAAGGCTCGAATCGCCCAGATTTCCCCTTGATTGTCCTCGATATACGGGCGGCCCGGCGGCAGCAAGCCGAGGTTGCGCCGTCGCGGGGCCGATCGCCTGGGGAAAACCACTGTTCGCCGCACCGCAGCGCCGGCCGGACTCTTGTCACCGAGTCACGACGTATAGTAGCGTTTTCCTCGTTCACGCACGACATCTCGTGCTTGCTCCACCGCTTGATCCTGAACCGGCTCCGAGCATCCGGCGGGCGTCGCCGCCCGGCGGAGAGGGATTCCGGATTCCGGCCGAGCGCCGAACGACAGGGGTGACCAAATGTCCTGGACCGACGAGCGTATCGAGACGCTGAAGCGGCTTTGGACCGACGGGCTGAGCGCGAGCCAGATCGCGACGTCGCTCGGCGAAGTGACCCGCAACGCGGTCATCGGCAAGATCCACCGCCTCGGCCTGTCCGGCCGGGTGCGGCCGGGCGTCGCCCAGCCGGTCCGGAAGCCGAAGGCCGCGGCGCCGCAGCAGCAGGTCCGCCGGGTCGTGGCCCGGCCGGCGGTGGCCGCCATCGGCAGCGCCGCGCTGAAGCTCGATGGCGCCTTCGCCCTCGCCGAGCTGCCCGAGGCGGCGCCTCTCGCGACGGTGACCCAGATGACCGACCGCGTCACCATCATGATGCTCAACGAGCACACCTGCCGCTGGCCGATCGGCGATCCCGGCAGCGAGGGCTTCTCGTTCTGCGGCCGCCGGTCGGAGACCGGCATCCCCTACTGCACCCAGCACGCCCGCATCGCCTATCAGCCGGTCGACCGCCGCCGCGACCGGCGCGACAAGGAGCGCTGACGGCCCTCGCCCGGGGATCCGGCGAGGCCGGGTTCGAGCGGGGGTCCGGGAAGGCAGGGCTCGGTAAGGATTGCGGCCGCATAGTTCCCGCCCCGGCGGGAGAGGGACCATGCGCGACGGCCACCTGATCGAGGCGTTCCTGGAGATGATGTCGGCCGAGCGCGGCGCGGCGGCCAACACGCTCGACGCCTATCGCCGCGACCTCGAGGATTTTTCCGGCTTCCTGGCGAGCCGCGGCGTCGCGCCGGTGGCGGCGGCGACCGACGACCTGCACGCCTATCTCGCCGATCTCGCCGCGCGCGGCTTCGCCGCCACGAGCCAGGCGCGCCGCCTGTCGGCGCTCCGGCGCTTCTACCGCTTCCTGTTCGCCGAGGGGGTGCGCGGCGACGACCCGACCGGCCCGGTCGACGCGCCGAAGCGGCGCCGACCGCTGCCGAAGGTGCTCGCCGAGAGCGAGATGGCGGCGATCCTCGCTGTCGCCGCCGAGCGCATCGCCGCCCCCGAGCAGCCGCCCGGCGAGCGCCTGCGCGCCGCCCGGCTGGCCGCCCTGGTGGCTCTCGCCTACGCCACCGGCCTGCGCGTCTCCGAGCTCGTCTCGCTGCCGGCGATGGCCGCCCGTCCCGGCCTCGAGGCGATCACCGTGCGCGGCAAGGGCGGCCGCGAGCGGCTGGTGCCGCTCGGCGCGCGCGCCCGCGAGGCGATCGCCGCCCACGTCGCGGCGCGCGCCGAGGCCGGCCTCGCCGGCAGCCGCTGGCTGTTCCCGGCCGCCGGCCGCAGCGGCCACCTGACCCGCCAGGCCTTCGCGCGCGACCTCAAGGCGCTCGCCGCGGCCGCCGGCATCCCGGCGGCGCGGATCTCGCCGCACGTGCTGCGCCACGCCTTCGCCAGCCACCTCCTCGCCGGCGGCGCCGACCTGCGCGTGGTCCAGACCCTGCTCGGCCACGCCGACATCGCGACGACCGAGATCTATACCCACGTGCTCGACGAGCGCATCCGCTCCCTGGTCGAGACGCACCACCCCCTCGCCCGCGAGCGCGGGTAGGGAAGGCGGCCGCCGGCGCCGCGCCGTTCGTTTGCCGGCACCGTCGAAAAACCGTCGCAAACCCGTCATCTGAGGTTGATTTGGCGCGCCTAGGCTCGGTGCCGAGAACCACGGCCCGGGGGCGTCATCGACATGAACACCGCAACGGAGGCGCACCCGCACGCCGCCGCGCACCACCACCCGCAGCATCACGCGCCGCGGCCGAAGCTCGACGAGCCGGTGAGCCCGATGACGGTGGTGCTGTTCCTGGCGCTGCTCGCCGGCGGCCTCTCCTACATGGCCTGGTCGGTCTACCACGACGTCTCGTCGACCGGCATGGGCCTGCCCGGCTACATCGCCTTCGTGCTGCTCGGGGTGGCGCTCCTCATCGCCCTCGCCTTCGAGTTCGTGAACGGCTTCCACGACACCGCCAACGCCGTCGCCACCGTCATCTACACCCACGCCCTGCCGCCGAACGTCGCCGTCGTCTGGTCGGGCCTGTGGAACTTCCTCGGCGTGCTGTTCTCCACCGGCGCGGTCGCCTTCGGCATCATCTCGCTCCTGCCGGTCGAGCTCATCCTGCAGGTCGGCAGCCACAACGGCTTCGCCATGGTGTTCGCGCTGCTGATCGCCGCGATCGTCTGGAACCTCGCCACCTGGGCGCTCGGCCTGCCGGCCTCGAGCTCGCACACCCTGATCGGCTCGATCATCGGCGTCGGCCTCGCCAACGAGCTGATGTCGGTGTCCGGCACCGCGACGAGCGGGGTCGACTGGTCGCAGGCGGCGAACGTCGGCAAGGCGCTGCTGATCTCGCCGATCGTCGGCTTCTGCGCCGCGGCGCTGCTCCTCATCGTCTCCAAGGCGACGATCAAGAGCCGCGCCCTCTACCAGGAGCCGAAGGGCAAGACGCCGCCGCCTCTGTGGATCCGAGGCCTGCTGATCCTGACCTGCACGGGCGTCAGCTTCGCGCACGGCTCCAACGACGGCCAGAAGGGCATGGGCCTCATCATGCTCATCCTGATCGGCACCGTGCCGACGGCCTATGCGCTGAACCGCGCCATCCCGGAGAGCTACGTGGCGCAGTTCGAGCGGTCGTCCGCCGCCGCGGTCGCCGCCCTCGCGCCCCTCGCCACGGCGCCGTCCGTGCACCCGAAGGACGAGGTGCAGCAATACGTCGCCTCGCGCATCCTCTCGCCGACGACGCCGGCGGCGCTCTCGGGGCTCATCGCCGACATCGCCGAGCAGGTCGGCGGCTACGGCGAGCTCAACAAGCTGCCGGCGGAGGCGACCGAGAACGTCCGCAACGAGATGTACCTCGCCTCCGAGGCCATCCGCCTGATCCACAAGGCCGGGCAGCCGGCGCTCGACGCGGCGCAGATGCAGGCCCTCGACGGCTACCGCGCCGACATCGACGAGGCGACCAAGTTCATCCCGCTGTGGGTCAAGATCGTCGTCGCCATCGCGCTCGGCCTCGGCACCATGGTCGGCTGGAAGCGGATCGTCGTCACCGTCGGCGAGAAGATCGGCAAGACGCACTTGACCTACGCCCAGGGCGCCTCGGCCGAGCTCGTGGCGATGACGACGATCGCCGCCGCCGACATGTACGGCCTGCCGGTCTCGACCACCCACGTGCTGTCGTCCGGCGTCGCCGGCACGATGGCGGCGAACGGCTCCGGCCTCCGGCTCGGGACCATCCGCAACATCGCCATGGCCTGGCTGCTCACCCTGCCGGCGGCGATCATGCTCTCCGGCATCCTCTACTGGCTGCTGCTGCAGGTGATGTGAGGCGGGGCGCGCGCCCGGCGCGCCTCAGCCGACCCGCTCGCCCTCGCGCCACACGGCGCGGACGAGCGGCACGCCGCCGCCCGGGCGGGCGATGCGGACGAGGTCGGCCCTGAGGCCCGGCGCGATCCGGCCGCGGTCGGCGAGCCCGGCCACCGCGGCCGGGTTCACGGTGACGAGGCGGACGGCGTCGGCGAGCGCGAGCCCGGGCACCACGTCCGGCAGGCGGAACACCGCCTGCATCAGGCTGAACGGCACGTAGTCCGACGACAGCACGTCGAGGAGGCCCGCCGCCGCGAGCTCGGCGGCCGAGACGTTGCCCGAGTGCGAGCCGCCGCGCACGACGTTCGGCGCCCCCATCAGCACGGCGAGGCCGGCCGCCCGCGCCGCCGCGGCGGCCGCCGCGGTGGTCGGGAACTCGGAGACCGCGACGCCCTCGGCCGCCGCCTCGGCGACATGCTCGGCGGTCGCGTCGTCGTGGCTCGCGAGGATCGCGCCGGCGGCCCGGGCGAGGGCGACGATCTCCGGCCGCATCCGCGCCGCCGCCGCCGCGCCCTCGTCGCGCCGGCGGGCGACCAGCGCGTCCGCCTCGGCGGCCGACAGGTGGTCGAGGTCGCGGTAGTAGCGCTTGTAGGCGGTGAGGTCGGCGAACTGCCGCTGCCCCGGCGAATGGTCCATCAGCGAGGCGAGGCGGACGACGCCGGCGGCGAACAGCGGCTCGGCCTCGGCGGCGACGTCGGTCGACGACACCTCGCAGCGCAGGTGGATCAGGTGGTCGGCCTTCAGCCGGCCCTCGGCGCGCGCCCGGCCGATCGCCTCGGCGAGCACCGCGGCGAGCTCGCCGAGGCCGCGCGAATCCGCGTTGCTGCCGATCCGGAGCGCGTCGAACACCGTGGTGATGCCGGAGCCGACGATCTGCGCGTCGTGCGCCTGCACGGCGGCGATCGGGTCCCAATAGATGCCCGGCCGCGGCACGTAGTGGCTCTCGAGGTGGTCGGTGTGCAGCTCCACGAGGCCGGGCAGCAGGTAGTCGCCGCCGAGATCCTCGCCGACATGCGCGCCGTCCTCGTCGACCGCGGCGATGCGCCCGTCGCGGACGACCACGGCGCCCTCCGCCACCCGGTCGTCGAGGACGATCCGGGCGTTTCGGAGCACCGTCTCGCGCATCATCGCGCCCCGGTCGCGGCGAGGCTGGCGCCGCCCGCGCGGCGGGTCGCGCCGAGCGGCAGCACGGCCCTGACCACCATCGGCGCCGCCGGGTCGGGCTCCACGAACACGGTGAGCGCGTCGATCACCGCCGGCCGGCCGAGCACCGGCGCGAAGAACAGCTCCGCCGCCGGCCGGAGCGCGGCCGCCATCGCCTGGTCGACCGAGTCGCTCAGCGTCATGTGGAAGCGGAACTCCTCGAACACGTAGGGATAGCCCCAGCGCTCGATCAGCGCCCGCTGGCGCGGCGTCGGGTCGCCGCGCAGCCGGCGGGCGCGCTCGGCCTCGTCGGGCGGGTCGCGGAAGTGGTCGAGCTCCTCGACGACGCGGCCGGCGAGCCGTTCCACCTCCGGCGCCGGGCCGCCCGGCACCAGCGCCAGGAACGAGCCGATGCGGGCGACCTCGAGCGCCGGCACGGTCGCCGGCACGAGGTCGGCGGCGAGCGCCTCGACGGCGGCCAGGAACCTGACCTCCGAGGCGCCGGCGGCGAGCCGCATCGGCGGCTTCAGCGTGGCGTGGAAGCCGTAGCGGCGCGGCGCCACGGTGGCGGCCGCGAAGGCCTCGGGGTCGACGCGCTCGACCGGCGGCTGCTGCAGCGCCTTGCCGTCGTGGGCGTCTCGGCCGAGCCAGCGGGCGCCGAGCCGGGCGAGGAGCGCGGTGTCGCGCGGGGCGTAGTAGACGGCGTATCGCATGGGGTGATTCTTATCACGAACGGGTGCCGCCCGTACGACGGTCGGGTGTCGCCGGGTTCAGCCCGCGGCGCCGAGCTTCACCGCCGCGAGCCCCGTCGCCACCACCGCGGCGGCGGTCCAGCGGCCGGCGCCGAAGCGCTCGTTGAGGGCGAAGGCGCCCATCGCGGTGGCGAACAGCACCGAGGATTCGCGGATCGCCGCCACGAGGCCGATCGGCGCCACCGTCATCGCCCACAACGCCAGCCCGTAGGAGGTGATCGACATCGTGCCGCCGATCAGCCCGATGGTGCGGTGCGCCGCGAGCCGCCGGAAGATGCCCGCCTCGCCGCGCCACAGCGTCCAGCCGGCGTTGGTCAGCGCCGAGGCGATGCTGAGCCAGGCGAGGTAGGCGACCGGCGAGCCCGAGGCGCGCACGCCGATGCCGTCGCACAGGGTGTAGGCGGCGATCACCGCCGCGTTGATCAGCGCCGCGCCGACGCCCGGCCGGCCGCCGCGCCCGGCCCGGAGCCCCTCGAGCCCGAGCGCGAGGATGCCGCCGGAGACGAGCAGGATGCCGAGCATCGCGAGCGGCCCCGGCAGCTCGCCGACCAGCACCACGCCGACGGCGGTGACGATCAGCGGCGCGAGCCCGCGCATCAGGGGATAGGTGACGCTGAGGTCGGCGCCTTTGTAGGCCTTGGCGACGAGCGCGTAGTAGAGGATGTGCAGGAGCGAGGTGCCGAGCACGAACGGGATCGCCGCGGCGTTCATCGGCCCGGCGAACGGCAGCAGCGCCGCCGCGACGACGCCGCCGCCGATCGCCACCGACAGCGCGGCCGCCTCGCGGTCGTCGTCGCGCTTGATGAGCGCGTTCCAGCCGGCATGCAGCGCGGCGGCGAACAGGAGGACGAGAAGGACGGCGTGGTCCACGGCGGGCTGGCTCGGCGGAGGGGCGGGGCAGTGGGCAGTGGGCAGTGGGCAGTGGGCAGTGGGCAGAAATGTTAGCCTGCCAAGCAATCGCGGCGGATTCGAGGAGCGCTTTCGAGATCGCCCGCCCTCTCACCGCCGCCTGGTGTTGCCGCGCGTGCCGGGCTTGCCGGCGGTCGACTGGCCGCCGCGGGCGCCGCGGCCCTTGACGGTCGCCGCGCCGGCGTCGGGCTTCTCCGGCAGGGCGCCGGAGGAGAGCGGGATCGCCTCGCGCCCCGGCCCCATGTGGTCGAGATCCGGCTTCGCCGCGCGGCTGACCGAGGCTTCCGACGGCGGGCCGGGCCGGGCCGGCTTCGGCGGCAGGTTGGCCTTGGCGCCGTACCGGCGCTCGCCCTCGTAGCGGCCGGCGGCGCGCTCGACGTCGGACTGCCGGGCGAGCGGGTCGTCGGCGACGGCGAGCTCGGTCGCCTGCAGCCGCTTCAGCTCGTCCCTCAGCCGCGCCGCCTCCTCGAACTCGAGGTTCGCCGCCGCCTCGCGCATCCGCTTCTCGAGGTCGGCGAGGTGCGTCTTGAGATTGTGGCCGACGAGGGCGCCGTCGGCGAGGCCGGTGTCGACGGTGACGCGGTCGCGCTCGTAGACCGAGTCGAGGATGTCGCCGATCGACTTCTTGATCGATTCCGGCGTGATGCCGTTGGCGAGGTTGTAGGCGACCTGCTTCTCGCGGCGCCGGTCGGTCTCGGCGATCGCCCGCTCCATCGAGCCGGTCATGTGGTCGGCGTAGAGGATGACGCGGCCGTCGACGTTGCGCGCCGCCCGGCCGATCGTCTGCACGAGGGAGGTCTCCGAGCGCAGGAAGCCCTCCTTGTCGGCGTCGAGGATGGCGACGAGCGCGCACTCGGGGATGTCGAGGCCCTCGCGCAGGAGGTTGATGCCGACGAGCACGTCGAAGGCGCCGAGGCGGAGATCGCGGATGATCTCGATGCGCTCCAGCGTCTCGATGTCGGAGTGCATGTAGCGCACCCGGACGCCGTTCTCGTGCAGGTACTCGGTCAGGTCCTCGGCCATCCGCTTGGTCAGCGTGGTGACGAGGGTGCGGTAGCCGGCGGCCGACACCTGCTTCACCTCGCCGAGCAGGTCGTCGACCTGGGTCTTCGCCGGGCGGATGTCGATCTCCGGGTCGACGAGGCCGGTCGGGCGGATCACCTGCTCGACGAACACGCCGCCGGTCTGGTCGAGCTCCCAGCCGCCCGGCGTCGCCGAGACGCAGACCGTCTGCGGCCGCATGGCGTCCCACTCCTCGAAGCGCAGCGGCCGGTTGTCCATGCACGAGGGCAGGCGGAAGCCGTATTCGGCGAGCGTCGCCTTGCGGCGGAAGTCGCCGCGGTACATGCCGCCGATCTGCGGGATCGTCACGTGGCTCTCGTCGGCGAACACGAGGGCGTTGTCGGGCAGGTACTCGAACAGCGTCGGCGGCGGCTCGCCGGGGCGCCGGCCGGTCAGGTAGCGCGAGTAGTTCTCGATGCCGGCGCAGGAGCCGGTCGCCTCCATCATCTCGAGGTCGAAGCGGGTGCGCTGCTCGAGCCGCTGCGCCTCGAGCAGGCGGCCGGCCTTCTCGAGCTCGGCGAGGCGCAGCTTCAACTCCGCCTTGATGCCGATGATCGCCTGGTTCAGCGTCGGCCGCGGCGTCACGTAGTGCGAGTTGGCGTAGATCTTCACGAACTTCAGCGCGTCGGTCTTGTTGCCGGTCAAGGGATCGAACTCGACGATCGATTCCACCTCGTCGCCGAACAGCGACACCCGCCACGCCCGGTCCTCGTAGTGCGCCGGGAAGATCTCGATGGTGTCGCCGCGCACCCGGAAGGTGCCGCGCACGAAGTTGACGTCGGCGCGCTTGTACTGGGTGGCGACGAGGTCGGCGAGGAGCTGACGCTGGTCGACGCGCTCGCCGACCTCGATCGAGAAGGTCATCGCCGTGTAGGTCTCGACCGAGCCGATGCCGTAGATGCACGACACCGAGGCGACGATGATCACGTCGTCGCGCTCGAGCAGCGAGCGGGTCGCCGCGTGGCGCATCCGGTCGATCTGCTCGTTGATCGAGGATTCCTTCTCGATGTAGGTGTCCGTGCGCGGCACGTAGGCTTCCGGCTGGTAGTAGTCGTAGTAGGAGACGAAATACTCCACCGCATTGTCCGGGAAGAACGATCGGAACTCGCCGTAGAGCTGCGCCGCCAGCGTCTTGTTGGGGGCGAGCACGAGCGCCGGACGCTGCGTCGCCTCGATCACCTTGGCGGCGGTGAAGGTCTTGCCGGAGCCGGTGACGCCGAGCAGCACCTGGTTGCGCTCGCCGCCGACGACGCCCTCGACGAGCTCGGCGATCGCCTGGGGCTGGTCGCCGCGCGGCTCGAAGGGCGAATCGAGGCGGAAGGCGATGCCGCCCTCCGACTTCGCCGGCCGCGCCGGGCGGTGCGGCGTCCACGGCGTTTCGCCGATCTCGGCGCGGCCGCCCTGGATCAGCGCCTCGAGCGCCTTCACCGTCGCCGTCACGGCGCCGGCCGGCAGCGAGCCGGCGTCCTCGAGCGCGACGTCGAGCCCGGCGACCGGGTTGAGGCCGCCGGCGACGCGTGCCTTCGGGCCGGCCGGGGCGGCGTCCTTCGCCCGCCTGCGCGGCGCCGGCCGCGGCGGCGGCGGGGCCGTGTCGGCGTCGGCGACCTCGTCGGCCCAGGCGGCGATCGAGCCGGACAGCGGGCGGCCGGACAGCGGCGGCTGCGGCGCCTCGCCGAAGCCGGGCGGCAGATCGTCGACCGGCAAGTCGGCAGGCCCGTCGCGGGCGGCGGCGGGATCGGGGCGGGGACGGCGGGCCATTCCGGGATTCCGAAAGCGTCAGCGTGGATTTGAGATCAAAACTAGAACGGAACGGCGGGCGAGAATAGGGCGGCCCGTTGACTTTGCGCCGGACCCGACGGAAACCATGCCGAGCGCCGGCCTTCCTCCGCCGTGCCCGATGCCGGATCACGCAGATGTCACCCTGGATGCTCGAGGCGGTCGGTCTGAGCGCGGCCGTCCTCACGACCCTGTGCTGGCTGCCGCAGGCGGCCAAGATCATCCGCAGCAAGGAGACCGGCGGCCTGTCGCTGGTCACCCAGGCGACCTTCAGCCTCGGCGTGGCGATCTGGCTCGCCTACGGCATCCTGCTCGGCAGCCTGTCGATCGTCCTCGCCAACGGCGCCACCCTCGGGCTGTCGCTCGTCATCCTGGCGCTGAAGATCCGCTACGGCTGATCCGGCGGGGCGCCGGCCCGCCGCGGCGCGTCCGCGCCGGGCGCCGGAAAATGCGGGCCGCGATCTTGCAACGCGGCGATCGCGACGCATCTTCAACGGGCGCGACGGCCGAGCGGAGGAGTACGACCCGGCGATGACCGACCCCGCTCCGGCGATCCTGCTCGACGACGTCCACCTCAGCCTCGGCGCCGGCGCGGCGCGCGTCCACATCCTCAAGGGCGTCGGGCTTTCGGTGCCGGCGGGCGCCTCGGTCGGCATCGTCGGCCCCTCGGGCTCCGGCAAGTCGACGCTCCTGATGGTGCTCGGCGGCCTCGAGCGGCCGGACCGCGGCCGCGTCGTCGTCTCCGGCACCGAGCTCGGATCGCTCGACGAGGACGGCCTCGCCCGCTTCCGCGGCCGCGCCGTCGGCATCGTCTTCCAGTCCTTCCACCTGATCCCGACGATGACGGCGCTCGAGAACGTCGCCGTGCCGCTCGAGCTCGCCGGCCGCGCCGACGCCTTCGCCGTCGCCGAGGCGGAGCTCGTCGCCGTCGGCCTCGGCGACCGCCTGCACCACCTGCCGGGCGCGCTCTCCGGCGGCGAGCAGCAGCGCGTCGCCGTCGCCCGCGCGCTCGCCCCGGAGCCGGCGCTCCTGCTCGCCGACGAGCCGACCGGCAACCTCGACGAGGCGACCGGGCGCGGCATCGTCGAGCTGATGTTCCGGGCGAACGCCGAGCGCGGCACCACCCTCGTGCTCGTCACCCACGACCGCACGCTCGCCGCCGCGTGCAGCCGCACGGTGGCGATGCGCTCGGGCGAGATCGAGTACGCGGCCGCGGTTCCGGCATGACGGGGCGCGACCTCGCCCTCGCCGTCCGCTTCGCCCGCCGCGACCTGCGCGGCGGCCTCGCCGGCTTCGTCGTCTTCATCGCCTGCATCGCCATCGGTGTCGCCGCCATCGCCGGGGTCGGCTCGCTCTCCCGCGCCCTCACCGGCGGCCTCGCCGCCGAGGGGCGGGCGATCCTCGGCGGCGACCTCGACGTCTCGCTCGTCCACCGCGAGGCGAGCGCCGAGGAGCGCGCCCACCTCGCCGGGCTCGGCCGGCTGTCGGAGATCGCGGCGCTGCGCGCGATGGCGCGGCGCACCGACACCGGCGACCAGGCGCTCGTCGAGGTGAAGGCGGTCGACGCCGCCTATCCGCTGGTCGGCACGATGGAGCTCGCCGGCGGCGGCGCGCTGCAGGGCATTCTCGGGAGCGAGGGGCCGGTGTTCGACGGCGTCGCCGATCCGGAGCTGCTCGCCCGCCTGTCGCTTTCCGTCGGCGACGTCGTCGAGCTCGGCCGCGCCCGGGTCCGCATCGTCGACACCATCGTCCGCGAGCCCGACCGGCTCGCCGGCGGCGTCGACTTCGGGCCGCGCCTGATGGTCGCGCGCGCCGCCCTCGACGCCTCGGGCCTCGTCCAGCCGGGCAGCCTGGTGCGCTGGCACACCCGCATCGCGCTCGCGGGCGACCCCGGCGACGCCGCCGTGACCGCGACGGCGAAGTCGGTCGAGGAGGCCTTCCCGCACGCCGGCTGGCGCGTCCGGCCGCGCACCGAGGCCTCGCCCGGGCTCGCCCGCAACATCGAGCGCTTCGCGCAGTTCCTGACCCTCGTCGGCCTCACCGCGCTCATCGTCGGCGGCGTCGGCGTCGCCAACGCCGTCGCCGCCCTCGTCGAGCGCAAGCGGCCGGCGATCGCCACCCTGCGCTCGCTCGGCGCCTCCGGCGACCTCGTCTTCGCCACCTACCTCGTCGAGGTGGTGGCGGTGGCGGCGATCGGCATCGTGCTCGGCCTCGCCGTCGGCGCGATGGTGCCGCCGCTCGCCGGGGCGGCGCTCGCCGCCGTGCTGCCGGTGCCGACGCTCGGCGGCGTGTTCCCGGCCGAGCTCGCGATCGCCGCGCTCTACGGCCTCCTGACCGCGCTCGCCTTCTCGCTGTGGCCGCTCGGCCGGGCGCACGACATCGCCCCCACCGTGCTCTTCCGCGACCGCGCCGGCGGCGTGGCGGGCGGCCTTGCCGGCGGCTGGCCGCGGCCGCGCTACGTCGTCGCCACGGCCGTGGTCGTCGCGGTGCTGGCGGCGATCGCCGTCGCCCTCGCCGCCGACCGCTGGATCGCCGGGGTGTTCGTCGCCGGCGCGGCGGCGACCTTCCTCACTTTGCGCCTCGTCGCCGCCGGGTTGATGCGGCTCGCCCGCCGGGCGCCGCGCCGCGGCCCGCCGGAGCTGCGCCTGGCGCTCGCCAACATCCACCGCCAGGGCGCGCTGACGCCGACCGTCGTGCTCTCGCTCGGCCTCGGCCTCACCCTCATCGTCGCGCTCTCGCTCGTCGACGGCAACCTGCGCGACGAGCTCACCGGACGGCTGCCGGAGACGGCGCCGAGCTTCTTCTTCGTCGACATCCAGGACGCCGAGGCGCCGGCCTTCGACGCCTTCCTCGCGGAGGCGGCGCCGGGCGCCACGGCGCACCGCGAGCCGATGCTGCGCGGCCGCATCGTCTCGCTCGACGGCATCGCCGCGGCCGACTACCCGGCGCCGCCCTCGGCCGAGTGGGTGCTGCGCGGCGACCGCGGCATCACCTACGCCGCCGCGGTGCCGGAGGGCTCGACCCTCGTCGCGGGCGACTGGTGGCCGGCCGACTACGCCGGCCCGCCGCAGGTCTCCTTCGCCGCCGACCTCGCCGAGGAGCTCGGCCTCGAGGTCGGCGACCCGGTGGTCGTCAACGTGCTCGGGCGCGAGATCTCGGCCACCATCGCCAACCTGCGCACCGTCGACTGGGAGACGCTCGGCATCAACTTCGTGATGGTGTTCTCGCCGGCGACCTTCGCCGGCGCGCCGCACGCCCACCTCGCCACGCTCGCCTTCCCGGGCGGCGCCGACACCGCCCGCGAGGTGGCGCTCCTCGCCGAGGTCGGCCGCGCCTTCCCGACGGTCACCGCGGTGCGCGTCAAGGAGGCGCTCGAGGCGGTCAACGACCTCGTCGGCGACCTCGCGGTCGCCGTGCGCGCCGCCGCCTCGATCGCCCTCCTCGCCAGCGTCCTGGTGCTCGCCGGGGCGCTCGCGGCGAGCCACGCGAGCCGCATCTACGACGCGGTAGTGCTGAAGACGCTCGGCGCCACCCGCCGCCGCCTCGTCGCCGCCTTCGCCCTCGAATACCTGATCCTCGGCCTCGCCACGGCGGCGTTCGCGGTCGTCGCCGGCGCGCTCGCCGCCTGGGGCGTGCTCGCCGGGGTGATGGACATCCCGTTCTCGCTGCTGCCCGGCCCGGCGTTCGGCGCGGTGGCGGCGGCGCTCGCCGTCACCGTCGGGCTCGGCCTCGTCGGCACCTGGCGGGTCCTCGGCGTCTCCGCCGCCCCGGTGCTGCGCGACCTCTGACGGGGCGCGGCCGTCCGGGCGGCCATCACATCGCCGTGAGGGTTCGCGCGGAGGCTCTCGACGGGCCTTCGTCGCAGGCCCCGCGCCGGGCCGCGCCCCGACTCGGCTCTTGTCGCGATCGCCGCAACCCCCCATATTCCGCGATGACTGGATCCCGCGTCGCCAAGGCGGCGCGCAACAGCCTGTTCCCGGGGGGGATCGTCCGGGAACATCCTGACGAAAAGGGTTTTTCCCGATGGCGACCTCCGACCGCATTCCTCCCGTGCGACCCACTGGGGCGTACCCGACGGCGCGTGCCGGCGCGGCCGCAACCGTCGACCAGGGCCTGCGCAGCTACATGCTGCGGGTCTACAACTACATGGCGATCGGCCTCGCGATCACCGGCGCCGCGGCGCTCTTGACCGCGTGGGCGGCGATCGACCAGGCCTCCGGCGGCCTCACCGCCTTCGGCCAGGCGATCTACCTCAGCCCGCTGCGCTGGGTGGTCATCCTCGCGCCGCTCGCGGTGGTGTTCCTGTTCTCGTTCCGCATTCAGTCGATGAGCGTGCCCACCGCCCAGGCGGTGTTCTGGCTGTTCGCCGCGCTGATGGGGCTGTCGCTCTCCTCGATCTTCCTCGTCTACACGGGCGAGAGCATCACCCGGGTGTTCTTCATCACCGCGGCCTCGTTCGGCGCCCTCAGCCTCTACGGCTACACGACCTCGAAGAGCCTCTCCGGCTGGGGCTCCTTCCTGTTCATGGGCCTGATCGGCATCATCATCGCCTCGCTGGTGAACATCTTCATCGGCTCCTCGGCGCTGCAGTTCGCCATCTCGGTGATCGGCGTACTCGTGTTCGCCGGCCTCACCGCCTACGACACGCAGCAGATCAAAGAGATGTACTTCGCGGGCGACGACAGTGCGTCGGCCGGCCGCAAGGCGATCCTCGGCGCCCTGCGCCTCTACCTCGACTTCATCAACCTGTTCACGATGCTGCTGTCGCTGTTCGGCAACCGGAACTGATCTCCGGCCCAACGGCGACCGATCGATCGAGGGCGCGGCCGCAAGCCGCGCCCTCTGTCGTTTCGGGGCGATTCTTGCGTTTCGGGGCGAGTCTTGAAATCGTCGCTCTGGCCGGCTCAGATCGTCGAAGGGACGCGAATCGGCGGGGAGGGACCGGTGCTTCGACTGTTCACGGGCCTCGAGGTGCCGGCGACCGTCGGCGATCTCCTGGCCGGCCTGCGCGGCGGCCTGCACGGCGCCCGCTGGATCGACCCCGAGAACTACCACATCACCCTGCGCTTCATCGGCGACATCGACGAGCGGACGGCCGACGAGGTCGCCGCGGCGCTCGCCCGCGTGCGCCGGCCGGGCATCGCGCTGCGCCTCGCCGGCCTCGGCAGCTTCGGCAGCGCCAAGCCGCACTCGCTCTACGCGCGCGTCGAGCCGACGCCGCAGCTGGCCGAGCTGCAGAGCGAGCACGAGCGCATCCTGCAGCGCCTCGGGCTGCCGCCCGAGAGCCGCAAGTACACCCCGCACGTCACCCTGGCGCGGCTGCGCGGCACCTCGGCCGGCGAGGTGGCGCACTGGCTGGCGACCGCCGGCGTCTTCGCCTCGCCGAGCTTCCTCGCCCACCGCTTCGTGCTGTTCTCGGCGCGCGCCTCGGTGGGCGGCGGGCCCTACATCGTCGAGGAGGCCTACCCGCTCGCCGTCTGACGGGTCCGCGCGCCCGCGGCTGCGACGGTGCACCGCTCCGCGCCGGCGCGACCGGCGGGCGAACACGCCTATAATGAGGGGTGGATCCGGCGCGGCCCGCGGCCGTCGACCTCGTGTGTGGAGTGGAACGATGGACGCGCTCGTCTACGGCCTGGTGCCGATCGCCGTCGGCGTCGTCGCGCTGGTGCTGTTCGCCGGGCTGTGGAACATGGTCAAGGGCGGCAGCCCGAACCGGTCGCAGACCCTGATGCGCTGGCGGGTGATCCTGCAGTTCGTGGCGATCGTCATCATCATGGCGACGATCTGGTTGATGGGGCGCTGAGCGCTTCCCCTCGGTCCAACGTGGCCGGGCGTGACGGGAGAGGTGGGCGATGGTCGTCCTCAGCAGGATCTACACCCGCAGCGGCGACGACGGCTCCACCGGCCTCGGCTCCGGCGAGCGGCGCTCGAAGGCCGACGTCCGGGTCGCCGCCTACGGCACCGTCGACGAGGCCAACGCCGCCCTCGGCGTCGCCCGCCTCGCCGCCGCCGGCGGCGAGCTCGACGCGCTCCTCGGCCGGCTGCAGAACGACCTCTTCGACCTCGGCGCCGACCTCGCGACGCCGGAGGAGGAGGCGCCCCGCCATCCGCCGCTGCGCATCGTCGCCGCCCAGGTCGACCGCCTCGAGGCGGAGATCGACGCCCTCAACGCCCGCCTGCAGCCGCTGCGCTCCTTCGTGCTGCCGGGCGGCTCGGCGCTCGCCGCGCACCTCCACGTCGCCCGCACGGTGATCCGCCGCGCCGAGCGGCTGATGGTCGAGCTCGCGGCGGTCGAGCCGGTCAACCCGGCGGCGCTGCGCTACGCCAACCGGGCCTCCGACCTGCTCTTCGTCGCCGCGCGGATCGCCAACGACGACGGCCGCGCCGACGTCCTCTGGGTGCCCGGCCGGAACCGCTGACGCCAGGCATTCCGAGCCGCGTTGACACCCTGCGCGCGGTGACAGTACGGTCCGCCGCGAAACGAACCATATCGCGGTGCCGCATTCCTTGTGCGCATCGCGGCAAGATGCGGCGGGAGCGATGAAACTTCTTGTTCCGGTGAAGCGCGTGATCGACCCGAACGTGAAGGTTCGGGTGAAGTCGGACGGTTCGGGGGTTGATCTCTCGAACGTCAAGATGGCGATGAACCCGTTCGACGAGATCGCGGTCGAGGAAGCGCTGCGCCTGAGGGAAGCCGGCGTCGCGAGCGAGGTGGTGGTGGTGTCGATCGGCCCGGACAAGGCGGCCGAGACGCTGCGCACCGGCCTCGCGATGGGCGCCGACCGCGGCATCCTGGTGAAGGTCGAGGGCGAGGTCGAGCCGCTCGCGGTGGCGAAGCTCCTGAAGGCGGTGGTCGACGCCGAGGGGCCGGGCCTCGTGATCCTCGGCAAGCAGGCGATCGACGACGACGCGAACCAGACCGGCCAGATGCTGGCGGCCCTCCTCGGCTGGCCGCAGGGCACGTTCGCCTCGAAGGTGGTGATCGCCGATGGCAAGGCGGCGGTGACGCGCGAGGTCGACGGCGGCCTCGAGACGGTGTCGCTGACGCTGCCGGCGATCGTCACGACCGACCTGCGGCTGAACGAGCCGCGCTACGCCTCGCTGCCGAACATCATGAAGGCGAAGAAGAAGCCGATCGACGAGAAGACGCCGGCGGACTACGGCGTCGACGTGACGCCGCGGCTCAAGGTCGTGAAGACCGAGGAGCCGGCGGGCCGCAAGGCCGGGGTGAAGGTGGGCTCGGTCGCCGAGCTCGTGTCGAAGCTGCGCGACGATGCGGGGGTGCTGTGATGGCGACGCTGTTGATCGCCGAGCACGACGGCTCGGCCCTGAAGGAGGCGACGGCGAAGGCGCTGACGGCGGCGAAGGCGCTCGGCCGCCCGGTGCACGTGCTCGTCGCCGGGTCCGGCTGCCGGGCGGCGGCGGACGAGGCGGCGGCGCTCGACGGGGTCGAGAAGGTGCTGCTCGCCGACGACGCGAGCCTCGCGCACGGCCTCGCCGAGCCGACGGCGGCGCTCGTCGTCGCGCTCGCCGGCGGCTACGAGGCGTTCGTCGCGCCGGCGACGAGCCACGGCAAGAACGTGATGCCGCGGGTCGCGGCGCTCCTCGACGTGATGCAGGTCTCCGAGGTGACGGCGGTTCTGTCGCCCGACACCTTCCAGCGGCCGATCTACGCCGGCAACGCCATCCAGACGGTGCAGGCGACGGACCCGAAGGTGGTGCTGACGGTGCGCACGGCGTCCTTCGCGACGACGGGCGCGGGCGGCGCGACGGCGCCGGTCGAGGCGGTCGCGGCGGCGGCCGACCCGGGCGTCTCGCGCTATCTCGGCGCCGACCTCTCGGTGTCGGACCGGCCGGAGCTCGCCTCGGCGAAGATCATCGTCTCGGGCGGCCGGGCGCTCGGCTCGGCGGAGCGCTTCACCGAGGTGATGACGCCGCTCGCCGACGCGCTCGGGGCGGCGATCGGCGCCTCGCGGGCGGCGGTCGACGCGGGCTACGCGCCGAACGACTGGCAGGTCGGCCAGACCGGCAAGGTGGTGGCGCCCGACCTCTACGTCGCCTGCGGCATCTCCGGCGCCATCCAGCACCTCGCCGGCATGAAGGACTCGAAGGTCATCGTCGCGATCAACAAGGACGAGGAGGCGCCGATCTTCCAGGTCGCCGACTACGGCCTCGTCGCCGACATCTTCCAGGCCGTGCCCGAGCTCACCGCGGCGCTCGCGGCGGCCAAACGATGATCGTCCGCGCCGCCGCTTGCCGGCGGCGGCGCGGCGACCGACAATAACAAGGTGAGCCGGCGCGGCCGCCGCAGCCCGGAACGGGATCGAACGATGTCCATCGAACTGAAGACGATCGGCGTCATCGGCGCCGGGCAGATGGGCAGCGGCATCGCCCACGTCTGCGCGCTCGCCGGCTACCAGGTGCGCCTGCACGACGTCTCGCCCGAGCGCATCCAGGCCGGCCTCGCCACCATCACCGGCAACCTCGCCCGCCAGGCCTCCAAGGGCCACATCGCCGAGGAGGTCCGCCAGCAGGCGCTCGCCCGCATCGCCGGCGCGGAGAACCTCGACGGCCTCGGCGAGACCGACCTCGTCATCGAGTCGGCCACCGAGAACGAGCAGGTCAAGCGCAAGATCTTCTCGCAGCTCTGTCCGGTGCTGCAGCCCGAGGCGGTGCTCGCCACCAACACCTCGTCGATCTCGATCACCCGGCTCGCCGCCTCGACCGACCGGCCGGAGCGCTTCATCGGCATCCACTTCATGAACCCGGTGCCGGTGATGGAGCTCATCGAGCTCGTCCGCGGCATCGCCACCGAGGACGAGACCTTCGAGCTCGCCAAGGGCTTCTGCGCCCGCCTCGGCAAGACCATCGCGGTCGCCGAGGATTTCCCCGGCTTCATGGTCAACCGCATCCTGCTGCCGATGATCAACGAGGCGATCTACACCCTCTACGAGGGCGTCGGCTCGGTGGATGCCATCGACACGGCGATGCGCCTCGGCGCCAACCACCCGATGGGGCCGCTGCAGCTCGCCGACTTCATCGGCCTCGACACCTGCCTGTCGATCATGCAGGTGCTCTACGAAGGCCTCGCCGACACCAAGTACCGGCCGTGCCCGCTGCTCGTGAAGTACGTCGAGGCCGGCTGGCTCGGCCGCAAGACGCAGCGCGGCTTCTACGACTATCGCGGCGAGAAGGCCGTCCCGACCCGGTAGCGCCTCGTCCCGGTCCCGCCGTGCGCGGCCTGTTCTCCTTCCTGACGCGGTCGAAGGCGCCGGCGGGCTCCGATGCGGAGCCGCGCGTCGGCTTCCTCCTCGCCGGCGTGCAGAAGGGCGGCACGACGACGCTCGCCCGCCAGCTCGGCCACCATCCGGCGATCGGCCTCGCCCGCCGCAAGGAGGTCCACCACTTCGACGACGAGCGGCTCGACTGGGCCGGCCCGACGAACGCGGCCTACCACGCCGCCTTCCGCTTCGAGGGCCGCAGGCGGATCTGGGGCGAGTGCACGCCCGCCTACCTCTACTGGCAGCCGGCGCACGACCGCATCCGCGCCTACAACCCGGCGATGCGCTTCGTCCTCCTCTTCCGCGACCCGATCGAGCGCGCCTTCTCGCAATGGTCGATGGAGTACGCCCGCGGCTCCGACACCGTCGACTTCGCCGAGGCGATCCGCGGCGGCCGACGCCGCGTCCGGCCCGGCCGCTGGAACAAGGCGGCCAGGGTCTATTCCTATGTCGAGCGCGGGCTCTACGGCCGGCAGATGCAGCACCTGCTCGAGCGCTTCCCGCGCGAGCAGGTGCTCTGCCTGCCCTCGGAGACGCTGTTCCGCCGGCCCGAGGCGGCGCTCGCCGAGGTCGCCCGATTCCTCGGCGTGCCGCCGTTCCCGCGCCCGCCGGCCGAGGTGCACGCCAAGCAGGCGCCGGCGATCGACTATCCGTCGCGGCTGACGCGCGCCGACGCGGCCCTGCTGGCCGCGGAATACCGCGACGACGTCGCGCTGTTCGCCAGCCTCACCGGCGTCGACACCTCCGGCTGGCTGGCGGTCGACCGCTACCCGGAGTGAGGAGCGCCCGGCGGCGGGCGGTCTTGGTGCGCGGAAGCCCGGTCGCGTAGTCTGTCTGAGGGGGTAGCGCCCGCATCGCCGGCCGCCGGCGGCTCGTGCGGGCCGCAGTCGGCTGGGGCGTGCGGAATGACCGGTGCCATCTTCGCGCTCACCGCCAACATGGTGGTCGCGCTGCTGTTCGCGGCCACCTATCTCGTCCTGTCCGCGTCCAAGGTGGCGCGGCGCGGGATCCGCTGGTTCGCGGCGAGCTACATCATCGGCGCGGCGACGCCGGCGAGCGAGTTCCTGGTCCGGGCGACGTCCTATCCCGAGATCTTCGTCGCGACGAGCTTCGCGTCGTTCAGCCTGTCGTTCCACGTCATGGCGCACGGTCTCGCCGTCTACTACGGCACGGCGCTGCCGCGCTGGCTGCTGCCGGCGTCGTTCGTCCTCTCGCTCGTCGTCCGGGCGGCGATCTGGGGCGGGCCGCGCAACACGATGCCCTACGAGCTCATCTATCAGGTCCCGTTCGCCTGGGGCGTCGGGCTGTGCGCGGTCGTCATCGCCCGGGCGGCCTGGCGGCGGCCGATCGGCCGGCTGCTCGTGGCGATGTTCACGGTCCTGTCGCTGCACTTCTTCGTCAAGCCGTTCGTCGCGGTGGCGCTCGGCACCGGCGCGACGGCCAAAGACTACGTCGCGAGCCCCTACGCGATGTTCTCGCAGGCGATGAGCGGCATCCTCCTGATCGGCACCGGCCTCGCGCTTCTCCTCGTCGTGGTGCACGACATGCTCGACGCGGTGCGCCTGGACGCCGACGTCGACGGGCTGTCGGGCCTCAGCAACCGTCGCGCCTTCGACCGCGATGCGGCGGCGGTGCTCGGCGCCGCCCACGCCGGCGGCCGGGCGTGCGCCGCCCTGCTGTTCGACCTCGACCGCTTCAAGGCGGTCAACGACGACCACGGCCACGCGGCGGGCGACGCGGTGATCCGGGCGTTCGCGCGCGCCCTCGAAGCGGTGCTGCCGGCGGGCGCGATCACCGGGCGCACCGGCGGTGAGGAGTTCGCGGCCCTGCTCCCCGGCCGCTCCGCGGCGGAGGCGCTGGCGTCCGCCGAGGCGGTGCGCGCCGCCGTCGAGGCGCTGCGCTTCCCGGAGGTCGACGCAGCCCTCCGCGTCACGGTGAGCGGCGGCGTCGCGGCGGCCGCGCCGGGGGAGGATCTGCCGGCGCTGATGGTGCGCGCCGACCGGGCGCTCTATGCCGCCAAGGCGGCCGGCCGCAACCGGATCGTCGCGGCGGCCTGAGCGAGGCGCGGTGCCCTCACGCGCCGCGGGCGGCGATCGCCTCGGCGAGGGCGACGGTGCGCCGGGCGATCTCGGCGTGCAGGCGCTCGACCATCCGCCCGTCGATGGCGAGCGCCCCCTTCGCCGCGTTCTCCGGCGCGTCGAAGGCGGCGACGAGCGTCTTCGCCTGCGCCACCTCCGCCTCGCTCGGGGCGAAGGCGCGGTTCGCCGGCTCGATCTGGCTCGGGTGGATCAGCGTCTTGCCGTCCATGCCGAGGTCGCGGCCCTGCACGCACTCCGCCTCGAAGCCGGCGGCGTCGTCGAGGCCGTTGTAGACCCCGTCGACGACGTCGAGCCCGAGCGCCCGGGCGGCGGCGACGGAATTGGCGAGCCAGCCGAGCATCGGCGCGCGGCCGGGCACGAGGCGGGCGCGCGTCTCCTTGGCGAGGTCGTTCGTCCCCATCACGAAGCAGGCGAGGCGGCGGCCGGCCTCCTCCTCGCGCGCCGCGGCGATCGACAGCGGGTCGAGCACGGCGCGCGGCGTCTCGATCATCACCCAGATCGCCGTCGTCGCCGGCGCGCCGAGGCGGGCGAGGCGGCGGCCGATCTCGAACACCCCCTCGGCGTCCTCGACCTTCGGCACCAGCACCGCGTCCGGCCCGGCGGCGGCGGCCGCGGCGAGGTCCTCCTCGCCCCAGCGGGTGGCGAGCGCGTTGATCCGGACCACCACCTCGCGCGGGCCGAAGCCGCGCGCCGCCACGGCCTCGGCGACCTGCCGGCGGGCGACGTCCTTGGCGTCCGGCGCCACCGCGTCCTCGAGGTCGAGGATCAGCGCGTCGGCGGGCAGGGTGCGGGCCTTCTCGAGGGCGCGGGCGTTCGAGCCCGGCATGTAGAGGACGCTGCGGCGGGGGCGGATCGTCATCGGCGGGTTCCTCGGACCGGATTTCGGGCGGACCCTAGAGCGCTTTCCGACCAGATGGAATCATCTGGTCGATCAGAAATCGCTCCGAAGTCATGAGCTGGAAGGGCGGAGGCCCTCGCGCGGCCGGCCGCCGCGCTCTGCGGCGCGGCGCCGCTTGGCGGCCGGCCGGGCCGCATGCCAGGGTGCCGCCGCAAGGAGATCGAAGATGAGCGATCGGGCGGACGTGGTGATCGTCGGCGGCGCCGCCGTCGGGCTGTCGGCGGCGCACTTCCTGGCGCGCGGCGGCTTCCCGGGCCGCGTCGTCGTGGTCGAGCGCGACCCGACCTACGCCCGCGCCGCCACCACCCTTTCGGCGGCCTCGATCCGCCAGCAGTTCTCGACGCCGGAGAACATCCGCCTGTCGCAGTTCGGCGTCGCCTTCCTGCGCGGCCTAAAGGCGCGCTTCGGCGCCGATGCCGACGTCGGCTTCCACGAGTGCGGCTACCTGGTGCTGGCCGGACCGGAGGGGCGCGACATCCTCCTCGACAACCACCGCATCCAGCGCGCCGAGGGTGCCGACATCGCGCTGCTCGAGCCCGACGCGCTCGCCCGGCGCTTCCCGTTCCTGTCGACCGAGGGCGTCGCCGGCGGCGCCTTCGGCCTCTCCGGCGAGGGCTGGTTCGACGCCCACCTGCTCGTCGCGCTGCTACGCCGCGACGCCAAGGCAGCCGGCGTCGACCTCGTCACCGGCGAGGTCACGGCGATCGAGCGCGCCGGCGGCCGCATCGAGGCGGTCCGCCTCGCCGACGGGCGGCGGATCGCCTGCGGCGTCCTCGTCAATGCCGCCGGGCCGCAGGCGGGCGACGTCGCCGCCCTCGCCGGGGTGGCGCTGCCGGTCGAGCCGCGCAAGCGGACGGTGTTCGTCGTCGACTGCCGCACCCCGGTCGAGGGCCTGCCGATGCTGATCGACCTGACCGGGGTCTGGGTCCGGCCGGAGGGCAAGCAGTTCATCGCCGGCGTCTCGCCGCCGGCCGAGGCGGACGGCCGCGCCGAGGCCGGCGACTTCGAGCCCGACCACGCCCTTTTCGAGGAGATCGTCTGGCCAGCGCTCGCGACGCGCGTGCCGGCCTTCGAGGCGGTGAAGCCGGTGCGCGCCTGGGCCGGCCACTACGACTACAACACCCTCGACCAGAACGCCGTCATCGGGCCGCACCCGGAGATCGCGAACCTCCTCTTCGCCAACGGCTTCTCCGGCCACGGCCTGCAGCAGGCGCCGGCCGCCGGCCGGGCGATCGCCGAGCTCGTCACCCTCGGCCGCTACGCGAGCCTCGACCTCTCGGCGTTCTCCTACGCGCGGATCGCCGCCGGCCGGCCGCTCGTCGAGCGCCAGGTGATCTGAACCGGGCGGCCGGCGGCTTCGGGATTCGCAGCATTCCGCTCTCCGAACGGTCGTCGCGGCCGAATTCGGGCACTCTCGGGGTTGCCTCGCGGGCGACCGGCGCTAGGCTGGCCGGAACGACGGACGCGGGCCGCACCGCGCCGTGCCAGTCCCAGGAGGAGGCCGCCCGATGACGACATCCATCCGCCGCATGATCCTCGGCGCCGCCGGCGCCGCGCTCGCCGTCGCCACCCTCGCCGCGCCGGTCCGCGCCGCCGACTTCATCAACGTGCTGACCGGCGGCACCTCCGGCGTCTACTACCCGCTCGGCGTCGCGCTCACCAAGATCTACGCCGAGGCGATCCCGGATTCGCGGCCGACCGCCCAGGCGACCAAGGCCTCGGTCGAGAACCTCAACCTGCTGCAGGCCGGCAAGGGCGAGGTCGCCTTCACCCTCGGCGATTCCTACGCGCTCGCGGTCGCCGGCGACGCCGAGGCCGGCTTCAAGGCGCCGCTCGACAAGCTCAGGACCATCGCCGCGATCTACCCGAACTTCATCCAGATCGTCGCCTCGAAGGAATCCGGCATCAAGACGCTCGCCGACCTCAAGGGCAAGCGCATCTCGGTCGGCGCGCCGAAGTCCGGCACCGAGCTCAACGCCCGGGCGATCCTCGGCGCGGCCGGGCTCACCTACGACGACTTCGCCAAGGTCGAGTACCTGCCGTTCGCCGAGTCGGTCGAGCTCATGAAGAACCGCCAGCTCGACGCCACGCTGCAGTCGGCCGGCCTCGGCGTCGCCTCGATCCGCGACCTCGCGAGCGCCGTGCCGATCACCGTCGTCGAGGTGCCGGGCGCGATCATCGAGAAGGTCGGCGCGCCCTACGTCGCCGTCACCATCCCCGCCGGCACCTACACCGGCCAGGAGGCCGACGTCGCCACCGCCGGCGTCGTCAACTTCCTCGTCACCCGCTCCGACCTCTCCGACGACCTCGTCTACGGCATGACCAAGGGCATGTTCGACCACCTGCCGGACATGGTCGCCGCCCACGCGGCCGCCAAGGCGATCTCGCTCGACGACGCGACGAAGGCCTCGCCGGCGCCGCTGCATCCGGGCGCGGCGCGCTTCTACAAGGAGAAGGGCGTCAAGTGACGCGCCTCCCTCCGGCGGCCCGCGCGGTCGCCGGAGGGGCGATCCATCACCGATCGCGATCGCATCGATCACGAGACGGCGTTGGACGCTCCCGCCGCGGCGGGCGACACTGGCGCCGCGCGCCGCATGGGCGGCGCCGAGCGTGATCGGAACACCGCGTGCCCACCACGTCGCCCGTGCCGGGGATTTCGCCCGTGCTCGGCCCCCTCGACCTCTCCCTCTACGGCCTCACGGTGCTGTTCTGGGGCACGAGCTGGATCGCCATCGCCCAGCAGGTCGGCCCGGTGCCGGCCGAGGTGTCGGTTTTCTGGCGCTTCGCCCTGGCGGCGGTGCTGATGGTCGGCTGGGTCGTGGCCAGCGGCCGGCCGATGCGCTTCCCGCCCGCGGCGCACCTGCGCTTCGCGGCGCTCGGCGCCTGCCTGTTCTCGACCAACTTCGTGCTCTTCTACCACGGCGCCGCCTACCTGCCCTCCGGCCTCCTCGCCGTCGTCTTCTCGCTCGCCTCGATCGTCAACCTGCTGCTCGCCGCGGTGCTGCTCGGCCAGCGCATCGACCGTCGGGTGCTGCTCGGCGCGCTGATCGGCGTCGCGGGCGTCGCGCTGATGTTCTGGCCGGAGATCGCCGGCGAGACGGCGGGCACCCGCGCGCTCATCGGGCTCGCCTTCTGCGCCGGCGGCACGCTGTGCTTCTGCATCGGCAACATCGTCTCGGCGTCGGCGCAGCGGCGCGGCCTGCCGGTGCTGCCGGCGGCCGCCTGGGGCATGGCCTACGGCGCGCTGTTCCTCGGGCTCTACGGCCTCGCCCGCGGCTTCTCGTTCGCCATCGAGCCGACGGCGCGCTACGTCGGCGCCATGCTGTGGCTCGCCGTCACCGCCTCGGTGGTGGCGTTCGCCGCCTACCTGACGCTGCTCGGCCGCATCGGCGCCGCGCGCGCCGGCTACGCGACGGTGATGTTCCCGATCGTCGCCCTCGCCATCTCGACCGTCGCCGAGGGCTACCAGTGGACGATCGCCGCGGTGGTCGGCCTCCTCCTCGCCCTCGCCGGCAACCTGTTCGTGCTGCGCCGGCGGGCCTGAGCGGCCGCTACTCGGCCGCCATCGGCACCGACAGGTTGTCGAGCGAGGAGATGATGTGGCCGGCGAGCGCCTCGATGAGCGGCGAGGCCTGGTGCCACGAGCGCATCAGCCCGATCTCCACCGGCGGCAGGCGCGGGAAGCCCTCCGCCTCCGACAGCACCCGCATGCCGGGCCGCAGCGCCGATTCCGGCAGCACCGACACCGCGAGGCCGGCGAGCACGGCGGCGCCGACGGCGGTCGAGTTCCAGCTCGAATAGAGGATGCGGTGGCGGCGCCCGGCCGAGGCGAGGGCGCCGAGCGCCGCGCCGCGCCAGCAGCAGTCGGAGCGGCCGAGGGCGAGCGGCACCGGATCCTCGTCGTGCACGCCGTGGCGCGACGAGCCGACCCAGAGCAGCGGCTCGCGCCGCACCACCACCTCGTGGCCGCGGTCCTTCGCCGGCACGTGGGTGATGATGGCGACGTCGAGCTCGTTGGCGCGCATGCAGTCGATCAGCATCTGCGTCGGCTGGCAGATGATGGTGATCTCGACGCGCGGGTTGGAGCGGGCGAAGCGGGCGAGGATCTCCGGCAGGAAGCGGTCGGCGTAGTCGTCCGGCGTGCCGAGGCGGACGCGGCCGGTGAGCTCGTCCTCGTCGAAGGCCGACAGGGTCTCGTCGTTCAGCTTCACGAGGCGGCGGGCGTAGGTCAGCAGGCGCTCGCCGTCCTCGGTCAGCCGCGAGGCGCGGCCGTCGCGGGCGAAGATCGGCCGGCCGACCCGCTCCTCGAGCCGGCGCATCTGCATCGACACCGCCGACTGCGTCTTGTGCACGCCGTCGGCGGCGCGGGTGAAGCTGCCGGTCTCGGCGATGGCGAGGAAGGTCCGGAGCTGGTCGAGATCGAGCACGGCCGACATGGCGGTCACCACTCATCAGCAATAGCGATGGGCCATATTAATAACATTCGTTGGACTGATCAATTGGGCAGGCGCATCTCTCCCGGTGTGGCGGCGCATCCCCGCCCCGCCCGCGACGACAGGAGAGTCCCATGTTCGCCCCGACCGCCGACCCCTCGCTCGCGCGCCGGCTCCTCGCCCTCGCCGCCGGCGGCACGTGGGCCGTGGCGCGCGGCGCTTCCCGCATCGTGCGAGCCTATCTCAATCGCCGCGTGGCGATCGGCATGATGGAGTTCGACGAGCGGATGCTGAAGGACATCGGGATTACCCGCGGCGACGTCCATGCCTCCATCGTCAGCCCGTCCGGCGGCGACCCGACGGCGCGGCTGCGCATCCTCGCGGTGGAGCGGCGGGCGGCCTCGCGCGCCGCCGCCAGCGAGCGCCTCCGCCTCGAGCGCGAGATGATCGCGACGCTCGCCGCCGAGCGCCGCGACGTGCGCGGCGGCACGGCGGCCGAGACCTGCTGAAGCAAGACCTGCTGAAGCGAGACCTGCCGAGACCACGGTCCCTCCCCCTGCCAGGGGGAGGGTGATCGCATATGAGGGAGAAGCGCCGCTGTCGCTCTTCCCTTCGCCCCGCTTGCGGGGAGAAGGTGGCGCGCAGCGCCGGATGAGGGGCGCCACACGACGGACGTCTCGGCCGGAGCCGGCCAGACGCATCGTCTCGCCGCGGGCCCCTCACCCGGCGTCGGCTTCGCCTCCGCCACTCTCTCCCCGCAAGAGCGGGGCGAGGGGGACGCACAATCGCAAACATCCCGTTCGCATATGCGATCCCCTGCTAGGACGGGGGAGGACGCCGGAAGCCCTACGCGGCGCCCCTAGTACGCATACTCCGTGTAGACCCGGTCGAGGTCGCCGCCCCAGGGGCCGGCCACCTCGGCGAGCAGGCGGTCGGCCGGGGTGAGGCCGCTCGCCACCGTCTCCAGCACCGGCTCGAGATAGATCGTCTCGTCGACGCCGGCGCCGTTCAGGCGGGCGCGGCGGGCGAGGCCCAGGCGGGAGAGCTCGGCGCAGTCGCGCGCGATGTCGAGCACCGTCCGGTTGCGGAAGGGCGTCTGGAGCGCCCGCCGCGGCACCTCGTCCCGCATCGCCTCGCGCTCGGCGGCGGTCCAGTCCTTGATCATCTCGTAGGCCTGGTCGAGCACCCCGGCGTCGTAGAGGAGGCCGACCCAGAAGGCCGGCAGCGCGCAGATACGCCGCCACGGGCCGCCGTCGGCGCCGCGCATCTCGAGGTAGCGCTTCAGCCGCACGTCGGGGAACAGCGTCGAGAGGTGGTTGGTCCAGTCGCCCATGGTCGGCCGGTCGCCCGGCTCCAGCATCGGCAGCCCGCGCTCCAGGAACTCGCGGAAGGTGTGGCGGGTGGCGTCGATGTAGGTGTCGCCGCGCTTGACGAAGTACATCGGCACGTCGATCGCCCAGTCCACGTACGCCTCGAAGCCGAAGCCCGGCTCGAAGGCGAACGGCATCGGCCCGGTGCGGTCGCGGTCGGTGTCGCGCCAGATCTCGCCGCGGAACGACTGGAAGCCGTTCGGCTTGCCGTCGGTGTAGGGCGAGTTGGCGAAGATCGCGGTGGCGACCGGCTGCAGCGCCAGCCCGACCCGCATCTTCTTCACCATGTCGGCCTCGTCGGCGAAGTCGAGGTTCACCTGGATGGTCGAGGTCCGGAACATCATGTCGAGGCCGCGGCTGCCGACCTTCGGCATGTAGTTGGCCATGATCGCGTAGCGCGACTTCGGCATCACCGGCGTCTCGGCGAGCGTCCAGATCGGCGACATGCCGATGCCGAGGAAGCCGATGCCGAGCGGCTCGGCGATCTCGCGCACCTGGGCGAGGTGGGCGTGCACCTCGCGGCAGGTGCCGTGCAGCGTCTCGAGCGGCGCCCCGGAGAGCTCGAACTGGCCGCCCGGCTCGAGGCTGATGGCACCGCCGCCGGTCGGGTCGCCGAGGCCGATGATCTTGCCGTGGTCGAGGATCGGCTCCCAGCCGAGCAGCCCCTCCATGCCGGTGAGCAGCTTCTCCACGCCGCGCGGGCCCTCGTAGGGCACCGGCGAGTGGTCGTCGGTGTGGAATCCGAACTTCTCGTGCTCGGTGCCGATCCGCCAGTCGCGCTCGGGCTTACCGCCCGATGCGAGATAGGCGGCGAGCATGTCGCGGTTCTCGATCGGGGTCTCGTCGGTGGTGTCTCGCGCCATGGCGTCCGGCTTTCGACCGCGCGCCGCGGGGGGATCCGGCGGCCGACGCGGCCGGCACGATAGCGGGCCGCCCGGCACCGCACAAATTCGATCTGGTGATCGGTGGCGCACGCGCCGCGAGCCCTACCTAAACGCGCCGCGAGCCTCGCTTGGACGCGCCGCGAGCCTTGCCTGAACGCGCCGCGGGCCTCGTCCGGACGCGCCGCGAGGGTGGCCCGAGCCGCCGCCCGCCCCGCCGCCGCGGCCGTCACCTCGCCACTGTTGTCGGATATCCACCGATTCGCGCCGGGGCAGGGGCGACAGCGCTGACCGATTTCCCTGGACTGCGGCGCCGGGAGAAAAACCACTATGAATCAACGAAACATCATCATCCTCGTCGTCATCGTGATCGTGGTGATCGTGATCGCCTACGCCGGCGGCTACCTCGGCGGCACCAAGCCGATGCCTGCTCCGGCGCCGACGCCCGCGGCGCCGACCCAGTCCGAGCCCGCGCCGGCGGCGCCCGCTCCGGCCGCTCCCGCGCCGGCCGCGCCCGCTCCGGCGGCTCCGGCCCAGTGAGGCCACGGGACCGGCCGCCCGTGCGGGCGGCCGGTTCCACCCGCGGCATCGGCCGGCCGCCCTCGCGGCGGCCGGTCCCGACCCTCGGGCGCCCCGCCGCGCCGGCCGTTCACCATTCTGAACCCTGCCTGAACGCCGCGCTCAGCACCCGTTAAGCCGCCGCCGCTACTCTGTCGCCATGCCGGTCGCCCCGCGGCCCCGCCAGAGGAGAGACGCCCGTGATCCGCATCGCCTGCTTCGCCGCCGCCCTCGTCGCCACCGCCGCCGTCACCGTGGCGCCGGCGGCCGCCGACGTGGTCGTCCGCTTCGGCGGGCCGGTCTACCGCGCCCGCCCGGTCTACGTCGCCCCGCCCGTCTATGTCGCCCCGCCGCTCTATGTCGCGCCGCGCGTCGTCTACCGGCCGGGGCCGGTCTATGTCGCGCCGCGCCCGGCCTGCCGCGTCGTCCAGCGCCGGGTGGTGGTGCAGCGCCCCTACGGCCCGTCGGTGGTGCGTGTCCGCCCCGTCCAGCAGTGCTGGTGAGCGCCGCCTGAGGCCGCCTCGAAACGCCGAAGGGCGGCGCCCGGCGAGGCGCCGCCCTTCTTCGTTCGTGCCGACCCTGGGTGCCGGGCCGCGCCCGGCGGGCCTCAGTGCCAGTCGCGGATGTCGACGAACCGGCCGGCGATCGCCGCCGCCGCCGCCATCGCCGGCGAGACGAGGTGGGTGCGGCCCTTGAAGCCCTGCCGGCCCTCGAAGTTGCGGTTCGAGGTCGAGGCGCAGCGCTCGCCGGGGGCGAGGCGGTCGGGGTTCATGGCGAGGCACATCGAGCAGCCCGGCTCGCGCCATTCGAAGCCGGCCTCGATGAAGACCTTGTCCAGCCCCTCGGCCTCGGCCTGCGCCTTCACGATGCCGGAGCCCGGCACCACCATGGCGCTGACGTGCTCGCTGACCCGCTTGCCGGCGATCACCGCCGCCGCCGCCCGCAGGTCCTCGATGCGGCCGTTGGTGCACGAGCCGATGAACACCCGGTCGACCGGAATGTCGGTGATCTTCGTGCCGGCGGCGAGGCCCATGTAGTCGAGGGCGCGCTGCTTGCCGATGCGGCGGTTCTCGTCGGGGATGAGCGCCGGGTCGGGCACGACGCCCTCGACCGACACCACGTCCTCCGGGCTCGTGCCCCAGGTGACGATCGGCGGCAGCTTGGCGGCGTCGAGGCGGATCTCGGCGTCGAAGTGGGCGCCCTCGTCGGAGACGAGCGTCGACCAGTAGGCGACGGCCTGGTCCCAGGCCTCGCCGGTCGGCGCCTTCGGCCGACCCTTGATGTAGGCGAAGGTCTTCTCGTCCGGGGCGATGATGCCGGCGCGCGCGCCGCCCTCGATCGTCATGTTGCAGACGGTCATCCGCCCTTCCATCGAGAGGGCGCGGATCGCCTCGCCGGCGTACTCGATCACGTAGCCGGTGCCGCCGGCCGTGCCGATGGTGCCGATGATCGACAGCACGATGTCCTTGGCGGTGACGCCGGGCGGCAGCACGCCGTCCACGGTCACCCGCATGTTCTTCGCCTTCTTCTGGATCAGCGTCTGGGTGGCGAGCACGTGCTCGACCTCCGAGGTGCCGATGCCGTGGGCGAGCGCGCCGAAGGCGCCGTGCGTCGAGGTGTGGCTGTCGCCGCAGACGATCGTCATGCCCGGCAGGGTGAAGCCCTGCTCCGGCCCGACGATGTGGACGACGCCCTGCCGGCGGTCGAACTCGTCGTAGTACTCGATGCCGAACTCGCGGGCGTTCTCGGCGAGGGCGGCGATCTGCGCGGCGCTCTCCGGGTCGTCGTTCGGCTGCGAGCGGTCGGTCGTCGGCACGTTGTGGTCGACGACGGCGAGGGTGCGCGTCGGCGCCCGCACCTTGCGGCCGGTCATCCGCAGGCCCTCGAAGGCCTGCGGGCTCGTCACCTCGTGCACGAGGTGGCGGTCGATGTAGAGGAGGGCCGTGCCGTCGGGCTGGATGTCGACCACGTGGTCGTCCCAGATCTTGTCGTAGAGCGTGCGCGGCTTGGCCATGGTCGGGGCTCCGGTCGATCGGATGATGCGCGGCCGCGCGGGCGCGGCCAGCCCGGCGGTCTCAAACGGGCTCTCATAGCGCCAAGGTGGGGAGGAAGAAAGAGCTTTGCCACCCCGTGCGCGCGGCGGCGGCTGTCGCTAGGATGGCACCGCCGATCCCGGCCGGTTCGAGAGGGACCCATGGAGACGTTGATCGTCATCGCGATCGTGGTCGTCGTCGCGCTCTACGGCGTGCGCCTCTACAACGCCTTCGTGGCGATGAAGGCGCGCGTCGAGGAGGCGTGGTCCGACATCCAGGTGCAGATGAAGCGCCGCTACGACCTCATCCCCAACCTCGTCGAGACGGTGAAGGGCTACGCCGGGCACGAGCGCGAGACTCTCGAGGCGGTGGTCGCGGCGCGCAACAAGGCGGTGGCCACCAACGGCTCGCCGGAGGAGCAGGCCGCCGCCGACCGGGCGCTCACCGGCGCCCTCGGCAAGCTGATGCTGCTCGTCGAGGCCTATCCCGAGCTCAAGGCCGACCAGAACTTCCGCGCCCTGCAGGACGAGCTGACCCAGACCGAGGACCTCATCAAGGGCGCCCGCCGCTTCTACAACGGCGCGGTGCGCGAGCTGAACGTCGCCGTCGACCAGTTCCCCTCGAACCTCGTCGCCGGCGTCTTCAAGTTCGGCAAGGCGCAGTACTTCGAGCTCGACGAGGACGAGAAGGTCGCCGCCTCGAAGCCGGTGCCGGTGTCATTCAAGTAGCGCCCGTCCCCGCCAGAGCCCCAGCCCACGAAAGAGGCCCGATCGGATGAGCGCCGTTCCGGTGATCCTGCGCGCCGCCGGCGGCCTCGCGGCCGCCCTCCTCCTCGCCCTCGTCCTCGCCGCCGCCCCGGCGGCGGCGCAGGACGTGGACCCCGGCGGCGGCGAGCGCGTCCTGTCGTTCGATTCGAAGATCGTCGTCGACACCGACGGCGACGTCACGGTCACCGAGGCGATCACCGTCGTCGCCCGCGGCGGGCGCATCCGCCGCGGCATCTTCCGCGACCTGCCGGTCGGCCGCGCCTCGGGCTTCGGCCGTACCACCGCCACCATCGACGTCCTCGCGGTGCGCCGCGACGGCAAGGCCGAGCCCTACCGCACCGAGTCCGACGGCGGCGACCTGCGCATCGTCATCGGCGACCCGGACGTCTTCCTGCACTCCGGCATCGTCCGCTACGAGATCGTCTACCGCTACGACCGGCAGGTCGAGTTCTATGCCGACTACGACGAGATCTACTGGAACGTCACCGGCAACGGCTGGGCGTTCGAGATCGAGGAGGCGAGCGCCCTCGTGGTGCCGCCGGGCGGCGCCGACGCCCTTTCGACCGCCGCCTACACCGGCCTGCCCGGCTCGACCGACCACGACGTCGAGGTGAGCCGCAACGGCAACGGCGACCCGGTGTTCCGGACGACGCGGCCGCTGGCGCCGGGCGAGGGGCTCACCGTCGCGGTGTCGTGGCCGAAGGGCGTCGTCGCCGAGCCGTCGAAGCTCGAGCGCGCCTTCGACGAGCTGAAGCCCGCCCTCCTCGCCGGCCTCGGGCTCGTCCTCGTCCTCGCCTACTACTACTGGTCCTGGCGGCGCGTCGGCGTCGACCCGGCGCCGGGGCCGGTGGTGCCGATCTACGACCCGTCGCTGCCGCCCTACGCCATGCGCTTCCTGGAGCGCGGCGGCTACGACGCCACCTGCCTGTCGGCCGCCCTGCTCGATTCCGCCGTCAAGGGCCACGTCGCCGTCGACGAGACGGGCGGCGAGACCCGCCTCAGCCGCACCGACGGCAAGCGCCCGCTCAGCGCCGGCGAGCAGGCGGCGCTCGCCACGCTGTTCGCCGGCGGCGAGGTCGTGTCGCTCTCCGGCAAGGGCAACGAGACCCTCGCCCGCACCGACACGGCGCTGCGCAAGTTCCTCGCCTCGAAGTTCCTCAAGGAATACCTGAAGCGCAACTACCTCTGGTTCGCCGCCGGCCTGGTGCTGACCCTCGCGGTGTGGCTGGCCGTCAGCCTCGTCGCCATGCCGGCCGAGGAGGCGCTCGTCATGCCGGTCGCCGCGCTCGGCGCGACGCTGTTCCTCGGCTGGATCGGCAGCGAGGCGCTCGCCGCCTGGCGGCGGGTGTCGGCCGGCAACCTCTGGTCGGTTCCGGGCGCGCTCATCGCCAGCGTCTTCGCGATCTTCGGCTTCGTCGCCTGGGCCGGCGGCCTCCTCGTCACCTTCGTGATCTCGGCCGGCCTCGCGGCGACGGTCCTGCTCGTCGCCGTCGCCATCGCCAACGTGGTGTTCTTCAAGCTCCTGCAGGCGCCGACGCAGCTCGGCCGCAAGGCGCTCGACGAGATCGCCGGCACCCGCCTCTACCTGACCGTCGCCGAGGCCGACCGGCTGAAGTTCCACAACCCGCCCGACCGCACGCCGGAACACCTCGAGAAGCTCTTGCCCTACGCCGTGGCGCTCGACGTCGAGACGGCCTGGACCGAGCAGTTCAAGGCGGCGGTCGCCGCCGCCGCGCTGCCGGCCGCCGCGGCGGCGGCCTCGCCCGCCTGGTATCACGGGCCGGCCGGCGGCGGCGGGCTCGCCGACCTCGGCGGCCTCGGCAACCGCTTCGACCGGAGCATCGGCGGCGCCGTGGCCGCCGGCGCCCAGGCGATCGCCGCCGCCAAGGCGCGCGCCTCCGGCAGCGGCGCCTCGTCGGGCGGCGGCTCGTCCGGCGGCGGTGGTGGCGGCGGCGGCGGCGGCGGCTGGTAGGCGGCGGGGCGTCTAGCGGGTCCGGCCCGCGGCGGCGTGCCCGCGCTCGGCGGCGGCGGCGAGGGCGAGGCAGCACGCGATGAGCGCCGCCGACACCGCCCCGGCGCTCGCCCAGCCCCAGGCGCCGACGCCCGCGGCGACGAGCGGCGGACCGATCAGCGAGCCCGAGGCGCCGAACTGCGCGAAGAGGCCGTTGCCCGCCGCCGCCCGCGCCGGCCCGCCGGCGAGCGTCGGCAGGCGCGCGAACATCACCGCCGGCGCCACCCCGAGCGCGGCGTTGCCGAGGATCGCCGCGCCGATCGCCGTCGCCGCGCCGCCCCAGCCGGCGAACGCCAGCGCGACGAGCGGCATTGCGGCGACGAGCGACGCCGCGAGGAGGGCGAGCGGGCGGACGCCGCGGCCGAGCGCCGCCGCCGCGGCAAGGCCGCCCGGAATGTTGGCGAGCGAGACCGCGGCCCCCGCGAGGCCGGCGGCGCCGGCCGTCATCTCCCGGCCGGCGACGAGGTGGCTCGGATAGAGGGTCAGCATGCCGACCTGCATCGCCGCGTAGCAGCCGAAGCCGGCGGCGAGCGCCCACACCGGCCAGGGCGCCGCCCCGACGGCGATCCGCCCGCCGTGGCGCGGCGGCTCGGGGGCGGCGAGGCGGCCTGCGGCGAGCGCCGCGAGGGCGGCGACGAGGCCGAAGCCGAGGAGCACCGTCCGCCACGACACCACCTCGACGGCGAGCGCGGTCGAGGCGGCGCCGAGCGCCATGCCGACCGGCACGAAGGTGCTCCAGAGGGCGAGCGCCGCGTCGCGGTCGCGCGCCGCCGCGACGATCCAGGTCGGCGCGGCGACGACGACGGCGAGGTAGCCGATCGCCTCGACGAGGCGGGCCGCGAACAGCATCCCGGTGCCGGCCGCGAGCCCCGCGCCGACGCCGCCCACGGCGAGGAGCGCCAGCCCGGCGACGAGCGGCCGGCGCGTCCCGAGCCGGCCGACCGCCCAGCCGGCGGCGATGCCGAGGCTCGCCCCGCCCAGCTCGAGCAGCGAGGCGAGCCACGCCGCGGCGGTGAGCGACAGCGACAGGTCGTGGCCGACGAGCGGGATCAGCGCCGCGAACCGCCCGAGCCCGGCGGCGGCGAGCACGCCGCAGCCATAGAGGGCGAGGACGGCGAAGGCCGGCGCGGACGGTGGAGGGCTGGAGGGCGGCATCGGGGCGGCTCCCGTCGAAGGGCCGCGACCCTAGCCGCGGCGCCGCCGCCGGGAGAGGCGTAAAATATGCGCGCCGGCCGAGGGAATTCAGGCGCGCGGCTTCACCTGCACGTAGAGCCGTTCCGGCGGGCCGTCGAAATAGCGCAGGAGCGCCGGGCACAGCCAGCCTTCGAGCTCGAGCTGGGCCGAGTGGTAGATGTTGCCGCTGCCGTCCGCCCGCCGCCAGTCGAGCGCGAACTGATGCCCGGGGAACGGGATCGCCGCGAAGACGAGCACGAAGCCGGCCTCCGGGTCCGGAATGCCGGCGGTGACGCGGTCGATCATGGTGTCGGCGCCGCCGACGAACGGCTCCTCGACGAGCCCGACCTTCGGGTCGTCGAACACCCACAGGCCGTGGTGCTTGTAGGGCGCGATCACGTTGATGCTGTTCATCGGAACCTCGGGCATGGCGGGCTGCGGCGGATCGCGAGCGCGCGTCGTCAGGGCGGGGGAGGCGGCCCCTCGAATTCGAGCGTCGTGACGAGGCGGGCGACGCTGCCGTCGGCGAGCGCCAGGCGCTCCCACATCATCCGGCTCGGCAGGATGCGGATCTCGTCGCTGGCGTTCGCCCCGGTGCGGAAGACGAGGCGGGGCGCCAGGCTCTCGTACCAGCCGAGGTCGGCGAGCCGGGCCTCGTGCGTGCGGATCGCCTCCGAGGCGTAGCGGAAGAGCGGCGTGCCGAGGAAGGCGGCGGCGGGCGCCGACCACTCCGCCTGGCGGGCCGGCGAGGCGGCGAGCAGCCGGTGCGTCACGTCGCAGATGAGGTGCACGGGGTCGGGCGAGGTCTCGACGAGGCGCTTCAGCGCCCGATCGGCGGCGGGGTCGGCCGGCGCGCAGAGCAGGCGCTCGAGGCGGGCCTGCGCCGCCGCGCCCGGCCGCGCCGTGCCGCGCTCCCAGCGCGACACCGTCGCCTGGTCGACGCCGAGGAGCTCGGCGAGGTGGCTCTGCTTGATGCCGCGGACGGTGCGCAGCCGCTTCAGGACACGGCAGAGATCGGCCATCGCCTCGCCCTCCGGAGCATCCCCTCCGCCGGCCGGCGGAGGGATCTCGTCGCGGCCGGGCCGCGCCTCAGGCCGCCTTCTTCTTCGGCGCGATCAGCTTGCGGTTCGCCAGCACCTCGGCGATCTGCACGGCGTTCAGCGCCGCGCCCTTGCGCAGGTTGTCGGAGACCACCCACATCGCGAGGCCGTAGGGCACCGTCGGGTCCTTGCGGATGCGGCTGATGTAGGTGGCGTCCTCGCCGGTCGCCTCGTAGGGGGTGACGTAGCCGCCGGGCTCGCGCTTGTCGATGACGAGGCAGCCGGGCGCCTCGCGCAGGATGGCGCGCGCGTCCTCCTCCGACAGCGGGCTCTCGAACTCGATGTTGACCGCCTCGGAGTGCGACACGAACACCGGCACGCGCACGCAGGTCGCCACCACCTCGATCGCCGGATCGAGGATCTTCTTGGTCTCGACGGTCATCTTCCACTCTTCCTTGGTGAAGCCGTCGTCCATGAACACGTCGATGTGCGGGATCACGTTGAAGGCGATCCGCCGCGGGAAGATCTTCGCCTCGACCGGATCGGTGACAAACACCGCCCGCGTCTGGGTGAAGAGCTCGTCCATCGCATCCTTACCGGCGCCCGACACCGACTGGTAGGTCGAGACGACGACGCGCTTGATGCGCGCCTTGTCGTGCAGCGGCTTCAGCGCCACCACGAGCTGGGCGGTCGAGCAGTTCGGGTTGGCGATGATGTTCTTCTTGGTGAAGCCGGTGATGGCGTCGGCGTTCACCTCCGGCACGATCAGCGGCACGTCCGGGTCCATCCGCCAGGTCGACGAGTTGTCGATGACGACGCAGCCGGCCGCGGCGATCTTCGGCGACCACTCCTTGGAGATCGCGCCGCCCGCCGACATCAGGCAGATGTCGATCTTCGAGAAGTCGACGAACTCGAGCGCCTTCACCTTCAGCGTGCGGTCGCCGTAGGAGACCTCGGTGCCCTGGCTGCGGCGCGAGGCGACGGCGATCACCTCGTCGGCGGGGAAGCCCCGCTCGTCGAGGATCTCGAGCATTTCGCGGCCCACGTTCCCGGTGGCGCCGACGACTGCAACGGAATAGCCCATTGGACGAACCCTTCTTGACCACTCTCCCCGGCAGGGCGTCGCCCGACGCGACGCCGCGCCCTGCCGTCCCCCCTCGACCCCGGGGAGAGCGGCGGGGCGGAGGCGGGCGTCAGCGCGTCGTCGTGGTCGGTTTGCCGGCGGTCGTCGCGGCGCGCTCCGTCGTCGCCGCGGCGGGCGCGGACGAGACGATGCGGCTCTGGGCGGCGACGAAGGCCATGCGGTTCCGGTCCCCGGTTCCGGGCGTGAGGCGATCGTGATGGCCGAAAAGCCGCTCCCCGTCAACCGCGGGCGGCGGGCGGCGGCGGAGCGGGCCGGTCGCAAGGAGGGCGAGGCGGCGGCGCGGCCTCGCCCCGCCGATCACTCCGCCGCGGCGGCGGTCGTCGTGCCGCCCCAGTGCTGCAGCTCCTCCAGCGCGGCGTGCGGGTCGGGCAGCGGGCCGATGTGGTCCTTGCCGCGCTGCGGCACGCCGGTCGCGACCAGCACGTCGCGGATCGTCTTCGGCCGCGCCGGCCGGAGCCCCTGGGCGACGAGCGCGCTCTGCACCATCGCCACGGCGGCGGTCACCATCGGCGAGGCGCCCGAGGTGCCGCCGAAGGTCGAGGTGTAGCGGCGCCGCGCCGGGCCGGGGTTGAACGCGTCGCCGTAGCCGGTGCTCCAGATGCTGCCGCCCCAGGCCTGCACGTCGACGCGCGAGCCGTAGCTCGAGAACGACATTCGCGCGCGCGTCTTCGGGTCGCCGGCGCCGACGATGATGGCGCCGGAATCGCGGCGGGCGCGGTCGAAGCGGCCGAGGCAGGCCGGCCCGTCGAGGTCGACGGCGCCGTTGCCGCCCGCCTCGACCACGGTGATGCCGAGGGCGGTCGCGGTCGAGATCGTGTCGAACTCGGCCTGGTTCCACTCGACCGGGCCGCAGCCGACCTGGTCGTCGCCACAGGCGCCGCCGCACACCGCCGCCTGCTGCTCGATCAGGATGACGTCGCCGCGGTCGAGCACCCGGATCGCCCGGCCGATCGCCCGGGCGACGCTGAAGCCCTGCGGGGTGACCGTCGGCGCAAGGCGGATGCCGGCCTTCGGCACCAGCCCGGTGACGCCGATGGCGTTGTCGATCGCCACGAGCTCGCCGAGCACGGCGGTGCCGTGGTTGGTGTTGAACGGGTCCTTGCCCAGCCGGCCGACGTAGGCAGATGCCGGGATCTTCAGGTCCTCGTGGTTGATCTGCCAGCTGTACTCGACGTCGGCGATGGTGACGTGGCGGCCGTCGCCGCCCTTCACCCGGCGCGGGTTGAACACGCCGATGCCCTTCGGCGACGGCTTGCGGTAGCCCTGCTCGTGGACGAACAGCGGCGTGCGCATCGCCGGCAGCGGCGAGGGGGACGGCTGCGGCGCGGCATACTCGACGAAGGCGAGCCCGTTGAGGCGGTTCGCCAGTGCCGCCGGCCGCTCGCCGGCCGGCACGGTGACGACGAAGTAGAGCGAGAGGTCGGCGAGGGCGCGGCCGCTCTCGCGCTCGCCCGCCGCCCGCTCGGCCTCCAGGGTCGCCTCGCTCGCCTCGTGCAGCGGCTCGACCGCGGCGAGCGTCGCCCCGGAGCCGGCGAGCGCCTCGCGGAAGGCGCGCGCGTCGGCGGCGCCGAGCCCGAACACGCGGCCGTCCCGGATCCGCACCTTGAGCCCCTCGGCGAACTTCACGATCACCTGATCGGAGGCGGCGACCGCCTCCATCTCGGCGAGCGTCGGCTTCGCCGGCGCCGCCCGCGGCTCGAGCGCGGCGGCGGCGGACATCGCCGCGGCGAGGGCGAGGGCGGCGAGCGCCAAAGTGCGGACGGGGCGGGGAAGGGCGGGCATGATCGGTCTTCCTCGGCGGTTCAGGAGGGTCGACCGGCATCCTGTCCGTTCGCGCGGGCGGTGTCGACAGCCGCGATAGCACGCGCGCGCGGATACCCTCTCCCGCCACGGCCATGTCGCAATCCTGTGCGAGGCGTCGCGGCGAGCCGGCGGTTCCTCGACCGCCGGCGCTTCTGTCTGAGGGCCGTCCCATGCTCGCCTGGCTCGAGCGCCGCATCGATCCGTTCCGCAGCGGCGGCGGCGAGACGCCGCCGCCCGGCCTCGGCGCGTTCTACTGGCACTTCGTGCGCCAGGCCTGGCCGTGGTTCGTCGCCGTGCTCGCCGCGGGCGCCTTCGTCGCCGGCGTCGAGGTGATGATGTTCCGCTACATCGGCGAACTCGTCGACCTGCTCGAGACGACGACGCCGGCGCGCGTCTTCGCCGACCACGGCGTCACCTTCGCCTGGATGCTCGCCGTCGTGCTCCTGCTCAGGCCGCTGTCGGGCGCGCTGCACGACCTCGTGGTGCGCCAGGCGCTGGCGCCGAGCTTCACGGCCCTCGTGCGCTGGCAGTCGCACCGCCACGTCATCCGCCAGAGCCTCGCCTTCTTCCAGAACGACTTCGCCGGCCGCATCGCGAGCCGCGTCATGCAGACCGCGCCGGCCTTGCGCGAGTCGGTCATCAACGTCGTCGACGCGCTGTGGTTCGCCCTCATCTATGCGGTGAGCGCGCTCGCGCTCTTCGCCGACGCCGACCCCTGGCTGGCGCTGCCGCTCGCCGTCTGGCTCGTCGCCTACGTGACGCTGCTGCGCCTCTTCGTGCCGCGGCTGCGCGACCTGTCGAAGACCGTCTCGGAGAAGCACTCGCAGCTCACCGGCCGGATCGTCGACGGCTACACCAACGTCATGACGGTGAAGCTCTTCGCCCACGCCGAGCGCGAGGAGGCCTATGTCCGCGAGGCGGTCGAGGAACACGTCGCCCAGTACCGCCGGCAGATGCGGGCGATCACCGCGATGACTGTGTCGGTCACGGTGATCAACAGCCTGATGATCGCCGCCACCGGCACGATGGCGGTGGTGCTGTGGCAGGGCGGGCTCGTGGGCCTCGGCGCCATCGCGGTCGCGACCGGCCTCGCCATCCGCCTCGTCAACATGTCCGGCTGGATCATGTGGGAGGTCGCCGGCATCTTCGAGAACGTCGGCCAGGTGCAGGAGGGCATGCTCACGATCGCCCAGCCGCTCACCATCACCGACGCGCCGGCCGCGCCGGCGCTCGCGGTGCCGCGCGGCGAGGTGCGCTTCGAGGGCGTGCGCTTCCACTACGGCAAGGGCGAGGGCGTCTTCGACGCGCTCGACCTCGTCGTCCGGCCGGGCGAGCGGGTCGGCGTCGTCGGCCGCTCCGGCGCCGGCAAGTCGACGCTCGTCGGCCTCTTGCTGCGCTTCCACGACCTTGAGGGCGGCCGCATCCTGATCGACGGGCAGGACATCGCCGGCGTCACCCAGGAATCGCTGCGCGCGGCGATCGGCGTCGTCACCCAGGACACCTCGCTCCTGCACCGCTCGGTGCGCGACAACGTCCGCTACGGCCTGCCGCAGGCGAGCGAGGCGGCGATCGCCGAGGCGGCGCGCAAGGCGCACGCCGGCGAATTCATCGCCGACCTCGTCGACCCGAGCGGGCGGCACGGCTACGACGCGCACGTCGGCGAGCGCGGCGTCAAGCTCTCCGGCGGCCAGCGTCAGCGCATCGCGATCGCCCGCGTGCTCCTCAAGGACGCGCCGATCCTCGTTCTCGACGAGGCCACCTCGGCGCTCGATTCGGAGGTCGAGGCGGCGATCCAGGAGGAGCTCGACACCCTGATGGCCGGCAAGACGGTGATCGCCATCGCCCACCGCCTGTCGACCATCGCGCGGATGGACCGGCTGATCGTGCTCGACCAGGGCCGCATCGTCGAGACCGGCCGGCACGACGACCTCGTCCGCCGCGGCGGGCTCTACGCCGACCTGTGGCGCCGGCAGTCGGGCGGCTTCCTCGCCGACCAAGCGCCGGCCCCGGCGCGCACCGACGCCGCCTGAGCGGCGGCGTCGGCCACGGGGCCTCCGCCGCGGCCCCGCCGGCCGCCCCGCGGCCTCTTGCGACATTCGGTCCGCCGAGGCCCGGTGAGGCTGGACAAGTTCCAACCGTCAGTGCAGAAACTCGGCCAGCGAGGGTGCCATACGGTGCCCGCGTGCGCGTATCTTCTGGCGTCTCGCGGAAGCCGCGTCGCCAGGCGAGATCCGGGCGGCGTCGTCGGGAGCCGACGGGCCGTGAAGCCGATCTGAGGAGCCGACCTTGGCGAGCATCGAATCGTCCGAACCGACCCGTCGCGATTTTCTCTACATCGCCACCGGTGCCGTCGCCGCGGTCGGCGTCGCGGCGGTCGCCTGGCCGCTGATCGACCAGATGAACCCGGACGCCTCGGCGCTGGCGCTCTCCACCTCCGAGGTCGACGTCGCGGCGGTCGTCGAAGGCCAGTCGGTCATCGTCACCTGGCGCGGCAAGCCGGTGGTCGTCCGCCGCCGCACCGCCAAGGAGATCGAGGAGGCGAAGGCGGTCGCCCTCGACGCCCTGATCGATCCGCTGGCGCGCAACCAGAACCTCGCCGACGATGCGCCGGCCACCGACGAGAACCGCGCCGCCGCGGGCAAGGAAGAGTGGCTGGTGATGGTGCAGATCTGCACGCACCTCGGCTGCGTTCCGCTCGGCCAGCAGGGCGAGTACGACGGCTGGTTCTGCCCGTGCCACGGCTCGGAATACGACAGCGCCGGCCGCGTCCGCCGCGGCCCGGCTCCGGAGAACATGGTCATTCCGCCCTTTACGTTCACGGGCGATACCGTGATTACGATCGGCTGACCGAGGCGAGGGGTTCACTGTCCATGTCGGGCCATTCCACCTACCAGCCGACCAATCCCGCCGCCAAGTGGCTCGAGGCGCGGCTGCCGATTCTCGGCATGATGCACGCCCAGGCCGTCGATTTTCCGACCCCGAAGAACCTCAACTACTTCTGGACCTTCGGCGCCATCCTGACCTTCATGCTCGGGGTGCAGATCGTCACCGGCATCGTCCTCGCCATGCACTATGCGGCGAACGCGGCGATCGCCTTCGACCAGGTCGAGCACATCATGCGCGACGTCAACTTCGGTTGGCTGCTGCGCTACATGCACGCCAACGGCGCGTCGATGTTCTTCATCGCCGTCTACATCCACATCTTCCGCGGCCTGTACTACGGCTCCTACAAGGAGCCGCGCGAGGTGCTGTGGATCCTCGGCGTCGTCATCTTCCTCCTGATGATGGCCACCGCCTTCATGGGCTACGTGCTGCCGTGGGGCCAGATGTCGTTCTGGGGCGCCACCGTCATCACCAACCTGTTCTCGGCGATCCCCTACGTCGGCGAATCGATCGTCACCCTGCTGTGGGGCGGCTTCTCGGTCGACAACGCCACGCTGAACCGCTTCTTCTCGCTGCACTACCTGCTGCCGTTCATGATCGCCGGCGTCGTCGTCCTGCACATCTGGGCGCTGCACGTCGCCGGCAACAACAACCCGACCGGCATCTCGGTGAAGTCGAAGCAGGACACGCTGCCCTTCCATCCCTACATGACGATGAAGGACGGCTTCGCGGTCGTGTGCTTCTGCCTGTTCTTCGGCTGGTTCCTGTTCTACGCCCCGAACTACATGGGCCACCCGGACAACTACGTCCCGGCGAACCCGCTGGTGACGCCGGCGCACATCGTCCCGGAGTGGTACTTCCTGCCGTTCTACGCGATCCTGCGCGCCATCCCGTCGAAGCTCGGCGGCGTGCTCGCCATGTTCGGCGCCATCGCGGTGCTCTTCATCCTGCCGTGGCTCGACACCTCGAAGGTCCGCTCGGCCACCTTCCGGCCGCTCTACCGGCAGTTCTTCTGGGTGTTCGTGGTCGTCTGCGTGCTGCTCGGCTGGCTCGGCTCGAAGCCGCCGGAGGGCATCTACGTCATCCTGTCGCGGATCTTTACCGCCTACTACTTCATCCACTTCCTGGTGATCCTGCCGCTGCTCGGGCTGTTCGAGACGCCGAAGCCGCTGCCCGCCTCGATCTCCGAGTCGGTGCTGAAGGGCGGCGCTTCCCGGCCAGCCGCAGCGGCCGCCGCGCCCGAGCACCGGGGTTGAGATGTCCGCTGCGAGACGCTCGAGGGGCTTTGACGACATGACGAACCCGAAGCTCGCCTCCCGGCTGGTCGCCACGGTCGCCGCGGCGATCCTCGGCGCCGGCGCCACCGGTGCCGCCGTCGCGGCGGAGACCGGCCACGTCGGCCCGCACATCGAGCGGCTCGAGTGGTCGTTCGCCGGGCCGTTCGGCCACTACGATCCGGCCCAGCTGCAGCGCGGCTTCAAGGTCTACCGGGAGGTCTGCTCGGCCTGCCACGGCCTGAAGCGCATCGCCTTCCGCAACCTCGGCGAGCCGGGCGGCCCGCTGTTCGGCGAAGCCCAGGTCAAGCAGCTCGCCAGCGAGTACCAGATCGTCGACGGCCCGAACGACGAGGGCGAGATGTTCGAGCGGCCCGGCCGGCCGTCCGACCGCTTCCCGTCGCCCTATCCGAACGATCAGGCCGCCCGCGCCGCCCAGGGCGGCGCGCTGCCGCCCGACCTGTCGCTGATCGCCAAGGCGCGCGCCGTCACCCGCGGCTTCCCGTGGTTCGTGCTCGACGCCGTGACGCAGTACCAGGAACAGGGGCCGGACTACATCCACGCCCTCTTGACCGGCTACCAGGATCCGCCCGAGGGCGTCGAGGTGGCGCCGGGCATGCACTACAATCCGAACTTCATCGCCGGCTCGCAGCTCGCCATGCCGCCGCCGCTTTCCGACGACCTCGTCGAGTACCCGGACGGCGCGCCGCAGACCGTCGACCAGTACGCGACCGACGTCGCCGCCTTCCTGATGTGGGCGGCCGAGCCGACGCTCGACGAGCGCAAGCAGATCGGCTTCAAGGCGATGCTGTTCATGGTCGTCTTCGCCGGCCTCCTCTACTTCACCAAGCGCAAGCTCTGGTCGAAGGTCGACCACTGACCGCGCGCCGCGGCCGGGCCCTCGGGCTGGGCCGCGCCGCGGGCCTCTGACACCGCCCATTCGTCCCCGGTGCCGCCGCAGGCGCGCCGCGGGCGGCGAGATCCCCGGCCGCCGCACGGCACGGCGGCCCGCCGCGCCCGGCCGACCGGCCGAAGCGGCGGTCCCTGTCGGCCTCGTCCGGCACCCATGCGGCCACCGCAGACATCCCTCGCGCGCCTGCAGTCCTCCGGCGACCCGACGGTCGACCGGCGCTACGAGTGGGCCTCGGCGATGCTCGCCGAGGGCGACGCCGCCGGCGCCGCCGCGCTCCTCGCCGAGACGGCGCTGCTCGCCCCCCGCTGGCCGACCGTCTGGGCGCGCCTCGGCGACGCCTACGCCGCCGACAACGCGCCGATGGCCGCCGCCGAGGCCTACCGCATGGCGGTCGAGGCCGACCCGAGCGACGTCCTCGGCGCCGGGCTGAAGCGCGCCCGCCTCGGCCAGGCGCCGCCGCCGGCCGCCCCGCCGCCGGCCCACATCGGCAGCCTGTTCGACGCCTACGCGCCGCGCTTCGAGGAGCTCCTCGTCGGCACCCTCGGCTACCGCGCCCCGGCGCTCCTCGCCGAGCGCGTCGCCGCCGCGCGGCCGGGGCCAGACCCGCGCTTCGCCGCCGCCCTCGACCTCGGCTGCGGCACCGGCCTCGCCGGGGCCGCCGTGCGGCCCTGGTGCGCCCACCTGGTCGGCGTCGACCTGTCGCCCGAGATGCTGGCCGAGGCGGCCCGGAAGGGCGTCTACGACGCGCTCCTCGCCGGCGAGGCGGTCGCCGCCCTCGAGGACCCCGAGGCGCTCGGCACCGCGGCCTTCGACCTCGTCCTCGCCGCCGACGTCCTCTGCTATCTCGGCGACCTCCGCCCGCTCCTCGCCGGCATCGCCCGCCGGCTCGCCCCCGACGGGCTCGTCGCCGTCACCACCGAGCGCGCCGCGCCCGGCGAGGCCGGGCCCGACGGCTGGCGCCTGCGCGACAGCCTGCGCTACGCCCACGACCCCGCCCGCGTCGGCGCCCTCGCCGCCGCCGTCGGCCTCGCCACCCTCGCCGCCGACGAGGCGGTGCTGCGCCAGGACCGCGGCCAGCCGATCGCCGGCACGGTGCACCTCCTCGCCCGCACCCCCTGAGCCGGCAGCGCCGGCGCTCACCCGCCGCGCTGCAGCGCGCGCAGCGCGCGGTGGCTGATGCGGCGGACGCCGTGGCGTGCGAGCAGCGCGCCGGCCGCGGGGTCGGTCAGGCAGAGGGCGTCGTGCGCCCGCAGGTCGGCGTGCGCGGGGTCGTAGCCGCGCAGCTCCTCGCCGTCCTCGACCGGGTGGGCGAAGATCTCCGTCACCCCCGGCGCCAGCCGCGGCACCACCTCGAGCAGCACGTCGAGCGTCCGCCGCGGCCACGGCCAGACGATGTCGTCGGTGAACAGGATGCCGCGCGCCGCCGCCCGCTCGCGTGCCCGGAAGCCCTGCGCCGCCGCCTCGTCGCGCGAGACCATCCGCACCGGCAGGCGGAAGGCGGCGGCGAGGTCGAGATAGACCTCGAAGAGGTCGCTCCGCGCCTGGAAGACGTTCATGTGCGCGTCGAGGTGGGTGACGTCGACACCCCAGCCGAGCGCCGTCTCGATCTGCGCCCGCCCTTCGGCGCGCGCCTCCTCGGGGTCGACCCGCGCGAGGGCCGCCGCGGTGGTGGCGGCGAGGAAGCCGTCGGCGTCGTGCAGCGAGGCCCCGTCCGTCAGCCCGCGCCAGCGATAGCCGGGGTACTCGCTGGTCAGGGTAAGGTGCACCCCGACGTCGCGCCCCGCGGTGAGGCGGGCCGCCTCCCACGCCCATGGACACGGCACCATCAGCGTCGCGCTCGTCGCGATCCCGCGCGTCATCGCGTCGAGGGTCGCCCGGTTGGCGACGCGGCTCACGCCGAGGTCGTCGCAGTTGACGATGAGGATGCGGTCCGTCGCCGCGTAGCCGAGGCGCTCCGCGAGGGTGGCCGACGCGGGCCGAGGCGCTGGTGTCATGTCGGTGCTCCCAGGTTGCGAGCGAGCACGGACGCGCGTGTGGCAGGACCCGTTTCGTTGCCGGTTCGGCCACATCCCCTCATGCGAGGGCGCCACCTTGCTCGGGAAGCAGGTTGGCGTTGGGCGCCGGCCCAACTCTTGATGCGGCGGCGAGACTAGCAGATCCCGACCGGCCGGCAACCGGCCTCCGCCACCCCCGCGTCGCCGCCGCCGCGCGTCGCCGGCGGGCTTGCATCGCCGGCGGCGCCGCGCCATCACCAGGGCCTGCCCGTCACGAGAGAGGCCCGGTCCTGTCCGCGTGAACGCCATCGACCCGCCGCCCGCCGATCCGTCCGTGTCGCTGCCCCCGCCCTTCGCCGGCTGGTTCGCCGCGCGCGGGTGGGCGCCGCGGCCGCACCAGCTGGCGCTCCTCGACCTCGCCCGCGCCGGCCGCGACGCGCTCCTGATCGCGCCGACCGGCGCCGGCAAGACCCTCGCCGGCTTCCTGCCGGCGCTGACGGCGATCGCGGCCGCCCGCGCCGCGCCCGGCCGCCGCGCGCGCGGCGGCATCCGCACCCTCTACGTCTCGCCCTTGAAGGCGCTCGCCGTCGACGTCGCCCGCAACCTCGAGGCGCCGATCGCCGAGATGAGGCTGCCGATCACGGTGGAGACGCGCACGGGCGACACGCCCGTCCACAAGCGCCGGCGCCAGAAGCTCGTGCCGCCCGACATCCTCTTGACGACCCCCGAGCAGCTCGCCCTCCTCGTCTCGGCGCGCGACGCCGCCCGCTTCTTCGAGGACCTCGAGGAGGTGGTGCTCGACGAGCTGCACGCCCTCGTCACCTCGAAGCGCGGCGACCTTCTCGCCCTCGACCTCGCGCGGCTGCGCCGCCTCGCCCCGAAGCTCAGGGCGACCGGCCTGTCGGCGACCGTGGCAGACCCCGAGGGCCTCGCCGGCTGGCTCGCCGGCGGCGCGGCGCCGGCCGCCCTCGTCACGGTGGAGGGCGGCGCCAAGCCGGCGATCTCGATCCTCGAGACGGCCGAGCGGATTCCCTGGGCCGGCCACTCGGCGGCGCACGCGCTCGGCGAGATCTACGCGCTGATCCGCCGGCACCGCACCACCCTCGTCTTCGTCAACACCCGCTCGCAGGCCGAGCGCATCTTCCACGCGCTGTGGACGATCAACGACGACGCCCTGCCGATCGCCCTCCACCACGGCTCGCTCGACCGCGAGCAGCGCCGCCGCGTCGAGCAGGCGATGGGCGAGGGCCGCCTCAAGGCGGTCGTCTGCACCTCCACCCTCGACCTCGGCATCGACTGGGGCGACGTCGACCTCGTCGTCAACGTCGGCGCGCCGAAGGGCGCGAGCCGGCTCGCCCAGCGCGTCGGCCGCGCCAACCACCGCCTCGACGAGCCGTCGGAGGCGGTGCTGGTGCCGGCCAACCGCTTCGAGGTGCTGGAGTGCCGGGCTGCCCTCGACGCCAACTATCTCGGCGCCCAGGACACCCCGCCGATCCGCGCCGGCGCCCTCGACGTGCTCGCCCAGCACGTGCTCGGCATGGCCTGCGCCGGCGGCTTCGCGGCCGACGCGCTCTACGAGGAGGTGACGTCGGCGCGGCCCTACCGCGACCTCGACCGGGCGACGTTCGACCGCGTCGTCGACTTCGTGGCGACCGGCGGCTACGCGCTCAGGGCCTACGAGCGCTTCGCCAAGATCCGCCGCGGCAAGGACGGCGTCTTCCGCATCACCCACCCGCGCGTCGCCGAGCAGTACCGCCTCAACATCGGCACCATCATCGAGGCGCCGCTCCTCACCGTGCGCCTCGCCGGGCGCGCCCGCACCGGCGTCATCGCCCGCGGCGGCCGCGTGCTCGGGCAGATCGAGGAATATTTCATCGAGACGCTGGCGGCCGGCGACACCTTCCTGTTCGCCGGCGAGATTCTGCGGCTCGAGGCGATCCGCGACACCGAGGCGCTCGTCAGCCGCGCCCGCGCCGAGACGCCGAAGATCCCGGTCTATGCCGGCGGCAAGTTCCCGCTCACCACCTACCTTGCCGGCGAGGTGCGCGCGATGCTGGCCGACCCCGCCCGCTGGCCGCGCCTGCCGGCGCCTGTGCAGGAATGGCTCGGCGTGCAGCGCCTGCGCTCGCTGCTGCCGCCGGCCGACGGCCTGCTGGTCGAGACCTTTCCGCGCGCCGGGCGCTACTACATGGTCGCCTACCCCTTCGAGGGCCGCCTCGCCCACCAGACCCTCGGCATGCTCTTGACCCGCCGGCTGGAGCGCGCCGGCGCCCGGCCGACCGGTTTCGTCGCCAGCGACTACGCCCTCGGCGTCTGGGGCCTCGGCGACCTCGGCCACCGCTTCGCGACCGGCCGGCCCGACCTCGATGCGCTGTTCGACCCCGACATGCTGGGCGACGACCTCGAGGAGTGGATGGCCGAAAGCTACCTCCTGAAGCGCTCGTTCCGGTCGTGCGCCCTCGTCGCCGGCCTCGTCGAGAAGCGCCACCCCGGCCGCGAGAAGAGCGGCCGCCAGGTCACCGTCTCGACCGACCTCGTCTACGACGTGCTGCGCACCCACGAGCCCGACCACATCCTGCTGCGTGCGACGCGGGAGGAGGCGGCGCACGGGCTGCTCGATCTCGGCCGCCTCGCCGAGATGCTCTCGCGCATCCGGGGGCGAATCGTGCACAAGCGTCTCGACCGCGTGTCGCCGCTCGCCGTGCCGGTGCTGCTCGACATCGGCAAGGAGGCGGTCGCGGGCGGCGAGGCCGACGAGGCGATCCTCGCCGAGGCGGCCGACCAGTTGATCGAGGAGGCGATGCGGTGAGGGAGCGGACGCGATGAGCCTGGCGGTGGCGGGGGAGGGCGAGGTGATGCCGCGCCTCGTGTCGCGCACGGTGTCGTTCGCCGGCGCGGCGCTGACGCTCGACCCCGCGGGCGCGCTGTGGCTCGCCGAGACGCGCACCCTCGTCGTCGCCGACCTGCACTTGGAAAAGGCCTCGAGCTTCGCCCGCAGCGGCAGCCTGCTGCCGCCCTACGACAGCCGCGCCACCCTCGCCCGCCTCGCCGCCGTCGCCGCCCGCCTCGCGCCGGCCCGCATCGTCGCGCTCGGCGACAGCTTTCACGATCGCGGCGGGCCGAGCCGCCTCGGCGTTGAGGAGGCGGCGGTGATCGCCGCCCTCGCCGAGGCGCACGAGCTCGTCTGGATCACCGGCAACCACGACCCGGAGCTTCCCGAGGGCCTCGGCGGTCGCGTCGTCGAGAGCCTCGAGATCGGCCTGCTCGTCTTCCGCCACCTGCCCTCGGCGGGGCGGCGGCCGGGCGAGGTGTGCGGCCACCTGCACCCGGTCGTCTCGGTCGCCGGGCGCGGCCGGGCGGTGCGCCGCCGCTGCTTCGCGAGCGACGGCGCCCGCCTCGTGCTGCCGGCCTTCGGGGCGCTCGCCGGCGGCCTCGACCTGCGCGACGCCGCCTTCGCCGGCGTCCTCGCCCGCGCCGCCACGACGGCCTACGCGCTCGGCGCCGACCGCATCTACCCGATCCCCCTCGCCGCCCCACGCCGCCGCTGAGCGGGCGCCGAAGTGCCGCCGGCCGCCAGCCCAGCGGGGCTCGTCACTGAGACCGCGGGGCTCGCCGCCGCCTGCCGGGAAATCGCGCCCCGAGGTCAGCCGCCGTTCGGTCGTCTCCGGTGCCCGCGCAGGGAGGCGCCGTCGCGCCGGCCGGGCGCCCGACACGACGCGATCTCCGGGCGCCGCGGCCGACCCTGAACCGCACCGCGCCGGCGCCGCCGAATTCCCCGCCGGACGCCTTGTCGCCACCCCCCGGGCTGTGTATGGTCCGCGCCGCTCGTCGACCGCGTCGCGACCGGCCCCGCAAGGGCGCCACCGCGACGAAACTGCGGGCCGCGGAGAGGTGCCAGAGTGGTCGATCGGGGCGGTCTCGAAAACCGTTGTGCGCGCGAGCGTACCGTGGGTTCGAATCCCACCCTCTCCGCCAGCCTCCCGACAGCCGAAAATCCCGTCGTTTCAAGGTTCTGAGAGCGGTCGGCGCTCGGGTTCGGCGTTCCGGGCGGGACGCCGAACCGGATCCGCTGGGCCGGCTCTGCGGCGATCCTCAGGATCGCCGGCCGCCATCGCCCCAGCCGCCGCCGCCGGCCGTCTCGATCGTCAGGATCGATCCTGCGGCGAGGGCGGTCGTGCTCTTGCCCGACAGGGCGCGGTCGCCGTCCTCGTCCCGCACCCTGAGGCTCGAGTGCCCGCCGGGCCGACCGCCGTTCACGCCCCAGGGCCGGTGCCGGGTGCGGTCGAGGTGGACCGTGACGACGGCGTCGGAGTCGAGCCGGATGGTGCGGGTGATGCCCCGTCCGCCGCGATGGGTGCCGTCGCCGCCGCTGTCCGGGACGAGCCCGTAGTGCAGGACCGTCAGCGGATAGTCGCGCTCGATGAGCTCGACCGGCGAATTGGCGGTGTTCGTCATGTGGGTGTGGACGGCGTCGGCGCCGTCCTTGCCGGGAAGGCCGCCCTGGCCGCCGCCGTAGGTCTCGACATAGGAATAGGATTTTCCGCTGCGCGGGTCGTGGCCGCCCATGATCAGGGCGTTCATGCTGCCGGTCGAGGCGGCGATCGCGCGCTCCGGCATCAGGGCGTTGAAGGCGCCGAGCAGCGCATCGGTGATGCGCTGGCTGGTGATCGAGGTGCAGAGCGCCACCGGCGCCGGAGCCTCGGCGTCGACGATGCTGCGGGCCGGCGTCGTCACGTCGATCCGGGCGAACAGCCCGGCGTTCGAGGCGATCTCGGGATCGAGCAGCGCCTTCACGACATAGAGCACGCAGCTCGTGGTGAGGAAGCGCGGCGCGTTGACCGGGCCGGCGACCTGCGCCGCCGATCCCGTGAAGTCGACGTGCAGCCGCCCGCCCGAGACCGTGACCGCGACCGTGACCGGAAGGTCGACGGGCTCGCCCTTCTCGCTCCATTCGAGGACGTCCGAGAAGGCGCTGCGGCGCTCACCGAGGTCGAGCAGCCGCTGTTCGACCCGGCGCGCCGTCGCCCCGATCAGCGTCTCCACGGCCCCGTCGAAGCGGGCGCGCCCGCTGCGCCGGACGAGGTCGGCGAGGCGCCGCGCGCCGGTCGCGTTGGCGGCGGCCTGGGCCAGCAGGTCGCCGGCCACCATGTCCGGCGTGCGGCTCGCGAGCTTGAACAGCGCGAGCGTCGAGGCCTCGATCTCGCCGTCGCGCATCAGCACGGTGGGCGGCACGCGCAGCCCCTCCTGCATCACCTCGGTGGTGCCGAGCGCCAGCGAGCCCGGCGCCATGCCGCCGAGGTCGACCTGATGGGCCATGTTGGCGACGTAGCCGATGCGTCCGTCGCCGTCGTCGACGGGGGCGAGCACGACCACGTCGGGAAGGTGGGAGCCGGTCAGCCAGGGATCGTTGGTGACGATCATCGTGCCGGCGGGGACGTCGCGGCCCATGGCCTCGATCACGCGCTGGACGACGCCAGCGATGAGGCCGAGATGGACCGGAATGTGCTCGGCCTGGGCGATCAGGCGGCCCTCGACGTCGAAGACGCCGCAGGAGAAGTCGCGGCGGTCGCGGATGTTGACGGAATAGGCGGTGCGGATGAGCGCCGCCCCCATCTCCTCGGCCACGGCCTGAAGGCCGTGCCGCACGACCTCCGCGAGGATGGGATCGCCGCTCATCGCTTCATTCCGATGGTGATGCCGCCGAAGGCGTCGACGGTCAGGGTCTGCGGCCCGAGGATCAGGGTCGTGTCCTGCTGCTCGACGATGAGCGGGCCGGTCAGGGTCGTGCCCGACGCGAGGCGGGCGCGGTCGTAGACGGGCACCTCCACGAAGGCGCCGTCGAGGAAGAGGGGCGAGCGGGCGATCAGGGGATCCGCACCGGTCTCGATCTCCGGGAGCGGCAGCCGATCGATCGGGGCGGGGCCGGTGCCGGCGACGCGCACCAGCACGACCTCCACCGCCTCGTCGCGCCGGTCGTAGCCGAAGGCGCGCTTGTGGGCGGCGTGGAAGGCCTCCAGGGCGGCCTCGAGGCCGCCGTCGCCATAGGGCACCGGGATCTGGTGGCCCTGGCCGCGATAGCGGAGATCGAGCGTCGCGGCGATGGCGACCGTGGCGGCGTCGATCGCGTCGCCCCGCGCCTGCGCCGCGATCCGCTGCCGCAGCGCCGCGACCCGTTCGTCGATCAGTCCGGCCGGCAGGCGGTCGGCGACGCGGCCGATCATCGCCGTCTCCTCGTGCCGCCACGGCGCCAGCAGCAGGCCGATGCCGCAAAGAAGGCCGGGGGAGGGCGGGACGTGCAGGGTCGCGACGTCGAGCTCGGCGCAGAGATCGACGGCGTGCAGGGGGCCGGCGCCGCCGAAGGCCGTGACGACGAAGTCGCGCGGATCGAGGCCGCGCTCCACGGTGATGCGGCGCATGCCGCGGACCATGGCGGCGTTGACGACCTGGAGGATGCCGACGGCGGCCTGCTCGACCGTGAGGCCGAGGGGCGCGGCGACGTGGGTTTCGATCGCCCTCGCCGCCTTGTCGCGGTCGATGACGATGCCGCCGCCGAGCGTTCGGCCGGGCCGAAGCCGGCCGAGCACGACGTTGGCGTCGGTGACGGTCGGGCGTTCGCCGCCCTTGCCGTAGGCCGCCGGCCCCGGCCGCGCCCCGGCGCTCTCCGGGCCGACCTTCAGGAGCCCGCCGGCGTCGACGCTGGCGATGCTGCCGCCGCCCGCGCCGAGGGTGATGATGTCGAACATCGGCACGCGCAGCGGAAAGCCCTCGATCGCGCTGTCGTAGCGCGTCAGGATCTCGCCGCCCTGGATCAGGCCGACGTCGAAGCTGGTGCCGCCCATGTCGATCGTCACGACGTCGGCGTGGCCGGCGGCCGCCGCGAAGCGCTGCGCCCCGATCATGCCGGCGGCCGGGCCGGACAGGCAGGTGTGGACCGCCTTGACGCTGCTCGCGGTCTCGATCGGCATGACGCCGCCGCCCGACTGCATGATCGCGGGCTCGGCCGTCACGCCGTCGGCCGCCAGCGTGCGACGGATGCGGCCGAGGTAGTCCTCGAGCGGCGGCATCAGATAGGCGTTCATGATGGTGGTCGAGGTGCGCTCGAACTCGCCCGGCTCGGACAGGACGTCGGAGGAGATGGAGCGCTTCAGCTCGGGCGCCTCGGCGCCGAGGATCTCCGCCACCCGCCGCTCGTGCGCCGGGTTGGCGTAGGAGTGCAGGAAGGCGACGGCGACGGTCTCGACCCCCGCCGCCCGCATCGCCGCGATCGCGGCGCGGACGGAGGCCTCGTCCAGCGCCGTGGTGACCTCGCCCGCCGGCCCGCACCGCTCCGTCACCTCGAAGACGAGCGCCGGCGGCACCAGCGGTTCCGGATTGCGCGCGAACTGGTCGTAGAGATGGGCGCGGGTCTGCCGGCCGATCTGCATCAGGTCGCGGAAGCCGGCGGTGACGAGGAGCGCGGTGCGCGCCCCCTTGCGTTCGAGGATCGCATTGGTCGCGACGGTCGTGCCGTGCGCGAAGCCGTCGAGGTCGCCGGCGGCGAGGCCGGCGATCTTCAGGGCCATGCGCGTCGCCTCGATCACCGCCTCGTCCTGCCGGCCGGTCGAGGTCGGCACCTTGACCATGGTGCTGCGCCCGGTCGCGTCGTCGACCAGGCAGAGATCGGTGAAGGTGCCGCCGACGTCGCAGCCGATGCGATGGGCCATGGCTCAGCTCGTCCGGTCGCGGGTCAGGAGCTCGGCGTGCGGAAAGAGCGCCGGCGAGCCGCCGCAGTGCACGAAGATCACCCGGCTGCCCGCGGCGATGGTGCCGCGCCGAACGCAGTCGATGAGGCCCGCCATCGCCTTGCCGGTGTAGACGGGGTCGAGGAACATGCCCTCGGCCCGCGCCACCCTGGCGATCGCGGCGTTGCCCTCCGGGCTCGGCACGGCATAGGCCTCGCCGACATAGTCGGTCTCGATGCGGAGGTCGGCGGCCGCGAAGCGCCGGTCGAGGCCGATGAGCTCGGCGCCGGCGTTCGCCATCACTGCGATGCGCTCGGCGAAGGGAACGGCGCTGCCGCTGACGGCGATGCCGGCGACCTTGGTCTCGGGCCAGAACATCGCGCAGCCGATGAGGAGGCCGGCGAGCGTTCCGCCCGAGCCGACCGGGGCGACGATCAGGTCCGGCGCCGGCCGATCGGTCGCGGCATACTGGCCGGCGAGCTCCTCGACCGCCGAGACGTAGCCCATGGCGCCGAGCGCGCTCGCCCCGCCGAGCGGGATGACGTAGGGCGTCTCGCCGCGCGCCGTCGCGGCGTCGGCGTGCGCCTGCATGCGCGGGTTGACCTCGGTGAAGTAGGCGTCGGGATCGAGGAAGTCGATCTCCGCCCCGAGCAGGTGGTCGAGCAGCAGGTTGCCCTGCAGCACGGCGGGGCTGTTGCCGCGCAGGACGAGAACCGGCTTCATGCCGAACTTGCGCGCCGCCGCCGCCGTCATGCGGGCATGGTTCGACTGGTGCCCGCCGGTGGTGATCAGGACCTTGGCGCCTTGCGCGACCGCATCGGCCATGAGGTATTCGAGCTTGCGGACCTTGTTGCCGCCGCCGCCGAAGCCGGTGAAGTCGTCCCGCTTCACGGTCAGCTCGATGCCGAGCTCGGCGCCGAGACGGGCGAGGCTCTCGAGGGGCGTCGGCAGGAAGCCGAGGGGGAGGCGGGGAATGTCGTGCAGGTTCATGAAGGGCTCCGATCGGCGGCCGGCCGGCGTACGCGGCGGCGATCCGCCACAAACTGCTTTACGATATATGATACATTCTCTAACTTCCGGGCAAGGCGTTATTGCTCGGAACGGCCGTCGCGGCCGCGACATGCGGTCGTGCGGCGGGTAGCAGAAATCCGGGCCGTTGTCCGTCAGAGAGGGCTCGCTTCGTGACCGATCCCGTCATGCGCGTGGAAGACCTCCGGGTGTCGTTCTACCGCGAGGGCGACTGGCATCCGGTGGTGCGCGGGGTGTCGTTCGACGTCCTGCCGCGCCAGACGGTGGCGCTGGTGGGCGAGTCCGGCTCGGGCAAGAGCGTCACCGCCTTGTCGGCGATGCGGCTGCTGCCGCCGGAGACGGCGCGGATCGAGGGGCGCGTGCTGCTCGGCGGCCGCGATCTCATGGCGCTGCGGGAAGCCGAGATGCGGAGCGTGCGCGGCAACGAGATCGCCATGATCTTCCAGGAGCCGATGACGAGCCTCAACCCCTCGCTGACGGTGGGCGACCAGATCTCCGAGGTCTTGATGCAGCACCGCGCGATGCGGTTCCGCGAGGCCAAGGCCGAGACCCTCCGCCTGCTCGACAAGGTCCGCATCTCCGCCGCCGGGCGGCGGTTCGGCGAATACCCGCACCAGCTCTCGGGCGGCATGCGGCAGCGCATCATGATCGCCATCGCGCTCGCCTGCCGCCCCAAGCTCCTGATCGCGGACGAGCCGACCACGGCGCTCGACGTGACGATCCAGGCGCAGATCCTCGAGCTGATCAAGCTGCTGCAGGACGAGGACGACCTGGCGGTCCTGTTCATCACCCACGACATGGGCGTCGTCGCCGAGATCGCCGACCGGACGGCGGTCATGTACCGCGGCGAGGTGGTGGAGGCCGGCGAGACGGCCGAGATCTTCCGCGCGCCGCGCGAGGCCTACACCCGAGCGCTGCTCTCCGCCGTTCCGCGCCTCGGATCGATGGCCGGCACGCACCGTCCGGCGCGCTTTCCCCTGATCGACATGGCGACCGGCCGGCCCGAGGCGGGCGGGGAGATCGCGGCCTCCGCGGCGGCCGAAGGGGGGCCGGTGCTCGAGGTGCGCGACCTCGTCACCCGCTTCGACATGTCCTCCGGCTTCTTCGGCCGCGTCACTGGCCGGGTCCATGCCGTCGAGGCCCTCTCCTTCGATCTCGCGGCCGGCGAGACGCTGGCGCTGGTCGGCGAATCCGGCTGCGGCAAGTCGTCGGTCGGCCGCACGATCATGCGCCTCACCGAGGCGAAGTCGGGCTCGGTCAAGCTGGGCGGGCAGGAGCTCCTCGGCCTCACCGGTTCGCAGCTGATCGCCCTGCGGCGGGGCATCCAGATGATCTTCCAGGACCCCTTCGCCAGCCTCGACCCGCGCATGCGCGTCGGTGCGGCGATCGCCGAGCCGATGCTGGTGCACGGCATCGCCGGCCGCGACGAGGCGCGGCGCCGGGTGGCCGATCTCCTGCCGCGCGTCGGCCTCGACGCCGCGATGGCGACGCGCTATCCGCACGAGTTCTCCGGCGGCCAGCGCCAGCGGATCTGCATCGCCCGGGCGCTGGCGCTCGCCCCCAAGGTGATCATCGCCGACGAGGCGGTGTCGGCGCTCGACGTGTCGATCAAGGCGCAGGTGATCAACCTGATGCTGGATCTCCAGCAGGACCTCGGCCTCTCCTACCTGTTCATCTCGCACGACATGGCGGTGGTGGAGCGGATGAGCCACCGCGTCGCCGTGATGTATCTCGGCGAGATCGTCGAGATCGGGCCGCGCGCGGCGGTGTTCGAGAACCCGCAGCACCCCTACACCAGGCGCCTCCTCGCCGCCGTTCCGGTGCCCGATCCGGCGAAGAAGGGCGTCCGGCGCGGCCTCGACAACGAGGAGGTGAAGAGCCCGATCCGCCCGGTCGACCATGTCGTGCCGGCGCGGCAGTGGCGCACCGTCTCGCCCGGCCACCGCGTCCAGGTCTGGGACGACGAGTGGGCGGGCTCGGCGCGGGCGGCGTGACTCCCATGCGGAAGGTCGCCATGATCTCCGGCGCCTCGCGCGGCATCGGCGCGGCCATCGCCGCGCGGCTGTGCGGCGATGGCTGGGCCGTGAGCCTCGGCATGCGCGATCCCTCGGCGGCGCCGGCGCTCGAAGGCGAGGTTCTCGTCTGCCCCTTCGATGCGCTCGACGCGCGGAGCGAGCGGGACTGGGTGGCGGCGACCGCGGCCCGCTTCGGGCGGATCGACGGCCTCGTTCACAATGCCGGCATTGCGCCGCGCCGGACCGTCCTCGAGGCGAGCGACGAGGAGTTCGACCGCGTCTTCGACGTCAACGTCAAATCGCCGATGCGGCTGACCCAGCACGCGTGGCCGCATCTCGTCGCCTCCGGCGGCCGGATCGTCACCATCGCCTCGCTGTCGGGCAAGCGGGTCAAGTCGCCCGCCAGCGGACTCTACGCCCTGTCGAAGTTCGCGGCGGTCGGGCTCGCCCATGCGCTGCGCCAGTGCGGCAAGGAGCACGGCGTGCGCTCCACCGCGGTCTGCCCGAGCTTCGTCGCCACCGACATGGCGGCGAGCATCACCGGGACGCCGCCCGAAGAGTTGACGCAGCCGGACGACATCGCCCGCATCGTCCAGCTCGTGCTGGAACTGCCGGCCTCGGCGAGCATCGCTGAAATCCCGGTCCACTGGACGGTCGAGGACTGCTTTTGAGACCAACCGTTCGACAGGGATCTCGAATGACCGACATGCTGACGTCGTCCGGCCCGGAGCTGATGCCGGTCGCCTCCGGCGCGGGCCTTCCGAGCGAGGTCGACGTCGCCATCGTCGGCGGCGGGGTCATCGGCGTGTCGGCGGCGCTCTACCTCGCCGGGCGGGGCGTCACGGTCGCGCTGTTCGAGAAGGGGCTGGTGGCGGCCGAGCAGTCCAGCCGCAACTGGGGCTGGGTGCGGCTCGCCGGGCGCGACCTCCGCGAGCTGCCGCTGATGCTGCGCGCCCACGAGCTGTGGGGGGCGCTGCCGGCGCTCGGCACCGGCGATACCGGCTACCGGCGCTGCGGCATCGTCTACGCCGCGCGCACGCCGGCGATCCGGGAGCGGCACGAGCGCTGGGCGGAGGCCGCGGCGCGGCTCGGCATCGCGGCCCACGTCGTGGGGTCGGCGGCCCTGGCGGCGATGGCGCCCGGCCTGCGCGGCGACTTCGCGGGGGCCCTGGTCGTGCCGGCGGACGGCCGGGCCGAGCCGCAATGCGCCGTGCCGATGATGGCCGAGGCGGCCGTCGCGCGCGGCGCCCGGATCTTCCAGCGCTGCGCCGTGCGCGCCGTCGACACGGCGGGCGGCCGGGTCTGCGGCGTCGTCACCGAGCGCGGCCGGGTGCGCGCGTCGACGGTGATCGTCGCCGGCGGCGCGTGGTCGCGCGTGCTCCTCGCGGGGGTCGGCGTGACCTTGCCGCAGCTCAAGGTGCTGTCGTCGGTCTTCCGCACCGCGCCGCTCGATGCGGGAATCGAGTCCTGCATGAGCTTTTCGAGCTTCGCGATCCGCAAGCGGCTGGACGGCGGCTTCACCGTCGCCTCCTCGGCCGAGAGCCTCGCCGAGATCACGCCGGACAGCCTGCGCTTCTTCCGCCGCTTCCTGCCGGCCTACCTGGCCGAACGGAAGGGCATGACGCTGCGGCTCGGCCGCGCCTTCGTCGACGAGGCGCTCGACTGGCGGCCGCGCGCGGCCGATCGCCCGTCGATCTTCGAGGCCGTCCGCATCCTCGATCCGAAGCCGCACGAGGCGACGCTCGCCCGCGTCCGCCGGGCGCTCGCCGAGGCGCTGCCGGTCTTCCGGGAGGCGTCCGTCGTCCAGAGCTGGGCCGGCATGATCGACACGATGCCGGACGTCATCCCGGTGATCTCGCCCGTCGAGTCCCTGCCGGGCCTCGTCGTCGGCACGGGCTTCTCCGGCCACGGCTTCGGCATCGGACCGGCCGCCGGCGAGATGCTCGCGGACCTCGCCATGGGCGACCGGCCCGCCTCCGACGCCCGTCCCTTCCGGCTCGCGCGCTTCACCGACGGCGAGAGGCTGACGTTGCAGCACTGGCTGTAGGAGGCCGTTCGAAGCTCGCGCGGGAGGAGCGCGTCCCGTTCAGAGGTAGGGGAGGATGTGACCGATCCCTTCGGCCTCGGCCCGCGCCAGCACCCGCGCGGCGAGCGCGATGTCGAAGAGGTTGAGCCCGAAGCTCGAGAACACCACCGACGCGCCGGCCTCCGGCCGCCAGCCGTCGACGACGAGCGCGGCGAGATCGGCGGCGACCTGGTCCGGCCGGAACTGCCCGGCCCGGTACATCTGGAACAGGCTCTTGGCGCTCTTCTCGGCGAAGCCGCCCCAGAGATCGACCACCACGTGCGTCGCCGCGGCGATCGCGTCGAAGCCGATCTCGTGGTAGCCGACCTGGACGATCAGCCGGCCGGGGCGGACCGCCCCGGCGCCGAGCAGCGGCGTCGGCGAGGTGGTGCACGTCAGCACGACATCGGCGCCGTCGATCGCCGCGGCGACCGTGTCGGCCGCGACGAGGGCGGGGCCCTCGGCCTGCGCCAGGTCCGCCAGCATGCCGTCCCGCCGGTCGGCGCTCCGGTTCCAGACGCGGATCGCCGCGACGGCGGGAAACAGCGTCCGCACCATGTCGACGTGGGCGCGCGCCTGGGCGCCGGCGCCGAGGATCGCGACGGTCGCGATCTCGCCGGCGACCAGCGTCTGCATCGCGATCGCCGAGACGGCGGCGGTGCGCATGCGCGTCAGGTGCGCGCTTTCGACGAGGCCGAGCGGGCGGCCGTCGCTCAGGCGGTTGAGCAACGTCGTGCTGGTGATGCTGGGCAGGTCGCCCGCGGCCGCCGCCCGGTGCATCGCCCACTTCAGCCCCGCCGCGTCATAGGTCCCGCCGACGTGGGCCGGCAGGCCATAGGCGTTGTCGCGCGGATCGCCGCCCATCGGCATGACGCTCTCGGCGACCATCCCAGCCTCGCCGGCGCGCAGGAGCCGCGTCGCGGCGCGGACGTCGGCGAGCGCCGCGTGCCAGTCGCCCGCGCCGGCGAGAAGGGCGTCCGCCCGGGAGAGATAGCGGAGCGTGATCATTCGGCCCCCTCGCCGACCCGGGCCATGGCCTCCAGCCACAGGGCGACCGAGCGGAGAAAGCGGGGAAAGCCCTCGAGCGTCAGGTACTCGTTGATCCCGTGGGCGTTGCCGCCCCGCCCGGCGCCGCCGATGAGGAAGGCGCCGGCGTGCGGGGCGAAGGCGTAGGCGGGCGCCGCGCCGATCGCCCAGGGCCAGATCTGCGGCGCCCGGGTCGTCTGCGCGTAGGCCTCGAGTAGCGCCGCGACGCCCGCCGTGTCGCGGGGAAACCGATGTCCGGGATAGGAATCGGCGACGGTGACCGCGACGCCCGCGAGCCCCGCCTGCCGAAGCGTCTCCCGGAACGCGTCCAGGAAGTCGGCGGGATCGAGCGGGGGCGGGCAGCGCAGGTCGAAGCCGGCCCGCGCCGTCGACGGGATTACCGCGTCGCCCGCCGGGGGATCGGTCGCGAGGCTCGAGATGGTCGCCGAGGCGGTCGAGAGGACGTGCCGCAGCAGCGCCTCGGCGTCGCCCTCGATCGCGAAGCGCTCGGTGTTGCGGAAGCGCAACTCGGCCGCCGGGTCGAACTGCCCGGCGAGATCCGCGATGATCCCTTGCGCCTCGGCGTCGAGCGCGACGGCGCCGAGACGGCCGGTCGGCGGGCGGCCGAAGAGCGCCAGCGCCTCGACGAGCCGGCCGGCGGGATTGGCGATCCACGGGGCATTGCTGGAATGGATGGCCGCCGACGGACCGCCCCAGGCGCCGCCGTCGACCCGGATCTCGCCCTTGGCGATGCCGGAGAAGCCGAGATAGAGGCGCGGCGGGCCGCCGCCATATTCGCACAGCGACGGGAACAGGCCGCCGAGGCTCGGCCGCACCGGGCAGTCGGGGGCGAGCAGGTAGTCGCGCAGCGCGCCGCTGCCGCTCTCCTCCTCCCCCTCGATCAGGAGCTCGACGTTGACCCCGAGCCGGCCGGTATCGGCGAGGTCCTTCAGCACGCACAGCATGCCGGCGAGCGGGCCCTTGTTGTTCTCCGCCCCGCGCGCGACGAAGATGGGGCCGATCCCGTCGAGATCGACGATGCCGCCTTCGAAGGGCGGCGCGGCCCAGCCCGCGTCCTCCGCCGGCATCACGTCGTACATGTTGTAGAGGATGACGGTGTGCCGGGCGCCCGCGTCGAGGCGGGCGTGGATGACCGGCGGACGGCCGCGGCTCGACGCGTTCGCGACGATCTCGGCGCCGAGCTCCCGCTTCAGCCACCCGACGATCTCGTCGGCCTGGCGGCCGAGCGCCGCGTCGTTCCCGCGCACCGAGGGGATCCGGCACCACGCCTGCGTGAGGTCGAGCGCGGCCGCCGTCAGGTCGGGAGAGGCGGCGCTCATAGCCGAACCCGCGGATTGAGCCAGACATAGGCGAGGTCGACCAGGAAGTTGACCACGACGAAGACGAGGGCGGCGAACAGCACGACCGCCTGCACCACCGGGAAGTCCCGGTTCTGGATCGCCTCCACCGCGAGGCGGCCGATGCCCGGCCAGGCGAAGATGATCTCGGTCACCAGCGCGCCGCCGAGCAGCGAGGCGAAGTACATGCCCTGGACGGTGATCACCGGAATGAGCGCGTTGCGCAAGGCGTGGTGGACGACGACGCGCCAGCTCGCCAGTCCCTTGGCGCGGGCGGTGCGGATGTAGTTCTCGCCGAGCACCTCGATCAGGCTGGCGCGCACCAGCCGGGTGATCGCGCTGAGGTAGTAGGCGCCGAGCGCGATCGACGGAAGGATCAGGTTCCACACCGTCCCGATGCCGCTGCTCGGCAGCCACCTGAGGTTCAGCGAGAAGGCGATGATGAGGAGCAGCGCCAGCCAGAACACCGGGATCGCCTGTCCGAGCAGCGAGATCACCCGGATCGAGAAGTCGATGGCGCTGTTCTTGCGAACGGCGGCGATGGTGCCGAGGAGGAAGCCGAGCAGCGAGCTCCAGAGCAGCGCGGTGCAGGCGAGGAGGGCGGTCGCCGGCAGCCGCTCCAGGAGCAGGTCGAGCGCGGGACGCTGGAAGCGCAGGGAGTTGCCGAGCTCGCCAGACAGCACGCCGCCGAGGAAGCGGCCGTACTGGACCCAGATCGGATCGTTGAAGCCCATCGCCTGCCGAAACGCCTCGATCTCGGCGCGGGAGGCGTCGGGCGGCATCATCAGGGCCGCCGGGTCACCGGTCAGGAACAGGGCGAAGAACACGATCAGCGAGACGCCGAACATCACGACGACGCCCTGAAGCGCCCGGCCGGCGACGAAGGAGAGCGTCTTCACGGCGTCACGCGTTCCGCCGGTCGGCGCGGCGCACGAGCCAGTCGCCGAGGAGATTGCAGCCGATCACCAGCGCGCCGATCACGAGGCCCGGATAGAGCACCAGCCAGTTGGCGAGCAGGATGAAGGCGCGGCCCTCGCCGATGAGGTTGCCGAGCGTCGGCGTCGGCGGCTGCACGCCGAGGCCGAGGAAGCCGACAGAGGCCTCGAGGATGATGAGCCGCGGCAGGTCGAGCGTCAGCAGCACCGTCTGCGGGCCGACGATGTTGGGCAGGACGTGGCGGAAGATGATGGCGAGGTCGGACAGGCCGATGGCGCGCGAGGCATCGATGTATTCGAGCTCGCGCACCTCGAGCGTCCGGGCCCGCGCGACGCGGGCGAAGATCGCCCAGCCGGTGATGCCGAGGACGGCGATGAGGTTGCCCATCGACGGGCCGACCACGGCGACGATGAGGAGGATGAGGAGAATGAAGGGAATGGCGAGCTGGATGTCGACGGCCCGCATGATGACGATGTCGAACCAGCCGCCGAAGTAGCCGGCGATCATGCCGAGGACGGTGCCGAGCACCACCGAGATCAGCGAGGCCAGGAGCACGATCCCGAGCGAGATCGCCGTTCCGAGCCCCAGCCGGGCGAGAAGGTCCCGCCCGAGCTGGTCCGTTCCGAGGGGATGGAGCTGTCCCCCGACGATGCTCATCGGCGGCTGGAACGTCGCGGTCAGCAGCCCGCGCGTCGGGTCCGGAGGCCAGAACAGCGGGACGAGGATGCAGAGCAGGGCCACCGCCACGAGAAGCGTGACCGCGAGCACTGCATCCGCATTGCGCCGGACCTCCCAGAGCCGCGTCATCGCCTAGTTCGCGGACTGCAACTTGATGTCGAAGACCGGGATGCGGGCGTCCGCACGACCATCGAAGTCGACCTTCTTGGATTTTCCGTAGAGGGCGTCTTCCTGATACAGCGTCAGCAGCGGAACCTCCTGTGCGGCGAGGCGCTGGATATCCTCCAGGACCTTCTTGCGGGCGTCCGGGTCGACGATCTTGCGGCTCTCGTCCAGCAGCGCGTCGAGCGCCGGGATCGACGCGGTCGAGTACGGCTCGCCGGTCTTCATGATGGCATAGACCGCCGCGTCGGCGTCGAGCGTCTGGGTGGACCCCCAGCCGAGCATGAAGATCGGCCCCTGGCGGGGAACCTGCTGGGTGTAGACGGACCAGTCGAGCACTTCCTGGTCGATCTTCACCCCGACGTCGCCGAACTGCTGCGCGATGGCCTGCGCCACCTCGCCGTCCTTCATGTAGCGGTGGGTCGACTGCATCTTGATGCCGAAGCCGTCGGGATAGCCGGCCTCGGCGAGGAGGGCCTTCGCCTTCGCCGGGTCGTAGGGCGTCGGCGGAACGTCGAGATAGCCGAAGTCGGCCGGCCCGACCTGCGTGCCCTTCACGGTCGCCATGCCCCGGAGGATGTTGTCGACGATGCCCTGGCGGTCGATGGCCGCGTCGAGCGCCTGCCTAACCTTGACGTCGTCGAGCGGCTTGTCCTTCATGACGAGGCCGAGATAGATCGTCAGGCCGCCGTTCTTCACCTGGACGAGATCGACGTCGGGGCTCGCCTCGACCATCGGCGCGAGATCGACCGTGACGTTCTCGACGAGGTCGACTTCGCCGGTGACGAGGGCCGTCATCCGCGCCGTGCCGTCCGGGATCGCGCGCCAGGTGACGCGGCCGATCGACGGGGCGCCGCGCCAATAGTCCTTGTTGGCGTCGAGAATGACGTGCTGGTCGGGAATGAACTCGACGAACTTGTAGGGACCGGTTCCGACCGGCTTCGACGCGAAGACGTCGTTGCCGACCTCCTGCACGTATTTCGGCGGCACGATATAGGCGGGGTAGCGGCTCATCCGCGTCGGCAGCAGCGGGTCGGGCGCGCTGGTCTTGATGCGGACCGTGTAGGGGTCCACCACCTCGACGGACGCGATCGTCCGGATGTAGGACAGTGTCGGGGACTTGGCGTTCGGATCGAGGATGCGATCGATGGTGAACTTCACCGCATCGGCGTTGAAGTCCTCGCCATTGTGGAACTTCACCCCCGGGCGGAGCTTGAACTCCCAGGTCGTGTCGTCGATCGGCGTCCAGGACTCGGCGAGGCCGGGGACGAGCTTCATGTCCTTGTCACGCATGACGAGCGTGTCGAAGATGTTGTCGACGATCGTCGCGGCCTCGCGCAGGAAACCGGGATCCATCGCCGTGGTCGACACCTGTCGGGCGATGGTGATCTCGCTCTCATCTGCCAGGGCCGACGAGATCGGCAGCAGCATCGCCGCCGCCAGGGTGATCGCTCTCAATGTTCGCATGGCGGAACGCTCTCTCCGATGGACCGACGTTCGGGGCTGCGGGCGGGGAAGACCTATGAACGTCTAACGGATATATGATATATTGTCGTTGCGCAAGGCGTGTGCTATCGAGCGTCGCGCCAAATTTTGGGCATCCGTGCTGGACAAGAGGGCACTTTGGGCATCTCCCCATTCACTGCGAAACCGCGCAGAAGCCTCGTCGGCTACGTCGAGGACGAGATCCGGGCAGCGCTCATCGAAGGGCGGCTGGAGCCGGGAATGCGCCTCGTCACCAAGGACATGGCCGAGGCGCTCGGCGTCAGCATCACGCCCGTGCGCGAGGCCCTGGTGCGCTTCGCTGCATCGGGCGTGCTGATGACCGAGCCGGCGCAGAGCTTTCGCGTGCCGACGGTCGACGCCGAGCAGTATGCAGAGATCTCCGAAGTGCGGAAGGCGGTCGAGGGCCTGGCGGCCGCCAAGGCGGCGAGCCGCATCACCCCGGCGGACCTGAAGCAGATGGAGAGCCTGCTCGCCCAGTATCTCGACGCGAAGTCGGCGGGCGATCCGCACAAGGCGCTGTCGCTGAACAAGGAGTTTCGCTTCATCCTCTACGCCGCCGCGGCCATGCCGACCCTGCTCGGGGTGATCGAGATGCTGTGGCTGAAGGCGGGGCCCGGCTTCAACTACCTCTACAACGGCGAACGGCAGGCCTTGAAGGAACACACCAACTACGACGACCTGCTGGCGGCTCTGCGCGCGCGGGAGCCGGAGGCGGCCCGTCTGGCGATCGAGCACGCCATCGACGACGGCGCGCGGCGCGTGCTCGACGCGATCGCGCTGCGCGAAGGATCCAGCGCCGCCTGACATCCCCGGCCGTCGTGGCCGAAGGGCCCGGCGATCCCGGTCCGGAGCGCCCGCCGGCCTCACGCCGCCGCGTCCGGCGGCGGGCGGACCCCGGACGAAAGCGCGGGCGGCTCCAGGATCCGCAGCGGCGGCGGCGGGCCGTCGAGGCGCTCGATCTCGACGAGGCAGGACTGTGCCGAGCATCCCTGGCCGAGTTCGGAGGTGCCGATGTCGCGCGTCAGCGTGTTGGGGTTCGAGTTTCGGTCGCCCCGCCCGTCGGGGTCGTAGGTCGCGCCCGTCGGCAGCAGCACCACGCCGACCCTGACGTCGGGCGTCGGCTCGGCCACGGCGAGGCAGGAGCCGCGCTCGTTGTAGAGGCGGACGACGTCGCCCCTCGCGATGCCGCGCGCCGCCGCATCGTCCGGATGCAGGCTGACCCTCTCGCGCCCGCCCTGCTTCTGCGCCTGGCTCACCACGCTCCAGTCCATCTGGCCGTGCAGCCGGCGCGCCGGCTGCGGCGTCAGGAGATGCAGGGGGTGGGCTCGCGCCGACGGGTGGCCGAGCCATTCCTCGGGATCGAGCCAGGCGGGATGGCCGAGCTGGCCCGGCGCGCCGAAGCCGAGCACCGTCGGGCTGGCGATCTCGATCTTCCCCGTGCCGGTGGCGAGCGGCCGGCCGGCCGGGTCGGCGCGGAACGCCGCGAACGGGACGACGTCCTCGGCCGGCGGCGGCACCTCGAGATAGCCCGTCTCCCAGAAGGCCTCGAACGCGGGCGCCGCGAGGCCTCGCTCCTGCAGCCGCTCGGAGATCTGCGCCCAGGCGTGCCGCAGCCACTCGGCCTCCGTCCGGCCGCCGGTGAAGGCGTCGCGGTCGCCGAGCCGCTCGGCGAGCTCGGCGAAGATCGCGAAGTCGTTCCTCGCCTCGCCGTGCGGCTCGACCAGCTTGTGCATCGCCAGGATGAAGGGATCGCGCGACGAGCCGCCGATGTCCTCGCGCTCGAGCGCGGTGGTCGCCGGCAGGACGATGTCGGCATGACGCGCCGTCGCGGTCCAGTATCCCTCGTGGACGATCACCGTCTCGGGCCGCCGGAAGGCGGCGCGCAGGCGATTGAGATCCTGGTGATGGTGGAACGGGTTGCCGCCCGCCCAGTGGACCAGCCGGATGTCGGGATAGGTGATGGTTCGGCCGTCGTAGCGGGTGGTGCCGCCGGGATCGAGCAGCATGTCGGCGACCCGCGCGACGGGAATGGCGATGCCGGTCGGATTGCGGCCGATCGGCAGGCCGACGAGGGGGGTGTCGTAGCGCGGATTGCCCATGCTGTTGGACGAGCCGTACCCGAACACGAAGCCGCATCCCGGCAGCCCGATCTGCCCGAGGATCGCGGCGAGGGCGACGATCGCCCAATAGGGCTGCTCGCCGTGCCGGGCGCGCTGGAGGCTCCAGCTGGCGGTCAGCAGCACGCGCCGGTCGACCAGGCTTTCGGCCAGGGCGCGGATGCTCGCGGCGTCGATCCCGGTGATCCCGGACGCCCACTCCGGTGTCTTCGCGACGCCGTCGCTCGCGCCCATGAGATAGGCGCGGTAGGTCTCGAAGCCGTGGCAGCAGCGCCCCAGGAAGTCCTGGTCGTGCCGGCCGGCGGCGACGATCGCCTGCGCGAGCGCCAGCAGCAGGGCGGTGTCGGTGTTGGGCCTGAGCGACAGCCATTCGCTCGGGAAATTCGCCGGCACGTCCCGCCGGTGCGGCGAGATGTTGACGAGGCGCGCCGACCCGGTGACGGCCCGCATGAAGTCGCGATAGCCGTGCTTGCCGAAGCCGCCGGAGGTGACCTCCCAGTTCTTCGCGGCGATGCCGCCGAAGGCGAGCACCACGTCGCAGTGGTCGCGGATCGACTGCGCCGACATCGCGCCGCTGCCGACCGGGTCCGGCACGCCGAGAACGCGCGGCAGGAAGGCCATGGCGGCGCCGTAGCTGTAGTTCGTCACCTGGTCGGTGAAGCCGCCGATCGCGTTGTAGAACCGCCGGACGAGGGTGCGGGCATGATGAATGCGGCCGGCGCTCGACCAGCCGTAGGAGCCGGCGAACAGCGCGGCGTTGCCGAAGGCCTGGCGCACGCGGCCGATCTCGCCGGCGGCGTGGCCGAGGGCTTCGTCCCAGGAGACCTCGACGAAGCCGTCGTCGCCGCGGCCGGCGCCGCCGTCGCCGGCGAGCCAGCCCCGGCGCAGCGCCGGCCGGCCGATCCGCAAGGGCGAGGTCAGCATTTCCGGCCAGACCGAGATGAGGTCGCTCGGGTCGGGGTCGTGCTCGAACGGCGCGACCGCCGTGAGCCGCCCGTCCGTGACCGTCGCGCGGAAGGCGCCCCAGTGGGAAAGCGAGCGCAGCACCGCCATGTCAGCCTCTCCCGGTCGCGTTCGGGCTGCCCGGCGTCATGCGCCGAGCGATGCCCGTGGAAGGTCCGGACGGCGCCCCCACTCGTTCCAGGAGCCGTCGTAGACCTTCCAGTTCGCCGGGCCCGCGCGCCTGAGCTGCAGCGCCAGGACGGCGGCGGTGACGCCCGACCCGCAGGTGAAGAGGATGGGCCGGTCCGGATCGATGCCCGCGCCGCGGAAGATCTGCTCGACCTCCTCCGGCGGGCGGAAGCGGAAGCTGCCGTCGGTGCGGATCATCTCGGTCCACGGCAAGTTGGTCGCGCCGGGCATGTGGCCGCTGGCGAGGCCCGGATAGCCGGACGGCAGCGCGCCGGAGAAGCGGTCCGGAGCGCGGGCGTCGACGACCTGGGCCGTGCCCTCCCGCAGCGCCCGCTGCACCTCCTGCCAATCGCTGATGTCTCCTCCCGGTTCCCGAGCGGTGAAGGTGCGGGGCTCGAACGGGGCGGGGTCGCCGGTCTCCAGTGGACGACCCTCGGCCTTCCAGCGCCTGAGGCCGCCGTCGAGGATCACCGCCTTGCGGTGGCCGAAGCGGGAGAACATCCACCAGACGCGCGCCGACACGTAGCTCGCGTCGTAGATGACGACCGTGGTCTCCTCGTCGATGCCGAGGCCGCCGACGATCTCGGCGAAGCGCCCGGCGGTCGGCATCATGTTGGGAAGGGAGGCGTGCGGATCGGACGCCAGTTCCAGGTCGAAATGACGGGCGCCCGGAACATGCTCGGCACGAAAGGCGTCGACCCCGCGCCGGCCGGCTTCCGGCGCGAACCACGCGCAGTCGAGAACGACCGTGCCGTGAGAGGGCTGAGCCGCGAGCCAGTCGGGATCTACGAGCATGGGCTGCCGTCAATGTCTCCGATTATGACAATGTATGATATATCCTTGCTAGCGGCAAGGTCATCAGGCTGCTGCGGGCGAGGCGGAGACCGGCGAGCGCCGGGACGCCCGGCGGGACCGGGGGAAGGAACGGCGGCTTCCCGTGGCTCGCTCATATAAAAGACTGGACGACCGGATTATCATAAAGCAGAGTGCCGACCGCGCCATGAGTCGCCTGGGGAGAACGAGTTGCCTGGGGAGATCACGCCATGAATGCGGCCACGCGCTTCGACGCGATCGTCATCGGCGCCGGCGCCGGAGGGTGCCACGCCGCCGCGCGGCTGGCCGCCGCGGGCCGGCGGACGCTGCTCGTCGACGACCACGACTATCTCGGCGGGCGAGCCGGCACCGAGATCATCGACGGCCACAAGGTCAACATGGGCGCGATCGCGCTCGAGCCCGGCGGCGTGTTCGAGGAGACCTTCGCCCTCTCCGGCGCGAAGCTGGAGATCCGGGAGCCCAGCCCGGCGGCGGTGTTCTTCCTCGACCGCAAGGTCGTCAACGTCCAGAAGGGCGGCCTCGGGCTCCTCCTCGGCGGGCTGACGAAGCATGCGTCTCGGGTTCTCGACCAGTTCGCCAAGGCGCGGACCGGCGACCTTCCGGACGGCCGGCAGTCGACCGAGGACTGGCTGCGCGGCTACACCAAGAACGAGACCGTGCACGCGATCTTCCGCAATCTCTGCGCGGCGATCTTCGCCATGAACGCCGACGAGATCCCGGCGCGGGCGTTCCTGACCTATTTCACGGCGAAGGGCGCGTTCAAGCGCTTCGGCTTCCACCCGCAGGGCACCATGGGCGCCTGGCAGGCGCTCGCCGACGCGGTGGTGCGGCTCGGCGGCGAGGTCTGGCTCAGCTCTCCGGCGACACGGATCGAGGTCGAGAACGGCCGGGCGATCGCCGTGCACATCCGCCGAGACGGGGGCGAGCCCGTCCGGATCGAGGCGGACGCGATCGTCTGCAACGGCGGCCCGAAATCGGTGGTGGCGCTCGTCGGTGAGGCGAGCCTCTCCGCCGACTATGTGCGCCAGACCCGCGAGGTGCTGAAGCCCGCGGCCAACATCGTCTACAACTTCGCCTCGCGCGAGGAGATCATGTCGGCGCCGGGCATCATGACGTTCGGCAAGACGCGGCGTCTCTGCAACATGGCGAACCTGACGGCGACCTGCCCCGAGCTCGCCCCGGAGGGCTGGAACCAGTACGTCGCCTATGCGGTGCCGAAACCGGCGATCGGCGACTTCGACAGCGAGCGCGAGGTCGCGCTCGGACTCGAGGACCTGCGCGAGCAGTTCCCGGGCTTCGACGACAGGGTCAAGATGCTGTCGGTCCGGGTCATGCGCGACGACTGGCCGGCCCAGCGCTCCGGCGCCGGATACGACATGGACCGGGCGACGGGGATCGACGGCCTGTGGTGCGTCGGCGATGCCGTGAAGCTCTACGGCAACGGCGGCACGCAGGCGTGCGCCGAGACCGCCAAGGTGGTGGTCGACGCGATCCTCGCCGGCGCGGCGGCAACCGTGGCCGCGTAAGACGCTGCGGCCGGTGCGACCACGGCCGCGCGCTCCCCGCCGCACCGCCGACACCCTTGAAGGCGTCCGCCCGCTCACCGGATCAGGTGGTTCCGGCGCGGCCGCTCGACCCACCTCGCGAACGACCAGGACAGCGATGGCGAAAGAAGGACCCCTTCGCGGGATACGGATCGTCGAGATGACCGGCCTCGGCCCTGCGCCGCTCGCCGCCCAGCTCCTGGCCGACCTCGGGGCCGACGTCGTCGCGGTCGACCGCGCGTCCGGCCCGGCCGATCCGACCGATCTCAATCGGCGCAACAAGCGGTCGATCGCGCTGAACCTGAAGGACCCGCGCGGGATGCGGGCCTGCCGCCGCCTGATCGAGGGCAGCGACGTCCTGATCGAGGGCTTCCGACCGGGCGTGATGGAGCGGCTCGGCCTCGGCCCGAGCGAATGCCTCGACGCCAATCCGCGCCTCGTCTACGCGCGCATGACCGGGTGGGGCCAGGCCGGCCCGGCGGCGGCGACGGCCGGCCACGACATCAACTACATCTCGCTTTCGGGCGCCCTCAACGCCGTCGGCCACAAGGATCGGCCGCCGGTGCCGCCGCTGAACCTCTTCGGCGACTACGGCGGCGGCTCGATGTTCCTGATCTTCGGGGTGCTGGCGGCCCTGATCGAGCGGGCGCAGTCGGGGAAGGGCCAGGTCGTCGACGCGGCGATGGTCGACGGCGTGTCCGCGATGATGTCCGTCTACTACATGTTCCAGGCGCGCCGGACGTGGTCGCCTGAGCGCGAGGCGAACATGCTCGACGGCGGCGCCCACTTCTATCGCTGCTACGAGACCAAGGACGGCAAGGCGATCGCGGTCGGGGCGATCGAGCCGCAGTTCTACGCCGAGCTCTGCGAGCGGGCGGGCCTCCCGCACGACCCGCCCGAGGTGCAGCACGACAGGGCGGCGTGGCCGGGTCTCGGCGAGACGTTCGCCGAGGTGTTCCGGCGGAAGACGCGCGCCGAGTGGGCGGAAATCTTCGCGGGCAGCGACGCCTGCGTCACGCCGGTCCTGACGATCGAGGAATCGGAGGAGCACCCGCACATGAAGGCGCGCGCGGTGCTGTTCCGCGGCGCGGGGGACGTGCTCCAGGCCGCGCCGGCGCCGCGCTTCGGCCGCACCCCAGCGCCCGAGGTCCGGGCGCCGCACGGCCCCGGGGCGGACAGCGCCGCGGTCCTCGCCGAGGCGGGCTACTCGGCGGCCGAGATCGTCGAGATGGCGGAGAGCGGCGTGATCACCTGACGTGCCACTCCGCTCTCGGCAAAGAGCGGCGGCCGCCCGTCCTACCGGCCGCGGAATGCCGGCGGCCGCTTGGCGGTGAACGCGGCGATGCCCTCGCGCGCGTCGTCGGAGCGGCTGGCGTCGACGATCGCCTCCACCTCGCCGTTCAACTGGTCGGCGAGGCTCGTCTCGAACGACTGGCGCAGCAGGCGGCGCATCTGGCCGAAGGCGCGCGTCGGCCCGGCGGCGAGGCTCGCCGCCACCTTCGCCGCCTCGCCGTCGAGCGCGTCGTCCGGGCACACGCGCGACACGAGGCCGAATTCAGCCGCCTCGTTCGCATCGAGGCGGCGGTTCAGGAGGAAGAGCTCCTTCGCCCGCTGCAGGCCGACGAGGCGCGGCAGGAACCAGGTGTTGCCGCCGTCCGCGACGAGCCCGAGCCGCCCGTAGCCGACGACGAACTGGGCGTTGTCGGAGGCGAGCACGACGTCGGCGACGTAGAGCATGCCGAGGCCGCCGCCGGCGATCCCGCCGCGCACGGCGGCGACGATCGGCGCGTCCTGGATGGTCAGCCGCTCGATCGCGAGATGGAAGCGGTCGATCATCCGCCGGAGCCGGTTCGGCAACTCGTCGGGCGCGGTCTTCGCGAACAGGCCGACGTCGCCGCCCACGGTGAAGTTCGAGCCGTTGCCGGTGATCAGGATCGCCCGGACGTCGTCCCGCGCCGCGATCTCGGTCGCCGCCTCGAGGAGCTCGAACGCCATCGCCTCGTCGATCGCGTTGCCCTTGTCCGGGCGGTTGAGGCGGAGCGTGGCGACGCCGTCGGCGACCGTGAGATCGAGGGTCCGCCTGCGCGCGGCGTCCTGCCAGCGGGCGGTGTCGGTGTACTGGGCGAGCGACGTGATCCGCCCGTTCTCGATCGCGATCACGTGGGCGAAGGCGGCGTCGAGCTTGCCGCCGCCGTCGCGGCCCTTGCCGCGATAGCGGCCGGTCACCAGGAGCCGGCCGTCGGCGAGGGGGAGGATCTCCTCCGGCTCGGCGCGGGCCTCGAAGTTGCGCGCGATGACGCCCCAGAAGCTCCGCCGCATCGCGTCCGCGCCGACGTGCACGCCGCCGATCTCGAACGGCATCCCCTCGGCGCCGCGGCCGACGAACGCCGGGTCGAGCAGGGCATCGAGCCGGCCGCGGTCTCCGGCTGCGAGCGCGGCGTAGAAGTCGCGCGCGATCTCCGTCTGCGTCGTTTCCGCCATCGGATCGTTCCCTCCGTTCGAGTTCCGGCTTGACCAAAAATCTAATATGTATAACTTTCTTATACAAGTTAGGTTTTATGGAGAGCGACCGTGGCCATCGAGACACCCGAGCCGGATGCCGTCCCGCTCGATCGCGACTTCGCAGTGAACTGGTACGCCGACGGATGGATCGACTGCTGGAACAGCAATCGGCCCGAGCGCGTGCGGGAGATCGTGACCGAGGACTTCGTGCTGGACAGCCCGACCACGCGCCACACCGGCTGGCGGGTCCAGGGCCACGAGGCCACCATCGCCTACATCGAGTACGTGCTGAGGGCCTATCCGGACCTTCAGTGGCAGGTCACCGCGCCGCCGATGTTCGCCGATGGCCTCGCCCGCGTCGGCTACTTCTGGAGCGGCACCGGCCACTTCTCCGGGCGGATCGAGCCTCCCGGCATCGAGGGCACCGGCCGCCCGTTCGAGTTCGCCGGGCTCGAGGTCTTCGACTTCAGGGGCGATCGCGCCTGCCGCCTCTACGCCACCTACGATCTCGTCGGCCTGATGAAGCAGATCGGCCTCCACCGCGGGGTGACCGCCGCATAGCCGAGCCTTCGAACAACAAGACGAACGTCCATCGGGAGGAAGCACATGGCGAAGAGTCTGAGGGAACTGCTGGAGCGGAACGCGGCCGCGGCGCCGGACGAGGTCGTCGTCAAGGCCGGCACGGAGGAGATCACCTGGGCGCAACTTCGCGACGGCGCCCGCCGCGTGGCGTCGGCGCTGGCGCGCGACGGCGTCGCGCCGCAGGACCGGGTCGTCTACATCGGCAAGAACGATCTCCGCTTCTTCGAGGTCCTGTTCGGCTGCGCGCTCGCGGGAGCGGTCATCGTTCCGGTCAACTGGCGGCTCGCCCGCGACGAGGTCACCGCGATCGTCGCGGACGCCGGGGCGAAGGTCGCGTTCGTGGACACGTCGGTCGTCTCCTCGCTCGACGCCGGTCCCGGCACGGTCGTCGCGCTCGGCGACCACGACCGCTGGGCGCCCTATGCCGACTGGCGCGGCCCGGCCGAGGACCCCGGTGTCGCGGCGGAGCCGGACCACATCGCGTTCCAGCTCTACACCAGCGGAACGACCGGCCGACCGAAGGGGGCGATGTTCGCCAACGGCACCAATCTCCGCGTCCTTCTGGAGGCGATCTCCGTCGAATGGGGCTTCACGGAGAACGACGTCAGCCTCGTCGCGCTGCCGCTGTTCCACATGGGCGGCCTCGCCTGGGCGCTCGCCGGCATGGCGCGCGGCGCCCGGGCGATCGTCGTGCGCGACTTCGATCCGCCGGCGATCGCCGACACGATGGAGCGGGACGGGGTGACGGTCGCCTTCTTCGTTCCGGCGATGCTGTCGGCGATCTGCGCCGTTCCCGGTATCGGCGACCGCGACACGAAGCTCGGCCGCGTGTTCTATTCCGGCGCGCCGATCAGCCCGACCGCGCTCACCCGGGCGATGGCGGCGCTCCACTGCGACTTCGTCCAGATCTACGGCCTCACCGAGGCGACCGGCGCCTTCGCGCAGCTTCCTGCCCACGAGCACGACCCGCACGGGCTGCTCGAGCACCTGCTGCTCTCCGCGGGGCGGCCCTATCCGTGGGTGGAGGTCCGCGTGGTCTCGATGGCCGACGAGCGCGACGTGCCGGTGGGCGAGGTCGGCGAGATCTGGACCCGCTCGCAGCAGAACCTCGTCGGCTACTGGAACGACCCGGAGCGCACCGCGCAGGTGCTGACCGCCGACGGCTGGCTCAGGACCGGCGACCTCGGGCGCGTCGACGCGAGCGGGCACATCTTCCTGGTCGACCGCGCCAAGGACCTCGTCATCTCCGGCGGCGAGAACGTCTATCCGGTCGAGGTCGAGAACGTGCTCGCCGCCCACCCGCAGATCGCCGAGGTCGCGGTCATCGGCGTGCCGCACGAGCGGTGGGGCGAGACGGTCAAGGCGATCGTGGTGCCGCGCGCCGGCGAGGCGGTCGACGAGGAGGAGGTGATCGCCTTCGTGCGGCGGCGGCTCGCGAAGTTCAAGTGCCCGACGAGCGTGGAGGTGGCCGCCACGCTGCCGCGGACGGCGACCGGCAAGGTGCTCAAGCACGTGCTCCGGGAGCCGTATTGGCGGGGCTATGATCGTCGCATAAACTGACCGCCGGGCCGACACGATTGAAAGTTTGCGGTGAAGCAGGACAGACCGAAGGCCGACGGCGACATCGCCAGAGGGTCGAAGGGCGACCGCACCCGCAAGCGGATTCTCGACGCGACGGCGGCGGAGGTGGCCCGCTGCAGCGTCGAGGGAACGAGCATCAACCTGATCGCCGAGGCCGCCGGCCTGAAGGCCGGCAGCCTCTATTTTCACTTCGAATCGAAGGACAAGCTCGTCGAGGCGATGTTCGAGGAGGGGCTCATCGCGTCCCTCGAGCGGCTCGACGAGGCGCTCGCCGAATGCCCCGCCGGCGCCGATCCGGCGGACCGGCTTCACGCGGCGCTGCGCGCGCACCTCGGCGCCGTGCGGGACATGCGCGACTACACGATCGCCGTGCTCGGGCCGTCGTTTCCGAAGGATGCGGCGGGCGCCACCGCGCGCCGCCTGCGGCGGAGCTACGTGTCGCGCTGGGCCGAGCTGGTGGAGGAGGCGCAGCGGGCGGGCATGCTGGCGCCGGACCCCGATCCGGAGCTGCTCCGCGACGCGATCCTCGGCGCGCTCAACGCCGTCGGTTTGTCGGCCCGCCCGCCGGAGCGCGTGTTCGCCGCGCTGCGGGGCTTGATCGGCGACAGGCGCGAGCGGGTGGCGGCGGCGGAGCGCCCCGCCTGAGCGGCGCGGCGTGCCGGCGCCTGGCGTCAGTCCAGCCAAGTCGCGATCTCGTCGATTTCCGCGCGGCGGGTCCGGAAGGAATTGGCCGGGTGGCGCTCGTCGGCGTAGCCGAAGGAGATCGCGCAGACGACCCGCTGCTCCGCGCCGAGGCCGAGCTCCTGCCGCACGATGTCGGGATAGGTGGCGATCGCCGCCTGGGGGATGGAGTCCACCCCGAGCGCGCGGGCGGCGAGGAGGAAGGTCGATATGAAGGCGCCGCAGTCCACGGCTCCGTAGGTGCCGAGCTCCTCGTGCGACGTCAGGATCGCCGCGTGCGGCGCCCCGAAGAAACGGAAGTTCTCGAGCGCCTGGCGACGGGTCGCCTCGCGGTCCTCGCGGGTGATGCCGACGCTGTCGTAGAGCTGGAGCCCGCACTCGCGCCGGCGGGCCTGCCGCGGGCCTGTGTAGCGGAGCGGGAAGTCGAAATCGGGAGCCGGCGCATTCGAGCGCGCGTGGGCCGAGAGACGCTCGGCCAGTGCGGCGAGCCGCCGCCCGCCGACGATCGTCAGCTGCCACGGCTGCACGTTGCACCACGAGGCGCTGCCACCGGCGATCCGGACGATGCGGGCGATGGTGTCGCGCGGCACGGCGTCCGGTCGGAAACCGCGGCAGCTGTAGCGCCGGCGGACGAGCGCCTCGAGCACCTCCGCCTCGTCGCTCGCGTCCTGCCGCGTCGCGGGGGCGTCCGGTTCGGCCGGAGTGGTCATGGGCATTTCCTAAGGCGGGGCGGTCGGCCCCGCCGGCCGCCGCCGCCCACCCGGTGGCGGCGTCAGAACGAGCGGGGCATCTCGAGCACGTGCTCGGCGATATAGGAGAGGATCAGGTTGGTCGAGATCGGTGCGACCTGGTAGAGCCGCGTCTCACGGAACTTGCGCTCGACGTCGTACTCCACGGCGAAGCCGAACCCGCCGTGGATCTGCAGGCAGGCGTTCGCCGCCTCCCAGGACGCGTCGGCGGCGAGCAGCTTCGCCATGTTCGCCTGCGCGCCGCACTCCTCGTTCGCGTCGAACCGCCGGCACGCCTCGAACCGCATCAGGTTGGCGGCCTCCACGTTGACGTAGGCGCGGGCGAGCGGGAACTGGACACCCTGGTTCTGGCCGATCGGCCGGTCGAAGACGATCCGCTCCCGCCCGTAGGCCGCCGCCTTCTCGAGGAACCAGTAGCCGTCGCCGATGCATTCGGCGCCGATCAGGACACGCTCCGCGTTCAGTCCGGACAGGATGCAGCGGAATCCCCGGCCCTCCTCGCCGATGATGTTCTCCGCGGGAATTTCGAGCTCGTCGAAGAAGACCTCGTAGGTCTCGTGGCCGACCATGTTACGGATCGGCTTGATCTCCATTCCCTTGCCGAGCGCGTCGGCGAGCTCGATGATGAACACCGAGAGCCCGTCCGATTTGCGCTTCACCTCGGCGAGCGGAGTGGTGCGGGCGAGCAGGATCATCAGGTCGGAGTGCTCGATCCGGCTGATCCAGACCTTCTGCCCGTTGACCACGTAGCGGTCGCCCCTTTTGACGGCGGTGGTCTTGAGCTTGGTCGTGTCGGTGCCGGTGGTCGGCTCGGTGACGGCCATCGACTGCAGGCGCAGCTCTCCGGCGGCGATCTTCGGCAGGTACTTCCGCTTCTGCGCCTCCGAGCCGTGCCGCAGCACGGTGCCCATGTTGTACATCTGGCCGTGGCAATGGCCGGCATTGCCGCCGCCGCGGTTGATCTCCTCCATCACGATCGAGGCCTCGGTGAGGCCGAGCCCGGACCCGCCGTAGTCTTCCGGAATCATCGCGGCGAGCCAGCCGGCGTGCGTCAGCGCGTCGACGAATGCCTCCGGATAGGTTCCGCGGGCGCCGTGCTCGCGGTGATACTCCGGCGGAAACTGGGCGCAGAGGCCGCGGATGGCTTCGCGCAGGTCGTCGTGCGTCGTGGGGGCGCTCGTCTTCACGATGGTGTCCTCGAAATCGTCCGCTGCAGGCGGTCCACGGCCTACACCGGGTCCCAGGTGAAGACGTCGGCGGAGACCTCGAGATCGGAGAAGCTCGCCTTCAGGGCCGGCATCGCGTGCTCGGCCACGGTCTCCGCGGTCCAGCCCTCGCCGCGGTGGACGGAGCGCACCGGGCGCGGCTGGCTGAAGACGAAGATCTCGTTGTTCCGCACGGAGAAGATCTGGCCGGTCACGTCCCGCGAGCGGTCCGAGGCGAGGTAGACGACGAGCGGCGCGATCTTCTCGGCCTTCATCTCCTTCAGCCGGCGGACGCGCTCTTCCTGCTCGGGACTGTCGACCTTGATCGACGAGGTCATCCGGCTCCAGGCGAACGGGGCGACGCAGTTCGAGCGCACGCCCCAGCGGGCGAGGTCGAGCGCGATCGACTTCGAGAGCGCGACGATCCCCATCTTGGCGGCCGAGTAGTTGGCCTGGGCGAGATTGCCGATCAGCGCCGACGTCGACGTCATGTGGATGCAGGAGCCGGAGCCCTGCCTGCGGAAGACGTCGGCCGCGGCACGGGAGACGTTGAAGCTGCCGTAGAGATGGACCTTGAGCACCGCGTCGAAGTCGCGTTCCTCCATCTTGTGGAAGAAGCCGTCGCGGGTGATGCCGGCGTTGTTCACCACCGCATCGAGGCGGCCGAACGCGCCGACCGCCTCATCCACCATGGAGCGGACGGCGTCGGCATCCGAAACGCTCGCGGCGTTGGCGATCGCCCGGCCGCCCTTGGCCGCGATCGCGTCGACGACGGCCTGGGCCGCGCCCTGGTTCTCGGCCTCGCCGCTCAGCGTCACGCCGACGTCGTTCACCACGACAGCCGCACCGGCGTCCGCGCAGGCGAGCGCCAGGTCGCGTCCGATTCCGTTGCCGGCGCCGGTGATCAGCACCACTTTGCCGTCCAGCATGGTCGGGAGATCCTCCTTCGGGGCCGCTATCGGTCCTTGAACGCCGGGAGCCGCTTCTCCAGGAAGGCGGCCCGCCCTTCGGCGGCGTCGTCGCTCATGAGAAGCTCGGGCTGGATCAGCCGTTCGTAGTCCAGCGCCGGGGTGATCTTCGTCGCGTAGTAGTCCTTGATCGCGCGGAGCGCGCGCGGGGCGAGGCCGGAGAACGAGCCGGCGAGCTCGACCGCCCGGTCGACGGCCGTGCCGGGCTCCACGAGCTCATCGACGAGCCGGACCTCGCGCGCCTCCGGACCCCGGATCGGCCGCGCGTAGAGCAGGATCTGCTTCGCCAGCGCGAGGCCGACCCGCCGCGGCAGCGTTTCCAGGAGCCCGTAGTCGGGAATCAGCCCGACCTTCGGGAAGGCGGGCAGGAAGCCGGCCTCGCGCGAGGCCACCACGGTGTCGCCGAGGAGGGCGAGGCCGAACCCCGCGCCGGCCGCCCAGCCCTCGACCGCCGTGATCACCGGAACCGACGCGCCGGCGATCTGGAGGGCGAGCTTGCGCGAGACGTCGAACTGGGCGCGCTTCGCGCCGCGCCCGAGGTCCATCGTGGTCAGATCTCCACCGGAACAGAAGTGGCCGCCGGCGCCGGTCAGCACGACGGCGCGGATCGTGGGGTCGGCTTCCTGCGCGGCGAAACCGTCCTCCAGGCCCCTCACGAGGGCCGGGTTGAGGGCGTTGCGGCGCGCCGGATTGTTCATCGTCAGGATCAGGGTCGACCCGCGGCGTTCCGACAGGACCTGGGGCTCGCTCGTCTCCGCCACGGTCATGCCCGCCCGCCCATTGGCCGGCGCGGCACGAGGGTGACGGTGCCGGTCAGGACGAGGGTGCCGTCGTCGCGCGCGACGGCGACGTCATACGTCTCGTCGCCGCCGGCGGCCGGGACGGCGTTCGCCGTCAGGCGGTTGGGAAGGGGAGTCGGCGCGACGAAGCGGACCTCGACGTCGCCGATGCGAAGGCCCGGATCAAGGGATCGCTCGATTGCGGCGAGCAGGAGGTTCAGCGCCATCGTGCCGTGCGCGATCGGAACCCCGAACGGCGTCGTCGCCGCGAAGTCGGCATCGACATGCAGGGGATTGTGGTCGTTCGTCAGCGCGGCGTAGGCCTGGGTGGTCTCGATCCGGCAGCTGAGTTCGGCGCCAGGCGGACCGGCCGGCGATGGTGTCGCGGTCATCGGTGGCTCCCTATGCGGCCCAGATCGACCGGATCGCGCCCGTCATCACGACGTCCGCGTCCGTGCGGGCGGTGACCTCGAAGGTGACCCAGCGGCGGTCGCGCTTCATCTCCTTGCCGCCGACCGTGAAGTCGAACCGCAGGAGGTCGCCCCAGGCCGCTTCCGCCGCGGCGAACGACAGCGTCTGCGCCGCATGCACGTTGCCCGGCGGGCGTGGCTGGATGATCCCGACATAGGCGTCCATCATCAGCGCGACGTAGAGCCCGCGGGGCACGGCCTCGGAGGCGCGGCCGACGCTCTCCCCGTAGATCTCGTCCCACAGGGCGCGCCGTGCGTCGTCGAGCGCGAGACCGATCGTGCCGAGGCGGGCGCCCGGCTCGAAGTCGGCGAACGTCCACGCCGCCTCGGGCGCCGGTCGGCCGGTCATCGGGCGCGAGCCGGGCGGCGTGCGCCGCGCGGGGCGCGGGGCCGGCCGGGGCCGGCGGTCGTGTGATGTCCCATTCCGGGTTCTTTCCTCCCGCGCGGCGACGGACCGGTCCGGTTCGTCCGCCGGCGCGCGCTATAAATAAACCGTACAGCCGTCTTAAGTAAAGGGCAGCGCTGCCCGGTGAGGCCCATCCGCCGGCGCCGCCGTCAGTCGGCGCCGGCGCGCTCGAGCGCCTCGCGCAGCTCCGGATGAGCGATCGCGATCAGGGCATTGCGGCGTTCCCGGTCGGTCCGGCCGCGCAGGTCGGCATGGCCGAACTCCGTCACGATCACGCCGGCGTCGGCCCGCGCGACGCTGGCCGGACCGGACAGCCGCGGAACGATCCGTCCGACCCGCCGGCCGTCCTTGGCCATGATCGAGGAGGGGAGGGCGACGATCGGAAGCCCGCCGTCCGACGCGGCGGCGCCGCGCAGGAAGTCCGTCGCGCCGCCGACCGCGCCGACATAGCGCGACCCCGCGACCTCCGCGTTGATCTGGCCGGCGAGGTCGACCTCGATCGCGGCGTTGATCGCGGTGAAGGCGGGCAGCCGCGCGAGCACGTCGCGGTCGTGGGTGTAGCTCGTCGGCGCCAGCTTGATTTCCGGGTTGTCGTGACAGAACCGGAACGTCTCGACGTCGCCGGCGATCAGTCCGACGACCGACGCGCTGTCCGCCCGGCCCTTGCGGGCGTTCGTCACGCCGCCCGACGCGATCAGCCGGACGAGGGACGGGTTGAGCAGGCCGGAGTGGACGCCGAGGTCGCGGTGGCCGGATAGGGCGTCGACGACGGCGGCCGGCATGCCGCCGAGGCCGACCTGGAGGGTTGCGCCGTCCGGCACGAGATCGGCCACGTTGGCGGCGATCGCGGCATCGAGCGGCCCGGCCGGCGCCGCGGGCGCCAGCGCGGGAGACCGCGAGGTCCGGACGACGACGTCGATCTCCTCGGCGGAGATCGTCCAGTCGGAGCGGGTCACCGGCACCTGGTCGTTGACCTCCGCGATCACGGTGCGCGCCCGCGCGACCGCCGGCTGGAGATAGTCGCAGGCGAGCCCGAAGCTGAACCGGTCCGGATCGCCGGTCGGCGCGAGCTGCAGGAGCAGGACGTCGGCCGAGCCGGCGATCTGGCGGCTCAGCGCGGAATAGTGGCTCGGCAGGATGTCGAGCCGGCCCGCCGCGACGAGGCGCCGGTTGCCGCCCGTCGCGCAATAGGAGCGGACGTCGACGACGTCGGCGTGCTCCGGCCGAAGCGTCTCGGCGAAGCCGATGCCGACGAAGACCGAGAAGCGTCCGCCGATCGCGTGCCGGCCGGCCATCAACCCTTCGGTCAGGGTCGTCGGCTCGGCGCACGCCTGCCCCCAGACGACGAGGTCGCCGGGTCGGACGTGGTCCGCCCAGCGAAGGGCGTCGGCGGCGAATTCCCGCATCAGGCGGCTTCGAAGATCGCGGCCATGCCCTGCCCGCCGCCGACGCACATCGTCTCCAGGCCGAAGCGCGCGCCGCGGCGCTTCATCTCCCGCAGGAGGGTCGTCATGATCCGGACGCCGGTCGCGCCGATCGGGTGGCCGAGGGAGATGCCGGAGCCGTTGACGTTCAGGCGCTCGTCGTTCGACAGCCCCCACGACTTCAGCACCGACAGGACCTGACAGGCGAAGGCCTCGTTGACCTCGATCAGGTCCATGTCCGCGAGGGCGAGGCCCGTGTGTGCCATCACCTTGGCCGTCGCCGGAACGGGGCCGATGCCCATCCGCGACGGGTCGCAGCCGGCGGCCGCCCAGCCGCGCAGGAAGGCGATGGGGGTGAGCCCGAGCGCGGCGAGCCGGTCCTCGGCGACGACGAGGCAGGCGGCGGCCGCGTCGTTCTGCTGGCTCGCGTTGCCCGCCGTCACGGTTCCGCCCTTCAGGATCGGGCGCAGCCGGGCGAGGCTCTCGGGCGTCGAATCGGCACGAATGCCCTCGTCGCGATCGACGACGACCGCATCGCCCTTCGCCTGCGGCACCGCGATCGGAACCACCTCCTCGGCGAACTTGCCCGACTCCCAGGCCGCCGCCGCGTTTCGGTGGCTGCGGGCGGCGAACGCGTCCGCGGCCTCCCGCGGGATGTCGAAATCCCTGGCGAGGTTCTCGGCGGTCTCGACCATGCCGGAGATGTGGCCGAACCGGTGCTCGGGCTGGGATCGCTCCCGCCCGCGCTCGAGCCGGTCGTACATGGTGAAGTTGCCGGCCCGCGCGCCCCAGCGAGCGTCGACCGTGTAGTATTCGATGTTGCTCATGCTCTCCACGCCGCCGGCGAGCACGACGTCGCAGACCCCGGTCTGCACCATCATCGCGGCCGTCGCGATCGCCTGCAGCCCGCCGCCGCAGCGCCTGTCGAGCTGCATGCCCGGAACGTCGATCGGGAGGCCCGCCTCGAGCGCGATCCAGCGCCCGACGCAGGGCGTCTCCGAGCTCGCATAGGACTGGGCGAAGACGACGTCCTCGATCAGCGCCGGGTCGAGCCCGGTCGCCGCGAGGACGGCGTTCGCGACGGCGGCGCCGAGCCGCTCCACCGGAACCGGACGCAGGGCGCCGCCGAAGCGCCCGATCGGGCTGCGGAGCGGCGCCACGATGGCGGCACGTCTCATCAGGCTCTTCTCCGTGGGCGGGCGCGCGCTAGATGCGCTTGGCGACTTCTTCGAGCATCACTTCGGTCGCGCCGCCGCCGATCCTGAGGACGCGGGCGTCGCGGGTCATGCGCTCGATCGGCGTGCCGCGCATGTAGCCGGTGCCGCCGTGGAGCTGCAGGCAGCCGTGCACCACCTCGTGCAGGATTTCCGGGGCGGTGGACTTGATCATCGCCGTCTCGAGGCTGGTGTCGCGGCCGCCGTCGTGCGCCGCCGCGCTCTGGTAGGTCATCGCCCGCACCATCGCGACCTGCGAGGCGAGGCCGGCCAGCCGCAGCCGCGTCGCCTGCTGGTCCCACAGCGTCTTGCCGAAGGCCTTGCGGGTGCGGACGTAGTCGAGCGTGAGCTCGATCGCCTTGGCCGCCTCGCCCGAGCAGATCGCGCCGATCATGAGCCGCTCGTGCTCGAAGCCGCGCATGATGGCGTAGAAGCCGCGGTTCTCGCCGCCGAGCAGGGCGTCCTCCGGCACGCGGACGTCGTCGAAATAGAGCTCGGCGGTGTCCGACGACAGCCAGCCGTGCTTCTCGAGCTTGCGCGCCACCGTCACCCCGGGCGTGGTGCTCGGAACGATGAAGAGCGACAGGCCGCGGCTTCCCTTGGCGTCCGGGTCGGTGCGGGCGGCGACGATGATGATGTCGCCGTAGACGCCGTTGGTGATGAACATCTTGGAGCCGTTGATGACCCAGTCGTCGCCGTCGCGGCGCGCGTGGGTCCTGAGGCCCGCGACGTCGGAGCCCGCGCCGGCTTCCGTCACCGCGATCGCGCAGACGGTTTCGCCGCTGCAGATGCGCGGCAGCCATCGCGCCTTCTGCTCCGGCGTTCCGACGCGGGTGATGTGGCTCGCCGACATGTCGGTGTGGACGGTCACGCTCGCCGTCACGCCGCCGTAGGAGCTCCGCGCGAGCTCCTCGCCGAACACCACCGAGGCGAGCGCCCCCATCTCCGTGCCGCCGTAGGCCGCTTCGTGCTGCATGCCGAGCAGGCCGAGGCCGCCGAGCGTGCGGAACAGCTCGCGCGGGATCTTTCCGTCCCGCTCCCAGTCGTCGGCGTGGGGCGCGATCTCGCCCTCGACCACCCGGCGCACCTGGTCGCGCAGCATCCGGAGCTCTTCCGGCACGAAGTCGGGATCCGGAAGCCGGAAGCCGTGGGCGCCGTGCTGGCCCGAGATCGGAGCGTTCAAGGCCGTTCCTCCTGCGCATGCCGGTCATCGGCGAACGGGGCGGGCCGCCGGGCATCGGCGGCGACGTCGTGCGGCCCGTCCATAAACCGACTATTCATCCGGTTATTTGTCGCCTGTGTTATGGCGCCGCCCATTCGACGTCAAGATGTTCGCCGGCGGAACGCACTTCCCGGAAAGGTTCGCGGGCGACCGGCCGCCGATTTCCGCGTGCCGGCGAGTGGCGGGTCGCCCCGCCGGCGGGGCGTTCGAGCGGGCGGCGGTCGCGGCGCCGAGCGGACGGATCGCCGCGTCGCGCGCATCGGCGGCGCGCCGATCGCGATGTCGGTGCTTGATATTCGGTAACGCTCCCTCTATAAAATAAACCGAACAACCGGCTTAACTATAATGCCACGAGGGCCGGTCGCAACGGGTGGAATCGGCCGCCGGCATCGCGCGATGCGGAGGCTCCTCCCGATCAAGCCGAGCACGAAGCCTGGGAGAACCGGATTGCTGGTCGATTTCGATCTTCGAGAGCAGGTGAGCGAGTTCATCTTTCGGGAGGCTCGCCTGCAGGACACCCACGCCTACGACGACTGGGAGGCGCTATGGACCGACGACGCGCTCTACTGGATCCCGGCGAACGGCGACGACCCGGACCCGGAGACGGAAATGTCGATCATCTACGACAACCGCTCCAGGATCGCGCTCAGGATCAAGCAGCTCCACACCGGCAAGCGCCACACCCAGACGCCGCGCTCGAGGCTCGGCCGCATCGTGTCGAACATCGAGGTCGCCGCGCGCGACGGCGACGACATCGACGTGCGGGCCAACGCCATGGTCTTCGAATCGAACCTGCGCGGCGACACCGTCTGGGCGACGCGCAACGAATACCGTCTGCGCGAGGCCGACGGCGGGCTGCGGATGGTGCGGAAGAAGGTGATCCTCGTGAACAACCACCGGCCGATCTACACGCTCTCGTTCCTCATCTGAGCGGGCCACGACGAGACGGACGCCGCCACGGGGCCGGCGCGGAGGGAGGACACGTGATCACGGCGAGCGAGCGCGAGACCATCGTCGCGGAGGGGCCGGTCCTGCTCGATCTGGAGGGCGGGGTCGTCAACATCCGGCTCAACCGGCCGGACGCGGCGAACGGCATCAGCATCGACCTGCTGAAACGGCTCCACGAGGTCGTCATGCTCTGTCATGGCGACCCGCGCGTGCGCGCGGTCCTTCTCACCGGCGAGGGGCGGAACTTCTGCGCCGGCGGCGACGTGCGTGAATTCGCGTCGAAGGGCGAGGCGCTGCCCGACTTTCTTCGCCAGGCGACCGCCTACCTGCAGATCTGCGCCGCCGGGCTGATCCATCTCGATGCGCCGGTGGTGGCCGCCGTCCAGGGGTTCGCGGCGGGCGGCGGCGGCCTCGGCTTCGTCTGCGCGGCGGATATCGTGATCGCGGCGGAAGGCGCGAAGTTCCTGGCCGGCGCGACCCGGGTCGGAATGGCGCCGGACGCCGGCTCGTCGGTGGTGCTGCCCCGCCTCGTCGGCTTCCGGCGGGCGATGGACATGCTGCTGACCAACCGCGTCGTCGATGCCGGCGAGGCGCTTGCGATCGGGCTCGTCACCCGCGTGGTGCCGGACGACCGCCTGGCGGAGGAGGCCGTCGCCGCCGCTCGGGCGCTGGCGGCCGGTGCTCCGAGGGCGCTTTCGGCCACCAAGCGGCTGCTGTGGAGCGGGCTCGGGCTGTCGGTCGACGCCTGCCTGCCGGAAGAGGCGCGGACGGTCTCGGAGCTGTCCGGGACCCGCGACGCCCGCGAGGGCCTCGCCGCCGTCATCGAGCGGCGGGCCGCCGCCTTCACCGGCCGGTGACGGCGATGGCCGCGACGGGGCTCGCCGATCGGCTCGCGGGATGCCGGGCCGTCGTCAGCGGCGGCGCCAACGGCATCGGGGCGGCGATCGTCAGGCGGCTGCGCGCCGAGGGCGCCGCCGTGCTCGTCTGCGATCGCGACGCGGGCGCCGGGCGCGCGCTCGCCGAGGAGGTCGGGGCCGGCCTCGCCGTGCTCGACGTGACCGACGTCGACGCGATCGACCGGGCGGTCGCCAGCCACGGACCGTTCGAGATCCTGGTGAACAACGTCGGCGTCGATCAGCACGCCTTCCTGACCGACACGAGCCCGGAGGAATGGCGGCGGATCCTGGCGATCAACCTCGAGTCCGCCTTCGCCTTCACCCGCGCGGTGCTGCCGGCCATGCAGGCCGCGCGCTACGGGCGCATCGTGACGATCTCCTCGGAGGCGGGCCGGCTCGGCTCCAGGGGAGCCGTCGTCTATGCCGCCGCCAAGGGCGGGCTGATCGCCTTCGCGAAATCGGTCGCCCGGGAGAACGCGCGCTTCGCGGTGACCTCCAACGTGGTCCTGCCCGGCCCGGTCCGCACGCCGTTGTTCGAGACGGCGGTGGCGGCGGGCGGCGAGGCGCTCCTCGAGGCGATGAAGGCCGCGACGCTGCTCCGCCGGGTCGGCGAGCCCGACGAGGTGGCCGCGGCGGTGGCGTTCCTCGCCTCGCGGGAGGCCGGCTTCATCACCGGCGAGACGCTCGGCGTCTCAGGCGGAATGGGGCTCGGCTGAGGCCGTCGCCTCCGACCCGCGTTCGCCCCCGTCCCAGGCGTCGCGCAGGAAGGCGCCGATCTCCGCGATCGATCGCCGCGTCGCATCGAGTTCGGGGAAGACCTGGAAGTGGTGGATCATGTCGTCGAACACCGACACGGTGACGGCGACCCCGGCCGCCCGGGCCTGCGCGGCGAACAGGCGGGAATCGTCGAGGATCGTCTCGTGGTCGCCGACGTGGACGAGCATCGGCGGCAGGCCGGCGAGGTCGGCGTGGATCGGCGAGGCGAGGGGATCTCGAGGATCGCCGCCGCGGCCGAGATAGGTGCGCGCCATGAGGAGGATCTTGTCGCGCTGGGTCAGCGGGTCGACGTCCGCGCGGCTCTCGTAGGTCTCGCCGGTCGCCTCCATGTCGAGCCACGGCGACAGCAGGACGGCGGCCCGGGGCAGGGCGAGCCCCGCGGCGCGGGCCGAGAGCATGGTCGCGACCGCCAGGCCGCCGCCGGCGGAATCGCCCGCGAACGCGATCGCACCCGGCGCGATCCCGGCCTCGAGCAGCCATCGGTAGGCCGCCACGCCGTCCTCTACGGCGGAGGGAAACCGGTGCTCCGGCGCGAGCCGGTAGTCGAAGCCGACGACCGCCGCGCCCGAGGCCTCCGAAAGGCGGATCATCAGGTCGCGGTGCGATCGCCGCGACCCGATCTGATACCCGCCGCCGTGAAAATAGAGGATGGTACGGGCCCGGCTGGCGCCCGCCGCCAGGATGCGGTCGGCGGCCATCTCGCCGATCTCGACCGGCTCGATGTCGGCATGGCGGCCGCTCGCCAGCAGCGCGTCGAAGTCGGCGCGCATCTCGGCGAGCGTCGTTTCCCGCGTCCACCCGCCGAAGACGGTGCGGATGCGATCCTTCGCGGCCTGGAGGCGCGCCGTCTCGTCGTCGGTGATGGTCATCGCGTCTCGCCTCCGGACATCGATCGCGGCTTCCTCTAGGCGCCGCGGAAGGGAATAATAAAAACAATCGTCCGGATTATTTAAAAGGTCAAACGGTCCATGATGCCGCCCCGACGACGCCGCGGGCTCTCAAGCGATCCGGACGGTCGGTCGGCGCCTTCGAGGCGCCGAGGGCGCGCGTCGCCCGGTCAGCGGCCGGTGAAGCCGCGGATGAACAGGTCCGAGGTCATCTCGGCATATTCTTCCGGGCTGACCGGTCCCTTCGGGTCGTACCAGGCGAAGGTGTAGTTGATGATGCCGAACAGCATCATCGCGTAGACCTTCTTCGTCCGCGTCGTCAGCCGTTGCTGCGAATCGATGCGGATGAGGATGTCGCTGACCGTCTCGGTCATCTGCCGCTGCACCGCGACGATGCCGCGCTGCTGCTCCTCGCTGAGCTCGCCCAGCTCGTTCAGGAGCACCACCTGCTCATGTTGCGAATCGGCGTTGATGGTCACCATCGTCTCGATCACGGCACGGCACTGCTCGAGCGGGTCCTTCTTCGACTGCACCGCCGCCTGGATCTGCTGGAAGAGGTTGCGCACGTGCTCGTCGAGGATGTGGAAGAGGATGTCCTCCTTCGAGCCGAAATAGTGATAGAGCGCGCCGCGCGACGACTCGCAGGCGTCGGCGAGGTCGATGATCGTGGTCCCCGCGTAGCCCTGCTCGGCGAAGAGGCGAGCCGCCTGCTTGAGGATGTTCTCGCGGATCTCAGGGTAGCGTTCGGACTGGGTGCGGGCCAACTCTGATCTCCGTGTGAAGCCGGTTGCGTCGGCGCCGCCGACGACGCCGGGCGGCTTCGGATCGCCCTCGATCATCGAGCGCACACCGTGCCGAGCCGAGGTCGTCGGATGCCGAGCGACCGGCGGAGGCTGCCGCATGCTCTATCGATAACAACACGATTGTTCAACTTATTGACGGCCCGTGCGACGTTCGGGCCGGGCGCCCGAGCCGGCCGATCCTCGCGAAATCGAGACCTCGACCAATTCCACACAAATTAATTGATCGGCTATCCGGATTATATTAGTCTCACTCCAATCCAACAAGGACGCCCGTCGAAGGGCGCTGGCCGGCCCGCGGGCACGGGCAAATCGGGAAACGCCAGTTGAGACGATCGAGCGATCGAAATCGGGATTCCGGGAACGCACGGCCGAGCCGCCGGGCGGGCGGCGCTGCCTCGGCGGCGTCGTCGTGATCGGTGACGCGATGAACGTGCATCGGCCGGGTGGCCGGACGGCGGGCGGAGAGGGGCGGGCGCCGACCGGGCCGGCGCTCCTCGAGGTCAACAACCTCCAGATCGTCTACGACGACGCGATCGAGGCGGTGAGGGACGTTTCCCTGTCCGTCCCCGAGGGGTCGATCGTCGCGCTGCTCGGGTCCAACGGCGCCGGCAAGTCGACGGTGCTGAAGGCCCTCTCGGGCATCCTCGCGGTCGAGGAAGGCGAGATCGAGAAGGGCAGCATCCGCTTTCGCGGCGAGCCGCTCGGCGGGCTCTCCGCCGAGGCGATCGTCCGCCGGGGCATCATCCAGGTGCCGGAGGGACGGCGCCTCTTCATCAATCTCTCCGTCGAGGAGAACCTGATGATGGGCGGCTACTTGCAGTCCCAGGCGGCGCTGCGCGCCCGCCGCGAGATGGTGTTCGAGCTGTTTCCGCGCGTCGCGGAAAAGCGCGGCCAGACCGCCGGCTACTTGTCCGGCGGCGAGCAGCAGATGGTCGCCATCGGGCGCGCGCTGATGGCGTCGCCGACGCTGCTGGCCCTCGACGAGCCGTCGCTCGGGCTCGCGCCCCTGATCATCGAGACGATCTACGAGACGATCGCGCGGCTTCGCCGCGAGATGGGGATGACGATCCTCCTCGTCGAGCAGAGCGCGGCGCAGGCGCTCGCCGTCGCGGACTACGGCTACATCCTGGAGAACGGCCGCGTGGTGTTGGACGGCGACGCCGCGACGCTCGAGCGCAACGCCGAGGTCCAGGAGTTCTATCTCGGCTACGCCGGCGCCGGCGAGCGCAGGAGCTTCCGCGACGTCAAGCACTACAAGCGCCGCAAGCGGTGGCTGTCATGACCGCGCCGCTGCTCACCCTCGACGCCGTCGGCAAGACGTTCGGCGGCGTCACCGCGGTGCACGACGTCTCGCTGCAGGTCTTCCCCGAGCAGATCTTCTCGGTGATCGGACCGAACGGCGCCGGAAAGACGACGCTGTTCAACCTGATCTCCGGCGTCCTGCCGGTCAGCGCCGGCAGCATCGCCTTCGAGGGCCGGAACCTCGCCAAGGTCCGGCCGTGGAACTACACGACGCTCGGCATCAGCCGGACGTTCCAGAACCTCGCGCTGTTCAAGCACGGCACGGTCGTCGAGAACATCCTGGTCGGCCTGCACCGCCACTTGAAGACCAGCGTCGTCGAGGCGGTGTTCCACTACGGGCGCTGCCGGCGCGAGGAGATCGCCGCCCGCCGGCGGGCCGAGGAGATCATCGAGTTCCTGGAGATCGAGAGCATCCGCGACAAGGTCGTCGGCTCGCTCTCCTACGGCCAGCAGAAGCGGGTCGAGCTCGGCCGCGCGCTCGCCTCGGGCCCGAAGCTCCTCCTCCTCGACGAGATCGTCGCCGGCATGAACCGCGAGGAGACCGAGGACATCGCCCGGTTCATCCTCGACATCCGCGACGAGCTCGGCATCGCGATCCTGCTGATCGAGCACGACATGCACCTCGTCATGGACATTTCCGACCGGGTCCATGTCCTGAACTTCGGCCGCACGGTCACCGAGGGGCTTCCCTACGAGGTCCAGGCCCATCCCGAGGTGGCCGAGGCCTATCTCGGGACGCGGCGGGCGGAGGCGGCCGGGCGGCCGGCCGATGTCGGGGAGGTCGTCCAGCCATGACCGTGTCGTCCGTGATCGAGCTCGATCCCAAGGCCGCGCTGCTCGCGGCGGACCGGACGCCGCCGCCGGCCGGGCACGATCCGCTCTCGCGCGAGATCCTCGTCGCCGGTGCGACGACGCTGCCCCGGGTCCTGCGCGCCCGTGCCCGCCGGCACGGCGGCAAGCTGGCGCTGCGCGAGAAGGAGCACGGCGTCTGGAAGCGCTACGACTGGGCGCACTACCACCGCCAGGCCCGGCGGTTCGCCCTCGCGCTGATGTCGCTCGGCCTGTCGCGCGGCGACCGCATCGTGATCGCGAGCGAGAACACGCCGGAGTGGTACTACGCCGATCTCGGCGCCGAGATGCTGGGCGTCGTCCCGGTCGGCATCTATCCGACCAACCCCTGGCCGGAGCTCCGGTACATCGCCCGGCACGCCGGCGCGCGCCTCGCCGTCACCGGCGACCAGGAGCAGACCGACAAGGTGCTCGACGCGCGGAGGAACGAGGGCGGCCTGCCCGACCTCGAGACCATCGTCTGCGTCGACATGAAGGGCATGCGGCGCTACGGCGACCCCGGCCTCCTGTCGTTCGAGGACTTCCTGGCGCGGGGCGACGCCTATCTGGAGACGCGCCCGCAGGCCGGCGACGAGCTCGACCGCGCGATCGACGCCGCCTGTCCGGACGACGTCGCCCTGATGGTCTACACCTCCGGCACGACCGGCCCGCCGAAGGGGGCGATGCTCACCCATCGCAACCTGGTCGCCTCCACCATGGCCTATGCCCGCGCGATCGGCATGGAGCACCATCGCTTCGAGGCGGTGGGCTACCTGCCGCTCTGCCACGCCGCCGAGCGCTGCTACTCGATGTGCATGCAGCTCGTGCTCGGCGGGGTGGTCAATTTCGCCGAGAGCATCGACACGGTGGCGATCAACGTGCGCGAGATCGCGCCGACCGTCTTCATCGGCGTCCCGCGGATCTGGGAGAAGCTCAAGGAGGGGTTCGAGTTCCGGGTGACCGAGAGCGGGCCCATCCGGCGCAAGGTCGTCGAGATGGTGTTCGCGGCCGGCCGCCGGCTCGACGACAAGCGCGCGCAGGGAAGGCTCTCCCTGCTCGACCGGCTGGTCGGCGCGGCCTGCGACGCGCTGCTGTTCCGCGACGTGCGCAAGACGCTCGGCCTCGACCGGACGGCCCATCGGCTGTGCGCCGGGGCGTCGGTCTCCGTCGAGACGCTGCGCTTCTTCTCGGTCATCGGCCTGCCGGTCAGCCAGGGTTACGGGATGACGGAATCGGCGGGCTGCGTCTTCATCCAGGACGACGCCCATCGGGCCCTCGGCGGGTGCGGGGTGCCGGTAGAGGGCGCCGAGTACCGGCTCGCCGAGGACGGCGAGGTCCTGCTCGCCGGCCCGACGATCTTCAAGGGCTATTTCCGCGATCCCGCCGCGACGGCGGCCACCATGGACGGGCGCTGGCTCAAGTCCGGCGACATCGTCCGGGTGATGGACAACGGCGAGATCACCGTCGTCGACCGCAAGAAGGCGATCATCATCACCTCCGGCGGCAAGAACATCGCGCCGTCCGAGATCGAGAACGCGCTCAAGGACAGCCCCTACATCAAGGAGGTGATCGTCGTGGGCGACGGCCGGAAGTTCCTGGCGGCGCTGATCCAGATCGACTTCGACAACGTCGGCCGCTGGGCGAGCGATCAGGAGCTCGCCTACACCACCTACAAGTCGCTCACCGAGCTTCCCGAGGTCCGCGTCCTCGTCCAGGGCGTCGTCGACGCCGTGAACAAGCGCTTCGCCCGGGTGGAGAACATCCGCAAGTTCCTGATCCTCGAGAAGGAGCTCGACCATGACGACGGCGAGCTCACCGCCACCCAGAAGGTGCGCCGCTCCATCATCGACAAGAAATTCTCCAAGGAGCTCGCGGTGATCTACGGCGCGGAGGCCGGCCGATGAGCTACCTGATCGAGCTCTCCGTCTCCGGGCTGGCGATCGGAGCGATCTATGGCCTTATCGCCATGAGCTTCGCGATCATCTTCAAGGCGACGGGGATCGTGAACTTCGCCCAGGGCGAGATCTCCATGATCATCGCCTACGTCGCCTGGACGATCTCCGCCTATGTCGACGGCAACCCGCTCCTGGTCGCGCTCGGCGCGATCGTGTTCGCGGTGGCGTTCGGGCTCCTGATCGAGCGCATCGTGATCCGGCCGATGATCGGCGAGCCCTTGTTCGCGACCATCATGGTGACGATCGGCCTCGCGGTGATCCTGCGCTCCTCGGTCGTCTTCCTCTGGGACGCCTATCCGCACGCCCTCGACATCGGGCTCGGCCGGGGCATCGTCGAGGTGGCCGGCGCCCGTATGCGCACCGGGCAGATCGCGGTGCTCGCCCTCCTTATCCTGACGATGGCCGGCTTCTTCGCCTTCTTCCGCTGTTCGCGGTTCGGGGTGGCGATGCGCGCCGTCGCGAGCGACGACCGGACGGCGCTGCTGATGGGCGTCAGCGCCGCGCGCGTCCAGTCGGTCGCCTGGGCGGCGTCGGCCGTCATCTCCGGCGTCGCCGGCGTCCTGTTCGCCATCGTCTACGAGCTCTCGCCGTCGATGTTCGCCCTCGGGCTGAAGGCGTTTCCCGCGACCATCGTCGGCGGCCTCGACTCGGTGATCGGGTCGGGCTTCGGCGGCCTCGTCATCGGCGGCATCGAGAACCTCGCCGGCGGCTACCTCAGCCCGGCGATCAAGGAGGTCGCCGGCTTCGTCATCATCATCGTGATCCTGATGGTCCGGCCTTTCGGGCTGTTCGGCGAGAAGCGGATCGAGAGGGTCTGATGCGGTCCGGCACCTTCAAGGAAACGATCGGCGAGCAGATCGACCTCACCGATTCATGGCACGTCCGCGGCTGGGCGATCGCGCTCGTCGTCGCGCTCGTCGTCGTGCCGTTCCATCTGAACGCGTTCTATCTCTCGCTGCTCACCTTGATGGCGATCACCATGGTGGGGGCGCTCGGGCTCAACGTGCTGACCGGATGGACCGGCCTGATCTCGCTCGGCCAGGCCGGCTTCATGATCCTCGGCGCCTACGCCTACGCCATTCCGACGGCGCTCTACGGCTGGGATCCGCTCGTCGGCCTGCTGCTCGCGGGCGTCGTGCCGGCGCTCGCGAGCCTCGTGGTGGGCGTTCCGTCGCTGCGCCTGACCGGGCTCTACCTGGCGATCACGACGCTGGCGTTCGCCTTCATCGTCAACCACCTGATCCTCGACTTCGACTGGCTGACGCGGGGCGCGCGCGGGATCTTCGTCAACCGGCCGGAGATCCTCGGGGTCTCGTTCCAGGACGACGCGGCGTTCGCGCTGCTGTGCATCGGCTTCGCCGCCGCCGCGCTGCTCGCCACCCTGAACATCCGGCGCAGCCGCATCGGACGCGCCTTCGTCGCCATCCGCGACAACGACACCGCGGCGCGGGTGATGGGCGTCAACCTGCACGCCTACAAGCTGTTCGCCTTCGTCACGAGCTCGTTCATCGTCGGCATGGCCGGCGCGCTCTACGGGATCTTCCTGAGCTTCGTCACCGTCGATGGGTTTCCGTTCCTGCTGTCGATCGAGGCGCTCGCCATCCTGATCGTCGGCGGGGTCGGAAGCGCGCTCGGCGCCGTGCTCGGCACGATCTTCGTGGTGCTCATCCCTGAGGTCGCCAGCGTGCTCTTCGGCCTGCTCGGCGACGAGTTCGCACGGTCGCTCTCGACCGGCGCCCACGAGCTGAAGAGCATGCTCTACGGCGTCGTCATCATCGTCTTCCTCCGCTTCCAGCCGCACGGACTGGTCGGTCTGTGGCGCGACGTGAAGCGCGCCTGGGTGAACTGGCCGCTGCGCTACTAGACGACGGACATCACAAGAGAAACTTGGAGAGGGAACCACCGATGAGAACGGGGTACATCAAGGCGGCCGCCGCTGCGGCCTTGCTCGCCGCGTCGGCGCACGCCGCGCTCGCGCAGGACCAGGGGGTCACCGACACCGAGATCGTCCTCGGCGAGGTCGAGCCGCTGTCCGGCCCTCCGGGCCTGCTCGGCATCGCCCACAACATCGGCGTCCGGCTGGCGCTCGCCGAGAAGAACGCGAACGGCGGCATCGCCGGCCGCACGCTGCGCCTCATCGCCGAGGACGACGGCTACGTCTCCTCGCGCACCATCCAGTCGCTGCGCAAGCTGATCTCGGTCGACAAGGTGTTCGCACTGACGGCGCTTTCCGGCTCCGGCCAGGCGATCGCGTCGGCTCCGGTGGTGGAGCAGTCGGGCATCCCGACGATGGTTCCGATCGGCCCGGTTCCGCCGATCTACAACCCGCCCCGCAAGAACATCTTCGCCATCGGCCAGTCCTACGACGAAGGCATGCGGCAGCTCGCGCTCTTCCTCGCCGATCGGTTCCCGGGCAAGAAATGGGGCCTCGTCACCCAGGACGACGACTACGGCGTCGCGCTGCGCGACGGCCTTGCGGCGGCGAAGGAGGAGAAGGGCTTCGACGTCGTCTTCGAGACGATCTACAAGCGCGGCCAGACGGACTTCTCCTCCGAGATGCTGCGCGCGAAGGACGCCGGGGTCGAGGTCCTCATCGCCGGCGGCATCATCAGCGAGAACGTCGCGATGGTGAAGGAGCTCGAGAAGCTCGGCGTCAAGCCGGAGATCGGCATCTTCTGGCCGGGCCGCGTGCCGGTGGTCCTCAAGCTGATCGGCCCGGCGAGCAACGGTCTCTATGCGGTCGACTACGTCGTTCCCTTCGACAGCCCGGCCGGCAAGAAATTCGTCGAGCTCGCCAAGACCTACCTCACCGAGGAAGAGTTCTCGAAGATGAACCGGTACACCATGACCGGCTACGCCTCCACGCGCGTGCTGCTGGCGGCCATCGAGAGCTGCGCGAACGACCTCACCTGGGACTGCACCAACGCGGCAATCGCCCGGACCAAGGACTTCGACGTCGGCGTGATGGCGCCGATCACCTTCGCCGACGGCTCGACGTTCTCGAACCAGCCGGTGCAGATCATGCGCGCGGACTACGACACCTTGAGCTTCAAGCTCGTGGACTGACGCGCCTCGCCGCGGCCGAGGGGGGCTCGGCCGCGGCGACCACAACCCTGGAGGCGGCCGACGACATGCTGTCCATTCTTTCCGCCGGCGCCTACGTGCCGCGCTACCGGATCGCCCGCGCCGACATCGTAGAGGCGAACCGCTGGTTCGCCGGCGGCATGGGCGCCCTGGCGAAGGGCGAGCGGGCCTATGCCAACTGGGACGAGGACACCGTCACGATGGCGGTCGCGGCCGCGCGGATCGCCCTCGCAGGCGGTGCGATGCCGAGCGGCGTCTGGCTCGCTTCGACCACCGCGCCCTTCGCCGACCGCCAGAACGCCGGCCTCGTCGCCGCCGCCGTCGGCTGTGACGAGGACGTGGCGACGCTCGACCTTGGCGGCTCGGCGCGGTGCGGCACGTCGGGTCTGGTCGCGGCGGTCCGCGCGGGCCTCGATGGCGAGCGCGGCATCCTTCTCGTCGCGGCGGAGCACGGGCTCGCCCGCGCCGGCAGCACGGAGGAGCTGACGTCCGCGGATGCCGCCGCTGCCTTCCTGTTCGGACCCGGCGAGGGGATCGCGTCGGTCCTCGGCGTCGCCCAGCGCTCGGTCGACTTCGTCGACCACTACCGGGCCGCCGACCACGCCTTCAACTACGGCTGGGAGGAGCGCTGGATCCGCGACGAGGGCTACGCCAAGCTGGTGCCGCCGGTCGTCGCCGAGGCGCTCGCCGCCGCGGGCCTCGACGCCGCGGGCGTCGACCGCTTCGTCCTGGCGGCGCCGACGCCGGCGATCGCCGCCAACCTCGCCAAGCGCCTCGGAATCCGCGACGAGGCGGTGGCCGACCCGCTGTTCACTGCCGTCGGCTTCAGCGGGGCCGCCCATCCCCTGCTGATGCTCGCGCAGGCGCTCGAGACGGCGACCGCGGGCGAGCGCATCCTCGTCGTCGGCTTCGGCCAGGGCGTCGATGCGATCGTCCTCGAGGCCACGCCCGGCATCGCCGGCCGCCGCCCGTCCCCGACGATCGCCGAGCAGGTCGCGCGCGGCGTCTCGTCAGGCGGCTACATGCGGTTCCTCGCCTTCAAGAAGCTGGTCGAGCGGGAGCACGGCATCCGCGCCGAGCTCGATCTTCAGACCGCGCCGACGGTCCTCTACCGCAACCGGCGGATGCTGTACGGCTTCTTCGGCGGCGAGTGCGAGCGGTGCGGGGCGGTGCAGTTCCCGAAGACGCCGATCTGCGTCAACCCGAACTGCGGCGCGCTCGACAGCCAGCACGACCATCGCTTCGCCGACACGCGCGGGTCGCTGCAGAGCTTCACCGCCGACCGCCTGACCTACTGCCCGGATCCCCCGGCGCTCTACGGCATGGTCCGGTTCCGCGAAGGCGGCTGCCTGATGATGGACATCACCGACGCGCTCCCGGCGGAGGTGGAGACCGGCAAGCCGCTGTCGATGGTCTTCCGGATCAAGGCCGAGGACGAGCGGCGCGGCATCAAGCGCTATTTCTGGAAAGCGGCGCCGGCTGCGGAGCGCTGAGGAGGGCGTCATGGCAAGAGGCATCAGGGACAAGGTCGTCGTTCTCGGCATGGGGTGCTCGAAATTCGGGGAGCGCTGGGACGCCGAGGCGAGCGACCTCATGATCGAGGCCTATGTCGAGTGCATGGCCGACGCCGGCATCGACAGGAGCGAGATCGACGCCGCCTGGTTCTCGACGGCGATCGAGGAGCAGCATGTCGGCAAGTCGGCGGTGCCGATGGCGATCGCCCTCCGGCTGCCGATGATCCCGGTGACGCGGGTGGAGAACTTCTGCGCCTCGGGCACCGAGGCCTTCCGTGGCGCCGTCTATGCGGTCGCCAGCGGCGCGGCCGACATCGCGCTCGCGCTCGGCGTCGAGAAGCTGAAGGACACCGGCTACGGCGGCCTGCCGCAGCGGTCGCGCGGCGCGCTCAACGACATGTACTTCGCCAATATCTCGGCCCCAGGAAGCTTCGCCCAGCTCGCCAGCGCCTATCGGGCGAAGCACGGCGTCGAGGCGTCCGAGCTGAAGCGGGCGATGGCGCAGGTGAGCGTCAAGAGCCACGACAACGGCTCGAAGAACCCCAAGGCGCACCTGCGCAGCCGGATCGACATTGACAAGGTGATGAACGCGCCGATCGTCGCCGAGCCGCTCGGCCTGTTCGACTGCTGCGGCGTCTCCGACGGCGCCGCCGCGGCCGTGGTCACGACGCCCGAGATCGCCCGGTCCCTCGGCAAGTCCGACCTCGTCTCCGTGAAGGCGCTGCAGCTCGCCGTCTCGAACGGCACGGAGGCGAGCTACGGCAGCTGGGACGGCAGCTATTTCATGACGACGCGCCAGGCCGCCCGCCGCGCCTACGAGGAAGCCGGCATCGAGCGCCCCCGCGACGAGGTCAGCATGCTGGAGGTGCACGACTGCTTCTCCATCACCGAGCTCGTCACCATGGAGGACCTCTTCCTCTCGGACGAGGGGCGCGCCTGGAGGGACGTGCTCGACGGCGTCTACAACGCCGACGGCCGGACGCCCTGCCAGATCGACGGCGGCCTGAAGTGCTTCGGCCATCCCGTCGGCGCCTCGGGGCTCAGGATGCTCTACGAGATGTACCTGCAGCTCCTCGGGCGGGCGGGCGACCGCCAGCTCCCCGATCCGCGGATCGGGCTGACCCACAACCTCGGCGGCTGGCCGCACCAGAACGTGTGCTCGATCGCGATCATCGGGCGCCACGACGGCTGAGCGGCCGGGCCGGCGCGCGGCCCGGTGTCTTGACCGGACCCTGGATCGCCTATAAATAGGACGGACGGCCGGTTTATAAATGATCGGGCCGGACTGGCGCTCAGCAACGCCGGGCGCGGTGAGAGACGAGGACGGGGAAGCGAGTGTCGACAGCGGTCGTCATAGGCGCGGGGCAGGCGGGCGTGCAGTGCGCCCTCAGCCTGCGCCAGCACGGCTGGCCGGGGCCGGTGGTCCTGCTCGGCGCGGAGGCGGCCGCTCCCTACCAGCGGCCGCCGCTGTCGAAGGCCTACCTCGCGGGCGAGATGCCGGCCGAACGGCTGGCGTTCCGCGACGCGCAGTCCTATCGCGCCGAGGGCATCGAGTTGAGGCTCGGCGAGTCGGCGACGGCGATCGACCGGCGCGACGACGTCGTGATCACCAGCGAGGGCGATGCGATCCGCTACCGCCGGCTGATCCTCGCGACGGGCACCCGGCCGCGCCGGCTGGCGGTTCCCGGCACGCACCTCGAGGGTGTCGGCTATCTCCGCGATCGCGCCGACGTCGACCGCCTGAGGGGCGGCTTCCGGGCGGCGGAGCGCGTGCTCGTGGTGGGGGGCGGCTATATCGGCCTCGAGGTCGCGGCGGTGGCGGCGAAGCTCGGGAAGTCGGTGGTCGTCGCCGAGGCCGCCGACCGCGTGCTGGCGCGGGTCACGTGCCCGACGGTGTCGTCCTTCTACGAGGGGTTCCATCGGTCGAACGGCGTGGACGTCCGGACCAGGGCGGGGGTGCTCGCGTTCGAGGGCGACGGCCGCGTCGAGGCGGCGGTCCTGACCGACGGCAGCACGATCCCCTGCGATCTCGCGGTGATCGGCATCGGCGTGGTGCCGAACGAGGAGATCGCGATGTACGCCGGCCTCGAGATCACCGTCGGCGACGGGATCGACGTCGACGCCGGGATGCGGACGAGCGATCCCGGCATCTTCGCCATCGGCGACTGCGCGCGGGCGCCGAACCCGTTCGCGGGCCGCAGGATCCGCCTGGAATCGGTCGCCAACGCCATCGAGCAGGCGAAGATCGCCGCCGCCGTGGCGTGCGGGCGGACGCCGCCGGCGCAGGCCGTCCCGTGGTTCTGGTCGGATCAGTACGACCTGAAGCTCCAGACGGCGGGGATCGTTCCGCACGGCGGCCATCGGGAGGTCGTCCGCGGCGATCCCGAGTCCGGGCGCTTCTCCGTCTTCTATCTCCAGGATGGCCGGCTGATCGCGGTCGACGCGATCAACAGCGCCACGGAGTTCAACGTCGCCAAGCGGATCATCGGCCGGGACGGGATCGTGATCGCCGAGGACCGGATCGCCGATCCCGGATTCGACCTCCGCGGGCTGCTCGCCGCGGCCGCGGCATGATTTAGATCAAATATAAGTCGAACGTACGGATTATAATTTGCCAATTGGTTCGCCCTTTCGACTATGAGCTCAGAACGCGGGTAGCACGCCAATGAACATCGTCACGCCAAGCACCAGCTGGTCGCGCCTGATCGAGCCCGGCCGGGTGCACGGCTCGCTCTACGCCGATCCCGAGATCTTCAAGGCCGAGCTGGAGAAGATCTGGTTCCGGACCTGGGTCTATGTCGGCCACGTCAGCGAGATCCCCAACCGCAACGACTTCGTGATGAAGTCGATCGGCCCGCTCCCGGTCATCATGGTGCGCGACCGGCAGGGCGAGGTCCGGCTGCTGCAGAACCGCTGCCCGCATCGCGGCAACACGGTCTGCGTGACGGAGAAGGGCAACCGCTCGTCCTTCACCTGCCCCTACCACTCCTGGACCTTCGCCAACGACGGCCGGCTGATGGGCTACGCCTTCCCCGAGGGCTACGACGGCGCCGACAAGTCGAAGCTCGGGCTCGGCCGGGTGCCGCGCGTGGCCATCTACAAGGGGTTCATCTTCGGCAGCATGGCCCACGAGGGGCCGTCGCTCGAGGAGCACCTCGGCGGCGCGGCCGCGGCGATCGACCGGCTGTGCGAGAATTCGCCGGAGGGCGAGATCGAGATCACCGCCGGCTTCCTGCACCACCGCACCAAGGCCAACTGGAAGTTCATCCTCGAGAACGAGTGCGACGGCTATCACCCGGGTTTCGTGCACGCCTCGATCTTCTCGGTCGCCGACAGCAAGATCGGCGAGCTCTACGGGCCCGACTCGACCGCCGTCTCGCGCGACTTCGGCAACGGCCACACCGAGGTCGATCTCCGGCCGGAGTTCCGCAAGCGCGACGACGTCCTGAGCTGGTTCGGGACGACGGCGGCGAAGCTGCCGGACTACGTCTCGCGCATGGAGGCCGCCTACGGCGCCGACAAGGCGCGTCAGATCATGATCGACGGCACGCCGCACATCATGATCTTCCCGAACCTCTTCATCGCCGAGATCCAGCTCTTCGTCATCCAGCCGATCGCGGTCGACGAGACGGTCCAGCACGTCACCGCGCTGCAGTTCAAGGGCGCGCCCGACTTCAACCGGCGGCTCCGGCAGCAGACGATGGGTTCGGTCGGACCCGCCGGCTTCCTGCTCGCCGACGACACGGAGATGTATGAGCGCAACCAGCGCGGCCTCGCGATGAACGATCCCGAGTGGCTGTTCCTGGAGCGCGGCATGCACCGGGAGAGCCGCGACGCCGACGGCTACACCGTCGGCCATTCGACCGACGATCTGCCCTCGCGCGGCATCTGGCGCCACTACAAGTCCTTGATGGAGGCCGACTGATGACGACTTCCGACGCACTCCTGCGCGACGTCAGCCAGTTCATCTATCGCGAGGCGCGGCTGCAGGACACCCACGCCTATGACGATTGGGAGGCGTTGTGGGACGATGACGGGATCTACTGGGTTCCGGCGACGGGGCCGAACCCGGACCCTGAGCGGGAGATGTCGTTCATCTACGACAACCGCTCGCGGATCGCGCTCCGCATCAAGCAGCTGAAGACGGGCAAGCGCTACACCCAGTCGCCGCCCTCCCGGCTCGCCCGGGTGGTCTCCAACATCGAGCTTCTCGACGCAAGCGACGACGGCGTCCGCGTCGCGGCCAACGCCATCGTCTACGAGCATTGCGGGCGGGGCGAGAGGGTCTGGGCGACGCGGAACGAATACGAACTGCGGCGGGTCGGCGACGACTTCAAGATGAAGAAGAAGACGGTCGTGCTCGCCAACAACGACAAGCCGATCTTCACGCTGTCCTTCCTGATCTGAGGTCGGCCAGCGGATTGCGCCGGCGTCGCCGGACCGGCGGCGCCGTCGCGACGGCCGGAGGCCCGCCGATGCCGTTCGGCCGGCCCGCCGACTTCGCTCCGGCCGCTCCGCTCCTTCGCCCCCACGTCGCTCGGATCGTTCGATCGGAGCGGTCGCGCCGCATGTCCGGAGGACGGGTCGGGTCGGCCGGGTCGCGGGCATCGCCGGCGCGATCGCAAATTTATAAGCCAATTGACCGGTTTATTTATTGACCGACGCGTCGGTTTGCGAATAGCGTTCCGAGCGATCGGATCCGGCCACGGCAAAAGACGATCAACGCCGGGTCCAGCCCTGGGGAGGGAACCATGAGCTACTCGCGTGTGGCCGGCCGGGTGCTGGCCTGGTCGGTGGCAGCCGTGATGCTGCCGATGGCGGCGCAGGCGCAGGACGTCACCCTGCGGATGTCGAACTGGCTTCCCGAAGGCCAGACGCTGAGGGTCCAGGCGGTCGAGCCGTGGATCGAGAGCGTCGAGAAGGTGACCGAGGGGCGCGTCAAGATCGAGATGCCGCCGAAGGTGATCGGCTCCGTCCCGGCCCAGTTCGACGTCGTCGTCGACGGCCAGGCCGACATCGCCCTCTGGGTCAACGGATACGCGCCCGGCCGCTTCGTGATCTCCGAGGTCTTCGAACTCCCGTTCATCAGCGACGATCCGGAAGCGTATTCGGCGACGATGTACGAGTTCTACGAGAAAAAGGTCGCGCAGTACGGCGAGTACGATGGCGCGCACGTCCTCAGCCTGTTCTCGCCGGGCTCGGGGCCGATCTTCAACACGGTGCGGCCGGTCGAGAAGATCACGGACGTCGAGGGGCTCAAGCTGCGCAGCCCGCAGCCGCTCGTGACGCAGGCGCTCGAGCTCCTCGGCGCCGTGCCGATCTCCAAGCCGGTCTCCGAGCTCTACGAGCTGATCTCCTCGAAGGTGGTGGACGGCACGGTTCTCCCCATGGAATCGGTGGTGTCGTTCAAGCTCGACAGCCTTCTGCCCTACGGAACGGCGATTCCGGGCGGCCTCTACAACACGGTGCTGGTGCTCGGCATCAACGAGGACAGCTGGAGCCGGATCTCCGAAGCCGATCGGAAGGCGATCATGGAGGTCTCCGGCGTCGCGTTCGCCCGTGCCGCGGGGGGCGCCTACAAGCGCAGCAGCGAGACCGCGCGGAAGAAGATGGTCGACGACGGCATGCGCTTCGTGACGGCGGACGAGGCGTTCGTCGCCGCGCTGAAGCAGAAGCTCACGCCGATCGAGCAGACGTGGATCGACAAGGCGAAGCAGCGCGGCGTCGAGGACCCGTCCGCCCTGCTCGCCGATCTGCGCAAGGCCGCCGGCGCCCAGGCCCCGGACTGACGCCTCGGCCGCGCCTGCGAAAGCCGAGGGGGAGCGCCGTGTTCGTGCAACGCCTGCTCGTCGCCCTGGCGAGCGCCTGCCTCGTCGCGCTGATGGGGGTGGTGGTCGTCGACGTCGTCGGCCGCAACCTGCTCTCCCACCCCCTCGTCGGGGCGACGGAGATCGAGGAGATCCTCATCGGCGCGATCGTGTTCCTCGGATATCCGGTGCTCGCCTTGCGAGAGATGCACATCACCGTCGATCTGATCTCCGTCGGCCCGGTGCTGCGCGCCGTTCAGCGCGTGCTGGCGGCCCTGGTGGGCGCCGCCCTGTTCGCCGTCATCGGCTGGCGCCTCTGGGTCCAGGCCGAACGGGTGATGCGGTACGGAGAGACCACCGGCGTCCTCGCGATCCCGATCTGGACCATGCTGGCCGGCATCAGCATCCTGGCGGGCGTCACCGCGGTGTTCTTCCTGTTGTCCATCGGACGGGTGCTGCGGGGCGCGGCGCCGTCGGCGAGCCCCGAGTAGGCGGTGCGGGCGGATGGAAATCGCAATCATCGGCTTCGTCTGCACGTTCGTGCTGATCTTCTTCCAGATGCCGATCGCGCTCGCCCTCGCGTCGGTCGGGATCGTCGGCTACGGCATGCTGATGGGCCTGAAGCCGACGCTGAGCATGATCGCCACGACGACCCAGAACAACACGCTCGTCTATTCCCTCACCGTGCTGCCCCTGTTCATCCTGATGGGCAACGTCGTCGCCGGGGCGCGCATCTCGAACGATCTCTACCGGGCGGCGCAGATGCTGGTCGGACGGCGGCGCGGCTCCCTCGCGCTCGCGACCGTGGTGTCGTGCGGCGGCTTCGGGGCGGTGACAGGGTCCAGCACCGCGACCGCCGCGACGATGGGGCGGGTGGCGATCCCGTCGATGCGGGAGTGCGGCTACGCCGACTCGCTGTCCGCGGCCTCCGTCGCCGCCGGCGGCACGCTCGGCATCCTGATCCCGCCCAGCATCATCCTCGTGATCTACGGGGTGGCGACGCAGACTCACATCGGCGAGCTGTTCGCCGCCGGGCTCGTGCCCGGCATCATCGGCATCGGCGGCTATCTGCTCGCCGTCCTGTGGACGGTGTGGCGCGACCCGTCGAAGGCCCCGCTCGGCCCGGCGATCGAGCGCGGCGAGATGCTGCCACTGCTGCGCGGCGTCCTGCCGATCGTCCTCTTGTTCGGCCTCGTCATGGGGGGCATCTACTCGGGCCTGTTCACCGCCACCGAGGCGGCCGGCATCGGCGCGCTCGGCGCCTGCGTGCTCGCCGTGCTGAAGCGGAGCCTGAGCGCGGGCGATTTCCGGCGCATCCTGCGCCAGACCGTGGAGGTCACCTGCTCGCTGTTCGCGATTATCCTCGGCGCGGCGTTCTTCGCCGAGTTCATCAACTTGTCGGGCATCCACGAGGGGCTGCGCGACCTCGTGCAGAACAGCGGGCTCCCGCCCGCCGCCGTGATCGCCCTGATCATCGCCATCTACGTCCTCCTCGGCTGCGTTCTGGAGAGCCTTTCGATCATCCTCCTCACCATCCCGATCTTCTTCCCGGTGATCGTCGGGCTCGGCTACGATCCGGTCTGGTTCGGAATAATCGTCGTCGTCGTGACCGAGATCGGACTGATCACGCCGCCGATCGGCGTCAATCTCTTCATCATCAGGGCGGTGTTCCCCGACATTCCGATGCGGACCGTCGTCAGCGGCGTGATGCCGTTCATCGTCGCGGATATCGTCCGCGTCGCCCTGCTCGCCGCGCTGCCGGTCCTGTCCCTCTGGTTGCCGACGCTGTTGTTCCGGTAGGGGCGGGCGAGTTGGATTCGATGCTGCAGAGAGAATGCCTTCAAGCCTGGCGTACCGACGCCCTCGCCGAACGGCTCGAGGCCTTCATCGCGGCGCGGAGCGGCGACACGGTGAGGGTCTCCGACCTGAAGCGGTTCACGGCCGGGTTCTCCTGGGTGACCGTCCGCTTCCGCGCGGTGTTCGGCTCGGGTGCGGATCTGGCCCTGATCGTCCGGATCGGCGACCCGAACGGCCTGCTCGCGCCCTACACGGCCCGCCCGGAACATCTTCTGCTCGAGACCCTGCATGGAACGCCCCGGCTTCCGCTGCCGAAGGCCTACTGGTTCTCCGACGATCCGGCCGTCGTCGGGGCTCCGTTCCTGATCACCGAATGCGTCCGGGGCGTCACGCCGTTGCCGGTCTGGACCGGCGGCGACGAGGCGAAGGCCGCCGGCGACCGGTCGGATCTCCTCGACGACTTCGTCGACGCGCTGGTCGCGATCCACGGCTTCGCCTGGCGCGAGGGCCCGCTCGCGGAGCTGGCGCCCGCCGGCGGCGACGGCTCGGCCACGATCGGCGAGGTCGAGCGCTGGATTGCGTTCGCCGCGTCCCCGGTGGACGGCCCGAACGCGCTCGCGATGCACTTCGCCGGCAAATGGCTGACGGCGCACGCGCGCCCGGCGGCGGCCGCGGTCCTGGTTCACGGCGACTATCGCGTCGGCAACTTCATGGCGCTCGACGGCCGGATCTCGGCGATCCTCGACTGGGAGCTCGCCCACGTCGGCGATCCGCACGAGGATCTCGCTTGGGTCGGGATGCGCACGTTCGGCGGCACCGGCACCCTGATCGGCGGCCTGTTCGACCGCGCCGAGTTCTACAGGCGCTACGAGGAGCGGGCGCGGAGGGTCATCGACTGGGGGGCGATCCGGTACTTCGAGGTTCTGTCCCAGTTCAAGATGGCGGCGATCCTGGTCGGGGCGGAGCGCCGGCTTCGCGAGGGCGCCGTCCACGATGTCCGGCTCGGCGCCATGAGCCTGCAGATGTCGCGCACGCTGATGGGCCTCATGAGCATGATCAAGGCGGCGGCCCGATGCTGACGATCCGGGACTACCTCGCGGCGATCGGGACGGCCCTGCGCGACGACGTCCTGGCGGAGCTTACGAGCGAGCACGCGCGCTCGCAGCTCCTCGGCGCGATCGAGGTGCTCGACAAGCTCCAGGGCCTGATGGAGTGGTCGCCGGAGATGCGGCGGGAGCAGATCGCCGCGCTGCGGGCGGGGAGCGACCGGCTGCGGGCGGAGACCGCGGGCATCGCCGGGGCGCCCCCGCGCCCGGCCGATGCGGCGGGCGACGCCGGTCTCGAGGCGTCGCTCGGCGCCGAGGCGGGCCACATGGGCGAGTGGGCCGACTGGCTCTACGCGCACCGCGACGCGCTCGGCGACGACCGGGCGAGAACCCTCGAGATGCTGGTCCGCGACGTGATCCAGGCGGCGCTCGCCGCCGAGCGGGGCCGCATCTCGGCCTCCGACTACTCGTCGATGACCTGACGACTCCATGACCCGACGACCGAAGAAAACGTGAGGAAACGCGATGCTCTCTCCCCAGGACGACTTCATCGGTCATCAGCTCCCCACGACGTTCGACCACGTGGCGAGCAGCGACGATCGCTGGACGGAGCGCTACTGGTACTCCGGCATGCCGATCGCGGCGGGCGACGTGCTGCTCGACATGGGCCTCGGCTTCTACCCCAACAGGAACGTCATGGACGCCTTCGCCGGCCTGACGGTCGACAACGTCCAGCACACCTATCGCGCGTCGCGGCGGCTCGGGAAGACGCCGCTCGACACGTCCGTCGGCGCCCTTCGCTACGAGATCCTCGAAGGGATGAAGCGCCATCGCGTGACGCTCGAGGAGAACGAGAGCGGACTTCGCTTCGACCTCGAGTTCCTGGCCCGCTTTCCCGGCTCCGAGGAGGGCCAGAGCTTTCGCCGCAAGAACGGGCGCGTCGAGGAGGACCTCACGCGCATGTCGCAGTTCGGCCGCTGGAAGGGGTGGATCGCGCTCGGCGGCGAGCGGTGGGAGGTCGACCCGCAGGCCTGGTGGGCGCAGCGCGACCACTCCTGGGGGATCCGGTCCGGCTTCCAGACCGACGTCGACAGCGACCTTCCGGTGCAGAAGCACGAGAACCTCTTCTGGTTCTGGCTCACCTACCAGTTTGAGGACTTCGGGATCGCGATGTTCCTGAAGGAGCGCAGCCCGGACCGGCAGATGTACTTCTCGGGCACGGAGATCGGCCGGGACGGCAAGGAGCGGCACATCGACAGGGTCGAGCACGACATGGCGTGGGCGGACGATCCGCTCGGCCAGACCTGGACGGGCGGACGGCTGCGGCTCCACTACCGCGACGGCTCGACCCGCGAGCTCACCGTCGAGGCGCTGCCGGGCCGCTTCTTTCTGAAGGCCGGGGGATACGGCGGCTTCGAGGGCTGGAACCACGGCGACGACAGGGGGCCGCTGCACGCGACCGCCTATCGGTGGGACCTCGCCGATCCGCAGACCCGCGCCCGGGCGCGCACGCTCGGCGACCACGCCACGCGCGTCACCACCGACGGCATGGTCGGCTACGGCATGAGCGAGTATGGGGTGGCGAGCGGGTACCCGAAGTATCGGGAACCCCAGCGCCATCCCGCGCTCTGATCCGTCGAGCGCCCGCCCGGTGGAGGGACCACGATGCGACTGACCCAGGCCCTGACGCGCGCGGTCCAGACCCGCGCGAGCTTCGACGCCACGGTCTTCGGCGATCGCCGCCGCACCTGGCGCGAGATCGGCGAACGCGTGCCGCGCGCCGCCGCCGGCCTGCGGGCGCTCGGGGTTGCGCCGGGCGACCGGGTCGCCATCCTCTCGCTCAACAGCGACACCTATCTCGAGCTCTTCTTCGCGATCGCCTGGGCCGGCGCCGTCTCGACCCCGCTGAACACCCGGTGGGCGGAGGCGGAGAACATCTATGCGCTGAACGACTGCGGCGCCCGCCTCCTGCTCGTCGACGAGCATTTCTCCGCCCACGCCGCCGCGTTCACGGAGAAGACGGCGGTGGAGCGCGTGGTCTATGCCGGCGAAGGCGCCGCGCCCGCGCACATGGCGTCCTACGAGTCCCTGATCGAGACGTCGGATCCGCTGCCCGATCACTGCGGGTTCGGCGACGAGCTCTGCTCGATCTGCTACACCGGCGGCACGACCGGCATGCCGAAGGGCGTGATGCTGTCGCACGCCAACCTGATCTTCGCATCCGTGAACTGGATCGCCTCGCTGCACTTCTCCGAGGACATCAAGTTCATGCATTCGGCCGGGTTCTTCCACCTCGCCGGCTCGATTCCGGCGATCGCCCTCACGCTGGCGGCGGGGACCCACGTGTGCCTGCCGAAGTTCGAGGCCGAGCTCGCCCTGAAGACGATCCAGGAGCACCGGGTGAACTACTGCCTGTTCGTGCCCACGATGATCAACATGATGCTGCACCACCCGAACGTCGACGACTACGATCTCGGCAGCCTGAGATACATCGAGTACGGCGCCTCCCCGATCTCGGAGAGCCTCGTCGACGCGATCCTGAAGCGCCTTCCGGGCTGCGAGTTCATCCAGGGCTACGGCATGACGGAGACGACGGCGCTCACGGTGTCGCTGCCGTGGAAGTACCACTTCGAGCAGGCGGGCTTCCCGAGCAAGCGGATGGCGACCGGCCGGGCGGCCTACGGCGTCGACGTCCGCATCGTCGATCCGGCGGGCCGGGAGCTGCCGCGCGGCCGGCACGGCGAGATCGCCGTCCGCGGGCCGCAGGTGATGCTCGGCTACTGGAACAAGCCGGAGGAGACCAGGGCGGTCCTCCGCGACGGCTGGATGTTCACCGGCGACGGCGCCTACATGGACGAGGACGGCTTCATCTACATCCTCGACCGCATGAAGGACATGATCGTGAGCGGCGGCGAGAACGTCTACTCGCGCGAGGTCGAGAACGCGATCCAGAGCCACCCGTCCGTCCGCGACTGCGCGGTGATCGCGGTCCCATCGGAGGAATGGGGCGAGGCCGTGCACGCGATCGTCGTGTTCAAGGATGGGCGGCGGGCCACGTTCCAGGAGATCCTCGACCACTGCCGGTCGCTGATCGCCGGATACAAGTGCCCGCGGAGCATGGACGTCCTGGACGCGCTGCCGATATCGGCGGCCGGCAAGACGCTGAAGGCGGAGCTGAGGAAGCCCTATTGGGACGGCCGAGGTCGCTCGGTCGGGTGACGGGCGTTCGGAGAGGGGCGCGGCGGACCCTCTCCATGGCGACCAGGTGGCGGGCCGCCGTCGGATTGAGCGAGGGCGAATGCCGAGGGAGCGCGCGGCGGACTACGACGAGAAGCTGGAATCGGTGTGCGACGCGGCGGCGCGCCTGTTCGCCGCGTCCGGCTATCCGTCGGCACGGATGGCGGAGATCGCGGCCGCCTGCGGCGTGTCGAAGTCGATGCTCTATCACTACTTCCAGACCAAGGACGATCTTCTGTTCCATATGATCGAGGAGCACCTGCTCGAGGTGATCGATGCGCTGGAGCAGGCGATGGCCGAGGAGTCGCTCGGCGCGGAGGACAACCTCACGCGGTTCGTCCAGGCGTTCGTCCGCCGCTCCGCCGGATCGCGCCAGCGCAATCTCGTCGCCATGAACGACGCGAAGTTCCTCTCGCCGAAGCACCGCGCGGTCATCCGCGAGATGGAGAGGAAGATCGTCGACCTCGTCGCGGCGCAGATCCGCGGCCTCAATCCGCACTGCTCGGATCAACTGCTCAAGGTCTTCACGTTCTTTCTGCTCGGGATCCTGAACTGGAGCGACGGCTGGTACGACCCGGAGGGGGCGATCAAGCCGGACGAGCTGGCGACCTACATCTCCGAGCTCTACATCCGCGGCTTCTCGGGGGTCGTGCCCGCCGCGGCGGCCGGCGGCGCCGGCGCGCGGAGCGCGTAGGCGCTAGGGAGATCGGCATGGCCCTACCGAGCGCGGCGCCGCGCGAGCCCAGCCACCGGCGGATCGTCGACTACGAGAGCTATCGGCGCGCCGACGGCCTGTGGGATATCGAGGGCACGGTGCGCGACACCAAGGCCTACGCCTACTACGACCTCGAGCGGGGGGCGCTGTCGCCCGGCGAGTTCGTCCACGACATCTCCGTGCGCGTGACGATCGACAGCGACATGACCGTCGTCGACATCGTCTCGAGCATGGACGCCATCCCGTTCACCTATTGCCGGGGAAGTGGCGCCCGGCTCCCGGTCCTCGTCGGCGCGAACCTCGGCAGGGGCTGGCGCAAGCGGCTGGAGCAGTCCCTGAGCCGGGCGCTCGGGTGCACCCACATGCGCGAGATGCTGCTGGGGGTCGCGACCGTCGCGTTTCAGACGCTCTCCGCGGAGCGTGAGCGGCGCGTGGGCGAGGTCGACCCGGATCCGCGCAAGCTGGTCGAAAGGCCCTTCTACATCGGCGGCTGCCATTCGCTCACCGAGCGGAGCGAGATCGTCCGGGAGTTCTATCCCCAGTTCGCCGACGATGGCGCGCGGGAGGAATGAGCACCGCGTCGCAGTGGTGTTCCGCCCTCGCGGCGCGGTGACGTCGAGCCCGGCCCTCGTGCCGCAGCGGCGCCGATCGGGGCCGCCGCGAAGGGCGTCGGCCTCGGCGGGCGCGGGACCGTGCCGGCCGAAATATTTCGACATGAACGGTCGCACATGCGGACGGGAGGGCCCTCTATCGGTAGCCCGGCATTCCTACCGGGAGTCCCCCATGCGCATTCGTTCCTGCTCCTCGCGGCGTCCCGCCGACGAGAGCGCCGCCTGCAGCCGCCGGCACGGCCGGCGCCGAAGCGGCCCGCCCGCCGCCCCCGGCGCCGAGCGCGTGCCGGAGGATCCGTCGCCGCCCGCGCCACGGGCCGTCCGGCGCGACCGGCGTTCCGGGAGGGCGGACGGGCGAGGGAGGCGGCCCCTGCGAGCGCCGTTCGGTTCCGCGCCCCTCGTCGCGCTGGCCCTGGCCGGCCTGCTGTCGGCCTGCGCCTCGGCGCCGCTCGTCGAGAGCGGCGGACTGACCTCGTATGCGGAGATGACGCCGTCCAACGGCATCGTCACCAAGTCGCGCATCCACCTGGAGAAGGCGCCGGTGCTGGCCGCCAAGACGGTCGCCATCCTGCCGACGGTCTTCCCCCCGCAGGCCGCGCCGAAGCTCTCGAACAAGCAGCGCGAGCTCGTCGCCAACGCCGTCGCGCGGGGGCTGTGCATCGGCCTCAGCGACCGCTTCAAGGTGGTGACGCCAGACGAGCCGGCCGATCTCGTGGTGCGGACGGCCGTCACGCAGGCGACGGAAACGAACGAGGTCGCGGCGGGCGTGTCGGCCGTGGCGTCGCTCGGGACGAGCTTCATCGATTTCGGCGCGCCGGTCCCGATCCCGATCCCCCGCATCCCGATCGGCCTCGGCAGCCTCTCGATCGAGGCCGAGGCCATCGACGCGAACGGCCGGCAGCAGGCGGGCATGCTCTGGGCCCGCGGCGCGGGCGCGTTCTTCAGCTCGCCGAAGGCCTCGAAGGCGAGCGACGCCTATGATCTGGCGGAGTCGTTCGGCGAGGACTTCGCCGCCCTGCTGGTCAAGGGGAAGAGCCCCTTCGAGGGCGTGAGCTTCGACGTCCCGTCCTTCCAGAAGCTCAACTCGGCCGCGGGCCTCGCGCCGAAGTACGCCGCGTGCGAGCGGTTCGGCCGCGCGCCGGGCGTCGGCGGCTTCGTCGGCGGCCAGCTCGGCCTGCCGCCGGAGTGGACCGACGGCGGCGCCAAGCAGGGAGCGCCGGCGGCCGCGCCCGTGCAGGGCCAGCCTTCCGTGCGAGAGCGGGCCGCGTCCGCGAAGTGAGACGCACGCCCGCGCGGCGCCCGGCCACCCCGGGCGCCGCGCGGGCGCGGCCGCGGCGCCGGCGCCTTGCGGGCTGCGGCGATCGCCCCGACCCGCCGTCGGCCCCGGCCGAAGCGCTGACCGAAGAGACCCCTACCGATGCCCCTCGCTCATCCGAAACGCCTCCTGGCGATGGCCGTCGCCGCGAGCCTGATGCTCGCCGCCGCGCCGGCGCGTGCCGCCGAGGCGGCGATTCCGTCCGGCGACGGACCCGCGCGGCGGGCGCCCAGGGCGCCGTCCGTCGCGGTCGTCCTGGCGGCGACCGGCGAAATCGTCTCGACCGCCGTCGTGACCGGCACGCTGCGTCCGAAGGAGGAGATCCTGGTCAACGCCGAGATCGACGGGCTCGCCATCGTCGAGATCCTCGCCGAGGAGGGTGACCGGGTCGAGAAGGGTCAGGTGCTCGCCCGGCTTTCGAGCGACACCGTCGACGTGGCGATCGCCCAGGCGGATGCGCAGATCGCCCGCGCCGAGGCCTCGATCGCCCAGGCGCGCACGCAGATCGTGCAGGCCGAGGCGAGCCTGAAGCAGGCGCAGAACGCCTTCACCCGCGCCGAGCAGCTGCGCAAGACCGGCA